>Ga0209437_100022_pt1 | contig 625694 bp, 576 predicted proteins | sample AraplaL_Cvi_mTSA_FD_184266 | JGI IMG/M metagenome (GOLD analysis project Ga0209437, IMG submission 184266) | Arabidopsis root microbial communities from the University of North Carolina, USA - plate scrape CL_Cvi_mTSA (SPAdes) (version 2) | ecosystem: Host-associated > Plants > Roots >...
CATTTGGTGATAAAATCTACGCCTGGTTTTCGTTCCCATTGTTGGAAGCAGTCCTGTAACGGAAGTAGATAACACATCAGTTTGTTGAAAAACCGCTGGAGCCGCAATTCGTATCCCTTCACATCAAGCGCTTTTGGCCGCGCCCGCAGCTTAACGGAACGACTTCGAGCCCGCCGGCCCAAAGGATTAACAGTGCACTCTTCACCGCCACCCCGGCGTACGCAATGAAGCCGCCCATCTGGTGACGTGATCGGCGACGACGGTGACATGTTCGGCGATCGTGAGACCGGAGACGGCCTTTCTAGGCCGAAAGTCGTGATCTCCATCCTCTAGCCAGAGAATTTCGATCATTTTGGAAAGCGTGTAGCCCGAAACCTCCTCTCGCGATCCGAATAGATCACGTGTGCCCTGGCAGATGAGGGTCGGGGTCTTCATTTCCGCGAGATGGTCTGTCCGCAAGCTGTCAGGTTTTCCGATGGGATGGAACGGGTAACCCAGGCAGAGCAGTCCGGAGATCTTTCCAGTATCGTAGAGGTCATCCGCGATCATGCTGGCCACGCGACCGCCCATGGATTTGCCCGCGATGACGAGGGTTCCTCGCGCACCGAGTCCATCGATCACAGCTTCATATTCCTGCTTCAGGAGTTCGGCGCGTGGGGGCGGCGACCGTTTTCCGGTGGAACGTCGTGCTGCCATGTAATCGAACTCGAACCGGACGACCCGCAGGCCCTGATCGGCAAATGCGGACGACATGTTTTCCATCCACATCGTGTCCATTGCACCGCCCGCTCCATGAGCGAGAACGATCGTGATCTTGGCGTCTTCAGGGCCGGTAACGAGAAAGTCATGGGGCATTCAGATTTTCTCTTCGTTCGTGATACCACTGTCATACCGATGCAGGAGCCGCTGTAAAAGAGCCGGCTGCGATCCACAACAGCAGCAGGTGCCGTCTTGTCCCCGTGCCTGATGAACAGCCATCTCCCGTATCGTCGCGCATTTCCGTAGTCCTCTTCGACGTTTCGGAAGGGAAGCACCTTTGAGAGATCCGCGAAGCGTGGCGCACCTTCCCTCGAACGGTCCTGCACATTTTAGGTGGTGATCTAGTCTACCTATGAGGCCTTACCTGCGGAATGCACCGGGACCTTTGCCATTTCCACCGCATCCCGAGATAGCCACTGGTGGGCGGAAATTGCAGCCTGAAGTTCCGGAAGCGAGCGGTTGCCTTCCCTGAACAAGGTGACAACGGTGGCGGCCGCGATTTCGTATTCCGGGGCGGCACGGTCGATACCGATTGAAGTTCGCCACTCCTCGAGTGCCTGGCTGATGATGTCGAGTTCAACGGACCCGAACGTCGCATTCACAAAGTCTCTCATTGTCTCTCCCGAAAACAAGCGGCAGAGAGATGGGAGCCGCCATGGCCAATGTCAAAGGGAAGACGACGATCGAGTGGCTGTAATCAAATATTCACCATGACTTGCGAGCTTTACCGCGCCACGCAGTTGAATACCCGGCAATTGGGCAGGTGTTGGTTTTGCGTCACCTGCCCAGTAGGCCTGAATGTTCTCAAAGCCCAGAGGCCCGTTGCTGGCGGCGGCGCCGCGTCTCTAACCAGCTTTGACAAGTGAAATCAGGTGCTTACCTACCAGAGTGGACGGCGCAAGTTCAGATCCTTTTAAGAGCAGGTCCAAGATTCGTAAGATAGGAGAGCGGATGACGCGCGGAGTTCGAGCTCCGCTCGTCGTGGCTATCCTCAAGCGATGATAGCCTTTGGCTCCAGAAACGCCTCTAGGCCGAACACGCCATACTCGCGGCCGATGCCCGACTGCTTGAAGCCACCGAAGGGAGCAAGCGGCTCATGGGGCGCAGCGTTGATGACAACACGACCGCTGTCCAATCGATCCGCAAGTGCTTGCATGCGCGAGGCGTCGCTGCCATGTAGATAGGACTGAAGTCCGTAGGAAGTATCGTTGGCGATGGACACGGCTTCGTCGTCGTCACGATAGCCAATGACCGACAGCACCGGCCCGAATATCTCCTCGCGCGCGATGCGCATCTGGTTGTTGACGCCGGTAAATATGGTCGGCTTCGCGAACCAGCCACGATCCAGTCCGGTAGGCCGTCCGAGACCGCCCGTCAGGAGGCTGGCGCCCTCTCGTATCCCCAGCCCGATATAGGACTGGACGCGGTCGTACTGCTTCTGACTGACCATCGGCCCGATCATCGCGTCCGGATCATCGGGAGCGCCGACCTTGAACCTCTCAGTCTCCTGCTTCAGCCTGGCCAGCACTTTATCTAGCCGACGGTTCGGAACCAGAACGCGGGTGCCGGCGATGCAGGACTGGCCGCTGTTGATGAAGCCCATCCGCAGCACGGCGGGGATGGCCACATCCAGATCGGCGTCGTCGAGAATGATGTTCGGACCCTTGCCGCCTAGCTCCAGCGTGACGCGCTTGAAGGTGTCGGCCGCGCTACGCAGGATTTCCCTGCCGACCGCGGTGGATCCGGTGAAGGTCACCTTCGCGATATCCGGATGCCGGCTGAGTTCCGCGCCGACGACATTGCCGAGCCCGTTGACGATGTTGAACACACCTTTCGGCAACCCCGCTCCATGCAGGCATTCGGCCAGGACCTGCGTTTGTATCGCGCTCATCTCGCTCGGTTTGATGACGATGGTGGAGCCGGCGGCGATGGCAGTTGCGAGCTTCGAGGTGATGAAGCCGATGTTGCTGTTCCACGGCGTGATGGCGGCGGCGACACCGACCGGCTGCATGATCACGCGCGCTCGACCTATACGGCGCTCGAAGTCATAGTCCTCTAGAACCTTCGCGATGGTCAGGAAGCTTGAGGCGGCATGGGGAATGGCGAACCGCGTGAAGGTCTGCGGAGCACCGTACTCAAGCGCCATAGCTTCCGTCAGATCGGAGACGCGCGCGGCGACGGCGGCGTTCAACCGCTTTAGCATGTCGATGCGCTCACCTTTCGTGGTGCGCGAAAACGCGGGGAAAGCACGTTTCGCCGCCGCAACCGCCTCTCGCGCATCTTCGACGCTGCCCAGTCTGGCCGTACCGATCTTCTCCTCCGTTGACGGATTGTGGAGATCGGCCGTCTCTGTCGCGCGAGGCGTGACGAACTGCCCGTCGATGTAGATTTTGTCGATGTCGTACATTTCTAACTCCTTTTGGCTGTTGAGGCATATCTGGCATTTCGGGATTGTCCTGATAAGTTGGCCAAAAGTGCTCAGGCTGATAGGAAATTACGGACAATGATGCGTGGTTCGCTTGCTGAACTCGAGGCGGTTCTCGCCGTCTCTTCCCAAGGCGGGTTTAGGGCCGCCGCTCGCGAGCTCGGCATCTCGTCGTCGTCGCTCAGTCAGCAGATCGCTGCGCTAGAGACCCGCATGGGCGTCAGGCTGTTCAACCGCTCGACTCGTAGCGTGGTCCTTTCAGCCGCGGGTGAGCAGTTCGTGGCAAGCGTCGGACCGGCGCTGGAGGCGATCCGCAGCGCCGTCGAGCATGTCGATGAACATCGGGCAGAAGCTACGGGCACTTTGCGGATCAACACGTCGGTGGGCGCAACGCGGATGATCCTGACGCCCCTGATCCTGGAATACATGCGCCGGAACCCGCAGATGGCGGTGGAGATCGTCACGGAGGGCGCGTTGGTCGACGTCAACGCCAAGGGCTTCGATGCCGGAATAAGGATCCGGGAGGCCGTTCCCCCTGACATGGTGGTTGTCCCGATCGGCGACAGCATCCGCCCTGCCATCGTCGGATCGGTCGAATACTTCCGACGCTATGGAAAACCACAGGTTCCGGTTGACCTTCACGATCACCATTGTATCCGCGCCAGAATGGCGAGCGGCACGCTCTATCGCTGGGAGTTCGAGCGAAGGGGAGAGGCTTTCGCGCTCGACGTTCCGGGCAAGCTCACGCTCGACGACAGCGATCTGATGCTCCGGGCGGCCCGCGATGGAGCCGGACTTGCCTATCTGAACGAATGGCAGGTCGCCGATGACCTGGCCGAGGGTAGGTTGGAGCAGGTTCTTGCGGAGTGGACCCCGCCATACCCGGGGCTATGTCTCTACTATCCCGGAAGGCGCAATATCCCGGCAAAGCTGCGCCGGTTCATCGACCTGATCAAGGCTTTGAGGGCAAACCTGAACGTTGAGAGCCGTTCTTCAATTTAGAGGATTGCTCAACCGTGCAGATGCGAAGCTCACCTGTCATTCTCGGCGGTTACGGCACTGTTTCATGCAGCGTAACAGTCCAATGTCAAACATGAGTATTCAGCCGCGCGATCGCGCATTGCATCCTGTGTCCACGGATCGGGAACGAACCCGGCCTTCAAGCAGGAGCGATCACATGAAACTCTATCACCATCCGCTGTCCGGTCACTCTCACCGCGCCCGGCTTTTCCTTTCCCTGATCGGGCTTCCCCACGAGCTGGTCGAGGTCGATTTGCAAGCTGGCGCCCACAAGCAGCCCGACTTCCTCAAGATGAACCCCTTCGGCCAAGTGCCGGTGCTGGCGGATGGCGATGTCTTCATTTCGGATTCCAACGCGATCCTAGTCTACGTCGCCAAGAAGGCAGGTCAGACGGCATGGCTTCCTGAAGATGCAAAAGGAGCGGCCGACGTTCAGCGGTGGCTCTCTGTTGCAGCCGGTGAGATCGTATACGGTCCGGCAGCTGCGCGTCTGGTCACGGTGTTCGGCGCCAAGTTCAACCCGGAAGAGGTGATCGGGCGTGCCCATACCATCCTCGGCCGGATCGAGAACCAGCTGCAAGGGCGTGAATGGCTAGTGGGCAGCCGCCCGACGATCGCCGACGTCGCGATCTACAGCTATGTCGCGCGCGCGCCGGAAGGCAATGTCGACCTTAGCGCCTATCCGTCCGTCAATGCCCTCCTTGCCCGCGTCGAACAACTTCCAGGCTTCGTCGACTTCGTGAAAACGCCCGTTGGCCTTGCCGCCTAAGCCTCGATAGGGCGTGCGACGCCTCGCACGCCCCCGCTTCCTTCTCTGGAGAACGCCGATGTCTATGAACCTTACGAAACTGCCGACGTGGCATGAAGGCGAGACCTTTATCCAGGAAAAGCTCGGCGTAAAGGAACGCATGGCCTCGGTCGGCCAGCGTGTCGTTCGCGATTTCATGCCCGACCAGCACCGGGACTTCTACGCCCAATTGCCTTTCATCGTTCTTGGCAGCGTCGATCAATCTGGCGAAGCCTGGGCGACTTTTGTCGAAGGCCAGCCTGGTTTCATGTCGTCACCCTCTCCCATCGTTTTGGACATTGCCGCGACCCGAGATCCGAGCGACCCAGCAAGCGAAGGACTGGCCGACGGCTTGCCGATTGGTCTTCTCGGTATCGAGATGCACACGCGTCGCCGCAACCGCATGAATGGTTTTGTCTCGACGATCGATGGCGGTTTCCGCGTCGATGTTGACCAGAGCTTCGGAAATTGCCCGCGCTACATTCAGCTGCGCGACTTCGCGTTCGAACGCCAGCCGGGAACCTTGTTTAAAGGTGAGGTTGAGGAACTGCCTGCACTTGATGATCAGGCACGCACGATTATTCGAGAAGCTGACGCGTTTTTCGTTGCCTCCTACGTCGATCGCGAAGACCGGCGCCAGGTGGACGTCTCACATCGCGGCGGGAACGCCGGGTTTGTTCGCATCGGTGACGATGGGGTCCTGACAATCCCCGATTTCGACGGAAATCTCTTCTTCGCGACGCTTGGCAACATCCTGATGAACGGAAAGGCAGGACTTCTGTTCGTGGATTTCAACACCGGCGATATGCTGCAGATGACGGGGAAAGCCGAAGTCATTTTCGACTCGCCCGAGATCGCCGCCTTCCAGGGCGCTGAGCGCTTTTGGACATTCAAGCCGACACGTATCGTCCGTCGCCGCAATGCATTGGCGTTGAGATGGGCTTTCCAGAAGGACGGCTGGTCGCCGAGTTCCCTTATGACCGGGAGCTGGCAGCAAGCGGGCGACCGTCTTCGTGCCGCAGAGATTGCCACAAGCTGGCGGCCAATGACCGTCACCGCCATTGTCGATGAAAGCGCGACGATCAAATCTTTCCATCTGCAGCCTGGCGATGACGCGGGGCTACTCCCTCACAACGCGGGTCAGCATCTCCCTATACGCATCAAGCTGCCCGGCGAAGGAAAGTCGGTCATTCGCACCTACACGCTCTCGGTCGCGCCGTCCGACGGTATCTACCGCATCAGCGTCAAGCGAGACGGCCAGGTGTCGCAATTCCTGCACGATACTATTGCCGTCGGCGATGTCATCGAGGCGCGCGCGCCGGCCGGCGACTTCAGCATCGATGCCCGCTCGTCACGCCCGGCGGTTCTTCTGGCAGGCGGCGTCGGCATCACGCCGCTGCTCGCGATGCTCCGTCATATCGTTTACGAGGGGCTCCGCAAGCAACGTGTCCGTCCGGTCACGTTGTTCTACGCGGCTCGCTCCAAGGCCGATCGACCGTTTGACAAGGAGATCGCCGACCTTGTCGGTGCGACAAAGGGCGTCGTGCGCTTGGTCAGGATCCTCAGTGACACCACGGATGCTGAAGAGGGTAGCGACTTCGACGCGGCCGGGCGGATCGACACGGCCATGCTGACGCGGTTTCTTCCCTTCAACGACTATGATTTCTATCTCTGCGGACCTGCCCAGTTTACCCAAGGTCTTTATGACGGGCTGCGGGGTTTCAACATTGCTGACGATCGTATCCATGCGGAAGCCTTCGGTCCGTCGTCGCTCATTCGCACAGGGCAACCCACACCAGCAGCTGTGTCTTCCACCACGCAGCCGTCGGAAAAGCCTGTGCCGGTCATATTCACGAATTCCCTGAAAGAAGCGCGGTGGACCCCTGGTTCCGGCACTCTTCTGGAACTTGCCGAGGCACGCGGCCTCGAGCCCGAGTTCAGTTGTCGGGAAGGAAACTGCGGCACGTGTCGGACGAAGCTCATCAAGGGTGCCGTCGCTTACGTCAAGCAGCCCACCGCGAAGATCGACGCCGACGAAGTGCTTCTGTGCTGCACAGTTCCTGCCGACCAGGAAGGCGGTCTGCAGCTCGCCCTATGACATCGCGATTGCTGCGTCCAGCGTAACAGGCCCTTGTTCCCCTTCGATCTTCAGCGATCGGCGCCGCGGGGTCATATTCAATCTCAAGAGAGCGACATCTCTCTCAACCAAAAAAGGAGAATACAATGTCACGCATTCCTACCCCGGCAACCATCGACGAAGCACCCGAAGCCTCCCGTCCGATCCTTGAGACCGTCCAGAAGCAGATCGGTTCCGTTCCGAACATCTTCAGGCTGGTGTCCAACAGCCCCGCCGCATTGACGGGTCTGACATCGCTCCAGGGCGCACTCGGCAAAGGCAAGCTGCCGTCGGCACCCGCGAACGCATCGCGCTCGCCATGGCTGAGGCCAACGGCTGTGACTGCTGCCTCTCGGCCCACACCTTCACCGGTACGAAGTTTGCCAAGCTCGACGAGAGTGAAATCGCTGCCAACCGCAACGGCACGTCGAACGATCCCAAGGCAGCTGCCGCAGTCGAATTCACCCGGGCACTGACAGTGGCTCGCGGTTCCGTCGCTGTAGCCGAAATCACCAAGGCCCGTGATGCCGGCTACAGCGACGCTGAGATCGTCGAGATCATCGTCCATGTCGCCCTCAACACCTTCACGAACTACGTGAACGAGGCCCTCGATACCGAGATCGACTTCCCCCGCATTGATCGCGTCGCCGCATGACGCCAAGGCCAAGAGGCTGTGCAAGGCGTACCGTCCTTTGGCCCCCACGGTCAAACATCATCCTGAGAGGAATTTCCACATGTCCCGTCCCCCGCTTCCCCCATTCACTGAACAGAGCGCAATCGAAAAGGTCCGTCTGGCAGAAGACGGCTGGAATAGCCGCGACCCCGCCAAGGTGGCGCTTGCCTATACGCTCGATACACGTTGGCGCAACCGCACCGAGTTCGCAAAGAACCGTGCCGAGGCCGAGGCCTTCTTGACCCGCAAGTGGAACAAGGAGCTCGACTATCGCCTGATCAAGGAATTGTGGGCCTTCACCGGTAACCGTATCGCCGTCCGATATGCCTATGAATATCGCGACGACAGCGGCCAGTGGTTCCGCGCCTATGGTAACGAGAGCTGGGAATTTGCCGAGGATGGCCTGATGCGGGAACGTCATGCAAGCATCAACGAACACCCGATTGCTGAAGCGGATCGCAAGTTTCGTTGGCCGCTTGGCCGCCGGCCGGACGACCATCCGGGGTTGAGCGACTTCGGATTTTAGCCCGCACATCGGGGAGATTGAAAATGGTCGGCTCGTCAATTGATCCACGGGTGAGGCTTTCAATAGAGCTTGCTCTTGCCGGAACCAGTGCGGGCCAGCCCTTACTCGGGAAGCAGGAGGAAGCCGGCCGTGCGCTCGGCATGACCGGCGCTGAGATGGACGTTGCAAGGTGCGGTTCCAGCTTCGATTTCAAGATCTCGGTGGCGATCTCGCTTGCGCTGGATGCCTGCCAGGAAAGCCGCCAGCGCGCATTATACGCTGGCCTTTCTGTAGAAGCCTGTGCGGAAATAGAACGCATTGCGCAAGCCATCCGCGCTAACCCAATCAACCTTGATATTTGGCGTGATGCCCCTTGAGGCTTCGGTTTCGAGCACTTAAAGTATTGGAAAACCGAGTGCTTTGGGGGAGTAGATGGACCGTTGGCAGGCAATGCGGATTTTCGTGAAGGTTGCTGAAACCGAAAGTTTCGCAGATACCGCTCGCCAGATGTTCATGAGCGCCCCGGCTGTCACTCGTGCAGTCGCGTCTTTGGAAGACCTGATCGGGGCTCGTCTCTTTGTCCGAACAACTCGCTCAGTGAAGATGACCGAGGCCGGAGCGCGTTATTTTGACGATTGCCGCCGGATCCTGGCAGATATAGCAGAGGCGGAAGCGGCGGCCGGTGGTTCGTACGCCACTCCGACAGGAACTCTCTACATCACAGCATCAGTTTTATTTGGTCAGATGTATGTGCTTCCGATCGTGACGCGCTATCTCGACACATACTCCACGGTGAAGGCGAAAACGCTTTTCGTCGATCGGCCAGTTAACATCGTGGATGAAGGCATTGATGTGGCCATTCGCATTGGTCATCTCCCGGATTCAGGCCTTACCGCTATCAAGGTGGGAACCGTTCGTCGCGTGATGTGTGGCTCGCCCAAATACTTCGAACGCTACGGTGTTCCGAAATCGCCGGCCGATCTGAAAGACCACCGCATTGCTGCATCGACTGCAGCTTGGGCATCGCCTGAGTGGAGGTTTGCCGATGATCAGCGTGTGATGGTTGAGCCGGTTCTGCAATGCAATACCAATGAAGCTGTCATACATTCAGCACGCGAGGGATGGGGCCTCACAAGAGTGCTTCATTACCAAATTGGACCCGCATTGATGGCGGGAGAGTTGCAGATCGTACTCAGCGAGTACGAAGAACCGCCCATGCCCATTCACATACTGCATCCCGAGGGCCGGCATGCTCCTGCGAAGGTTCGAACGTTTGTTGATATGGCTTCGGCCAGCCTCCGTGAGAACAGGCTTCTCAATTAGCCCTTTAAGTCACCGGAATAGACCCAAATCCAGCTAAGCTGAATGCTCGGTCTCGCCGTCGATTTGTGCTGGATCAACGTTGAAGCAGACACAAGAGCCCGGTTGTTACTAAGCGCAATTGTTGCATGGACAAGCCGATCGCGTTGACTGCGATCTGGTCGAAAGGGACGTTCACCAACGCCGACGCAACTGTCACGGTTCATCCAAACGGCCGCTCTATCCGGCCACTCATATCACCAGACGTAATAATCCCTTGTCCAATACGAACATTCTTTTTCCACGCCGAAAGAGCGATGGTTGTTGCAGGCAACAAGCCGCCCGCAACCAGTCCTGAGGAGAACCACAATGTCTCGCACTCTTGCCGCCCTGCTTCTCGCATCCGCCAGCATCTTTGTTACCGCCCCCGCAAGTAGAGTGTTCGCCGAAACACCTGCGATCGCTCAGCAAGTACCTGCGACGGTCCATTATCGCTCCGTAAAGATCGATGGCGTGAACGTGTTTTATCGAGAAGCAGGCCCAGCCGACGGCCCTGTCGTCGTCCTGCTTCACGGCTTTCCGACATCGTCTCACATGTTCCGCAACCTGATCCCGCTGCTCGCTGATCGCTACCGCGTCATCGCTCCTGACTATCCGGGTTTCGGTCAGAGCGACGCACCCGATCACACCAAGTTCGAATATTCCTTCGGCCACTATGCCGATATCGTCGATACGTTGCTGACCAAGCTCGGCGCCGCCAAGTATTCGATGTATGTCATGGATTATGGCGCACCTGTCGGCTACCGGCTGGCGCTCAAGCATCCGGATCGCGTCACGGGACTGATTGTCCAGAACGGCAATGCCTATGACGAAGGCATCCGCGATTTCTGGAACCCGATCCGCGCCTACTGGAAGTCAGGAACGAAGAAGGACCGGGACGCACTCTCCGTGCTCGTCGCACCTGAGACGACCAAATTCCAGTATACCGATGGCGTCAAGGATCTGACCCGCATCAGCCCCGACAATTGGATTCACGACCAAGCGCTGCTCGACCGGCCGGGGAACAAGGATATCCAGCTCGACCTGTTCTACGACTACCGCACCAACCTGCCGCTCTATCCGCAGTTCCAGGCGTTCTTCCGCGACCGCAAGCCGCCGACGCTGATCGTCTGGGGCAAGAACGACAAGATCTTCCCGGAAGAGGGCGCGCATCCCTATCTTGGCGATCTTCCCGAAGCAGAGTTCCATCTCCTTGATACAGGCCACTTTGCGCTTGAAGACAAGCTGGACGAGATGGCACCGCTGATCCGGAGTTTCCTCGATCGCAATATCGCGAAATGAATAAGCACGGGCTTCCTGCAACTGCCGAACTGGTTGCAGGAAGCCCGATAGTAGCTTTCAATGCCCGCCAAAGATAGCTGTTCAAAAAGCCTGCCCCGTCGGCTCTGGAACCGCAGGTAACTGTTTTACCATAATACAGTCTTGTGTCAGGCAATAAGCATGTGAATCAGATACCTAGCTAAAGTAAGTCGAAGCCCAGCGGTCGAGCTCCCTTCATGCCGCACGATCCTCGCAGCCGTTGCTAAACGAACGGGCAGGCGTTGCCCGCATTATGCTTTTGCCAGAGCGAGCGCAGCTTGGACACCACCTTCCAACAGGGCTGACGCTTTTGATGGGTTGGACATAACCCGGGCAATCTGGAGAATGCCGACCATCATTCCAAAAATCGCTATCGCCCTGTCATGGGCTGAGAATGAAGGCGAAGCGGGAAGCTTCGATGCCAGAAGAGCGGTATACTTGCCCAATTCAACCTCATAAGCCTCACGGGTCGTTTCTGGCTGTCTTCCGATTTCGGGCAATAGCGCAGCTGAGGGGCAGCCGTTTTCCCGCCCGAACATATGAAACTGTATTCCGGGAGAGGTTCGGAACGCTCGATCGGTGGGTCTATGACAAGAACACCTCGGCGGCTCTTGACGACATCGCATTGAGATTTCGTAGAAGTCTCAGATGTTCGTGGCAGTGTAAAATTCAAACGGCACAATGTGCTGCGAAACGGTCGGTGATCGGTTGGTGTCGAGAGCTTGCGCCATTGCCCGCACTAGGGTCTCACCCAGCAGCTTTGCCGGGTGAGACAGGACGACCCTGATCAGCCCCTCAGCAAGACCGGCTCTCGTTTCATTCGTGAGCTCGTGTGCTATGACCACAAGGCGTTTGGCTGCCGGCCCACCGTCCTGCCGCAGGGCTCGCATCACGCCCGTGATGCCGCCGCCGGCAACGTAAAGCCCGACCCAATTCGGCTCGGTCTGCAGAAGGCGTCGCGTTGCTTCATAGGCGATTTCGGGCTCTTCAAGCGTGGCCACAGTCTCGAGCATCTGGAAGTCCGGCGCACTCTCCCGGAAATACGATCGAAACCCCATTTCGTTTAGTTCTTGCGCAAGATATCGGTGACTGCCTACGAAGACGGACACCTTGCCTCCATTGCCATTCAGCCCGGCGATGAACCACGCGGCCGTGCGCCCCTTTTTGACGCAGTCGTTGCCAACATAGGCTGCGCGGGAGGCAGTGGAAATATCGGAGATCATGGTCACGACCGGAATATTCTCTGCTGCAAGACCATCGACGGCGTGGTTCACCTGCGGGTGATCCGAGGTAATCATTCCAATGACGTCGGCTTCGCGACTGAGAGCGTAAATCGCCTCGGCAGCCTTGTCGGGCGCAAGATCGTCCATGAATCTAACGATGGCCCTTCCATGGGCGTCGGGGAATGCTTCAGTCGCAGCAACGAGAACGTCGCTCCACATTTGATAAAGCTTACGGTGAGACTGCTTGAGAAGAAAACCAAATTTGATCACCGGCTTGTCGTGCTCGAGTCGCCGGGCGATGGCCGTCACGCCATGAAAACCAATCTGGCGGGCGGCGTTAAGAACCCGCTCCGCCGTCTGTGGGCGCACGGGGTCGCGACCGTTCAGCACGCGATCGACTGTTGAAATGCTTACATTCGCGGCTTTTGCCAAGTCCGGGATCGTTGGGCGTGACATAACAAGCCTCTCATAATCTGACGCTAATTATGAGATGTTTTGGGAGAAAAATCCACCGGTTTGTTGACACTCAGTGGAATTTTCGCAATTTCGTCTTTCAGTAAAAGCCAATTCGGCGGGAGGGCTTGGGAGAGCTCTCTCATTTGGAGGAAATACTCTCATGTCTGCGACCTTGCAAAAGGTGGCGCCGCTTTCGGGCGGCGAAGGCCATCGCACGCCTATAGATAGCGGAGCCGGCGTCGTTCTTGAAATGCGCTCAATCACGAAGGCCTTCCCTGGCGTTCTAGCGCTCGATGGCATGAGCCTGAAGGTTCGTGCCGGCACGGTGCATGTCCTCGTCGGGGAGAATGGCGCGGGCAAGTCGACGCTTATGAAGATCCTGAGCGGTATCTACGCGATCGACGGCGGAGAGATCTTTTTCAGGGGCGAAAAGCTCGATCACCAGAGTGCTGCATCCGCGCTGGAGCGAGGGATCTCGATGATCCACCAGGAGCTCAGCCCCGTGCTCGACATGACGATCGCCGAAAACGTCTTTCTCGGCCGCGAACCCACTTATAGCCGGACGGGCGTTATGTCCCGGTTCGTCGATTTCGATCGCATGAATTCAGATACGCAGGCGCTGCTCAATCGTCTGGACCTGAAATACAGCCCCCAAACCAAAATGCGCGACCTGTCCATCGCGACGATGCAACTCATCGAGATCGTCAAGGCGATTTCGCGCGAGGCTTCTCTCGTCATCATGGACGAACCGACGTCGGCGATCAGCGACACGGAAGTTGCGATGCTCTTCAGACAGATTGCGGACCTGAAAGCAGCAGGCGTCGCGATCATCTACATCACCCACAAGATGGACGAGATCTTCCAGATCGCTGACGACATCACGGTCATGCGTGATGGCCAATTCGTCGCAGCCGCGCCCGCGAGCGAATACCAGCCGGCAAAGCTGATTTCCCAGATGGTTGGCCGCACGATCTCCAGCATCTTTCCGAAAGAGGAAGTGCCGATCGGCGATATCGTCCTTTCCGTCGAGAACCTCTCTCGTGACGGCGTTTTCGAAAATGTCAGCTTCGAGGTGCGTGCCGGCGAGATCGTTGGCCTTTCCGGCCTGATCGGCGCCGGGCGGACGGAGGTCGCCCGGGTGATCTTCGGCCTGGACGGGGCGGACGCGGGCGTCATCCGCCTGAATGGAAAGCCGCTAAAGCTCACGTCGCCGAAGGATGCAATTGCCAACGGCATCGCCATGGTCTCGGAAGATCGCAAAGCGGAAGGCCTGGTGCTTTGCCGGTCCGTCGGCGAGAACATCTCGCTTGCCAACCTCAAGAAATTCGCGTCCGGCCTCTTCATCAGCGAGCGGCAGGAAGAGACAGCATCCCAGCGCATGATCAAGATGCTCCAGATCAAGACGCCCGACACGGCAATGATCGTGGAGAACCTCAGCGGCGGCAATCAACAGAAAATCGTTCTCGCCAAGTGGCTGCTGGGTGATCTGAAGCTGCTCATTCTCGACGAACCCACACGCGGCATCGACGTCGGGTCGAAATCCGAAATTCACAGACTGATGACCGAGTTCGCTCGTCAGGGGCTCGCGATCGTCATGATCTCATCCGAGCTTCCCGAAATCCTCGGCATGAGTGATCGCGTGGTGGTGATGAGCGAAGGCCGGGTCACCGGCGAACTGACAAGAAACGAGGCCACGCAGGAAAACATCATGCGCCTCGCCACGGGAGGACACTGATGAGTATCGAACGTGCAGAAGCGGCCGTGAAACGAGAAGGCAAGGTCATCCGAGACTCTGGGAAGATGAGCTTTTCCCAGATCTACCGAAAGTACGGCACGGTCCTCATCTTCGTCGGAATTTGCATCCTCGCGTCGATTTTGAGCCCGACGTTCCTGACGGAAGCCAACCTGACCAATGTCCTGCGTCAAGTTGTGGTGGTTAGCCTTCTCGCATGTGGCGTCACTTTTATCATTATTCTGGGACACATCGACGTATCGCTGGGGTCTGTTCTCGCGCTCTGTGGTGTCATTGCGGCGAGCGTGATGGCCATGACCGGGAGCGTCATCCTCGCGATTGTCGCCGGCGTAGCAGTCGGCATGGTGACCGGCATCATCAATGGCTTCGTCATCACTTTTTTCCGCATCCCCTCGTTTATCATGACATTGGCCATGACGACGGTCGCACGCGGCACGGTGCTGCTTTACACGGGCGGTTCGCCGGTAACGGGACTGGGCAACCTCAAAGTGATCGGGCAAGGCTCGCTTGGGCCAGTACCGATCTCCGTGCTCATCCTCGCGATCGTCATCGTCATTTCCTGGATTCTTCTCAACAAGACCAAGTTCGGCCGATACGTCTATGCGGTCGGCGGCAATGAGCGTGCCGCTCGCGCTTCCGGCATCAATCCGGACAGCATCGTCGTGAAGGCTTTCATCTTCAACGGCATTCTGTGCGCCGTTGCAGGCATCGTCCTCATGTCTCGCATCAATTCCGGTCAGCCGGCCGGCGGCGTCGGCTATGAGTTCGACGCGATCACCGCGGTCGTCGTCGGCGGTACCAGCCTGATGGGCGGCACCGGAACCATCACCGGCACGATCATCGGATCGATGATCATCGGCGTCATCAACAACATGCTCAATCTCATGAATGTCAGCTCGTACTGGCAGCAGATCATCAAGGGTCTGATCATTGCGATCGCCGTGATCCTCGATGTTTGGACCAAGTCTGCCCGCAGCAAAAAGAAGGCATGACCGATGTTCTTCGGCGGGCTGGCGCCTGCTGCGGAACCACCTTTTTGTCGGCGGGGACTTCCCGCATCCGGAATGAACCTGAAACTCAATGGGAGGACCTTATGAAAGCCATTTCCAAACTCGCTCTCGCCTGCGCCATATCCCTTGCCGCCATCTCCACCGGCGCCGCGTTCGCAGCAGACAAATTCGTCGTCGGTTACGCCAACATGGCGGATACGGATGTCTTCGTCATGGCGCGCAAGAATGCCTTCATCGAAGCGTCGAAATCCGATCCGGCAGTCGAAGTGAGTTTCTCCGACGCGAACAACGACGTCAGCAAGCAGCTCGACCAGATCGACAACTTCGTTGCGCAGAAAGTCAACGCGATCGTCGTCGTGCCGGTCGACTATCAAGGCATCGTACCGGGCGTCGAGAAGGCGAACCAGGCGGGCATCCCCGTCATCGCTCTCGGCATCCAATCGGCGGGCGGCAAGTACACGTTCGTCGGCTCGAAGAACATCGATGCCGGCCGCCTTCAGGGCGAGTACATGAAGGAACACCTGCCGAAGGACGCCAAGATCCTCTACCTCGAAGGCACGCCGGGGCTCTCCCACACGCAGGAGCGCAAAAAGGGCTTCGAGGATGCGCTCGGCCGCTCTGACGTGACCACTCTCGCCAGCCTCTCAGCCAATTACGACCGCGCAGAAGGCATGAAGGTCACAGAGGACTGGATCCAGAGCTTTCCGAAGTTCGATGCAATCATCGCAGCCAACGACCAGATGGCGCTGGGCGCGCTGGAAGCACTTCAGGGCGCTGACCGCCTCAAGGGCGTGATGATCTCGGGTGTCGATGGCACGGCCGATGCTCTGAATGCGATCAAGGCCGGCACCATGTCCCAGACCATCTTCCAGGACGCTGCAGGCCAGGCGAAGGCCGCCTTCGAGGTCGTGGAAGGCCTGAAAAAGGGGGAGGACGCGCCGGCCGAAAAGCTGGTGCCGTTCGCTTCGATTACCAAGGACAACGTTGACCAATACGCAAAGAAGTAAGCCCTCCCAAGGGTGCGTGCCGGGATGGGATTCCGGCACGCGTTTCGCACAAGGGGCAGTGCTTGCAAGCCGCAAATCGCTGTTCTCCAAACGACAGGAAATATCGAAATGACAGTAAGGATCGCCGTCATCGGGGCGGGACTGATGGGAGCCGACCACGCGCGTATCGTGGCGGAAGATCTGCCTGGGGCGCACCTCCAGGTCGTCTGCGACATGGATGCGGACCGCGCCCGCAAAGTGGCAGACACTTATGGTGCTCACGATGTCGACTCTGACCCCGACCGGGTCGCCGCTCGTCAGGACGTGGACGCCGTTATCATAGCAAGCCCCGATTTCACACACGCACCCCTGTCGCTGTCCTGCATAAGAGCCGGCAAACGGGCTCTTTGCGAAAAGCCGCTGTCGCAGTCATCGCAAGAATGCCTGGAGATCATGCAGGCGGAAGAAGCCGCGGGAAAGAAGTTCATCATGCTCGGCTTCATGCGCCGCTTCGATCAATCCTATGTGGAAATGAAGCAGGCTCTGGAGCACGGTGCAATTGGTCGCGCCCTTATGATGCACAACTTTCATCGCAATGTCGCGACGCCCGCGTCGGACTTCACCGGAGCGATGGCGATCACCAATTCCGCCCCGCACGAGTTCGATGTCGTCCGCCACGTCCTCGACACCGAATACGTATCGATCTCCGCCTTCCAGCCGAAACGTTCCGACTCGCTGGTCGCACCGGTCTATATGGTGCTCGAAACGGCAGACGAACAACTCGTCAATATCGAGATCAACAACAACGCAGCCTACGGATACGACGTCCGCGCCGAACTGGTGGGCGAGAAGGCAACTATTGCCATGAACGCCGTCAACTACACTCGCATCGACCGGGAACTCGGACAGAGCACAAGCTATCAGGCGGATTGGCGCAGCCGCTACGCCGAAGCCTATCGCCGTCAGAACCGCGCCTTCATTCGTTTCGTCGAAACTGGAGTATTCCCGAACAATGCCTCAAGCAGTTGGGATGGATACTGCGCCGCAAAGGTCGCCGAGGCCGGCGTCAGAGCCTTGAACGACGGTTGCAAGATACCCGTGGAAATGATCGCCAAACCGGAGTTTTACGCATGAAACTGGGATTCGTATCAGACAGCCTCGGCGGACTTCCCTTCGAGGCGATGCTCGATCACGCTCAAAGGCTGGGAGTCTCCGGAGTCGAGGTTAATACCTGCGGCTGGTCGACGGCGCCGCATTTCGATCTGTCGACGATCCTGCGGGACAAGAATGCGCAGAAATCATTCCTGGGAGCCTTCGCTGACCGCGAACTGGAAGTGATCAGTTTGAACGCCAACGGAAATCCGCTGCATCCGACCGATCCTGCCCAGGGGCAGGATCTTGAGGATACGATCCGCGCGGCGGGCGAGCTGGGCATCAAGACCGTCTGCGCGATGTCGGGACTTCCAGCCGGGAATGCCACCGACACAGTGCCGAATTGGGTGGTCTCCTCCTGGCCGCCGGAGACGCAGGCGATCCTTCGCTACCAGTGGGAGGAGAAGCTCCTCCCGTACTGGACCCGGATCGTGGCGCTCGCCAGGGATCACGGTGTGGAACGCATCGCGTTAGAGCTGCATGGCAACCAGTGCGTCTACAATGTCCCTTCGCTGCTAAGGCTTCGCGAAGCCGTTGGCCCGGTCGTCGGAGCAAACCTGGACCCGTCGCATCTCTTCTGGATGGGTGCCGATCCTCTTGTCGCCGCAGAAGCGCTCGGCGACGCTGTATACCACGTTCATGCCAAGGATACTTTCCTAAACGCTCGGAAGCAGGCCGTAACCAGCCTCTTGGAGAACGGCAGCCTGATGGACATTCCGGCGCGCAGCTGGTCCTACATCACACTGGGCTTCGGCCATGGCGAAGAATGGTGGCGGCAGTTCTGCTACAGGCTGAAGATGGCCGGTTACGACAGCTGGCTCTCGATAGAGCATGAGGACGTCATGCTCAACAGTCTCGAGGGGCTCGAAAGATCCATCGCACTTCTCAAGAGCGTAATGCCAGTCGCCGCCAGCGATTATAAACCGCAGGACATCTGAACAGCTTTCAGACGTGGAACTTCGCAGCCGCGTACATTACCAGGCGGACGACCAATCGATCTTCACAAAGCAAGGACTGACTTTCCTGTAAACTGCCTGCCTTAGTGCAGTGAGTGTGATTTTCCCGGCAGAACGACGGTTGCCAGACAACACAACTGCCACGTCCCCATACAGTTCCTGTGAGGTTGAAATGCTGGATAAAGTTAGCGACAATGACCGTTTCGCACGAACATTGCAGCAGCTGAAAAAACTCATAGCTCAGGGGGAGATCCAATTCCCTCCTCAGCTGGAACGAGTGGTAAAGCGAATGTTAGAGGAGCCGGACCTCATTGCTTTCGAAAGCGCCGCGACGGTTGCAAAGGAATGCAGTGTTTCACAAACGACCGTCACGAGACTTAGCGTCCATCTCGGACTGCGGACATTCCGAAACCTGAAAAAGCTTTGTGAACACCATGTCAGGCGACGTTTCAACCACTTGTAAGGTGGAGTGCCCGGTAATTGACGAAGGAGGGCGCGGATGCGTCCTTATGAAGACGTTTGTACGTCATGCCGGACACTCGTTTTCGCGACCGTCAAGTTCCATAAATTGGCATTATGCCATGAGCCCACCTTTTCAGATGCTTAAGCTATTTCACCAACCCGTCGCCGATTCGAATCTAATCAAGGCGCCCAAGGCCGGCCGCAATAAAGTTCTCTACTTGCGGGCAGCATAAGGGGCGTGTCTATCGGTTCCCTTCAGGTGCCACGCTTCCCGGGCCAGGCCGTGAGTGCAACGTCGATCAGCCGTTTCAGCAGGGCATTGCAGGCGCCGTCGCAAGCCTGAGCGGACATGCCCTGGATGATCGCACCATAGAAGCGCGCGAGGGTATCGGTATCTGTATGTGTGGGTAGTTCGCCCTCCTCGACGGCCCGATCGAAGCAGGCTTTGAGGGTCTGCATCGACGTCTCGCGCAGTGCCGCCGTCATTCGCGCCACGGATGCATTCTCTTCCGCATGCTGCAGGACAGCGGTCGAGACCATGCAACCTCGTGGCTTGTCCGGCTGCGTGTCACCATCGGCGATATCGTAAAGGTAACGGCTCAAAGCCTCATAGACTGGAAGATCAGATTGCAGGATTTCCGATCGACGGCTGGTCTCCCGGGCAATGCTGAAGTCGAGCGCCTGGCGGTACAATTCTTCCTTTGAGCCGAACATCGAATAAAGCGTCGGCGGATTGATCCCCATGGCTTTCGTGAGATCGGCGGTCGATGTTCCTTCGTAACCGTGCTCCCAGAACAGCCGTGCCGCGATATCGAGCCCGACGTCGCGGTCGAGCACGCGTGGTCTGCCACGCTTGCGGGCTTGTTGATCCATTAAAATAGTGATCCCTATTAAATTGTTGACAGATGCATTTCGTTTCTTATTGTAGGGATCACTATTTATTTTGGCAACGGAGTGATCAATGTCCAAACGACTCGTAGACAAAATAGCCCTCATCACTGGAAGTTCGCGCGGCATCGGTCGGGCGACCGCCCTCGCTTTTGCGAGGGAGGGTGCCGCGCTGATCGGCGTGCACTACACCGCCAATGCGGACGCGGCCAATGCCACGATACGCGACGTTGAAGCGCTCGGCGTCAAGGCCGTCGCTGTGAAGGCCGATCTCAGACAGGGCAAGGACGCGGCCGACAGCCTCTGGGCGCAGTTCAGCGAAGCCGTGCGTACTGAGACGAGCTCGTCCTCTCTCGACATTCTGGTGAACAATGCCGGTATCGCGCCGGCGCTTCCGTTGAAGCAGACGAGCGAAGCTGATTTCGACGAGGTAATGACGATCAACTATAAGGCGCCGTTCTTCCTGATCCAGGCCGTGGCGGACGCCATCCGTGATAACGGCCGCATCATCAATGTCTCGACCGGGTTTACGCGGATCGCGGCGCCGACGCATCCCGCCTATGCGGCTTCCAAGGGGGCGCTGGAGACATTGACGCTGGCGCTGGCACCGGAATTTGCCGCTCGCGGGATAACGGTCAATGCCGTGCTGCCGGGTGTGACGGAGACGGACATGAATGCCGAATGGCTGGCTTCGCCGGATACACGCGCCGGCGCCGAGGCTCTCTCAGTCTTCTCACGTGTCGGAAAGGTGGAGGACGTCGCCGATGTCATCGCCTTCCTCGCATCCAACGATGCGCGTTGGACGACGGGCCAGATGATTGACGCGACGGGTGGCGCCCGGATCTGATCGATCCCGAGGCTCCGCTATATTTGCAACCATTCAAACCGCGGTAGAAGGCGTATTGTTGACGAGTGCCGAACAGGATCGCGCTCGCTGAGCGTCCGTTGTGGTGTCGACCAACGTTGGAGGGAGGGCGGAGCCGGCCGTGTGCTGCTGCGCATGATCGGTGCCGGTATTCTCGGCGTCGTCAATGGCTGGGAGGGTGCGTTCAAGGGGCTGCTGGCGCTGCAACCTCTGCGCTGCTGACACCAGCCATTGCCGATCTCGTCAAGGGCATGCTGCAAAATAGCACTTTGTCTGACCAAGATAAGGCTAAATTACTGGGTGGCCCGTCAGCTTAAAATGTTCTGGATAGCATTGCGGTTCGCGACGTTGCCTAATGGCGGCCGGAACTCTGCCATTGGCTCCCTCGTTTCGTTCGAGCGCCCAAAAGCTCGGAGGAAGTCGATTTGCCGATCATTGCCACTGCGGCCTGGTCCATTCCAAAAAAGGTAGCCGGCCGGTTTGCACAGGAGGGAAGTGCGTTGACTCGATACGCTTCGGTGTTCGATGGCGTCGAGATCAATTCCACCTTTTATCGCCATCACAAAACATCAACTTTTGCACGCTGGGCCGAAACCGTTCCCAAGAATTTCCGGTTTGCGGTAAAGATCCCCAAAGAGATTACCCATACTCGAGCGATGAAAGACATCGCCCAGCCGTTCCAGACATTTCTCGATGAGATCGCGCCCCTTGGAGAAAAACGCGGTCCGCTGCTCTGCCAGCTGCCACCGTCGCTGGCGTTCGACGCTGATGAGTTCGAGACGACGTTTAAGGCGATGCGGAACGCCGATAAGGGACCGATTGTCATTGAGGTAAGGCATAAGAGCTGGGCATCGGCCGAGGCATTGGATCTGATCAAAAGCTTTGCGATTGACCGGGTTCTCGCCGATCCTGCGCCGGTGTGGCAGGCAGAGGATTTCGACACGGTGCCGCGATACGTTCGTCTCCACGGGAAACCTAAAATCTACTACTCGAGCTATGCAGATGAGGAGATGCGATCGTTTTCGAAACTTTTGGCGCCGGACGGCTGGTGCGTGTTCGACAATACCGCTTCCGGAGCCGCAATCGAAAACGCGCTGGCGATGCGGGTTTTGCAATCTGCGCTGCGGCCCGCAGGATGTTCGGATGCGGCGACCTGCGGTGGAAGCTGAAGTGTTCAGACTTTTGCGCATCATAATTGCAAATCGGGCGGCCGGATCGATGGTTCGACTCCTTCCAAGAGCACAGATGTTCTCTGTCCTGATAACAGCCAATTTGTTTCGCTTCTTCAAAGGTCGCGGTACTCCTTGCGCTGCATTGGTTTTACCTGCCAGGTATTTATGCGTTCGTACCCGGCAGGCTGTAGGCCTGTTGGAAATAACGGCGGAAGGCAAGCATGGGCGGGCTGAACTCGACATTGGCTCGCCAGGCGAGTCCTACATCCATAGGCGGAACTGGGTCCTGTATGTTGACCGTCTCGATGCGCCTTCCCTCAAGCGACCAGGGGCGGTGCACCATGTCCGAAAGGATGGCGACGCCGAGGCCGTTTGCCACCATCGACCTGACAGCCTCGATCGAACTGGTCCTCAGAAGCACCTTGGGCTGATAGGAACTCTGGCTCCAGTAGCGCAGCGAAGAATGTGCCGCCTCATCGACCGTCAGCATGATGTAGGGTTCTTCGGCGATTTCACGCAGACCTATCCCGTCGCGACGTTGCAGGTCGTGGCCGGCTGGCAGCCAGAGGCGCCTGACCGAACTTAGAAGCGTTTCGGTCATCAGCATCGGATTGAGGATGTTCGAGGTCAGCAAGACCGAAATGTCGTAGCGATTGGTCAGCAAGCCTTCCTCGATTGACTCGCGATTGACCTCGTAGAGCTGGATTTTCAGCTTCGGATAGAGGCGGCGGATACGCTCGACATGCATCGGCAGGAAATAGCCGATGACGGTGTAGGTCGCTGCGACGACGAGTTCGCCTTCGATGTCGCTGCTAACGAGGTTGAGATGGGTCGCCTCGTCGACTTTCGCCAAGATCTCATAGGCATGGGACAGGAATTGCCGGCCTGCTGTCGTCAGGTCCATGCCCTGTGGCGTACGGTTGAACAAAGAGACGCCGACCGTGAGTTCGAGATCCTTGATTGCCGCAGTGACGGCAGATTGGGAGATCGAGAGGCTGACGGCCGCATGCGAGATTTGTCCATATTCCGCCGTTGCGACGAAGTAGCGAAGCTGCCGCAGGCTCAAGCTCATGATGTTATTCCCATCTATTTATCTGAAAACATCTGCTGCGATTCAGATTTCATGGATCTAAAACGGGCTGATTTTCGATAAAACGTGCGCAACTTTAATAAGTAGTTGATATTGCAAGATATTTTCCGATGCTATTTTAAGCATAGATATCAGTTTATCAGATATCATGGCTTTAAAAATTGTATTTTTCAACGGCAGCCTTTGCCTCTAGCGTTCACATATCGGTCCCGATTGGGATGCAGGTGCGAGGGAAGGCATTTTGAAGGAAGCTGTCGATATCAATTGCGACATGGGGGAGGCCTTCGGTCGGTGGCGGATCGGCGATGCGCATGACGAGGAGCTCATCTCGCTCATCAGTTCGGCCAATATTGCCACCGGATTTCACGCCGGCGATCCCAATCTGATGGATGAGACCGTGCGGATGGCCGCCGCCCACGGCGTCGGCGTCGGAGCTCATCCCGGCTATAACGATCTCCAGGGCTTCGGACGACGCAAGATTAACGGCACCAGCCGCGAGATCGTCAACGATCTGATCTATCAGGTCGGTGCGCTACGCGAATTTGCCAGACGCCATGGCGTGCCCGTCCAGCATGTAAAGCCGCATGGCGCTCTCTATATGGAATTGGCGGCGAACGCCGATCTCTCGCAGATCTTCATCCAATATATGCGCACCGTGGCGCCGAACATGTTTGTTTTCTGCATGGATGGCTCGGCCACTTGCCTAGCTGCGCACGAGGCGGGCCAACCTGTCGTGCGCGAGTTCTATGCCGATCGCGACTACGGTGATACGGGCTGGATCGTCTTTACCAGGGATGCCGGTCGCCCTGATCCCAAGGCAATTGCCCGCAAGGTCGTGAGAGCCTGCACCGAAGGTGTCGTTCGCACCGTCAACGGTGCGGATATTCCGATCGCCTTCGATTCCATATGCTTTCATTCCGATACTTTGGGTGCGCTCGATATCGTGCGCCACATGCGCAAGGCCCTCATTGCCGAAGGCATAAAAATTGCACCCGTTTCACAGATTTTGAACAGCGACGCAGCGCGGAGGTCCCATGAGCAGGCTTGAGATCAGATCACCCCTTCCGGGAACCTTCTACCGGGCTTCCTCTCCGGATACGCCGCCCTTCAAGGCTGATGGCGATGCCGTTACCGCCAGTGATACGATCGGCCTTATCGAGGTCATGAAAACCTTCCAGCAAATTCCTGCCGGGCTCGATGGCAAGAACATCACCTTCCTCGTCGACAATGAAGAGCCTGTCATGGCCGGGCAGATCATCGCGGAGGTGGACCCATGACGATCCGCTCGGTCCTCATTGCCAATCGCGGCGAAATCGCCGTCAGGATCATCAGGGCTGCCAAGGCGCTCGGCATCCGCACGGTGCAGGTCTATAGCGCCGCGGATGCTGACATGCTTGCGGTCAAGCTCGCGGATGAGGCGATCAATATCGGCCCGCCGGCCCCGAAGAAATCCTACCTGAACATCGAAGCCATCATCGCCGCAGCGCGGGCCGCCGGCGTTGATGCCGTCCATCCGGGATACGGGTTTCTGTCCGAGAATGGAGATTTTGCCGATGCCGTTGAGGCGGCGGGCATGATCTTTATCGGGCCGAGCGGCGAGGCCATTCGATTGCTCGGCGACAAGGTGGCAGCCCGCGAGATTGCGAAACGGGCCGGTGTTCCGACAGTTCCCGGAAGTGACGGTCGCGTGGCGGACATTGCCGCCGCTGAGGCGATTGCCGAGCGCATCGGCTTTCCCGTTATGATCAAGGCGGCAGCCGGCGGCGGTGGACGTGGCATTCGCATCGTGCAGTCGCTCGCCGAGCTTAGGGAGCAGTTTCCACTTGCCTCGGCGGAGGCGGCGGCCGCTTTCGGCGATGGCGGCCTCTACATGGAGAAGGTCATCACCCGCGCCCGGCATATCGAGGTGCAGATTTTCGGCGACGGACGGAATTTCGTCCATTGCTTTGAGCGCGAATGTTCGCTGCAGCGTCGCCGTCAGAAGGTGTGGGAGGAAGCACAAGCCTTCCTTCTACCCGATGACATCAGGCAGCGCCTCTGTGCCAGTGCCGTCGCGCTTGCCACCGAAGTCGGTTATCGCGGTGCGGGCACCGTCGAATATCTCTACGACGAGGATAGCAGGCAGTTCTACTTCATCGAAGTGAACACCCGCATCCAGGTCGAACACCCGGTGACCGAAATGATTACCGGCATCGATCTGGTGCGGGAGATGTTCAAGGTGGCCGGCGGCGCTTCCCTGTCGCTGTCGCAATCCGATATTCGCACGCGCGGTCACGCCATCGAATGCCGCATCAATGCCGAGGATCCGGCCAAGGGCTTTCTGCCGACGCCCGGCACCGTGACGCGGCTTGCAGTTCCGGAAGGCGAGGGCATTCGGTTCGATACGATGCTTTACGCCGGCTATACCGTGCCGCCCTTCTACGACTCTCTGCTCGGCAAGCTGATCGTCTGGGCCGAGGATCGCAATGCCTGCCTCGACAGGTTGGCCAGCGCTCTTTCCAACCTGACAATTGAAGGCTTGCCGACGACGATCCCTCTGCACCTCGCTCTCGCCCGCGATCCATCCGTGCGCAAGGGCGCATTCCACACGCGTTTTCTCGAATCCTGGCTGGAGACCGATTTTGCCGCGGTTGACGGCGTATCGGCGGAGGTTGCCTGATGCCTGCTCGTTTTACGTTCGGAGGTGACGAGCATCTCTTCGTCGAATGCAGCGACGAGATGTCCCTCGAAGCCTTCTTCAAGAGCCTGTCGATGGCCAAGGGGGTGCGCGAAAGCGGCATCAAGGGCGTCACCGAAATCTGCCCGGCCAACGCCTCCTTCCAGATCAAGTTCGATCCGGACCTGATCAAGCCGGACGATCTCTTGCGCGAGGTAAGGGCGATCGAGGGCGCAGCCGAGAAGGCGGAGCCGATCATTACGACCCGCATCGTCGAAATCCCTGTTTTCTACAATGATCCCTGGACGCATGAGACGCTGATGCGTTTTCGCGAGCGGCATCAGGAGCCGGCGGGGACCGATCTCGACTATGCCGCCAGGATCAATGGTTACGATGCGGTCGAGGATTTCATTTCGGCCCATGCCGGCTCGCCCTGGTTCGTCTCGATGGTCGGCTTCGTCGCCGGCCTCCCATTCATGTATCAGATGGTAGAGCGGCAACGGCAGATCGAGGTGCCGAAATATCTGCGCCCGCGGACCGATACGCCGCGGCTGACTGTGGGACACGGCGGCTGCTTCGGCTGCATCTATTCGGTGCGCGGAGCAGGCGGGTACCAGATGTTCGGCATCACGCCGATGCCGATCTTCGACCCTACGCAATCGACGAGCTATCTCCGTGATTTCATGGTGTTCTTCCGGCCCGGCGACATCGTGAAGTTCCGGCCGATCGATCGCGACGGCTACGACCAGGCGGTCGAGGATGTCGATAAAGGCCGCTTCGCTCCGCCGATCTGCGAGGTCAGCTTCGATCTGCGACAATACCAGGCCGATATCGACGGCTACAACGCCAAGCTGGAGGGTGCGCTGCATGGCCATTAAGGTTCTTCATCACGGCCTTTCGACCACCGTTCAGGATCTTGGACGGCCTGGCTATTTCCATCTCGGCATTCCCATCGGCGGCGCGATGGATCGCTATGCGATGCGGGCGGCAAATCTTCTCGTCGGCAATGATGAGGGTGCGGCCGGGCTCGAAGCCGTCTTCATGGGGCCTAAGCTCGAATTTCTCGACGATGCGTTGATTGCGGTCACCGGCGCCGATATGCCCGTCAGGATCGATGGCGAGCTGCAGCCGGGATGGACGGCACTCAAGGTCAGGGCAGGGCAGACCGTAAGCTTTGACTTTCTGAAATCTGGAGCGCGGATCTGCATTGCGGTGTCTGGCGGCATCGACGTTCCCGAAGCGCTCGGTAGCCGGTCGACCTATGTCATCGGCGCGCTTGGCGGTCTTAACGGCAAGGCTGTCGCTGCCGGAGATGAGCTTCCCGTTGGCTCCGGTTCCATGATGAGTGAGGGGCTATCCGTTGCCGAAGAGCTGCGCCGCAAGCCCGGCACGCCGGCCGAGCTCCGGGTTTTGCCCGGGCTTTATTGGGATCGGTTGACCGAACAGACAAAGAGCAACTTCTTTGCTGATCAATGGAAGGTGGCACCGGAGGCCGATCGTATGGGTTATCGCTTCCGCGGCGGCCGCAAGCTTGAATTCGTCGCGCGCAAGCAGCCCTTCGGCGCAGGCTCGGATCCGTCGAATATCGTAGACAGCTGCTATCCCTATGGCTCCATCCAGGTGCCAGGCGGAACGGAGCCGATCATCCTGCATCGCGACGCCGTCTCGGGCGGCGGCTATTTCATGCTGGGAACGGTGATCTCGGCCGACATGGATCTGATCGCCCAACTGCAGCCGCATATGCCGACTCAATTCGTGGAGGTCACCATGGATCAGGCGCTGGCGGCGCGGGCGGACCGGCAGGCATTGCTTGCGCGCCTTCGCGCTGCTCTGGCGTAAGGGATCAAGCGGATGACTGCTCCTTCGATCCCCCGTTTCCGGCATGGATGGAATAGGTCTGGGATCACGTGTGTCTCACTCGAGAACGCGGGTAAGATAAGCGGCGGTCACGCCGGGGCCAGGGATGATGGCGACGATTTTCATTTGCGCGATCGTGCGGTCGACGGAGGCTTCGAGATGGTTTTCCATCATCGCCGCCGCCGCCTTCACCGCGCCCCGCAGCAGCAGTTCCGCGATCAGGCGGAGCTCCGTGATGATCGCGGGATCGCCGGGCAGGCCAAGGCGCCGCAGCAATCGCTCCGTCGCCGTGACAGGCAGCAGATTGTTGCGGATGGATTCCTTCAGCCGCTCGTTCGGCGTTGCGAGAACGCAGATCTCGATAAAGTCGGTGTGGATAGCCTCCAGCGCCGCAAGGTGATCGGCCGGTTCGTGGCGCTCCAGATCGGAGAGGCGCTGGAACAGATCGCCCAGTCGCTCCCGGTCGACACGGCTGGCCCCAGCGACCAGCGCCTGCGGCTCCAGCATGCCGCGCAGGCCGTAATGATCCTTGATCATCTGCGCCGTCAGCGGGCCGGCGATCCAGTGGGACGATTGGTTCTTGCGCACGAGGCCACGCTCGCGCAGGCGTGTCAGCACGTCACGCACCACGGTACGGCTGACGTTGAAATGGTCGGCAAGTTCGATCTCGATGATGCGATACTGGCCGAAGACAACGCAGCCGGCGACATCGGCCTCGACGGTATTGTAGATGCGCTCCCAGGAGGCGCGGCTCTGCAGGGCCTCGTCCGCGTGGCGCGGAATGGTCAGGCCGAGGGTCTTGATATCGGTGCGCTTCGGCTCGATGCCCTGGCCGGCGGGACCGACGAGATAGCCGCGTCCGTTGAAGCGATGCACCAGTCCTTCGCTCTCCAGCGCCTGCAGCGCCCTCTGCACTGGCGCGCGCGAAATCTGCAGGATATCGGCGATCGGCCCTTCGAGCAGGACCACGCCGCGCGGCAGCGTATTGTCCTCGATATTGCCACGCAGAACATCCTCGGCGATCTCATAACGCTTTTGCGCATTCGGGCGCGCATAGTTTTCGGTCATCTGATGCAATGGACTCACGTCGTTCTGATGCCTCACTCTTACGCGTTTTGTCATTCTAACATAGCGCAAAAATAAATGACTATTGAATACAAAATATGTTTTCTGCTCACAGATGCAGTGAATCTCCTTTCGCTGATTGTTGACGCGTAGCGCAGCGATTGGCGCTATTTGCTGAATGTACCGGGTGCGGCGCGTCACGTTATGGCGGCTGTTAAAGTCATTTTGTCGCCAATTCTATGCGGAGGGCAAGAGTGCCCGTCGATATCGCCGCCTTTCGCCAATGTCCCTCAATCAGTTGTTACTTCGGGGTTCGTCATTTTCTGAAAAAGTCTATTGAATACAAAAATCATTTATGTAATGCTCTGAACATCAAGACGCTCGTCAGAAGCGTCGCAGGTGGAACTCTTTGAAACGCCAAGGAACATCTCTTTGACGCGCATGTGATCATGCGCGAGTGCAGGCTGACGTCTGAACGTCCGGATCAATGCGATCCAGGCGAAAGCGGAGCTTTGCCCGAAGGATGGTCCTTGCCTTGAAACTGGTGGGAATTCGGTGTCGACCGTTCTTCAGCTCAGCCAAGTCACCAAGTCCTATGGCGCGTCAGCCGCGCTGGACAGCGTGGATTTCTCTTTGCCTGACAATGCCTATATCTCGCTGCTCGGCCCCAGCGGCTCCGGTAAGACGACACTTTTGCGCGTCATCGCCGGCTTCGAGGAACCGGATGCCGGTTCGATCCTCTTTCACGGCAAACGGCTCGATGGCGTGGAGCCGCATGATCGCGGCATCGGCTTCGTCTTTCAGAACTTCGCTCTGTTTCCGCATCTTTCCGTTGCCGAGAACGTTGCCTTCGGCCTGCGCAATCGCAAGGTCGATCCGGTGACGGATGCGCGCGTCCTGGCAAAAAGGGTACAGGACATGCTGTCGCTGGTCGGCCTCAGCGGATTTGACGACCGCGCGGTGACGCAGATTTCCGGCGGGCAGCGCCAACGCGTCGCCTTGGCACGTACACTGGTGACGGAGCCGAAGATGGTGCTGCTCGATGAGCCGCTCGGCGCGCTCGACGCCAATCTGCGCGGCCGCATGCGCAATGAGCTCAAGATCATCCGCGAACGCTGCGGCGTAACCTTCCTGCATGTCACAGGCAGCGAGAGCGAAGCCCTGGCGATGGGGGACCTGGTGCTTGTGCTCGATCGCGGCCGCATCGCGCAGGCCGCCGCCTCGGACGCCGTTTACAATAGCCCGGCAACGGCCTCGGTCGCCCGCTTTCTCAATTGCTATAACCTCTTTGCCGGCGATGTCGTTGCGGATGCTTTCGTCGGGCCGGCCGGTCGCTTCCCCTTGAATGGTTCGCGCCGAAAGGCGCCGCAGCCAGCCTATGCGATCCGCTACGACCGCGTTTCGATCCGCTCCCGCGATGCAGTGCTATCGGATGACGAAGTGCGCATCGAGGCGGATTTCATCGCCAGCGAATATTCCGGCGCAGCGGTCAATTCCTTCTTTGCGCTCGATGGCGGCCACGTCTTCGAGGTCGAATCCCATCTGAGCCATGCCCGTCCGCCTGCCTTTGTCGAAAAGGACCGCTATGCGCTCGTTTGGAAGAAGGAGGATGCCCTTGTTTTCGGTTGATGTGAGCCCTTCGAACCCTTCCAGCGGACCCTCCAAGGAGAGCGAGAGATGACCATGGTCGCGACATCAGAGGAAGCCGTGCAGGAAGGCGCAGCCGTGCGCCGGAGATCGAGCAAGACATTCTGGCTTCTGGCGCCGGGCATGATCTGGATGGTCGCCTTCCTCGTCCTGCCGATGCTGATGATGGTCTATGTTTCCTTCTGGACGCAGACGACCTTCAAGATCGAACCGACGCTGACCTTGCAGAGCTGGATCACCTTCCTGACGAGCGCCACCTATCTCGGTGCGCTCTGGACGACGATCCGCATCTGGTTGCTGGTGCTGGTATCGACGCTTGTCGTCGGCTATCCGGCAGCGCTCTTCGTCGGGCTTCTCATCAAGAACAAGACGCTGCAGACCGTGTTGCTCGTACTCTGCGTCATCCCGTTCTGGACTTCCTTCCTGATCCGCGTGCTTGCCTGGCGGCCGATGCTCGGCACCGAGGGCGCGATCAACATGATCCTGATGAATCTGGGCGTTATTCGGCAGCCGATCGAGGTACTGTTGTTTTCGGAACTGTCCGTCATCATCGGCATGACCCAGATCTACTGCGTCTTCATGGTTGGGCCGATCGCCTTCATGATGGGTCGTATCGACGCCTCGGTCATCGAGGCTGCCCAGGATCTTGGTGCCGGCTTCTGGCGCATCTTCCGCACGATCATCCTGCCGCTTTCGATGCCCGGTGTAGTGGTCGGCGCGATCTTCGTCTCCGTCATGGTTCTGGGTGAATTCGCAACGTCCGCCGCCCTGTCCGGCCGCAAGGTCAATCTGCTGGGCAATATCATCGTCACCCAGGTCGGCTCGTTGAAATGGGCCTTTGCCGCAGTTGCCGGCGTTGTGCTGACGATCATCATGGGCGCTGCTGTCGCAGCCCTGCTCAAGGTCGTCGACCTCAGAAAGGAGCTCTGATCATGAATGCTGGCGGCATTAAGCTCGGCCTGGGCGTCTATACGACCCTCTTTCTGATCTTCCTCTACGGCCCGCTCGCGGTCCTTGCGATCCTGTCGTTCCAGACCGGTCCGGAGGGTGGTCCGCAATTTCCGATCATCGAATGGTCGACCTATTGGTATCGGCATCTCTTCGGTCTGACGCCGCCGTCGCGCATCGCGCCCCTGCCGATCGATCAGGCGCTGATCCGCTCGCTCTCGCTGGCGCTGATGACTATGATCGTCTCGACGGTGCTCGGCGTCATGTCAGCGCAGGCCTTTCGCCGCAAGTTCCGCGGTTCGGGCGTGGCTTTCTATCTGATCGTTCTCGGCATGATGGTGCCGGGCGTGCTCGTCGGCCTTGGCATGGCGCTTGTCGCCAACGCCTTCGGCATCGATCGGCACTGGTGGAGCACCGCCTTCGTCCTGCATGTCGTCTACACCTTCCCCTTCGCCTTCCTGGTCATGCTCGCGATCTTCAACAGGTTCGATCCGAGCATGGAGGAAGCCTCCTGGTCGCTCGGCGTCACGCCGGCGCGCACCTTCCGCAAGGTGACGTTCCCGCTGATCTTTCCGGGCGTGCTTTCGGCTATGCTCTTCGCCTTCACGCTCTCCTATGATGAGTTTTCACGCACCCTCTTTGCCTCCGGCCGCGAGTTGACCTTGCCGCTTGCGATCTACGGCACTTTCTCGGTCGAGGTGCATCCGAATGTCTTCGCTTTCGGGGTGCTGACGACGCTGTTTTCCTTCGCCCTTCTCGGCACCTACGCGATCCTGATGGGTCTGTCGGTGCGGCGCGCTAAGCGCGTCCGCATTCAGGAGGACGCATGATGGCTGATAAGTCTTCTGCCCCGATCTCCGCCATTGTCACCGGCGCCGGCTCCGGTATCGGCCGTGCCATTGCGCTACGCCTTGCCGCCGACGGCTATGCGGTTCTGGTCAACGATCTCTCGGGCGAGCGGGCGGAGGCCGTCGCCTCGGAAATCACCAAGGCGGGCGGCGCGGCGACCGCGATCGCTGGCGACGTCGCGCGGCCTGAGGATGTGGTGGCGATCCATGCGGCTGCGAAAGCCTCGCACGGCGACGTCGCGCTTCTGGTCAACAATGCCGGTATTGCGCATCAGGCAGCATTCGAGATCCTCGAGCTTGAGGATTTCGATCGGATGTTTGCGGTGCATGTGCGCGGCACCTTCCTGATGACCAAGGCCGTCTTGCCGTCGATGCTGGCGCGCGGCGAGGGCGTCATCGTCAACGTCGCCTCGCAGCTCGGGCAGATCGGCGGCATCGAGCTTGTTCATTATTCCGGCGCCAAGGCCGCGATCATCGGCATGACAAAGGCGCTCGCCCGCGAGGTATCGAGCCGGGGCGTCCGGGTCAATGCGGTAGCGCCCGGACCGGTCAACACGCCGCTGGTGCGCAGTCTTTCCGAGGAATGGCGCGAACGCAAGCAGCGTGAATTGCCGCTCGGCCGCTTTGGCGAACCGGAAGAGGTGGCTGCGACCGTGGCGTTCCTGGCCTCGCCGGCCGCGAGCCTTTTCGTCGGCCAGACGCTCGGGCCGAATTCCGGCGATGTGATGCTCTGAGGGAGACAAGCAGATGGACAGTTTAGAAAAGCGGGTGGTCATCGTCACGGGTGCGGGCATCGGTATCGGCCAGGCAACGGCGAAGGCTTTTGCAGCACTCGGCGACCATGTCGTCGTCACCGATATCCTCGAGAAGGAAGGCGAGCAGACGGTTCGCGACATTCTGACCGCTGGCGGCTCGGCCGAGTTTCATCTTTACGACGTGCGCTCAACGGAAGCGGCAAACCAGCTAGTCGCCAACGTCGAGGCGCGCTTCGGCAAGATCGATATCATCGTCGCCAATGCCGGCATCGCGCATCGGACACCCCTCGACAAGCTCACCGACGACAAGTGGGACCTGACGATGGATGTCGACCTGAAGGGCATCTTCAAGCTGGTGCGCGCCGCCGTACCCGGTATGCGCGCCCGCAGATCGGGCAGCATCGTCGCGCTCTCCTCGATCATGGGCGTCGCCTATGGCTGGGACGAGCATGTCCATTATTCGGCGGCGAAATCCGGTGTCGTGGGATTGGTGCGCGGGCTCGCCGTCGAACTGGCGAAGGACGGCGTCAGGGTCAACGGCATTGCACCGGGCTATATCCGCACGGCTCAGCTCCTTTCGGAAGAGAATTCGCTCGGCCCCGCAGGCGCGGAAAAGGCCGCCGAATTCATTCCGATGGGCCGGCTCGGCGAACCGGAAGACATTGCCGACGTGATCGCATTCCTCGCGTCAAACGGCGCGAGATACATGACCGGCCAGGTTCTGGTCGTCGATGGTGGCCTCCTTGTGGGGCGGTACTGATCGTCATCGTCCGGCGATGGCTGGGTAGAGGGCGATACGGCAATGAAGAGGCCCAACAAGGGCCAAGGGAACAGCAATCAGCACTGGAGAACAAAAATGTCCAAAATGGAATTGAACAGACGCTCTCTGTTGAAGCATTCGGCCGGCGTCATGGCGCTCGCGATCGGCGGCGGTACGCCCTTCCTGTCATCGCGCGCGGCTTACGCACAGGCTGCCAATCTCGCCAAGGAGCAGTTGCGCACCATCGGTCTATCGGTCACGGTCCAGGAGCGTATCCTCGATGAATTCCGTAAGGTGAGCGGCGTCGGCCAGACCTCGGGTACTGCGGCGACCTTTCCGGACGCTCAGACCAAGATCCTGTCTGGCTCCAAGGATTACGATTGCTGGGAGATCATCGGCGAGCGCCTGCCGTCGATCGTCATGACCAACAATGTCGAGCCGGTTCCGGCCGCCTCCCTGAAGAACTGGGCCAATATCCGCGATACCTTCACTACGCCCTCCGACAAGTGGGAGCCGAAGCAGCAGATCGTCGGCCAGATCTGGGCCGATGATGCCAAGACCACGCTGAACATGGTGCCCGCAGTCTATAATTATGATTCCATCGGCTACAATCCGGACGTTCTCTCCGCCGAGGAAGCCAATACCTGGGCGGCGATCTTCGATCCGAAGTTCAAAGGCAAGTCCGGCCTCAACACCGATCCGCTGATCGCCTTCGGTCAGGCCATCATGGCCATGAATACGCTTGGCCTTCTGAACGTGAAGAATCCGGGCAATCCTAGCACGGCGGAAATCGACGAAGCGGCGAAGTTCCTCGTTTCCAAGAAGAAGGACGGGCAGTTCCGCGCGCTTTGGGGTGATTTCGGCGAGCTGGTCAACCTGATGGCATCGGGAGAGATGGTCGTTTGCGACGCCTGGCAACCGGCTGTCATGGCGGTCAAGGCCCAGGGCAAGGCATGCAAATATGCCGTGCCGAAGGAAGGGTATCGCGGCTGGGCGATCGGCCCGTCGATGATCGCTGGCACGCCGAACAAGGAAGCCGTGATCGCCTATGCCGATTACTGGCTTTCCGGCGAGCCCGGCATCACCGTTTCCGAGCAGGGCTACTATTCGCCGTCGACCAATATCCAGAAGGTCATGGCGCCGGACAAATATGCCTTCTGGTACGAGGGCAAGCCATGGGTCGGCGCTGCCGAGCGCGGCATCAAGGAAGGCGACCTGCGCGATGGCGGCTCGCTGACGGAGCGCGCCAAGAATGTCGCCTACTGGCACCAGTGGCCGGACGAATACGACCATCTTGTCCAGAAATGGGATGAATTCCTCAATGCCTGATCCGATGGCTGCTGCCGGCCATCCTATGCCGCGCGGGGAGGCGATGTCCGCCTCCTCGTCCACGCCCGGAGATCTCTCATGATATATGATTTGGAACTCATCAATGTCGGCAAAGTCTATGACAATGGCACGCCCGCCGTCATCGACTTCAACCTTTCGATCAGGAAAGGTGAATTCATCGCCTTCCTCGGCCCATCTGGCTGCGGCAAGACGACGACGCTCCGCATGATCGCCGGCTTCGAAAGCATTTCCTCCGGCGACATGATGATCAAGGGCGAGCGCATGAACGATGTCAGGCCGCAGAAGCGGCCGACATCGATGATCTTTCAGAATTATGCTCTATTCCCGCATATGACCGTCCGGCGGAATGTCGGATATGGTCTTGAGGTCAAGGGCATGGCGAAGGCCGAGCGGGATGCGCGGGTCGATCGTATCCTCGCGACGCTTGGGCTGGAGGATATCGCCGAGCGCAAGCCGGACAAGCTTTCCGGCGGCCAGCGCCAGCGCATCGCGCTTGCTCGCGGCCTAGTGGTCGAGCCGGATGTGCTGCTTCTCGACGAGCCGCTGGGCGCGCTCGATGCCAATCTGCGCAAGGCGATCCAGAACGAGCTGAAGCTGCTGCAGAAGAAGCTTGGCGTCACCTTCGTCTTCGTCACGCATGCCCAGTCGGAAGCGCTCGCATTGTCCGACCGCATTGTGGTCATGAACCAGGGCAGGGTAGAGCAGATCAGCCCGCCACATCAGCTTTATACGCGCCCCGATACGCCATTCGTGGCACAGTTCATCGGCCGCAATACCATCTTCGAAGGCGAGGTCGCCGGCACCGAGGCCGATAGCACATTCGTCTCCACATCCTTCGGCACGCTTTCGGGCAGCGCCAATGGCGGCCTCAGCAGCAAGGTCAACATCGTCATTCCTTCGGAGGCGATCGAGGTTCACGCGGCGAGTGGCTCGGCGCGCGAAAATCTCGTCGGAGCTTTCGGCGGCAATGTGGTCGGCGCCCGCGTCGAGCGCTTCGACGTGGTCGGCCATATCTCGCAGATCGGCATCAGCCTGCCCGATGGCCGAGGCCTGGCGCTGGAAGCCCATATCGACAAATACCGGCCCGGCGCCTTTCCCCTAGGCGCCGAGGTCATGCTTACCTGGGATCCGGCCGACGCGACCGTCATCCCGGCTCACTGATTACAGAAAACTCAAATTGAAGGAGGTCATCCCATGGCAAAGGAAATCTTGTGCAGTTTTGGCGTCGACGTCGATGCTGTCGCCGGCTGGCTCGGCTCTTACGGCGGTGAGGATTCGCCCGATGATATCTCGAGAGGCCTTTTTGCCGGCGAAGTCGGCAGCCCGCGACTGGTGAAGCTCTTCGAACGCTTCGGCATCAAGACGACATGGTTCATTCCTGGTCACTCGATCGAAACCTTTCCGGAGCAGATGCAGGCGGTGGCTGATGCCGGCCATGAAATCGGCATCCATGGCTACAGCCACGAAAATCCGATCGCCATGACGCGCGAGCAGGAGACGGAAATCCTCGACAAATGCATCGAGCTGGTCACCAAGCTTTCCGGCAAGCGTCCGACTGGCTATGTCGCGCCGTGGTGGGAATTCTCCAACGTGACGAACGAGCTGCTTTTGGAGCGCGGCATCAAGTACGATCACTCGCTGATGCACAATGACTTCACGCCCTATTACGTGCGCGTCGGCGACAGCTGGACCAAGATCGACTATTCGCGCAAGCCGTCGGACTGGATGGTGCCACTGAAGCGCGGCCAGGAGACCGATCTGATCGAAATCCCGGCGTCCTGGTATCTCGATGACCTGCCGCCGATGATGTTCATCAAGAAATCCCCGAACAGCCACGGCTTCGTCAATCCGCATCACATCGAGCAGATGTGGCGCGATCAGTTCGACTGGGTCTATCGCGAGATGGATTATGCCGTCTTCCCGATCACCATCCATCCCGATGTCGCCGGCCGGCCGCAGGTGTTGATGATGCTGGAGCGGCTCTATGCGCATATGATCAAGCATCCAGGCGTCAAGTTCGTGACGATGAATGAGATCGCCGACGACTTTGCTGCCCGCTTCCCGCGCGGCAAATAGCCGGCTAGTCTGGGCAGGGCTCAGCCGTTTTCGGAAGGAATGACCATTATGTGCTCACTGTGCGGTGTTCTCGGTGGCAATGAGCATTGGACCGATGCGGCGGCCCGGCCGGGCGTCTTTACGCGCAATCACGCCAGCCCGGAGCGGCGGCGTGAACGCGCGGAACGGGTGCGCGCCGCCAATGAGATGCTTTCCGCCTTCGGGCTCATTCTCTCCGATTGGCAGGGCACCTCCTTCGTCCTGTCGACGAGAACGGGTAAAAGCGAGATCATCGAGGATCTCGGGCATCTCTGGCCGGGGGCTGAAAAGCTCGTCGGCCGGCCGTGTGATCCCCTTGATGTCGCCTTCGTTTCCAGAATGGAGGCACGGCATGATGATTGAGGCAGACGGCTTTCTGCCGGTCAATCTTCTCACGGGCTTCCTCGGCTCCGGCAAGACGACGCTCCTGAAGCGGATTCTTTCGGATCCGGCATTCGCCGATACTGCGGTGCTGATCAACGAATTCGGCGAGATCGGGCTCGATCATGATCTTGTCGAAACCGTTGATGGCGAGATGGTGCTTCTCCGGTCGGGCTGCGTTTGCTGCACAGTGCGCGGAGAACTCGCCACCGCACTCAAGGATCTCTATTCCAAACGCGAGCGCGGATTGTTGCCGCCGTTCCGCCGCGTCATCATCGAAAGCACGGGCCTTGCCGATCCGTTCCCGGTCTTGTCCACGATCAAGGCCGACCCGGTGCTTAGGCACCATTTCCGCGCCGGCAACGTGATCACGACTGTCGATGCCGTCAACGGATTGCGCCAGCTCGACACCTATATCGAATCCAACCGGCAGGCGGCGGTTGCCGATCGCCTCGTCATCACCAAGACCGATCTCGCTGACGATCGTACGACACAGGCCCTTAAGGCGCGGCTTCGCACCTTGAACCCCGATGCCTCGCTCGTGATGGCAACCGACGCCGATCTTGATCTGTCGTCATTGGCGGACATGCGTGAGAAAGCCTCGCTAGGCGACAATCTGTCGCCGAGCGGGTTTTACTGCGAAGAGTGGCTGCAGCTGGTTTCGGCTGATGGGGCGCCCCATCAAACGACGATTTCCTCCATTGCGCTGAGGGTCGACCGGCCGGTTGACTGGACCGCATTCGGCCTTTGGCTGACCATGCTTCTCAATCGTCATGGGGCTCGGGTGTTGCGCGTGAAGGGCATCCTCAATCTCAAGGGCGAAGAGCGTCCCGTCGCTGTGCATGGGGTTCAGCATCTGGTTCACCCGCCGGTGCATATGGAGGCTTGGCCTTCCGAAGATCGCGCCTCGCGTCTGGTCTTCATTCTGGATGGGTTGGATGGCGCGCTATTGAAACGGTCTTTCGAAGCCTTCACACTGGCCCGTATGCCGCCTGTCGCCCCATCCTTGGCAGCGGCGCAATAGGATAGTCGATCCGTTCATGAACAAGCATCAATCGATAACGAAGACCGCGCCTGCTCCAGCACTGCATCTGAAGGGCCGGCCGCGCCTGCGCGTTCTCGGCACCGCGATCTCGCTGCTGGAGGAATTGCGCCTGCGCGCGCAGGACGATCTCGGCATCGACGTTATTTTCGACAACAACGACTTCCTGACGACTCAATACAAGGCGGCCCGCGAGCCGGAGACCTACGATATCTACGACCAGTGTTTCCACAATCTCGATATCGTCTGGCATTGGCGTGCGATCCAGCCTGTGGACACCCAGCGCATCGTGCTCTGGGATGAGGTCAACGATCTGACGAAGACCGGCCACATCGGCCCCAATCCGCGATTGGGGCTCGGCGACGTGCCGGCGAAGAAGCTCTTCGTGCAGCCGAACCTCGCCTTGGGCGATACGCCGTCGCGCTTCATCTCCATGCTGCCGACGACGCATAATTTCGATAGCTTCGCCTATCGGACCGATCTGGCGCCTAATGGTGTCGGCATGCATTCCTGGGGCGCGCTCTTCGACGAACGCTGGGCGGGCAGGGTGGCGCTGGTCGATGAGCCCGCCATCGGCATTTTCGATGCAGCGCTCGCGGCACAGGCCGCTGGCCTCATGTCCTTCGACGATATCGGCAATATGTCCATTCAGGAGATCGACCAGCTGATCGATCTCCTGGAGCAGCGCAAGAAGGCTGGCTTCTTCCGGGATTTCTGGAAAACCGCGGAGGATGCGGCCCGGCTGATGATCGCCGGCGAGACCAGCGTCCAGAGCATGTGGTCGCCCGGCATCGGCATCCTGAATTCGAAGGGCGTGCCGGTCGAGCAGGCCATTCCCGCCGAAGGCTATCGCGCTTGGCATGGTGGCCTGTGTCTTTCGAAACAGTTGAGCGGCCGTCTCCTCGACGTTGCCTACGACTATATGAACTGGTGGATATCGGGATGGCCGGGCGCCGTGGTCGCGCGGCAGGGCTATTACATTTCGACACCGCAGCGTTCGCGGCAGTTCATGACCCAGGCCGAATGGGACTACTGGTATGAAGGCGCGGCGGCCACCGAAGACTTGCCCGGCCCGGATGGCCAGATGCGGATCAGGAAAGGATCGGTGCGCAGCGGCGGATCCTATTGGCAGCGCGCCAATTGCATTGCCGTCTGGAATACGACAATGGATGAGCACAATTATCTCGTGCGCCGCTGGATGCAGCTGGTTGGCTGAGAAGGAGAGCAGGACCTGTGACAAAGACACATCTCGGCAAATCGATCGCGCAACTCTCGGTCCTGATCCAGTCCGGCAGTCTCGACCCGGTCGCGCTGGCCGAGGAGACTCTCGACGCGATCCGGACCTATGAGGACCAGGCGATCTTCACGCAGCTTTTGGAGCGGCGCGCGAAGGAGGAGGCGGCTGCTTCGTCCAAGAGGCTGCGCGAGGGGCGTTCGCGCGGGCTGCTGGATGGCATTCCCGTCGCCTGGAAGGATCTCTTCGCCATCGCCGGCCTGCCGACGACGGCCGGCTCGGTCGTGCTTGCGGATGCCGCGCCTGCCGAACACGATGCCGACGTCGTCAGGGCGCTGCAAGCGGCGGGCATGATCGCAGTCGGCCGGGTCAATATGAGCGAATTCGCCTTTTCCGGTCTCGGCCTCAATCCGCATTACGGTACGCCGCTAAACCCGCTGGCAACGGATGTGCCGCGAATTCCCGGCGGTTCGTCCTCGGGTTCCGCCGTTGCGGTTGCGGCCGGTCTCGTGCCGGTGGCGATCGGCACGGATACCGGCGGCTCGGTGCGCATACCGTCTGCTTTTAACGGCCTTGTCGGCTATAAGGCGAGCCATGGCCGCTACAGCATGGGCGGCGTCTTTCCGCTGTCGACGAGCCTCGACTCGCTCGGTCCGCTGTGCCGCAGCGTCCAGGATGCGATCTGGGTCGATGCCGCGATGCGTGGACGTTTTGTCCCCGAGATAGAGCGCGCCGAAGCCGGCGGGCTTTCCATCGTGGTGCCGACAAATATCGTCATGGATGATGCGCAGGATGGTGTTCTTGCAGCTTTCGAGGCGACGCTGGCGAGATTGAGTGCTGCTGGCGTTAAGATCCGGCGAGCCGCGTTTCCAGCTTTCGAAAGGCTCTTTGAACTGATGGCCGAGTATGGGCCGTTGGTTACTGCCGAAGCCTTTGTGCTGCATCATCGTCGCTTGGCAGGGCCGGAGGCTCAAGCCATGGATCGGCGCGTTGTCGCGCGGACACGCCTTGGAGAGAGGACGACGCTGATCGGCTATCTGGAAACGCTCAAAGTACGTGAGCAACTGATCAAGGAGGTTGCCGCAACGCTTGGGCCGAATGAGTTCATCGCCTATCCGACGGTTGCCCATGTCGCGCCGGCGCTTGGCCCCCTGGAGGCCAATGACGAGCTGTTCATAAAGATCAATGGCAGAACGCTGCGCAATACGGCGATCGGTAATTTTCTTGACTGGTGCGGCGTTTCCCTGCCTTGCGGGGCGGGCGAAGCCGGCATGCCGGTCGGCTTTCTGCTGTCGGCTCCCAAGAACCATGATGAGCGATTGTTGGGGGCGGCTCTGACGCTGGAAGAGGCAGTAACTAATGTAGACTGTTCAAGAATGTACGGATGAAAACAACCGATGTCGGGGCGCGGTTGCGGCGCGATGCGGCCCTGTAGTCGCCCCTGCAGTGAGGTTGTTGCCGGCGCCGTGCCTCGGCGGGTCGCATCTCTTCTCAGTCGACGAAGCAGATAGTAGTCCTGGCAGACCGGTCTTGATCCAGGCCCGTTGCACCCTGTGTCTTTGACGGACCGATCAATGGCCAGTGCTTTCGAGCTTATGTCGAACGCCAACTCCTACCTGTTCTCAAACCCGGCGACGTCGTCATGATCCTTAGAGGCGTTGCAGTTGTTCGTCCACGCCACCTTGCTTCTCATTTCATGTCCCCCCTGCCAGCTATCGTCCTTGAAACTGATTAGAAAAAACCAAGCGTTGCTCACGTGGCTCGGCGGCACAACCGCCGCCGCCAAGCCTTGCTATAAGGGCTAAATCATACCTCCTCGGCCTTTGGCGCTATCGTCACGCAGCGTCCAAATCCAACCGAAAAATCCTCGCGGCCGGTCTTGCGATAGGCGAGAAAGCGGGGAGCCTCTTTCAGAGACGCCGGTGAGATAGTTGTGTCTCGCAAGAACGGGGCGTTTTGTCCTTCCTTGTTGATTTGTATTGGGTCAGCAGCAGCCCGGCAACCGAAACAACGATCATGGCAGCGCCGATGAGGATGGGCGTCGTTACGCTCTCCCCCAGAAATGTGCAACCAAGAGTAACGGCAATGACTGGATTGACAAACGTGTAAGTGGCGACCAACGAAGGCGATATTCGCTTTAACAGCCACGTATATGCAGCGAAGGCTATCACGGTGCCGAACAGAATCAGATAGGCCAAGCCGCCCAGCGAAACTGCGGAAATCCGGGTCGGCTGCAAAGTGTCTAACTCGCCCGACAGCGCGCTGATGACGGCCAAGGCAACTCCGCCGGCGAGCAGTTCCAGCCCCGCGAGCCCCGCCGAGGCAAATTTTGCGGAATGGCGCTCCGATATGACTGTTCCGACCGCCCATGAGAAGGAGGCCCCCAGCAGGAGAATCAAATCGACGGGGTGCACCGCGCTCGCGCCGGAAGATATTTCCTGCCATGCGATGAGAGCTACGCCTGCGATGCCGGGAACGAGGAGTGCCGCTCTCATCCCGGTCGGCCGCTCACCTCCGGGATTGAAAGCCTGCAGGAGTACGATCCAGAACGGGATCGTTGCCAGGAGCAGAGCCGCCACGCCGGATGGAACGCGTTGCTGCGCATATGCCAGAACGCCGTGGCATCCAACGAAGAACAGCAAGCCACAAACTGCCGCGATCCCCCACATCGTAACGGAGGGAGCTTCGGAACCCCTTACCCTCGCATAGGCATAGAGAATGGTGCCCCCTATCAAACAGCGTATGCCCATCAGAAGAAAGGGTGGCAGCGTTTGCAGACCCAAAGCTAAGGCAAGATAGGTCGATCCCCAAATGATATAGATCGCGGCAAAGGCCGCGCCAAGCGTGATATGTGTCCTTGAAAGCATCATGGCTGATCCTAACCTTTTATAGGGTTAGAGACCAAACCAGGATCAAGATCATGAGTTCCAAAGAATATCGACATTCAAGCGCCGACGGCGACCCCAAAGAGGAATTGGCGATCCGGTTTGTGAATACGGCAGCGTGGCGTTTGCGCTCGTCTCGTGAGGAACGGCTTCCGGATGCGCACGCACTTTTGCGCTGGCTGACTGCCAACCTACCTGGGAGTGAACAGCAGTCGGACCTGATGAGTGCGCGTTGGCACACATATCAAGATGATGGCGCCAAAGCCTATGAGGCGGCGATTGCACTGCGCGAGGCTATCTATGAACTCCTCGCCGCTCGCATCGCCGATGTGGCCCCGCCGATCGAGGCTCTCGAGTATTTCAACGCGTTTTTGGCTCGGCCCGCAGATGGAATAAGGCTCGCAGGGATGGCGGGTGAAATGGTCTGGTGTATCGATGAAGCCAGTGCCTCAGATCTGCTCAAACCCATCACTATTTCGGCGGCGAACCTCATGACCGGTCCTAAAGCGCATCGTATCCGCCAGTGCCAGGATGACCGCGGCTGCGGCTGGCTGTTTGTCGATGAGAGCAGGGCGATGAACAGGCGCTGGTGTTCGATGGGAGATTGCGGGAACCGTGCAAAGGCGCAGCGGCATTATCGACGTTCGCGCGGTAAAAGCGATAGTCCCTCCAGCTAGCGAGTGTTCTCTTACACTGGGTAGTCAGCAAACATGCCAGCATCATGCGGATCGATCGCAAGCGCGGCGTCGATGCGATGAAGACTATCGGTATGGAGGACCAATGATTGCGGCCGCCGGATTCCGGCTTGTTACTCGCCTTGGAGAAGAAGCCCGCTCGCAATTAGACTAAGGGTCGTGGTCAATGCGGTTCCTCCCCATTGCCAGTTGTCGAGATGGCAGCTCTCTGGCCTCCTCTCTTCCTCCCAAATCCTGTAGGCGCGCTCGCGGCGCTTTTCGTCATTTTGTTCTTCGTTGCCGGCCGTTGAAGTTTCTCCTCGTTCCTGAAGACGGATTGGTTTCCTTCGGACAAGCTGATCGTAAGGGCATCTCGTTCGTCAGTTCATCGAAGGAAAGTGTTTTGCGCTTCGCCGCCATGAGCAAATCAAGCTCGATCGAAGAAGGGCCGAACCGAACGAACAGATCCTCGGCCGTCACGTCATCGAGTCCGTATTTCTTCTGGAAATCCGCCAGACTATAGGGGGCGCCTCTTGTCGGTCGGCGCCGTTCGAAAGATCGTTGCATTTCCATATCTGATGATCCTCCTAACTCCGATCCAAGCAACTCGATCGGCGAGCTAAAAGTTCCTTCGAGCATGGAATATAACGAAAGGAGCACGCAATGATTGATATCGTCGCGGGGCCGAGTTGGCCGAGTTGCGTCAGCCCAGCGCTAATGGTCGCTGCGAGACAGCGAGGCGACCGATCCGCGCGGGATCAGACTTGTTTTTATGGTAGCGCGTCCAACAGGAATATCCTTGCCGCTCAGGCGCGAAATCAGCCGTTCGGCCGCCTCCTTGCCCATCTCGTAGACAGGCTGGTCGATGACGGTGATCGGCGGTGTCGTGACGGTTGTCCAATCGGCGTCCAGAAACGAAATCATCGAGATGTCGCGCGGTATCGATAACCCGAGGGTTTGCAGAGACTTGAAAACTCTAAGGCCGACGAGACTGTCCGAAGCGATGAGGGCGGTTGGGGGTGCTGCGTCTTGCAACAAGCGCTCGACGACACCATCCGTTTTCGGCTGGTCCGTGGCGCCGAGACGCACGTAATGCCGAGCCTCCTCTATGCCGGCGTCGGCTTGCTCCCTCAGAGCCCCCTCCACGCGTTCGCGCACCGCCGAATTGGAAATGCTGCTGATATCGTCAAGGAATTCGCTCTCAGCATCCATCGCCGATATATAGGCGATCCGCCGATGCCCCATGTCGATAAGATGGCGGGTCGCGCTCGCGGCAGCGTCAAAATCATCACCGGTGACCGCATCGACGCCTAGTTCCGGAATGGTTCTGTCAAACAGAACGAGCGGCACGCCGACGCGGCGTATATCCTGGAGATGCTCCATCCGGTCGCATCGTGCCGGTGTCACGATCAATCCATCGACACGCTTGCCAATGAGCAGGTCGACCGCTGACTTCTCCGCCTCGATCTCCTCGCCGGAATTGGCGATGATGACGTTGAAACCAGCCATGCGTGCGACATCGCTGATCCCTCTGACGGCGAGACTGAAGAAAGCATTCTCTATATCGCCGACCACAACCCCGATGATGCCGGATTTGCCTGTGGTCATGCTGCGGGCGAGTTCGTTGGGTCGATATTCGAGTGCCGTCGCCGCGGCTAGCACCTGCTCGCGAACCCTGTCGCTGACGACACCATAGCCACCGAGCACGCGCGCCGCAGTCGCCTTTGAGACATTCGCGGCTCTTGCGACATCGGCGACAGTGACGGAGCGTTTCGAGGTGAGGGATTCTTCCATTCGATGACGATTACAAGAGTTATTGACGGACGGTCAATCTCACGGTAACAAATAAAGTGAGACCGGTCTCTTTTTAGTGTGAAACCGGTCTCTTGTCCAGATGATCTCTTTCCGATGTATGGGTGAGGGATGGACGCGCATGCATGAATGCCAATAAGAGCATCCTTCAGAGCGGAGAACGAACATGAAACTATCTGCCATATTCTCGGCCTTTGCCGTGCCCTTGGGCGCCGGCCTGCTGGCCTGCCTCGTCGCAGCAAGCGCGGTCCCAGCAGTTGCGGCCGACAATCCCTATAATCTGATCGATCCGAACGTCATCAGCGTCGGCACGATGGGCGATTCCAAGCCCTACACCTTCACGACCGCCGATGGCCAATTCACCGGCTTCGATATCGAACTCTTTCTGAACGTCGTTTCGCGCATGGGCTTTCCCAAGGACAAGGTGACGTTCACCGGCCAGGAATTCTCGGCCCTGTTGCCCTCCGTTGCCAACCAGCGTTTCGACGTCGCCGTTGCCGCAATCGGAACCACCGAGGCACGCAAGAAGACGGTCGATTTCTCCGATGGTTATCTCGCCGGCTATCTCTCGGTTCTGACATCGGATGCCTCGATCAAGGATGCAGCCGGCCTTAAGGGCAAGCGCCTCGGCGTCGTGCAAGGCACGCTGCAGGAGATCTATGCGACAAAGAATTTTGCCGGCACCGATCTCGTCAAATTTCCGGACAACAATTCCGCCGTGGCGGCGCTGAACAACGGTACCATCGACGCGCATTTCCTCGACTATGAAGCCGCCAAGCAATATGGCGAACGCTATCCCGCGCTGAAAATCGCGGTGAATATCCCATCCTTCGACGCACCGGCGGGCTTCGTGGTCCACAAGGGCAACGACGCCTTCCGTCTGGCGCTCAACAAGGCGCTGCATGAGGCAATGCGGGACGGCACCTGGAAGACGCTCTATGAGAAGTGGTTCCCCGGCTCGCCGATGCCCGATCAATATCTTCCCAAGAAGTAAAGGCTGCGCCGCCGTCCGGGTGCTCTGGGCGGCGGCCATTGACCTGCCTCGCGAATTTCATGGGGAATTGAATGGATTGGCTTGAAAACCTCCGTCGCAGCTTTCTTGACTGGAATGCGATGGCCGAAGTCCTGCCGAGCATGATCACGGTCGGACTGAAGAACACACTTATCCTGGCGGCAGCCTCCACTGTGCTCGGCGTTGTGATCGGCATGGTGCTGGCCGTGATGGGTATCTCGCAGTCGCGCTGGCTGCGTTTGCCGGCGCGCATCTATACCGATATATTTCGCGGCCTGCCGGCGATCGTGACGATCCTGATCATCGGCCAGGGCTTTGCCCGCATCGGCCGCGAGATCTTCGGTCCGTCGCCCTTTCCGCTGGGGATCATCGCACTCAGCCTGATCGCCGGCGCCTATATCGGCGAGATTTTTCGATCCGGCATTCAAAGCGTCGAACGCGGGCAGATGGAGGCCTGCCGTGCGCTTAGCATGAGCTACGGGCAGGGGATGCGGTTGATTATTATCCCTCAAGGCGTGCGGCGCGTCCTGCCGGCTCTCGTCAACCAGTTCATCGGCAACGTCAAGGATTCGAGCCTTGTCTATTTTCTAGGATTGCTGGCTTCGGAGCGCGAGATTTTTCGCGTCGGCCAGGACCAGGCCGTCGTCACCGGCAATCTCTCACCCTTGTTGCTAGCCGGCGTCTTCTATCTCGTCATCACCGTTCCGTTGACCCACCTCGTCAACTATATCGATGCACGTCTGCGTCTTGGACGCCAGGGTCGCAGTTCCGGTGCGACAAGCGGTCTTGTCGAGGTCGGCGAACTCGAGGCGGCTTCGAATGTTCAGGCTTCCGGCGCCTTGCGCTTCAAGGGCGGGGCCGTTCAAATCCGCGATCTCAGCATGTCCTACGGTGACCTCGAAGTGCTGAAGGGCATTGATCTCGACATAGCAAAGGGCACCGTAACCTGCATCATCGGCCCGTCGGGTTCGGGCAAGTCGACACTGCTCAGATGCATCAACCGCTTGGTGGAGCCAAAACGCGGCGATATCCAGCTCGATGGCGAAAGCATTCTGTCGATGAAGCCGGAAAGCCTGCGCCGCCGCGTCGGCATGGTTTTTCAGCACTTCAATCTCTTTCCGGATCACACGGCGCTTGAAAACGTCATGCTGTCGCTGACGAAGATCAAGAAGATGCCAAGAAACGAGGCTCGCCGGATCGCCGAAAGCCGCCTCGCCGAGGTCGGGCTCGCCGGACGCAAGGACCATCGGCCCGCAGGCCTCTCCGGCGGCCAGCAGCAGCGCGTCGCCATCGCCCGGGCTCTCGCCATGGATCCGGAAGTCATCCTTTTCGACGAAGTTACGAGCGCACTTGACCCCGAACTGGTGAAGGGCGTTCTCGATTTGATGGCGAATCTCGGACGCCAGGGGATGACCATGGCGGTTGTCACCCACGAAATGGGATTTGCCCGCAGGGTGGCCGACCAGGTCGTCTTCATGGATGAAGGCCGCGTCGTCGAAGCCGGCACGCCGCAACAGATTTTCGACAGTCCGCAAAGCGAACGCCTGAAGCGCTTCCTCGCTGAGGTTCTCTGACAAACAGGGTCGGCGAGACTTCCGACGGCCTTTCGATTGCAACATTCAAACTGATAAGGTTTCCCAACATGCATGCTTCCACTCGCCCTTCGAAAGTCGTTGTCGTCGGCGGCGGTATCTTCGGAGTTTCCACGGCCGTTCATCTGGCTCGGCTTGGCGTTCAAACAACGCTGATCAATGACGGTCCTTTGGCAAATGGCGCATCCGGCCGCTCACTCGCCTGGCTCAATTCCGCAAGGCGTCGGTCCGACGCCTATCATCGGCTGCGCCTGGCTGGGATCGACCGTTATCGTACACTTTCCGCCAAATATCCGGATGCGGCTTGGCTGCGCTTCGATGGTGGTCTCACCTGGGATGCTGATGATGCCGGCAACGACATTGCCGCCGTTTTCGAGTATGAGCGTGACCTTGCCTATCACGCGCTGTTGCTGACGCCCGATCAGATCGCCAAGGCGACGCCTGGCGTCGATGCCGGCTCGGTGACCAGACAGGGAGCGATCTTCAATCCGGGGGAGGGTTGGGTCGACCTGCCTTCCCTGATCGGCGTTCTTGCTGAAGAGTTCCGGTCACTGGGCGGCGAAGTCGTCACCGATGCCGGCCGGGCAACGGTGAATGTGCGGAATGGCCGCGCTACGGGCGTTACGACAGCGAACGGTGCCGATTGGGCCGCGGATGCCGTGCTGCTGGCGGCTGGTGGTGAAGTGCCGGCGATCGTTGCGGAGGCAGGCCAGCATATCGGTGATGATACACCAATTGCGCTTCTCGTTCGCACGAAGCCGATCAAGCACCCGCTGAAGGCGGTCCTCAACACGCCGCGGGTTGCCATCCGCCCGACACCCGACGGCGCCTTTGCGCTGGATTCGGCCTGGTCGGAGGAAGAGGTGATTAAAAATGCCGACGGTAGCTACGAGATCAAGCCTTCAACGCTCGAAGGCTTGCTGCTTGAAGCCTCCAAGGTGCTGGAAGGGAATCCGAAGCTCGAAATCGGCGACTACGGCGTCGGCCCCAAACCTATTCCGGGCGATGGCGAGCCGGTATTCGGCGAATTGCAGGCGATCCCGGGGTACTTCGTCGCCTTCAGCCATAGCGGTGCCACTCTCGGCTTGATCGCGGGCGAGTTGCTTGCCGACGAGATCGCCGCCGGCAAACGGCATCCGCTTCTGGCTTCCTTCCGGCCGGAACGCTTCGCGAGGTAGTGTGATCGGAAAGTGCTGGATCTTCCGATCCTCGCCATTGCGGGAACAGGGCGAGGATCACACCCTCAGAAACATGTCGGAGATAGGCGGACGCCTACGCACGGAACGGATGGAACAATCGTAAAGGTCAGTGATTTACCGTGCGAAGATCACGTCATGTCGATCGCGAAAGACGCCGGCATTCAATGCTTGCGGAAAAAGGCATGCGTGAATGCCCCTGAATAGATGTAGGACATCTGTTCGGGCTTGTCGCACAGGAAATCGTCACAGGCCTTTTTTACGCCGGGAAGATAGTTCCATCCGTCCGGATTGATCTCGGTGTCGCAATAGTCATCAACAAGACAAATCCCGCCTTTCGAAAGCCGCGGATAAACATTTTTCAGGCTGATCATGATCGAGTCGTAGAGATCTCCATCCAGATAGGCGAAGCTTATCTTTTTTGGTAGCCCGTCGGCCAACGTATCCTTGAACCAGCCTTTGTGAATTATCGGGAGGCGTAATCCATGCAATTTGAAATTGTGAACCAGAACCTCTTCCGAGGTTGAGAGATCGCCCTCCCTGTAGGAAGCGCCATCCACATCGCTCGCCGGTGGAAGGCCTTCGAAACTATCGAAAACATGAAGCTGCTTTGAAGATCCGAAATCGCTGATCACCTTTGCGATCAGCACGGAGGACTGGCCCTGATTGCAGCCTACCTCCACCAGGTCTCCCTCCACGTCATAGGCGATTGTCTGGGAGACCAGATGGAACATGTTCATTCTCTGCTCGACATTGGTGGAAACACCTGAATGCACAGCAGAAAATTTCATGCCTGTTATCCGGTATAAGGCCGCATCGACAAAAGAAGCGGTTCGCGATTCGACGCCGAAGCGCCTTGTTATGAGATTAAGCGCTCGATCGGCATGAGACGATCTCCGTAAACCCCAATCGAAATTTCTTGTGATAAAGAAATTGTCCACGTTAATCCTCCCAATGTTCTCCCATGATGACAATATCATCATGACATTGTACTTTCTATGTTCAGTTGGCAGCGAGAATTGCAAATGTGAATTCTGCTTCCACAGGCGTTGCGAGCCCGTAAGATCTCTAAAGTGTATAGTGGCTGTTAAGCCGAAGGGATCCGTAACCTCGCTCTATTCAAGGAAACCATAGTGGGGAGGAATGGATGATCGCCATCACGAGAAGAGTGAATTCGGCGACACCTGCCGGAAGTAAGGTCGCATCGACAAAGCTGGGCGGCCAGTCCAGAGGCTGTCCTGTTCACTATGGCTTGCGATCATAAGCTGACATTCCGTTCTCGGCCTCCGGCACTCCATCGAGATCAAGCCGATGTATGCTATCGAAAAATTTGAGATGAAGAACTTTCTTAAAGTCGGATTCGACAGTTCGATCCCCATCAAGAGCTTAGATCATCTTCCGAACGCGTTTGCCTGCAGCGGAACACCACCATGGCAGCCACTGTTTGATAGACTTGTGCACCAGAGTCGCGGCCACTTTTCATCTCAGAAGTGTCGCTTCCAGTAGACGTGGCGAGTCGCGCGCCGAGTTGTGTTACACTTCAGATCGACTTTGAAGTTGTATATACAAATAAGAATTGGATATTTTGCTGTATTTGTGAATAGATATACATGTAGTTTCGTAATAATAATCCATTTCGATATTTATCCTCGGGCGACGATAAATGAAGGACTGAAGCTACATGGCTCTTCCGTCGAAAAAATTGCCTCGAACATTTCTGATGGCGGTGCTGACGTCCCTTCGAAAGGCGTTCTTCAGCATTGCGATTACGAGTGCCGTGATCAGCGTACTGGCCCTGACAGGTTCCTTTTTTATGCTTCAGGTCTACGACCGGGTAATTCCCGGTCACAGCCTTTCGACACTGGTCGGTATTGCGATCATCGCTGCAACCCTTTTCGTGTTTCACGGCGCTCTTGAGCTGCTGCGTTCGATGCTCCTGGCGCATGTTGGCGTGGCTCTGGACGAGCGGATGAACGATAAGGTCTTTGCCTCGCTGGTGCTTCAACCACAAGTAATGCCGGCGGCAGGCGATGGAATGCAGTCAGTTCGCGATCTGGACAGAGTTCGATCTTTTCTCTCCAGCACCGGTCCGATCGCCCTGTTCGACCTGCCATGGATACCGCTTTATCTCGGATTGTGCTTTCTTTTCCACTTCTGGATCGGGCTGACCGCGACCTGCGGCGCCATCGTTCTCATCGCTCTGACCGTTCTTGCCGAGATCTTGTCGCAACGTCCGGCAGCCGAGGCGGCCAAACAGTCGGCAGCGCGCCTTGCTTTTGCTGAAGGTGCACGACGAAACTGGGAAGCGGTTGTCGCAATGGGTTTCGTCGGTCGGATGGCGGAACGATGGGCCGATCTGAACGGCGCCTATCTCGAAAATCAACTTGCCGCCGCCAACGTAACCGGAATCCTGACGACCACCTCCCGCATCCTTCGCATGATGCTTCAGTCTGCCGTGCTTGCGGTTGGCGCAGTCCTCGTCATCCGGCAGGAAGCGACGGGTGGCATCATGATCGCAAGCTCGATCCTGGTCAGCCGGGCGCTCGCACCGGTGGAGCTTGCTATCGGCCAATGGAAGGCATTCGTTGCTGCCCGACAAAGCTGGTTGCGCCTTGTCAGACTGCTTGAAATCCTGCCTGCTGAAGAGCGGAGCATCAGCTTGCCGGCACCCAGATCAAAATTGACGGTGGACGGTCTAAGCCTCGCCTCCCCGGGAAGCCGTGAACTCATCCTTCGTAACATCTCGTTTGACATATCGGCCGGGACCATATTGGGGGTCATTGGTCCCAGCGCCTCGGGAAAGTCGTCCCTTGCCCGCGCGGTCACCGGCCTCTGGCCGACGACGATCGGCGCGGTACGCCTTGATCACGCCGCTCTCGCGCAATGGGATCCCCCGGAACTTGGGCGCCACATCGGCTATCTTCCACAGGATGTCAGCCTCTTCGATGGTTCGATTGCCGAGAACATCGCCCGCTTTGAAAAGCAGCCTTCATCGAAATTGGTTGTCGCTGCTGCAAAGTCTGCCGGCGTCTATGACATGGTCGTGGAGTTGCCGCAGGGCTTCGATACGATGATCGGGGAGGGCGGCTCCCGGCTTTCCGCTGGGCAGCGGCAGCGCATTGCGCTTGCGCGAGCGCTCTATGGCGATCCGTTTTTGGTGGTGCTGGATGAACCCAACTCCAATCTCGATGCAGAAGGCGATGCGGCTCTGACCCAAGCTCTCCTCGGCGTTGGTGCGCGGGGCGGCATCGCAATGGTCATCGCCCACCGGCCGAGCGCTTTGGTGGCGGCCGACATGTTGATGGTCATCGCCGCGGGACGGCTGCAGGCATTTGGACCTAAGGACATGGTCCTCGGAAAGCCGGTGAAGCAACCAATCAAACAGAGTGCAGTCCGCCTGATGGTCGCCGGCGAGGACGCCGGATCATGAGCACAGAAAAGCCGTCACCCAGCGAGCGTTCGATACGCCGGCTTTCCGTTGCGGCGTTTGGGACGATCGTCCTGCTTGTCGGCGTGATCGGTGGCCTTGCCGCGACCACCGAGATCTCGGGTGCGGTCATTGCCCCCGGAACGCTTGCGGTCGACAGCTATGTAAAATCAGTTCAGCATCTCAAAGGGGGAGTTGTCGGCGACATTCAAGTCAAGAACGGTGATCGTGTCGATGCTGGGCAGCTTTTGATCCATCTCGACGATACGCAAACGAACGCCAATCTCGCGATCATACGAAAACGATTGGATGAACTGTCCGCGAGAACGGCGCGGCTGGTAGCGGAACGCGACGGCGCGCCAGCGATCGCCTTTTCGGCGGAACTGCTTTCGCGGGCCGACGAAGACGAAGTCTCGCGCACGATCGCCGGCGAGACGCGTCTGTTCGAAGATCGATTGGCATCCAGGCAAAGCCGCAAATCACAGCTGAGCGAGCGTATCCAGCAACTGAGCCAGGAGGTGGAGGGTCTGGTTGCGCAAGAGAATGGCAAGCGCAGGGAGATCGATCTGATCGCCAAGGAGCTTTCCAGCCTTCAAGGGCTGTTCGATAAGGGCATCATCCCTGCGGCGAAGGTCTATGCGCTGCAGCGCGAAAGTGCCAGCCTGACCGGAGAGCTCGGTAATCTCGTGTCGAGCATCGCGCAAGCCAAAGGTAAGATGACCGAGACGGAACTACAGATCACCCAGGTCGACGATGATCACAGCGCCGAAGTGTCTGAGCAACTGCGCCAGGCGCAGAGCGATACTGGGCAATTTACGGAGCGATTGATTGCCGCGGAGGACGATCTGAAGCGGATCGACATAAGAGCACCACAGGCCGGTATCATCGATCATCTGAGCGTGCATGCGGCGGGTGCCGTGATATCGCCCGGAGAAACCATTATGCAGATTGTGCCGGATCGGGATGCGCTTGTCGCCGAGCTTAAACTGTCGCCGCAGGATATCGACCAGGTGACCGTCGGGCAGCCGGTCATGCTCAGGTTTTCAGCGTTCAATCAGCGGGATACGCCTCAACTGAACGCGCAAGTCACAAAGATCTCGGCCGAGCCGACCACTGACCAGCATTCCAGTGCAAGTTATTACGTCCTTCGCGCCAGCATATCGAAGGAAGAGTGGGCGCGGCTCGGAAAGCTGACGCCCGTCTCCGGCATGCCGGTCGAGGCCTTCTTGCAGACCGGTGATAGAACGGTACTGACCTATTTGACAAAGCCGATGGCAGATCAGATGGCGCGAGCCTTTCGCGAAGAATAGCGCCGCGCTCTCCTATTTCGCTTCGCTTAATTCGCTGCAGCTAAAAAACCTAGTCTGCAGGATCAATAGGATAGGAGGCGAGCTTGATTTGACCCTTGATTTCAGGGGGGTTCGGTCGCAAGGTGAAATTTCATTTAAGCTTGGAGGGGCCGAGATGATTAAAGTAATTCCCATAACAACGGCGAATTTAACTGACCATCAAATCGGCTCGGACGATATATTGATAGCGCCGGATTCGACGAACATCCTTTACGGGGATGCCGGAGGCAGCCTGTTGGATCACTCCACGGGCGGCAACGATAATCTGACCATACATGGCTCGGGCAGCTTTTATGGCGATGTCGTCAGAAATATCGCTGATCACGCGATCGGTGGCGACGATTTTCTGTTCGTCCAGATAACCGGATCAAGCAGTACTACGACCAACTTGTATGGGGACGCGGGAGGTAGTCTCTCTGACAGCGCGAAAGGCGGCAACGATGTTTTCAGCGTAGCTCCAAGCCCAACCAACATCACGGTCGCCATGTATGGTGACGCCGGAAAGGATATGTCAGGGCACGCAGCGGGAGGCAACGATACGTTTCAGCTTTCTGCTTTTCAGAGCACCTTCACAATCTACGGCGACGCTGGCGGTAACCTGAAGGATCATGCCGTCGGCGGTAGCGACACAGTCACAGACGGTAGCTCCGAGGGCTTCGTTACATTCTACGGCGATGCGGACAAGAACATGTCCGGCCATGCGCATGGCGGTAATGATGTTCTTAATACAGGCCTCGAAGACAGCGTAACGTTTTACGGTGATGCTGGTGGTGATCTCCGCGATCATGCCATCGGCGGCAACGATACAATGAACGTTGCTTCCGTCGGGGCCGTTCTGGCCTATGGCGATGCGAATAGCATGTCGGGTAATGCCCGTGGTGGCGATGACAGCCTTATTGTTAAGGCGCAACAGACCGCGAATGATATACTCATAGGCGATGCGCAAACGATGTCGGGCCATGCGCATGGAGGCGACGACGTACTGAACGTCTCTGCGGTTCGTCACACGGACGGGCCTATTACCCTGATTGGCGACGCGGTGAAGATGTCCGGTAATTCCCATGGCGGCAACGACACCCTGATCAGCGGCAACGGCAACGAGGACATGTGGGGTGATGCACAGGTAATGGTCGGCCACGCCGAAGGTGGAAATGACACGTTTATATTCAAGCCCAGTAACGGCAGTGACAAAATCGAGGATTTTGGTCAGGGCGCTTGCGGGGTCGGGTCGAATTGGGGAGTCGACCATATCGACGTCTCGGCACTGGGAATCAAAGACTTCAGTCAGCTCAATATTATCTCAGCGTTCGACCCAGTTACGCACGACACCACGATTGTATTCGGTACGGGTGGTGTGGTCGTGCACAGTCAGCATGCGCTGCTGGCGCATGACTTTCTGTTTGCATAAGCAGCGGAGTTAAGGCCCTTTGGGGATGAGCCGAGAGGCAGCAGCGTCAATTTGACGAGGGTGCCATCGGACAACGGGATATAGTACCCCTGTATTGTTGCGTATTTGCATTTTGTTGGCATTGCATGTTGGCGGTCCACGCAATGGCGAAAACCGGAGCGGACCAATTTGTCGTGGAGGTAGAGATGTCTACGATCGATCTTACCCAATACCAACTGACGTTTGACGACGAGTTCAACACACGCAGCATTTCTCAGACTGGTAACGGCACGACTTGGGCCGATATCCGTCCGCAATGGCGCTATGACGCCAATTCTGATATCGGCTTTGGTCATTCTTCATTCGTTGACCCTTCGTCGGGTTACGATCCTTTCGAAGTGAACAACGGTGTGTTGAAGATTACGGCCGTGCCCGACCACACCGCATCCGGCTTCCCCGGCAGCTGGGAGTCTGGCCTGATAACGACGCAAGGGCATTTTTCGCAAACATATGGCTACTTCGAGATGCGGGCTGATTTCTCGAACCTTCCGGGAGCATGGGCCGCATTCTGGCTTCTACCGGACCATATGATAGCCGATCCCAATAATGCCGGGCACTGGCAGGAACTTGATGTCGTCGAAAACTATGGAAGTTTCGAGAAGGGCATATATAGCGGTATTCACACGACCGATGCCGCGCCGAATCTTAACTGGCAACAAAATTTGCAGGTCTATAGCGAGCTCGCTCAGCCATCCGGTTTTCATACATATGGATTGGATTGGAACGCCGATACCCTAGGCTTCTACGTCGATGGTCAGCTTATGGGAACGAAGGCCACACCCAGTGATATGCATGGGCCAATGTATCTCTTGGCCGATCTGGCCACGCAGGACGATCCCAATAACAATGCGGATGTTACCAAAGCGCCGATTTCAGAGCAGATCGATTATATCCGCGTGTATTCTCACCTTCCCGCTACCACTCCGACGCCTCCGGTAACCGTTCCTCCGCCAGCGAGCGACGGGACCACGATCGGTACCGGAGCCGACAAACTCGTTTTGTTGATCAGCGAGGATGCCTATCTTGGCGACGCCCAGTACAGGGTTACCGTCGACGGAATACAAATCGGTGATATACAAACGGCGCACTCTCCTCACGGCTCTGGCCAGTCAGATCACTTGGTGGTGCAGGGTGATTGGGACCAAGGTGTCCATGACGTGAGCGTGACGTTCCTGAACGACGCGTGGGGCGGGACACCCACCACCGACCGAAATCTGTATTTGGATGGTGCTACCTACAACGGCGCGGATGTCTCCGGCGCGCAACATGCTTTGATGGGTGTCAGTGCATTCCACTTCAATATAGTTTCTGACCCTCCCGCTACCACTCCGACGCCTCCGGTAACTGTTCCTCCGCCAGCGAGCGGCGGGACCACGATCGGCACCGGAGCCGACAAACTCGTTTTGTTGATCAGCGAGGATGCCTATCTTGGCGACGCCCAGTACAGGGTTACCGTCGACGGAAAGCAAATCGGTGATATACAGACGGCGCACTTTCTTCACGGCTCTGGCCAGTCAGATCACTTGGTGGTGCAGGGTGATTGGGACAAAGGTGTCCATGACGCGAGCGTGACATTCCTGAACGACGCGTGGGGCGGGACACCCACCACCGACCGAAATCTGTATTTGGATGGTGCTACCTACAACGGCGCAGATGTCTCCGGTGCACAACATGCTTTGATGGGCGTCAGCGCGTTCCACTTCAATTTCTTCGATGTCTGAGGCCGGTGGTGGTCACTGTTGGTGCATTCGGATCATTGGCGCCATGCAGGACTGCATGGTGGCTGCCGCCCCTGCGCAGAAAGTTCCCGTCAAATGACAGCCTAGGATGAAGGGTGCTCCGCGCCCTCTTTTTGCCCGCTTCGCAACCGAGAGGATGGACGTCAGACAGACGGCGGTGATGGCTTCGCTAAAGTCTCTATTGAAGCCATCGAACGTGCGGGGTTCTTATGATTGTTTCCAAAATGGTGCCGCTCTTCAGTTTGGTGGCTCTCGCCGCCGTGCTCGCCTCCATCGCTTTTGCAGCGCAAGACCTCGTCGCGCTCCGACAGGCCGACATGAAGGCCATGGCAACTGCTACGAAGACCATGGCGGAGATGTTCCGCGACCCTGGCAGCTATTCGTCGATGGAATTCGAGAGAGCTGCCGCTGCGATCAGCGCCAGATCCGGTACGGTGCTGGCTGGTCATTTCGCGCAAGGATTGGGCGATCCAGGCTCGAAGGCCAGCTCCGAGATCGGCGCCGAACGCGAACGCTTCGGCGCTTTGGCGAACGATCTGCGCGATTATGCGCGGGCGCTAGAGGCGGCCGCTGTCGAGAACCCCGGAGCGATGACAGAGAGCATGCGGATGAAGCCCGGCGAGGCGATGGGCGGAGGTCCGTTCGGGACTCACGTCCAGAGCAAGGCACAACTGGCATCCATTCCTGCCGAGCACATCTTCCACTTGATGATGCAGACCTGCACGACTTGCCACGCAAGGTTCAGAACGAGCCGCTAAGACATCGGTCGCGACAAGTGGTAGGCGGGTAACTGCCAAAAGCGCTGGCAAGCCACGGCCACACTTTGGCAAAGTAGCGGTAATATCGTTGATCCCAAAACAGCTTTGCCAAAAAGTTCCGATCATCTTTCGTTAGAGCTGATGAAAGATAGGCTGTTGAATGGTCCGGAAACTGTACTGCAACCAACTCGCATTTCTTTATCAGGGCATCCCATTGTTGGGCGAGATCGGAAGACATCTCAGAAAACGCATCAGGCCAAGGGCCTTTCCCGGGGGCATAGCTCACCTCATAAAAAGGCTTTGTCCAACCAGTGTTCCATGGCATTTCCAAAGGCGCAGGCTTGGCTGGAACGCCAAAAGCGAAATAGCTGATTCCTATCAGCCAACATGCGCGGCTGCCTATAAGCCACAGCCGGAAAAAGCCGCCGCGCCAATTCTTTGACGCTCTTCTTTCTCAGGCCTTCATTGTGTCCCGCTCTTTCGATGAGCGTTCCCTCGTCATTAAAGGATTCAACGGCAGCTCAGCATGGTGCTGGCGCGGACGATCACCTGGGCCGAAAACGGACTTCCGCAACCTGCGGCAGCTTTCGTATCTTGCGTTCGCGAAGCAGTCAGACCGCGCACGGCCTCAAATCGGTCGTTCCTGCGGACAAAGTCAATGTCCGTTACTGAGGAATTTCAGACAAATAACTTTTGTGACAACCGGGTCGCGGGCTCGAATACGCTCAAGAGCTTCATCAGAGTTCTTCTAGGCTTTCATTGAGCGCCTCGATGTTGCGTAGGCGCTTGCGCCCTTCCACGCCGGCTTTTTCGAGGCAGCGGGTGATCAGCAGGTGGCATAGCGCCATGACCGCGGTGTGATTGAAGAGCGGGCCGGGGGCGAGCGTCTGGCACTGGAAATGCCAGGTCGCGCCGGTTTCGAACGCGGCGCCCTCGTCGGTGATGTAGAGAAGCTTCGCCTTCGACATGCGGACCTGTGCGAGAATGGTGTCGACCTGGGCGATCCGGCGGCGCATGGCGAAGAAGACCACCACATCCTCCTCCCGCAGGCTGACGAGATGTTCGCCCAAAGTCTGCCCGGCGCCGGGGACCGCGACAATTTCCTCGATCACCTGCGTCAACTGCCATTGCAGGTAAGAGGCGAAAGGATGGCTGCTTCGGAAGCCGAGCACCCAGACCTTGCGGGCCGCCATCATGGCGTCGGTCACGGCTCTGATCTGGCCATCGGAAATGGAGAGAAACGTCGCTTCCAGATTGGCGATGCCTTGCGCGACATGCGCCTGCATCGACTGTGCCGCCGACGCATCGGCCGCCGCCGTCAGGAACAGCCGCGATCCCGTCTGCTTTTCCGCGCGCGCGTGGCGGCGCGCTTCTTCATAGGTCTGGTAGCCGAGGCGCTGGATGAAGCGGGTGACGGTCGCCTTGGAGACATGTGCAAGGGCCGCAAGTTCCTGCGCCGAATAGCTGGCGAGTTCGCCCGGAAAGTCGCAAACGAATTCCCCGAGCCGCTTTTCGGCGGGATGCAGATCGGGCAAGGCCTGCCTTACGCGATACAGGAACGATCTATCCTTCGGCACCGGAAGCTCCTCCAAGACATCAGGGGGCGGAATTTCGCGTGGAGCTCTCGGGCTTGCAACAGAAAAAGCATCCCGGTGACGGCGCGATGCGCTCATCGCCGTGGCCCCGCATTTGCCGTCCGCAGCCCGGCGATACGGGACAGGAGAAGTTCGACGGCGGAGCGGATCGGCGCGATCACCGGCGCAAACATCAGCCGCTGCAGGTCATCGGCCGCCTGTCCGAGTGGCCCGCCGCCGATGATGACGGCTTCCGCCCTGTCCTTTTCGAAACATTCGCGCACGGCGACCGCGAGTGCCGCGTGCAGGCGTTCGAGATCGGAGGCGAGGGCGACCGGGTCGCCGCTCGTCAGCCGCGTGCCCATGAAGAGCGGGGAAATACCCAGCGCATCGGCCTTTGATGCGAAGCTTCCGACAAGGTTGGGCGTTACCGTCGCGATGCCGAAGCGCCGTCCGCCGGCGGAAGCTTCCAGCATGCTCGCCTCGCAGATGCCGACCGCCGCAATGCCGGAGACCTCCCTCAGCCGCTCGAGCCCCGGATCTCCGAAGGCGCTGACGATCAGCCCGTCCGAGCGGCCGGCCGCGGCGACCCCCATGTCCACAACGCCCTCCGCTGCTGCCGAAAGCGCCGCAGCGTCGAGGATCATCGGCACGCCCCGGGCGGCGGTGACGCCCTCAATGGTGAATTCCCCGGGAATATATTTTCGGGCGATCTCGGTCATCATCGCAGTGGTCTTCCGCGACGTGTTGGGGTTAATCAGGGTGATGTGCTTCATGTCGAGACCGGTATGCTCCGCCGGCCGCCTCCCTTTGTTTGTTTTTCATCATCCTAGTCCCCTTCAGGCATATTGCACACAGGCGACCTTCGAGGTTTCATCGGCTGCCATAAGCGCAGGTATTTCGGTTCGGCAGAGATCGGAAACTTGGGGGCAGCGGGGCGCGAATGCGCAGCCGGCCGGCATGTTGGCGAGATCCGGGGGCGCGCCGGGAATGGTGATCAGCCGGTCACGGCCATTGGCGAGCTCGACGCGGGCGCCGAGTAGTCCTCGCGTGTAGGGGTGCCGCGGGTCGCGGATGATGTCCGTCACCTTGCCTTCTTCGACGATCCGTCCGGCATACATGACGGCGATCCGGTCCGCGACTTCGGCGGCGACGCCGATATCGTGGGTCACGAAGATGACCGCGAGGCCGTATTCCTTCTGAAGCTCGCGGATCAAGAGCAAGATCTGGATCTGCACGGTGGCGTCGAGTGCCGTCGTCGGCTCATCTGCGAGTAGGACCTTCGGATTGCAGGCAAGCGCCATGGCGATCATCGACCGCTGCAGCATGCCGCCCGACATTTCATGCGGATAGTTCTGCAGCCGGCGTTCGGGGGAGGGGATCCTCACCTTCTGGAAAAGCGCAAGCGCCCGCGCCGCCGCTTCCGACCGCGAAATGCCCTCGTGCCGCATGATCGTCTCTTCGATCTGCCGGCCGAGCGTGTAGACCGGGTCGAGCGCCAGCCGCGGCTCCTGGAAAACCATCGAGACGACCGCGCCGCGCAGCCCCGAAAGGTCGCGCGAGGAAAGCCCCATCACATCCTGCCCCGCGACGAACATCGAGCCTTCGATTTTCGTGCCTTTCGGATGCAGGCGCAGCAGCGAGCGCATGGTGACGCTCTTGCCGGAGCCCGATTCGCCAAGCAGCGCCACCACCTCGCCGGGCCGGACCGACAGGCTGACGCCGGTGACTGCCTTCACGGGCTTACGGCCGCGGTTGAATGTGACGGAAAGGTTGTTGATGTTGATCATCGCATCGTTATGCATCTCAGCTCTCCATCCGGGCCGGCGCGCGGCCGTGGCCGGATCCCGGTATGGACATCAGGCAGGCGGCCGCCTGGCTTGCGGACACGTCGGTGAGCGGCGGTAGCTTTTCGCTGCACACGTTTTCGGCAAACGAACAGCGTGTGTGGAAACGGCAGCCGGACGGCGGATCGATCGGGTTGGGCGGGTCGCCGGAAAGCGGCGGCTCCGTGGTCCGCGCGGACGGGTCCATCTTCGGCATCGAGGCAAGCAGCGCCGACGAATAGGGATGCCGGGTATTGTCGAAGATCGCCTCGCGGCTGCCGACTTCGGCAACCTTGCCGAGATACATGACCATCACCCGGTCGCACATGAAGCGCACGACGTTTAAGTCGTGGGAGATGAACAGGTAGGTCAGGCCGAAATCCCGCTTCAAATCGAGCAGCAGGTTCAGCACCTGCGCCTCGACGGATTTGTCGAGCGCCGAGACTGCCTCGTCGAGAATGACGAGACGTGGTTCGAGCGCTAAGGCGCGAGCGATGTTGACGCGCTGGCGCTGGCCGCCGGATAGTTCATGCGGATAGCGGCCGGCAAATCGGGATGGTTCCAGCCCGACCCGGAAGAGCAGGTCATGGACCCTCGCGATCGCCTTGGCGGTAGGCACGCCGTGGACGCGCGGGGCAAAGGCTATGGATTCCTCGATCGTCAGACGCGGATTGAGCGAGGCGTAACTGTCCTGGAAGACCATCTGCACCTGGCGGCGGTAATCTGCGAGCGCCAGCGCCTCGCCGACCTTTTCGCCGTCGAACAGGATATCGCCCCGGTCCGGCACGATGAGCTGCATGAGCAGGCGCGCCGTAGTCGACTTGCCGCAGCCGCTTTCGCCGACGATGCCGAGTGTTTCGCCCTTGAGGATGTCGAAATCGACACCGTCGACGGCGCGGACGGCCTTTTTGGGCCTCAGGAAGCCGCTTCCCTTCACCGGAAAATGCTTGAGCAGGCCGCGGGCGGAAATCAGCGGCTGGGCTGGGCCGCCGCGTTCGCCGACGGGCAGGTCGTAGGCCGGTTTTTCAACGATGCTGATCATGATTTCACGTCCATGGCTGAGCGCAACCCGTCTGAGAAAAGATTGAAGCAGATCGAGGTGATGAAGATCATCACGCCGGGAAGGGCGGCCACGAACGGGTTGTTGTAGATCGCCGTTCTCAGCGTATTGAGCATCAGCCCCCATTCGGCATCCGGTGGGCGCACGCCGAGCCCGAGGAAGGAGAGGCCGGAGGCGAGGATCATCGACACCGAGATCAGGCTGGTCGCAAAAACGAAGATCGGCCCGAGAACGTTGCCGAGGATGTGCACCCGGATGATTGTGGCCGGCGGGGCGCCGGAGGCACGGGCGGCATCGACGTAATCGAGCTTGCGCACTTGTGTCATGACGCTTTCAGCGACGCGGGCGATCTGTGGGATGAACACCACGGTCAATGAGACGAGCGCGTTGGTGAGTCCTGATCCGAGCGCACCTGAGAGCGCGACCGCCAGGAGCACCGAAGGGAAGGCATAGAACACGTCGATGGTGCGCATGATCAACGTGTTGACGAGACCGCCGGCGTAACCGGCGATGATACCAATCGCCGAGCCGATCACGAAGGCGACTGGCACCGGCACGACACCCATGATCAGCGACAGCCGGGCGCCGTAGATCAGCCGGGACAGCATGTCGCGGCCGAGTTCGTCCGTGCCGAGGATATAACCTTCTGTGCCAATCGGCTTCAGGCGGCGAATGACGCTGCCCTTGGACGGGTCGTAGGGCGCGATATAGGGTGCCAGGATCGCGATCAGCACGAGGATGATGAGGATCGCCAGCGCCGTGATCGCGACGGGATCATGACGGAGGCGGCGCAGTACGCCGCTCCAGAAGCCCGGGGACCTGGCGATGTCAGGTGGGGGAACCGAAATGTCTGCGGTGACGACGGCCATGGTTAGTTCCTCTGGATGCGCGGATCGATCACGCTCTGCAGCACGTCGACCACCAGGTTGAGGAAAACGAAGAACATTGCCAGCACCAAGATCGTGCCCTGCAGGATCGGCAGATCGCGGGTGAAGATCGCTCCGTTCAGCAGGAAGCCGGTGCCCGGCCAAGAGAAGACGGTCTCGATCAGGATCGAGCCGCCCAGGAGATAGCCGAGCTGCAGGCCCATGACCGAAAGCGCGGTAGGCGCCGCGTTGCGCACCACGTGCCGCAGGATTTGCCGCGTCATCAGTCCCTTAGCCGCGAGTGCCTGGGTGAAATCCTGGGAAAGGATGTCGGCCACCAGCGAGCGGATGGTACGGGCGATGATTCCCATGGGGATGACCGACATAGTCACTGCCGGCAGGATGAGGAACTGCAGATAGGCCCAGCTCAGGCTGCGGCCCGATGACCCTTCCGGCCCGCCTCCCATTGCCGGTAGCCAGCCGAGCGTGACGGAGAAGGCGATCACCAGCACCATGCCGAGCCAGTAATGCGGCACGCTGACGCCGAGCATTGACACCGCCGAGGCCAGCCGGTCGATCCAGCCGCCGCGGAAGACGCCGGCGAGGAAGCCGAGCGTCAAGCCGGCCACAAAACCGATGAAGGCCGCGGCGACCGCCAGGATGATCGAGTTGACCGAGGCATCGAGGATCTCACCGAGCACCGGACGGCCGGTGGCGATCGAAGTGCCAAGATCGCCCTGCAGTGCATGCCAGGCCCACAGCGCGTATTGCACGGGTAGGGGCTGATCGAGGCCGTAGAAGGCACGCATCCGCGCCTGCATGTCGGCGGAAGCGTCCGAGGGCAGGATGGCGGCGAGCGGATCGCCCGGCGCGATATGGATGAGCATGAAACAGACGATGCTGACGCCGATCGTGACAGGGATGACGTGGAGCAATCGTTTCAGGGCATAGAGCAGCATGGTGTCCTCACCGGAAAGGGTTGATCGGGCATCATGAAAGGCGTTGCGCCGCCGTGGTGCAAATGGCAGCACACCGCATGCTCGAAGTCATTCTATCGAGATCGGTGAGAAATCCTGGAACCAATTCTGCGCCTGCACGAAGCCCTTGACCTTGGCCGTCATGGCACGCGGGTTGACATCATGCGTCACCATCAAGAACAGCGCATCGTTCACATATTTCTCGTGAATCTGCTGCATCACCTTGTCCTGTTCCTTGGCGTCGAAAGTGTTGCGCACCTTGTCGAACAACGCGTCCATCTCCTTGTCGCAATAATAACCCCAGTTGGTGCCGGTCGGCGGAGCGAGGTTGCACTGCGACTGACGGATCATCGCCGTGAACGGATCCTGGATAAAGTAACTGTAGTTGATTGCCGTGGCGCCCTTGGCGCTCGCATCCTTGGCACCGGCGCGCCAGACATTGATTACCGTGTTCCAGTCCATCACCTCGTATTCGACCTTGATGCCGACTTCGGCGAGCGTCTGCTGGATGTATTCGTTCATCTGCAGCGGCAACATTTGGCCGGAACCAGACGAGGAGATGATGACCTTGGTTGTCAGCGGCTTTTCCGGCGTGTAGCCGGCTTCCTTCATCAGCTTCTTGGCTTCCTCGACATTGTAATCAAGCTTGAAGGTCGGCTTGCCGAACCACTGGTGGCCGGGCGGCATGTAGCCTTGGGCCGGCACCGATAGGCCGCCGAGCAGTTCGTTGAGGCCGGTGCGGTCGACCGCGAGGTTGGCGGCCTTGCGAATGCGGATGTCGTTCCACGGCGAACCTTCGATGCGCGATAGATGCCAGGTCCAGTTATGCGGGTAGGAATTGGTGATGACCTTGAAGCCGGCGTCCTTCAGCGACTTCACCGAATCCGGCGCCGGGGCCTCGATCCAGTCTACCTGGCCCGAGCGCAGGGCGGCGACGCGGGTGTTCGGCTCTGGCAGCGGGATCAGCACCAGTTTATCGAGCTTCGGGATGCGCGCCTTGTCCCAATACTCCTTGTTCGGGGTCAACTCGGCGCGCTCGCGTGGGGTAAAGCCGTTTTCGAGCTTCCAGGGACCGGTACCGGAGGGCTTCTGGGCAACGGTATCCCAGTTCTTGCCCTGCTTCTCCCAGTTTGCCGGCGAGGACATGAGGATCCAGCTCAGCTGGTAGGGAAGCGTTGCATCGGGTCCATTGGTGGTGATCTCCACCGTCAGGGGATCGATCGCCTTGTAGGACGCAACGCCAGGAATACGCGACTTGCCCTGCGCCGACTGGCGCTTGTCGAACTGCGGCGCGTCGGGCTTCAAAAGCTTGTCGAGGTTCCAAACGACGGCATCGGCATTGAACACGCTGCCGTCATGGAACTTGACGCCGTCCCGCAGCTTAAAGGTCCACTTAGTTTTGTCGGTCGCATCCACCTGCCAGGACGTGGCGAGGCTCGGGATGAGGGCAGAGGGCTTGTCGGCGCTCGACAGGTCCCATTCGATTAGCGAATTGTAGACCGTGTAGCCCATGAAGCGCTGACCTTCGCCGCCCTGGTCGGTCTGGCCGGTGGTGAGCGGAATGTCGGAAGCCGTCATGCCGATGCGCAGCGTCCCCGCTGCAAGCGCCGGATCTGCGGCCGCCGCCGTTAGGACGATGGCCGCGAAGCCGGCCGCCGCCATCGTCTGAAGGGTCGCAATCAGGCCGGTGTCATGTTGGGTATTCGATGATGTTCTGGTCATGCTGTTTCCCTCCTTTATGAATTGCTGCCGAGCTTTCGCCCAGTCAGGAAAAGAGAAGCAGATTTCATGCCATTTTATGTGAAATTATAGTTTCATATAAATATCATAAGGATAGAAGAAAATCGCCAAAATGCGCCGGAAGATTTGCTGATTTCCGAGGCGTGGCAACGCGATCTGATGAAAATTGTAACGCCGATCATCCGGTATGGTGTCGGCCGCAATAGCCCTCCAGTGGACACCAGGCGACTTTGCGGAGTAGGTGCTTGCTGAAATCACCAGGCGCAGGGCCTTTTCTCATCCCTATCCTCCGGTCGCTCTTGTGCCTTGGGATGAGGATGGTCGGGTGTGATGCCCCTACCATGAGCTGTCCATAGTACGTGCTTCGAGGCACCAGCTACCCGGTGGATATGCGGCGATTGCTCCGAGGATGAGAGCCCATCGCAACGGCTGCTCATTCTCGGCATGACATCTGGCAATGGCGATTTACGGTAGGGCAGATCGCGGGTGGGAGCAGCCTTACGGTGCGATCTCCACCACGACACGCCCCCTGATTTTGCCCTCGACGATATCCTGAGCGAGGCTCGGAAGCCGGGAGAAGGGCTCGATCCTCGCCAATGTCCCGATCCTTTCTGCTTTCAGGTGTTCGGCCAGGGTCTGCCATGCGCGGATTCGTTTGGGCATCGGTGCCATAACGGAATCAATGCCAAGCAGTGCCACGCCGCGCAGGATATGCGGGAGAACCGTTGCCGGCAGGTCTGCGCCTGCCGCAAGGCCGCAGGCAGCAACCGCCCCGCCGTAGACGGTCTGTGAAAGTGCGTTTGCAAGCGTCGTCGAGCCAACGGAATCAATTACTCCGGCCCAGCGCTCCTTTTGTAGAGGGCCGCCCTTTTCTGAAAGCGATGCCCGGTCGACGAAAGCGCTCGCGCCGAGCGACCCGAGATAATCCCAAGTTTCCGGGCGGCCGGTCGATGCGGTTACTTTGTAACCCTTGTCCGCAAGCAGGCTGATCGCCACCGAGCCGACACCGCCCGCCGCACCGGTCACGAGAATTTCGCGATCATCGTTGGCGATCGTGCCCCAATCCTCAAGTGCATTGACACACAGCGCCGCCGTGTAGCCGGCCGTTCCAATTGCCATTGCCTGCGAAAGACTGAAGGTTTCGGGCAGTGCGATCAGCCATTCCGCTTTCAGGCGCTGAAATCGCGAATATCCGCCCCATTCTGTTTCGGACAGGCCCCAGCCGTTGACGATGACCTTGTCGCCGGGCGCCCATTTGTCCGATCGGGATTTAACCACGATTCCGGCAAGGTCGATACCTCCGACCATGGGAGTACGCCGGGCTATCCGTCCCTTGCCGGTTAGGGCAAGACCATCCTTGTAATTGACGGTCGAATAATGAACCTCGACGAGAACATCATGATCCGGCAGATCGGAGAGTGAAAGCTGGCGGAAGCCGGCCTGCGGCTTGCCATCGGCCATGTCGATGACCATTGCCTGGAATGTATCGGACATGCGTTCCCCCTTTACACTTGAAATCGGCCGTTCGCCTTGTCAGGCCTGAGGCTGTGCCTTCATCCTGTCGCGTGCGTCCATCGCGGTTGCGTAGCTGTTGCGAATGTAGGCTAGCAGGTCCGCCAATGCCCTTGTTGCCGTCTCGGTATCGCGCTTGGCGACGGCCTCCATGATCTGCCGATGGAAGCCAGTGACCTTGCGGCGCTCGCGAACCCGGAACACGATCATGTTGGTGATGGGGATGAAGGACTCGATCACCGTGTACATCATCAGCTTCAGTGGGCCATTGCAGGTGGAATCCACCAGAGCGCGATGAAAGCGCACGTCGGATGCACAGAAGTCTTCGTCACTGATCGTCTCGTCGCGCTGGATCTCTATCTCCGCCGCCATTCGCTCCAGATCGGTAGCGCCGTGATTTTCGCAGGCGAGCCTGCAACAGATCGTCTCCGTCTCAAGGCGGGCCGTAATGATCTCGTCGATATCGAAGGCGCCGATGCCGACAAGCAGGGTTGCTGCTGCCGTGATCGCGTTGGAAAGACCTTCCGGATCTGGCCTCTTGACGAAGTTTCCGCCGAGCGGGCCACGCCTCGAATGGATGAGGTTTTGCGCTGCCAGGCGTTTCAGCGCCTCGCGCACGGTCGGCCGCGATATGCCGAAGCTTCTCGCGAGATCCTCTTCCGTGGGGAGCCGTTCGTCGATCTTCAGGCGGCCATCCATGATCGCGGACTTTATATTCTCCGCAACCTGCTTGGCGATGCCAGCCCTCACCACCTCATCAAATTTCAACGTCATCGATTGTTGCCCTTACCTCGATTCATAGATGCCATGGCTGCCTCGAAAACGCTACTGAAAATTGAATATAGGTTTGACAAATATCGGATAGACGATAACCTGCCCTCGATCCAGATAACCAAGGGGAACGAAATTGGGCGGATCGACTGGTCGGGCGAAGATTGCCCAAGATGCCTGTATGCCTGTCGGCCGGCATGCAGAGTTGCTGCGCCGTCTGAGCGGGAGGATCGGTAGTAAGGCCGTTCTCGCCGGCGACGACGTCGGCGACGGCTATCGTGGTGACGCAACCGACGAGCGCGGTGAGCGCCCTATAATCGTTTTCCGGCCAGCGGATACGGCGGAAGTGTCTGCTATCCTTGAAGAATGCAATCGTCTGGGTCAGCCCGTCGTCGTCCAAGGCGGCAGGACGGGCCTTGCGGGCGGGGCAAGGCCTCGTGTCGGCGAAGTGTCGCTTTCGCTTGAGCGAATGGTGAACCTGTCGCCGGTGGATGAGAATGCCGCCACCATCATCGTAGAGGCCGGTGTTACGCTTCAATCGGTACAGGAGGCTGCGGCAGGCTGCGGGCTGTTTTTCGGCGTCGATATCGGCGCGCGCGGCACGTCCACGGTTGGCGGCAATGTTGCCACCAATGCGGGCGGTATTCGTGTCCTGCGCTATGGCATGTATCGGTCCCAGGTTCTGGGGCTTGAGGTTGTGCTGGCGGATGGCTCCGTGTTGACCAGCTTGAAGGGATTGCCCAAGGACAATTCGGGCTTCGATCTCAATCAGCTCTTCGTCGGAAGCGAAGGTGTGCTTGGCGTGGTCACGCGGGCCTGTCTGCGGCTGCATCCAGAGCCGCGGTCGCAAACGAACGCCTTTTGCGGATTGCCGTCGTTAAGTGCCGCTATTGCCCTTCTGAAGCATTTGCGTTCTGCGCTCGGCCCGTCGCTGTCGGCCTTCGAAGTGATTTTTCCGAACGTTTATGACGGGGTTCTGTCGCTGACCGGTGCTCAGCCACCTGTTGCGGCAGGTGCCGGGATGTATGCCCTTGTGGAGATGCAGGGGCAGGACGAGGCCGGCGATCAGGAGCGTTTTTCCGAAGCGCTCATGGCGTGCTACGAAAGCGGAATCGCGACGGACGTGGCTGTTTCGGGGTCGTTGCGCGAGTATCACGCAATCTGGAAGCTTCGCGAGGCTGCCAGTGAATTCATCTTCTCGATGGACCATGTCTCCGGCTTCGATGTCAGCCTGTCCTTGTCCAACATACAGGCCTTCCTTGATGCTGCCAGCCACGAGATCGCGGCCGCTGATCCGAATGCCGAGATCTATATTTTCGGCCATCTCGGCGATGGCAACCTGCATTTTCTTGTCCGCACTCATCATCACGAGGAGATCGCCGACATCACTCTCTCTGCCGTGATTCGTGCCGACGGCGCGATTTCCGCCGAGCACGGAATTGGCCTTGAGAAGAAGAAGTGGCTGCCTCTCGGGCGAAGTGCCGCCGAGATGAATGCCATGCGCCGCCTGAAGGTCGCCTTCGATCCTAACGACATTCTCAATCCTGGTCGGGTTTTCGATATGCCGTCGCCGGGCGTGCCGGAGCGTGCGTAGATGCAGAACCTGTCCGAGACGGCCCGCGCATTGCCCAGTGAAAAAGGCCCGAGCCTTGATGACCGGTATACGGTCGATCATGGAAAAATCCTTGTGTCGGGCACACAGGCGCTGGTGCGTCTTCCGATGATCCAGCGACAGCGCGATCTGGCAAGGGGCCTCAACACCGCCGGTTACGTCTCCGGTTATCGCGGTTCGCCGCTCGCAAGCTTCGACCGCGAGATGGCGCGCGCCAAGACCTATCTCGACCGGAACCATATCCGCTTTCAGCCCGGCCTCAATGAGGACATGGCGGCGACGGCTGTATGGGGAACGCAGCAAACGGCAATGTTCTCCGGCGTCCGCTACGACGGTGTCTTCTCGATGTGGTATGGCAAGGGCCCGGGCGTCGATCGCACCATGGATGCGATCCGGCATGCCAATGCCGTCGGCACCAACCCGAACGGTGGCGTGCTGCTGCTCGTCGGCGACGATCATGGCGCCGTCTCATCGACCTTGCCGCATCAGAGCGAGCACAACCTGATATCGGCCATGGTGCCTTTGCTGTCGCCTGCCGGCGTCGCCGAATATATCGACTACGGTTTGCTGGGATTTGCGCTGAGCCGCTATTCGGGTGCGTGGATCGGCTTCAAGTGCCAGACCGAGATTGTCGAATGCACGGCAACAGTCGATCTCGATCCGGCTCATCCCGCGATCGTCTATCCGGATGCACAAGGCAATCTGTCGCTTCGCTGGCCTGACGGGCCGCATGCGATGGAGCGCCGGCTGGAAGACAAGCTTTCTGCGGTCCATAGATTTGCCCGTCACAACGGGCTCGACCGCACTATCTGGCAGGGGCAGCGCACCAAGGCACGTCTCGGCATCGTCTCGACCGGCAAGTCCTGGCTCGATCTGATGGGCGCGCTTTCGCGCCTCGGCATAGACGAGCGGCGCGCCGGCGAGCTCGGCATCCGGCTCTACAAGGTGGGCCTTGTCTGGCCAATCGAGCCGGAGGGGATCGCACGGTTTGCCGCCGGCGTCGAGACGCTGCTGGTCATCGAAGAAAAACGTCCGATCATGGAAGACCAGATCAAGGCTCTGCTCTTCAACATGCCATCCGATGACAGGCCAAGAGTGTTCGGCAAACTCGGGCCGGCGGGCACGCCGCTTCTATCCGCCGTTGGCGAGATCGATGCGGTGGCCGTCGCGAGGGCCATTCTTGCTGTGCTCGGGCCACAGGCCGATGATCTCGATAGCCGGTCGCGGGAGATGGAAGCAATTGTTGCAGCCAGCGTGACGGAAAGTCCGGCACTAAAGCGTGATCCGTATTTCTGCTCCGGCTGTCCGCACAGTGTCTCGACCCGACTGCCCGAAGGAAGCCGTGCGTCGACCGGTATCGGATGCCACATGATGGTCATCGGGCTTGAGGACCGGAACACCTCGACCTTTACCCAGATGGGAGGTGAGGGCGGCGCATGGATCGGGCTTTCTCAATTTACCGATGAAAAGCATATCTTCGTCAATATGGGCGACGGCACCTATTTTCATTCGGGCCTGCTTGCGATCCGGGCCGCGATCGCCGCGAAGGTCAACGCCACTTACAAGATCCTCTATAACGATGCCGTCGCCATGACCGGCGGTCAAAAGCACGACGGTGAGGTCTCCGTCCCCGGTATTGTCGGGCAGATGCTGGCCGAAGGGGCTGCAAGAGTGGCCGTCGTCGCCGAGCGGCCGGAGGTCTGGCAGGGCCGCTTGCCTCGCAATGTCACGGTCAACCATCGCGACGAACTCGATCAGGTGCAGCGTGAGCTGCGTGAGATCGACGGGGTGACGGTGCTGGTCTACGATCAGGTCTGCGCGGCAGAGAAACGCCGGCGTCGCAAGCGCGGGGCGCTGGCGGTCTCGGACAAGCGAGCCTTCATCAACGAACTGGTCTGCGAAGGATGCGGCGATTGCTCGGCCGTTTCCAACTGCATCTCGATCGAGCCGAAGGAAACGGAGTTTGGCCGTAAGCGCAAAATCAACCAGTCGAGTTGCAATACCGACCTTTCCTGCATCAAGGGCTTCTGTCCGAGCTTCGTCACGGTGGAGGGCGGAAAGATCAGAAAGCCGGCTGCGAAAGCTCAGCAAGCGACATTCGATGACATGCCGCTACCTGTTCTGCCGGATATCGGAGCGCAGCCATACAACATGCTCTTAGCCGGTATCGGCGGGACGGGGGTGATTACCGTCAGCGCTGTCCTCTCCATGGCGGCGCATCTCGATGGTCTTTTTGTGCAGACGCTGGATCAAACGGGGCTTGCGCAGAAGAACGGGGCTGTCATTTCGCATCTTCGCGTGGCGCGGATGGCTGGTGACTTGTCGTCGGTCCGGATCGGCGTTGGCGAAAGCGATCTGGTGCTCGGCTTCGACATCGTGGTGTCGGCCGGTCGCAATGCGCTATCGACCTTTGGCGCTGGCCGCACGCGCGCTGTTCTCGACGATCACTTCGCGCCGACGGCGTCTTTCGTCCAGAACACGGCGATCGATTTCCAGCAGGAAGCGACGCTGAAAACGCTGCGCCGCGCAGCCGGCGAGGACGCCGTTTACCTCGTCTCGGCGACCAAGCTTGGCGCGGCGCTGATGGGCGATGCGATTGCAGCCAACATGTTCCTGCTTGGTCATGCATGGCAGCGCGGCCTGGTGCCGATCAGCCTTGCCTCCATCGATCAGGCGATTGCACTCAATGGAACCGGCGTTGCGATGAACCGTGCCGCCTTCGGCTGGGGCCGCCGCTCGGCGGTCTCCCCCGATATCGTCGCCGGCGCTGCGGGAACTGACCTAGCCGAGGTCAAGGCCGTCGAGACACTCGACACGATCATCGAGCGCCGTGAGGCTTTTCTCGTCGCGTATCAGAGCGCTGCCTATGCACGCCGGTACCGGGCACTGGTCGATGCTGCGCGGCGGGTCGAAAACAGGCTCATGGCTGGCGAGGAGTTTGCAATGGCCGTCGCCAAAAATGCCTTCAGGCTGATGGCCTACAAGGACGAATACGAGGTGGCGCGCCTGCACCGCGACCGGAGCTTCAAGGCTGCGATCGAAGCCCAGTTCGAAGGCGACTTCAGCATCAAGCATCACCTGGCGCCACCAATCCTGTCACGGCGGATCGACAAGCGCACCGGAAACCCGGCGAAGATCGCCATCCCTCAGAAAATGGTCGGACCGGCATTCGCGCTTCTGGAAAAGCTGCGCTTCCTGCGCGGTACGGCGCTGGATCCCTTCGGCTATACCGAAGAGCGCCGGATGGAGCGGCGCCTGATCGCTGACTATCAGGCGATGATCGAGTCTCTCACCAGACAGCTTTCCGCCGAAACGCACGGCCAGGCCGTCGCGCTTGCCCGGCTGCCGGAAGAGATCAAGGGGTTCGGCCCCGTCAAGATGGCGTCGATCGGGCGCTTCGAGAAGAAGATGGCGGCCTTGCTTGCAGCGCCGGCCAATGACGAGAAACGAACAGCGATGCCGGATCAGGACGCGGCCAAGAGGAAAAGCATATGAGCACTTCCGAGACCTTCGAGACAATCCTTTACGAGAAGGACGGCCAGGATAAATTCGCGACGATCACCATCAATCGTCCTGAAAAGCTCAATGCGATGAACAAGACGACGGTGCGCGAAATCGATCGCGCCGTCGCCATGGCTATCGCCGACAAGGAGGTCAACGCGCTCATCATCACGGGGGCGGGCCGCGCATTCTCGTCCGGCTATGATCTTCAGGGCGCCGATTACGACGTCGGTATCGAGGACTGGCATGCGGATATGTCGGAGAACGCTCAGGCGCTCCTCAACATCTGGAAGGCACCGATCCCGGTCATCGCTTCCGTGAACGGTTATGCGCTTGCCGGTGCGCTTGAGCTGATGATGGCCTGCGATCTAGCCATTGCCAGCGACAATGCGAAGTTCGGCGAGCCGGAGGTGCGGCACAATTCCGGCCCGCCGGCACTGTTCATGCCCTGGCTGCTGGCCACCCGTGACGTGCGCTGGCTGATGTACACAGGCGATGTGGTCGATGCCGAGGAAGCCTTGCGCATGCACCTCATCAACAAGATCGTACCCGCCGATCAATTGAGGGAAAAGACCGAGAACCTGGCACGCAAGCTGGCCCGCATGCCCGTGCCGGCAATCAAGTTCGCCAAGTCCTCCATCAACAACCAGCAGATGGCCGCTGGCCTGATGACATCCTTCGATTTCAACGTCCACGCCATCGCCGCCCTGCATGTCAGTCGCGACGGGCAGGAGTGGATGCGCAATCTGCAGAAGATGTCGCTGAAGGAATATCTCGAGTTCCGCGATGCCCCGTTCAAGGGGCTCGACTGACCCTGTTTTACGATGTCGCCCGGCGGCACTCATTCGGTGCCACCGCCACCGCCGATCAAGGAAGGAGGCTCCAGGATGCAGACGATCACAGCGCCGGATGAGGTGCAGGACAGCATACCCGTCATCGATATCGCACCATTCATCGCAGGCGCGGAAGCAAGCCCGAAGGTCGTCACCGCCATCGAGGATGCCTGCCGCCGAACCGGCTTCTTCCTCGTTACGGGGCACGGCGTCAGCGCTGACGTGACAACCCGTCTCTATAACCTCGCTCGCGATTTCTTCGATGAGCCGCAGGAGTGGAAGATCGGGCAGGGAAGGGGTACGTCGATAGAGGGTGGTGTTGCCTTCTCGCCGATCGCCGACGAGGCGCTTGCAGCGACGCTCGGCATCAAGACGCCGGGCGATTACAAGGAAAGCCTGAACTTTGGCCCGCGCCTGCCCGGCGATCTATGGCCAACCAGGCCGGAAGGGCTGGAACAGGCCTTTGCCGACTATTTCACAGAGATGGAAAAGCTTGCGGGTCACTTGCGCCGGGCATTCTGTGAGGCTTTAGGCCTCGCCCCGGACTATTTCGAGCCGGCCTTTGAAAACCACCTCTCGGCGCTACGGGTGATCAATTATCCGGAGCAGAAGGAGAGCCCGCTTCCGGGGCAACTCCGCGCCGGCGTCCACACCGATTACGGCTTCATGACCATCCTGCGTTCGGAAGCCTCTCCGGGTGGACTGCAGGTGAAAAACAGGGCGGGTGACTGGCTGGATGCGCCGAATGTCGAAGGCGCCTACGTCATCAATATTGGTGACGCCTTCATGCGCTGGTCCAACGATGAATGGCTGTCCACGCCGCATAGGGTCGCCAATCCGCCCGGTGCTTTCAAGGGGGCGACGCGTCGCCAGTCCATCCCGTTCTTCCTCAATCCGTCCAGGGACACCGTGATTGAATGTCTCGCGCCTTTTGCAGCAAAGGGCGCCGCCAAATACGAGCCGATCACCTACGGCGACTACATTTCACTGAAGACCAGCCAGGCCTTCGGCAAAAGCTGACGGCAAGAAGCGGAATACCGCCTGCCCCGCAATGCATGACCAAGTCAGAACCATTTTGAGGGAACGTCAATGATGAACATGAACAGGCGGCAGGTTCTTGCCGGAATGGGTGGAGTAACAGCGGCGGCCATGGTTGGCCTGCCGGCATGGGCGCAATCCAAGACACTTGTCGTGCCGACGCTCGGCGGTGCATGGGAGCAGTTCTGGCGCCAGACGCTGGCACCGGCCTTTACTCAGAAAAGCGGCGCCCAGGTGACGCTGGACGCGGGTAACGGGCGTGTCTGGAGCGCCAACCTGCGGGCGGCAGGGGCGCAGAAGCCGCCATATTCGATCCTGATGACCAATGAGGCATTCGCATCGAGCCTGCGCAAGGAAGGCTTCTTCGAAAAGCTCGATCTGGCGAAATTGCCGAACTATGCCGACCTCTATCCGCTTGCCAAGAAGACCGACGGCTGGGGTGCCGTGGCCATGGTGTCGCCGATCGGCCTCGCCTATCGCACGGACATGGTCCAGACGCCGCCGAAAGCCTGGAAGGATCTCTGGGACAACCCCGAGTTTAGGGGGCGCATCGGCCTCTACAATTTTGCCAATACTGCCGGCAAGATGGAACTGATGCTGGCATCCAAGATCTTCGGCAAGGATCAATATGATGTCGATGCCGGTTTCAAGGCGCTGGAAAAGCTTGGCCCGGTCATCCAGGCCGATTTCAACCTTTCCACCGGCATCGCATCCGGCGAGTTCGTCGTCGCTCCCTTCGATTTCGGCGAGGTGGCGCGTCTGCGCGGCCAGGGCCTTCCCATTGACGTCATCGTGCCGGAAGAGGGGCTTTTGATGTTCGATCAGACCCTCAACATTCTCGCAAACGGCCCCGAGAAGGATCTGGCCTACCAGTATGCCGACTTCCTTCTGTCACCTGCAGGCCAGTTGCCGCTGATGAAGCAGTTCTTCGTCTCGCCGACCAATGTCAAGGTTGTCGTCCCTGACGATCTGAAGAAGGACGTGCCGATTTCCGGCGAAGTGATGGACAAGATCCTCACCTGGGACTGGGACTTCATGAACGAGAAGCAGGCGGGCTTTGCCGAGACCTGGGCGAAGATCATGAAATGATCTCTGCCGCTCACTATGAGGCAGCAACACCGGATCGCCTCGTTGCGGCGATCCTGCATTCTCCCCTGACGCAGTGAGATTTGCGGTGCGCCGCACAGACAATCTGGAAGATCGATCATGACCGAGGTGAGCATTGAAGGGCTGACCAAGCATTATGGAGCCTCGCGCGCCGTCAACGGCATTTCCGTCAAGATAGGGCAGGGCGAGTTCATCTCGCTGCTCGGGCCATCAGGATGTGGCAAGACGACGACGCTTAAGATGATTGCCGGTTTCGAGGACGTCACATCCGGCGCCATCCGCTTCGACGGACAGGATGTCTCGCATGTGCCGGCGGAAAAGCGCGATATCGGCATGGTGTTCCAGAACTATGCGCTCTTCCCGCACATGACCGTGGCGCAGAACCTGGCTTTCGGGCTGGAAATGCGCAGGATTTCGCGGTCTGAAATCACAATCCGCACCGCCAAGGTTCTGGACATGGTGCAGCTATCCGGATATGCCGACCGCTATCCGCGCCAATTGTCCGGCGGGCAGCAGCAGCGCGTGGCGCTTGCCCGCGCGCTGATCATCGAACCCCGTATCCTGTTGCTTGATGAGCCACTTGCCAATCTCGATGCCAAGCTTCGTGACGAAATGCGGGTCTTCATACGCGACCTGCAGAAGCGCGTGGGCATTACCACGGTCTATGTGACCCACGATCAGGCCGAAGCGATGACGATGTCGGACAGGATCGTCGTGATGTTCGGCGGGCAAATTGCGCAGTATGGCGCTCCGTCTGATGTTTATGACCGACCGGCAAGCCTGGAAGTCGCGCAGTTCGTTGGGCAGGTGAATACGTTGCCCGGCCGCCTGAAGGGCAGGAACGATGACGGTACGTCGGTCGTCGAAACCGCGCTTGGAGCGGCGAATGTCAAAGGTACCGTGCCGTCAAGCGACGGCTCCATCCCCGTATTGCTGCGGCCGGAGGCCATCGAACTTGCGGCCGCGGGGGAAGAGGACGCTGGTATTATCGCAACCGTTTCGCAGAGCTATTATTCCGGCAGTCTGATCGACTATCGGCTGGTGCTCGAAAGCGGCGAAGCGCTGAGCGTCCAGACCTTTCCGCGAAGCCGCTTCCAGCCGGGTGATCGCGTGACGGTGAAGGTCGACAGCGAGCGTTTCTGGGTGCCGGGAACGATCGCATGATACACCGCGCCAGATCCGCCTATCCGCTTCTCCTGATCGCGCCTTCGGCATTGCTTCTCGGGCTGTTTCTTGTTCTGCCTTATCTCAATATTGTGGTGATGAGCCTGCGCAACCCGGCCAACGGCTCGCCCTATGCGCCCGGATTTACGGTCGGCAATTACCTGAGGCTGGCGACCGATACCTTCTACATGCAGCAGGTGGCGAACACGCTCTTGATCGGTCTGTTCACGACCCTTGTTTGCCTCATTCTCGGCTTTCCGGTTGCGTGGCAGCTATCGCGCGAGAAGATGCGATTTCGCGGCCTTGCCTATGGGCTCGTGCTGTCGCCGCTTCTTGTCGGCATTGTCATCCGTAGCTATGGGTGGACGATCCTTCTTGGGAATAACGGCATCATCAACAAGACGCTGATGAATTTGGGCCTGGTCGATCGCCCGATCGGACTGATGTACAACGTCCTCGGCATCGTCATTGCGCTCGTCCACGTCTTCCTGCCCTTCATGATCCTGCCATTGATGAGCGCGCTGCAGGGGATCGACCCGTTGTTGAAGTCGGCTGCGCGCTCGCTTGGTGCGGGAAAGCTGACGGTCTTCAGGCGCGTAATCCTGCCGCTGGCCATGCCGGGTATCCAGGCAGGCTGCATTCTGGTGTTCGTGCTTTCATTGAGCGCCTACGTCACCCCCGCCCTGATCGGTGGCCTGAGGGTGAAGACAATGGCAGTCAGTGTCGTTGATGCGCTGATCGACACCTTCCAGTGGCCGTTCGGCTCCGCCATGGCGCTGACCCTTTCCTTCACCGGAGCGGTGATCGTCGTGATCTTCGCGAGGCTTACCCGCATGAAATGGAAGATGAGCTGATGTCCAAGCATATGTTGAATGGCTATTGCTTCATCATCTACGGCTTTCTGCTGCTGCCCATTCTCGTAGTCGTCGGTGCCTCCTTCAATGCGGGAGCATTTCTGACCTTTCCGCCGCAGGGCCTCTCATTTCGGTGGTATGTTGTTTTCTTCCATAACGATGTCTTCTGGCGTGCCATCCGAACCTCGCTTTGGGTCGCGGCCGTCTCGACCCTGATTTCCGGTATCATTGGTACGATGGCCGCAATGTTCTACGTGCAGCATGCGGGGCGATGGAAGGAGAGTGTCCGGCTTGCGATGCTGTTGCCGCTGCTTTTGCCGGAAGTTCTGACAGCGATCTCGCTTCTGTTCTTTGTCTACGCGATCGGCATCGGCACGACGACAATGGCTGGCATGCTGATTGGGCATGTGCTCATGACGCTGCCCTTCGTCTTTATCAACGTGTCTGCGGCGATGGAAGCCTATGAACCGTCATGGAGCCTTGCCGCCCGCAGTCTTGGTGCCGGACCATTTACGCGCTTCAGACGTATCATGCTGCCGTTGATCAAGCCCGGCGTCATCGGCGGCTGCCTGTTCGCGTTCATCATCTCGTTCGACCTCTTCACTATATCATTCATGTTGAAGAATGTCGGAACAGCCACGCTTCCGATCCAGATCTACGATTATCTCAGAACGAACTTTACCCCGGAGGCGGCGGCCGTATCGACATTGTCTATCGTGATGACGGTCGTCGTGGTCGTGGTTTCCGAAAAGCTGTTCGGCCTGCGGATACACCGTTTTTGAACGGGCTCTGTTGCAAATATTCCAGATGACTGAAGAAAACTAGCTTAATTCGCCGTCACGCGAGCTGCCCCTCAAGGTTCTGGGTGAGTAGAGCTACAGCTTCCGTCAAGGCGCTCGATTCAGGGTGTCAAAGAGCGCTGTGATGTCAGCTTCGTTGATCGCGTCACCGACATACCAGCTCAAGGTATCGTAGAAGCCCAGGAAAGAGCCGTTGAGCTTTTCGAGGATGACCATCGCTTCATCGCCGGAGATGCGGAGCTTCCTCGCCAGTAATTCTGTCAACGCAGGTATCGCCCGTTCATTCGCGAAAACCAGCGCTGGCGGCGAAAGCGCGGAAAGGGCTGCCGGAGGGAAGCGCTCGGAACGGCAAGCGAGTCGGCTTTCGAGGCGGATATCGCGCGAGGAAGCCGCCGCCTCGATGATGAAAGCTTCTGCATCGAGCACCCATGCACCGCGCGCGGTATCGAAATATTGGAAATCCCGAGCGGAAAGCGTCAGGGTCACAACCTTGGCTTCGCCCGGTTGAAGCTCGACCTTGGTAAACGCCTTGAGTTCCCGGATCGGCCGCCGGAGACCGGGCTTTACTGGACGGACGTAGAGTTGGACGATTTCCTTGCCAGCCACTTCGCCGGTGTTGCGGATGGTGACGCTCACCCTGCAGCCCATCGACGGGCCGATTTCCTGCCTGTCGAGTGCCATGCTCTCGTAAGAAAAACGCGTGTAGCTTAGGCCATGACCGAAGGGGAACAGGGGCGTCACTGCCTTGAGGTCATAGAAGCGATAGCCGACGAAAATTCCTTCGCTGTAGACATGCCGGCTGTTCTCACCGGGATAGGTGTGCCACCCAGGAATGTCCTCGATGCGGATGGGCATCGTCGCCGTCAGTTTTCCGCAAGGGTTCTGTTCGCCGAACAGAACCCGGGCAATGGCTTCGCCGCCGCCCTGGCCAGGATAAAAGCAGGCCAGCACGGCCTGCGTGGCACCCAGCCACGGCATTTCGACCGCATCCGGTGTCGTTAGAACGACGATTACTTTCCGGCCGGCCTCCGTGAGCGAGCGGATCAGGCTGTCGTGGCCGGCCGCCAGTTTCAACGTGTCGCGATCATTGCCTTCGCCGTTGCGCGACTTCTCGTTCTCGGTGAAGATGATGACTGCGTCCGCTGTCGTCGCAGCATCTAGAACGGCTTGTGTTTCACTCTCCATCGGAATGCCTTGCGCTGTCGGGAAAGGCACATGACGTACCTTCAGATGTTCTCCCGCACGCGCTGCGATCCGCTCCAAGGGGCTGTCGACGCGATAAGGATTGGTCGTCGCCGACCCCGATCCCTGGATCGTCGGGACCGGGGCGCCATCGCCAACCACGAGTAACTCGCCGGTAGCAGCCGCATCGAGCGGCAGTGTCTGCTGTTCGTTGCGCAGCAGCACGATGGACTCAGCTGCGATCTGTTGGGCGAGGGCGTGATGGCGGTCCAGATCGACAGGGGCTGCGGGCAGCTTCTCGGCATGACAGCGGCGCACGAGGCCGATAACCCGCTCACAAGCCCGATCGAGTATGTCGTCGGCGACTTTGCCATCTTCGATAGCCAACAGAAGCCGTGCCTTGCGAGGTTTGCTTTCCGGCATGTCGAGGTCCGTACCGGCTTTAAGCGATGCGGGCCGATCCTTGATGGCGTGCCAATCAGACAGGACAAGCCCGCCATATCCCCATTCATCCCTCAGGATGTGTTTCAGCAACCAGTGGCTTTCCGCCGCTTGAACGCCGTTCACCGGATTATAGGCGCTCATCACGGTCCAGGGCGGGCTCTTCAGGATCGCGCGCTCGAAGCCTGCGAGATAGATCTCCCGCAGAGCCCGTTCATCCACATCGGAACTTGTCGTTGTCCGATCGATTTCCGAGTTGTTACAGGCAAAATGCTTCAGCGAGGCACCGATACCGTTGTCCTGCAGGCCGGAAATCAGAGCGGCGGCAAGATCGCCGTTGATGACCGGATCCTCCGAGTAATATTCATAGGCGCGGCCGGCGAGCGGCATCCTTCGTGTGTTGATACCCGGTCCGAGCAGGAGATGAATTCCCAGGCTGCGGCATTCGAGAGCAAGCGCTTCGCCCATGCGATACAGCAGGTCCACATCCCAGGAACAGCCGACGAGATTGCCGTTCGGAAAGCAGGTGGCCGGTCGCGTCGTGCCGAACATGCCGCCTTTATCGTCGGCCTGTTGGTTAATCAGGTCGAGGAATGCGGCGAGACTTTCTTCATCGCCGGTGCCGGCATCTATCTGGGTTGTCGAGTAGCGCACGCCGTAGGTGCCATCTGTCATCAGAATCGAGTCGATCCCCAGCCTTTCGATTGCGGCTGTTCTCCAGAGGCCTTGGCCGCTGACGAGAGCGACTTTCTCATTCGTGGTCATGGAGGTGACCAGCGCTCTGATTCCCCCATCGTCCGCTCCGGGCATGGTGTGTCTTCCTCCGTCTGAGTGAATGGGCTCGGACCGCGTGTGATGCCGTCAACAGATCTTCTGGAGCAGTTCCATCAGCATCATGCGCTCGGCAGCCGTCAGCGGCCCCAGGGTCTCTTGCGAAATCTCCAGCGCAATGGAGAGATTACGCTCTACAGTGGCCTCGCCTTCGTCGGTCAGTGTCAAAACCAGGCGCCGTGCATCTGCGGGGTCGGGCGCGGTGTGCACCAGGCCACGCTTGACGAGGCGGTCGACGACCCCCTTGATGGTCGCCATGTCCATTGCGGTTTCGCGGCCGAGATTACCTTGCGAGCAGGGCTGCAGATCCTTGAGCTTGACGAGCGCCGCCCATTGGGTGGTCGTCAGCTTCTCGGAGATCAGGCTGGCGAAGATCGAGACGTGGCGTTGGTTCGCCTGGCGCAGGAAGAAGCCGATCTGCTCGCCCAGTGCATATTGGGTGTAGTTCGGTTTCGCTGCCATATCTGCACCCTTCGCTCCCCGGGCCTTGTCCTTGAGTGGAATATCCATCTTGTCTCTCAGCCGGGCTTGCTGCCGCCGAATCGGACAATCCAAATCAACGTCATACAGTCCACAAACCCAGAATGGCTTCAGTTGTCAAAATTTCAATCTGCTCCGAAAACCTCGGTGCCAGACGCGTCAGTACCATCTCATGTGCCATCATGTCGCCGCTCGCCAGAGCGTCGCTGGCGAGGACCACCCTGTAGCCGAGATCGACCGCGTCCAATGCGCTCGCATACACGCAGACATCAGTCTCGACACCGGTGAACACAAGCGTATCGACGCCTTCGCTATCAAGACGATCGATAAAGCCGGGCGCTCCGAAGATCGAAAAGGTTTCCTTGTCGACGATTGACCCCAGCTGCGCGAGCGCAGCCAGCGGTGCAACGAGATCCAGCATCACCGGATCGAGTTCGTCCAGAGTTACCGTTTTCCAGCGCTCATAATAGGCTTGCCATCGGCCTTTCGCCTCCTCGGGACGTTGCGCGACGATGAAGCGGGCAAAGACCGTCCTTTCAGGCCTGGCCTCGGCAAGCCGCTGCACATTCGGCACGATGCCTGCGAGGGCTGGCGTAAACCAGGGCGTTTCCTCGGCGAAGAGCCGTTGCATGTCGATGACGACATGCAACGTGTTATGGGACAACGGTGCCCTCGTCATTGTCAATCCACAACGCAGACGGTGTGTTCCGGCGACCAGTTCAGCGTCACGCTGTCACCTTCCTTGAGGACGGTGCCGTCTCGGTTCTGAACGAAGAGTTTTAGTGGCAGACCGTCTTTGGTCTCCAGGAGATAGGAGAGCACCGGTCCAGCGTAGATGACCGTGGTGATCCGCGCCGTGAGGCTGTTGCCTTCAGCATTCCCCGCCAAGATCGACATCTTCTCCGGGCGCACTGCGAGCGTGACCTTGGTCCCGTTGCCGGGCAGGGGGCTTGCGCTGCGCACCGTCGTGCCGTCGGAAAGCCGCACCGCACCGTTCTCGACGGTGCCGACAAGGAAGTTGGAATCACCCAGAAACTCCGCGGCGAAACGCGTCAGAGGCTTCTCGTAGACAGTCTCGGGCGCGCCGATCTGAACGATGCGACCCTTGTCGAGAATGGCTACCTTGTCGGACAGCGTCAGAGCTTCTTCCTGGTCGTGGGTGACGAAGATCGTCGTCAGGCCGCTCTCGCGCTGGATCCGTAGCAGTTCGACCTGCATCTCCTGCCGCAGCCTACGGTCGAGCGCGGACAGCGGCTCGTCAAGCAGCAACACGCTCGGCTTGATGACAATGGCGCGTGCCAGCGCTACACGCTGTTGCTGGCCGCCCGAAAGCTGCTTTGGCATCCGGTTGCCAAAGCCCGGCAGGCGAACCATTTCGAGAGCGCGATCGACTTCTTTGCGCGCGGCGGCACCCTTGATGCCGCGCCGCTCGAGACCGAAGGCCACGTTCTGGGCGATCGTCATGTGCGGGAACAGCGCGTAGGACTGGAACATCATGCCGATATTGCGACCCCATACGGGTACGTTCGTGACATCCCTACTGCCGATGGTCACCACACCCTGGTTGGGCTTGATGAAGCCGGCGATGATGCGCAGGAGCGTCGTCTTGCCGGAGCCTGAAGGCCCAAGAAGGCTGGTGAACGAGCCCTCTGGGAATTCGGTGGTGATATCGGCCAGGACCGGCGTGGTACCGTAGGTCTTGGCTACGGAATTGACGTTAACGTTTGTCACGGGTGTCTCCGGGCTTGGCGAAGCGCGCGAAAATCAGGATCACGGTCATCGAGCCGAGCAGAAGCACAGTCGAGATCGCATTGATTTCGGGGGTGAAGCCCTTGCGGATCGAGGAGTAGATCTGAACCGGCAGCGTGGTGAAGCCGGGCGTTGCGAGAAAATAGGAAATCACGAACTGGTCGAGCGAGACCGCGAAGGCAAACAAGGCGGCGCCTAGGATGCTGGGGTAAAGCAGCGGCAGGGTGACGGAGAAGAACGCATGAACGGGGGTGGACCCCAGGCTCATGGCTGCCTCTTCGAGATCGGCCCGGATTGTCCGGAAGCCGGTTCCCACCACCAGGACTACATAAGGGATGGCAAGGGCAACGTGACCGATGATAATCGCGTGCATGCCGCGGCCGATACCGGTCCAGTAGAAGAAGATCAGCATCGCCGTGCCGGTGATCAGCCATGGAATGGCGATCGGCGGCAGCAGCATGATCTGCAGGAAGCTCTTGCCACGGAACGTGCTGCGCGACAGGGCAACAGATGCCATGGTGCCAAGCGTGGTTGCGACAACCGCCGTAATGATGGCGATGATGATGCTGTTCATGCCAGCGGTGAGCAGGATGCTGTTGTTCCAGAGCGCCTCGTACCAGCGGGTCGAGAAGCTGAACGGCAGTTCGTAGAGCGGCGAGGCATTAAAGCCCATCGCCATCATCACGAGGATCGGCGTGTAGAGGAAGACCAGTACGGCGATCAGATAGAAACGACCAAGCGATCTCATTCGGTGTTCCCTCCTTTAAGCTGCCGTGCCGCGGCGCAGGACGCCGGAGAACGTGCCGAAGATTGCAAGTACGACGGCAAGCAGCGTGAAGGACAGCGAGGCGCCGAGCGGCCAGTTAAAGGCCTGCGTGAACTGGTCCTCGATGACGGTGCCCATGGTGACGCCCACGCGGCCGCCCAGGATTCGGGGCTCCATGAAGGACCCTATGACCGGGATGAAGGTCAATACGGCACCCGAGATCAAGCCTGGAGCAGCCATAGGCACGAGAATCTTGAAGAGAATGGTCCACCAGCGCGCACCAAGGCTGGCGGCCGCTTCGATGATCGCGTCATCGATCGTAACCAGCGCGATATAACAGGTGAGGATCATGTAAGGCAGATAACCATGGACCAGGCCAACAACGACTGCATAGCGCGTATAGAGGAATCCGATCGATCCAGCGTCCGGTAAGACCATGTGGAAGATGGTGTCGAGGAAGCCGTTTTCGCGCAGCACCATTGTCCATGAGAAGATACGGACAAGGCCGTTCGTCCAGAATGGCAGCAGGATGAGGATGAGCAGCATCTCGCGCGTCTTGCCGAAGGTGGAACGAGCAAGCGCAACGGCTGCCAGGAAACCGAGCACGGCGCAGGCAAACGTCGTCCAGAAGCCGATAAGCAGCGATGTGAAAGCAATACCGATCAGATAGGGCTGGTCGATGAAGGCGCGATACTGCTTCAGGGTAAAGACGATCGGCGCCTTGCCCATTGGGGTTGCCGCCATGAAGCTGAAGACCAACATGGTCAGCAGCGGGAGAAAGACGGCAAGCGTCAGCCAGCCGTAGGTTGGCATCAGCAGCGCCGTCGTTGACACCCAGGACGGCAGGGGACGCCGCACGCGCGGACCCGAAGGTCCGCGCTCTGACGCCGATGTCAGATTGTCATTCTGCATAGAAGGCTTTCACTTCCTGCCACAGGTTGTTGAAGGCTTCACGACGGTCATCCGGCAGAGCCGACATGATGCCCATGGTCTTCAGGTATTCCGGCTTGTGAACCTGGCGGCTCAAGTCGTCGGCCGGAAGGGTTGCAAGTGCTGCGGAGTTGGACGATGCCGGTGCACCGACCTTGGTGGCCCATTCGACATAGAAGGTTGGGTCGATCAGCCAGTTCGCGAAGACCAGTGCGCCTTCGGCGTTGGGAGCCGACGCCGGAATACCGAGGCCATCGACCCAGCCGATGCCGCCTTCCTTGGGAACGACGAAATCGACAGGCAGCTTCGAATTGCGCTTTGAACGGACCGAGCCGCCCGACCAGAAGAGCGAAAGGTCGAATTCCTTGGCTGCAAAGGACTTGTTCCATTGGTCTTCCGTCGACCACAGCAGCTTGACGTTCGGCTTGATGGACTTCAACGCGTCGCGGATGGCACCGAGATCCTTCGGGTTATTCATGTCCTGACCGGTCATCAGGGCACCGGCGGCAACGCAGATAATCGCATCGTCGTCCATGGCAACACGGCCCTTGTAGGCGGGATCCGCCAGAACCTTGTAGCTGTCTGGAACAGGCATGCCGTCGCGGATGGCGAGCGAAGTCATGCCCCAGACCCATGGCACCGCATAGCCCTTGCCATCCTTCAGGAAGTTGGCGTTGGAGCGCAGATTTGCGTCGATCGTGGCAGCGTTCGGAACCTTGCTGAAATCGATCGGCTGCAGAAGGTCTTCCGCGGTTGCCTGCGCGCAGCGCGCAGCGTTGAGAACGACGAGATCATAGGCGCCCGGGTTGGTGCGCAGCTTGGTCAGCATTTCCGACTCGGAGCTGTAGTAGTCGTGGACGACCTCGATACCGGTCTTCTCGGCAAAGGCCTTGATCGACCAGGCTTCGTCAGTGCCGTAGCCCTGCCAGTTTAGAACCGTGATCTTACCGGCGGAAAAGGCCATGCGCGGCATGGCCGAGAAGGCAGCGCCGGCAATCACCGCTCCGGACATCAGCTTCAGCGTGTTGCGTCTTGTGATTTCAGTCATTTGGAACCCCTCTTGAAAATGTACTCTTGTCAACGGCCGCGGCGACGGCCGACGACCTCAGGCTTCACGCAAATCATCGGCAGTCCGCCTATTAAAAAGCGGCCATATGATTTGTATGCAAACTAAATTGACGTGAGGCTGACGACTGGTCATACCCAATTGGAATGTACGGGTTCTCCCAGCGCCTTTCGGCGCAGCGTTAAATCCTAGCCATTCTATCAGGCATTGCCGTTATAAAGCTGCTATCGCGAGCGTGTCGCTCCCGATAGACAATTCCGTTCAACCCTCATGCTCTTTCGGCATTCTTTTTATTTGTATGCAAAGTAATATGGCTGATCGGCGCCTGTCAAGTTCCATCAGGCGCCAATACCATTCACACTGTCAAAAAATAGACATCCAGTTTCCGGCCGTGCGCGGCCCTTGCCATTTCGAGACGCGCGCCATCGGTACTCGCCTCGAACCGAACTTCCTGGCCATCGAGACGTGCTGCCACGATGCGATCTGGCTCGACATTCGGAAGCGTGACAAACCCGTCGCTGCCCGCCGGAGTGATGGTGCAGGAGAAACGTGCATCACTGACAGTGATCTGTGTGAATGATGTTTGCAGGTTAGTCTTCAGCGATGCGCGGCCGTCCAGACTCATTTCCAGCAGGCCGTCGGCGATCGAGACCGAAAGCATTCCTGAAGGCGACAGCATCGGACCGACCGAAAGGTCAGTGCCGGCATTGTGAAGGGTCCAGCCGCTCCACGGATCGAAGTCGATGATCTCGCCGACAGTCATCAGCGGCAGCATGGCGGCCCAGATGTAGAAGGGATCCGTATCGCCCTGGTCCATCGCCTCGCCAGTCGTGGCGTTGTAGTTCTCCGCCGCGATCCGGTCCTTGCTCCAGGACTTCATGAAGAGCTCGTAGCTCTGCCGCGCAAGCCTACTCGCCTCCGCCGCAAAGCCGTAGCGGCGCAGCCCGAGCCAGACCATGTAGTTGACGTTCGGCCAGATGCGGCCACGCCAGTAGACATTGTCGGCAAAGGCGGGATCGTCACGCGTGGCGTTCGGCAGGACGTAGTCCCCGCCAAAGGTGGTTTCGTCGCTGAGGTGCTGGAGCAACTTATCGGCCTGCTCGGGCGTGGCTGCGCCACATAGCAGGGGATAGAAGCTGGTCGGCGAAAGCGACCGCACAAAGCCGCCGTGGCGCTGCCGGTTGGCGAAGATGTTGCGGCTTTCATCCCACAGGTTTTCCGAGATCAGCTTGCGGCAGCGTTCGGCGATGGCCGCGAATTCGCGGGCATCATCCTCCTTGCCGAGAACCTTGGCCATCTTCGACAGCATTTCAGCATCAAGCGCCGCAGCGCAATTCAGCCCGAGATCGAATGTCGACAGGGTACGCGTGATGGGATCGTAGAGGGCCTCGTCATGAGTGGCCGAATTATCCATGCCTGTTTCGTTGCGCGCGGCAAAGTGCGTGCCCTTATAGAGACCTTCGCCGACGTCCGATGTGCCGCAGGACAGCAGGCCGAAGGCGTCGGGATCGCGGTGTTCGCGCCACCAACGCTGATTGCGGGCCAGCGCATCATAGCTTGCCGCCAGAAGCGAACGCTCGCCGGTGCGCTGGTAAAGCTGCCAGGCAACGAGCGCGCCGTTTGGATGCTGGCTGCGGTCCACCCAGGCATCATTCGAGGTGACGATGCAGGCGATATTGCCCTGGGGGGTGGCGCTTGCCATCGCCGTTGCCATATTCTCGCGAGCGAGATCAGCGTCGAAGACACCGGCCAGCAGAGCGGCAAACAGCTGGTCGTTGTACCAGACGGCGAATTTGCCGAGATTCCAGATGCGCGTCACAGCCGTATAGGGCCGGGAGTTGGTCTCATCCCAGATCGTGTTCCAGGCGACGACGTCGCGGATCGCGTCCAGGGATCCTTCGTAGGTGCCATTATGGGCGGTGGGAGCGGTGCTCGGGTTGCCGGCCGCGAGGCAGGTCTGTGCCTTGACGATCGCAAGTTCGGCGCTGTCGGCCACGGCGGCGGCATAGGCTCCCTGGCGCATCATTTCCAGATTGAAGCGCAAGGCGATCACTGACGCCTCGTTTTTCCGGCTCGCAGTGTAGAAATATCCGTTCGCCTCGAAATCGGCGCGCAGGTCGTTGATCGTATCATGGCCAGTCACATGCACCGGAGCTTCCGCCGTTGCGACCGCCACGAAGCGCGTGCCGATCTTGACGAGTGTGACGTTGCGGCCGGCTTCGTGCGTGACCACTTCTCCGCTGTCAGCCGAAATCGCCAGGGTCAGCCAGAAGCGCAGTCCCCACTCGCCGCCAGCCTTGCCCTCCCAATTTCCGCGAACCGCGAAGGGATCGGACTTCTCGGTTCTGAAGGCGACGGTGGTCCCGCTATGCTCCGTTTCCAGCTCGATCAGCGATCCGTCGATGGCATGGCGGCCGAGCCGCACCGTGTCGCGACGCGGCTCGATGGCTGACGTCGTCCGGCTGCGCGTGGAATAGAGAACGGGCGTGATGCGCACACCGAGGGGCAGAAACACCATTTCCGCCGGTCTGTCGGACCAGCTGTTCCAGGCGCGCATCAAGGGAACGGTAGAATGTTTCAGCATGGTTCTTATTCCGGTCTGTTTTGCAGCGGTATGAGCAGGGGTGTGGCTGTCAGCCCGCTCTTGTCCGGGCCGCTGCCGAGATAGGGTGTGTTGTCGTAATAGCGGTTTGCTGCCGTGTTGGCGACGTGAAGCTCGAGTTCATGGGTGCCGGCGGCAAGGTGGCCGAGCCCTAAGCGATAGGGCCGCCAGCCACGGCGTCCCACTTCGGTTCCATCGATATAAGCAGTGACCGCCGTATGAACGGTCGGCAGTTCCAGCATCCAGTCGGCCTCGGTTTCCATTGTGAAGGAAAGCCGGTAGATGCCCGTGCCGCTGAAGGCCGGAAAGCCTTGCTCTTCCCAGCCGCTGTCAACGGAAATAGGCACGAAGGCCTGATCTTGGTCGGGCGCGAATGTCCAGCCGTCTGCCAGAGCAATGAGCCGGTTTCGCTCAAGCGTCGGTCGGCTCGATAGATGACCGATGGGCCTGGCCGCCTGGTCGCTTTGACGGAGACGGATGCAGCGAACTTCGTGCGGTTCCAACTCTACGGTCAGCTTGTGAACGGCGGCGAAGGCTTCGACAGACCCATGTTCTGAGTCCCATATCGCATAATCAAAGCCATCTCCGAGCAGGATGTCAAAGCCGATATCTTCTGCGCCATCGTTGAAAACGACCATCCTCCACCAGCCGTCAACATCACGACCGATCCATTGCCACGGCCTTTGGCCCGAAATCTGCGGACCGTCGAGCGTCAGGGTCGACAGGAGGGCGGACACCGTTTCGGCATTGGGTATCGCTGTGGTGTGCGACGTGACGCCAACCGAGTCGGAGACTCTCTCGCCCGTGCAAACCGTGGAGACGGTTTCGCCCGAAGACCAGATCCGACCGCCGGCCTTCGTGAATGCATCGAGCTTTTGAATCGTAACAGCCGTTTCCAGTACCGTCACCGAAGGCAGCACCACCGCGTCGAACGCGAGACCGGATGCAAGCAGCCGTCTATCTTCTATAGCCGCGTTTGCGATATCCGCCTCGCTCACGAACATGAAATCGCAGCCCTGCGCCAACAGTTGCTCGCACCAGGCGGCGATATGGGTGGCATGGCCGTGGCGAGGCCCTTCGGCAAAGGCAGTGTAGAGAGGATAAAGAATAGCAACCGGCGCTCGCGGTTTTGCAGCCTCTATGAAGGCGGAAACGCGTGCGATCTCTTCGGCGAAAAGATCATGATAGGGCCACCACGGCTCGAAGTTGATGCCGGGCGCGAAGTCGAAGCGCGGATTGGTGAAGGGCGTCGGGTCGTTGTCGAGTCCATCGGTCTGGTAGACGCCGTGCCAGAGGAACTGCCGTGTGCCAAGGCAGGCAAGCCGGATCGCCTGGGCGCGCGATGCCTCCAGCGTCACCTCCCATTGGCCGGCAGCGCGCACTTCAGTGCGTTCGGCGGTGAAATAGGTCTCGACGACGCAGCGGCTGCGTCCGTTCGAGCGGGCGACGGAATCACCCATCTTGGGAGCCAACTGTGGCGTGAGATTGTTTGCGTCCACGGCCGTGTCGTGCCTGATGGCGTCGATGCCGAAGAAGTCCACCGCCGGCGCGACGCGCGGATCGATGCTTGTGAAGCCGCCATTGGGTGCCCATGAGCTGACATGAGCGAGGATCTCATGCCCCGTGAGGACGATCCCTTTTCCTTCCGCCCAGGCCCTGAGCGTGCCGAAGAATGCCTCGTTCATCAAGGTGGAATAGGCTGCGTGAAACAACGCACGCAGCCGCAAGGTTTCCGGCCCAACGTTGCGCACCACCGCGAGAAGGGCGACGGCGAACGATACGCCCGTATTGGACAGGACACAGTCTTTCAGCGCAGGCGCAAACAGCAGGCTGTTGCCGAGATTTCCCGCCATCTGGTCCCAGCGATAGAAGCCGGGGGCCGGCTGATCGTAGAATACAGATCCAACGGGATCGGGCACGCTCTTGCCAAGGGCTGTGGCAATGGGTTCGAGGCCAACGTCGATGAAACGCTGGGCTGCCTCCGGCAGCAGATAGTTGATGATCCGTGATGTTGCGGAACGCGCGCTTATGAAGACCGTCAGCGTCCAGCCGAATGCGACCGCGCCATCATAGGAATAGCTGCAGGACGCACGATCGGAACCTGTGATGCTGACCTGCGATGTCACGTCGATGATCCGATCATATGCCTCAATTGGGCCGGAGGGATGCAGCACTGCTGTCTCGACAGTCCATTCGCACCATTCGATGCGCCCGCCTTCATATTGCCAGGCAATGATGTCGGCGCCCATCTTCAGTGTGAATGCCGGATGGATCCTGCTTATCGTGCCCTGCCTATCTGCCGAAGACGACCAGAACAGGTGACGCTCGCGCAGTTCGTCACGCCCTTCTACCGTCCTGCCACCGGCATGGCCGCTGATCCAGTTATAGTCGTCATAAATGCCAAGCTTGAGCCCGAGTTGAGCCGCGATGTCGGCTGCCTGCCTGTAGGCTGACAGATAGTGCGGTGACAGGTACTGCTCGCGCGGCAGGGCGAGTCGCGCCTGGATCAGGATGGTGCCGATGCCCTTCGCCTGGAAATCGGCAAGCTGTGTCCGGCAGGTCGCCTCATCGGGAATGCTATGCCAGAACCAGTAGGCTGAAGGACGAAATGCGGCAGTCGGGCGCTCAAAGAGAGCCCGACTTTCGATATCCGCAATGGCCGCTGTTTCAGGCAATATGTGTTCCTCAGTGTGCGGTGGCGGCAATGCGTTGCAATGCCGCCGATGTGTCGCTCCAGGCCGGCTTGTCCGGCGCGAAACGGGCGCGCAGGTAATCGGTGAGATCCTTCAGCTGCGTCTCGTTCAGCGTATCGCGGAATGCCGGCATGGACATGACTTCCGGCGCTCCGCGGCCAGTGGTTTCCGCAAGGATCGCCGGCGCCTCGACACCGCCGAGGATCGCCTGGATGAGATTGTCGGGCGTATCGGCATGCAGATTGCTGTTCAGCGCCAGCGATGAGAGGACCGTGTTGCCGGTATGGCAGGTGGCGCAGGCGCCATTGAAGATGCGCTCGCCCTTGGGCGAAACCAGTCCCGCACTGACCTTTGCCGCCTCACTGGCTGCAATCGCTGCTTGGCTCTGGGCCACGGCCTTCGAAGGGTCGCTGTCCTTATTCAGGCTGGCCAGATAATTTGCCATGGCGCGGATGTCCGAGTCCGGCAATGGCTGCATGACCTCCACCACATGGGCCATCGGACCGGCGGCGCTGCCGTGGTCGCGCGAATGGCCCGTGCGCAGGTAGTCGTAGAAGGCATCTTCTGTCCAGCCAACCGGACCCTTGGCCATGGCGTTGAGCGCAGGCGCCTCCCAGCCATCGGCAAAGCCACCCGAGAGATGGGCACTTCCGGTCTTTTCAGCACCCAGCGCATTGCGTTCGGTGTGACAGGCGGAACAGTGGCCGAGCGTCTCGACGAGATAGGCGCCCCTGTTCCAGGTGGCATTGCGCGTCTGGTCGTAGGTCATGGGCGTCGACCTCAGGAACAGCGCATTCCACCCTGCCATCATCATGCGGATGCTGTAGGGAAACTTCAGCTTTGTCTCCGGCGCCTTTCCTGCCACTGCCGTCTGCGTCATCATGTAGGCGTAGAGCGCCTGCAGGTCCGCTTCCTCAGCGCCAGCGAAGGATGTGTAGGGATGGGCCGGATAGAGGTGGTGGCCATCGCGGCTGATGCCTTCACGCATGGCCCGCTCGAAGGCGGTGTAGGACCAGGCGCCGATGCCGTTTTTCACGTCCGGCGTGATGTTGGTGGCATAGACCGTGCCGAATGCCGTGTCGAAGCGTCGGCCGCCGGCGAAGGGCGTGCCGTCGTTGCCGACATGGCAGACATTGCAGGCGCCTGCCGCGGCGGCCAGGCGGCCGCGCTCGATCGTCGCTGCGCTGTAGACATTCACGTCCGGCCGCTCGATCGTGGCGATCGCGGGCCGCCATGGGGATGCCATCGCCACAAGCCCTGAAATTGCCGCCGCGGCTCCGGCAGTCGAGATGCCGATATTCCACCACCGCTTCCTTTTCGCGGGCGCTGCCGGAGGCGGCGTGGACGTACCGCCCTTCAGCGCCGCCAGCACCATTTCCGGTGTCAGCGGCAGTTCGCGGAAGCGTATGCCGATGGCATCATAGACCGCGTTGGCGATGGCCGATGCGCTCGGGACGGAAGCGGATTCACCGACGCCGAGCGGCGGCTCGTCCTGTCTTGGAACCATCAGCACGTCGATATCGGGCAATTCGGGGAAGGTGATCAGCGGATAGCCGCCCCATTCCTTCGAGGTGACGGCGGTGGAGGAAAACTCGACGCGCTCCTTCAGCACACGACTGGTTGACTGGATGACGTTGCCGTGGATCTGATGCCGCACGCCGTCGGGATTGATCATCATCCCGGAATCCTGTGCGCAGATCACCTTGGTTACGGCGATCTCGCCGGTCTTGGTGTTGACGGCGACATCGGCCACCCAGGCCGCCCAGGCGGCAGCCTTGCCCGGAAACGGCCCGTGGATATAGACAGCATAGGCGAAGCCGCGGCCGTAAAGCAGGTCGCCTTCGCCGCCAAGCGTGCCCCATTTCGTGTGGGGCACCCAGTTCGCCCGCTCTGCCAGGGCATGCACAAGGTCCACGGCACGGGGATCGTGAAGGTATCGCAGCCGGTATTCGATCGGATCGACGCCGGCCGCGGCCGCAAGTTCATCAATATAGCATTCATGCGCGAAGGTGTTCGGCATCGCGGAAACGCCGCGGAACCACGAGGCCCGGGCAATCGGCGGCATATCGTGGACGGTGACCCGGAGATTGCCATAGGCATAGGGTGGGATCGCCGTTCGGTCACCCATCTGCACTACGTCGGACACCGGCGGGATCTTGCCGGTCAGGATCAGCGATAATGTCGGTGCGAGATTGGACGGATAGCGCGTCTCGAAATCATAGGCCGAAGGACCACCCTCAAGATCGAGGCCGCCGCGCACGTCGATGATCTGGGCAGCGCCCTTTGGCTCCCAGGCATGCTCCTGCTCGCGCGTGAGCTGCACGCGCACTGGCGCGCGCACGGCGCGGGACAGAAGCGCGGCATCGGCAGTCACATCGTCGGCGCAGTTGCGGCCATAGCAGCCGGCGGCTTCCAGGCGCTCCACGAGGATCATGTTCTCGGGCATGTCGAGGAGGAGTGCCAGATCGCGACGCATGGGGAAGGGGTTCTGCGTGCCCGACCAGACGGTCAGCCCGGTCTCGCTATAATCGGCCACGGCGCAGGACGGCCCGATCGAGCCATGCATTTGATAGGGCCAGATATAGGTGCGGTTCATGGGTTCGGCGCTGCCGGCGAGAGCCATTTCGACATTGCCGCGATCGATGAGCTTGCGCGGCGTGGCGGGATTAGCACGCAGCGCCATCTCCGGCGCATTCAGATCCGGGCGCTGCGGCGGCTCCCGCCACAAGACCTTCAGCGTCTTCGCAGCCTCGATGGCGATTTCCTCGCGCGTTGCGACGACGCCAACGAAATCACCGATGGCGACAACGCCGACAACACCATCGATGTGGGCAATCGAGCCTTCGTCGATGGAGATGAGGCTGTTGCCGACATGCTCGCCGTGATCAAAGCCGGCATAGAGCGGCCGGATGACCCGGCCATGCAGCATGCCGGGTACGCGCACGTCATGCACATACGTCCATTGACCGGTTGCCTTGGCCGGGATGTCCACGCGCGGCCGCGAGGAGCCGACGATGCGGTAGGCAGACGCGGGCTTCAGCTCCGCACTGGCGTCGATCGACAGGCGCACATGCTCTCCCGCGACGAGTTCGCCGAAGGTGAAGCTCCAGTTCGCTCCGTTGCCGGCGCGGATGACGCCGTCTTCAAGGACAAGGTGCTCGACCGCGGTGCCCTTCAGGGCAGCAGCCTTCGCCATGAGGTGATGACGCGCCGTTGCCGCGGCCTGCCGGAGCGGCACGGCGGTGATCTGGATCGTCTCACTGGCGATGGTGGCGCCCTGGTTGGGGGCGGCGGAAGTCGCGCCCAGCACCATTTCCACATGCTCGAAAGGAACATGCAGTTCCTCGGCGACGATCTGCGCCAGTGACGTGCGGATGCCGGTTCCAAGATCGACATGCCCGTTGAATGCCTTGACGCGACCGTTGCTATCGATGGCGACGTAGAGCTCGGCTGCATCGCCCAGGGATGCATCGGAGACGATCAGTAGGATGTCTGATGTGGCGAGGTAGGTAGCTCTCGGCGTTTCGCGGTGGATGCTCATGGCGAAACCTCGATCCTGTCTTCCGTTCCCGAGCCGGCGGACTTTTCAGCCTTCGCATAGGCGACGGCGCGGCGTGCTGCGGCAAGTATTTCCATATGCGTGCCACAGCGGCAGAGATGATGCCGGAGCGCCGCGCGAATATCGCTCTCGTCGGGCTCCGCCTTCGCTTCCAGCAGGCCAACGATGGCAATGATCATGCCGTTCAGACAGTAGCCGCACTGCGCCGCGGCCTCTTCGATGAAGGCGCGCTGGACGATATGTAGATGGCCGGGCTTTCCCAGCCCTTCAAGCGTCGTGACCTTGCGGTCGCCGATCGCCTTCAGCGGCACGGTGCACGAGCGTACGGGCCGGCCGTCGACGAGGACCGCGCAGGCTCCGCATTCGCCGAGGCCGCACCCGTATTTGGGTCCGTTGAGGCAGAGATCGTTCCTAAGGATGTAAAGGAGCGGCGTTGCGCCGCCGGCTTCGATGTCGCTGACAGTGCCGTTGACGCTCAGGCTGAATGAGGCGGCCTCTTTCAAAAGCCCCGCTCCACTACGCGGTCACCGGCCAAAGTGAGGCCGCCGATACTCAAATACGCCATTATGCTGAAGGCCTGTTCCTGGTGCCTGCAATTCATAATGACGCGATTGCAGATCACGTCACGCATTTGCTGTTCCTTGCTCATTTATAAAGCGTATGCACTTTATATGACCGTTTCTCCATGCGTATGCATGTGCCGGCAACAGCGACGATAATCATATTTTGCGGAAAAGCCAGAAGGAATTTTTGCAAAAGTGCAGATGCTGTACTTGCTATTTACAGCGTATGCGCTACAAAATTTGTCATACTTCCAATTTCAGTTTACGCGTCCAGGTGACGGCGAGAAGGGTCGGCCATGTCCAGCAGCAAGGAAAGAATCGCGATTATTGGCGCCGGCCTCGGCGGCGCCGTGGCGGGAGCGCTGCTCCAACATGCCGGCTTCGACGTGAACGTCTATGAACAGGCGCCGAGCTTTTCGCGGCTGGGCGCTGGCATCCACATGGGGCCGAATGTCCTCAAGATCTTCGAGCGCATCGGCGTTGCCGAAAAGGTTGTCAGCATCAGCAGCACGCCTAGTCATTGGTTCAGCCGTGATGGCATCAGTGGCGACTATCTGTCGCGTATTCCGCTTGAAGGTTACGGCGCGACCTACTGCACTGTGCACCGCGGTGATCTTCAGGGCATCCAGTGCGATGCTCTGCAGCCAGGAACACTGCATTTCGGCAAGAAGCTGACCCGTATCGACGATAATGGCACGGATGTTCTCATCGAGTTCGAAGACGGCACGTCTGTAAGGGCGGACATCGTGATCGGCGCCGACGGCATCAATTCACGCGTCCGCGAAACGCTGCTTGGTGCGGAGAAGCCAAACTACAGCGGCTGGGTCGGCCATCGTGCGCTGATTTCCTCCGACAAGCTGCGGAAATACAACCTGACCTTCGAAGATTGCGTCAAGTGGTGGGGTCCGGACCGCCACATGATGGTTTACTACACGACGGCTCGTCGCGATGAATATTACTACGTCACCGGTGTGCCTCATCCGGCCTGGGAATTCGATACTGCATTCGTACCCAGCAGTCGCGAGGAAATGGCGTCCGAGTTCGAGGGTTATCACCCCATCATCCAAGCGTTGATCGAAAGCACGGACGGGGTCACCAAGTGGCCGCTGTTCAACCGCAACCCGCTGCCTCTTTGGAGCAGCGGCCGACTTGTCCTGCTGGGGGATGCCTGCCATCCGATGAAGCCGCACATGGCGCAGGGTGCGGCCATGGCCATCGAGGATGCCGCCATGTTGACGCGCTGCCTCCAGGAGACCGGCGTCAACGATTTCGCCACCGCGTTCGGCCTTTACGAAGCCAATCGCCGTGATCGCGCAACCCGCGTGCAGAGCGTCTCCAATGCCAATACCTTCCTGCTGACGCAGGAGGATCCGTCCTGGGTATACGGCTATGACGTCTATGCCGAACCGCTGCGCACGGAGAATGCAGCATGAGCAGCCGGTTCCTCCATGGTGCGAATGTCTTCGCCAACGGCATCCGCCAGCACTATCTGCGCTATGGCGGCAAGGGGCCGGTGGTCATTCTGGTTCCCGGCATAACATCGCCGGCAATCACCTGGGGTTTCGTTGCCGAAAGCCTGTCGCTGCACCATGACGTTTATGTTCTTGATGTCCGCGGCCGTGGTCTTTCGTCGACGGGCCCGGACCTCAACTACGGCCTCGATGCGATGGCCGATGATGTGATCGCCTTCGCCAGCGAGCTCGAACTGAGACAGCCCGCCATTCTCGGCCATTCCATGGGCGCGCGCATCGCGATGCGGGCGTCCAACCGCTCCCCCGGTTCCTTCAGCCGTCTGGCGCTGATTGATCCGCCGGTTTCCGGTCCCGGTCGTCGCCCGTACCCGAGCAAGCTGCCGTGGTATACGGATTCGATCGCACTGGCCGAGAAGGGAATGGATGCCGAGGCGATGAAGGCGTTCTGCCCGACCTGGACCGGGGAACAGCTACAGCTGCGCGCCGAATGGCTCCATACTTGCTATGCGCCTGGGATCGTCAAGGCGTTCAACGATTTCCACGACATCGACATCTTGCCTGATTTCGCCACCCTGACCATTCCCGCGATGCTGATGGTCGCGGGCCGCGGCGGCGTGATCCAGGCGGCCGACGAAGAAGAGATCAAGGGTCTCAATCCGTCGCTGCAGATCACCCGCGTGCCAGACGCCGGTCACATGATCCCGTGGGATGACTTCGACGGCTTCTTCCTGGCGCTCGGCGACTTCCTGTCCCGCTGATTGTGGTGGTGGAGCGTTTTGCTTCGCCGCTTGCCTGTTTTTCGCCTTCCATGCAGCAGAGGATTTCATCCGTGCAGAAATATTACCGTATCGGCCAGATCGTTCCGAGTTCCAACACCACGATGGAAACCGAAATTCCGGCCATGCTGACCGCCCGCCAGTCCATCCGGCCCGAGCGCTTCACGTTCCATTCAAGCCGCATGCGGATGAAGAAGGTCGTCAAGGAAGAGCTGGCGGCGATGGATGCGGAATCGGACCGCTGCGCCGTCGAGCTTTCGGATGCCCGCGTCGATGTGCTGGGTTATGCCTGCCTTGTTGCCATCATGGCCATGGGTCTCGGCTACCACCGCCAGTCGGAAAAGCGCCTGACGGGGCGCACGCAGGAAAACGGCGCGAACATTCCAGTCGTTACCAGCGCCGGTGCTCTGATCGAGGGCCTAAAGGTAATGAATGCACGGAAGATTGCCGTCGTTGCGCCCTATATGAAGCCGCTTACGGAGCTCGTAGTCGATTATATCCGCGAAGAGGGCTTCGAGGTCATGGACTGGCGCGCGCTGGAAATCCCGGACAATCTCGATGTTGCCCGGCACGACCCGGAAAATCTTCCGGCCATCGTCCAGACGCTAGACCTGACGGATGTCGATGTGATCGTCCTTTCGGCCTGCGTCCAGATGCCTTCGCTGCCTGTTATCGCGAAGGTCGAAGCCATGACCGGCAAGCCGGTGCTGACCGCCGCCGTCGCCACGACCTATTGCATGCTGAAATCGCTCGGGCTGGAAGCCGTTGTGCCGGGCGCCGGCGCGCTTCTGTCCGGCGCCTACTAAGGGAGACGACAATGCAAACTGCCGAAGCCAATTATCAGGGTGTCTGGGGCAACCGTATCGGCTTCGGCCAGCGGCCAGCGCTCGTCGTTATCGATTTTCTCAAGGCATACACGATCGAAGGAGCGCCGCTCTATGCACCCGGCGTCGTCGAAGCAGTGGCGCAAACACCGGCGCTGATTGCCTCCGCCCGGGCTTCAGGCATCCCCGTGATCCATACACGCATTCTCTATCTTGCGGAAAACTGCGCCGATGGCGGCATGTGGGTCAAGAAGTCGCCAGTCATGAAGGCCATGGTCGAAGGCAATGTGCTGGCCGAATTCTGCGAGGGCGTGGAGCCGGCGGCCGGCGAGCTGGTCATCGTCAAGCAATATGCCAGCGCCTTTTTCGGCACCAGCCTTGCTTCCCACCTGCATGCGCAGGGCATTGATACCGTCATCATGGCAGGATGCTCGACGAGCGGCTGCATCCGCGCCAGCGCGGTCGATGCCGTGCAGCACGGGTTTCGGGCCATTGTCGTGCGTGATTGCGTCGGCGACCGCCATCCGGACCCGCACAATGCCAACCTCTTCGATATCGATAGCAAGTATGGCGACGTCGTTTCACGGGAGGAGGCGATTACCGAAATCGCTAAAGTCAAGCCCAATAGTCCGTAACCGCAAGAGCACCTGAGCCTTAAACCAACAAGGGGAACGAGCATGGATCAATTCAGCTTCACGGAAATCTGCCTGCATCAGCTGAAGATGTCGGGCGTCCACGAGGGCGAAAAACTTATCGTCTTGACACAGGGTAACGAGCGTCTGGACTATGCTGACGCCTTCATGGCGGCAGGCATGCGTCTCGGCGCCAAAATGTATCACATGCGTTTGCCGCCAGTGCCGCCGGCAGGTGCATGGGCGGTCGGCCAAACGGGCCTCGCCTCCATGCCGGAAGCGGTTGAGGCTCTCAAGGCCGCCGACATGCTGATCGACTGCATCTTCTTGCTCTTCAGCCCGGAGCAGATGGCGATCCAGGCAGCCGGGACGCGCATCCTGACCGCTGTCGAACCGCCGGAAGTTCTCGCCCGCATGCTGCCGACGAAGGAACTGCGTGAGCGCGTCGAGTTCGCCGGTGACCTGCTCTCCAAGGCGAAGGTCATGCGGATCACCTCGCCACACGGCACCGACGTCACCTATAAGCTCAACACCTATCCTGCCATCACCGAATATGCATGCACCGACGAGCCAGGCCGCTGGGACCACTGGCCGTCCGGCTTCGTCTTCACCGGCGGTGACGATGATGGCGTCGACGGCACAATCGTCGTTGCACCGGGCGATATCCTGCTGCCGCAGAACATCTACGTTCGCGACCCGATCACCTACACGATCGAAAAGGGCTGGATCACCGACATCAGAGGCGGGCTCGATGCCGATCTGGTCAAGTCCTACATGGAAGGCTTCAACGATCCGCGCGGCATGGGCATGAGCCATGTCGGCTGGGGTCTGAACCAGAACGCCAAGTGGCATCGCATGGTGCCGGGAGAATTCCCGGGCGGCATGGGCATGGAAGCTCGCTCCTTCTACGGCAACGTTATGTTCTCCACCGGTCCGAACAACGAGCTCGGCGGCCCGAACGACACTGCCTGCCATCTGGATATTCCGATGCGCGGTTGTTCACTGTTCCTGGATGATGAGCCGATGGTGCTCAACGGCAAAATCGCCGTGAAGGAAATGCAGGCAAAGTTCGACTGATAGAAGCGCCGGGTTTCCGGCATATTCGGTCAATCCCAACGTTCCGGTCGCGCGACCGGAACGGATGAGTTCGTGCGTCAATTCACTGGCGCCAAGGTGGCGAAGATCACCGCTTCGACTGTAATCCCAAATAAAAAGGAACGAGGGGTAACATGCAAACTCCAATCACCGTGGAACAGGGTCTCAGGGCGGCCGGCGTCGGCAGCTTCCAGAAGCGTCTGTTCATCATTTTCGGGCTTGTCTGGGCCGCTGATGCCATGCAGGTGTTGGCAATCGGTTTCACCGCACCTTCAATCGCCGCAAGCTTCGGCATCACCGTTCCACAGGCGCTCCAGACCGGTACGTTTTTCTTTCTCGGCATGCTCGTCGGCGCGTTCACTTTTGGTCGCCTTGCCGACCGGATCGGCCGTCGGCCGGTGTTGTTCATCGCAATCATTCTCGATGCGATCTGTGGTGTGGCATCGGCCTTTGCTCCTGATCTGCACTGGTTGCTCGTCGCGCGCTTCCTGACAGGTCTCGGTGTGGGTGGAACGCTTCCGGTTGACTACGCCATGATGGCCGAGTTTCTTCCGTCAGACCGACGCGGTCGCTGGCTCGTGCTGCTCGAAGGCTTCTGGGCTGTGGGAACTGTGGCACTGGCGCTTCTCGCACTGGTCGCCGGTTCGCAGGGCGGAGAGCCCTGGCGCACGATCTTCTTCGTGACCGGTCTGCCGGCGCTTGTCGGTGTTGTCCTGCGCTTTTACGTGCCGGAGTCACCACTCTATCTCAGCCAACAGGGAAAATCGGAAGAGGCACGCAAGGTTCTTCAGCGCGTCGCCGCCACCAACGGCAACGTCGTCGAGATCGCACCGCTGACGCCACAGGCGCCACAGCACAAGTCGATTGCCGCGCTGCTGTCGCCGGAGCTTCGGCGTCGGACCATCTTCCTGATGCTGGCGTGGATGCTGATCTCGGTTTCCTACTATGGCGTGTTTGTCTACCTGCCGGTGCGGCTGGCAGGAGAAGGCTTCGGCTTCATGCGCGGTCAGTTGTTCCTCCTCGTGCTGGCGATCGCCCAGCTTCCGGGCTATGCGCTGGCAGCCTACGGCGTCGAGAAATGGGGGCGCAAGCCGACCCTGATCGGTTTCCTGATCCTGAGCGCCATCGGCACATTGGGTTATGGGCTGGGCCAGTCGGTCGAGATCGTCATCTCCGCAACGCTGCTGCTCAGCTTTGCGCTGCTCGGCACCTGGGGCGCGATCTACGCCTTCACGCCGGAAATCTATCCGACCACGCTTCGCGCCAGCGGTATGGGCTTGTCCGGGTCCGTCGCGCGTTTCGGGGGGCTTCTGGCGCCGTCGATTGTCGCGCCGGTCATGACCTCGAATTTTGGTCTGGCGCTCGGTGTCATCTCCGGTCTTCTTTTGCTTGCGGCAGTCAGCGTAGCCTTCATCAACGCTGAATCCAGAAACATGGCTCTCGAATAGAGTGGCAGCCCCGTGGTCGGCCCTATGCCGTTCACGGGGATTCTCTCAGGAAGCGATTGCTCGTCCGCCTCTCCTCCATATCACGCTGCGCTTCGGCCCGCTTGCGATTTGTTGGATTTTGGAGGATTAGAAGCGTCAATAGGAGCGGACGACGCGAGCATGGCAGAAAATAGCGACATCGGAGAAGCGGACCCGCGGGCGGGCTATCAGGTGACCGAGCAGGTTGGACATCTGTTGCGCAAGGCCTATCAGCGGCATCTTGCGATTTTCCAGGAAAATGCTAGCGATCCCGACCTGACCTCCGTGCAGTTTGTCACCCTTTGTACGCTCCACGACCGTGGCCCAAGTTCGCAGGCCGAGCTGGTGAAGGCAACCTCGGTCGATCAGGCAACTATTCGCGGCATCGTGGAGCGCCTCAAGGCGCGTGGTCTCATCAATCTCTCTAAGGACGCTGCCGATGGCCGCAAGGTTATCATCTCACTGCTGGCGAAGGGTGAAGCGGTCCTGCGCTCCATGTATCCGAACGCGCATATCATCAGCGAAAAGACGATGGGACGGCTTAACCCTGCCGAACGGGTTGCGCTACTGTTCCTGTTGAAAAAGATCACGGAAGATGAACCGGGCGAAGACTGAGATGCCGCAATGTCGTATCACCAACGCTTTCGACAAATATGCTTCACCAGCATCTCTCGTTACTGCAACCTAAGGGAGACCGGTAATTTTGTCGCTTTGCGCTTAATTAGGATCTTCCTCGATTTGGTCAACTGAGTGTTAGCGCCACGACGGTGATACTATCGAGACCAGACCGTAGCTCTGGAAGACCTTCGCGGCGCTCCTGTGATCCTGGCCTTCTATCCCACCAACTAGAGTCCCGTCTGCGGCGATCAGATGGCCCTTTACAACGCCGCACACGCCGAGTTCCCGCCCATGGTGCACAGCTCATCGACATCTCGGTGGACGGCGTGTGGTGCCATACGGCCGTCTCAAACAGGCAAAGCTCGACCTCACAGCCTACCCCCAGCCTTTTCCCGCTCCCGTTGACGTTCGTCCATTTGATTGGTTCGTGATCGGCGGGCCTCTTCCGAAGGCTCAGTCTCCGGACGAGACGGCCGGCAAGTCGCCAACGACAATCTCTCTCAGGCCTTGCCGGAGCGTTGCGACATTGGTCCTACCGTTCAGTCGTTCGAATTCTTGCTGCGCATCCCGCCAGAGGGGAGCCGCTCTCTCATGCAAGCGTCGGCCTTCGTCCGTGAGTTCAATGATACGAACTCGACCGTCCGCGGGTGATGGCTTGATCGTGACGAAACCGTCGCGTTCCAGAAAGCCAACCATCTTTCCCATCGCCGTCCGCTCGATATCGAGCCGTTCCGCGAGAGCGTTGACGGTGGCACCGTCAGCTTCGTCGAGAGCCGCCAGGGTCAGGAACTGCGTGATACGCAGCCCGACGGATTCAAGATGGGCATCGTAGAACCGCGTGATCTGTCGGCTCGCCTTTCTCATGGCGGAGCAATTGCATTGATCGATTCCAAGCGGTTGGTTCGCTGACAACATGTCGCTTTCCTTTCGAATCCTGCTTATTGTCCGCAGGCTATATGGCGCAAAGGCCAAGGCCTCCGCATCACATAGCCTGCGGCTTGGCGGTTTCTCCACCATTTTGGCGCTTAGAACAATCCTGCCGGCGGCGTGATATAACCGGGTACCTCGGCAGCGAGCGTGCTCTTCAGTAGTGCCGTTCCCTGGTCGGCCATGATCTCGCTCTTGCCGGCGGCGAGCGCTTCATAGGTTTGGCGCACCACATCTCCCGGGCTGGCTTTTGGCACATCGATGCCATTGGTCAGGTCGGTATCCACGAAACCCACATGCAGACCGAGAACCTGGATGCTACGATCCTGAAGGTGAAAGCGAAGCTGGTTCGTGAAGCTCCATGCCGCCGCCTTTGATGCAGCATAGGGTGTCAAAATAGGCCGCGGAAGCCACACGATATCGGATAGCACGTTGATGATGGCAGCACGCGGCTTGGCCGACAGGATCGGCTCGAAGGCCTGCGTGACGCGGACGACGCCATAATAGTTGGTATCGAATAGACGCTGCGACTGCTCTTCGACATCGTTTGCCAGAGGCCCGTCGATAAGGGCAGCGATGCCCGCGTTGTTGATCAGCAGATCGGTATCCGTCGCCAGTTCCGCTGCCGCAGCGATTGATGCTTTATCCGTGACATCGATCCGGACGGGAACGATGTCCGGTTCGTCGAAGCCGTTCGTATTGCGCATGCCTGCATAGACCTTCTTTGCTCCGCGACGACGGGCTTCGCGTGCGAAGGCGAGGCCCAAGCCGCGATTAGCTCCGGTAATGAAGACGGTGGCGTTGGTGACATCCATGACAAATTACCTCTCTAAAGCCACAGATCAGGGCATCCAATATCGATACCTGCCTGTGGGCGTTCGGTTTAAAGAAGAAGGTCTTCCGGCAACCGGCCGGAGAGTGCCTCGCGAAGATTGGCGGCAAGAGATAACACAGCACCAAGCGGGCTCATCCGCACACTGACGCGTGGTACCGAACCATCAGAGTTGCGATCGACGACGACGGTGGCGTTCAGCCTTTCCCCGCTTGTCAGAACCGCCTCGTATTCAAGAAAGAGGCGCGCGCCGACAGTCTCGAGAAACGTGGGATCCTGCGAAGCGTAGAAGGCCCCGACTGTGTTGACGGCCAGCTTGATCTCGTCGCGTCCGATGACGGGACCTCGCAGCACGGAACTGGTCAGCTCCGCGTCCGCAGTCAGGTCGTCCAGAAACGGGTGACGCTCGCCTTGAATATTCGACATTGTTCAAGCTCCTTACCTCGACGGTGCTCACGCAAAGGCGGCACGATTGTTGGTGATGAATTGCTGGACCGAGAGTGCTGGCGTTCCGGTGATTTTCTCAACAGCATCGTTCGTGCCCACAAAGATGCCATCACGATAGTTTTGGGCAACTTCGACCAGGTGCTGCACGAGGAAAGGCGGAAACTTGTAGAGATTTTCCATCTTGTCTTTGAACACATCGATCGAAGTCGGCGCATAGTCGATCTTTGCGCCGAGCACTTCGCTCATGGCGGCAGCGATCTCGGTATGGTTCATCTCGATCGGTCCATGGAGGGGATAAATCTTGCCCTCATGCCCCCCAGGATTTGCCAAAAGATGCGCAATCACCCGCCCCTGATCATCGGTCGCGATCGGTGCGTGACGCCCATCAGCAAACGGAAACTCGATCTTTTTCGTCGCCCATATCTCCTTTGCGAAATGCGGATAAACGAGCCAATCGGCAAAGAAGGTGGGGCGAAGATGGGTCGTTGGCACGCCGGACCAGTCGAAGACCCGCTCGGAAATCCAATGGTCCTGCGCCGCGTGGCTCGCCGATTCGCGGCGCGCCGATATCTGCGACATGTTGACGATTGCTGTGACGCCCGCTTCCTTTGCGGCCTGTGCGAAATAGGCCGCGGCGCCGATGATGCCTGGCGCGATCGGATGCAGGAAATAGGCCGATCGGACGCCTTCCATGGCGGCACGGATGCTGTCTATATGAGTGAAGTCGCCGATGGCGATATCAACTCCCCGCTGCCTAAGGGCCGTCGCCCGCTCATCGTCCGAACGCACATAGGCGCGCACCGACTTGCCCATCTTAAGTAATTCATCGATTGCGGCACCGCCGGTCCGTCCGGTTGCTCCGCTTACAAGTACCTCGGCTTCACTCATAATCTCGCTCCTGTTCTTTATATAAGGGCATATGCTCTTATAAGAGCGAAAATAAGAGCATATGCTCCTATCGTCAATAGGGAGCATTTGCATTTTTAAGAGAGACCGTTTTTGGAGCGACCGTGAACCATCACTGAAGGCGTCGAATGACCGAGGTCGCGGGTTCCAATCCGTTTCTTAATCTTCATCTGAAAAATGGATTTGCAGGAACTTCTTTAGATGTGCGGTGGCGCATTATCGGCGCTTCTTTGAAGCCTTACACCGTCGCAGCGATATAAGTGCGCCATCCGCCATAATGCGTGATATCCGTCGTGTCGGCGATGGCGGTGGCTTCGACCAGAAATCCCTTGGTCGACGTGCCATCCGATAAAAAAAGGGTGCCGATGCTGAGGGGTGAGGGGATGGCCGCAACGAATTGGCCGAACGCGGCCGGGGTCATTCGCCAGATTTCGACATCGATTTGACCGCCTGTCGCCTGTGGAACACGGATAAGTCCCGGCTTTGCCGGCTTCTGCCCCGGCAAGACATAAAGCCGATAGCAATCCGATGTTCGTGCTTTCCGCAGAAAGCGGCTATCGAGGGCAAGGAGTTGTGCGTTCAGCGGCATGCCGGAGAGATGGGCGCCGACCACCGCTATATCGATCAGCCCGGCTTCGTCAACGCTGATCGTATCGTTCGGCTTCGGCTGCAGCCATCCGGTTGCGCCGAGCGCCAAGCCGCTGCTTGCGTGAATGTCACGGGCAAGCGAAGCCGTGAGGCCGTCGCGTCCCGACGATGTCAGCAGGGTCACGCTGGCTGGACGACCGTCGCTGCGTATGCCCGCTGGCACGGCGATGCCGCACATGTCGAGCAGATTGACGAAGTTGGTGTAAGTGCCGAGACGCGAATTTTCACGGATCGGTTCGGCCTCAAGGTCGGCACGTGTGTAATGTGTCGGCGCCGTCGGTACACAAAAGAGATCAACCGATGCGATCAGCTGAGCAACCTTCTGTTTCAAGGCCTGCAGCGCATAGAGACCCTTGAAGGCGTCCGCGGCCGAAAGCTGCTTGGCGCCGCCATAGATCCCGCGGGTGACGGGATGGAAGCTCGCCTCCTTGGCGTCAAAGAAATCCTTGACCGCCGCATAGCGCTCGGCCACCCAGGCGCCTTCATAAAGCAGGTTTGCCACCTTGTAGAAATCGCCAAACGGTACTTCCACCAAGCGATGGCCCAGTTTCGTCAACATACGCAAGGCCTCGTCATAGGCCGCCTCCATGACGGCGTCACCGAAGAACAACCGGTCGGCCCTCGCCGGCACGCCGATGGTCAGGACCGGCGGTGCTTGCCTAAACCCATTGGCCGGAATGGTTTTCGAATAGGCGTCCTTGGCATCGTGACATGCGGCAACCTCGAATACCCGCCAGGCGTCGTCGACCGTCAGCGCGAAGATTGAAACACAATCCAGCGTGCGGCAGGCGGGAATAACGCCGCTTGTCGACAATGCGCCGAGGCTGGGTTTCATGCCGACGATATTGTTGAGGCCGGCTGGAATGCGACCCGATCCGGCAGTATCGGTGCCGAGCGCGAAGCTGACGATACCCTGCGCCGTCGCCACGGCTGAACCGGAGCTCGATCCGCCTGGCACCAAATCGGCATCCATGGCGTTGCGCGGAACGGGATACGGAGTGCGGACACCGACGAGGCCAGTTGCGAATTGATCGAGATTTGTCTTACCGATTACCAGAGCACCGGCTTCTTTCAGCAGGCGAACAACGGTGGCATCTGTGTCGGGCATATAGGCGTAGTCGGGGCACGAAGCGGTCGTCGGCATGCCGGCGACGTCGATATTGTCCTTTACGGCAAAGGGAATGCCCCAAAGCGGTTTTGTCGCCGGGTCGAAGGCGCCTAGCGCTTCAGCTTCGACGAGCAGATCCCCTATGTCGACAAGATGGATGAAGATGCCGGGATCGTTCACCTCAGCAATGCGCGCAAACACCGTGCCGATCATGTCGGCGGCCGTCAGACCGTTCTGGTAGGCTGCGTGTAGGGAAGCGATGTCGAAAGCTGGTCCCGCTCTCATGTTGTTTTCTCTTCGAGTATTTTGACGGGCCGGTCCCATTGGATGAGCACGACGCAACCGGTGTCACTCCAGACTGAATGTTCGGTGCCGGCAGCATTCACTACATAGCTTCCTCTGCCGTAGTCGCCGGCCTCGTCGGATTGGGTGCCTTCAAGCACCAGGATGGTTTCGAGCCCTTCGTGGCGATGGCGCGGCACCGAGGCTCCGGCCTCGTATTTCAGCAGTGCCACGCCGGGCTGGTCGCCTTCGAAGGGACGGATCCAGTGGATCGTCACGTCCGGTCGGAAGGGTCCGAATTCCAGTTCTTTCCAGCCACCCGCCGTCAACAGTTCGCGAGTTGTTTCAGGCATGGTTGATGGCCTCCAGAATGTCATCGATATGCGCCGTCCAGCCGACGATAGCGCCCTGCGCTTGGATCATTGCGATGGCGGCAGACTTGAATTCGGGGAAATAGCTTTCGGTTGCCTCTTCGACGAGCAGGCATTCATAGCCGCGGTCGTTGGCCTCGCGCATGGTGGTCTGGACGCAGACTTCAGTGGTGACACCGGCAAAGACGAGCTGCTTGATACCCTTACGCTTCAGGATGTCGCCGAGTCCGGTGGCGTAGAAGGCGCCCTTGCCGGGTTTCTCGATAACAATCTCGCCATCGATGGGTGCGAGCTCGAGAAGAATTGCCGTGCCAGGCTCGCCGGCAATCAGGATGCGGCCCATTGGTCCCTTGTCACCGATCCTGAGCGAAGGATTGCCGCGGTCGCGCTTGGCGGGCGGCAGGTCGGAAAGGTCAGGTCTGTGGCATTCCATCGTATGGATCACCGGCAGGCCGGCTGAACGGAAACCCGCGATCAGCCGCTTCACATCGGGGATGATCCTCGTGATGCGGCTGACATCATTGCCGAGGCTGGCGCCGAAGCCGCCAGGCTCGGCAAAATCACGCTGCATGTCGATGACGATCAATGCCACGGCGTCGCGTTGCAGCGGGAAGGGGAACGGTTGAGCCTTGATGTCGGTCATCAGTGATGTCCCGCCATGTGAGCGCCGATCACCGAGACATCGGCGGTCTGCGCCGTTGTTTCGTAGACGAGCCTGCCTTCGGAGATCACCATGATGCGATCCGACATTTCCAGAAGTTCGTCGAGATCCTCCGACAAAAGCAGCACAGCCGCCCCGGCGTTGCGGGCACGCATGATACGGGCACGGATTTCGGCCACGGCAGAAAAATCGAGGCCGAAGCAGGGATTGGAGACGATCAACAAATCAACGTCGCCCGTCAGCTCCCGCGCCAACACGGCACGCTGAACATTGCCGCCAGAAAGGGCCGCGATCGGCGAAGAGGACGATGCTGTCTTCACCTTGAAGTCGGAAATCAGCGATGTCGCCCGCTTCTTCATCCGGCCCCTGTTTAGCCAGATCGCGTCAGTGCCGGTCTCCGTCAGGTCGAAGGTGCGGAAGGCGAGATTTTCGCTGACGGTCATGCGCGGCGCACAGGCATTCTGCAGGGGCTCTTCCGGAATGAAGCGGACGTTGTTCTTTCGTGTTTCGGGCCGCGTTGCACCGTAGATCTCGCCGTTAACGCTGATCGCTCCAGTCTCGGTCGGCCGCTGCCCGGCGAGAATTTCCGTGAGCTCTTTCTGGCCATTGCCGGAAATACCAGCGATGCCGACAATCTCGCCGGAACGCACCGTCAGCTTGTCGATCTCGATCGTCTTCAGGCCGGAACGGTCCGGAGCCTTGACCCGTTCGACTTGCAACACCGGTTTTGCTGTATCTGCGACGGGAATGCGAGTATCGAGTTCAGCGAGTTTGATGTCGCCGATCATCATCGCCGCCATATCCGCCGTTGAGAGTTCGCCGACCTTGCCGCCGCCGACAAGCTTGCCACGTCGCAGGATCGAGACCGCGTCGGCGAATTTCGTCACCTCATGGAATTTGTGGCTGATCATCAAAACGGTCAGCTCGCCGCGTTCGGTCATGCCCCTCACCAGGCCGAGCATCTCATCTGCCTCCGCCGGCGTCAGCACCGAGGTTGGTTCGTCAAGTACGAGGAAGTTGCGGCCAAGATAAAGCTGCTTGACGATTTCGAGCTTCTGCTTTTCGCCGGCGGCAAGCTCGCTGACCCGCCGGTCGAGCGGGATCTTGAAGGGCATCCGCTCCATGAAGGCCGCAAGCGCCTTACGCTCTTTGGCCCAGTTGACGATAGCGGGTACTTCGGTGCGGCTGATGACGAGATTTTCCGCACCTGTGAGCGACGGCACCAACGTAAAATGCTGGTAAACCATACCAAGACCATAAGTAGCTGCGTCCTTCGGGGAGGCGACCGCCACCTCGCGACCGTCGACAGACAGGGAACCTGAGGTCTGGTGATAGAAGCCCATGATGCACTTGACGAGCGTCGATTTCCCCGCGCCGTTTTCACCGAGCAGCGCGTGGAAGGTACCTGCAGGAATACTTACGGATACGTGGTCGAGTGCTGTGAAGCTGCCAAAACGCATGGTCATGTCGAGCGTTTCGATGCCGACCGCCTTGCCGGCCTGTGGAAGAGGGGTATCGCGAATTATGCTCACCTCAATGCTCCTTTTCGACAATGATGGCGACGGGACCACCGCCGGGAGGCCCTTGATGTTCGGCGCCGCCGGAGACGTAGAGATCCGTGATGCCGAAGAGGCCAGCGAGCACGCCGCCAACGAAGGCGCGCGCATGGCGCGTGCCTGAGATATCGGAATCGTCCAGCATCGTATGGCGCTTGCCACGAATCTTTCCGGTCGGATCCGGTTCGGCCTTGGCGAGAACGGCAGCGAGGCGGCTGTTGGCCGGCAGGCGTTCGTATGCCTCGCGCACCGCGGCTACATCGACGGCATCACGCATTACCGCATGGTCGATCGCCAGCGGCCCCGACCATCGATCGCTCATGCCGAGCACGATGATTTCGTGATCCGTCAATTCAACGCCGGCCGAGGCAGAGGCGCGGCGCGAGAAGAGTTCATGGCTGTAACAGATGTCGGTGTCGCGGAGCGCTCCTTCGTCAACCTCGCCGAGCGCGACCGCCACGCCGAGCGCCGATGCGCCGCGCGACAGGCCCATCGATTTCAACGTGTCGCGGGTGGCGAGTGTCTTTCCCTCGGCTTCAGCCGCGCTGATGCGGCTGAGCGTGAGGAGCGGGCATTTGATCTGGACGAAATGGACATCGCTTGGGTCGTCGATGCCGGCGTCACGCATCGCTACACGCACAGCTTCAGCCACAAGCAGAACCTGTTCGCGCCGTCCGAGATGTTGGGCTGGCAGCGAAGGCGTACGCGCAACCCCGATCGCCAGCGCGCGTTCGGCCGGCGCATCTACCACTTCTCGCGCGAACACCGTCCAGTGTGGCGAGAGTGCCCCCTCCGTCCCCCCGGACATGACGAGCGAGACGTCATCGGCGCCGTGCTGTCGAAAGAGTGTTTCGAAGCTGCGGGTAGCATAGCCGCGGCTGAAATCGTTAACGCAGCCATTGCCCTCGGTCTTGCCGAGTATAGCTACGACATTCTTGGCCGCCAGGCCGTCGGCAAAAAGCGCTTCGACCCCGGAGGTATCGTCCGGTCCTTGCGCAGAAACACGATAGACATGGGCACGTAGTGAAGGCATCAGGGCAATGCCTCGATCAAGGCCTTGGAATTGGAAACCGAGCCGAAGACGCCGCCCTGCATCTTCACCATCTTGATGGCGGCAAGGTGATTTCCGTAATCGGTCGCGCCACAGCAATCTTCGAGCAACAGGCACTCAAAGCCGCGATCATTCGCCTCGCGCATGGTGGTGTGAACGCAGACGTCGGTCGTGATGCCGGTGAGAATGATGTTCTCGATGCGCTTCTGGTTCAGGATCAGCTCCAGATCTGTAGCACAGAAGGAACCCTTGCCGGGTTTGTCGATGATCGTCTCGCCGTCTATCGGTTTCAGTTCCTCGATGATGTCCCAGCCGGGCTCGCCGCGCACGAGGATGCGGCCACAGGGGCCGGGGTCGCCGATGCCGGCATTGATGCGCTGCGAGCGCCAGCGCTTATTGGCAGGCAGGTCGGCAAGATCGGGGCGATGACCCTCGCGGGTATGAATGATATGATAGCCCTTGGCGCGCATGGCGGCTAAAACCCGTTTGATCGGCTCTATCGGCGCGCGTACCAGCGAAAGATCATAGCCCATGTGATCGACATAGCCGCCAGGCCCGCAGAAATCCGTCTGCATGTCGATGATGATGAGCGCTGTGTTGTCCGGTCTGAGGGCGCCATTATAGGGCCATTTATAGGGATCGGCGTTGATGTAAGTCAGTTTCTGAACGATGGCTGCGGCTGCGAGACTGTTCATGGCTGATCTTCCTATTTGGTGAGCGAAAGCGCGCCGGGAGCGCCGCTAAGCGCGCGGGTGGGCGAGGAGGTGATGATCATGATGACGAGCGTCAGCACGTACGGAGCGGCGTAGAAGAGATAATATCCCTGCGTCACGCCGACGGATTGCAAAGCTGGGCCAAGCGCGCCGGCACCGCCGAAGAGAAGTGCGGCAACGAAGCAGCCGATCGGGTTCCAGCGCGCAAAGATCACCAGCGCCACGGCCATCAGGCCCTGTCCAGAGGAGATGCGCTCGTTCCAGGAGCCTGGATAGTAGAGCGATAGATAGGCGCCGCCGATCGCAGCCAGCGAACCGCCGACAGCGGTTGCCAGCAGCCGGACACGATCGGGGTCGATGCCCATGGCGCGCGCCGCGTCCGTACTGTCGCCCACGACGCGCAGCATGAGGCCGATCCTGGTGTTCCTGAATGCCCACCAGAGGACGAGGGCGAGAGCTGCACCGAGAATAAAAAGGATGTTGATGTTCAACGCTGCCTGTACCGGCTGCAGGTTTGACCAGAAACCGAAGGGGATCGCCGGCAGGTGCGGCGCGACAGGCTGGATGAAGGACTTGCCGAGAAAGAAAGCGAGGCCGAGGCCGAATTGCATCATGGCGATGCCGATGGCGATGTCGTTGACCTTCGGCCATTTGCAGATCCAGCCGTGTACAGCGCCGAAGATCGCCCCGGTTGCCATCGCGCCGAGCACGCCGAGCCAGGCCGAACCGCTCATCACGGCGACCGCATAGGCCGTCATGGCGCCGAATACGAGCGTGCCTTCAAGGCCGAGATTGATGCGGCCGGAACGCTCGGTGATCGTCTCGCCGAGGCTGACGAAGATGAAGGGCGTCGAGACGCGGATCGCGCCGGCGAGGATGGCGAGAGGCACGCCCCAGAGACCGATTGCGGTATCGTCCATCATGCGCTCCTTTTCCAAAGGTCGGGATTGAAGATCTTGAAGCGGCCATAGAAGGTTTCGCCAAAAAGGATGACGACGAAGAGCGTGCCCTGCAGCACGAGGACGGTCGCGTCGGGCAGGCCCATGCGGCGCTGGATCAGGCCGCCGGATGCGTCGATGCCGCCGAGAAGGATGGCGACCGGGATGATCGCAAGCGGATTGTGACGCGCCAGGAAAGCGACAAGGATGCCGGTATAACCATACCCGGCGGCAAGCGAAGCATTGGCACTGCCCTGGACCGCGGCGACCTCGATCATGCCGGCAAGGCCGGCGAAGCTGCCGGCAATTGCCGTGAAACCGGCAATCAGCCGCCCCACGGGCAAGCCCTGGATCTGCGCGGCTCGAACATTGCCGCCAGCGATGCGAGCGGCGAAACCGTAACTGGTCATCTCGAGCAATATCCACGAGAAAACACAGGCGATAATGCCGATGACGAGGCCCCAATGCACGTCCATGCCTGGAATATTGCCGAGCATATAGTCGTGTGGCAGTGGCTTGGTGGAGGGCTTGTTGAGGCTTGCCGGATCGCGCAGCGGTCCTTCGACGAACTGGTTCATCAAGGCGATGGCTATATAGGCGAGCAGCAGTGAGGAGATGGTTTCGTTGACGCCGCGATAATGGCGAAGGAAGCCGGCAAGACCGATCCAAATGCCGCCGATTGTCATGGCGGCAAGCGCCATGAGGACAAGAACGATGATCGGCGACAACAGGCCGATGATCGGCAATGTGATCGCCGCGGCCGCCACACCGCCGAGGACGACGGCGCCTTCGCCGCCGATGATGACGAGACCGAGTCTGGCCGGCAGCGCAACGCAAAGCGCAGTGAGTAGCAGCGGGGAGGCGCGGCTCAAGCTGTTCTGGATGGAAAACCAGCTGCCGAAGCCGCCGGCATACATGAAGCGAAAGAGGTCGGCCGGCGATTTGCCGACGGCCAGGATGAAGAGGGAGAACAGTGCGAGGCCGACCAGGATTGCGCCAAGCGTGATCACCACAGGCTCGGCCCGTCGCGCGAGCCATTCGAGGGCCGGGCGCAGCTGCGCCCGCCTCTGCTGGACGATGGACAATGCGGGCTCGTTGACTTCAACCGTCATGACGGTTCTCCCTCGATAATCAGGCCGTGGAGCCGACAACGCCTTCGACGAGATAGTTCATGCTTTCGAGTTCGATTGCGTCCTCGGCGAAGCTCTTGTCCGAGGTGATGACGACATTGCCCTTGTTGTCCTTGATCGGGCCTTTGAAGACCGAGAATTTTCCCGCCATCATCTCGGCAAGCGTCGCCTCGAATTTCTTGCGGGATTCATCCGAAACGCCGGGGCCGAGCGGGCTCATCTTGACGAAGCCGTCCTTCAGACCGCCGCGAACGAAATTGCCGAGCTTTCCGCCGGCCTGCGCCTTCTTGACGAAATCGGAGTACACATTCCCCCAGGCCCACTCCGCGCCAGTCAGATACTTCGCCGGTGCAAGGGGGCTCTGGTTGGCGTGATAGCCACAGACGAAGGCACCGCGGCCGGCGGCGGTTTCGACGACAACCTTCGGGCTGTCGACATGGCAGGTGATGACATCCGCCCCCTGGTCGATCAGCGCGTTGGTCGCTTCGGCCTCCTTGACAGCCAGTGACCATTCGCCCGTGAAGATCACCTGGCAGGTGATGGCCGGATCGACGGAGCGCGCGCCGAGCAGAAAGGCGTTGATGTTTTGCAAAACCTGCGGGATCGGCTTGGCTGCAACAAAGCCGATCTTCTTGCTCTTCGTGGCATAACCGGCGGTCACGCCGTTCAGATATTGACCCTGGAAAATGTAACCGAAATAGGAGCCGGTATTGACCGGGTTTTTGTCGGCCTGCCAGAGACCGCCGCAGTGGCGGAACTGGATGTTGGGATATTTGGCGGCCATGGCCAGCATATGCGGGTCGAAATAACCGAATGAAGTCGGGAAGATCAGCGTGGCACCGTCAAGGTTGATCATCGATTCCATCGTCTTTTGAACATCGACGGTTTCAGGGACGTTTTCCTCTTCGACTACGGTGACACCAGGAAGCGCCTTGACGACGGCAGCGCCTTCGGCATGGGCTTGGTTGTAGCCATAATCATCTTTTGGGCCGACATAGATGAAGCCGACGGTGAGGGCGGTTTGGGCGTAGGCGCGAGATGACAGAAGGCCCGGCGCCACACTGGTGACTGCACCTGCAGCCGAAGCCTGGAGAAAGTTGCGGCGAGTCATGTGAAGGAGTCTGGTCATGGGAATGCTCCTTGGGGCTGGCGCCCGGTTCGTAAAAAGGATCACATGAAAGTGTATGCAATCATCATGCCAGATATTAAGTGAATGATATCATTGTATTAAAGTCTAATAGAAGTCTTAGCCGCAAAAAGTGTATGCAGATTCTATTGAAATAATGCCCTGAAATAAGCAATGCACTTTTTTTAATCTTCATTTTGCGAGGAACGCCGCAGAGACCAATTCGACAGAGATTTTCTGTTAAAAAATATCATTGAAAAACAACTAATTAAATTGACAATTGACTTTGGTTCGTTCGTGCATACATCTGTATGCAAGATGTTGAGGATTCGCCTATTTCTGTGAAGCAGATCAAGCGTAGGGAAGTTGTGAGGCCGGGAACGACCGTCGAACAGATGGTGCGGGCTGTGGCCGATATGATTGTAACGGGAGCGCTCCTGCCGGGCGAGAAGCTTGACGAAATAACGCTGGCGGCCCGCTTCGAGGTATCACGGACCCCGGTTCGCGAAGCCTTACGCGAACTTGGCGCGATGGGGCTTGTCGGCCGTGAACCGAACCGCAGTGCTGTTGTGACGAATGTTAGTGGTGCCTATCTGCATTCGATGTTTGAGGCAATGGCGGAGCTTGAAGCCATTTGCGCGCGCCTATCGGCGGAACGAATGACCGTTGATGAACGTCGCACCCTTGAGCGCCAACATCACGCTTCCGCCCGGCTGGTGCGTGCCGGCGCCGAGGAAGATTATGCCACATACAATGTCGAGTTTCACAATCAGCTCTATCGTGGCGCGCATAACGACCATATCCTCGAGCTTGTGACGCAAACGCGCGCCCGGCTTGCCCCCTTCCGTCGCGCACAATTCCGCCTTCCCGGACGCCTTGCCAAGTCCTTCGATGAGCACGATATCATCGTCACCGCAATCATGCGCGCAGACGCCCAGGCGGCCAGACAGGCGGCCTATTCGCATGTCGCCATCGTCAGCGATGCCAGCGTTGCTTTTGTCGAACATCGTTAGCGATTTGAAGTCTAGGTGACCGCCAGCCCATAGGGGGCACAGGACATAACGGCGAGTGCGTCATTATCGATGCGGAAACGCCTCATCCATCATGGTCAGAAGCGATCGGTAAGCCGGGACGTTATATCGTCCGGCTTACCGAAGCCGACAGGCTAGTCCACCTTTTTCCTGCTCCCGATGCAATAGGGCGCAGAAGAAGGATTGCGGCTTTTGCCTAAGCAGTTTTGAGAGACATCATGGCAAATCGGACGGACTGGAGAAAAAATATTCCATATAGCCTCGATGGTGGGTATTTCCGTCTTTGCCTATAAAATTTGTGGTCTTTATCTTCCGTGTCATTGAACCCGAGAGGACGACATGAGAATTCATATTGCAGGTCTTTTTTCCGCAATTCTACTTGCAGCGACGGGGGTTGCACAGGCCGAGACAATCAAAGTGGGCGTTGTGCCGGGCGTTTATGCCGACTCCATCGAGGCGGTGATCCCCGAGGCAAAGGCCAAGGGCTTGGATATTCAGGTTGTCGAATTCAGCGACTGGACGACGCCAAACATCGCGCTTCAATCCGGCGATATCGATGTCAACTATTTCCAGCATCAGCCGTTCCTGAACAATGCGATCAAAGAACGGGGCTATGAGTTTGTCAGCGCAGGCATCGGCGTTCTCGCCAATATCGGTATCTATTCTTTGAAGTACAAGAATTTTGCCGATGTGCCGCAAAATGGAAAGGTTGCGATCGCCAATGATCCCGTCAATCAAGGTCGTGGGCTGCTCCTGCTGCAAAAGGCTGGGCTTATCAAGCTCAGGGATGGCGCGGGCTTCAAGGGCACGCTCGACGATATCGTCGACAATCCCAAGAAGCTGACCTTCAACGAAGTCGAGGGTCCACAGCTTGCGCGCGTGACCGGTGATGTCGACCTGGCCCAGGGCTATCCGCACTTCATCGTCGCATCCAAGGCCTTCGATCCGAGCTCGGGCCTTATCTATTCCGGTGTGGACGACAAGCAATTTGCTATCATTTTTGCAGTACAAAAGCAAAAGGTAAATGATGCCGGGATTAAGGAGCTCGTGGCGCTTTATCAGAATTCGCCGGCCGTACGGGCAGCAATCAGCAAAGCATTCGCCAATGATCAGAAGCTTTATACGCTCCCATGGCTGAATTGATCGAGCGGATAAGGCAGGATCCGGAACACAAGACGGCGGCGAGCGGCGGCACCTTGCAGCACGCCGCCGCTGTCGGTCAGCCGCTGTCAAGCTCTCCGATGGGGTCGGTAGCTTTTGACGGTGTCGAGAAGATTTATTCGTCGGCGGCTGGTCCGGTCCATGCCCTCAAGAACATCAGCCTCGATGTGCCGGCGGGTGCGATCTACGGTATCATCGGGCGAAGCGGGGCCGGAAAATCCAGCTTGCTGCGGACTATAAACCGCCTGGAAAAGCCGACCGGCGGAAAGGTCTTGGTCGACGGACAAGACATTTCGGTGCTCGATGAGGATGCGCTGGTCGCGTTGCGACGACGCATCGGCATGATTTTCCAGCACTTCAATCTTCTCTCAGCCAAGACTGTCTGGGGCAATGTCGCTTTGCCATTGATCGTTGCAGGCGTGCCGCGCCGGCAGATCGAAGAAAGAGTGGCCGAAGTCCTGTCGCTGGTGGGATTGGAAGGTAAGGAGCGCGCCTATCCGTCGCGCCTTTCCGGTGGTCAGAAGCAACGCGTGGGCATTGCGCGCGCACTTGTTCATAGGCCGGAAATCCTCCTTTGCGACGAGGCGACATCGGCGCTCGACCCGGAGACGACGCTTTCCATCCTGGGGCTGCTCAAGGACATCAATCGCCGTCTCAAGCTGACCATCATTCTCATCACTCATGAAATGAGCGTCATCCGTGAGATCTGCGACCACGTGCTAGTTCTCGATGAGGGTGAGATTGCCGAAGCCGGGCCGGTCTGGCGCATTTTCGGCAATCCGCAGCATTCTGCCACGCAGGCGCTCTTGCGACCCCTCAACCGCGAAATCCCGGAGGATATAGCCAGGCATCTGCGATCTTCGCTGCGCAACGAGCATTCGCAGGCTATCTGGGAACTGGTCTATACTGGTGAGGGTGGCTTGGAACCCGACCTTTCTAGAATAGCCAGCGCGACCGGCGCTTCCGTGCGGTTGCTGCAGAGCTCGCTCGACCGCATTGAGGGTCGCGTTCACGGCCGGCTGTTGATTGCAGTACGCCGGACGGGGAGCAATCCGACGGTCCCCTCGCAATTTGCCGATCTTGCTCATCAAGTCAGGGTATTGGGTTATGTCGACCATGATGTATGAACGCCTGTGGCAGGCGTTTCTTGATACGATTGCGATGGTCGGTGCTTCCGCTCTCATCGCATTTATCGCCGGCATTCCTCTTGCCGTCTTCCTAGTGCTTTCGGCGTCTGGCGGCCTCATCCATGCGCCGCGGTTGCATGGCATTCTCGCCGCAATCATCAACGGCTTTCGGGCCACGCCGTTCATCGTTCTCCTGGTGGCGTTGTTGCCATTGACGCGATGGCTCACCGGAACGACGATTGGTGTGTGGGCCGCCGTCGTGCCGCTTTCCATCAGCGCTACGCCGTTTTTTGCGCGCATTGCCGAAGTCAGCCTCCGCGAGGTCGACGGCGGGTTGATCGAAGCTGCCCAGGCGATCGGCTGCCGACGCTGGCACATCGTGCGCCATGTGCTTCTGCCAGAAGCGCTTCCGGGCATCGTCGGCGGCTTTACCATCACCATCGTCAGCATGATCGGCGCCTCGGCCATGGCAGGCGCGGTGGGCGCAGGCGGTCTCGGAGACATGGCGATCCGCTATGGCTATCAGCGCTTCGATACCACCGTCATGGCAGTGGTCATCGTCGTGCTCATTGCCATGGTCTGTTTGGTGCAGTTCGCAGGCGACCATGCCGTGCGGCGCCTGCGAGCGCGCTAATATCAGCGACAATATCCGGAGTAGCTCCATGACTGAACCTGATGCCGTGCCGGCTGCGTCCGGCTCGAAAGAAGAAAGCACCATCAGGCGCCCCTTGCCACCGCGTACTCCACATCTGATCCGCTCGGATGCCGAGGCGCTGGAGATTGCCCACGGCCTCGCGGTTCGTTTCGCGGCGGGTGCGGCAGAACGGGACCGCGTTCGTCGCCTTCCTTGGGATGAGGTGGAGGAATATACCGCAAGCGGCCTCGGCGGCATCACAGTGCCGAAGGAATTCGGCGGCGCCGACGTCTCCTGCGTAACGCTTGCCAAGGTCTTCGAAATCCTTTGCGCACCCGACCCTGCACTCGGTCAGATTCCGCAGAACCAGTTCGGCGTGCTGGCGCTGCTGCGCGATGTGGGGTCGCCACAGCAGAAAGCCCGTATCTACGGCGATATCCTTGCCGGTTATCGCATCGGCAATGCAGGGCCTGAGCGTGGCCAGAAGGCGATCAACCACAGCTCAACTCGCCTGGCGCGCGGGGCAGATGGATTAAGATTGACCGGGCGGCGCTTTTATTCCACTGGCGCCATTTTCGCTCATTGGATTCCGACGCGCGCCGTCGACGATGACGGGCGTGCGATCCAGGTCTGGGCTGCCTATGACGCGCCGGGCGTGCGCGTCATCGACGATTGGTCTTCTTTCGGCCAGCGTACGACGGCCAGCGGCTCGGTGGAATTTACAGACGTACCGATAGATGAAGCTTTGGTTTTCCCAGTCTGGTCCTATGCGGACAGACCCGGTATCTCCGGTCCCGTCTCGCAGCTCATTCAGGCGGCGATCGATTCCGGCATAGCAGCGGCCGCGATTGCCGATGCGGTGACCTTTGTCCGCGATCACGCAAGACCTTGGATGGATTCCGGCCTGCAGTCGGCCAGCGAGGATCCGACGATCCTGCATGAAATCGGTGACCTCCATGTGGATTTGCACGCAGCGCAAGCACTTCTTTATGAAGCGGGTGCCGTTATCGACGAGGTGGCAAAGGCGCCTGTCGGCGAAGCGGAGAGCGCCAGAGCCTCTGCCGCCGTTGCCGAAGCCAAGATATTGACGACGGAAGTCGCGCTGAAGGCGGCTGAAAAGCTCTTCGATGTCGCGGGATCCGCGGCGACGCGGGCCGCCCACAATCTGGATCGGCATTGGCGAAATGCGCGCGTGCATACGCTTCACGACCCCGTACGCTGGAAATATCATTTGCTCGGTAATTATCAGCTCAACGGCATATTCCCGGCCCGCCATCAATGGAACTAGCGAGGAAAACCGTGACTGATACCGACTTTCGCATCCCCGTCGAACCCGCACCGCCGCCGCTGCGGCGACCCGATCTCATCTCCGACGACGAGCAGGCGATCGCGGTGGCAACCGTCCTGGCGGCAGAATTTGCCGCCGGTAGCGCGGAACGGGACAGGGATCGCGTCTTGCCATGGCGTGAACTGGAGCGTTTCAGCGAAACTGGTTTGTGGGGCATTACCGTGCCGCGTGAGTTCGGCGGTGCTGATGTGTCGACGCACACGTTAGCTCAGTTGATTGCCATTATCGGTGCCGCGGATGGATCGCTGTCGCAGATTCCTCAAAACCACTTTTACGCGCTTGAAGTCTTGCGTGTCGGAGCCTCGGTCAAGCAACAACGCTTCTTTTTCGAGCGCGTACTGGCGGGCGAACGTTTTGGCAATGCGCTGGCGGAAATCGGCCAGCGCGATTTCAAGCGACGTACCCGGCTTTTTCGCGAGCGGGGAAAGTGGATAGTTCACGGGCAAAAATTTTACTGCACAGGCGCCATTTACGCGCACTGGATTCCGACCCTTGTCGTTGCTGAGGAGGACGCAAGGGACGTCGCTTATCTCGCCTTCATCCCACGAAATGCACCCGGTGTGACGATCGTCGACGATTGGGACGGCTTCGGGCAGCGGGTTACCGGAAGTGGCTCGGTCGGATTCGATCAGGTGGAGATCGATCCGGAATGGATCGTCCCCTTTCAGTCTTCCTTCGAACGCCCGACGACGATCGGTCCGGTCGCTCAAATCATGCATGCGGCCATCGATCTTGGCATAGGGCAGGGTGCCTATCGGGAAATGTTGCAGTTCATCCGCGAACGGGCCCGGCCCTGGCTGGATTCAAAGGTCGAACGTGCCTCGGAAGATCCCTTGACGCTGCAAAACGTCGGGAATGTCTGGCTGCGGCTGCGGGCTGCGGAAGGCTTGCTCAAGCGAGCCGCAGACGCAACGGATGCGGCTCGTGCTGATATGACCGAGGACAGCGTTGCCCACGCCTCGATCGCCGTTGCGGAAGCGAAGATATTGACGACCAAGGCAAGCCTGCTTGCCGCCAACAAGCTGTTCGAGCTGTCTGGCACCTCATCGACGCTTTCGGATGACAACTTCGATCGCTATTGGCGTAATGCCCGCACCCATACGCTGCATGACCCGGTGCGCTGGAAATATCAGGCCATCGGCAACTATTATCTCAATGGCAAACGGCCACCGCGCCACGGCGCGATCTGAAATCGGAATAGCTGAAGATGGCGACCAGGAAAAAACAGATATTGCTCAATGCGTTCAACATGAACAGCGTCGGGCACATCAATCACGGACTATGGGCGCATCCCAGGGATCAGTCGCATCGCTACAAGACACTCGACTATTGGATCTCGCTTGCCGCCACGCTGGAACGCGGGCTGTTCGACGGTATCTTTCTTGCCGACATCTTGGGCGTCTACGACGTCTATCAGGGCTCCGCCGATTTGACGCTTCGTGAATCCATTCAGTTGCCGGTCAACGATCCTCTCCTGCTCGTCTCCGCGATGGCGGCCGTGACCCGGAACCTTGGATTTGGCATCACCGTCAATGCCAGTGCTGACGCGCCGTATATTTTCGCCAGACGGATCTCGACCCTGGATCATCTAACCGATGGCCGCGTCGGCTGGAACATCGTGACGGGCTATCTCGACAGCGCGGCGCGCGGCCTGGGTCTTGACAACCAGATCGAGCATGACACCCGCTATGATCGCGCCGATGACTATCTCGACCTGCTCTACAGGCTGTGGGAGGAAAGCTGGGAGGACGATGCGGTCTTGATCGACAAGGAAAGGCGTATCTATGCCGATCCATCAAAGGTACACGTGATCGACCATCAAGGGCCGTTTTACCGCTCGCAGGCCTATCACCTGGCCGAACCGTCGCCCCAGCGCACGCCGGTTCTTTATCAGGCCGGAACGTCCGGCCGTGGGAAGCAGTTTGCAGCGCGACATGCTGAATGCGTCTTCATCGCAGCCCCTGACAAGAACTCCGCTCGCGCGGCCTCCCGTTCGTTGCGCGAGGCAGTGGCGGCGGCGGGCAGAAAGCCAGAGGACATAAAGATCTTCCTTGGTATCACCGTCATAACCGATCGCTCCGTCTCGGCGGCACGAGACAAGCACGCAGAATATCTGCGGTATGCCAATCCGGAGGCGGGGCTTGCGCATTTTTCGGCCAGCACGGGCATCGATTTTTCCAGGTACGATCTCGATGAGACCATCATCTACGGCAAATCCAATGCGAGCCAATCGGCAACGCAGATTGCTCAACAACGCGGCTGGACAAAGCGACAGTTGCTGCAGGAGCTCGCCATGGGTGGGCGTTACCCGGTCGTTGTCGGCGATGCCACGGAGGTTGCCGATGAGCTTTCGTCATGGATGGATGAAGGCGAGATTGATGGTTTCAATCTTACCCGCACGGTCGTGCCGGAGAGCTTTGAGGACTTTATCGACATTGTGGTGCCGGCGCTTCAGGAGCGCGGCCTCTACAAAACCGCTTATGAACAGGGCTCGCTTCGCAGAAAGCTTTTTGGTGAAGGTGACAGATTGCCGGATCGCCACATAGGGGCATCCTTTCGCCGTCCATGATCAGCCAGATCGGGCACGAGCAAACGCTGAACGCATGTTGAGGTCGGCGCCATCCACGAAAGGGCATGATTGCTCCCTTAGCCAGCAGCTTACGTCGCCAATATGGACGCATCGATATCCTGGTCAATAACTCGGGTGTCTATGAGTTTGGTCCGCCGGAAACGGTCACCGAAGCGCAGTTCTACAAGATGTTCGACAGCAACGTGCTTTATCTGCTCCTAGTCAGGCAGGCGGCTACGGACTGGCCTTCCCCTGGCGATGACATCGAAGCTCTCGTGATCAGCCAGGCGACCGTTCATGAGAACAAGATCCTGGTGATGACTGTGCGAAGACGCAGGGGGCGTCAGGGTGTGAATGCCTTCGAGGTGAACAGTGTTGCCAGGCGCGACAACTCCGGCCCGAGAACGCGATCGTCATCGACCGGAGGCACGACGCCGCGCACCTCCGAAACGAAATCATGCAATGCAGCCGGCGCCTGACGGCCGGTAACGTGAAGTGCCTGCGAAGCGATCATGGCAAGGCTCGCCAGGCAGGCGTCCAGGCAGCGGCCCGCTCGTTCTTCCTTGGCCCAGGCCAGGAAGGCGGTGGCGGCGACATCGTCCTGACCTGATCCTGCCGATTCCGTGCCGGGTATAAAGGTCCGCTGTGCGGCGAGTTTCGCCTGTTCGAGATATCCGGTTGTCGCCATCGGCACGTAGCCGAGGCTGCCGTGGCCATCGCTGTCGCTCGGATGACGGCCGACCATCAGCATGTCGGGCAGATGCGACACCGCGCCGTTCAGGAGCTTGGAGCCATGGCGGTCACACAGGAGGCAGATGTCGGCCCAGATGGCGGCAAGATCATCCAGCGCCGGCGCGGCCATCGCATTATGATAGCCACCCGTGCTGATGCACCGGCCGAGCGGATGCTCCTTGTCGGGCGGAATGTAGACTGGGTTGTCCGAGGCCGAGGCAAGCGACAGATTTGCCGCGCGCTCGGCGGCGGAGACGGCGCGATGGGCATGGCCCAGCACGCGAGGCACGATGCGATAGCTCACCGGAGCCTGATAGTTGCGGCGATCGCTGCCGGCGCCCGCGAGAAGCGTGCGCAATGCGCGAAGGGCGGCTGCTTCATGTTCGTCGCCCCAGAGCTGCTCTAGCGCTGCGTCATAATGCTCCATAGGCGCGCGGAACGCCTCGATCGACAGGGCGAAGACCTGTTCCACAAGATGAAGACGCCGCCGCGCTGCAAGGGCAGCATCCGCCAGAAGGGCCGCCGCGCAGGGCGAGCCGTTGATGAGGGATCCTCTTTCCTTGACTTCGAGGTCGAAGCGAGCCGTCAGCTCGGCAAACAGTGGATAGAGCGCAAGAATTTCTCCGGCGCCGCCTTGGCCTGACGATGCGACTGTCGGCAACGGAGAGCCATCGAGCATGTCGGCGACCGCCAGCGCGATACGTGGGGTGGTCGCAGCGTTGCCCTCGATGAAATTAGTAAGACGGGCAAACACCATCGCCCTGACGACACGTTCGGGATAGGGATCGCCGAAGGATGTCGCGGCGGCAAAGGCCTTGATCCGGGCGTGGCGGTCGCGCTCTTCCCGGGAAAGACGCGTGCTTGCCAGCTCTCCCATCGCCGTCGTGACACCGTAGATCATGATCGTCGGATCATTGTCGATCAGCAGCAGGAATGCTTCACGGCAACGGGCAATCTCGGCGATGGCCGCGTCGGAGATCTTCACATTCTCCCCCTGCCAGGCGACGCGAAGAACGGACTGGAGATTGATATCTGCCCTTTTCGTCAAAGTGACTGTCATGTTCGTTCCTTGAGGTAGGCGGGAATTGCATGGTGCTTGAGCGCGAATTGTTCATCGCTCACCGGAGGCGTCAAGCGGCGACAGGCACCTTCGCCGCTTGTTACGGCGCTATTCGCTGTGCACGATCCCTCTCGCCCTGACATCCAGATGAAAGCGGATCTCGGAGAGCGATCCCAAGTGCTTATGCGGCTCCGTCGTCGATTGTTGACGAAACCAGTTTAGCAGAAGCCGGCGAGGCAAATCGGCCTGAAAGTCAATTCGGCTTTGCGAAGCGCTCGATGCGGAACTCCTGCAGCGGAATATCCGTTTTCCCTGTCGCCATGATTTCCGCCATGACGTCGCCAACGCCGGGTCCGAGTTGGAAACCATGGCCGGAAAAGCCGAATGCGTGGAAGAGCCCCGGTGTCGTCGATGACCATCCCATCACCGGAAGGCCATCCTCGACATAGCCCTCGCAACCCGACCAAGTGCGTATGACCGCAACGTTTTTCAGCGCCGGCAAAATCGGCAGCAGCGAACGAAGCTGTCCCGGCAAGCGAGCCGGGTCTGCCTTGGCGTATCCGGTATCGAGTGAAACGTCGGTGCGCTCGGCGCCGCCACCGAAGACGATGTTGCCCCGTTCCACCTGCCGCAGATAACCGCCTCCGTGATCATGTGCCCAGACGCCGACGACCGCGAGAATGCGATAGGGGAGAGGTTCCGTCACGCCCATTTGCGGACCTTTGGCAACGATCGGAACCTCCTCCCCGAACAGGCTTGCGATGCGCGCACCCCAGGCACCCGTGGTGTTCAGCAACATCGAGGCTTCATGCGAACCCTTCGACGTTTCGACCTGAAATCCACAGGCACTTTTTCTGATGGCGCCGATGCCGACATTTTCGACGATGTCGGCGCCCAATTTTCGGGCGGCATGAGCGAAAGCCGGTGCGATAAGACGCGGATTGCCGCTTCCATCCTTCGGGGAAAAGGATGCCGCGATCGCATCGGGGCCAAGACCGGGAAAGCGAGACCGCACGTCTTTCGTGGTCAGCTCCTCCAGCTCCAGTCCCCACGGCCGGGCCTCCTTGACGAAGGATCGCATCGCGGCAAGCCCTTCCTGGCTGAACGCCAGCCGTAGATGGCCGGTTGCGCGGAATTCCACGTCTCGTCCCAGCATGGCCTCGGCCTCTCGCCACAGGGCAAGCGAGCGGTGAGCAAGCGGCAATTGCGGAATATACCGGCCGCTTCGTCTGACGTTGCCGAATGACGCTATCGTAGCGCCGCTCCCGACCCGATTGCGTTCGATAAGTGTCACGCGGATGCCGCGCCGGGCGAGAAAAAAGGCGGAGGCAGCTCCCATGAGCCCGCCGCCCAGCACGATAGCATCCATTGAGGATCTCCAGGGGCTGAAAACAGTCCCCATCCTGTCCGACCCGGCTCGGCGCTGTCAAAGTCGGGATTACGCAATGCCCATAAGTCCGGCCTATGGGGTTTGCCGGTCGTCAGAGCATAAGTCCGGCTTATGACATTTGGCGTTTTCGCTCTTGGACCTTGCCGACCCGTCCATGCCAGTTTCGGAACAGGCAAAGGAAAGGAACGGATATGGCGGATGCGGCAAGACAAGCAGTAGAGGCTTCGCAGCAGGATTGGAAGATCGGCGTCGATATTGGCGGCACCTTCATCGATTTCTGCGCGCTGGAAAGCCGCTCCGGTCGCATTGCTTCATTGAAGGTGCTGACAACGCCCGATGATCCGGGTGCGGAGTTGATGACCGGGCTTTCCCTGCTTGCCGAGCGCGAGGGGTTGCAGCCGGAGGCAATCAGTCGCTTCGTTCACGGCACCACGGTCGGTATCAACACCGTCATTCAGAGACGCGGCGTGTCGCTCGCGCTCCTGACGAATGCCGGGTTCGAAGATGTCATCGAGCTCGCACGGCTGAAAATGCCTGACGTCTATTCTCTTTTCTGCTCGCGGCCGGAACAGCTGATCGCACGCGACATGATCTTCGGCATCCCCGCGCGCTTGCGGGCCGATGGCAGCGAAGCGCGGGCGCCGGACATGAAAGCGGTTGCCGCGGCGGTGGCTGCCGCAAGAGCCAAGGGCGCGGCGGGCATTATCATATCCTTTCTGCATTCCTGGCGCGACGATGCTCAGGAAACCGCCATCAAGAGCGAAATCGAAAAACTCGCACCCGATCTCTTCGTTTTCACCTCCTCGGAAGTGTGGCCGGTCATTCGCGAATACGAGCGCACGACGACCGCGATCCTCAACGGCTACGTCCATCCGAGGGTTTCGGGTTACCTGACGGCTCTCGAAGACAAGCTCGCATCGCGCGGAGTGAAGGCGCCGGCCCTGCTGACGAAATCGAACGGCGGCGTCATGAACGCGGCGGAAGGAAAGCGTTCCTGCGTCCAGATGCTGCTTTCCGGTACGGCCTCGGGCGTGATCGGCGCCGCCTGGCTGGCGCGTCTCGCCGGTGAGAAACATGTCCTCACCCTTGACATCGGCGGCACCTCGGCAGACTTCGCGTTGATCATCGACGGCGAGCCGCAATTCGGGACAGGCGAATTGATCGGCGAGTTTCCGCTTCACATTCCCTCGGTCTCCGTCAGCTCCATAGGCGTCGGCGGCGGTTCCATTGCCAGCATCGACGCTCATGGCGTCTTGCGGGTCGGGCCTGAATCGGCCGGCTCGACGCCCGGTCCCGCCTGTTATGGCCGCGGCGGCACGCAAGCGACCGTGACCGATGCCATGGCCGTCTGCGGCTGGCTGGGGCACAGCGAAATGGCCTACGGTCAGTTGCAGGTCGATGTCGGGCTGGCGCGCGCAGCCGTCTCGACGCTTGCCGAGCGTATCGGTCGCTCGGTTGAAGAGGTGTCCCAGGCTATTCTCGATATCGCTATCTCGGAGATGTTCGTCGAGGTAGAGAAGCTGGCATCGCGGGCCGGGGTCGACCTGCGGGAGTTTACCCTCATGCCGTTCGGCGGTGGCGGCCCGATGCTGGGCGCGTTCCTTGCTCGCGAATTCCGCATGGCCAAGGTCATCGGACCGCCACGTCCGGGGGTGGTGTCGGCTCTCGGCGGTCTGGTCGCGGATCTGCGCGGCGACTTCATCAAGACGGTCTTCACGCATCTATCGCCGGCAGCCGTGCCGTTGCTGCGCGGTTCCTTGGAGGCGCTGTCGGACGAAGGGCGGAGCTGGCTCATCAAGCAGGGCCATGAAGGACCTGCCGAATTGCGGATTTCCGCCGACATGCGCTATGTCGGTCAAAGCTTTGAAATCGAGGTTCCGCTGCAGGCGGCCTGGGTAGCGGAAGGCAATCTCGCCGCGATGGAAGAGGCGTTCCATGCCATGCACGCCCGCCTCTATGATTTTGCCGACCCGGACGGCGGGATCGAGATCGTCAATCTCCGTCTGTCCGCCATCGGCGCCGGGCCGGCGCCGCAAACGACCGTCGGCCTCGACGAGATTGTCGGCATGGCCGAGCCGGAACGCGAAATACCGGTTTATACCGGCAAGGCATTCGAATGGATCGGGCTATACCGGCGGGACCAATTGCATCCGGGCGGCCGCTTCAGCGGCCCCGCCGTCGTAGCCCAGGACGATACGACTTTTGCCATTCCTGCCGGCACGCAGGTGACGATCGACCGCCACCTGAACCTTCATCTCACCTTTTCGGAGTAACGGCCCATGTTCGACCGTTCGAACCTTCAAGTGTTTGCCAACCATACCCGGGCTGCCGCCGAAAACATGGCCTATACGCTGCAGCGGACGGCACATTCGGCCTTCGTCAAGGAGACGGAGGATTTTACCGTCATGCTGATCAATCGCAAAGGGGAAACCTTCGGCGTCCCGATGAGCCTTGGCGCGACCTGGTATCCGGGGCTTACCTATACCCGGGCCATCGAAATGGTCGGGGATTACAAGCCGGGCGACGTTGCCTTTACCAATGATCCCTATTCCTGTTTCGTGGCGACGCACGCACCGGACACGCATCTCTGGAAGCCGGTTTTTTATGACGGCGAGATCATCGCCTGGACCGGCGGGCATATCCACAATACCGACATGGGCGGTGCCGTGCCGGCTTCCCTGTCGCGCGCGTTAACCGAGATCCATCAGGAAGGCATTCGCTTTCCGCCGATGAAGCTGGTCAACGAAGGCATCTTCGATGAAAACATCCTCAAAATCATGACTACGAATGTGCGTAAACCAGACCTCAACATCGGCGACATCAAGGCGTTGGTGGGGGCGCTCAACACCGGTGAGCGCAAGATCCTGGCGATGGTCGAAAAATTCGGCAAGCAGGCATTTCTCGAAGGCGCTGACGTGCTTCTCGATCACGCTGAAGCGCAGGCGCGCGATCTCCTGCGGACAATGCCGGATGGCACGTGGGAATTCGTCGATTATGCGGATGAGGATTCCGTCGAGGCCAATCCATGCCGCCTGAAGCTGACGCTGACGATCAGGGGCGATGCGGCGATCCTCGATTTTACCGGATCCGATCCGCAGCTTGGCTCGTCGCTCAACGTTCCCTCGGGCGGCGATCCGCGCCACACCATGCTGCTGGTCGGCGTCTACTATATTCTCTATACGCTGAACCCCAAGATCCTGCTCAACACCGGGCTGACCCGTCCTTTCACCTGCATTGCGCCGCAGGGAAGTGTTCTCAATCCGGTATCGCCGGCGGCTGTCGGTATGCGTTCGCTCACCTGCGCGCGCTTGCGGTCCGTGATCTTCGGCGCCTTCTGCCAAGCGGTTCCCGAGTTGTTGCCCGCCGCGCCGGCCGGCAACAATTGCATCGTCAACGTCATGACCACGGACGAGCGGACGGGCCGTAGCGTGATCGCCGCCGTCAACCCGGTGGTCGGCGGCGGCGGCGGGATGCCGCATCGCGACGGGACCAACGGTTCGGGTGCCGATGCAGGTTATCTGAAGAATACGCCGATCGAAATCACCGAAACCGAAGTGCCGATCGAGTTCGTCAAATACGGGCTTGCCAAAGACAGCGGTGGGGCCGGCCGTTGGCGTGGGGGTCTTGCGACCGAGATGGCGTTCCGCGTGTTCTCGCCCGGAAGCCGTATCACGGCCCGCAACCGCGACCGCAGCTTCTTCCGCCCCTGGGGTGTGCTCGGCGGCAAGGCGGCAGGGCTTTCCGACATGGTATTGAACCCGGGCCATGAGGATTATCGCCGGCTCGGCAATATCGATACCGCCGTCCTGCAGCCGGGCGATGTGCTCGAGATCCGTTCGGCCGGGGGCGGCGGTCGCGGAAATCCGCTTGAGCGCGAGGCCTGGCGCGTGCTGCAGGATGTGGAGCGCGGCTATGTTTCCTTGGAAGTGGCCGAGCGCGATTATGGCGTAGTCATTGGCGACGGCAAGGTGGACGAAGCCGAAACATCCCGTCTCAGGGCATCGCGCACGAGTCCAACGGCCCACTTTCACTACGGTGACGAGCGTGAAGGCTACGAGGCACAATGGACACCCGCGGCCTATAACCTGCTCACGGATATTCTCGCCTGTCTTCCGATCCATTGGCGCTTCTTCACCAAGACGGAGATTTTCCGCCGAATGAAGGGACGTGCGGGACATGAGGGCGTTGCCGCGGCTTTTGCCGATGTCCGCGCCCGGTTCCCGGAAATGCCGGAGGTTCGTCTTCAAATCAAAGAGGTGGAGGCGGCCGAATGAGCAAGGGGCCGCGTCCGACTGGAGAAACGGGGCGCATCGTCCGTCTCGCCGAACAGGACCGGCCATCCGTCCGCTTCCTGCTTGACGGCATAGAACGGGAAGCTTTGGCCGGTGACACGGTACTGACGGCGATGCTGACATTCTCACAGGTTCTTCGGCAATCCGAATTCGGGCCGGAGGGGAGGGCCGGCTTCTGCCTGATGGGCGCCTGCCAGGATTGCTGGGTCTGGCAGCAGAATGGAATCCGTCTGCGCGCCTGTTCGACCCTCGTCGGCAACGGCATGTCCCTGTTAACCCGGGCGCCGGGAGATTGGCCATGACGACGAATGATCGGAAGGCAACGGTGATTGTCGGCGCTGGTCCGGCGGGCATCCGCGCAGTCGAGCTTCTGGTAGCCGCCGGTATCCGGCCCGTCGTGATTGACGAGGGGATGAGGGCGGGCGGCCAGATATATCGCCGGCCACCGGCGGGGTTTATGCGGTCAGCCCAGCAGCTCTATGGTTCGGAGGCCGGCAAAGCCCTTGCCCTTCATTCCCTCTTCGATTGTATGGTCGCTCGCGGCGAGGTCGAATACCATCCTCAAAGTTCAGCGATGGCGCTCGCGGACAATATGCTGCAGGTGCTGACGCCCGCTGGCCGCTGGGAATTCGCCTATAACAGGCTGATACTGGCAACCGGCGCGACTGATCGGCTGGTGCCGATACCTGGCTGGCAGGCGCCCGGCGTCTATAGCCTCGGAGCTGCGCAGATCGCCCTGAAGGCGCAGGGCGTCGCCTTGGGGCGAAGGATCGTTCTCGCGGGTTCCGGCCCCCTGCTGACCCTCGTTGCGGCCCAGCTTCTGAAGGCCGGAGCGAATGTTGCTGCCGTTCTCGATACCGCCTCGCTTCGAAACCAGATCCTTGCGCTTCCGCACATGATGGCAAGGCCGGCTCTGGTCCTGCGGGGCCTGGCGATGCGGATGAAACTCGGCCTGATATATCGCGCGGGCGTGACGCTGACGGATATCGTCAGCGACGAGACCGGACCGACGGCTGTTCGCTGGCGGGATGCCGGCGGGGGCGAGCATCGCACCGAATGCGATATGGTCGGCATTGGCTGGCACCTGAGAGCCGAAACGCAGCTTGCAGGCCTGGTCCGATGCGCGTTCGATTACGATCCGGGCTGGGCCCAATGGCTCCCACGGGCGGATCGAATGGGCCGAGCTGCAGATGGCGTATATCTTGCTGGCGATGGCCTGAGGATCCTTGGCGCCGATGGCGCGGAGGTTGCGGGACGGCTTGCCGCGAGCGCCTGCCTTGCCGATATGGGATTGCCTTATCCCAATCCGGCACGGGACCTCCGGCGGCTCGCCCGCTATGAACGCTTTGCTCGCGCCCTTGCCCGCGCTTTCCCCTGGCCTGCCGGCATGGTCCGATCCGTTCCCGATGAAACGATGGTCTGCCGCTGCGAAGGCATCAGCGCCGGCGATCTGCGTGAAAGCGTCGACCATGCCGGGGGTGAGGCAAACCGGGTGAAGTCAATGGTGCGGGTGGGTATGGGACGATGCCAAGGACGGTTTTGTCAGCTCGCCGGCGCCGAACTGATTGCGGAGCGTGCGGGAATCCCGGTTTGCGAGGTCGGTCGCCTGCGTGAGCAGGCGCCTGTTCGTCCGCTGCCTATCGGATCCTGGATAAACGAGACCTGACCAAGTTCGTTTGGCTATGCCGACGCGATTTACTCCGGCGCGGCTTCGCCATTCTTCAGCACGCCGGCGCAGGCCTGGCGCAAATAGTCGCGCATCATAAGGTGGCTACCCGTCAAGGGGCGGTCCCGGCTGGTCAGCAGCGCGATCGGAACTGTCTTTCGTGGCAACAGCGGCCGGCGCACAAGGCCGGGAAACTGTTCCCACGGCAGCAGACCATCGACGATCGCGACACCGAAACCATTGCGGACGAAGGGCAAGGCGGTAATAGAGATATCGATTTCGATTGCGGGATTGAACGACTGATTTTCTAAAGCTGCGGCGTTGGCAAGCAGCTGGCCGGGGAAGGTATCGGCGCGGTAGGAGATCAGCGTCTCGTTCTGAAGATCGGCGAAGGTGATGTAGTCGCGCGCGGCAAGATGGTGCCCTTCCGGCACGATGCAGATGAGTTCGGCATATCCGAGCGTTTCGACATCGATGCCAGGCCGCGCAATATTGTTCATGACGATGCCGAGTGGGGCATCGCCATTGCGGATCATATCGACGACATTGATCAGCGGTGCGATCAGCGAACGGACGACGATATCCGGATATGTCGTTCTGAAGGCGAGAAGTGCCTTGGGAACGATCGACATGGCCGGCGGTGTCGTGGCCGCGATCCTGATCAAGCCGGTCCGCCCGAAGCGCATGTCGGTCGTTCGGCGCCGAAGCGCTCCGAGCTCGGAAAAGATGCGTTCGGCCTCCGGATATAATTCTTCAGCCTCTCTCGTCGGGACCAGCTTGCCGCGCACGCGGTTGAAGAGTTTGAACCCCAGCTGGTCTTCGGCATGCAGCAGGATTTGGCTTAGCGCCGGCTGCGTGATGTTGAGCATGGCGGCAGCGCCGGTCACAGTTCCGGATCGCATCAGCATGCAGAAGACTTCGAGCTGACGGGCCTGCATCAGGAAAATCCGTATTGTCTGGTTCGGTTGCCGGCGAAGTCTAGCATGGGTGACCCATTTCAGAAGTCGGCTACCTTGCCCCATGCGGATTGCAGGAAACGGTCTGGGTGATAGGGTTTCGGGTCGACCATCGGCGTGACGGCGGTGACGATATCGGCGATCAGGTGGCCGGCACCCGGTCCGATGCCGAAGCCGTGGCCGCTGAAACCGGCCGCCAGCACGAAGCCCGGTATGGATGCGATTTCGCCTATGCCGGGCACGCCGTCAGGGGTGGAATCGATATAGCCGGCCCAGCTTGCGGTGATGCGGCGGTTTGCGATGGCAGGAAGCAATTCGCGCGCACGGTCATAGGTAAGCTGGATCGTGCCTCTATCGACGGCCGGATCGAGGATACGCATCCGCTCCATCGGCGTCGGCTGGTCCAGACGCCAGCGCGCCAGGCTTTCGTGGCCGCTGCGAAAGCCCTCGACGCCGCCCAGCGAAAGCGCGCGCCAGCGGCGAACGAACATCGGCAGAAACTGTGCGCCAAACCGAATGTTCTGCGGCGTGGGATCGACGCGGCCCCGCCCGCTGATCGCGAGCGTATGGCCGCCATCGCCTCTGCGCGTCACCGAAACATACGCAGTATGAAGAGCATCCGGGAGCTCGCCGTTGCCGGGGCTGACGGAAAGGATCGATGAGCGGATCGACGCCTGCGGAAAGCGAACGCCAAGCTGACGGCAGAAGGACGAAGCCCAGGCGCCGCCCGACAGGACGGCAACCTTGGTCTTGATCGTGCCTTCCTCGGTCACGACGGCGGAGAGCTTCCCGCCTTCGGTTTCTATGCCGCGCGCCGCGCAATTCTGGCGTAGGCAGCCCCCCAGCTTCATCAGGGCGCGAGCGACAGCCGGGGCGGCGTTGGCGGGATCGGCAATGCCATCGGTTGGGGAAAAGACCCCACCCTTCCAGGTGCGGCCGGTCGCCTTGCCGCGTTCGCTGGCCTGAGCGCTATCCAGCATATGCGTGGTCACGCCCATGCCGCCGGCAAAGTCGCGCCAACGGGCCCATCCGGCAAGCTCTTCGTCACTATTGCTCAGATAGAAGAGGCCGCAGCGGCGAAAGCCGGTGTTCTCTCCGCTCTCCGCGGCGAATCGGTCCCAAAGCTCCAGGCTTTTCGTCGCCATCGGCAGCTCGCGGGCATCGCGGTTCTGCTGCCTGCACCAGCCCCAGTTGCGGCTGGACTGCTCGGCGCCGACGCGACCTTTTTCGAGGAGAACGACTTTGAGGCCCCGCTTTGCCAGATAATAGGCGGTAAAAACGCCGACAATCCCAGCCCCGATGACGACGACATCGGCAGAGGCCGGCAATTCCGGCGAGTTTTCGACAAGGGTAAGCGGTGCGGGCATGGATGCGGGTCTCCTATCGAGCCGACAGCATAGCCAAATGATCGGACATGAAGCTGCCGCACAACCGCGCCATGCGGCATAAGATTCTGCTCAGGGGGAACCAAGCGGTCGATTGTGCCGGTTCGATTCCTGCAGAATGAAATAGACAAGATGGACCATGGTGTTATGCTCAATCTTCGAGAATTCGCAGCATAAAATGCCGCCTTAAATGGGAAAGATCTGCCGATGAAGCTCGACCGTATCGACATCAAGATCCTGTACGAACTTCAGAAGAACGGCCGCATCACCAATGTCGAATTGGCGGAACTGGTCAACCTGTCGCCGAGCCCCTGTCTGATGCGAGTGAAGAAGCTGCAGCAGGAAGGCTATATCGAGGGATACTCGGCCCAGATCAATATCGGTAAACTTGGCCAGACGCTGACAGTCTTTACGGAAGTCACGCTCAAGAACCATCGGCAGATCGATTTCGCCCGTTTCCTTTCGGCAGTCGAAAAGGTCGATCAGGTCATCGAATGCCACCTCGTTTCGGGTGGCTACGACTATATGCTGAAGTTCGTGACGGCTGGGATCGGAGAATATCAGACGATCATGGAACGCCTAACCGACCTGGATATCGGCATCGACAAGTATTTCAGCTTCGTGGTGCTCAAGTCGCCGATCGTCAAGGCGCACATGCCCTTGACCAGCCTGTTTCCCATGTAGCGCCCAGTTGCATTTCCGGACTGTGTCCGGCTAGCCGTGGCCATACTCGCGCTTGAGTTCCGGGTCCTGGACGAGATTGTCGAGCCAAGTCGGATCGAGCTTGGGAACGGACCCGAACAGCAGCTGGGAATAGGGGTGGCGCGGCGCATCTGCGGCCTCGCGCGTGATCTGTTCGACTTTCTTGCCGCCATACATCACGACGATCTCGTCGCAGATCGCTTCGACCACCGACAGATCGTGGCTGATGAAGATGTAGGACAGATGCAGCTCCCGCTGCAGTTCCTTAAGCAGGTCGATAATCGCCGCCGCAACCACCGTGTCGAGCGCGGATGTGATTTCATCGCAAATGATCAGCCGTGGCTCTGCCGCAAGCGCACGAGCGAAATTCACGCGCTGCTTCTGTCCACCTGACAATTCCGACGGATAGCGATAGCGAAGTGCGCGCGGCAATCGCACCATGTCAAGCAACTCGTCGACTCTGGCCGCTCGAGCCCTGCGGTCCATCCCGTGATAGAAGGCCAGGGGCCGCTCGAGAATATCGGCGATCGATTTTGCCGGATTGAGCGCGGTGTCGGCATATTGAAAGACGATCTGCATCTCCCGCAATTGATCGCGCGAGCGCAATTTGGCAGCACGATTCATGTCGCTGCCATTGAAGCCGATAGTGCCTGATACGGCCGGCAATATGCCGGCAATTGCGCGCGCCAGCGTCGACTTTCCGCATCCGGATTCACCGATAATGCCGAGATTCCTCCCCTTTTCCACCTCCAGGCTTACGGATTGAACCGCACAGACCGCGGGTAGGCCATTAGTCTGGATATCGCCATAGCCCGCCACCAGATTGTCGATCCTCAGCACGGATGCAATCGTCCCACCTGTTTTACCGTCGCGGATGGCTTGCTTCGGCTCGAACGCCGCCAGCAGCTCGCGCGTATAGGGATGGCTCGGCTGTCTTAGGATCGTCTCCGTCTCCGCGATTTCCTGAATTTCGCCGCCCTTGAGCACGGCAATCCGATCGGCGATCTGTGCGACGACGGCCAGATCGTGTGAAACATAGACGCCGGCGATGTCGCCGGCACGGATGACGGATTTGAATGCCTTCAGCACATCGATCTGCGTCGTCACATCAAGTGCGGTCGTCGGTTCGTCAAAAATGACAAGCTTGGGTTCGCCGATCAGAGCCATGGCCGCCGCCAACCGCTGCAACTGACCTCCCGAGACCTGATGCGGATATCGTTCGCCGATCGTCTCCGGATTTGGCAGCGACAGCGCACGGAAGAGCTCGATCGCGCGCTGGCGAGCCTGTTCAGGCGGCATCAGCCGGTGAATGCGAGTGACCTCGATCACCTGCTCCATGATCTTCGTAGCGGGGTTGAAGGCGGCCGCTGCACTTTGCGGAATATAGGCAACCGTGGTGCCGCGGACCTTTGAACGCTCGCTTTCCGAAAGGGCGGCCATGTCCTGCCCATCGACTTGGATCTCCCCGCCGGAGATGCGACAGCCCTCGCGCGCATGCCCCATGAGCGTCAGCGCGATCGTCGTCTTGCCCGAGCCGCTTTCGCCGATGAGCGCGACAATCTCGCCCTTGGCAATGTTAAAACTGACGCCCTTGATGATCTCGACGATACGCCCGGAATCGGTCGTCGCCTCGACTTTAAGATTCTTGATTTCAACGAGGCTGGTCATCGTCATGCGCTCCTGTCTCTGATCCTGCGCGGCAGGTTGTCGATCAGCAGGTTGACGCTGATGGTGAGGCTGGCAATGGCAAAAGAGGGCACGAGTACGGCCGGGGCGGCAAAGGGCAGCCCGCCGATATTTTCGCGGACCAGGGCTCCCCAGTCGGCATAGGGCGGCTGCAGGCCGAGGCCGAGAAAGGATAGACCGGACAGCAGGAGAACGACAAAGACGAAGCGCAAGCCGAAATCCGCCAGAACCGGGCGGATGATGTTCGGCAGAATTTCCGAACCGATGATGTAGCCGACCCGCTCGCCGCGGGTGCGGGCAACCGTGATGAAGTCCATCGTGTTGATATTGACCGCGAGCGCGCGAGCAAAGCGATAGGCGCCGGGCGTATAGATGACGGCAAGCGTGATAATCAGCACCGGAATGGACGAGCCGACGGCGGCAACGACGACGAGGCCGAAAAGCTTGCTTGGAATGGAGTTCAATGCATCGAGAAACCGGCTCAGGATCGCGTCGAACCATCCACCGACAACTGCGGCGGTCATGCCGAGCGTCACGCCGCAAAAGCAGCACAGCGCGACCGCAGCCAATGAAATGCCGACCGTATAGCGCGCGCCCATCAAAACGCGCGAGAACATATCACGGCCGAGATAGTCCGAGCCGAGCCACAATTGCCGGCTTATAGGGCCGAAATAGTCCGTATCGACGATATCGCCGACGGAATAGGGGAGCATGTAGGGTGCGAACAATGCGACGATCGTCCAGCCAAGGATTATGGCAAAGGCCACGATGCCAATAAGGCTGACATTATAGCCGAGAAGGGAAGGGGTGCGGGAAGCCAAGCTGTTCGTGGTCATCGCAGCCTCGGATTTGACAGGATTGCGACGATATCGGCCATGGTGATCAGCAGGAGATAACCGAGGCAGAAAATCATTGCGCAGCTCTGGATGAGCGGGAGATCGCGGGTCGCGACGGCGTCCACCATCAATTTCGCGATGCCCGGATAATTGAAGATGGTTTCGACAATGATCACGCCGCCGACGAGATAGGAGAGCGACAGCGCGATCGCGTTGACGATCGGCCCCAGCGCATTGGGCAACGCGTGCCTGAACACCATGCGGCCGCGCGAGGCGCCCTTGAGCAGGGCCATTTCCACATAAGGCGTCTTCAACGTCTCGATCAGGGCCGCCCGGGTCATGCGGATCATCTGGGCTGAGATGACGAAGGTGAGCGTGATGACGGGCATGGCGTAGATCTTCAGAAGGTCGAAGACCGTATGCACCTGGCTGATGGAGGACAGTGCTGGCAGCCAGCGCAGATAGACGGCGAACAGCAGCACCGCAAGCGTTGCGACCATGAATTCGGGCACCGATATGACGCCGATGGAAATGATCGTGACAATCCGATCGTAATAGGAGCCTCGAAGCATGGCCGAAGTAATGCCAAGCAGGAGTGCAAGCGGGACCGAGACGAACGTCGTGATGGCGGCAAGCTCCAGCGTCGCAACCAGACGGCGGCCGATCAGCTCCGCAACGGGCATATTGTTTGCATAGGACGTGCCGAGGTCACCCCTGATCAGGCCCAGAAGCCATTCCAGGAACCGCAGGATCGCCGGCTCGTCGAGATGCATTGCCTTGCGCAAGCCGGCAACCGCTTCTGGCGTAGCTGCCTGGCCGAGCAGAATGGACGCCGTGTCTCCCGGCAGCATATTCGTTGCGAAGAAGACGGCGAATGACACGATCAGCAAGGTGATGAGCGCGATGAAGAGCCGGTTTAGGATGAGATTGGAGACCTCGGATCTCAATGGCGATGCTCCTGCGGCGATCTACGACACGAACGGCGTTCGCGAGACGGAGGTTCCCGGACGGGTTTGCGCCGTCCGGGGGGCTCAGCTGCCGTTAGGCATCGAGCCACAGATACTCCGCCATTGCATAACCCATCATGCCACCGAGCGGATTGGCTTCCAATCCGTGCACCTTGCCCGAAAGCGCATCCACATTCGAGATGTAAGCCGGGATGATGGTGCCGGCTTCTTCAGCGACCATCACCTGCATTTCGGCGTAGATCTGCTTGCGTTTGGCCTGATCGAGCAAGCCGCGGGCTTCGATCAGCATCTTGTCGAACTTTTCCGACTTGTACTGGCTTTCGTTCCACGGTGCATTCGAAGCATAGAGAAGTGAAAACAGGATGTCCGGCGTCGGGCGCGGATTAATGTTGCCGAAATGGATCGGTGCCTTGAGCCAGTAGTTATCCCAATAACCATCGGAAGGAACGCGTTGGACATCGAGCTTCATGCCGATGTTTGCACCGGCCGCCTGGATGATCATCGCCATGTCGATCGACGAAGTTGCAGCGTCGGAGGCTATCACCGGAATGGATTGTCCGAGCACGCCGGCCTTCTGGAAATGGAACTTCGCCTTGTCCGGATCGAAGGCCTTCGGCTTCAGATCGTTGTTGTGATAGATATTGGCGGGGGAAACGGGCTGGTCATTGGCAACTTCGCCAAGGCCGCGCAGGGCCGACTTGACGATCTGCTCGCGATTGACCAGCGACTTCATGCCATCGATGAAGTCCTTCTTGTTGCCCGGTGTCATGTCGAGGCGCATGTTCAGATTGGTGTAATTGCCGCTCGTCGTTTTCGACAGCGTAAAGCCCGACTGTCCGTCGATGAGCTTCATGGCGCGGGGATTGATCGAAGCTGCGTAGTGAATGTCGCCCGAAAGCAGCGCATTGACCCGGGCATTGTCATCGCTGATCGCAAAGAACTCAAATGACTCGAGGTAGGGCTGGCCGGACTTCCAGTAGTTCTTGTTCTTCACCACGACCGAGCGATTGCCCGGATCGAAGGTTTCGAGAACGAAGGCTCCGGTGCCATTGCCCTTCGAGAAGTCCGTCGTTCCGTTGGCGACGATCATGAAGTGATGCAGGGCGAGAATGGTCGGCAGGTCGGCGTTCGGGTCGGCCAACGCGATTTCGACCGTAGACTTGTCGACAGCCTTGAAGCCGGTCATCTGCGCGGCGATCTTGGCGACTTTCGAGCCGACGCCAGGATCGAGATGGCGTTTGAGCGAGAAGACGACATCATCGGCCGTCAGCTCCTTGCCGTCATGGAATGTTACGCCCTTGCGCAGCTTGACCGTCCAGGTCTTGGCGTCCTTGCTTTCGATGCTTTCGGCGAGTTCCATCTGCGTCACGCCGGCCTTGTCGATGAAGGTCAGGCGATTGTAGAGCGAGCAACAGCGCACATAGTCCGTCGACAGCGATGCCTTGGCGGGATCCAGCGTATCGGCGGTCGAGGACGACCAGCCGGCCGCTTTCAGATTGCCGCCGGATTTGGGCGTGGCCGCGACGGCATTCGATGCCCGGCCGAGTACCAGGCCGCCCGCCGACATGGCGACACCGCCTGCCAGAAGCATGGTGAGAAGTTCGCGGCGGGTGGCGCCTCGACGAATGGCGTTCTCGACCATCGCGTCATCCGAGGCAGTCCAGTTCATGATCTTGTCGTTCATGTCATTCCCCTTTTTTCTGGTTGGCAGTCTGCTTTTTATTGGATGCGACGATGATGACGGCTGGTCAGACCGCCTCCAGCGCCCTCACGGCTTCGGCAAGCTCGGCCATGGATTTGAAGTGGTAGTCCGGCGTGGTGAATTTGGCCGGTTCGATCGTGCCGCCGTAACCGGCCTGCGCGTGACGGCGCTGGATCCAGCAGTTCGTCATTCCCAATTGCCGGGATACGCCGATATCGTGGTACTGGCTCTGCGCCACGTGGAGAATATCGTCCTTGCTGGCATTCTCGCCGGCCACGAAGTCGAAGACCTTATGAAAGAACGCCGGATCGGGCTTTTCGGTGCCGGTGTCGTCCGCAGTGAAGGCAGCGTAAAACGGATGTCCCAGTTCCGCCGAGAAATGTTCGAAGGCCCAGCGTCGGGCGTTCGTCATGGCGATCAGCCGATATTTGCGGGCAAGCTGCGCCAGGGCTTCGGCACTGTCGGGAAAGGCTTTCCATTGTCTGGCGGAATCGCGCAGGCGTCGGCCATAGGCCTCTTCGGCCGGCAAACCGAGTTTTGGGGCGATGGCGAGATAGACACGCACGAGATCATCGGGAAACAGATCCGCATCGTCGGCGTAGCGCGCGGCTCGATAGAGCGCGAGCGCCTCCTCGCCGTCGATCGTCACCTTCGCTTCAGCTGCAATTTCGTTGAGGCAGGTTTTGAGGCCGCCTTCGAAGTCGACCAGAGTTCCGACAACGTCGAAGCTCATATATTTGAATTCTGCCAATGACTTAGTCATATCTTACCCCAGTCTGCTTGCCGGCGGCGCCGGGCGGCCGCCTTACGGAAGATTATGCTGTTCCCAGGTCCACTTGTTTTCTGACGCTCCCGAATTCGCCGGGATGGACCTTCATTAAGGATAAGTTTGGCACTTCGACCGCGCCGTTTGCGCCGAATCGGACTAGCGATGCGGCACAAAATTCTGAAAAACGCCTGCGCGCGGTATATCGATCCTAGCCCTCGGCCGGTTCAGTCCTTCAGCGCCCGGCGGATGTCGGGATCTTCGAGCGTCTGATCAAGCGTCGTTTCCGTTCGTTCGATGATCGCGTCGATATCGGCGTCCGTGCAGCAAAGCGGCGGAGCATACCCCAGCACGCCATTGGCGAAGGCGCGGACCACGAGACCGTTTTCCCAAGCCCGGTCGAAAATCCGGCGTGATGGCTGGGCTTCCGCCGGCAGCGGCGTTTTTGCGGCCTTGTCAACGACCAGCTCGATCGCAGCCAGCATGCCGCGGCCGCGGACATCGCCCACCAGGGGATGATCTCTCAGGCTCTCGAGGCCGGCCATCAGCCTCGCGCCGGCCTTTATGCCGTTTTCGAGCAGTCCGCCTTCATAGAGTTTCAAGACTTCCAGCCCGACGGCCGCGCTTACGGGATGGGCGGAATAGGTGTAACCGTGACCTACGGCAGAGGCTCCCGCCCCGTCGGCAATGACCTGATAGACATGATCGGCCATGAACACCGCGCCCATCGGAACGTAGCCGGAGGTGAGCCCCTTCGCCGTGGTGATGAAATCGGGAACGATCTCGTCTTCGGAACAGGCAAAAAGCGGGCCTGTCCGGCCGAAGCCGGTAATTACTTCGTCTGCGACGAAGAGAATGTCGAGTTCCTTGCAGAGCTCCCGCATGGCCTTCATCCATCCCTTCGGAGGGACGATCACCCCGCCCGAGCCCTGGATCGGTTCGGCATAGAAGGCAGCAACCCGGTTTGCTCCAATCGCTTCGACCTTTGCTCTGAGTGCTGCGAGAGACGCTTGGATGATGGCATTCGCATCCTGCCCGACGGGATTGCGATAAGGGTAGGGCGACGGAATTTTGTGCTGCCAGTCGAGCGGAACGCCGAAGCCGGCATGGAAGTTGGGCAGGGCGGTCAGTCCCGCGCCGACCGTGGAAGAGCCGTGATAACCCTGCTCCATCGAGATGAACTGATCGCGCTGCGCCTCACCGCGGGCAAACCAGTAGTACCGGATGAAGCGGACGGTACTGTCGATAGCGTCCGAGCCGCCCAGCGTGAAATAGATGTGGTTGAGGTCGCCGGGGGCACGTTCGGCGAGCTCGGCGGCAAGGCGGATGGCCGATTCACTGCCGAGGCCGAAATAAGCTGTCGCATAGGGAAGCTCGCGCATCTGGCGAGCCGCCGCCTCCACGATCGTTTCGTGACCGTAGCCGGCGTTGACGCACCAAAGCCCCGCGAAGCCATCGATCAACTGGCGGCCCTGAGCATCGGTGACCGTCGCTCCCTTGGCGGATGAAAGCACTCGCACGCCTTGCTGCTCATGGCCGCGATAGGAGGCGACCGGATGCACCAGATGGGCGCGATCGAGCTCGATGAGGGAATTGCTGTACATGGTCTTCTCCGGATCAGCCGAGCGCCTGGTTGGCGAGGGCGAAAGTAGTGACTTTCGAGGAATTGCTACGCTGGATAACGGGGTTCGCCATGGTAATGCCGCCACCGACATGGACGAGCGAATGGCTGGCGAGCCACGGTCCGAGACCGGTTTCCGCACTGGTGTCGACACGCAGGAACGCGCCGGTTTTCCGGCTCATGAAGTGGGACAGCAGCGATTTCGCATCTTCTATGTCTGGGGCGACGACCGGCCCCACGACCTCGCCTCGGCCGAAGGGACGAAGGCAGGCGAAGGCGGCGACCTTGCCGTTGCGGCGGATGATCGCAAATTCACCCAGATCCGCTAATCGTTCAATCAGGGCGGAACGGTCGGCGCCAAAGGCCTCGCGGTCGAGAGCTGTAATTGCCGAGATATCGGCCCTGGTCGCCGCTTCGGTGTTTGCCGGTTTCGCAACCGCCGCCACAAGACCTTGGTGCTGAACGACGGCGCCGGTCTGGCGAAATCCCAGCTTTTCATAGAGCGGCAGGCCATCGGAGGTCGCGGTGAGGCGCAGGGGGCGGGCATCCGCGAGAGCCAAGGCTGCCTCCATGAGGCGGCGTCCCAGTCCGCGTCCGCGCATGCTTGCAGCGACGATCACCATATTGATCGTCGCGCAGTCCGTTTCGTAAGGCGTCAGTAGCGTGGTGCCAACCACCTCACCATCGGCTCCGATTGCAACGACACCTTTGCTGAGGTCCAGGGCGACTTTCCAGTCCTCCAGGCGATGAGGCCAGCCCGCCTCTTGCGACAGCCGGACCGCAGCGTCCAAATGGTCGGGACCGAAAGGCCTGATTTCTATCTGTCGCTCCTGCATGGCGCTCCTCATATTTCTTTTGCCCAAGTGTCGGAGCGTCGGTGCCGGAAGATTATCTGAAGGCGATGTCCTTGACGGTATCTTTGGCCGTAGCTGCTTGCTCTTGCCGCATCTTATGCCGTCACAGTCGCTGACGGCGATCGCGAAACTGGGAGCGAAAGGCGTCTTCGTCGGCTGTCCCTGCAAGCAAATGCCAAACGAACGCCGCTATACGAAACTTTCTGCTCCGAACCTCGCAAAATCAGTGGGCTCACGCGCCGAAAGCAATCCTATTATCGTGTTCTCCACCAAACGCCTCGAGGGGCAACACGTAAGGACGAAGCGCATGACCACCTTCCGCCCGAAATATATTACCTTCGATTGCCACGGCACGCTGATCAATTTCCAGATGGCGGAAGCCGCCCGTGACCTCTATGGCGATCGTCTCGACGAGGCGGCCATGCTGCAGTTCATCAACAATTTCGCTGCTTATCGGCTCGACGAGATCATGGGCGCCTGGAAGCCCTATGCCGACGTGGTGCACAATTCGCTCGAGCGGACGTGCAAGCGCAACGGCGTTGCCTTCAAGGAGGAAGATGCCAAAATTGTTTATGAACGCGTCCCCACCTGGGGGCCGCATGCCGACGTTCCGGCAGGTCTTGCCAAGGTCGCCAAGGAAATTCCGCTCGTCATCCTTTCGAATGCGATGAATAGCCAGATCATGTCGAATGTCGCAAAGCTCGGCGCACCCTTCCATGCCGTCTATACGGCCGAGCAGGCCAATGCCTATAAGCCGCGCTTCCAGGCCTTCGAATACATGTTCGACATGCTCGGCTGCGGCCCGGAAGACATTCTGCACTGCTCGTCCTCCTTCCGCTACGACCTCATGTCGGCCCATGATCTCGGCATCAAGAACAAGGTCTGGGTCAACCGTGGTCACGAGCCGGCCAATCCTTATTATGGCTATGTCGAAATCGCCGATATTTCCGGTCTGCCGGGTGTTGTGGGGCTCTGAGAAAGGGCAGCCAGATGAAATATTCCTCCTATTGGCATGATACGGCGCCCCGCTTTGCGGGTGCCGCCGCCGGCCCCGTCGAAGGGCATTATGACGTCGTCGTCGTGGGCGGCGGCTTCACCGGGCTTGGCGCCGCCCGGCAGCTCGCCATGGCGGGGGCGAAGGTCCTTGTTCTGGAGGCTGAGACCGTCGGCTTCGGCGCGTCCGGTCGTAATGGTGGTCATCTGAACAACGGCCTGGCGCATAGTTACATCGCGGCAAAGGCGGAATTGGGCAAGGAGCGGGCCATCGCGCTCTATCGTGCATTCGATGCTTCGATCGACACGCTCGAAGCGATCATCGCGGAAGAGGGAATCGACTGCAATTTCCGCCGCGCGGGCAAGCTGAAGCTTGCCTCCAAGCCACAGCATTTCGAAGGTCTGGCCAGGAATTTCGAGGCGGTGCATGCCGAGGTCGATCCCGATACCGCGCTGCTTTCCGCCACCGATCTCAAGGATGAGATTGGCTCGCCGTTTCATGGCGCAATGCTCTCGAAGAAAAGCGCGATGATGCATATGGGTCGCTATGTCGCCGGATTGGCCGAGGCGGCCAGGCGACGCGGAGCGGTCATCGTGGAAGGCGCTGCTGTGACGGAGCGCAGCCAAGCTGGCGGTAGGCGCGTCCTCAAGACCACCAAGGGCACCGTCACGGCAGACCAGGTCATGATCGCGACCGGCGCCTACACGACAGCCAATTTCAGCTATTTCCGTCGCCGCATCATGGCGGTCGGCAGTTTCATCGTCGCGACCCGGCCCTTGACGGATGCGGAAGTCGCCTCGGCAATGCCCGGCAATCGCACCTGCGTGAACACGATGAACATCGGCAACTACTGGCGCCTGTCACCGGATAACCGGCTTATCTTTGGAGGGCGCGCCCGATTTTCGGCGACCTCGGATCAGCGTTCCGACGCCCGGAGCGGCGAGATCCTTCGCGAAAGCCTTGCCCGCATATTTCCCCAGCTCGCCGAGGTCGAGATCGATTATTGCTGGGGCGGTCTCGTCGATATCACCAAGGACCGCTATCCGCGTGCCGGCTATCATGACGGCATCTGGTACGCCATGGGTTATTCAGGTCACGGCGCGCAACTTTCCACGCATCTCGGCATGACCATTGCGGATGCGATCCTCGGAAGGCCTGACCGCAACCCGCTCAAGGGGCTCGATTGGCCGGCCGTTCCCGGCCATTTCGGCAAGCCATGGTTCCTGCCTTTGGTCGGCCTGTATTACAAAACGCTCGACAGATTTCAGTGATATCAGCCGGCAGTGGGTTTTGGCGAAAGCGTGACCGCAAAAGAGAGTGGTCGCGCTTGCGTCAGCCACTAACTTAAATGTGGAATCGTTGGCCTGACACACAGGTTACTCTCGGCGCAGTTCCATGGTTCAGAAAGCCAGCCTAGCCACTCTTGGCCCCCAATCCTCTGAAGATGAGTGCTATTATCCTCGCTGCCTGAGCATCGCTATCGGGATGCGATGGAATCTGCCAAAGGACTCCGAGAAGCATCAAAACATCGTCGGCATTTGCACCGCGATCGATCGCGCCGGCGGTCTCGCATGCAGCGATGAGTGAACGCACCGCCAACAGCATCTGCTGATAGGTCTCGCGTTTATCATCCTCGGACGTGGCCGCTTGCAGAAGTCTTGCCACGCCGCGCTTCATGGCGCTGGAATCAGCCACCTGGGCACACCACAGACGAAACGCCTCCAGCGGCGGATGCTCTTGCAAAAGCGTGGATGCGAGAGCCGCAAGGGCATTGATCTCCTTGCGATAAATGGCCAAGGCCAGAGCTTCCCGCGTCGGGAAGTGGCGATAGAGCGTGCCTTGCCCGACTCCGGCTGCCTTGCTGATGGCGCTGAGCGGCGTTTCGGGATCGGCGGTCAGGGCCTTTCGTGCCACCTCAAGTATGCGATCGCGGTTTGCGCGGGCGTCTGCTCGCAACCCATCCTCTTCTATAGCCATATCGCCTCTTGACTAAACGGACAATTGTCCGCTACTTAACGATAAACGGACATTTGTCCGAATATAGCGGATATGGAGACGGACATGCAATATACCAAGCTCGGCCGGACGGGCCTCGATATTTCGCCTATCGCTATTGGCTGTATGGGGTTCGGGGCCTCGTCGCGAGGTTACCCTTCCTGGTCTCTCGACGAGGAAGCAAGCCGACGTCTCGTTCGCCATGCACTTGAGGCGGGCATCAATTTCTTCGACACCGCCAATTTGTATTCAAATGGTTCCAGCGAGGAGATCCTCGGGCGGTCATTGAAGGACTTTGCACACCGTGAAAACGTTGTGATCGCCACCAAACTCAGCGCACCAATGCGCGATGGACCTAATAGTATAGGGCTATCGCGCAAGGCAATCATGACCGAAGTGGATATGAGCCTCAAGCGCCTAAGCACGGACTATATCGACCTCTACCAAATCCATCGTCGTGACAGGACTACCCCTTGGGAAGAAACGCTCGAGACCCTGAACGATGTCGTCAAGGCCGGCAAGGTCCGATACCTCGGTGCATCGTCTATGATGGCCTGGGAATTTGGCAAAGCGCTACACCTGCAGAAATCCAACGGCTGGACCCGGTTCGTGTCCATGCAGGATACCTACAATCTGCTTGACCGCGAAGAAGAGCGCGAGATGCACGCGCTTTGCATCGACGAAGGGGTGCAGACCATTATCTATAGCCCTCTCAACCGTGGTCGACTGGCCAGACCGTGGGGAGAGACCACGCCAAGAGCGGAAACCGAAGCTGTCTACAATCTGGGTGCAGCCACTGCCGACAGCGACGAGCTGATTATCGACGTGGTGGGCGCCATTGCGGAGGAACGGGGCGTCGGACGGTCAATGATTGCGCTTGCCTGGCTGCGTCGCAATCCCGTAGTGGCAGCTTCGATCGTTGGTGCACTGAAAGCGAAACATATCGATGACGCTGTGGCTTCCCTGTCGATCAGCCTCACCGACGACGAGGCAGCAAGACTGGAGGCGCCATATACGCCGCGGCTCGACCATCAGGGAGTGTCAGACCCGGCCATCCTGCGGCGCGCAGCCGAAGCAGCCACAGGACACAGCATCAGCCGTCTCCCGGTCCGGGCATCGCTCGCTAACTGACGTCAGCTCTCGAGCACGCCTTAGCCAAGATCGGACTGTCTCCTTCCCACGAATCCTGGACATGTCCATATCAGTCTTGCAATGGCGGCTCGGGCCATCAGCGGTCACGACTGAGAAATGTGGAACCGTAAAATTTTGCCGATTCCACATTTACGCTAGTGGCGGGCGCGCTTGCGGCCCTTTTTCCAGTCTGAGACGCGACAACTCAGTTAAGACCACCGATGTGGAAGGCCTTTGTTTCCAGATATTCCTCAATGCCGAGCTGAGAACCTTCGCGTCCGAGGCCCGATTGCTTGACGCCGCCGAACGGCGCGACCTCCGTGGAAATCAGGCCGGTATTGAGGCCAACCATGCCGAATTCGAGCGCCTCGCCCACCCGCCACGCGCGCTTCAGGCTCTCTGTATAGAAATAGGCCGCAAGCCCATAGGGCGTGCCGTTGGCAATAGTGATCGCCTCTTCTTCCGTCTCGAAGCGGAAGAGCGGTGCGACCGGCCCGAAGGACTCCTCGGCGGCGAGCTGCATGGCGGTGGTGGCCCCGGTCAGGACGATCGGCGCGGTGTATTGCGGGCCGGCCGGCAAGTCCCGCTTGGCTGTCACGATTGTCGCGCCCTTCGAGAGCGCGTCTTCGACATGGCGGTTGATCTTGGAGATTGCCGCATCGTTGATCATCGGACCGATCGCAACGCCGGCTTCGGTGCCCGGGCCAACCTTCATGGCATCGACGCGGGTGGCGAGCTTCTTGGCGAAAGCATCATAGACGCCGGCCTGGACCAGGATGCGGTTGGCGCAGACGCAGGTCTGTCCGCCATTACGGAATTTGGAGACGATCGCTCCCTCTACGGCAAGGTCGAGATCCGCGTCATCGAAGACGATGAAGGGGGCGTTGCCGCCGAGCTCGAGCGAAAGCCGCTTGATGCTGGCCGCCGCCCCGCGCATCAGCAGCGAGCCGACGGGCGTGGAGCCGGTGAAGGAAATCTTGCGTACGGTCGGATTGGCAAGGATCTCTGCGCCGATCTCGGATGGCATGCCCGTGACGATATTGATGACGCCGGCCGGAATGCCGGCCATTTCTGCAAGCACGCCGAGCGCCAGGGCCGAGTAGGGGGTGAATTCGGAAGGCTTCACCACGACGGTGCAGCCGGCCGCGAGCGCCGGCGCAAGCTTGCGCGTGATCATCGCATTCGGAAAATTCCAGGGCGTGATGATGCCGCAAACGCCGACCGGCTCTTTCAGCACAAGAATGCGGCGGTCGGGCGTCGGCGAGGGAATGGTCTGGCCACCGATGCGGCGGGCTTCTTCGGCGAACCATTTGACGAAGGAGGCGCCGTAGCGGATTTCGCCACGGGCTTCATCAAGCGGCTTGCCCTGCTCGATCGTCAGGATCAGCGCGAGATCATCGATATGCTCGAGCATCAGATCGTGCCAGGCTTCCAGCCGCGCTGCACGCTCGGCATGGGTCCGCTTCTTCCAGGAGCCATAAGCCGCCTCGGCGGCCTCGATTGCCGCCCGGGTCTCGTCGTCGCCCATGTCCGGCACCGTTCCGATGACGGCCTGCGTTGCCGGATCGACGACGGCCACGGTCTTGCCCGAACGGGCGGGAAGCCAGTCGCCGCCGATCAGCGCCTGCTCACGGAACAGGGATGGCATTTTCAGATTTTGCATGTTCGGATCCTTGATGAGACGTCAGATTGCGGCGAGCAGTGCCGTGGTGATCGCGTCGGTCCTGTCTTTGCCCGGAATCGTGCCGATGCCGTTTGCGGTTGTCGCCTCGATCGCCGCCATGACGGCATTTGCCGCGGCCTGCTCGCCCAGATGTTCGAGCATCATGGCGCCGGACCACACCGTTGCGATCGGATTGGCGATGCCGAGATGGGCAATATCGGGCGCAGACCCGTGCACGGGTTCGAACATCGAGGGAGCGTTCCGCTCGGGGTTGATATTGGCCGATGCCGCGAAACCGAGGCCGCCCTGGATTGCTGCGCCGAGATCCGTGAGGATGTCGCCGAAGAGGTTGGATGCGACGACCACGTCGAGGGTTTCCGGCGCCATCACCATGCGGGCGGCCATGGCATCGATGTGATAGCTCGTGACCTCGACATCGGGATAATCCTGCGCGAGCTGCCGGGTAATGTCGTCCCAGAAGACCATCGAATGCTTCTGGGCGTTGGATTTCGTCACCGAGGCGAGCTTGCCGCGGCGGTTCCTTGCTTGCTCGAAGGCGAAACGCAGGATGCGCTCGACGCCCTTACGGGTGAAGATCGACGTTTCGACCGCGACTTCGTCGAGCGTTCCCTGATGAACGCGGCCGCCGGCGCCGGAATATTCGCCCTCGGTGTTTTCGCGGATGCAGAGAATGTCGAAGGCCGATGCCTTGAGCGGTCCCTGGACACCCGGCAGCAGCCTGTGCGGGCGAATATTGGCATATTGTACGAAGTTCTTGCGGATCGGCAGCAGCAGCCCGTGCAGGGATACCGCATCCGGCACTTCGGCCGGCCAGCCGACGGCTCCGAGCAGGATGGCATCGAAACCGCGCAGCGTTGCAATGCCATCGGCGGGCATCATGGCGCCGGTTTCCTTGTAGAAGGCACAGGACCAGGGAAATTCGGTGCCGTCGAGCAGAAAGCCGCCGTTGCCAGCCGCCTTTTGCAGAACCGACCAGGCGGCGGCGGTCATGTCGCGACCGATGCCATCACCCGGGATCAATGCGATCTTGTAGGTTTTCATGTTCACTGTCCTTAAAGACTGATCAAAACGCTCTTGCTCTTGCGATTGGCCTGGAATGCCTCGCGGCCTAGATCCTTGCCGATACCGGACTGCTTATAGCCGCCGGTCGGCAGGATGTGGTCAAGTGAGCGGCTATAGCGGTTGACCCAGATGGTACCGGCTTGGAGACGGCGGGTCAGCCGGATGGCGCGGGAGAGGTCGCGGGTGAAGAGGCCTGCCGCGAGCCCGTAGCTTGGATGGTCGGCAAGCTGCAGGGCTTCTTCTTCCTCCTCGAATGTCTGGAGCGTCAGCACCGGACCGAAGATCTCCTCGATGATGGCTGGAGAAGTCTGATCGACTCCGGCCATCAGTGTCGGGGCGTAGAAATAGCCCGGTGCGTCCATGATCGCGCCGCCGGCAAGACATTCTCCGCCGGCCGCGACGGTGGCGGAGACGATCGCATCGATACGCTGTCTCTGCTTCTCCGATATGATGGGGGAGTAGCGGCTTGCGGCATTCCAGGTGGGACCGGGAGCAACACCCTTCATCCGATTTCGGATGGTGTCAACCAGTTCGGCCGCTATCTTTTTCTCGACGATGAGCCGCGATCCGGCCACGCAGGCCTGGCCGGCATTGCCGACGATACTGGCCGTAACGGCCGCGGCCGCCTTGTCGAGGTCCGCATCGGCAAAGACGATCTGCGGGCTCTTGCCGCCGAGCTCCAGCGTCATTGGCTTTATTCCCGTGCGGGCAATGTTTTCCATGATCGCCGATCCAGCCCGGCCCGAGCCGGTAAAGCTGATCTTGGCGATGTCGGGATGGCTGGTGATAGCCTGGCCGGTCGTCGCGCCGTCACCCAGTACCACGTTGATTAGGCCGGCGGGAAGGCCGGCACGCACGGCGAGCTCTGCCAGATAGATGGATGAAAACGGCGTCATTTCGGATGGCTTCAGGATGACGGCATTTCCGGCAGCCAGCGCCGGGCCAAGTTTCCAGGCGGCCATGTTGATCGGAAAGTTCCAGGGCGTGATGGCACCCACCACCCCGTAGGGCTCGGTCATGATCATGCCGATATTGCCGTCGTCGGTCGGCACGAGGTCGCTGCCTTCCTTGTCGGCGAATTCGGCGAAGAAGCGGATCTGCTCTGCCGAGATCGCGATATCGCCCTCGACAAGCTGGCCGACGGGGCGCGTCGAAGCGACGGCCTCCAGCCTTGCCAGCGTTTCGGCTTCCTCCTCGATGAGCTTGGCCCAACGGTGCAGGACATTCAGGCGCTCGCGTGGGCGGACGCCGCCCCAATTGCTTTGCTTCAGCGCGGCCTTGGCCGTCTGAACGGCCTGGTCGACAATGGAGGCGTCCGCGACCGGGCATCCGGCATAGGCTTTGCCATCGGAAGGGCGGTGCATCGGAATGACACCGTTCGCGGCGCTGAAATGCTCGCCGATGAAATGCCCGACGGGGAGCGAAAGACTATCTGGATCGAAGCTCAGGTCCATAATGATACCTCCGGTCAATTTACAGAGATGCTATAGGATCGGCGAAGTAGCTTGATCCGATCGCGTCGGCTGTCGCGGCGGAAAAAGCCGTTTTGAGAAGGTCCCGCAGTGTATTCTTTGGTCAGGCCAGATGCGGCGCGGGCTCAGAGGCCGCGCCGAGGTAGCAAAGCTCAAGGGGTGACGGTCACGTATATCTTCCGGACCGTTTCGATCGTCTTCCAGATTCCGACGAAGCCCGGTTTCATGACGAAGCTGTCACCTGCTTTATAGACGACGGACTCGCCGCCTTCCGGTGTCAATTCGACGACGCCGGAGAGAATATGGCAGAATTCGAAGGTTTCGCCCTTGATCGAACGGCTGACGCCGGGTGTGGCTTCCCATACACCGGTGTGCACAGTCTCGTTGCGCGCAACGTCCTGTGCCCAGGTCTTAAGCTTCGGATCGCCCGAGATCAGTCGCTCCGGCGCGACGACGTTTTCGCGCGGTGCGAAGGAAGGGTTGGGGTCAATCGTCTTGAGGAGGGACATGGAGTTCCTTTCGGGTTGGCGATCAGTAGCCGCGGCGGCGGTCGACGAGGCCGAACGGGTCCAAGCCCGCCCGGATCCGCTTGATGTTGTCGATGACGGTGCGTGCAGCGCTATGGGGCTGGGTGACGCTCGCAATATGCGGTGTCAGCAGGATGCGGTCGTGGTTCCAGAACGGATGTCCGGTCGGCAGCGGTTCGGGATCGGTGACATCGATCACGGCGCCGGCAAGCCGGCCGCTGTCGAGCGCTGCCAGGAGATCTTCCGACACAAGCTGCGGTCCGCGGCCGACATGCACAAGGCTTGCACCCTGCGGCAGTTTTTCGAAGAGATCGACGTTGAGAAAACCGCGAGTTTCGTCGGTCAGCGGCAGGAGGCAGATCACGATATCGGTCGTGGAAAGCATAGCGTGGAGTCCAGCTTCGCCGGCAAAACAGGTAACGCCCTCCAGTTCGCGTTGATTGCGGCTCCAGCCGGAAAGCACAAAGCCGAACGGCTTCAATCTTTCGAGCACGGCCTGGCCAAGGTTCCCGAGCCCCAGCACGCCGATGCGGCGTTCGGCGGCCTGAACCTGTGGCAAGGCATTCCAGACCTGACGGTGCTGCTGGCTGAGATAGGAGGGCAGATTGCGGTGGAGTGCGAGGACGCCGAGCGTCACATATTCCTGCATCATGCGCGTAATGCCGTCTTCGACCATACGCACGACTTTTACGTGATCGGGGACATTTGTCGTATCGAACTGATCGATGCCGGCACCGATTGAAAACAGAACTTCGAGATTGCGGTAGCGCGGCAAGTCGTCCGGAACCGTCCAGGTGATCAGATAGCGTACGGCATCCGGGTCGACGGACGTCGGATCCATAGAGAAGGGGAGATCCGGCAGCTCGCGGGCGAAGGCTTGCTGAAAGACATGGCCGCGGCGGGCATCCGAATTGAAGAGGAACGTCATGGGCTTCTATCCTTCGGTCTTACGGCATCACACCAGGCAACGACGGCCGAGAGCCTCGATCATGGCCTGGCAGGCGTCGAGTTCGTGCGTGAGGATGAATTCGTTCGGCTTGTGTGCGCGAGCGATATCGCCCGGACCGCAAATGATCGCCTCAAGGCCGGCACGCTGGTAGAGCCCGGCTTCAGTGCCATAGCTGACGGCTGCCAGCGGTTCGATGCCAGTCAGCTCGGCCAGCAGACCGGCAAGATGCGCTGTCCGCGGAAGGGAGAGGGCGGGGTAAGAACTCAGCTCCTCCCATTGCACCTGAAAGCCCCGACGCTCAAGCGCGGCGGCGGCCTCGTGCACCGGTAGGAGCAGTGCTGCCGGGTCCGCGCCGGAAATTGCCCGCGCTTCGACTTCGAGCGTGCAGAGATCTGGAATGATATTGATGGCCTGCCCGCCGTAAATGGTGCCGACAGAGATCGATGAATAAGGCGGCTCGAACTCCGCTTCGAATGGCCCCTGGGCCAGAGAATGCGCGGTCGAAACGGCGGCCTGCAAAACCTCGGCGGCGGCATGGATTGCGTTGAGACCGAGATCGGGCCGCGACGAATGACCGGAGCGTCCCTTCAGGGTGAGGCGGGCGGCTGATTTCCCCTTATGGGCGAGGATGGCCCGCATGTTACTGGGTTCTCCGACAATGATGCCGAGCGGCGTCTCGCAAAGCTCCGGCAGGCGCGCAATGAGATGCGGTACGCCGCGGCAACCTGCTTCCTCGTCATAGGAGAAGGCTAGATGGATCGGCCGCATCAGAGGGCTTGCGGCGAGCATTGGTACGGCCGCCAGAGACGCGGCCAGAAAGCCCTTCATATCGCTGGTGCCGCGGCCATAGAGTCTATCTCCATCGGCCCGCAGCACGAAGGGGTTGCTCGTCCATCCCGTTTCGTTTGCCGGCACGACATCCATGTGACCGGAGAGGACATAACCGCGTATATCACGGGGACCGATCGTGGCAAAAAGGTTCGACCGGTCTCCCTCGGGGCCAGCAAGGATATCAACCGTGGCGCCGAAGGACTTCAGGTAGGCGCCGATCCACTCGACAATCTCGGCATTGGGCGTTCCAACGACGGAATCGAAGCCGACCAGTTTTGCCAGAATGTCCGATGCCTGCATTGGTGTTGCCAATCTCCGATTGCCGTCCTCGTCTGTGCAAGCGACGTCTTGATCAAAGGAAGGTTAAGCCTCAATCAGTAGAATACCTGCCGAAAGTATGGATCATACGGTGAATTCTTGCGCCGCCGTTTGCATAGGCAGTGAAATGTTTCGTTGAGTCTCGGCTAAGCTCGCCAAAGCATGATGCCGGCGTGAGCGAATATGTAGCCGGGAGGATCGGATGGCGTCTGGATCACCAATGGAAAAAATACCCGAAAAGCTGCATGTCGATGCATTCGAACTGCGCTTTGCCGACATCTCAGAGGTCTCTTTGTCGCAGCTTCAGGCTCTCTCGATGTCGGTCGGGTGGCCGCATCGATCGCAGGACTGGCAGCACCTGCGGGATGTCGGCCGCGGCTTCGTGGCGCTTGACGAAATCGGCAGGGTTTCCGGTTCCACCATGTGGTTCCCGCACGAGGAGAGCTTCGCCACATTCGGAATGCTGATCACCGCACCGCGCCTGCAGACGAACGGTACGGCGGAGTGGCTGGTTAAACGGATGCTGGAGGAATGCCACCATGAACGGATACGGTTGAATGCGACAAGAGCGGCACGCCGGATGTGTGCAACTTTTGGATTTATGCCGAAACAGACGGTCTTTCAGTGTCAGGGGGAGATTCTATCCGTACCTCAGGCGGGCGATATCAGGCCGGGGCTTGATCTTAGGCGGCTCGAACGTAGCGATCTGGATGCGGTTGCGGCTCTGGATGAGCCGGCTTTCGGTACGCTGCGCTATCAACATCTCAAGCGATTGTTTGAAAGCTCCATCTGCTACGGTCTTTATGATGGTGGCAGGCTAATGGCTTATTCCATGCGGCGCCGGTTTGGCCGCGGTCACGTCGTCGGTCCTGTCGTCGCGTATTGCGAGGAAGACGCGATTGCTGTCGTTCATCCGCATGTCGTAGCGCATGTCGGCAGTTTTTTGCGCCTCGACACCCATTTTGGTGCCGGACTGTTCGCCAGTTTTATCCAGCAAAGCGGAATGTCCGTCTTTGACACCGTGACCACTATGGTTTCCTCTGAGAGGGCCTCCTATGGAGCCCCGAACACAGGTTCTCCGATCGTATTTGCACTTGCGTCGCAGTCTTTCGGATAATTGCAAGGAAGTCCCCTCAGTTATCAATAGCCTTGCCGGTGGAAGCTGAAGCTGCTTCCCCGGTGATGCGAGGTTAAAGGTGGCTGAAGCCCTTGGCTGATAATCGGCAGCCATGATCCAAGCCAGTGTCAGTTATAAGCGTCATCGTTTTCCGCCCGCTGTGATTGGCCATGCAGTCTGGCTATACGCGCGATTTCCGCTGAGCCTGCGGCTGGTGGAAGAGAGGCTGCTGGAGCGCGGCATCGTCGTTTCTTACGAGATGGTTTGATGCTGGGCGAGAAAGTTCGGCCCGGACTATGCCGGCCGTTTCCCGCGGAAATCGCCGAGCGCCAGCGATGTATGGTATCTCGACGAAGTGGCCGTGACGATTGGCGGATTGCAGCGTTTCGTGTCCGTCTTCTCGGCGGTCGGAAATCTCTTCGTTCCGCCTCACTCAAAACGCTCAGCTATCGCCGTCCATTTACATCGCCTAAGCGCCATATCGCATTGGAAGGCCGTTGCTGGCATGGCCAGCTGATCCAAGCGCATCTGTCCAAAATACTCTCCGCAGAATTAACCTGCCATCACCCACGAGAATGCTGCCGCTGAATCGCACAGAGTGAGGATGAGCCCGGTTAAATGCAAAACGACATTGGGAAACGGGCGCTCCCGGAGAAATATCTCGTTCTCGTCGAGAAGAATGTCGTCCGCGCGATGCAGCGGCGGCTCTCCGAATTTGCAGCCGCATAATATAGCGGATTGGAAACTCCTGGCGTTGTGTAAAATTGATCTTGGGTGCCTTGCTGGAAGATTGTGAATTCGAGGGAAACCTGCGAACATGAAGGCAGTTTTTCTCCTGATGGTTTCTTTATGAACAAAAAACCGGATGTAATCGACGTTGAGCTTGGATTGCGCATCCGGCTGCGTCGCGAGGAATTGTCAATTACGCAGGATGTATTGGCCGAGAAGCTTCGCATAGGGCCTCAAGAGCTCGAAAAATACGAATGCGGCTTCGAGAAAATCAGCGCCAGTCGCCTTCTGCATGTTTCCGAAATTCTCGATGTCCCAATCATGTTTTTCTTCGAAAGCGAATCGGACGAGGCGCTTCCCTCCAAGGAGGCGCTAGCTGGTTTTCGATTTGCGAAGCATCATAAAGCCGTTCTGCGAACAGCCTTATCGGGGATCGTGGACAAGCGGTTGCGGGCGAAGATCCTCGCCTTTGTGCAATCAAGCGAATCTGGTAGTGAGCGCTGATCTGGTAAAATGACATTTCATTTAACGACCCTCGGAAGCTGTGCCCTTTACGATGAGAAGGGCGATCGTGTGAATGCGCCGAAACAGGCGCTACTCATGCTTGCCTATCTCCGTGATTGCCGGCAATCGATACCACGCAAGGAGTTGGCAGCATTTCTCTGGTCCGGCAATGTTCAAGCGGCCGGCGTCAACTTGAGATCGACCCTGCTGCGTTTGGCGACTGCGACGTCCAAATCCCCCAAGCCGCTGATCAGCGGCGTCGCTGCGAACATCGCTTTGAATTTCGACGCGCTCCGCTGCGATCTGGATGCCATCGAAAATACGTCCGGCGTTGCCAAGCTTAGCGCCCTTAGCGATGCGGTTGCCAAGAATTTTCTACCCATTTACGGCAGCGGCTTTACAGCTGTGGCCGTCTGGGTACGCGACGTGCGCGCACGGCTCGCGGGAGAGCTGCGAACCGAATTCTTCAAGGCGCTGAATGCACCCTCGTCGCCTCAATATCGCGGTGAATTGAAGCGTGCAGCCATGCTTCTGTTGGATAGGGATCACTCCGATGATGAGGTCAGGATAGCGCTTGGCGAGAAAATCACCTCTTACATTCAGGTGATCGGCGAAACGAAAGATCCGACTTCAAGCCACCCGGCTGAAGACACGATTCCGCTCTCCGCCGACGGTAGGGTGCCCCGTATCGCCCTGCTTCCTCCCGAGACGCTGGAGGCAGCAGAGCGAGCCGGCTCGGTTGCCAATGCGGTCATCGAAGACCTCACGATCAGCCTTTGCGTCGATCGAAGCGTCTCCGTGGTCGCTCCCTACACGGCTGAGCAGATTCGGTCTTCCAACGACAAGGCGGGGCTTCTCAGGCAACATAACGTGGTCTACGCGCTCGATACGAAGAGGACTGGCGACAGTCTTTTTGCGCAGCTGATTTTCATGCCGCGCGACGAGATTGTTTGGGCAACGCGCGTTCAATTGGATAGCGCGGCCATAACGGAGCATCGCAACGAGATCGCCACTGCGATCCAGCACTCCATCATCGAGCGTGTGGGCGCCTTCCACCACATAGTTTCCGATTTCAGCTGCAAGCCTCAGGCCTATTTTGCTTATCTTGAGGGCGTGCAATGCCTGTCCCGGCTGGGCCTTCAGAATGTCCGCCGTGCGCGCAAGCACTTCAGGGAAGCTCTTGAGCACGAGCGCGGTTTCGCGGCGGCCCTTGCGGGCATCGCCCGAACCTTGACCATGGAATGGGTTTTGACGGCCCGGGGCGACAGCGATCTGTTGAGTCAGGCGGAAAAAATGGCGGCGGATGCGATCCGCGATGACAGTCGGTTTGCCGGAGGTTTCAAGGAAATTGGGGTTGCTCGGCTTTATCGCGGAAATATCGACGGTAGCCTGGAGGCCTTGTCGAATGCCGAGGATCTTAGCCCCCACTACGCGGACGTCATTTGTAGTCATGCCGACAGTCTTACCCATGGCGCCAATCCGAAAGCGGCATTGGCAAAGGTCGCAATGGCTCTCGATCTCAATCCGCTTGCTCCGGACTATTATTACTGGACCGCAGCGGGAGCCAGCTATTTCCTTGGGGAGTATACCGAAGCATTGGCTTATCTTGACAGGATGAGAGAGCCAGGGCCGGCAAGCAGGCTTGCGGCGGCAAGCTGGGCAATGCTTGGCGATGCTGCCAAGGCCAAGACATATCGGCTGCGCGCCTTACGCGATAATCCGAATTTCGATCTTGAGGCATGGCTGTCCATGATTCCAAACAAGGAAAAGTGGCAGACTGAGCATTACAGGGAAGGCCTGCTGAAGGCCGGGTTTTGAAAGGAAGATATTATGGCAGGCGCAGTGTTGCTTGGAATCAAGGGCCAAGAGGGGCTTTGGCTGGTTGACCTCGAAAAGGGGACTGTCGTCCGATACACGCGGCGGCTGTCGGGTGATCTGGCGAAGGCGGCGTCCTGGCGGGCCAAAGGGGTTAGAGTGGAGAAAGATGTCGATTTCGCTGTGGCGTTAAGGTCGGCAAGCTCCGCGGCCTCAGGCCTTTATGAGGGCTAGGCGCTCGTTCATCCGTGTCGAACAATTTTAGAGCATGCCCCCCTGGGGAAACCTTGTCGAGGGTTTCGCCCTATCTGGAGCGGCTTGGCATAACCCGTGTCGGCCGCCAGACCGAACTCGATCGCATAGGCATTCCCGTTTGGTGTGCCTACGCCCCGAATTCCAGGGCGATCGTCATCGCTCAGGGAAAAGGTCTGGACGACGTCTCCGCGAAGACATCTGCCGTGATGGAAGCGGTCGAGCGATCGGTCGCGACCCAACCTTTCTGTTCAGCATTGATGGCAAGCCAGGATGATCTTGCCGCAAGCGACCATGCCACGGATTGCCTGGAGGATCTGCTGGCGATCGGCGCGCAACCGGTAGAAGCCGGTGAACAGATCAGATGGTCTCAAGCCCACGATCTGGCAAAGAACGTCTCGATATTCGTACCTTTCGAGGCCGTTCATCTTGACAGGACGCATGTCAGCCCACGCTTTTGGGTATCATCGGACGGATTGGCGTCGGGGAATACCTGGCATGAGGCAGTCCTGCACGGGCTGTTGGAGCGGATAGAGCGGGATGCTTGCGTCCTTTGGAACGTCGACGAGCCAGAGTATCGATATGCGCGCCGGATAGATCCACAAAGCATCGAAGACAACGATATTCGCGAGATGCTGGAGAAGATTTTCTCCGCCGATTTCGATGTCGCCCTTTTCGATGTGACGAGCGATTTGGCCGTTGCCGCCGTCGTCGCGTTGCTACGGCCGAAAGGCGATGACGGTTCGCTCAGATATGTCGACTTGACCATGGGGGCAGGCGCATCCTTGTCCCCCTATGTGGCCGCAGCCCGGGCAATTTCCGAGGCCGTGCAGTCGCGGATGACCTTCATCGCCGGTGCCAGAGATGATCTTGTCCCGGAGTTGTTCTCACGCCGCGCTGATCCAGCCCTCCTGCTGTCGTTCCGGGCGCGATATACGACGAACCTCGATGAACTGCCATCGATGCCTATCGGGCCTGCGCAGGATGCGCTCGACCATCTTGTCGAGGCTCTGTCGGAGCGCGGGATCGACCAGCTTTATGCAATCGAGCTCGCACCTGAATGGCTGCCGGCATCGGTCGCAAAGGTTTTCGCGCCACAACTCGAACATCCGGATGGGAACCGCCGAACTCGTTTTGGCAGTCGCGCATTCTCGGCGAGCCTCTTATGAAAGTGATCTTTGTAGGCCCGAGCCTGCCCGATGCCGACGCTTTCGCAGACGACACGATGATTATACGGTCCCCGGCGCGTCAGGGCGACGTCGTCAGAGCCCTTGAGGATGGGGCGACGGCCATCGGCCTTGTCGACGGCCAGTTCGAGTTTGTCGCGCCGGTCTGGCATAAGGAGTTGCTCTTTGCCTTATCCAGAGGTGTCCCGGTGTTCGGGGCAGCCAGTATGGGAGCGCTCCGCGCAGTGGAGTGCCAGGCTTACGGCATGGTCGGCGTTGGCAGGATCTTCGATGACTACGCTTCTGGACGCCGGGTGGATGATGCGGATGTCGCCCTCCTTCATGGCCCGGCGGAACTGGGTTATCCGGCCTTGTCAGTCCCGCTGGTCAATGTTGATGCGACGATCGAAGCCGCAATTGACCAAGGCGTTATCGGTGGAGAAGTCGCTCTACAGCTCTCCCAAGCAGCCCGTCGTGTATTTTTCAAGGACCGGACCTGGAGGCGTGTTGCCGAAACCAGCAATATGGACACAGGGCAGGTTAGGGCTCTCGTCGCAACTGCGTGGAGTGACCAGAAGCGCCAGGATGCGATAGAGCTGATGCGCGCAATAGTGGAGATACCATCATCGGCACCTAAGGCGGGCTGGTCCTTCAATGCAACTCCGCTGTGGCGCGAACTCTTCCCACAATTTTGCCGCATGTAGCCGATTCTCTAATGCAGGCTTTGCGTGTGCAACGCCTTTGCAACGCACCTCACCACTTGAAATATGCCAATCTCGCCTCAGGAAATTTTGTTGGGGGCTTTAAGAGTGATTGATTTTGAAGGTCATGAGCGTCATTGCGAGATCTTGGCGCTTGTCAAAATGATGCAGTATGCCGGTCAGATCGCCAGCGGGCTCGATACACCGCAGGCCGTGTTCCTGATAAAGGAGGCACAAGATGCTCTTCTTTCCGTCTTGAAGACCGAAAGAGCGGCGCTCTCAAATGCACATCTGGGCGGGCTTGTCAGTGACACGCATGGTCACTGCTAGCAGGTTCGCGTCCTGCAGAAATTACCGATCAATACATTTAACCGATGCCGGCTTGGCACTTGGAACCTTCAAGAGGTCTAGTTTGCTTGGAAGAATACCAGCCAGGGTGAGCCGGTCCGCGAAAAAAGCAAGCTCCGCTGATACAGGGGACATTGTTCTGGAATTTAAGGACCCTCATGGAAATATGAGGGTCGAATTCGTTCTGCTTGCAGCGATTATTGTTGTGTGGCTTACGATTGCCTGCACCATCTGCCTGTCGTTGAACTGGTTCTGATTTCTGGCTCGTGGCTTGCAGCGCGGCTGCGATTGTAGATCGGGTGAAACGTCTTAAGCGAAGACGGCGCGTTCGCGCTCGTATGTGGCGCGGAAATTTCTGGTCCCTCGGTCCGGAGGAAGCGCAGACCATGATTTCTTCCCCGGATCCGGGCGACAGACATATGTCTATTCGCCAAGTAAGTTCAGCCCAAAGCTCTTCCCGATAGACTACGCGGTTCGCGCCTCAGCGATTTGCGTCCGGCAGGCCCGTGGCCGCAGTACGCAGTTCGCGATACCGGCTTGAGGTGACGTCGTAGCGCGGTCCTGCATGGAGCCGAAGCGTTGCAAATGTCGCTTTGGCTTGAAGCGTTTCACGATTCATTCTCGCCGCCGGACTGGGTGGTGCGAAACATCCCATATATTTTTAGGGGCATTAATCCTGTTTCAACAAAGCTGGGCTAATTATTCCTTTGATTGGGCAGGGCATGATGCGCCTGTGATCGGGCGGCGCCTCGATGGCTCACGGACTGCTTTTCTTTTAGAAAATTTCACCTCAAGAGCTCCAGAAGTACGTGTTTTGGCGAAGCGGGTTAGCGTTACAGCACCCCGAACGTAGGTGAGCAATTATGATTTTTTCTCTTCGCAATATACTTCTTGGGATTTTCCTTTTTCTCAGCATTGCCCTATGCGTGCTAACGGGATCTTCGACGCTTGATGCCTATCGCGATGCAGGCAAGTATGCCGACGTCTCGAAGTTCACCATGCTAGACCGCGCACTCTTCCAAACACTCGCGAATTTTCGCAACGAGCGAGGTGACGGGTCGTCGCTCGCCAAACTTGAGCTTGGCGCGCAAGATGCAACGCTTACCTTGCTGAAAACGGACAGGGGCATCGTCGACAAATATATGGCTGATGCAAAATCGGTCTTTGCAAACATCGACGACCCGACGCTCAAAGCTCCGATTGCCGATGTCATGAACGCCTATGATCGCGTGGTCGCATTCCGCTCAAAGCTCGACAACGAAGTCTCTAAGAAGCTTGCTGATCGTGACCCGACATTGCAGGCCACGACGCTGGACCTCGGTCAGCAGTTCTTGACCGCGTTGGAGACAGGTTCGACCGCCATTGAAAACCGGATTCGCGCGAGCGATCCTTCAATGACGGCCCTTATTCAGATCCGTGCGCTGACATGGTACACGCGCGCAACGGCCGGTGCTGCAAACTTGTTGTACGTCAACACACTCGCCTCTGGAGAGGCGATGAAGCCTGAGGACGTCAGCAAGATCCAACAATTCGATTACGCCGCGAACTTCACCTGGGGGCAGATCGGCACTCTGGTCAATCATCCGTCGACACCACAGGTCGTCAAAGACGCTTATAAGATCAGCAGTACGACCTTTTTCAGCGGTGATTTTGCAGCAAAACACAATGCATTGCTTGCGAAGTTCGCAGCCGGTGAGAAGAAAGCCATGTCTCTCGACGACTGGCGTCCGGTCGGCAATGCCGCCCTTCTGACGATCACGAACACCGCCGCGGCAGCAGCAGATGGCATGGTCGCCAATGCAGCCGCCAGCCAGAGTGATGCATTCGTCAGTTTCATCGCCTACGGGCTCACTTTCCTTGTTGCCGTCGCCCTGAGCATTACGGGCATCTGCGTCATCATCTATCGCGTCACCAAGCCCGTCGGGGTGCTAACTCATTCCATGACCGAACTCGCCCAAGGCAACCTCTCGGTCTCAATCGGTGGCGTCGAACGGCGCGACGAGATCGGCGCCATGGCGCGTTCCGTGCAGATTTTCCAACAGGCAGCCTTGCGCAACAAGGCGCTGGAAGCGGAAGCTGCCGAGGCACGCATTACATCGGAGAATGAACGCGTCGAAGTCCAGCGCCGTGTCGAGGCAGAGGCAGAAGAGAGGCTGCTGCAGGCAACGGGTTCGCTTGCGACGGGACTTCGTCATTTGGCATCCGGCAACCTGCGCTGTGAGATCGAAACGCCGCTGGCTGCGCAGTTCGAAGCTCTGCGTCACGACTTCAATTCATCGGTCAGCCAGCTGCGCGCTGCCATGTCCCAGGTCGGCCAGGCCGCGTCGCTGGTAAACAGCGGTAGCTACGAGATCTCGCAGGCTTCCGACAATCTCTCCAAGCGAACGGAGCAGCAGGCCGCCTCGCTGGAAGAGACAGCAGCAGCGCTCGAAGAGGTAACAGCCAATGTTCAGTCGACCTCCAAACGAGCTGGCGATGCACGTGACCTGGTACGTGGTGCCCGATCACGGGCAGAAAACTCCAGCCAGGTCGTCGGCAATGCCGTCAGCGCCATGGGAAGAATTGAGCATTCGTCCAAGCAGATCAGCCAGATCATCAGCGTGATCGACGAGATCGCCTTCCAGACCAACCTGCTTGCGCTTAACGCCGGCGTCGAGGCGGCGCGTGCGGGCGAAGCCGGTAAAGGCTTTGCCGTTGTCGCCCAGGAGGTCCGCGAGCTGGCCCAGCGTTCGGCCAATGCCGCCAAAGAGATCAAGGCCCTGATCGGCAACTCCGAAGTCGCAGTCAGCGAAGGCGTGAAGCTCGTCAACGACACCGGCGAGGGTCTCTCAGCTATCGCCGACCTGGTCCTGCAGATCAATCAGCACATGGATGCGATTGCAACCGCCGCTCAGGAGCAGTCCATGGGTCTTTCCGAGATCAACAGTGCCGTCAATCATATGGACCAGGCGACACAGCAGAATGCCGCCATGGTCGAAGAGATGAATGCGGCCGGCGCAGGTTTGGCCGAAGAGAGCAAGCGTCTTGGCGAGCTTCTGAGCGCATTCCGCACAGGCGAAGCCGAGCGCATGGAGCCGCAGGCGAGGCCCGTGGCCCGGCCTGCCTCCGCCCCGACAACAGGCCGGCTTGCTGCGCGCCCCGCTCCCGCTACGCAGGGCAATGCTGCACTTAAACATCTCCAGCAAGAGTGGTCGGAGTTCTGATTGGTCTGATGTGAAGACGGATGCCGCAATTCTACCACGGCTCATCAAGCGAAGATTGGCCCGGACACTTTGTGCGGGCCATTTTCGTTAAGCCAATTCGGCGTCTCGCGGCCGCATCACTCGAACTTGACTAAGTCCTTAAAGATCAAGTGCCCCCAGCTCTTTCCGCGCGCATGTACAAGCAATCCACCCTCCGAAAGTCTGCCAAGTTGGATGGGCGCGAAACCGAGCCTTTCCGCAAGCGCACCAATCTCGTCTGCCGCAGCGACGTCGTCGCTCGCCAGGAACACGACCCTCCTGCCGCCATGGACCGCCGGATCCTGGTCAAGAACGGCGGCAGCCAGATGGTTGAAGCCCTTGACCAACCTTGCGCCAGAGAAAGCCTGCCCGACGACCTTGGAAGAAGGCTGTCCTCCCAGTTGCTCAGGGGACACGCCGTAGGCATTGGTCACATCGACGATCGTCTTCCCCTGCCAGGTGAGGAGCGCCTTCGCGACCTCCGGGTGCTGTTCGAAGCGGACTGCCAAGAAGATGATGTCCGCCTTGACGGCTTCCGCTAATGTTTTTGCAATGACCTTAGGCCCGATCGCGGCCGCATCAGCTGCAAAGCTCTCCGGGTCCCGCGTGGTTGCAACAGATACTTCGATGCCCTTGCGGGCAAAGGCCTTGGCCAGCGCTCGGCCGATATTGCCGAAGCCGATGATTGCATAGCTCATAATGCTTTTCCTATCCTGTGTTGACGTTGGCTCAGACCTGCGCCCAACCGCCATCGACGGCGAGATCTATACCGGTGATGTAGGAGCTTTCATCTGAGGCGAGGAAGGTGAGGGCGGCTGCGATTTCCTCTGGCTTGCCCCTGCGACCCATTGGGATCTGAGACGCAAACTGGGCGACTGCCTCCTCGGCTTGCTCTGCGGTGAGGCCGGTCGTTGTCGCCAAGGCGGGAGTCTCGATCGCGCCAGGGCTCATCGTATTGACGCGGATATTGCGATCCTTCAGCTCTAGGGTCCAGGACCGCGAGAAGCTGCGAACAGCCGCCTTACTTGCTGCGTAGGCGCTGAACGCTGGCAGCCCCATCACGTTCGAGACCGAAGAGTTCAGGATAATCGATCCGCCGTCCTTGAAGAGAGGAAGGGCCTTTTGTACGGTAAAAAACAGCCCCTTCACGTTCACATCGAAGGTCTGGTCAAAATGAGCCTCAGTAGCTGCCGCGAGTGGTGCGACCGTGCCTGCGCCCGCGTTTGCGAAGAGAATGTTGATGTGACCATGTTTCTCCTTCACGATGGCGTAGAGCCGGTCCAGATCTTCCAAGCGCGAGACGTCGCCCACGACCGTCGTCACGTTTTTCCCGATAAAGGCGGCGGCCTCTTGTAAGGCTTTCTCGCGTCGCCCGATAATCACGACCTGCGCACCTTCCTCCACGAAACGCTTGGCTGTGGCCAAGCCGATCCCGCTGCTTCCGCCCGTGATGACTGCGATTTTACCTTCGAGTGCATTCATAATCTTTTGTCCTTCGTTGTGTGTGAGATAGGCACGGAACCGCGCCGGGGTCAGATTTGCGCCAGGCCGCCGTCGGCGGCGACCTCGCTAGCGGTCATGAAGCTGCTGTCCGAGGAAGCGAGAAAGGCAGCCACCGCTCCGATCTCAGCCGGATCGGCCATGCGCTGGAGTGGCGTGATCGCGCCGTAGGCCTTCTGGCCCTCCTCCCCAAGCGCTTCCTTCGCAAGTTCGGTCGCCGTCGCGCCGGGCGACAGCACGTTTACGCGGATACCGGTGCCCTTCAGGTCCTCGGCCCAGGTCCGCGCGAGATTGCGCACCGCTGCCTTGCTCGCGCTGTAGGCGCTGAATGCGGGGGCGCCCGTGGTGCCGGCGCTCGATCCGGTCAGGATGATCGAACCGCCGTCGCTCATCAGCGGTAGCGCCTTCTGGACCGTGAAGATCGTGCCCTTCACATTGGTGTCAAAGGTTTCGTCGATATGCGCGGCGGTGATCTGGCCGAGAGGAAGCGGGCTTCCTGTTCCAGCATTGGCGAACACGATGTCGAGGGTTCCGCGCTCGGCCTTCACCGCCGCATAGAGCCGGTCGAGATCGGCTTCATCGGAAACCGAGCCCTTCACTGCGCGGGCGTTAGGCCCAAGCTCGGCCACAGCCGCATCGAGTGCTTGCTGCCGACGGCCATAAATGAAGACGAAGGCACCCTCTTCGATAAAGCGCTTTGCGGCGGCAAGGCCGATACCGGTGGCGCCGCCAGTGATCACGGCGGTCTTACCCTCAAGCTTTCCCATGACTTTTCCTTTGTCGCGTCGGAGAGCGCCTGTTGCCATCTGCGCAGACGGACGCTACCTCAGTGGATCATCGATCCGCTTCATAACCGGATCGGCGATCCACATATATGGATCGCCGATCCATTTAACAAGGTAGTCCATGCGAGCCGACGCAGAAAAAAATCGCAGCCAAATTCTCACCGTCGCGCGTGACGTTGTCGCCGAGCATGGTGTGGACGCGTCGATGCGTGACATTGCCCGCCGGGCCGGCGTCGGGTTGGCCACGCTGCTCCGTCATTTCCCGACGCGAGAGGCGTTGTTCGAAGCGCTGCTGTGTACTCATCTGGACGCACTGACGCAGAGGGCAGCCGAACTCGAACGGTCAACTTCGGCCGACGAAGCGCTTCTCTCCTGGTTTCGAAAATTGGTGGAATTCACCCAAAGCTCTAGGGGCGTTGTCGCCATGATGGCGGCCGCCCACACGAACCCCGACTCCGCTCTTTATGCTTCGTGCGCAGCGGTGCACTCGGCAGGGGCGCGACTATTGCTCCGTGCTCAGGGCGAGGGGACAGCGCGCGTCGATATGAATGGGGACGACCTGTTCGCTCTGATAACGGCTCTCGGCTGGGCGGCCGACCAACCCTCATTCGCGCCACGGGCGGACCATCTTGTCCACCTTATTACAAGCGCCATCCTGACAAGTCGGTCTGGCGATGATGGCAAGAAGGGAATGACTTAAATTAGATCGGTATCCGAGGGCAGCAATGCGTCCCCATTCGGCCGAAAAGCCCGCAATGGCTCTTTCCCAAAAGCCGACGCTACCATGTTAACCGTCGGCGGTATCAATGCGCCGATATTGAGGAAACTCGAGCGGACGGCTTTTGCAACAACAGCGTCGCTGGTCTATTCCCTTCAAGAGCCTTCGAAAACTACTCGGCGGTAGTCACAGGAGCGGAGCCGACACCCGGTGCTTGGCGCTTGGCGAATGCGCGCAAAAAGGTCTTCGTTGCCTCTCTTGCCATACGGTCGACTTCTTCCTCTGGAGTTTGACGGCCGATCTGTTGGTTGATCCGCAGATCTGTTGCGAGCAGCGCCATATACTGGCGCGCGGCAAGTGCCGGATCCTCTATGTCGAGATGACCAGCGAGCGCGAGCTGCGCCAGGCGGGCCGCGATGGCGGGGTATTTCTTGCCCGGCCCGTATTCCTTCCAGGTCTCGAACAATTCGGGAAATCTGCCGCCCTCGGTCTCGACGAGCTTGCGTAGCCAGCGGCCATTCGGATCGCAGACAGCCTTGCGCAGGAGCCGCGCTGAGAACTCCGTCAGCTCCGTTTCCAGATCGATAGGCGCCACGGGAAATGTGTCCAACACCCGAAAGAAGTCGGCGCTCGACTTCTCGGTGATCTCCGCAACCACAACCTTGAACAGATTATCCTTGTCGCCGAGTTGATTGTACACCGTCTGACGGGACACGCCGGCTCGTGCTGCGATGGCATCGATGCTCGCCGCTGCAAACCCGTCCTCGGCAAAAACGTCTGCGGCCGCGTTGAGGATTGCCTGCCGTTTGCTGGTGGCGGGCGGACTCTCTGTCTCAGAAGAAACCGCTGCGGGCGAAGTTTTCATGACACCACCGTATAGGACTTGACCAATTGGACAATACTGTCCAAAATATTTTACAGGAATGACGGGCCATGCGTTGGAACCATCTCCGTCTTTCCGCTGTCCCATCTATAATCGCCCACTCAATCCCCGTCACATGCTTTTTGTATGAGACTTTGTTTCGTCCGGGGAATGGTGTGCGGGAAAGGTTTCTTCCGTGCAGAGCAAGGATTCCGTTTCATCCCTCGGGGCCGGCGGCTCCCACCATGCCATCGTCCTTGGCATTCTTTCAGCCGTGGGTCTCTTTGCCCTCGACATGTATTTACCTGCGTTGCCGACGATCAGCCTGGATCTTCGCGCTGACACCCATGCAGTCCAGGCAAGCCTGATCTCCTTCTTCGCCGCCATGGCCGTGTCGCAGATTGTCTATGGTCCATTGTCGGATATGTTTGGCCGCAAGCGGCCTCTGTATGTCGGTCTGGTGCTCTATATCATCGGCGCGATCGGCTGCGCGCTCTCCACCGATATTGGCTGGCTGGTCGCCTTCCGTTTCATTCAGGGCACAGGCGCCTGTGCCGGCGTCGTGATTGCCCGCGCCATCGTGCGCGACCTGCATACGGGGGCGGCCGCCGCGCAACTGATGTCGCGGCTTATGCTGGTCTTCAGTATCTCACCCATTCTGGCGCCGCTCGCGGGCAGCATCGTGACAATGTTCGGAAACTGGCGACTGATCTTTTGGGTCATGGTCTTCGCCGGCGTTGTCGGCTTCGTCGCGGGCCGCTTTTTCCTCGAGGAAACCCGGCCGGTTGCGGCTCGCAGTGAAAGCAGCCTCGGCGGGGCATTGAAGGCCTATGGAACACTCCTTAAGGACCCGTACTATCTCGGTCTGGTGCTGATGGCCTCCTTCGGCATGTCGAGCTACATGATCTATGTCGCCAACTCCTCCTTCGTACTCATCGGCCATTATGGGCTCTCTCCGAGCTTTTACAGCATGGTGTTTTCGGTGAATGCCGTTGGCTTCATCGGCATGTCGCAGATGAACGGCTGGCTTGCCCGCCGGATCGGTCTGCGCAAGGTGATCCGCGGTGCGGTTTCCGGTTATGCGCTGACGATGTTGGCGCTGGCTGTCGTGATGGCCGGTGGCGTCGACCGCCTCGACATTATGGCGGCCTTCCTGTTTGCGGGCTACGCTTTCCTTGGAATGATCGTGCCGAATGCGGCGGTGCTGGCGCTTGAACACCATGGCCGCATCGCTGGCACGGCCTCGGCGATGATGGGGACGGTTCAGTTCATGACATCGGCGCTGGTGGTTGGCATCGGCGGTATGTTTATGGACGGTACGGCGAGACCGATGGTGGTCGTCATCGCCATCTGCTCGGCCATCGTGCTTCTCCTTTCGATCGCAGTGCTGAAGAGCAGGCATGTGGTGGCAGCTGAATAGATCTTGCTGCCATCGATTGCTGCGGCCTATGTAGGCCGCTCGCACCAAGACCTCTTCAGTGCGAGCGAAGAGCGCCTTCGAGCGGCTCCAAAATCTTCGGACAGCGGCGCTGCAGGCTTACATCTCTTTTTCCCACCAGCCGCGGGTGCTCACGTCAGTGGCGTCAGCGAGAGCCTCCAGCTCCGCAATGTCGGCGTCGGTAAGGGTGATGCTGCCGGCTCGGATCAGACCATCGACATGATGGGGCTTGGTGACGCCGATGATCGGCGTCGTGCCCTTGGCGATGGCCCATGCCGTCGCGACATCGGGCGCTGCCGCACCCTGCTTCTCTCCGATCGAAGCGAGCTTATCCGTCAGCGCCTTCAGCTGAGGCAGCACAGCATGCCATTGTAAGCCTCCGCCCGTCTGCTTCCTTTAGGCAGCAGGTTCTCCGGACTGTACTTGCCGGTCAGGGCGCCCTGCTCAAGCACCATGTAGGCGAAGAACGGAATACCTCGGTTGCGGCAGTAATCCAGAATGCCAGCTTGCTCGGAGCTGCGGTAAAGAAGACTGTAGTGGTTCTGGATGGCTTCAACCCGGAATCCGGCTTCCCCGAGGATCCGGTTGGCGAGCTCGATTTCGCTCAGGTTGTGATTCGAAACACCGACATGTTTGACCTTTCCACTCTTCAGCAACGGTATCAGGTGCGGGGTCCACCGCGCCACATCGGCTGGATTGTGAATCCAGTAGAGGTCGATGTAGTCGGTGCCGAGGCGCGCCAGGCTTTGTTCCAGCATGTCCGCCACCGGATCATCACTGGTCCCTGCCGCTTGCGGGGTGAACTTCGTGGAGAGCTGGTAGTCGCTGCGAGCGTAGCGCTCCAGTATCTTCCCGAGCGTGGTCTCTGAACGGCCCATGCCGTATACCATGGCGGTATCCCACAGCGTAAAGCCGGCCGCATGCGCCTTTTCCGCGACCTCTTCGAGGCTGGCCTGAGTGAGGCGGCTGCCGAAGTAGCCGTCGCCAGCCTCGCCGCTGTCGCCCCAGGCCCAGGTGCCCAGTGCGACCATGGCGGTCCTCAGATTATCGATTGTCATGTTTGCTCCATACTTGTTCTGCAGCCAGGTTCGCTGTGACTCAGGCGCTGCAGACACTATGATGGGTGGCGACGCCGAACCGTTAGCCCGATGCGCCGCATTTACTGCCCAATCCTCCAGAAGCCGCGCCGATCCGCCTTGCTGCCCTCCCGCACGCGTGCGATGGTCCGCTTCATGGAAATACTGACCGAAATCTCTGCGATAATTGCCCGGTACGTCTCGAAGGATGGCTTCCACGCCACCGCACTCGAACGTGTGACGCTTGCTCGATCCTCCACGGTGACGATGCCGATGCCGAACGTATACCGGCCGCAACTATGCCTTGTCGCACAAGGGCAAAAGGAGGTTACGCTGGGCGACCGCGTGTTCAGATATGCACCGGGCCGATACAGGGTCGTGACTTACGACCTGCCGGTCACGGGCCAGGTGGTCGAGGCGACGCCTGATAAGCCCTATCTATGCCTGTACCTCGATTTCGATCCGGTCATGTTGGGACAATTGGCGTTGCACGTGCCGCCGTCGCCGGGGGTGCCCTCTCGGCCCATAGGCAAGACGGTGTCCGACGCCGGCGCTAGTCTGCTCGATTCGGTGCTGCGCCTGCTACTGCTGCTCGACGATCCGGCAGCGTTGCCGATACTCGGACCGCTTACTGAGCAGGAAATTCTCTATCGCCTGCTCGCCGGCCCGGACGGTGCGAGGATGCGCCAGATCACCTCCAGCCAGGGACGGGTGGCCCAAGTCGGCCGCGCCATTGCATGGATCGGGCAGAACTTCCGGGAACGGTTCAGCATCGAGCAGCTTGCTGCGGAAGTCGGCATGAGTCCGTCGAGCCTGCACGAGCATTTTCGCGCCGTGACGGCGATGACGCCATTGCAATTCTAGAAGCAGCTAAGGCTTCAGGACGCGCGCAGCCTGATGCTGGTCGATGACATCGACGCCACGACCGCCGCCTTCCGCGTGGGTTACGAAAGCCCGTCGCAGTTCACTCGCGAATATCGGCGCCACTTTGGAGAACCGCCGGCGCGCGACATAGCCCGCTTGCGCGCCTCGCCGGGCTTGGTAGGGGTAGCTTGATTTCAGCTTTCCGGCGAGTGTCTCTTCTTCTACTGCCTTGATTTGCTTGCACAATCTAAGATTTATGCGTAGCGCGACCGGCACCTAAATTTATGATGCGACGAGCCACATATAAGCTGCAGCCGTCCAGGAGAAGCCAAGGCCGCCGCAGCCCTCCCCGGTGACCGGGTCGAAATATTCGGCAAAACCCTCCGCCTCGATCGCCGTGATGGTCGACTTGCGAAGCTTCTCGGCATCGTCGACCCGGCCGTTGCGCTTCAGGCCGTCGATCAGCAGCCAGTTGATGATCGCCCAGGCCGGGCCGCGCCAGTAGCGTTTCGGCTCCCAGCTGGCGACGCCGGGCTTTACCGTCGGGAAGGCGACTTTCATCCCCTTGGACCATGCCTTCATTTCATCGACGAGAGCGCCGACGACCGCCTGGTCGAGATCGAGCGACAGAAGCGGGATGAAGCCCGCCTGTGTCGGAGCCTCGATATCCCAGCCCGAAACGAGATCGCGGGATACGAAACGTGACAGATTGGGTCGCCACTGGGCGAGGATCGCGTTACGAGTTTTTTCATTGAGCGCGGCGATTTCGGACGCGTCTTCCATGCGGCCGAATTCGTGGGCGAGCGCTTCGAGGTCTTCGCCGGCCTTGAGCAGGATCGCGGTGGTCTGGATCTCGGCGACCTTGAAGGGGGCCTTCGCCCACTGTCTGGCCGGCTCCCAGTCGCAGGCGGCATAGGTATCAACCAGGTGGATGAAGCGCTGATAGTCCTCGTTGCGGGGGCGCATCAAAGCGTTCACATGGCCGGTATCCTTGCGCACGACCGGCGTGTCGGTAGTGGTGGGAACGCGCGCGAGCGCGAGGTCCCATGCGGGAGAATTGTCGCTGCCGCTTTCCCAGGGATGAAGCAGGGCAACGAGGCCGGTCCCCTCAGGGTCGCGAGCCGCATACCACCAGCGATGCCATTTCAGGGCCGCCTCATAGAGCGGCAGGGTGCGGGTCTTGTCGCCGGTGGCTTCGTGCAGCTTGCGGAGCGCGATGGCGAAAACGGGCGGCTGGGTAATGCCGGAGGTGGGGATCGTATGGCGAGTGCGCCAGACGCTCGGGCCTGGAAAATAGGTATCACTCGGCTGGTGGAAGACGATATGCGGGATCATTCCGTCCGTCCACTGGCCCTCGATCAGCCGCTCCAGTTCGCGATAGGCGCGGTCCGTATCGTAGAGCACGAAGCCCATGGCGACAAAGGCGGAATCCCAGTTCCATTGGAAGGGATAGAGCCGGTCCGTCGGAACCGTATAGCCGCCGCGGTCGTTGGCGACGAGAATACGCTTGGCTTGATCGATATGCAGGTTCATGTCGGTACTCCGGTATCGGGGAGGGACGCCCCTAGGCCATCACGGCCGGAAAGGATTTGCCGCTTTCGGGCGAAAGCCAGGTGATGCGCTTGCGATCGAGCTTCAGGCCGATCGTATCGCCGCTCCCAACGGTTTCGGAGGCAGGCAGAATGACGCGGACGGGCTGATCGTGGATCGAGCCGGTCAGGAGCAGGTGCGAGCCCATCGGTTCGGCGACCCGCACTTTCATTTCGAGGCCCTCGGGCAGGCCCGCAAGCTCTACCGCCTCGCCGCGCAGGCCGAGGATGATCTCCTTGCCGGCTCCCTGCGGTGCATTCAGTTGCTCGATACCGGCGGAGACCTGGCCGTTCAGGACGGGTACCTTGATGAAGTTCATCGGCGGATTGCCGATGAACCCGCCGACGAAGCGCGTTGCGGGATGATTGTAGACATCGACCGGCGAGCCGACCTGCTCGACGATCCCTCCGTGCATGACGGCGATGCGGTCGGAAAGGCCCATCGCCTCCGTCTGGTCATGCGTGACGTAGATTGTCGTCGTGCCGGCTGATTGCAGCACCGTCTTGAGTTCGGTGCGCATTTCGAGGCGAAGCAGCGCATCGAGGTTGGAGAGCGGTTCGTCCATGAGGAGTAGCTTGGGCTCGACGGCAAGCGCACGGGCAACGGCGACGCGCTGGCGCTGGCCGCCCGAAAGCTTGTTCGGATAACGGTCGAGATACTGTTCGATATGCAGCAGGCCGGCGGCCTTTTCGACCTGCGCCTTGATGCGCGCGTCGTCTGCCTTTTGCATACGCAGCCCGAAAGCAACATTTTCGTAGACCGTCATATGCGGGAAGACCGCGTAGTTTTGGAAGACCATCGCGAGCCCGCGATCTTTGGGAGCGAGCCCGAGGACCGACTTGTCGCCGATGCGGACATCGCCGCCGGATGCGGTTTCGAGACCGGCGATGATGCGCAGGAGCGTGGTCTTCCCGCAGCCGGATGGGCCGAGAAGCGAGACGAATTCACCGTCGTTGATCGTCAGCGAGACCTCTTTCAGGGCCTGGAATGCCCCGAAACTCTTGCGGACACGGTCGATGACAATATTGGCCATGGAATTGGTCCCGTTATTTGGAGGAGATGCCCCAGATCGCGAAAAGGTAGCGCCTGACCGCGAAGATGAAGACAACCGAGGGAAGGATGAGCATCAGGCCGCCGGCGAAGCGATAATGCATCGGGCTTTCGGAAAGCACCGTCAGCAGATAGGCCGTCAGCGTGCGGTTGCGCACCGTCAGCACCGAGGCGGCGAAGACTTCGTTCCACGAGATGACGAACGCAAAGACGGCCGTCGCGACGATGCCCGGCAAGGCGAGCGGCGCAACGACCTTGAAAAAGGCCTGGATGCGGGTGCAGCCGAAAACCCATGCGGCTTCTTCCAGCTCTTTCGGGACGCCGAGGAAAATGCCCTGGGTCACTAGAGCCGCGAAGGGGAGCGCCAGGACCGTATGGATCAGGCCGACGCCGACGATCGTATCGTAAAGGCCGAGCCGGATGAAGGAGACGGTGAGCGGCAGCGCCAGGATCGCCAACGGGAAGGCGCGCGTCAGCAGGACCAGCAGCCGGTAGCTGTCCTTGCCCGGAAAATTGTAGCGGGCGAGCGCATAGCCCGCGGGCGCCCCGAGCAGGATGGAGAGGGCTACCGTGATGCCTGCGGCGCCCAGCGAATTGAGGAAGGAGCGGACGACCCCTTCCGTCTGCAGGAAGAGGATGAAGGGTTCGAGCGAGATGCCAGTCGGCAAGCCGGTCTTCGGCCAGATGTAGACGCCCTGTCGCCCGCCGAGTGCGCCTAGCGCCACGAGATAGATCGGCACCAGAACCCAGGCGCAAAGCGCGGCGATGCCGCTCCAGAGCAACCAGCGGCGTGATGATACGAAGCTTGCGGGATTGGCGGTGGCGGCTGCTTCGGAACTTATGGCTTGCATGTTCATGGCAGGCGCTCCGGATCGACCTTGAAGGCCTTGAGATAGACGAGGGTTGCGGCGAGCGAGATGACCATGATCAGAACCGCATAGGCGGCCGCGACGCTGTAATTCTGGTTCTGGTTCTGCCAGTTGTAGGCTTCGCCCACGAGAACCGGAAAATTACGGCCGCCCAGCGCATATACGACTGCGAAGACCTCGAAGGCGAGCACGGTGCGCAGGATGAGGGCCGATTGCAGCGCCGGGCGGATCAACGGCAGGGTTATTTTCCAGAAGCGCGTCCAGGGACCGGCCCCGAAGATTTCGGCGGCTTCCTTGAACTCCTTCGGCACCTGGTTGAGGCCGGCGACGATGATGACCATGACGATCGCCGTGCCGCGCCAGATCTCCGCCACCGCGATGGCGATGAAAAGCGCAACCGGCGTCTGGTAGGAGAGCCAACTCGCCTGGCGGCTGATCACGCCGATGCTGAAGAGCAGCGAGTTGAAATAACCGGTATTCTGAAGGATCGACAGCCAGACGAGGCCGGCGGCGAGATCCGAAATGCCGAGCGGGATCGTCCAAATCCACAGAATCGTCTCCCGCCCGCGACCGATCTTGGCGACCATCGTGCCCATGGCGAGCGCGATGGCGATCTGGACCGGTACGACCACGATCGTCAGCAGGAAAGTGTTGCGCACCGATTGCATGAAATTGATGTCCGACACCATGCGCTGCATGTTTGCAAGCGACGGTGCGCCATCATCCGAGACCGCCAGCCAGATCGTCTGCACCAGCGGCACGATGAAAAGCAGGCCGAGGAAAACGACGGATGGTAGGATCAGCAGATAGGGGATCCAGGGTCGGTTTTGGGTCATGGACTCCCGCCTCGAAAAGCAGGGTTGCAGAAAGAATGTCCGGGCATTCGCGCCCAGGCACTCCAGGGAGGATTATTGAACCGGGCAGGCGCCGTCACTCTTGGCATCCGGTGCCCAGCAGGGAGCCTTGGTATCGGTCATCAGCTTGGCCATGACGGCGCCCTGCTTGGCCAGCACGTCGCCGACGGGCTGGTTTTGCAGCACGATCAGCTGGAAGCTGTCCATATAGACCTTGTTGAACTCGCCGCCTTTGTCGCCGAGGCCGACTGGAAGAAGCGAGATCACGGCATCCTTGGCCGCCTGGGTCTTGGTGACGGCATCGGCGAGAAGTGCGACGCCCTTGTCGAGATCCGGCGGCAGCTGGACGTTCAGCGTCGGGAAGAAGCCGACCTTGGACGCGGTGAGCAGCTGGATCTTCTGGGTCGTCAGTGTCTCGATGATCTTCATCGCGCCCGCCACATCCGGGGCACCCTTCGGGATCGAAAGGCCCGCGAGAACGGGCATGTATCCGCGGCCCTTGGGGCCGGCCGGAGACGGGAATACGACATAGTCGTCCGGCGAGGCGGAAATGGCATTCTTCAGTCGGGCGACATGGTCCCAGGCGACCATGACTTCACCCGCGGCCAGCGGCTCCTGCATGAAGTCGTAATTGGTCGAGTTGGGATTTACATAGGCCCAGAGGGCTTTGAGTTTCTCCCAGCCTGCCGCGGCATCGGCGTTCTTGAAGGTGCGCACTACGCCGCCGGTGAAGGACGGGTAGAAATAACCCTGGAAGTAACGTGCCATCAGGCCCTTGGGACCGGCCGGGAAGCCGATCTGCGGCTGGCCCGTCGCCTGCTGCATGTTCTTGCCCCACTCGATCAGCTGATCGTAGGTGATGGCGTTGATATCGGCGCCCTTCGGCAGGTATTGCAGGGCTTCCTTCTTAGCGGCCATGACATAGGTTGCCTGCATCCACGGAATGTATTGCTGGGTGGATTTGCCGAGCTTGCCGAGATCGAGGAGCGATTGCGGCATGCCGCCGCCGGCGAGCTTCTTAGCGAGGTTATCAAGCGGTTCGAGCTGATCCTTGTCGGCAAGTGGCGAAAGCTCACCGTGCAGCGCGCCGACCAGGCTGACGGTGTGCTTACCGGTCTTGGCCTCTGCTTCCATGCGTACGGCGAACTGCGGCGGTTCTTCGACCACATAATCCACCTTGCCGGCATCCTTCAGCAGGTCCTGCCGCACGACGGTCGCCTCTTCGATCGGGCGAAGCTGGGTGGATACGAAAACCGTCTGGGCAAGCACCGGCGAAGCAAAGGCCAGCACAGTGGAAGCCAGAATTCCGAATGACGTGATGCGTTTCATATTCTCTCCTCCTTCATTGTTTTTATCTGTGATGCACTGTGTCGGATCATGCCGCCTTCATCGGACGGCGATGGCTGTCGCGATCGATGAATTCGATCGCGTGAAGCTCCTGCAGTTCCTCCGCAGGCTCGCCGGCGATTGCCCGCAACAGCAGCGAGGCGAAGCTCGCGCCGAGGTTTTCGCCGGTCATGCGCATGGTCGAGAGGGAAGGGCTGGTGAAAGCGCCCGTCGGCAGGTCGTCGTGACCGACAATGCTGATCGCTTCGCCGCCGTCGATCTCGCGTAGCGCTCTGAGCGCTCCGATCGCCATTTCGTCCGTGGAGCAGACGAGCGCGGTGGGACGCGAAGGCTGCCGGAGCAATTCCAGTGCGGCGAGATAACCGCCCTGTTCGGTGGGCGCGCCTTCGGCGCAGAGATCGGCATCCAGACCTGCCTCGTCCATCGCGGCCTTCCACCCCGTGCAGCGCACATGCGCGAAGTAATAGTCCTGCGGCCCGGCAATATGGCCGATGCGGCGGTGGCCGGCGGCCTGAAAACGGGCCGTTGCCGCGTGGAACCCGGCAAAACCGTCGCCGTCGATATAGGGATGCGGCACGAGGCTTTCGGTGCGTCCATTGGTGACGAAGGGGATGCCGCGCGACTGGAGAAATTCGACGCGTTCGTCCTGCCGCCTGGTGCGCACGAGAAGCATGGCATCGACGCGGCGGCCATCAACGAAACGACGGCAGATGTCGAGTTCGCTTTCACCGCGTGGCACAGGCGCGATAACCAGATTGAGGCCGGCACTCGCAAGATGCTCAGCACAGCTGGAGAGCATGTCGAGGAAATGCGGCGGACCGATATGGCCGGGGTCGCTCGGCAGCGTGATGGCAACCAGTTCGGCACGTTGCTTTCTCAGCCTGCGCGCCGATGCGTTGGGGCGATAGCCGACTATGTCTGCAGCCTCTCTCACACGCTTCCGGGTTGCTGCAGAGACGTCGTCGTAACCGTCGAGTGCACGGGAAACCGTTGTGATCGACAGTCCGAGCGACTGCGCGAGTTGCTTGAGATTTGCCAAGATCGTCCTCCCGAATGGCACAGAGGATTCTCCAAAACGTTTTGGTAGTCAAGTCAAAACGTTTTGGATTATCCTTCATGCATGGTCGCCACAATCATTCGAGAGCTAAGGACAGCTCGATACATCCGCCGTTGGGAAAAGGAGCGGCGCAGGCACCTAGTGTCGCATGAGCAAGCGCCTGAAACGCCTTGGCGCAATCGGCTTCGCCCGGGCGCAATATCGGCAATCCGGGCATATGCCCTAGGATGGTCCGCAAGCAGACGCAGCCAACAGCCTTCCTCGCCGAATACCACGCTCTGCATCTTGATGCCCGGACCGGGCGACCATTTCGATTTTGGTCGCATGCCAGCCATAGCGGCGTCACTACTAGTGATCTCTTAACCACGCAAAGTGAGCAAGACCCCGATTAAATGGCAGACGCCAAGTGTTTCCAGGGGGGGTGGCCGACACGCTGGCAGACGTCGGTCATAGGGACTGACTTCCGAACCGCGCCCTCCGGAACAAAGCTTTCGCAGGGCCGTTCGTTCTTTTGATGAACGGAAAAGGAAAGGCCAAGCCCCAGTGGCAATCAATCCAGGTAGACGGACACACGGGAATGCAAGGCCAATCACATCGCTAATCGACGCTACACCCGAAGCTAAAGGAGGAATAAACTCATGGATCATAGCAACCACATACGACTGACCGAAGAGGAGCTCACACAGGCTAATCTGGAAGGCGCATCGATCTATGGTACTGATGACGACAAGGTTGGCACGGTTGACCACGTGCATGGAGCCGGCATCAGCAGCAGCGTCGTGATCGATGTTGGCGGTTTCCTTGGTATCGGCGCAAAGCCGGTGTCCGTTCGAGTGACCGATCTCGATTTCATGCGCGACGAAAGCGGCGAGGTCCATGGGGTGACTTCCTGGACAAAGGACCAGCTGAAGGCAATGCCCGAACATCGCGATTAGGCTTTAGAAAGGAGCTTTCGCATGTGCGACGGGCTCCCGCTTCTAACCGAGATGTCCATACGTGAGAGGTATCGAAGCCCACTGTTGTGGACGCCGGACTGGTTTCGGCGCCCTTCATTACCGTCGACGACACCGGTGCCGGCCGTATCAGGCGCAACGCCTAAGCCGTATCCATCATTTGGTAGATCCCATCTGCAGAGCTTGCAGAAAATTGCGCGTCCCCTTGGGTTGGCGAGACCAGAAAGGTTCCAAACCGTGTCGGGAAATACTTAGAACGGTTCAGCTTTTCGCGGAATCCCTGAACCGCTCTATCTCCTTGTTTTCACGCAATTCCGGACGGAAAACCGCTACGCACTTTTCCTGGAACTCTAGGCATGCAGCCAAGCGTAAAAAAGGTAGGGATGCCGACAATAGCCAGCCGGTGATGACCGGTGGTCGGCTAGTGCTTATTTTGACCTCCGACATTTCGCGCCAGAAAGGAATGGATCTGAGCGATGACGGCCGCACCCTCACCGACGGCGGCGGCGACCCGCTTGGTGGAGCCGGCGCGTACGTCTCCGACGGCAAAAATGCCAGGGCAACTCGCCTCCAGCGGCAGTCGCTCGCCATCACTGATGCGGTCTCCTGTGAGAACGAAGCCCTTTCCATCAGTCGCGACACAGCCATCGAGCCAGCCGGTATAGGGATCGGCGCCGATAAACAGAAAGAGGTGGCGTGAGGCACATTCCTCGCTCTCTCCGGTTCGGACATTACGGAAGGTGGCACCGGTCAGACCTGTCTCTCGATCACCATGCAAGTCCGTAATCTCGATACCCACATGGAGTTCGACATTGGGCAATGCCGCTATCCGGTCAATCAGATATTGGGACATGGTTTGCTCGAGCGGCCGCCGGACCACGAGGTGCAGGCGGCTTACCTGCGGTGCGAGGTAAGCAACGGCCTGGCCGGCTGAGTTTCCGCCGCCGACCAGAGTGATTTCCTCTCCGGCGCAAAGGCGAGCCTCAATCGGGGATGCCCAGTAGGAGACGCCGGCCCCCTCCAGTTCTTCGACATTGGCAATATCGGGCCGACGGTAGCGCGCTCCTGACGCGATCACGATGGAACGCGCCCGTGCAGTATATCCGTTGCTAAGTTCAAGGGAGAATGGAGCCGCCGAATCGGTTCCATGGCAGCAAAGCTTTCCGACGGTCAGCGGGATCGCAAGCTCGGCGCCGAATTTCGCCGCCTGATTAAAGGCTCGACCTGCAAGAGCCTGTCCCGAGATACCGGTCGGAAAGCCAAGATAATTTTCGATCCGGGCGGATGCACCCGCCTGGCCGCCGAAGGCCCGGGAATCGACAACGAGAACAGACAGCCCCTCAGATGCCCCATAGACGGCAGTGGCCAGCCCAGCCGGTCCTGCACCGACAACTGCCACATCATAGACATTCTTCGGATCGAGATCCGGCATAATGCCGAGACAAGACGCCGCATCCGCGTCGCTCGGATTTCTGAGCAGCGTTCCGTTTGGGCAGATCATCAATGGCAGATCTTCCGGTGCGATGCCGAGCCGTTCCACCAGCTCGCGCCCCTCGACCTCGCATGCTGCGATAAGGGCGTGGGGATAGCCATTCCGGGTGAGAAATCCCGATAATCTCACAATATCGGGAGCATCCCGGCGTCCGACCAGAACCGAACCCGCACCTCCGATCCGCCCTTCTTCGATCAGCGCAACGCGACGGAGTATAAAGGCGCGCATGATTGCTTCACCCACATCCGCCGACCCGATCACCAGTGCACGCAGATGCGGCGCATCGAAAGGTATAGCCAATACGCCCTTATCGCCCGCGACGACCGATGCGAGGGTTGCGTGACCAGACAATTGATTGGTCTCGCCGGTGAACTGGCCGGGACCGTAGGTGCCGATCACGGATGATCTCCCAGTCGCGCCACGCTGAATTGCATCGGCCGAGCCTTCTAGAACTAGCCAGGCAGGGGCGTTGCGAGTGCCGATCTCGTAGAGTACATCACCTGGGCCGAAATGATGCGGCTCACCGCTCGCGAAGCGTCGCGCCGCACCGATTTGAAGAGCTGAAAGTGTTGGGTATGTTTGCTCCCACCGAGCATCGCTGATCGCCATGATGTGAACTCCGTATCGGCCTATACTTGTATGACAACATCCGGAACAGTTCGCCAGTCTACATTGCGCGCGACCAAAGCCAACTCTTTCGAGGGCCTCTGCCAGCCGATATTCTTACGCATTGTTCAAGGAGCCTGCCTCAAATTCTTCGAGCTCAGCAGCCTTGAATAGTCACCTCTTTTTTGAGTTATCCGCAAGAGTCTATGCCGGTATATTATTGTAATTACTGTATAAATTTCTTCCTGAATATATGTAAAAACATATTCTGCAGAATATACGCATGTTTTGGCGAATTTTAATTCGACAGTATAAAAATATACGCATTTGCAATCATGAATTACAATTGTATTTATTAAAATATTATGATAATATATAAATAATATTGGGAGGGTGCGGTGTTTTGTTTGCGTCACGCCGTGACCGTTGTGTTGAGCGCCATGCTGCTCGCACCATTGTCTTCGCAAGCCGCCGAGAAGGTCGGCCAGGCGGTGCTGATTAAAACCGAAGTTACGGGTGCTGGTGGTCCGCTCGCGGTCGACGATCCCGTTCATCGGGACGAGCAAATTCGCACCTCGATTTCGGGCCTCGGACAGTTCACATTTCGGGACGGCACGAGACTGGCTGTCGGAGCCGGATCGTCCGTTACCATCGACAAGTTCGTGTTCGATGACTCGGGCGCAGTGAAAAAGCTGACCATAAATGCAGCAAAGGGCAGCTTTCGCTGGATGAGCGGAAATTCGAACCACTCAGCCTATCAGATCGTGACGCCCGCCGGAACGATCGGCGTGCGTGGAACCGCGTTTGATTTTTATGTCGGGGCGAACGGCACGACGGCGGTCGTGCTGTTGAACGGCGCTGCGCAATTCTGCGGTGCTGGCGGCTGCAGGCAACTGAAACAGCAATGTGATTGTGTCGTTGCAAAGCGCAACGGTCAGATCAGCGAACCTCGCCGGGTCAATCGCGACGTCCTCAAAACGCTGGGCAATCAGCGGGCTCTGCCGTTTCTGTCCGGGAGCCAGCAACTTTCAGGGGGAATGGGTTTTGTCGGGGGCGGTGGTTGCGGTCTGTCGACGGCGATGAGGGGCCAGCCTAACGGGATCTCTCCGCGCAGCGCTCCGGAGAATAATCCTGCACCGGCACCGCACGATACGCCGAGCGCACCCAGCCCCCAGGAATCGCCACACGCCGAGGCGCCTGCCGCACCACACGAAACTCCCAGCACGCCGGATGTCTCGAATCCGCCAAGTGCGCCCGACAAGTCAGGCAAACCGCACGAGCATGATGGCGACGAAGGCGAGCATCACGACCATCATGGCAGAGGCGATCACGGACGGGGTGATCATCAAGGAGACGACCAGGATAGCCAGGGCGATGGCGGCAACCATGGCGATCACGGTGGTGGGCATCACCAGCGATAGCGCCGTGGGTTGCGCAGGATGGCTTCCAAATCAGATAGAGCATTTCCGCTTTTCTTCGAATCGCGAAAACGCTCTATCTTCTTGTTTTTACGCAGTTCCGGACGCAAAACCGCTCGGCACTTTTGCTGGAACTACTTTAGATGTCGGCTGCCTTGTCCTCCGCAGTCTCGTCGGCGAAGTGTCCGCCTCGTCGCGAAATGTGGCTGTAAAAGCCCTGCAACAGTCCTGTTGCCGCGGCTTGCGCTTTAAGTTTGGCGGCACTGATGAGTTTGCGGCTGCTCGCTGACCGAGTTCGCAGGGCATTAACAAGCTGCCTGTGCGTAGCCTGCAATTCGACAAATCCGACGGATCTCGCCACGCGTTCGTCGCCGACCACCGCAAAGAGCTTGGTTCGCATACTCTTACCCTTCAGCGTCAGCGCTCCCGCTTCGAGCAGGGCACAGTCGGGCAGCAAGCCCGCCGTCGGTTCGGATACCAGAATGTCGAAATTGATGTCCTTGCAGGCGGATTCGATGCGCGCGGCAATGTTGACGGCATCGCCAACTGCCGTGTAATTGAAACGGGTCTCGGCCCCCATATTGCCGACGCAGGCGAGTCCCGTATGGATGCCGATCCCTATTCCGACCCGTCGCGCGTCTCCGAAACCGAAGGCATCGTCGCCATTGAGGCGGGCCAGGGTTTCCCGCATGCCGAGAGCCGCTCGCACGGCCTTGCCGGCATGATCGGAGACATCGACGGGGGCATTCCAGAAGGCCATGATCGAGTCTCCGATGAACTTGTCGAGCGTGCCTTCATTGGCGATGACATGGTGGCTGAGCGCATCGAGCAGCGTGTTCAAAAACGCGACGACGGCGCTCGGGCTCATCTCCTCGCTAATCTGGGTAAAGTTTCGCACGTCGACGAACATGACCGTCAGCTCGCGTTCATCTCCCCCGAGGCGCAGGGCATTGCGCGTATGCTCGATGCGATGGAGTAGCGATGGCGAGAGGTAATGCCCGAAAGCCCGCCGCACGTCGCGCCGCTCCCGATCCGTCACGAGAAAGCGGAATGCCGTTGCAGCGAAGTGCGTGATTGATCCCGAGACGATCGGTGCCAGCGGGTCGAAGAGAAGCCCCCCATAAAGAAAGGCAGCCCAGGAGGCCACAAGGGCAAAAAAGGTAATCAGCAGGCCGCAGGCGAGGGCCGTGGCCGGATTGACGAAGGTGGTGACGATCACCAAAAGGCTGCCCAGGACGGCGATGGACAGGATTTCCAGTCCGTCTGCCCAATCCGGTCGGGAAAGGAAGCGGCCTGACAGGATCTGCTCGACGATCTGCGCGTGGATTGAGACACCCGGCACATTCTCGTCAAGGGCCGTCGTGCGGACATCTTGGAGGCCAGAAGCGGAGGTTCCGACGAAAACGATACTGCCTTCGATGGCGGCTCTAATATCGGCGGAGGCGCCTTCGGTCGCGAGTATCTTGCTTGCCGAAATATAGCGCTCCGCGGTGTCGCGGCTGACATAGAGCCACAGCTCGCCCGCGGCCGTTACCGGCACGACGAAATTGCCGATCTTGACCCGGGTGAGCGTATTGGGTGTGTGCGGCGCAGCGTCAAGCACGTAGGTGGAGGCTCCCTGTGCGACGCGAAGCGCCTCAAGCGCGAGACTGGGATAAAGCTGCTTGCCGTCGCTGAGAAAAAGCGGAACCGCACGCACCACCGCCGATGATGCGCCCGGATTGAGGCTGATATGGCCGAGCCCCGCAGCATTGGTTTCCAATTGCGGCTGCAACGGCGTGGCGGCCTTGATCGCCGGCGGCGCACCGGAGGGATCTTCGCCGGTATAGGCAAATCCTGCCTTGACCGGCGGCAGATAGTTTCCTTCGTTGGAGAGGCCGAAGCCCAGAACTACCGGCCTTCCCGACAGCGATTGGGAAAAAATCTCATCATTATCCGGTAGTTTGCCAAGCAGTGACGGATCGACGCCCATGACATCGCGAACGACGTTGCGCGGCGACAGACGATCCGGCTCGGCGAAGAGGATATCGAAAGCGATGGCGGCCGCGCCCAGATCCGAAAGCCTGTCGACAAGCGCGGCAATCCGGTTTCTTGGCCAGGGCCATTGACCGAACTCCCGCAGCGACGCCTCGTCTATGTCGACGACCCGGACAGGCTGGTTTTCGAACGTCCGGGGCACCAGGCGCTGATACTGGTCGAATGTCAAATCGCGGGCGAGCCTTAGCAACGGAGGATCGCTTGCCCGCAGGGTCGTCAATGCCGTGACGAAGGCCAGGCCGATAACGACGCCAATTTGCTGCGCACGCGTCACCATTATGGTGTCAGCCCCTTTGGCCTGCATCTCCGGCAATAAGTAACGGTCCGAAGAAATACAAAAATCTATTGGTCTGCTACACAGGGAATAATACGCTGCTTTGTTCCCGTGCACGATGCAATGATGAAAATATTGAAGAGATGGAGAGAAGAATTTTGCACGGCGATAGTTGAGGCAATGCCGCAGGTTAGCTAAGACTTCGCGAAATCCATCGCTTCAGCCCAGGCATGGGTCCATTCCCGGGAATCGAACATGGCTGTTCGGGCTGTCGAGACGTTTGTAAGACCGGGTCCAAATCTTAATGTCGAAAGGCAGGACTGTGCATCTTGCCTTTTACGACAAAAGCACGATGGACCTGGCGTCGACATCGAAGCAGGCCGGCAGGGCGCTCATGGCCGCAGCCTCTTCAGTGCGAGCGAAATGCGCCGTCTAAAAGGTGATGATGCTTGGAGGAAATGGAGACATTATTTAGGTGTTGTCGCGCGGTTGGTACGAGCGCGACGATTGACTAGACCTGATGAGGCCGGCCCAATTGTTGGGCCTCGTGCCGCCGGACGACGACATTGCCTCCTAATCCTCACATAGTGCTCCGCCGCGGGAAAGCGAGCGGTTGTCTGGCGAAGAACCGCCAGACAACCGCTATCCCTTCCTGTCTTTCTTTTTTGCTTTCGGCGCTGGCACAGGCTCCTGCGCCAAACGAAGCGCGCGAAGCCTGTCCGTCTTCTTCTGTCGAGCGGAGGCCTCATCGGCCAGGATATCCTTGGCAATCGACGTCGTCTGTTCGGACTTGGTCTGCGCTGACAGCTTTTCAGGCTTGAACAGATTGTCTTTCGTCTTTGTCATGCTTCCTCCATTTCAGCAGGCGCGTTCCAAAAGACGCTGGACGTCAGCGAGCTCGCGCCATGACTTTCTTCTTCGGCGCCGGCAGCAAGCCTTCGCGTTGTGCCTGCTTACGGGCAAGCTTCCGCGCGCGGCGGACCGCCTCGCCCTTTTCGCGAGCGCGCTTTTCGGACGGCTTTTCATAGGCGCTGCGGGCCTTCATTTCCCGAAATACGCCTTCGCGCTGCAATTTCTTTTTCAGAACGCGGAGCGCTTGATCGACATTGTTGTCTCTGACCAGAACCTGCAAAACTTCTCCTTCTCAGCTCGCGCTGGGTTTATTTCTTGGTGCGGATTGAATTCGAGTTGATCCAGCTCGATTTCGATGTTTGCGATATTTCGGCTTGCGCCGGTGAAAGCGACGATGGTGACGCCCCGGCATCGATATCGTCCTGACGGACGCTCCGCTCGAAACTCTCACTTTGGAAGCGGACGCGATAATGGACAACGCCCTGTGACACAGGCAGCACAGACACGATGCGGCCGGCCGGCTGGGCGTTTCCGAAAATTCCAGGCTTCAGGACGATGCTGTCGCCCGGCCGGTAACGACCATTTGCCATGTCGTTCTCCGTTCGAAATGAAAAACAAAAGGCCGGGACGTATCCCGACCTTCCTCGGTCATGGTTTCAGCGCGCCAGTACATCCGTGGTCGCACAAAGCCGTGACAAACTTATGCGGCCCGAAGATTGTCAGCCGAGCTCTTGCCGGATCTGCGATCCTGCACGATGTCGTAAGTGATCTTCTGACCATCGTTGAGCGAACGCATGCCGGCGCGCTCTACCGCGGAGATATGGACGAAAACGTCCGTGCTGCCATCATCAGGCTGAATGAAGCCGAAGCCCTTGGTGGAGTTAAACCACTTTACTGTACCAGTGTTCATAACGATTTCCTTTCATAGCAATCGTTGTTTGCCCCGCGATACCTTGCGGGATTAGATCGATTATTTGAGAGGAAATCCAGCGAGGGCGCAGAGGCTCCTCGACGATGTCGCAAGCAATGGTCGATAGACCTTATATAGGTTGAATTGAAATATTGGCAACAGAGGTGGCGGAAGAGAAGATTTTCGGCAGGTCGCGATGCTTGTCGAACCGCCGCTGCCATCGGGTCGAAGTGATGCATGATTTCCCGATCATCGGCCGGCGCTGTTGATTTGCGCTGGGAACTGACTGGGATTGGCTTGTCTTCTCCGCGAAGGCTGCTTCATCGTCACTTTCAAAGGTTCTCTCGAGCCGGGGATACGGACCAACTGGATCGGAAGCCTGGAGCTCGTGGTGACTCGGCGGCCGACTCGATCACCTTGGCAACCTGCGGCTCAATCGGTCCGACGCCAATCAAGGTGACCGAGTAACGTCCCGATGTCGTTAGCCGCGTAAAGCCGTCGCGACGAGGCTCTGCATCGATTTGGTTGGACGACCGATCAGCCGACCAAGAGCGCCTCCGTCGTCGAACAACGCTCCATGCGACGCTGCGGCATCGGCATCGGCCAGAAGCGCAGCGAGATCGGCCGGCAGGCCGGCGCCCGTCAGCACATCGCGATAGGCGGCCTCGGAAAGATCGTTGTAGACGGTCGCCTTCCCGACTGCCGCGAGACCTCCGCGGCAAGCTCGGCAAGGGTAAAGGCCTGGTCGGCTGCAAGCTCATAGGTCTTCCCGGCATGCCCATCAGTCGCCAGCACCACAGCCGCGGCCTCGGCATAGTCCTGCCGCGCCGCGGACGAAAAGCGCCCATCCTTCGCAGCGCCGACGAAGGCGCCGCGCTCAAGCGCTGCCGGTAGCGCCATGAGATGGTTCTCGGCGTATCAGCCATCCAGCTGCAGAACGGGTCAATTGAAGCTTAGATCTCATCGTTGAAAGACTCCACTCGCTCAGATCTTTAACGGGCGCTCCACTGGCGCTTCCTTCACGCCAGCTTGTCGGGCAGGGTTAGACGGTCCGATGCCCTTCAGATAGGCGGCGTCCCGGACGGGTGGCCGGCCGAACAAGCGTCTGTACTCGCGCGTGAACTGCGTCTGGCTGTCATAGCCGACCTCGAAGCCGACTGTTCGGGCACTCGATCCGCCAGTCAGCAAGCGTTTGCGCGCCTCCTGAAGCCTGACATGCGTCCTATATTCAAGCGGCGTCATCAGTGTTGTCGCCTTGAAATGGCGATGAAGTGATGTCGCACTCATGCCTGCGAGGTCGGCAAGCAGGCCGATCGTCATAGGCTTATTGTAATGCTCCTTTATCCACGAGGTGACCCTCCCAATCTGGGCGATCCTCGTGTCCATTGTGGCGTAGTCTCTTAATGTTGCACCATGCTCACTCCGGAGAAGCCGGTAATAGAGTTCAGTCGTTGCTGGCTTGAGAAGTGCGGGCAGATCCTCCGGGCGGTTGAGAAACAGTATGAGGCGATGAAGTGCGCCCAGGATGTCTTCTGTCTGACGCCCTAGCGACAGACCCTCTCTGTGCGCTGCAGCAGGGCGGACCGCGACATTCGGAAGCAGTTCGGCCAGGTCCTGCCGGTTAAGTTCGAATGAGAGTGCATAATGCGGATGGTCGCTGGAAGCGGCGGTTATCCGGGCCGAAACCGGCAAATTCACTGAAGCGATGAAGTATTGCGTGTCATCAACTTCGAACGCGCGACCGCCCAGCAAAATTTCCTTTCGGCCCTGGATCACAACGCAGAGGCGGGGAGTGTAAATGCTCTCAACAGGAAGGGTCGGCGCTTCGACCCTGAAGATCGAAAGACCAGCGATTGGGGTTTTTTGTTTCGGCGCGGCAGCGTGTCGATCAATGATCGCGACAAGCTCTTCCTTGGTACTCAACCTGTTTCTCCACGATCTCCCGGCAGAGCCTCCAATATAGGCAGTGCCAGGAGATTTGGTAGGATCGTACGAAAGATTGGGTGTTTCGCCATAACGCGCCCGTTCTCCGGTTTGTATCTTTCGTCAAAGGCAACCGGTCCTGACACCGGCTCTGCAGCCATGAGCGTCAGCAAATCAGAAGGATGATCGAAAATGACGAATAAACCCGTATGGTTCATTACCGGCGCCTCGAATGGCCTCGGCTTCGAGATCGCAAAACACGTGCTCGGTCTCGGTTACCGGGTGGTCCTGACGGCAAGGAATCCCGCGCAACTGGCCGGGCTCGCCAACCAGTTCAAGGAGCAAGCGCTCGCGCTGAAAGTCGATGTCACCGATCGCTCGACGATCAGGAGCGCTGTTGCCGAAACGCTCTCGACGTTCGGTCAGATCGACGTTCTCGTCAACAATGCCGGCTACGGCTATCTCGCAGCGATCGAAGAGGGAGACGAGGAAGGTGTTCGCAGCCAGTTCGACACCAACCTCTTCGGGCTCATCGATGTTACGAAAGAAGCCCTGCCTGCCATGCGGGCGCGCAGAAGCGGTCATATTGTAAACGTCTCTTCGCTTGGCGGGCTCATGGCATTCGCAGCGACCGGTTACTACCACGCCACAAAATTTGCAGTCGAGGCCGTTTCAGAGTCTCTCGCCCAGGAGGTCGCTCCGCTCGGCATCAAGGTAACCATTGTCGAACCCGGCGCATTTCGCACCAACTGGGCTGGAAGCTCGATGGCGGAATCTCCCATCGTCATTGATGATTATGCCGAGACGGCAGGAAAGCGTCGGATATCGACGAAGGCGGTTTCCGGCAATCAGCCGGGCGATCCCGCCCGCGCCGCAGCGGCTATCCAGATGGCGGTTGAATCGAAAGCGCCTCCCCTGCGGCTCCTCTTGGGCGGCTCTGCTCTGGATCTGGCCTATAAGCGCCTTGAAACACTTCGGAAGAATTTCGACGAGTGGAGCGATGTGACCCGCAGCGCCGATTTTCCTGAGTTTCAAAGATGAGACTCGTGATCACGCGTGCTTGTATTTCGACAGGAGAAAATGACGTTCGATACCCGCTGCGGCCAGCGACCGCACGGCTGCCAGCTGGAGAGATTGTCGGCCTGTTCGCTGGAAGCGGCGATTGAGCAGGTCACGGCGAATAAGAGGCAGGCTCTGAGGGAAATCAGGATTGCGTCATGATGATAAATAGGGTCGGCCGTGGATCCGCGCGGACGGCCCTCTCAGAAACCGCCGAGCCCACGAAGAGATTGGAACTATGATGATTTTCCAAGCTTCCTCCTCGGGTACTTCCCTATGCGGACTCCGTCGCTGGTGTGGAGGCGTCCACATCGTCACTCCACTCATGACTTTATAAGATGGAGACTTTTGAGCCAGAGCGTCGTCAGCGAATAGTGCTTACGACGTCCATGAAGCGCTTGACGCGGGCGGGCTCGACCTTGTTCCAGGTATTGCCCTCATATTTGAAATGAGTGCCGATGACGACGCCGCTGGCGCAGGAGAGGATGCCGGTGACATTATCCTTGTTGACGCCCGTATTGGCGAAAACGGGAACATCCGTCACGGCTTCACAGACCTTGCGCAGGCCGGACTGGTCGACCGGCTGGCCGGTCAGCGGGCCGGATACAAGGATGGCATCGGCAAGCGAGGAAAACACGGCGCTCTTTGCGCGGAGCTCGATCGGGCGCTGGTCGAGCGAATGGGCGAATTCCGCATTGATGTTGAACAGCATCTTCATGTCGGTGCGGCCGAGCTTTGCGCGCAGCCGGGCCGGCGTCGCGCAATCCGGCGCCCAGATACCCATGTCGGAGGCGAAGACGCCGGTGAAGATCTCACGCACGAAGCTTGCGCCGGTGGCGGCACCGATGGCAACGCTGGCTGTCGGATCCCAGAGATAGTTGACGCCGAAGGGAATCTTGAGCTCCGCCTTCGCAGCCTGGACGATCGCCGTCATCGCAGCAATACCTTCCGGAGGCGCTTTCAACTCGTAAGGCCGGTCATTCTCGTTGCCAAACATGATGGCATCGACGCCGCCTTCCTGCAGCGCGCGAATATCTTCCATCACGTCGTCGATGAGCTTCGAGACGCCGCCTTTCGGATCATAATTCGGCGAACCCGGCAGGGCGCCGATATGCGCCATGGCAATGATGACCTTCTTCTTGTCACCAAAAAATTCAAAAACCATCGAAAGCTCCGAAATTGGGCGTTAGAGAAAGCGTGTTTTCACAAACCGGATGTTTCAGGAGGGCGAGCCGGCGACCATCACTTCGACCTTGGCAGCCTCAAGCGCTTCGGCCAGTTCGGGCGGCGGCGATGCATTGGTGATCAGCATGTCGAATTGTGAAAGCGGCGCGATGTGGACGAGCGACATGCAATCGAATTTCGATGCGTCGCAGAGAACGACCTTCTTTGTCGAGCGGCGGAGATAGACGCGCTTCATCTCCGTATCATCGAAGGAATAGTCATAAATACCATCCGACGTCAGTCCGGAAACGCCGACAAAGGCGATATCAAACCAAAGTGCTTCGAACTGGGAAATCGCCGTCGCATTGGAAATCGACAATTCATCGTTTCTCATGCGCCCACCCGGCAGGTAGACTTCCGCCAAGCCTTCGCCAAGCTGGGTAGCGTTGCGCACGCTGTTGGTGAAGAACTTTACATGCTGCTGGCCGGCGAGCAACCGGGCAAGCAGGAACGTTGTCGTGCCGACATCCAGCGCGATGGTGCGAAGTCCGGAAGCGACCTGTGCCGCCGCTTCCGCAATCAACCGCTTCGGCAATGCGTTCTTGGCAAGACGGGCCTGAAAGGTCGGCTCGTTGAGGCGCGAGGTGGTTGCTGAAAGGCCGGGTTCGACAATTGCGGTAAGATCGGTGCTGACTGCTCCGCCATGGGTGCGGGCAAGCCGTCCTTCCTTTTCCAGTTCGGTCAGGTCGCGCCGCACAGTCATTTCGGACACGCCGAGCTGCGCAGCAATTTCCGTGACGGATACGGCGCCCGTTTCGGCCACCGCATCTAAAATGAAGGCGCGGCGCGTGCGCGCAAGAACTTTCGTCCTTTCGATTGTCTGCGTTTCAGCGTCATGGCCTGCGATCATTGGTCTGTCTTTCATTTAGAAAAGGCGGCTGGGTGATTGCGGCCGCATACACCCGAAGTCCAGTCCTCCCATTACATGATCAGTGCTTAACTCAGAAAGCGAACAAATTCAAACATAAATTTCGATTGATTTGTACGTTTTTGTTGCTATATGATCGACGTGTTCTTTTGGTCGGAGACATGGTTCGTGGGACATCCGAAATTTGCGGAACTCGAGGGTTTAAAGGCCATCGTCACCGGCGGGGGCAGTGGAATAGGCCGCGCAATCGCGCGGGCGCTGGCAAAACAAGGCGTCAAGGTCACCATTTGCGACATCAATCTGGACGCGGCGAACACAGTCGCACAGTCGATTTCCGGCCACGCTCTGGAGATCGATGTTCGCTCACGTTCCTCCGTGGAAAAGACATTCGAACAAGCAGCCGATATCATGGGCGGCTACGATATACTGATTGCCAATGCCGGTGTCTCCACCATGCAGCATGCGCTGGAGATCACCGACGAGGAGTGGGATTTCAACTTTGACGTCAATACCCGCGGCATCTTTCTGACGAACCAGATCGCTGCGCGCCGCTTCGTGGCGCAGGGCCAGGGGGTGATTGTCAACACGGCCTCGCTTGCCGCAAAGGTCGGCGCGCCGCTGCTGGCGCATTACTCTGCCAGCAAGTTCGCCGTTCTCGGCTGGACACAGGCGCTTGCCCGCGAATTGGCCTCGAAAGGCATCCGCGTCAATGCCGTCTGCCCGGGTTTCGTCAAGACCGGCATGCAGGAGCGCGAGATCGATTGGGAAGCCAAACTGCGCAGCGTCAGTCCTGAACGTGTCGTTGAAGACTACATCGCCCAGACGCCGCTCGGACGACTGGAGACGCCCGAGGACGTCGCCGATGTCGTCGTTTTCCTCTGCTCGGATTCCGCCCGTTTCATGACCGGCCAGGGCGTCAATGTCACTGGCGGCGTTTATATGACCTGACGGGCAAGCCGGCCGCCCAAGCCGCATCATATCGGAGAGATCATGGCATCCATCGTCTTTGAGGGAGTGGAAAAACGTTATCCGGACGGATATGCGGCAATCCAGCACCTCGATCTCACCATCGAGGATGGTGAGTTTCTGGTTCTAGTCGGCCCGAGCGGCTGCGGTAAGTCGACCGCTCTCCGAATGATTGCGGGTCTGGAGGATATCACCGGCGGTCGCCTGTTGGTTGGCGATACCGTTGCCAACGGCCTTGCACCCCGCGATCGCGATATCGCGATGGTCTTCCAGTCCTACGCGCTTTATCCGCATATGACGGTCGCCGAGAATATCGGCTTCGGCTTGTCCGTGCGCGGCGTCGACAAGACGGAGATCGACCGCAAGGTCAGGGACACGGCCAAGCTTCTCGAACTCGATGCCTATCTCGGCCGCAAGCCAGGGCAGCTTTCAGGCGGTCAGCGACAGCGCGTGGCGATGGGCCGGGCGCTGGTGCGCGCGCCCAAGGCGTTTCTGATGGACGAACCTTTGAGCAATCTCGACGCACGGCTGCGAGGCCAGATGCGGGCCGAAATCGCCCGGCTGCAGAAGTTGAGCGGTATTACCACCGTCTATGTCACGCATGACCAGATCGAGGCCATGACCATGGGTGATCGCGTCGCCGTGATGCGCGCTGGCGCTTTGCAGCAGCTCGGCACGCCGCGCGCGCTTTACGACACGCCCGCCAATCTCTTCGTTGCCGGCTTCATCGGCACGCCGTCGATGAACTTCCTGAAAGCGACGCTGGTGGTCGGCGAGGGCAGTCTGGCTGCTGCCGCTGGCGGGTTCACCCTGCCGGTACCCGAGCCCGTCGTTGTCACGCGTCCGGCGCTTGCGCGTCATGTTGGCAAGGAGATCATTGTCGGCGTGCGTGCCGAAGCGTTGAGCGCCACAGACGCCGTTGATCCCGGTTTCGGGCGAATTGAAGGAACGATCGCCTTCATTGAGGATTTCGGTGCCACGAAACTCGTCCATCTCGATATTGGCGGGGCTGGCAAGCTGGAGGAGGTGACGGCGGAAGCCGACGAGGTTTCGCTTTCCGGGCCTCGATTGCGTGTCTCTGTTCCGGCCACGTATGCGCTTCGCCTCGGCGAGACGCTATCCCTGTCGGTCAATCCCGCAGAACTGCATTTCTTCGACGCCGAGACCGAAAACGCGATCCGCGACTGAAAGGTTCTTCCGCCATGCCAGTGTTCATCGGCATCGATATTGGCACGACCTCGACGATCGCGGTAGCGATGTCGGAGGCCGGCGAGCCCCTGGCCTCGGCCTCGCGCCCCTCGCGCTTGTCCTCGCCGCATCCCGGCTTTGCCGAGGCCGATCCCGGGCAATGGTGGGCGAACACGCAGGTCGTGGTGCGGGAGATGATCACCCACTTGCCTGAGGGATGCGAACTTGCCGGTGTCTGCGTCACCGGAATGCTGCCGGCTGTGGTGCTGCTCGATCGCGCACGCCGCGTACTGCGCCCGAGCATCCAGCAGAGTGACGCGCGTTGCGGGGCGGAAGTCGAAGCCATGAAAGCGGCGTTGGACGAGACGCGCTTCCTTAGCCGCACCGGCCAGGGCCTGACCCAACAATTAGTCGCCCCGAAACTGCAATGGCTGAGGGCGCATGAGCCGGATGTCTATGGCCGGATCGCCCATGTCCTCGGCTCCTATGATTTCATCAACATGCACCTGACCGACCGTCTGACGGTCGAGCGCAACTGGGCGCTTGAAGCGGGCTTCATCGATCTTGACGATCACCGGATTGCGGATGACCTCGTGGCGCTGTCGGGACTTCGCTCCGGCGTCCTGCCGGAGTTGGTCGCCTCGCATGAGGTCATCGGCGCGGTGACGGCGGAAGCGGCGGAACTGACCGGCCTGCCGGAAGGCCTGCCCGTCTTTGGCGGAGCCGCGGACCATATCGCCTCCGCGCTGGCGGCTGGCCTGACGCAGGCTGGCGATGTCCTCCTCAAATTTGGTGGGGCAGGCGACATCATCGCCATTGCCGGCCGGCCGGAGCCCGACCGCCGGCTTTTCCTTGATTACCATCTCGTTCCCGGCCTTTATGCGCCGAACGGCTGTATGGCTTCCTCAGGCTCGCTTCTCAGGTGGCTTGCCGCCCTCATCGGCGGCTCGGAAGGCGACGATGTTTTAAAGCAGCTCGACCAGGAAGCGGCGACCGTGCCCGCTGGCGCGGACGGCGTGCGCGCACTGCCCTATTTTCTCGGCGAGAAGACACCGATTCATGACCCGCTGGCGCGCGGTACGATCACGGGCCTCAGTCTCGGTCACACGCGCGGCCATATGTGGCGCGCGGTGCTGGAAGCGATTGCCTGCGGCTTCCGCCATCATCTCGATGTGCTTGCGGAAACCGGGCGTCCGGCAACACGGCTGATCGCCTCCGACGGGGGAAGCCGAAGCCATGTCTGGATGCAGATCGTCGCCGATGTCTGCGGTCAGCCGGTTCATGTCTTGTCCGACGCCTTCGGTTCGTCGATTGGCGCGGCCTGGGTGGCGGCGGCCGGATCAGGCGTGGCGGCGTGGGAGGATGTCGCGGCCTCCGTGCGTTTTGGCGCGGTGCTTCAGCCTTCGCCTGAAGGTGTTGCCGCCGGTGACCGGATCTATGCCGACTACCGCGATCTCTACCGGTCGCTGAAACCCTTCTTCGCGCGTGGAGACCAGCCATGATCAAGGCAATCGCCTGGGATATCGACGGGACGCTGATCGACAGCGAACCGGTTCACCACAAGGCGCTGATGGCCGTCTCGGAGCGCTATGGCGTCAACATCGCCGCCGATGATACGCGTTTCATCGGGGTGGCAATGAGTGATGTCTGGACGGTGCTCGCACCGCTCTATCCGCCCGGACTTCGCCCCGAGACCTGGAACTCCGAGATTGTCGAGGCCTATATTGAGCGGACCGCCGAGTTGCAGCCGATGGCGGGCGCGCCGGAGACGGTGCTTGTGCTTGCCGCGGCGGGGCTTGTTCAATGCGCGGTTTCCAACTCGTCTCGCCGCATTGTCGAGGCCAATCTCAAGGCCATGGGGCTCGACCGCGCGATGGCCTTTGCGATCGGGTGCGAGGATGTGATGCATGGCAAGCCTGATCCCGAGCCCTATCGGCTTGCCTGCGAGCGTCTTGGCCTTGATGCTTCGCACGTGCTGGCCGTCGAGGATAGCGTCGTGGGCGCGGCCTCGGCACAGGCGGCGGGCATGCCTGTGCTGCGCTATGGCGCGGATTTCACCGACTTCTCGGCGATCCTCGATCTCGTTGAAGAGCGTAGGCTTCGTGCATGATGAATTTCTGGCCATGCAACCCGCCTGAACGCGCCGCTACGGCGGCGCTTGTTGTGATTGACATGCAGGTCGATTTCTGTGCGCCGGGCGGGTGGGTCGATCAATTGGGCGAGGATATCAACAATACGCGCTCCGTCATTCCGGCCGTTGCGGAGGCTCTGGCAATCGCACGGGACGCGGGCCTCGCCGTCTTCCATACCCGGGAGGGCCACAAGCCGGACCTATCGGATCTCCCCGCTAACAAGCAATGGCGTACCCGCGTCCATGGGCTGGGCATCGGTGATGAAGGTGCTTCGGGGCGCATACTTGTGCGCGGCGAACCTGGCTTCGAAATCGTTCCGGAACTTGCGCCACTTGCGGACGAAACGGTGATCGACAAGCCGGGTAAGTCGAGTTTCCATGCGACCGATTTCGATGCGCAGCTGAAGGCTCAAGGCATCACCCATCTGATCGTCATCGGCGTCACCTCCGATTGCTGCGTGCAATCGACTTTCCGCGATGGATTCGAGCGCGGCTATGAATGCGTCATTCTCGAAGATTGCACGGCCGCGGTCGAAACGACCAATCACAAAGCGACGATGGATATCTTGAAAGCCTTCGGCGGGCGCTGGGGGACTGTGTCCGATCTCGTGGGCTTCCGCGCCGCTATGGAGGCGCTTCATGGCTGACAGCTTCGCCGGCATTGCCGCCACTCCCTATTCCTGGCCCTTCGATGGGCGATGGAGCGCCGCCGATAGCGCGCTTCTTATTCTAGGGTTCCAGAACGGTACGATCGCCGCACTCGGTGCGGAGCCGGAGGCCGCTGTCGCGGCAAGGTTGATCGCATGCGCCCAGGAGGCCGGCCTGCCGGTGATTGCGAGCCGGCGCGGCCGCAGCGAGGCGCTTTCCCCGGTTGCCGCCCGCCGCGCCGTCCTGGGCGATCCGATCTTTGCGCCGGGGACGCCGGAATGGCAGCTTTCAGACACGCTCGGCCTGCAGGCGGAGGCTTCGATCTTCGATCATCCGGGCGACAACGCCTTCTATTCGACCGGGCTTGATGCCTGGTTGCGACGGCGCGGCATCCGCAATCTGGTGCTAGCCGGTATTCCAACCGAGGGCCTGCTGCACGCGACCCAGCGTGCTGCCAACGACATGGGTTTCGAATGCATCGCCGTTTCCGATGCTTGCAAGGGAACGACGGATGCCCGTCATGCCGGGCAATTGCGCATAACCGTCTTCGGCAACGGGCTTTTCGGCACCGTGGCGCGCTCGGATCAACTGTTCTCGTCGCCGAGGGCGCCCATCCCGACCTGAAGAGGATCGACATGTCTGATTTTCATTGGCCGGCCGAGACCGGCAGCCTCGACTTCCATACGCTGACGGTTGCCTATGCTTCAGGTCAGCTCAAGCCTTCCACGGTCGTCAATGCGATCTATGATAGGATCGAGGCGCGGGGTGACGACCATGTTTGGATCTATCTCGTCTCCCGCGCCGATGCGCTGAGGGCCGTCGAGGAACTGGAGAATGCCGGCTATGACGGCCGTCCTCTCTGGGGCATTCCTTTTTCGATCAAGGATTGCAACGACGTTATCGGCCTGCCGACGACCAACGCGTTGAAAGAGGGGGCCTATATCGCTGAAAGCACCGGTCAGGCCGTGACGCGCCTTTTCGACAATGGTGCAATCCTGATCGGCAAGACCAATATGGACCAGTTCGGCATCGGCCTTGTCGGCATGCGCACGCCGTATGGTGCATCCTCGTCGGTGTTCAACGATGACTATATTTCCGGCGGTTCCAGTTCCGGTTCTGGCGTTTCGGTGGCGGCCGGGCTTTCCAGCTTCTCCATCGCCAACGACGCTGCCGGCTCCGGCCGCGTGCCGGCGGGTTTCAACAATATCGTCGGGATCAAGCCGACGCCGGGCATTGTCAGTAATGCCTGCGTATCGGGCGGCGGCTGCGTGAAGACGATTGAGACCGTATCCGTCTTCGCGCTGACGGTGGAGGATGGCATGGCGGTTCTGCGCATCATCACCGGCTACGATCCGACCTATCCCTTTTCCAAGCCCGAGGCCGATCATGTCGCGCTCGACATGCAGCCGGCCCCGCCGAAGTTCCGCTTCGGCGTTCCAGCCGGCGCTTCGCTTCGCTTCTTCGGCGACAGCGAGGCGGAGCGGCTGTTCCAGGAAGCCATCAAACGACTGGATGCCATGGGCGGCACGGCGGTCGAGGTCGATTTTGCCGCGTTCGAGGAAACCCAGCGCATTCTCTATGAAGGCCCATGGATTTCGGAGCGCGCGCTCAGTCTCGACAAGGTGCTGGCCCAGCATGGCGACGCGATCCATCCGGTGACAAAGAAGATTCTCGAAAACGGCGGGCAATATTCATCCCTCGATACGTTCCGCGCCATTCACCGCATCGCCGAGTTGAAGTGCGCGACACGCCCGATCTGGGACGATATCGAAGTGCTTCTGGTGCCGACGACGCCGACGATCTATCGCAAAAGCGAGATTCTCGCCGATCCGATCGCGCTCAATGCGCGGCTCGGCATCTATACCAATTTCGTCAATCTGATGGGCCTTTGCGGGATAGCCGTACCGAATGGTTTCCGCGCCGATGGGCTGCCCTCGGGTGTCACCTTCCTCGCCCCCGGCATGGCTGAAGCGAAAGCGGCGGCGATCGCGGCCGAATTCCACCGTCGCGCCGGCATCGGGCTCGGCATGAACCTCCATCCCTATCCGGCCTATAGCACACCAACGGAAATTCCGGCCGGTCACCGCGAGATTGCCGTTGTCGGCGCACATCTGTCCGGCATGCCGCTCAATCATGAACTGACGGAGCGCGGCGGCATATTCCGTGGCCAGACCCGCACGACAGGTGATTATCGGCTTTATGTGCTCACCGGCACGACACCGGCCAAGCCGGGTCTCATTCGTGATCCAAGCGCCAAGGGGCCGGGCATCGAGGTCGAGATCTGGTCACTGCCGCTTGCAGGCTTTGCCGATTTCGTCGAGCGCATTCCGCAGCCGCTGGGGATCGGTAAGGTCACGCTTGAGAACGGTCGCCAGGTATCCGGCTTTCTCTGCGAGACCGTAGCGTTGGACGGCGCGATCGACATTACGGCGCATGCCGGCTGGAAGAATTACCTGGCTTCGAAAGCGGCCTGAGAAAGGTTCTCGGGGGAGGGTTTCCGGTAAAAACGAAATCGCCTGAAGCGCTCTTTACGTTTTTGTTTGACTTGTTCGAAATGACGAAAGACGGCTCCGCGAGGTGACGCCTTTTTAATCGCCAATGTTTGTTCGCTCAGTTGATGCCTTTGGTCAGTCCCTGCACGAAATAGCGGTTGAGGACGAGCACGATGAGCACGATTGGCACGGTCGAGAAATGCGCCAACGCCCCGAGCGTCCCCCAGGTGATGTCCTTTGTGCCGTAGGCCGACAGCAATGCCACCGAGATCGGCTTGGAATCGAGCCGCGTCAGGAACATGGCGAAGAGGAAATCGTTCCACGAGAAGAGCACGCAGAAAAGCGTAGAGGCGATGATGCCGGAACGCACCGCAGGCAAGGATACTTTCCAGAACGCGCCGAACTGCCCGCAGCCATCCGTCAACGCCGCTTCTTCCAGCTCCTTCGGCAGCCCGCGGAAGTAGGAAAACATCATCCAGCTCACGAAGGCGGTATTGAGCACGCAATTGATCAGGACGACGCTGAACCAACTGCCGATGAGGCCGATATCGCGCATGAGCAGATAGAAAGGGATAAGCGCCGCGACAGCGGGGACCATGCGGATCGTCATGAAGAAATAGGCAACGCCCATGGCGGCAGGATGTGTCGAGCGAGCGAGCGCATAGCCGGCCGGAACGCCGAGTATCAGCGAAAGCAGCATCGAGCCGCCTGCAATCAGGAGACTGGAAGTGATGAGGCTGCCGACATCGAAGATGCGCAGTGCATTGCGGAACTGGTCCAGCGTCGGTGCGAAGAAGAGATGGGGCGGAATGGAGAAGATCTCGTTCGACGGTTTGTAGGCGGTCATTGCGAGCCACAGGAAGGGCAGCAGGAAGAAGGCGAGAGTAAGCAGCAGGAAGCCGCGCCGTGCCGTATCAAAGACCATGGAGCGTGTCGTCATCGACCGTTGGCCTTCTTGTCGAAATGGCGGATCATGAGGATGAAGCAGGTGGCAATGATCGCTACGCAGAGAAGTGCGATGTTGGAAATCGCCGACGCCTTGCCGATATTGAAAAAGCTTAGGCCCTCCTTCACCGCATAGACCATGAGCGTGTTGGTGGAATTGCCCGGTCCGCCGCCTGTGGTCACGAACACGCTGTCAAAGACGCGGAAGGCGTCGATGGTGCGTAGCGTCAGCGCCAGCATGACGGCGGGGAGCATGAGTGGCAATGTAATGGAGCGGAAAGTGCGCCAGGCGGTTGCTCCGTCGACGGCGGCGGCTTCCAGGAGATCTCCTGGGAGTGCCTTTAGGCCGGCCAGTAGAATAAGCGCGACGAGCGGCGTCCATTCCCAGACGTCGATGAAGATGAGCGTGGCCAACGCAGTCGACGGCGTGGCGAAGAGGCCGCGCGGATCGGTGATACCCCACTGCGCAAGATAATAGCCGACCATCCCGTAGTCGGCGAGCAGCAAGCCTTTGAAGATGAGGCCGACGACCAGCGGCGTAATGGTGACGGGAACAAGGATCAACGTCAGGCAGACGCGATTGAACCGGTCGTCGCGCCAGAGCGCCAGCGCGATGACAAAGCCGAAGACGAGTTCGATGGCGACAGAAAAGACGGTGAAGATCACCGTATTGGCGATGGCGCCGCGAAAATCGGCATCTGCCAGCAGGTTGATGTAATTGTCGATGCCGACGAAATGCGTTCGCGCCGGCTTCAGGAGATTGTATTCGTAGAGGCTGTACCAGATGCCCTTTACGAGCGGGAAGACGCCGAGCGCGATCACGTAGGCGACGGCGGGGAGCGCCATGGCAAACAGGAAGAATTTTCGTCGCGTGGCAAAAGAGACCGAGGGGAAGCGCGTGGCCGCCTTGCTGTCAACGGAACTGGTCAGGTTCATCGCGTAATTCGTCATCACCGAATGGCCAATTGCTTCGCGTTTCGATCTGAGAGGAAAACGGGCCGGTGCGCAAACGGAATCTTGCCTTCAGCGTGCCGCTAAAGCCGGCCCGACCATCGCCCTCGAAATGAAAGGCCCGCTTCACGGTCTTTCGTGAAGCGGGCCTGTTCTTAGAACAGCTTGGCGGCTGCTTCCTGCGCCGCATCAAGCGCGGCCTTGGGCTCAGCCGTACCGACGAGGACAGAGTTAACGGCTGTGCCCAGCATGTCCTGGATTTCCGGATATTCCGGAATGCGTGGGCGGTAGTCGCCGTCGCCGTTCTCGAAGACTTCGTTGAGAACGGGCAGGAACGGATACTTGGCGTTCAGTTCCTTGTCCGCGACCGTGCTCTTGCGGATATAGCTGCCAGCGCCGAGCATGTTCATCTCCTTCTGGATCTTCGGACTGGTGACCCACTTGATGAAGGTCCAGGCGGCTTCTTTCTGCTTGTCCTTCGCATCGGCGTTGATGGCCATGCCCCAGCCGCCGATTCCGTAGATCTTCGGCAAACCCTTGCCGCGCGGGGCAAGCGCGACGTCGACCTTGCCGACTATCTTGGATGTCTTCGGATCGTAATAGCCAGGCGCGCCGACAGACCAGGTCTGCATCGTGGCGGCGATGCCCTGGCGGAAGCTTTCCTCGCGGCCGCCCCAGTCATAGTCGGCGGCACCGGGAGGGGCTGCCTTCTTGAAGAGGTCGCGATAAACAGTCAGGCTCTTGATATTGGCTTCGGAATTGAGCGCCGGCTTGCCGTCCTTGTCGAGGATGGCGCCGCCCATTTCGGCGTTATATTGCATCCAGTCCTGAGCGACCGCCGGGCCTTTCTGGCCGTTAGCGACAAAGCCGTACTGTTTCTTGGCCGGGTCGGTCAGCTTATAGGCCGCGGCAACCAGGTCTTCCATCGTTTCGGGAGCCTTCAGGCCGGCGGCATCGAAGAGATCCTTGCGATAGGCGAGGACGTTGGCATAGCCGGCAAAGGGATAGGCGACCTGCTTGCCTTTGTAATTGCCGAGCGCTTCCGTGAGCTTGGGATAGATGTCGGCGGTATCCAGCTCCTTGGCGTCGCGCTTCATCAGGTCGTTGAGATCGATCGTATAGCCATTGGCGGCGAACTGCCCTGCCCAGACGATGTCCATGGTGATCAGATCATAACCGGCGGTGTGCCCCACGAAATCGGCGGTCGTCTTCGTCAGCAGAGAGCCGTAGTCCATGATGTCGACCTTGAGTTCTGCGCCGGTCGCTTCCTTGAACTCGGGCGCGATCTGCGCCAGCACGGCCGAAAATTGGTCGTTCATGGATGCAAGATTGAGTGTGATGCCGGTCAGCGGCTTGTCGGCGGCCTGCGCCATGCCCGCTGACAGGGCAACGATGCAAACGGTAGCAAATTTCTGAAAATTCCCCTTCATGAATGTCATTAGTGTTCTCCTTTTCATGATTGGTTGCCACTATACATCAAACAAAAACGCACTCAAGTACACTTGACAAAAAAGCAATAACGGCCTGAATATAACAAAATTGAACAATATCGCTCATTTTTTGCTTGACGATTGTGCAGTATGCCTCGTTTTTGCGCATTCGCCGGGTTGCTTAAAAGACTTGCGGTCATGGCGGGCTTAGCGTGAGGCCGTATTGAAGAAAGAAGTGTCAGGATCGAACATGAATGGCGCTCTCAGCATATCGCGACTTGAAACGCTCGAAAAACGGCTTGTCGGCGAAATGGAGGCGACGGAAGCGCTCGGGCGGGTCTGGGCTTCAGCACCAGAGCCAGGACCTGCTCGCGTCGCACGCTATAATGTCGTGATCTGTGGGGCTGGCATGTCGGGACTCGCTATCGCCTTCGGCCTGAAACGGCGCGGCATTGAGGGCGTTCAGGTGATCGACAAGGCCGAGAAGGGGCGGGAAGGGCCTTGGATCGGCTGCGCGCGGATGAAGACGCTGCGCTCGCCGAAATATCTCGCGGGGCCGGATTTCGGCCTGCCGTCGCTGACGCCGCGTGCCTGGTACGAAGCGGTCTATGGCACAGACGCCTATGAAAGCCTCGACAAGATGTCACGGCAAGACTGGATGGCCTATCTCGGCTGGTATCGCGCGGTGACGGGGCCGGATGTCTCCAACGGCACGAGCCTTGTCGGGATATCGCAAGTCAAAGGCTGGCTGCGGCTTGTGCTTGAAGCGGACGGTGAAACGCAACAGATCGAATGCCGTCGGCTTGTGCTGGCGACCGGTATTGATGGCGGCGGCGCGCTGATGATTCCCGATTTCGTTCGTACCTTGCCCAAGCCATACTGGACCCATAGTGCCGAGATCGCAGACGATGGCCGTCTCAAGGATCGAAATGTCGCCATTCTGGGTTCGGCGACTTCCAGCTTCGACTGGGCGGCAACGGCTTTGGAAAAGGGCGCAAAAAGCGTGGCGATGATCGGCCGCTCACGCAATTTCGGCCGGACGGAAGTCTTGGCCTGGACCAATTTTCCGGGCTTCCTTGGTCATTTCGGTGACCTGTCGGACCTACAGAAATGGCGCTATATCCGGCTCTACAATGGCTTCAAGATCCCGCCGACACAGGATCAATTCGATCGTGCAGTGTCCGATCCGCGCTTCACCATGGTGCTGGGTCATAAGGTGCGGTCCGTGACATTGGATGCCGGGCGGGTTGTGATCGAAAGCGACAGCGGTACATTCAGCGCCGATCATCTTCTGCTTGGTACCGGTTATACGATCGATTTCACCCGGCGCGCCGAATTGAAGAGCATTGCGCCGCATGTGGCTTTCTGGTCCGATCGCTTCACGCCGCCGGATGGCGAGGCATCGGCCGAGATCGCGGCCCATCCCTATCTCGGGCGCGGCTTCGAACTGACGCCGAAGAATGCGGTGACCCATGGCTGGCTGTCGCATATCCATTTGTTCAACTGCTCGGCCCTTGCCAGCCTCGGCCCGATCAGTAACGGTGTGACTGGCATGAAATACGGTCTGCCGCGTATCGTCGATGCGGTGGTGGGCGGTCTCTTTCACGAGGCGGCCGACGATTTTCTCCGTGACCTTGCGGCCTATCAGGAGCATCATTTCGATCCGCGCGGCCACGGCGGAGACTTTGAAGGCATAAAGGAAGTGTCATCATGACAATCATACCAGCGTTTCCGCTCGGCCGAGTTCTGGAGAAGACCCGGTGTGAGAGTGTGGAATTTCCCTATCTGTTGGCCAATCACGCTCCGATGGTCCTCGTAGCACTCGATCGCATGGGCGCATCCCCTGAGCGTCTCGACGAATGGTATGAGATTTACCGCGTGGCAAACCAGCTTGTTCCCGCGCCGCCGCCCGTGGCTCCGATCGAGCGTGCGCGTTGGGATGCGGCGCTGGGTGACCGGACGCGGGAATCCGATTATCGCGCCTATTTCATCGCCGAAGTCGAACGGCTCGGAACCGACGCCGCGATCCGCCATTATTTGCCTCTGCTGATCCAGGGCGTCGCTGGCAGTGCGCTGCACCCGCTGATGCGGCTCGCCTACGCGGTACTCAACAGCGACGTGAAGGAAGTGGGAACGGCGCTCGGATACTGGGCGACGTGTTATCTGCCCTTGTCGGATCCGACTGGAATAGAGCCGGAGACGGATGATCCGGCAGCAATTCTCGCTGCCATGAATGATGTTGCCGGCGCACATGACTATGTGCCTGAGACCGATCTTCTCTGGCACAACATACGCGAAGTCGCCGCCTTACCGGACTTTCCGCCAGTGATCGATCGTTTGCGCATCGATGAAGCGACACCGAGACGCATGGCGGAGACGGCGCTCGCCCTATTCGCCTCGACCATGGATTTCTCGGCGCTCCACGCCGTTACCGGCTTGCATTGGGCTCGGTTGGTCGCGGCGCATCTGGATGATCCCCTGCCGCTCTACCGTGCCTTCTGGCAGGTGATTGCCACACTCGTTCCGAAAATCGGCTTCCCGGCGCTTCCTGCCGCCGAAGCGCTTCAGGCGATGCGTGAAATGCGGGTACCAGACTGGCCAGAGATAAGGGCCACGGCCGTGGCCTCCAACGACGAACACGACATTAGCTTGGTCTTTTCGGCATTACAGGAACAACTGGTCTGGGGTGATCCGCTTTATCGGGTTGTGGCGGCACGGCGCGTTCGGCTGATCTAGAGGTAAACTCCGCCAGCGCAGGGTTTATGCATAGAGGCGGGTTTCACGGAACTCCGTTTTTTTCTTCCCCAGCATCCGCGCCACCGAGCCGCCGCACGAAGTCCGCGAAGAAGAGCGAGGCGTTAGTGGCCCGTTTATGCACCGCGATGGTCTGAGGAATTTGCGAAAACACCCCATCTACCACCCGGAAGCCTTCCATCCGCTCCGAGGCGTTGAAGAGGAATTCGGTCAGTCCAGCCGCCGCGTCGCATTCTCGGTTTGAGAGAAAGTCGAGGGCCGCCGTGGGGCTGTCGACATGCAGCACCGTCGCTCGCTTGAGTGTTCGCTCAAGCTGCTTCGTATAGGCTGCGCTACGCGCGGAAGCGATGCGAATTCCAGTGGTATCCAGCTCGTCCGCCGTCCGGTAGGATGAAGTTACCGGAACCAGGTAGGTGGCCTCGACCGAGATGTAGGGGGGCGAGAAGCTGAAGCGATCGGTTCTTGATGGGTCTGACGCGATGAAGGCGATGTCCCACTCGCCGCCGTCCGCAGCGGAAAGAATATCCGCCGCGGATCCGTATCGTATGAGGGAAAGCCCCCGATCAAGTTCGCGGGCGATCCTATCCGCAATTTCCGCGCTCGGTCCCACTAGGGCGCCCGCGTTTTCGTCCCAGCGGATCAATGCTGCGTTCGACATATTGACGGCAGCCCTAATGGATCCAGCCGGCGCTATTTCCGACCGGACCTGCTCCAGACTGAACATGCTACGTCTCCCTAGAGCGTGATGCCGAAAAGTGTAGGCGGCTTTCGGACGACATCCGGCTCTACTTCTTTGAGTCTAGAGCGGATTCAGATTTTAGGTCGAACAGACCTAAAATCAGCCGGCTCTAGTGCGAAAACCTGGACGCAAGTGCTTCCGATCCTCTGGCAAGGAGAGCAACATCGACGCCAACTGCGGTGAACAGCGTTCCCTGCGCAATGCAGCGAGCCGCAAACTTCTCGTCAGGCGTCAAGATGCCCGAGGGCTTACCGACGGCTTTCAAGCGCTCGATCGCATTCTCGATTGCCGAAACTACCTCGGGATGTCCCGGTTGGCCGGGATAACCGAGGCTGGCTGCAAGGTCTGCCGGACCGATGAAGATCCCGTCGACTCCGTCGACCCCTGCAATGGCTTCAAGCCGATCGAGCGCCTCTCGTGTCTCGATCTGCAGCAAGAGGCAGATTTCCTGTTCGGCGGTCTGCGTGTAGCTCGGCACGCGCCCGAAACGGGTGGCGCGGGTGAGGGCGGATACGCCGCGGATACCTCGCGGTGCGTAACGCGCCGCCGCCACGGCCGCCTTCGCCTCCTGTTCATTCTGCACATATGGAATGAGAAGCGTTTGGACGCCGATATCCAGAAAACGCTTGATCAATACGGGGTCGTTAAAGGCTGGGCGAACCACGGGGGCGACGTCGTACGGCGCGACCGCCTGCAACTGTGGAAGCACAGTAAGAACGTCGCTGGGAGAATGCTCGGTATCGAAAAGCAGCCAGTCGAAACCGGACGGTGCGACGATTTCCGCTGTATAGCTGCCCGGAAGGCCGCACCACAATCCGATCTGACTTTGACCGGCCTGGAGTTTTCGCTTGAAGCTGTTGACGGGGAGTTCCATTAGATCCTCACACGAATGAGACGCCAATTGAGCCGACGGGACCGTAGTCGGCCTGGATCACGTCGCCGTGGGCTATGTCCACAGGGCGGGTGAAAGAGCCGGCCAGCACGATATGCCCCTTTTTCAAACCGCCGCCCACAGCATGGAGCTTGTTTACCAACCAGGCGATCCCGGCTGCCGGATGGCCCATGATCGCTGCAGAAACACCGGATTCCTCGATAATGCCGTTCTTCGAGAGGGTGGCGCCCACCCAGCGGATGTCGATGTCCATTGGGCGAATGATGCGCCCGCCAATAACGATCGCTCCGAAAGCGGCATTGTCGGCAATCGTGTCGGTGATCGCCCTTGGGACCTCGGTGCGATAGTCGATGATCTCGAGAGCCGGGACTACGAATTCCGTCGCCCTCATCACGTCGTAGATCCGCGTACCAGGCCCCTCGAGATCCTCGCCCATCACAAAGGCGAGCTCGACTTCGAGGCGGGGCTTGATAAAAAGCTCCGCCTTGATCTGCGCTCCGTCGTTGTAGAGGGCGTCGTCGAGGATGACGCCATAGTCGGGCTCGGTCATCTTGGATGCCATCTGCATCGCGCGCGATGTGAGGCCGATCTTGTGGCCGACGACCCGAGCACCCCTAGCAGTCCGAGCCTCCGACCAGAGCGCTTGAATTTTGTAGGCGTCTTCAAGCTCCAGGCCGGGATAGGTCTTGCTCGGTTGAACGATTGGCTTGCGGTCAATTTCTGCCTTCAGAAGGGCGTTGGCCGCCTCTCGGCGTTCCTGTTCTGTGATCATCGGTTCGGCTCTGTCGTTGGTTATTTGATTGGCGGGCGCGGCAGCACGGCTTCGCCGGGCTCCATGACGTAGGTGTAGTCGAGCGAGAACCAAGGCCCCTCGATGCCGGGTTCGGACGGATGCGGTTCGTCATGGCGGACGAAGTCGCCGGTCAGGGCTGCCGTCACTCCAAACTGAACGTCGGAATCGATGTTGGGATCGCTTGGATCGAAGACCTGGGAAATCAGCGTCTTGTATCCCTGCTTGAAGATCAGGGCGTGAAGATGCGCTGGTCGGTACGGGTGACGTCCCTGCGCTTTTAGCAGTCGGCCGACGACGCCATCGACCGGGATCGGGTATCCGACCATCTTCACGGTACTGAACCAGAAGCGGCCGTCGGCGTCCGTGGTGAATTTGCCCCGAAGGTTCATCTCAGCCTGATCGGGGTCCTGATTTTCATAGAGCCCAACAGGAGAAGCATGCCAAACATCGACCTCGGCACTCGCGATCGGCCTGCCGTCCCGGTCTACGACCCTGGCGCGAACATAGAGCGGCGTGCCTGGCGTGTCGGAGCGGATGATCGTGCCGCCGTTTTCGACACGGGGAGAGTTCAGGCGCCAGAACGGGCCGAGAAGCGACTGCGACGTCTCCGTCTGGCCACCGTCGCCGTTGTTCAAAAGGCAAACCAGCGAGGACACGCCGAGAGATCCGGCCATGAGAACAAACTCGTTGTGGCTGTCCGTCTGCAGTTGTCCGATCTCGTTGAGTATCGCCGTGGCTTCGCGGAACTCGACTTCGGACAATCTCACCTCCCGTACGAATGCATGGAGATGCTTCACCATTACTACGAGGATTTCTCGCAGACGTGGATCCTCGGTTTTGTTCATCACCGCGAGGACGGCAGGCGTCAACTCGCTTTCAGTTTTTATGGCCATAAGGGTACCTCCCGCTGGCGCTGACTATTAAAAATAATCGATTATCTGTCAATGAATGTTGCGACGACTTTTTCCATTGGTGGGAGGAAAATTGGCTCTGCATTATATTAACTTACTGAATTCATTATATTGAATCAGGGAGGCGATCGAGTTTTAGCTACAAAACGGGCTCTTCCTCGCTTTCTCGTTGACATAAATAATCGTTTATCATATCGATCATCGACAGTTGATCAGAATTGTCAGGGAGTAGGGATGAGCTCGACCGACGACAGCGCCTCTGCGCCAATGACAGACGAGGAAACAGCGGCCACAGGTTTTTCCGATGATGGCAAGAACACGATCGGAAGTCAGTTGGCGTCGCGGCTGCGCGAGGCGATCATTTCCGGCGAGTTGGAGGCCGGCAGCAAGATCAATCTCGACAAGGCGCGCCGCACCTTCAACGTCAGCTTAAGTCCTCTGAGGGAGGGGCTTGCTCGCTTGATCTCGGACGGCCTGGTGGAGTTTCAGGACAACCGCGGCTATCGCGTAGCGCCGATCTCGCTGGCGAATCTGGAAGAAATCACGACGCTCCGCGAAGAGCTGGAAGTCTTCGCGCTGCGGGAATCCATGCGTATCGGCGATGTCGAGTGGGAGGGCAATATAATGCGCTCGCTCCATCGCCTGAACCGCACGGAACGAGATTCCTCACGGCCTGAGACGCTCGAGCAATGGGAGACTCTTCACCGAGAATTCCATCTCACACTCATTTCCGGTTGCGGCAAACCGCTTCTGCTGCATTTCTGCGGCCTCTTGCTGAACTTGAATGACCGATACCGCCGGGTCTTCCTCATCAGGACTTCCGGCGACCGGAACGTCGGGCAGGAGCACAGCGAGATTGCGCAAGGAGCGGTCGCGCGGGACATCGAATACGCCACCGAGAAACTGCGACAGCACATCCACCGTACTGGAACGAACCTTCGAAATCATCTCGCGACGAAAGGGATCGTGTGATGGTGACGCCTGGATCGAAATCAGAGCAACAGATTGGCGTAGCGCACTTCTCCGCCATCTCCCTGGCGCCGAGCGATTTTGCGAAGGCTGCAGCGGGGGTGGGCTTTTCCAGAATTGGGCTGAGGCTGAATCCGGCATTTCCTGGAGCGCCATACTACGAGCTGCCTGTAGGCGGCCGCGCAGCGGAAGAATTGAAAGCCGTACTGCGCGGCGAAGCGCTCGAGGTTTTCGATATCGAGTTCTTTGTCATCGACCCATCGTTCAATGCCTTGTCTCTGGAGCCCGTAGTGGCCGCGGCTGCCAACATCGGTGCCAGGCGTCTGAGCGTGTGCGGCGACGATCCGGAGCGGAGCAGGCTGCAGTCGAACTTCACCGAATTCTGCGATCTTGCAAGCGGCTACGGATTGGCAGTCGATATCGAGAACATGGGATGGCGGACGGTCAGAACCTTCGCTGACAGCGTCGATCTCCTGAAATCGAGCGGCGCGTCCAATGCCGGCGCACTCGTTGACGGAGTTCATTTCTTCAGGAACGGCGGAACGTTGACATCGCTGCGCGACGAGATCGATAGGGTCAAGCACGTTCAGTTGTGCGACGTCATCGGACCCGCTCCGAGCACGGCGGAGGCCATGATCGCTGAAGCCCGAGGCAAGCGTCTTGCTCCTGGCGAGGGCGAATTGCCCTTGGGCGAACTGGTCGCGATAGCCAACGGGGCAGCATCGGTCTCGGTCGAAGTACCTCTTTCAGGCTCGGCAGACGCGGGGGAGCATTTGAAACGCCTGTTCGAAGGGGCCTTACGAATATTTAAGCCGGGTCAGTGATCGCGGCGGCGGCGAGGCGAGAGCTGCGCCGAAGGGAGGAAGCCAGCAGATGGGTTACAGGTTTGATTTCGGCGCGGTCTTCGACCGCGCCCCGGAATTGTTTTGGGGTTCGCTCGGAACGTTGGGTCTCGCCTTCGCCGGGATGCTGCTCGCTCTCGTGATCGGAATCCTGGGCGTTGCAGCAAGAACGTCGAAGACCGCGTGGGTTCGCGCTCCGGTGATCGCGTTCGTCGAAGTCGTCCGCAACACGCCGTTCCTGGTGCAGATCTTCTTCATCTACTTCGCCCTCCCGCTTATGGGCATCCGCCTGAACCCGACGGTCACCGCAATCATCGCGCTGGGGATCAACGGAGGCGCCTACGCTATCGAGATCATCCGCGGGGGCGTTGAGAGCATCAGCAAGGGACAGATCGAAGCCGGTTTTGCGCTCGGGCTGCACAAGGCCGACGTCTTCCGGCTCATCGTTCTGAAGCCGGCACTGCGAGCGATCTACCCCTCTTTGACGAGCCAGTTCGTGATGCTGACCTTGACCACGTCGGTGTGCACCTCGATCGCCGCATATGAGCTGACTTCCGCGGCGCAACGCATCGAGTCGGATACGTTCCGAAGCTTCGAAGTCTACTTCACGGTGACCGCAATCTATCTGGTCATCTCAAGTCTGATGATGGGAATCTTTGCTCTGATCTCCCGTTCCTACTTCAACTATCCGACTCGATAGGAGGCGCTCATGGGTCCCATCGGCGAAAATGAGCTGTTCTTCATCCTGCAAGGTCTGAAATGGACCGTATTGCTGGCGGTTATCGGTTTCATCGGCGGAGGCGTGTTCGGCATTTTGATCGCGCTTGCGCGCACGTCGAAGCATCGGTTCGCCCGGCTTGCATCATCCGGCTATATCGCGCTCTTTCAGGGCACGCCGCTCCTGATGCAGCTCTTTGTCGTCTACTACGGCGTTGCCTTGCTTGGCATCGACGTCAACGCCTGGGTCGCTGTCGCGATCGCGTTCACTCTCCACGCAAGCGCCTTCCTCGGCGAGATATGGCGCGGTTCGATTGAAGCCGTTCCCAAAGGGCAGACCGAAGCCGCGAACGCTCTTGGCCTGCATTACGTCTCCCGAATGAAGGACGTGGTTTTGCCACAGGCTTTGAAGATTTCGATGCCTGCAACCATCGGCTTTCTCGTGCAGCTCATTAAGGGGACCTCGCTTGCTGCGATCGTGGGCTTCATCGAGCTGACCCGGGCTGGCCAGATCATATCGAACCAGACCTACCGCCCGCTGCTCGTCTTCGGGATCGTCGGAATAATCTACTTCATGATTTGCTGGCCTCTTTCCCACGTCGGAAGCGGCCTTGAGAAACGGATGGCAAAAGCCGCCCGCTAAACCTGCTTCGGGAGAAGTAAACAGCACAAGAGGAGGAAAGTGCAATGAATACCAATCGTCGGAAATTTCTCGGTCTAGCGCTGGCAACCGCTACCTTCGCCGCCGTTGGCGCTGCGGCAGCCAACGCGGCATCTGTTGAGGAGATCAAGTCGAAGGGAACGCTCGTCGTGGGCATTCAGGGCGACAACGCGCCTTGGGGCTTTGTGAACTCGAGCGGCAAACAGGACGGCTTCGACGCCGATGTGGCCACGCTGTTCGCCAAGGAGCTCGGCGTGAAAGTCCAGTTCCAACCGCTCGCGGTAGCGAACCGTATTCCCGCGCTGACGACCGGCAAGGTCGATATTCTCTTCGCCACGATGGCGATGACGGAAGAGCGCGCCAAGGCGATCCAGTATAGCAAACCTTATGCGGCCAACACGATTTCGCTTTATGCCGCCAAAGCCGACGCCGTGAAATCGCCGGCCGATGTGGCTGGTTGGGAAATAGGCGTGCCGAAGTCCAGCTCGCAGGACAAGGCCGTAACCGACGCGGTCGGATCGAAGGCCACCATCCGCCGCTTCGACGATGACGCGGCCACTATCCAGGCCCTGATCTCTGGACAGGTAAAGGCAGTGGGCGGCAATCAGTTCTACGGGCAGAGGCTCGATGCAGCCAGCGCCGGCACGTATGAACGAAAGATCGACTTCCTGACGACTTACAACGGCGTGGGAACGCGACTCGGCGAGAAGGACTGGAACGAGACCGTCAACGCCTTCCTCGACAAGATCAAGGGCGACGGGGAACTCGCAGCCATCACCAAGAAGTGGATGGCAATCGATCTTCCCAAGTTCCCTGAATCCATCCCCAACATCCCGTTTACGGTCAAGTAAAGCATAAATGGAGGGCGCCGTGCTCAATTCCCCCAACGATCAGTCGACCTTGATATCCCTTGATAAAGTGGAGAAATGGTACGGCGCCTTCCATGCCCTGAAGAACATCAATCTGTCGGTTCGTAAGGGAGAGAAGATCGTCCTTTGCGGACCATCCGGTTCCGGCAAGTCCACCCTGATCCGCTGTATCAACGCTCTTGAACTGATTCAGGGCGGCAAGATCGTGGTGGAAGGTCAACTGCTGGACGGCACCACCAAGGCGGTCGATGCCATTCGACGTGAAGTCGGAATGGTTTTCCAGAACTTCAATCTGTTCCCGCACATGACCGTCCTGCAAAACTGCGCGCTTGCACCCATGAGAGTGCGGGGCGCAAGCCGCGCCGACGCGGAGAAGTTGGCACGAAAATATCTCGAGCGCGTTCGCATCCTCGATCAGGCGGAAAAGTATCCGGCACAACTCAGCGGCGGACAGCAGCAGCGCGTCGCCATCGCGCGTGCCCTGTGCATGGAGCCGAAAGCGATGCTTTTCGACGAGCCCACATCCGCCTTGGATCCCGAAATGGTCAAAGAGGTTCTCGACACCATGATCGGCCTCGCAAGAGACGGCATGACCATGATCTGCGTGACCCATGAAATGGGCTTCGCCCGGCAAGTTGCTGACAGGGTCATCTTCATGGCTTCCGGAGAGATCATCGAGGAGGCGGAGCCCGAAACCTTCTTCAAGAATCCCACGCATGAACGGACGAAGGCATTTCTCGGCGAAATCCTTGCGCATCACTGATCGGGCAGAGACATGGACAACAACAAATTTCTGGTCGGCCTCATCGGCGCCGACATCCAGATGTCAAAGTCGCCGGCGCTCCATGAAACGGAAGGGCGCCACCTGGGGCTTGATTACGAGTACGAGCTCGTGGACCTGGCGGAGCGCGGATTGCCTGCTTCCGCGCTGCCAGATCTTTTAAACGAACTGGAAAGCCGCGGCTTTGCGGGAACCAACATCACCCATCCATGCAAACAGACCGTGCTGCCTCACCTGACCCGCCTGTCCGAGGATGCTAAGATGCTTGGGGCCGTAAACACGGTCGTGCTTCAGAACGGCGAGCGGATCGGACACAACACCGACTGGTATGGCTTCTACAAGAATTTCGAGCGCGGCTTGCCCGACGTCGCGAAGGCTCATGCTGTTCTGCTTGGGGCTGGCGGCGCTGGGGTGGCCGTTGCGCACGCTGCCGTGAAACTCGGCATGGAAAGGCTCTCGATCTTTGATCAGGACGAGCGTCGCGCCTCCACGCTCGCCGATCAGCTCAACGAGAGATTTTCAGGAGAGGTTGCAAGGTTGGTCCGGGACGTCGGTGCTGCGCTCGCCAGCGCAGATGGCCTGATCCACGCCACGCCGACTGGTATGCCAAGCCATCCGGGGCTTCCGATAGATCCCGATTGGATACAGCATCATCACTGGGTGGCGGATATTGTCTATATGCCGTTGGTGACCGAGCTCCTTGCGTTGGCAAAGCAGAAGGGGTGCCGAACACTCCCAGGCGGAGGAATGACCGTGTTTCAGGCGGCCGCAGCCTTCGAGCTTTTCACAGGCCTGTCGCCTGATACGGAACGAATGTCGCGCCATTTCGACGAGCTGTGCAGAGTGACAGCCTGATCGGGGGACTACTCCATGCCGCATATTATCATCGACTACAGCCGAGGCGCAGCGGAACGCGTCGCCATCGAAGAGCTGACCCGCGCTGTTCATCGCCGGGTCCGCGACGGAGGGCTGGTCAAGCCAACCGTGGTGCGTACCTTCGCTAGAGAAGCCACCGTCTCCTGCGTCGGGGACGAACATCCCGACAACCACTTCGTGCAGATAATTGTACGCATGGCCCCAGGCCGTCCTGCGGAGGTCAAACTAGAGCTGCTGAAATCGGTGCTCGAAGCTGCGCGTGACGTCGCGGCTTCCGCACTGGAAACCGGCCGGCTTGGGCTTCGCGCAGATCTCTACGAATCCGACCCAAACTTCGCGTTTCAGGACATAGCCTTCGCCTGATCCCTGCAACGCCCAACAAGGATAAATGCAATGAGCATCATCTACGTTCTCAACGGACCAAACCTAAACCTCCTCGGCAAGCGCCAACCACATATCTACGGGCACGAGACATTGGCTGACGTCGAGGCGGACTGCCGAAAGTTGGCATCGGAGCTGGGGCACGAGATCCGTTTCCATCAAAGCAACCGCGAATACGAGATCATCGACTGGATCCACCAGGCACGCGAGGACGGCGCCGGCATTGTCATCAACCCGGCCGCGTTCACGCACACTTCGCTCGCTATCCTTGACGCACTGAATACCTTTGAAGGCCCCGTCATCGAGATCCACATCTCCAACGTCCACAAGCGCGAGAGCTTTCGCCACCATTCCTTCGTGTCCCACCGGGCCGACGGCGTCATCGCTGGTCTCGGCACCGAAGGCTATCAACTCGGCATCCGCAGAGTTGCGACCATGCTCAAGACTGCGAAGAAGGACTGATAGCGATGGCGAGCCGGGTCAAGCTGGCAGTCCTTGGGGCGGGGCTGATCGGCAAGCGTCATATCAAGCACGTGATGGAAGAGCCCGCCGCAGAGCTGATGGCAGTTGTGGATCCCACGCCAGTCGGCCAGGCGATCGCGAGTGAGGCTGGTGTCAAATGGTTCCCCAGTTTTGCCGACATGATGATTTCCGGGCGCCCCGACGGCGTCATCATCGCGACGCCGAACCAGGTGCATGTTCAAAATGGGTTGGAAGCGGTGGAGGCGGGCGTCCCGGCGCTGATCGAAAAGCCGATCGCGGACGATATCGCTGCCGGCGAGAAGCTTGTACAAATGGCTGAGGCCAAAGGCGTGGCGCTGCTGACGGGACATCACCGCCGGCATAATCCGATGATGCAGAAAGCGAAGGAGATTATCGACAGCGGGACGCTCGGTCGGATCCTGATCGTGAATGCGATGTTCTGGCTGTTCAAGCCGGACGAATACTTTGACATCCCCTGGCGGCGAGAGCGTGGAGCGGGGCCGGTCTTCCTCAACCTAATTCACGACATCGATAACCTCCGTTTCCTTTGCGGCGATATAAACGCGGTACAGGCACGTGAATCCAACGCTGTGCGAGGCAATGCCGTCGAGGAAACCGCTGTTATCCTCATCGAGTTCAAAAGCGGTGTTCTCGGTACTGCTTCCGTGTCCGATTCCGTTGTCGCGCCATGGAGTTGGGAGATGACGACGGGAGAAAATCCCGCTTATCCGAAAACTCAGGAGATTTGCTACATGATCGGCGGAACACACGGATCTATGGCCGTGCCGTCGCTAGAAATATGGAGCAATGCCGAGAAGCGAAGCTGGACCGAGGCATTTGAGCACGACCGGGCCGCATTCGAAAATAAGGACCCGCTTGTTATGCAGATCCGTCAGTTCTGTAGCGTCATTCGGGGCGAGGAAGCTCCTCTAGTCAGCGGCCGGGAAGGCTTGGAGACATTGAAAGTCATTGAGGCCGTCAAGCGCTCGGCCGCGATGGGAGGACGCATCGTCCTCTAGACAGCAGTGAAGGCAAGCGGCGAGAAAACGCATAGTGGTTCCATAATAGCTCCTCGCCGCAAAAGGCATGTAAGTGAGATAGCCATCAGAGAAATCGACCTTCTCCTGCCTGCCTCGGTCGCTCCGATCACCACCGCAGCAATGTCGAAGCGCCGATTGGCGACCGACGGCAGCCGGGCGGGAAATTCCTGGCCAGTGAACCTACGTCGGTTCATATGCGATCGCCCTGCCTAACCGACGAGGGGCGATACGAGATCGCCCTTCACATCAATTGTAATTCCAGAAAGCCCTCAGAATTAGAACAAAATTCCACTCCTCTGGGGATATTCGCAAAAAATTCAAGAATACTGGATATTGCGGTGCTGACGAATGACCCCTTGGTGTTGAATGACCAACGAACTTGATCTTCCGACTGTCCTCTTCTTGCAGAAAGCGTCCTATATCGCTGGCGCTTTGACTTTGGGCTATTTGCGGCTCACCTCGGCGGAAAGCCGTGGGGTCGGGCTTCTCGCAGCGAGCTTTATGGTCCTTGCCGCGGGATCGACACTGGCGGGGTATGCAGAGCTTTATCCAGCACTTTACGGCTTTCTAAGTCTCGTCAATATCGTGCTTGGGGTTCTGGGGTATTGCCTTCTTGCCTTGGCCTTTGTCCTGATCAGCGATCCCGATCGTAAAATCAATCCATGGCTTGTATTCCTGCCAGCAATCGGAACTTTGGCTGCTGGATTGATCACAGCATTCCATCTGACTAACACCTACCGGGCGACAACTTTCACTGTTCTCGGTTGTTTGACGATGGCTGCTACCGCCGTTGTCGTGTTTCGGGATGCATATCGTGAGCCGCTGCCGATCCGCAGGTTGATTGTAGGACTGCTTGCCGCCGCCAGTCTGCTTTCGTTAATTATGGCGCTGGAATTCTCCACCAGGTCCTTTCCTGTGCTCGCTGTGGCTAACGGCTTCCTTCTGATGATCATTTCCAAGTTCGTGCTTGCGATTGCAATCGTGATCTTCATCAGCGAGCGTCAACATGCCAAGATTAAAAACCTTGCTGACCGCGATCACCTCACAGGCCTCTACAATCGTCGCTTTTTTAATGCAAACGCGCCTAGCCAGCCACATCCCGGAGACGCGGTTCTTTTTCTGGACATAGATCATTTCAAGCAATTGAACGATCGCTGGGGGCATGCAGCGGGCGACGAGGTTCTTTCAACGATGGCGCAGGCGGTGCAGTCAACCTTACCGAAAGGGGCGTTGCTAGCGCGCCAAGGGGGAGAAGAGTTTATCGTCTTCCTTCCGGCAAAGGTGGGGGACGCGTTATTTTATGCGGAGCGGATCCGCAAGACCGTGGCCGAACTCCGCTTTCCTACACTTGATCCCGAGATTACGGTGACGATAAGTGGTGGGGTTGCAAGAGCTTTCCACGGGACTGAACTTGCGAGCCTTTGCCGGGAGGCTGACCAAGCATTGTATCTGGCAAAAGCTGCGGGACGAGATCGCATATGCGATGCTGACCTCGACGCAGTTCCGCAAAACCGCCTGCGATTGGCTTAACGCAAGACCAAGGGGGCTTCTCTTGGCAGGCGCTCGCCGAAATGCTGTTGAACAAGCTGGACGATAATTGGCGCAAGATCGCGCAGGTCGGAGCTGAGGGCAGAAGAGCGCCGCAAGCCTCTCGGCTCGCCGCCATCGTGGCCAAAGGCGAGACTGCAACGAAAAAGAATCCTCTTCAGCGGCAGCGCTTTTTGATTAGGCTCTCGTCGGTTGCGGCAACGAAATTGTCTTGACGGATTTCCTCAACGATCTTTAATTAACTGATCTGCTGGACCAACCAGTGGACCGGGGGGCGCGATGGACGAAAGTCCGATCTTGACCGAGGTGCCGAATATCGCGCGGAGTCTCGCCCGCCGAACGGCGCGTGATGTCATCGCCGAGAAGCTGATGGTCCTGATCGCCACCAACATGTTGCGACCGGGCGACGAGCTGCCGGGCGAGCGTGAATTGGCTAACGTTCTTCATGTCAGCCGCGAAACGGTGCGTGGCGCTATTCAGGCGCTCGCCGCGCAGGGCATTATCGAAGTTTCGCATGGCAGCCGCAGCCGCGTCTGTGAGGTCGATCTCAGCCACATTACGGTGACGATCGCCTCTCCCAATGCAATCGACGGCTATGATCTGGAATCCGTCCACGCTGCCCGTCTTCACATCGAACTCAAGGTTGTCCGCGACGCCGCCGAGCGCATCGATGACGTCACCCTGGCAAAGCTGCAGGCGCTGCTGGAGGCCCAGCGTCTCGGGGGCGACGATGCGATGCGTTTCCTGATCTGCGACCGCGAATTCCACGTGGCCATCTATCGGGCCTGCGGAAACCCGCTCCTCGCTGCCTTTGTCACCGATTTATACACTTACATGATGAATTACCGCCGCCATGCCATGGCCAAGCCGGGTGCCGTCGAGGCGAGCTACAGCGATCATCTGGCGATCTTTGAGGCGCTCGCTCGCCATGACCAAGATGCCGTCGTTGCGGCGTTCGAGCATCATCTGACGCGTATTTACGACACGACCAAGGTTCAACTGGCGAGCGGCAATCCGGTCTGATCTGGCCAGTATGAGGAGATATGGCTGAGATGCACGTGAGAGAGATAAAGATGCCGGTCGGCGGCGGGGGATAGGACGTCGAAGTCGGATTAATGCATTCTGGCGGTTCGTGCCTCGGAGGAGGGCTGACCGCAAGTCAGGCAGGTGAAAGGTTCTGGGAGGGGCTTTTATGGCAGGTGTCGAGTTTGTCGATGTCAGGAAATCATTCGGGGCGTTCCCGGTTATCAAGGGTGTGAATATCGATATTGCGGACGGGGAATTCGTGATCCTGGTCGGACCGTCCGGGTGCGGAAAGTCCACGCTTCTCAGAATGCTTGCCGGGCTCGAGAATATTTCCGCCGGCGAGATCCGTATCGGCAATCGCGTGGTCAATGGAATGGCGCCGGGCGACCGCGACATAGCCATGGTGTTTCAGAATTATGCGCTCTATCCGCATATGTCGGTGGCCCAGAACATGGCTTTCTCGCTGATGCTCAAACGCGCGCCGAAAGCGGACATGGACCAGCGCGTCAAGAAGGCGGCTGAAATCCTGGGGCTGACCAAACTTCTCGACCGCTATCCCCGCCAGCTTTCCGGCGGTCAGCGCCAGCGTGTCGCCATGGGCCGCGCGATCGTGCGCGATCCCCAGGTCTTCCTCTTCGACGAACCGCTTTCCAATCTTGACGCCAAGCTCCGGGTTGCCATGCGCGCGGAAATCAAGGAGCTGCACCAACGTCTCGGCACCACGACCGTCTACGTCACGCATGATCAGATCGAGGCCATGACGATGGCCGACAAGATCGTCGTCATGCATGATGGCGTCGTAGAGCAGGTGGGAAAGCCGCTGGATCTCTACGACACGCCTGCCAATCTTTTCGTCGCGGGTTTCATCGGCTCGCCGGCGATGAACATGATCAAAGGCCGCCTCGATACGGAGAGCGATGGCCGGTTCATCGCGTCGGATGGAACTGTCCTGCCGGTTGCAAATCCGCCCGCTGGCGCCAGAGCGCGCGACCTCGTCTATGGGCTGCGTCCGGAATACATCACGCTCGACCCCGAGGGGCTGCCCGCGGAAATCATCGTGATCGAGCCGACGGGCTATGAAACGCAGATGACGGTCCGGTTCGGCGGCAGCGATGTCAATTGCATCTTCCGGGAGAGGATCAATGCCAAACCCGGCGATACGCTGCGCATTTCCATCGATGTGCCGCATGTCCATCTCTTCGACGCCGAAAGCGGTCAGAGATTGACGATTTGATGCCGCTTCGGTGCGGAGCCGGAAGAAGAGGAGTCTTCCTGCTCACCCATCGATGCGGAAGCATTCGGCCGGTTCGAATGCGATAGTCGTCGTTCACCAAACGGGAAGGTGGGCGCCGGGGGAATTTGCTCCCGTTTTCAAAGGAGGAGTATCATGCCATTCAAGAGACGTGACTTTCTTGCCGCATCGGCGGCCGCCGCCGGCATCGCCGGCCTCTCGCCACTCGGTATACGCCCATCTTTCGCCCAGGCCGAACCGGGCTATACGCCCGAAAAGGGCGCAAGTCTCCGGCTGCTTCGCTGGACACCCTTCGTCAAGGGAGACGAGGATGCCTGGCTTGCCAATACCAAGAAATTCACCGAGGCGACGGGCGTCGAGGTTCGTGTTGACAAGGAAAGCTGGGAGGACATCCGACCGAAGGCTGCCGTCGCGGCCAACGTCGGCTCCGGTCCCGACATGGTGATGTGTTGGTTCGACGATGCTCATCAATATCCTGACAAACTCGTCGACCTGACGGAGCTCGCCACCTATCTCGGCAATAAATACGGCGGCTGGTATGACGGCGTGCGCGGGTATGCAACCCGCGGCGACAAGTTCATCGCCATGCCGCTGACGGCCATCGGTAATGCCGTCGTTTATCGCGACAGCCATGTCAAGGCCGCCGGTTTCAGCGAATTCCCCAAGGATACCGCGGGATTCCTTGAGCTTTGCAAGGCCATGAAGGCGAAAGGTACGCCCGCCGGCTTCCCGCATGGCAAGGCGGTCGGTGACGGCAACAATTACGCCCATTGGCTGCTTTGGAGCCATGGCGGCAAGATGGTGGACGAAAGCGGCAAGGTGACCATCAACAGCCCTGAAACGCTGGCGGCCATCCACTATGCGCAAGCCCTCTATGCAACCTTCATCCCCGGCACAGAGAGCTGGCAGGACATCAACAATAACCGGGCCTTCCTTGCCGGGCAGGTATCGCTGATCGCAAACGGCGTTTCGGTTTATTACGCAGCTAAAAAAGATCCGAAGCTTGCCGAAATCGCGGCAGATATCAGAACCACAAACTTCCCGATCGGCCCGGTCGGCAAGAGTGTCGAACTGCACCAGACGAGCTCGCTGGTTCTATTCAGCCATACCAAATATCCGGAAGCAGCCAAGGCCTATATCAAGTTCATGATGGAAGGCGACCAGATGAACGCCTGGATCCAAGGATCGAGTGCCTATTGCTGCCAACCGTTGAAGGCCTTTGCCAACAATCCTGTCTGGACCGCCGATCCCGTTCACGCACCCTATGCACGCGCCTCGGAAACGCTACGCCCGAACGGCTATGCCGGCCCACTCGGCTATGCTTCGGCAGGTGTGATGGCCGATTACGTGCTCGTCGACATGTTCGCGGCCGCCGTAACCGGCCAGATGACGCCGGAGGATGCGATGAAAGAGGCTGAGCGACGCGCAAACCGTTATTACAAGGTTTGATCCCCCCAGAAGATCTGCAGCATGCCGGCGCCGGCATGCTGCGACCGTTCATCAGGAGATAATGCCATGTCGACCGTGACATCCGGCGATACGACGCGCGGCCCGATCAGATCGCTCATGCAGAACAACAATATGCTCGGCTTCCTCTTCATGTTGCCGGCAGCCATCTTTCTGGTTTGCTTTCTCACCTACCCACTGGGACTTGGGGTCTGGCTCGGTTTCACGGACACGCGGATCGGGCGCGCCGGCAGTTTCATCGGCTTGGAGAATTATCAATACCTGGTCAATGATTCCGTCTTCTGGCTGTCGGTCTTCAATACACTGCTCTACACTTTCGTAGCTTCCGTCCTGAAATTCGTGCTAGGCCTTTGGTTGGCGCTGCTTCTCAATCAGCACCTCCCATTCAAATCCTTCTTCCGGGCAATCGTGCTCCTGCCCTGGGTCGTGCCGACGGTGCTTTCGGGATTGGCATTCTGGTGGATCTACGACTCCCAGTTTTCCATTATCTCGTGGTCCCTGATGAAAATTGGCCTGATCCATAGTCCGATCAATTTCCTCGGCGATCCGACCAATGCAAGGATCTCGGTGATCATCGCCAATGTCTGGCGCGGCATTCCTTTCGTCGCGATCTCGCTGCTCGCCGGCCTGCAGACGATTCCCGCTTCGCTTCAGGAGGCGGCGTCCCTTGATGGCGCTACGAGTTGGCAGCGTTTCCGGTATGTAACGCTGCCGATGTTGACGCCGATCATCGCCGTCGTGATGACGTTCTCCGTGCTGTTCACATTCACGGATTTCCAGTTGATCTATGTGCTGACCAAGGGCGGGCCGGTCAACGCGACGCATCTGATGGCGACGCTTTCTTTTCAGCGCGGCATTCCGGGCGGTCAGCTCGGCGAGGGTGCGGCAATCGCGGTGGCAATGATCCCCTTCCTGCTTGCCGCCATCATGTTCAGCTTCTTCGGTCTGCAGCGCCGCAAATGGCAGCAGGGTGGACAGGACTGAGATTGGGAGAACGCCATGACCATAAAAACCGAAACGGCCAATCCCATTCTTACCGACGACATCCAAGGCATGGGCTATCTGAACCGGCTGCCTCGCCGTATCGTCATGCTCTATCTGCCGATGGCGGTCTTTGTCTTCATTCTTCTGTTTCCCTTCTACTGGATGGCCATAACGGCGATCAAGCCGAACGCACAGCTGACCGACTACAATAACTACAGCCCCTTCTGGGTCGTGGAGCCGACGCTCGATCACATTAAATACCTGTTCTTCGAGACCTCCTATCCAGGCTGGCTCTGGAACACGATATTGGTGGCGGTGGGATCGACGGTGTTGTCGCTGCTGGCGTCGATTTTTGGCGCCTACGCAATCGAGCGGGTGCGCTTTACCGGCTCTCGTTCGATCGGGCTGCTGATTTTTCTGGCCTACCTCGTTCCGCCTTCGATCCTGTTCATTCCCTTGGCTTTCATCGTCTTCAAGCTGGGAATTTACGATTCCAGACTTGCTCTCATCTTCACCTATCCAACCTTCCTCATTCCATTCTGCACTTGGCTATTGATGGGCTATTTCAGGTCGATACCCTTCGAGCTGGAAGAAAGCGCGCTGGTCGATGGCGCCAGCCGCTGGCAGATCCTTGTCAAAATTATTCTGCCCCTGGCGGTGCCCGGACTGATCTCGGCCGGCATCTTCGCCTTTACGCTGTCCTGGAACGAATTCATCTATGCGCTCACCTTCATTCAATCGTCGGAAAACAAAACGATCCCGGTCGGTGTTCTGACGGAGTTGGTTCGCGGCGATGTTTTCGAGTGGGGGTCGCTCATGGCCGGCGCATTATTCGGTTCACTGCCGGTCGTCATCCTCTACTCTTTCTTCGTCGACTACTACGTTTCGTCGATGACCGGTGCCGTGAAGGAGTGACGAATGCCGCGGCGGCGGATCGCTGATGCAGCGGTCCGCTTCCTTGGGGCCTTCTGGCATTCAACTCCGTCTTGGTTGCGTCTCGTCCCTCGGAACGGTTGAACCACTGTTTTTCATGAATGAAAAACACCCTGCAGATTTGGCTGTTTATCACTCCGGCATCTCTGCCTATGTCTGCCTGCAACGGTGGATGATCGTGGAGGATGACATGCTGACCAAAGCCGATAGCGTGACCAAAATAACGCTCTGGAATGACCGGGAAATTCCACGCCTTGGCATGGGATGCTGGGCAATCGGCGGACCATTTTACGCTGGCGACGTGCCTCTCGGCTGGGGCGAAGTCGATGACGATGAATCGATCCGTGCTATCGACCGGGCGGTGGATCTCGGCATTCGCTTCTTCGACACTGCCTCGAATTACGGGGCTGGGCATTCTGAAGAGGTGGTTGGCAGAGCGCTCGGCAATCGCGACGATATCATCATCGCCACCAAATTCGGCTTCGCGACGGACGAGAAGACCAAGCAAGCGACAGGCGCTTTCTCCGATCCCGCCTTTATCCGGCGGTCCGCCGAGACATCCTTGCGCCGTCTGCGCCGCGATCGTCTGGATCTGCTGCAGTTCCATCTCAACGATTTTCCGCTTGAAGCGTCTGACGAGGTATTCGAGACACTCGAAACGCTCAAGGCTGAAGGCAAGATTGACGCCTTCGGCTGGAGCACTGACCACCCGGATCGTGCGGCACGTCATGTGCATCGCGCAGGGTTCGTCTCGGTTCAACATACGATGAACGTCTTCGAGCCGGTTCCGGCGACGATCGATGTCATCGAGCGCAACGGCTTGATTTCCATCAATCGCGGTCCGCTTGCCATGGGGCTGCTTAGCGGCAAGTTCACGCCTGACAAGGCTATCGGCGAGAAGGATGTGCGCGGTGCGAGCCTCGACTGGATGGTCTACTTCAAAGACGGCAGGATCGCGCCTGAATTTGCTGCTCGCCTGGAGGCGATCCGTAATCTGCTGACCGAGGATGGACGTACGCTTACGCAGGGTGCGCTTGCCTGGTTATGGGCGCGTTCGCCCCGCACGCTGCCAATTCCCGGCTTCCGTACAGTTGCCCAAGTCGAGGAAAACGCCGGTGCCCTGGCAAAGGGACCCTTGCGAGCAGATGTGATGGCGGCGATCGATCAAGCGTTGGCCGGCCTGTAGATCGGTCCATACATATGCCGAGAGACGGATCGTCGCTATCACATATTCCCAAAAACTCGTCCTTCGCCATCCGGCGGCGGAGCCGGTTGACGTGCCGGTTCGTATCCTCGATATCGCAGGTCTCGCAGCGAAAGCGGTTCTTGTCCGGCATGATGTTTTCGCCAAGGTGCCCAATCTCGGAAAACCCACCGATATGAAGTGTCTTGTGGAGGTCGTTCGATCGCTTTGAAGCCTTCCCGAAAGGTCGATGGTCATTGCTTTGTGCGCTCTGCGGGGCCGCCCAGCGGAACCGACGAGCGCGGAAAGTTCCCTTTGAGGGAGACTGCCATGACCGTCTCGGCGCCCGGCGAATCTTCATTCCGCTCCGGAAATACCTTTCTTAGGCCGAGGTAGATAAAACCCATTCTCAAATAGCCGCGTCAAAACTGACCTGGTCAGCCGTCGGGACGGCTCATCGAAGAAGCGCCAAAGCAGGTATGAAATGCATATCAGAAGCAGTACGGTCATCGTCACAACGGTTTCCGGCGAAGCCGTCGCTCCGACCTTATTGAAGATTACGTAACCGATGTGCTGATGCAGTAGATAAAAGGGATAGCTGATGCCGCCAAGCGCGAGCATCATGCCTCCAGGCAAAAGCGAACGCTGTCGCTTTATTGCCAAGGCGACAATTGCCACAATGGCAAGGCAGGAACAGACAACAACCAGATCGCTATAGTCCACACCGTAATTCTCGCGATTCCATTGGGTCATTTCCAAGGATTGGTACAGGGCAACCGCAACCGATAAGGCAAGCAAAACGAAATTGCGAAGCGTGTAGCCTTCGCGAAACGCGGCGTAAAAAACCAAGCCGATACAGAAAAAGCCGCTTTCGTCGGTCAGCGCGAGATGGCGCATCAAAGGATTGGCAAAGAAAGCACGATCTACTGTTGAAACAAGCAGCCAGCCGACAACAAAGGCCGGATACAGCCGCGGCTTGAAACCGCCCAGTTTTATCAGAACGAAAACCCAACCGTAAAACACGACCTCGTAAGAGATCGACCAATAGGAGCCGTCCATGATCTCTTGCCCTAGCAGTCCGGGCTGGAGGAGTAGATTAGCGGCCCATTGCGCAACGGTCGCGTTGATCTGCGGCGCGCCATAAATGGCGACGATCAGGAACGTCAATGTCATGCATAATACGAACATCGGATAAATTCGCGCAAAGCGCGCGATAGCAAATTGCCCCGGTGTTCGCCCTTCCGCCGAGTAGGCGATGACGAAACCGCTTATCACGAAGAACATCTGCACGCCCAGATATCCGTATTTCAACACTGATATCCAGTCTGGAAGATTCATCTCGGTAAAACCAAGCGTTTTGCCTCGGAACCCGAAATGAAAGAGCGCCACCGCAAGTGCAGCCAGGAACCTGAGCTCATCAAGTACGCCGATCCGCTCAGCGGAAGTGACATGTGGCACCTGCGTCATAGCGACGTCCAAGTCATTCAGCGAGCCCCGCGGTAAAGACAATCCTAAGCTTCAGCATCCTTACACTCAACCGAAGGTCGGAACAAGAAGGCCACTATCGAGCGAGCGTCGACCCGCGACGTCTTGCCCTTCGCCTGCAGTTTTCGGCCTGGACAAGCGCCGCCTGCCCAGGTTTCGCAGGCGGTGCTCGTCCGGACTCGACCAGGATTTCAAGCGGATTTTTGGTTGAGAAACGCCACAACCTCTTCGCTGAAGGCTTGCGCAAACTCGATATTGGAGAAGTGTACGGTCGGGAAGGTTTTCAACCTCGCTCCGGGGATCGTATTGGCGATTGCTTCACCCATGGCGTGCGACGTCACGGTGTCGAACTCGCCGGCGATCACGAGCGTCGGGCTCTGGATGAGGGCGCTGGTACGGCGCATGTCGGCATCGCGCACGGCGGCAAACAGACCAGCGAGTCCCTTGCGTGATATGTTCAGCAACATCTCTCGAAACTGGCGAACAACCGGTCCGTTCGCGGCGATCATCGTTTTCGGAAACCAGTTGCCGAGGAAGGTCTCCGCGGCTTCCCTCATGTCCGGCGCAGCAAGCGTTGCGGCTATCGACCTGTCGAAGGTTTCGGCGGGGCCGAGGTAGGAAGAGGTATTGCTGAGGATCAGACGGTCGATCCGTTCCGGTGCGTGGATGGCAAGCCATTGGCCTACCCAGCCGCCGAGGGACAGGCCAAGAAAATGCGCTCTCTCAATCCCGAGCCAGTCCATCAGCTCCAGCACGTCGCGGCCGAGCCTTCCGTCGGAATAGGCGCCAGCCGGCACGTCCGAGCCGCCATGACCGCGGTAATCATAGCGGATGACCCGAAAGTGTTCGGCGAATTGAGGGATCTGGAGATCCCACATCTGCAGGGTGGTCGCAATGGAATTAGCAAGGATTAGTGCCGGGCGGTCGTCCCGCCCATCGATCCTGTAGGCGATCCGGACGCCATCGCCGGTGGTGAAGAACGACAGGGCGGCCGGCTCTTCGGGATTGAGCGTGGCGAGTTCTGCGGAATTATTCGTCATCGATATGGTCCTTCTCTTGTTGTTGGCACCTGCCGCATTGCCGCAGAATCTGGTTCCGGAAAGCGGGGCGGGGTCGAGAACAGTCCGACGCTAATTCTTTCTTCCTTCCAAAAAAATTGAAAAGATTGGAAAGTCATTGTAAATAGAATCTACAATGCAGCCATTCACGCTCCAGGAAATCCAATGTTTCGATGCGGTGGTCCGCGAAGGCGGCTTTCAAGCGGCGGCCTCCGTGTTGAACCGGTCGCATACGGCCGTGTTTGCAGCGATCGCCAAGCTCGAGGCCAATCTCGGCGTCGCCCTCCTCGATCGTACCGGCTATCGCGTAGATCTCACCGAAGCTGGTCGCTCCTTTCATCGCAAGGCGCAGGCCCTGCTCGGCGAAATGGAAGCGCTACGGGTGCATGCCCGTCAGCTCACAATGGGAGAGGAGACGTATCTGCGCGTGATCCTTGGCGACACCTGCCCGTTGCATGATGGCCTGCAATTGCTCGGTGGCTTCTTCGCCGCCTGTGCGAACACGCGGCTCGATCTGCATTTCGAGACGATTGGCGGACCATCCGAGCGGCTTTTAGAAGACGAAGCCGACCTGATCCTCCATTGGATCGATAAATCCGATCCGCGGCTCGAATGGATCGATCTCGGCGCGATCTCCTTCGTGCCGGTGGTTGCTCCTGACTTCCTGCCATTCGCACCCTCGCGATCGATCACTCCAGAACAAATGCGTGGGTTGACCCAATGCATCATCCGAGACACGGCGCGCGATATTGCAAAACCCAGTTTCTACGTGGTCGAGGGTGCACCGCAATGCACGGTCGCCGATCACGCGATGAAAAAGGAGATCGTCCTTCGCGGCATGGCCTGGGGGCATCTGCCCCGCTTCATGATCGAGGAGGAGTTGCGTGACGGACGTCTGCTCTCCATCACGGGACAGCATTTCCCGGGCATGGATATCGACCTTGTGGCGGCACGCCGCCGCGACCGCCCGCACGGACCCATCGCCAGCCGACTCTGGCACTACATCCAAACGCATCCCCGATTTGCGGATAAGGCCTCGACTTCATCGCCGAGATGAGCAGAATGAGTAGGAGATCGCTCTCCATCAAGAGCTTTGCGGCTGGCCTACGGCAAGGTTAGGCTAGCATTGAATGGGAGCCATTGGGTATTTTACCGGAGATGAAGCATGTTCACTCACGTCATGATCGGCAGCAACGATTTGGAACGAGCCAGAAGCTTCTACGACGCCACATTCGCTGCATTGGGTGGTAATCCGGGCGAGATGGATGAGCGAGGCAGGCTGGTCTATATCCACGAGGGTGGTCGGCTGATGATCACGAAACCGATCGATGGCAAGCCTGCGACCGCGGCTAACGGCGGGACTATCGGTATAGCCGCCGCGAGCCCCGGCCATGTTCTGGCGTGGCATGCCGCCGGTGTCGCGCATGGTGGCATGGCGATCGAAAGTCCGCCCTCCGAGCGCCCGAACGGAGCATTCGTCGCATATCTTCGCGATCCTGACGGAAATAAATTGTCCGCGCGGTCTCACCCGACGAAATGAAATGGGCGTCAAGCGGCGCCTGGGGCAGCCATGGTAATGTCGAGTTCGGGCGGATTTCCGTCACGGCAGCATCAGGTCAATAGCGGTCAATCCCTTCTTTCGGGGATCAGGCGTATCTGAGTTCCATGACGTGCCGAGACCTTGATCGCCGTCGATATCTCACGAAGCGGTCCACGCGCGACGAGCGCCTCCGGCTGAGGGACATTTCCAGGACCCGCATCGATAAAGGCGGCCCAGTCGTCTTCGGAATCGAGCATCGCCATGAACGACGTTGCGACGATTGCTTCGCCGCAGGCGGCGCATCGGAGTATGTATGAGCCTCCGTGGACGATCGATTCGGTCTTGTCTAGTCCGCATGAGGTGCAGAGCAACGTATCACTCATTGCGTCACCCCAATGTCGACTGGTTCAAAGACGTCGCGACAACAGAATTCAACATGCGTTCCAAGAGGATCGATGGCGACACACTGTTGTTTGTTCCGTATCGCCATGAAAACCCAGCCTATGCAGCGAAATTGTCTTTCGCCGAACGCAATGCTCAGCGGTTGCCGATCGACGGACTGAACACCATGAGGCTCAGTATCTCGAAGAGCACTTGAGCTCCAGCATGTGCGGTGTTGGTCGTTGCGTCATATTGGGGAGCGACTTCGACGACGTCGCCGCCTACGAGATTGATGCCTTTCAGTCCGCGTATCAGTTCAAGAACTTCGCGCGTCGTCAATCCGCCGACTTCCGGCGTGCCTGTACCGGGGGCAAAACTCGGATCGAGGCTGTCGATGTCGAAGGATAGATAGGTCGGGCCGTCACCGACGATGGATTTGGCCTTGGCAATGACCGCTTCCATCCCCATTGCGCTGATGTCTTCTGCGTGGATCACGGTCATTCCCGATTTATAGGAGAATTCCCATAGATATTCCGCCGAACCGCGGATGCCGATCTGGATCGTCCTTGTCGGATCAAGCACGCCATCCAGCACGGCGTTGCGAAACGGTCCGCCGTGATGAAACTTCGTCTGATCGAAGGCGCCGCTGGTGTCGCAGTGCGCATCGATATGAATGAGACCCACCGGCTCCTTCCGGCCGACCGCCTTCAAAATGGGATGGGTAATGGAGTGGTCACCTCCGACCGAGAGAGGCACGACGCCGGCATCGACGATCTGGCCGATACGCTTTTCGATGTCCTCGTGACTGAGCTCCAGCCTATAGCGGCTCTGGAACGGCACGTCGCCAATGTCGGCGACGCGAAGATCGAAGACCGGCGCCGTTCCCAGAACGTGGTTATAAGGACCTATCCTTTCGATGGCGCGAAGGGCGCGTGGTCCGAAGCGGGAGCCGGGGCGGTTGGTGACGCCGAGATCCATCGGAATTCCCGTGATCGCGACCTGGAGATTGCCGAAATCAGGCTCGTCGGCTGCGACCTGCATGTAGGGCGCGCTGAGGAAAGTCGGCACACCGGCATATGGTGCCAGTCTTGTGCCGCTCTTGGAGATGATCTTCTCTGCGACTTTGCGAAACTTCTCGTCGAATATCTCGCCGCCTTTGCTGTCTGCAAATTCCGCACGCAGCTGTTCGAGCCGCATCTTGTCCCACACCATTCGCATGCGTCTCCACTTGAGATCCGTATCACTCAACAAAGAGGTTGAGAAAGCAATTGGTATCGTTGTAGCAATCGGTATCAAAGAGAAATCGATATGACCGCTGCAAAATCCAATTCGCTTGTTGCCCGCCTCTCCCCTCCACCCATCCCTTCCGTCGTTGCCTGGGGCCGCGAATACAAGGGATTGAGGGGTCCACTTATTGATCTGTCGCAGGCCGTGCCCGGTTATCCTGCGCATCCTGAAATGCTGCGTCTGCTTGGCGAGACGGCTGCACAACAGGCGATGACGGGATACGGCCCGATCGAGGGCGAGCATTTGCTGCGGCAGGCCTATGCCGCACATGTCGCAAAAGTTTACGGCGCGGACATATCTGCCGGCAATATCCATATCACGGCCGGCTGCAATCAGGCGTTCATGTGCACGGCGATTGCTCTTGCAGGCGCCGGCGATACGGTCGCGCTCACCAATCCTTTCTATTTCAATCACGATACGACGCTGTCGATGCTGGGTATCGGGCGGCGGCTGGTCGACTGCGATCCCGCAACCGGCTTCCTTCCGGATCTCGGTTCAGCAGAGGCCGCGCTTTCCGCCGGCGCGAAGATGCTTGCCGTCGTGACGCCCAACAATCCTACCGGAGCAGTCTATCCGCCCGAGCTGCTTCACGCGCTTTTCAGGCTCTGCCGAAAATATGGCGCCTGGCTGGTCGTCGACGAAACCTACCGCGATTTCCTGGCCGAAGATTACGGCCGGCCGCATGCCCTGCTATCGGAGCCGGGTTGGGAGGATACGCTCGTTCTTCTCTACAGTTTCTCGAAATCCTTCTGCATCCCCGGTCATCGCCTCGGTGCCGTCACGGCAGGTCCCGAGCTCATTTCAGAGATCGCGAAGGTCATGGACAATATGCAGATCTGCGCCCCGCGTTCGGCTCAGATCGCAGTCGCGGCGGCTCTGCCTATCCTTGCCGACTGGCGGGCCGGCAACCGGCTGGAAATTGCTCGCCGTGCCGATGCCTTGAGGGGAGCGTTTTCCGAGCTGGCTGGCTGGGAGATTGCAGCGATAGGCGCCTATTTTGCCTTTGTTCACCATCCTTTCGAGGGGCGATCGTCGTCCGAGGTTGCCGAAGAACTTGCGAGGGAACGCGGCGTGGTCTGCATACCCGGGGCATATTTCGGGGAGGGGCAGGAGCGCTACCTTAGACTTGCCTTTGCCAATGCCGATGCCGCTTCGATCGGACTATTGCCGGATCGGCTGCGCTAGGCAGCGTTCATCAACGGCGGTCGGAAGGTCATGATAGCCGCCTCGCCAGTAGAGCAGCGGTCCGATGTCCTGCCGGATTTCCATCGCACAGATATGCCCGATCAGAATGGCATGGGAATGGTGATGGAATGCGGTTTCGAGCTTGCAGTCGAGGGCTGTCAGGGCATTTTCAAGTGCGGCGGCACCTGTCTTGAGGCGGTACCACCCGGCACCCTCGTAGCGGTCGGCGCCCTTGCGTCCGCCAATGCCGGAAAAGGATTGCGCGACGTGCTGTTGGTCGGCCGCAAGCACGTTGACGCAGAAACAGCCATACCGCTGCAGCGCCGGCCAGGAGGAAGAGATCCTGTTGATGCTGACGATGACGGAAGGCCGATCGGCCGAAAATGAAGAAACCGATGTTGCGGTGAAGCCGGTGCGGTCTTGGCCATCACCCACCGTTATCACGCTGACCGCACCGGCCAGATGACGCATCGATAGTCTGAATTCCGCGTCGCTGATCAGAGCCTCGTCACCCATTGAACAGGCCCTCAGCTCTTGGCAAAACGGTTTGCCGGCGTTGAAATGCCGAGGTTTTCGCGAAGGGTCCTGCCTTCATATTCCTCGCGGAACAGGCCGCGGCGGCGAAGCTCCGGCAGGACGAGCCGCACGAAGTCGTCGAGGCTGAATGGCAAGGTCGGAAACATCAGGATAAAGCCGTCGGCGGCACGCGTCTCGAACCACTCTTCCATGTAGTCGGCGATCTGGGACGGCGTGCCCGTTATGCCATTGCCGGTGTGTTTCTCCGCATAATGCCGGATCAGCTCACCGACGGTGTGACCGCTCTTGACGAAATCGACCAGTTCGTCGAACAGGGCACGCGACCCTTTCGGAGCGGCCGGCAGCCGGTCCATCGGGAAAGGCGCATCGAGAGCCACGCCACGCAGGTCCGCCTCCAGGAATTCGGAGAGCATCAACCGCCCGACATCGGGATGCATCTTGTCGATCAGATAGTCCACCTTCGCCTTTGCCTCGGCCTCGGTTTCACCGACATTGACAACGATCCCCGGCATGATTTTCAGATCATCCCGATCGCGGCCATGGGCGGCCATCCGGCTTTTGACATTGTCGTAGAAGGACCGGTTCCGTTCGATGTTCGATGCGAGGCTGAAGACGATCTCGGCGGTGCGTGCCGCCATATCCATTCCGGGTTCGGAACCACCGGCCTGGGCGATGACGGGACGGCCCTGTGGCGTTCGGGCGATGTTGAGGGGTCCGCGAACCTGGAAGTGCTTGCCCTTATGGTTGAGCGTGTGGTGCTTGTCCTTGTCGTAGTAAACACCGTTTTCGCGATCGAGAAGGAGCGCGCCTTCCTCGAAGCTGTCCCATAGGCCGAAGACAACGTCGACGAATTCGTTGCCGCGTTCATAGCGTAGCGCGTGCGGATCGAGCCCCTCGCGATTGAAGTTATAGCCGGTTTCGTCATGGTCTGACGTGACGACATTCCAGCAGGCGCGGCCCTTGCTCAGATGGTCGATCGAGGCAAACAGACGGGCGACATTGTAGGGCTCATAGTAGCTCGTCGAGACCGTTGCCACGAGACCGAGATCGTTGGTCGTGACCGCGAGTGCCGAGAGCAGCGACAGGGGCTCGAAGCGATTCATCTTTGTAGGAATGCGGGCGAGTGCGTTCGGATCGCCGACGGCCGCTGCCGGAGAATCGGCCATGAACATGAAATCGAATTTCGCCGCCTCGGATCGTTTGGCGACATCGAGCAGATGCGCGAAGTCGTTGGCGCCGTTGACATCGCTTGCCGGATGCAGCCAGGAGGCTGGATGAAAGCCGAACGTATAGACGAAAGTTCCGAGTTTCATCTTGTCGGTCCGTGCCATCGAATTCTCCCTTTATGTCAGTCTCGCATTCCTTTGAAGGCGAATGCGCAAATTATCGCCAGGCGCAAAATTTCATCAATATCGTGCAGCTGAGTTCCGTTTTAGTTTTTCTAAAATGTTGGTGCGGGCGCCGATACCAGACCCTGCTGGCGGGAAATGGCGACGAGCCACTCGCGAAACTGGCGCCCGTGCGGTTTTTCCAAGGCGGCCCGGTCCCAGGCGAGAAAGTAGCTTTCGCGCAGGGGAATGCGTATGTCGAGGGGAATGATGAGCGTCTGCGCCTCCAGCTCATCTGCGATCATCGACATCTGCGCGAGAACGACGCCGCGCTTGTTGACGGCGGCATCAATTGCGCTGCTCGAGAGCGTGAAGGAAAGGCCGGCGGCGGTTTCCTCGAGTGCCGCTCCCGTCTTCGCGGCGAATTCAAGCCAGCTTGGATAGGGCGTGAAATGCCGCTCCCATTCGACATGCAGGAGCGGATATTGAAGAAGTTGCGTCGCAGAAGGCGCTTTGCCCTTGATCAGGGCTGGCGAGCAGGCGGGAACCACCCAATCGCGGAACAGCTCGGTATAATGTTCATGCTGCAGTACGTCCGATCCGTAGCTGATGCGGAAATCGATGTCGTCGAAGCCCATGCGCGGTTCCTTGTCGCGACCGACGATCCTGACATGCGCATTTGGATGAAGGGCCTGCCAGTCGAAGATCCGGCGCCCGATCCATTTGTTGACGACGGAAGACAGCGCGCTGAGAACCAGGGCATTCTCGTTGCGAGCCCGTTCCAGGATCTGCTCCGCGGCTGCGAATTGTTCGAATCCCTTCGATATTTCCTGATGATAGAGCCGCCCCCATTGGGTGAGCTCCACCGTTCGACCATTGCGCTCAAGCAAGGTGACGCCGAGAAAGCTTTCGATCTTCCGAATCTGCTGACTGATCGCCCCGGGCGAAACCTTCAGCTCCAAGGCCGCGGCGCTCACGCTGCCGCAACGGCCGACGGCTTCGAAGGCTTGCAGACCTTTGAGCGGAACTGCCTTGCTGATCCGGTTCTCGTTCAAGAAGCATCTCCCGGTATCGGTAGATCGGTGACGGCTCTCTCATTCGGGTAAAAGTCGCCGGCAAACTGGAAACGATCACCGGGATGGATGAACTCGACATAGGTGACCGTGCGGCTGCTCTGCCATGTCTGACGGATGAGCGTCAGGCAGGCTTCGCCGCGTTCGGTTTCAAGCAGGCGCGCCGTCGCGGCATCTGCCGAGACGGCTCGAATGACATGCCGGGCTTTCGACCAGGGCACCATGTCCAGCAACCATTTGCCTGGTGGTACCGAAGCGAAACTCTCGGTTCTTGCTAAAGGCACCAGGTCCAGCATGATGATGCGCCGCTCAAGCGCATTCGCCTTGCCGTCGACCGCATGCAGGCAGTGAAGCCGCAGGATTTCCGCCCCCACGGTTTCGCCGAGCCGCACCGCGGTAGCAGAATCGAGCCTTTCGACCTTCCGCATCAGCATCGTGTGGCTATGTTCATGTCCCGCCAACTCCGCTTCCGTGGAAATGTCCTGGATGTCCATGACCGTGCGGTCGATTTGCCGCGAAGCGACAAAGGAGCCGAGCTTGCGACGACGTATGATCATGCCACGCTCAGCCAGGGTCGAGAGCGCCTTGTTCACGGTCATCCGAGAGCATTGATATTCTTTCAGCAGCTCGTGTTCGACAGGTATTCGGTACCCCGGCGGCCAGATGCCGCTCACGATCCTGCTTTCGATATCCTTCAGAATTCTCTGATGAATTGGGACCAACGCTCGCCTTGCTCCGGCAATGAATTCAATGTCCGTGAAAACCGCTTCTGCCAGATCCATCGGGCATCATGCGGCATAATTCTTGCGTTCGTTATGTTTTGTATTTGACAGTGTAGGCGAGGCTGTATCTATTTGTATAGACAAAAAAGGTCATAGAAATCGGCCTGACGGGACAATGCTTGGGGAACCTGAACCTTCCGAAGGAAGGGCACAAAACTGGAGAGAAAGACATGACGAAGAATTCGCTTCTGAAGGGGTTGGTTGGCGCCGCACTTTTGTTTGGCGCAACGATTTCGGCCCATGCGGCTGACACGCTTGCCGCGGTCAAGGCCGCCGGCACCCTCAAGGTAGGCACCGAGACTGCCTTCGCCCCGTTCGATTTCATCGATGCAGGCAAGCATGTCGGCTTGAACGTCGACCTCTTCGACGAGATCGGCAAGGAACTGGGTGTGAAGATCGAATGGGTCACGCTTCCATGGGATGGCGTTTTCCCGGCGCTTGAAGCCGGCAAGTTCGACGTCGTTGCCGGTCCGGCAACCATCACCAAGAAGCGCATGGAGCGCTATCGCTTCACGCCGCCGTTGGCCGAAGCGACCATTGCGATCCTGAAGAAGGCGGGTGACAAGACGATCAGCAAACCGGAAGACATCGCCGGCAAGAAGATCGGCGTTGGTAAGGCGACGGCGCAGCTCGACCAGCTCAAGGAATTTTCTGACACCCTGCCGACGAAAGCCGATATCCGCGAATATCCGGCCTTTACGGAATCCTACGCCGACCTGGCAGCCGGCCGTATCGCCGGCGTTGCCAATTCGCTGCCGAATATTGCGTTCGTCGCCAAACAGCGTGAAGGCACGTTCGAAGTCGTGCTGCCGCCCTTCGGCAAGAAGTCCTATTTCGGCTTCATCGGCCTGAAGGACGCCGATCACGCGCCGCTGATGGACGCCATCGATGCCGCCATGTTGAAGATCAAGGCCGACGGCCGCATGGCGACGCTGCAGAAGAAATGGTTCGGCGCAAGCTTTGACACGCCTGACGCTGTCAAGGACCCGGCATTCTGATCAGTCCTCGGAAATCGGCCGTGCCCGCTTTCTTGTCGGGCACGGCTGACGAGCGAGATCACAGCTTCCTGGTCACCACGCGGGCGAACACTCAACAATGTCCATCGAGCTCTTTGGATTGCTTGTGCAGGCATCCATCTACACGGTGACGATCAGCTTTGTGTCGATCTTTATCGGTTTTGCAATTGCGATCCTGATTTCGGGAATGTTGCTGACGGGGCGTAGCCTTTTCGTGCGACCTGCCCAGTTTTTCATCAGCTTTTTTCGCGGCGTGCCGCTGCTGGTGCAGTTGCTGCTGATCTACAATCTGCTCCCGGCCGTCGGCCTCAACGTGCCGAGCATCGTGGCCGCCGTCATCGGCCTGTCGCTCTGCACGGCTGCCTACCAGGCAGAGAATCTGCGCGGCGGCTTTGCCAGCGTGCCGTTGGGCCTTGTGGAGTCGGCGGAGATGGTTGGCCTGACGCCGCGCCAGATCTTTCGCCGCATCAAGGTTCCGATCGCGCTGCGGCTAACCTTTCCGGCTCTTGTCAACGAGGCGATCCTCATTCTGAAGGCATCGTCGCTGGTCTCTGTCGTCGGCATCGTCGAACTGACCCGCATGGCCCAGGATCTTGCCGGCAGCACCTTTCTGCCGCTGCAGATCTTCGCCTCAGCCGGCCTTATCTATCTCGTGATCAACTGGGTGGTGGCGCTTGCCGGCGGCTTGATCGAAAGCAGATTGCCCGGAGTACCGCGATGACCTTCGACATCAACGTCCTGATCGGGCAGTGGCCCGCCATCCTCAGCGGCGCCGGCGTAACGATCATGATCTGGATTATAGGCACCATTGCCGCGGCCATTATCGGTTTCCTGATGGCGGTTGCCCGGCAATATGGCGGCGTGGTGGTCGACAAGGCGCTGGGTGCCATCGTGGCGGTGCTGCGCGGCACGCCGTTTCTTATCCAGATCTTCCTCGTCTATTATGGCGGCCCTTTCGTCGGCCTTGAGCTCGATCCAGTGCCTGCCGGACTGATCGGCATTTCGATCTATGGCGCAGCCTATTTCAGCGAAATCTTCCGTTCCGGATTTCGGGCCGTGCCGAAAGGCCATATCGAGGCTGGCGAATGCGTCGGCTTGACGCGGGGGCAGATCATCAGGCGCATTCTCTTACCCGAGATGACGATGCTGGTGCTGCCGCCCTGCGTGAACATGACCGTCATTCTGATGAAGGAGACGGCAGTCCTCTCCATCATCACCGTGCCGGAATTGACGGCGACGCTCAGTGCGATCGGATCGCAGCAATATGCCTTCGTCGAGGCGCTTTCGGCCCTGGCGCTCTTCTACTGGGTGCTTGTCGAAGTCACCGGCTGGCTTGGCAACCTTGCAGAAACGAAACTTTCCAGATTCAGGTTTTTCAACGCATGAGCGTCCCCGCTATAGAAGTCAGGAATCTCGTCAAGACCTTCGGAGAGACGACGGTCCTTCATGGCATCGATCTTGCCATCGAGCCGGGGCAGGTCTCCTGCCTGATCGGTCCATCCGGTTCCGGCAAGAGCACGCTCTTGCGATGCATGGCTTTTCTTGAAGAGGCAACGCGGGGGACGATCTCCATCAATGGCGAGGTCCTTGGCTTTGCCGAGGATTCTCAAGGGCGTCGTGAACGGATCTCGGCAGCCACCAATCGCTCGATCCGCGCCCAGATTGGCATGGTGTTCCAGCAGTTCAATCTTTGGCCGCATATGACGGCGCTCGGCAATGTCAGCGAGGCATTGAAGACGGTTCACAAGATGAGCCGAAAGCAAGCCGAGGATGCGGCCATGGTGCAACTCGTCAAGGTCGGGCTTGAGGCGAGAGCCGGGCATTATCCCTCGCAACTTTCCGGCGGACAACAGCAACGCGTGGCGATCGCCCGCGCCCTCGCTTTGAAGCCGAAGATCATGCTGTTTGATGAGCCGACATCATCGCTCGATCCGGAACTGACCGGCGAGGTCTTGAACGTCATGCGCGACCTGGCAGCCGAAGGCATGACGATGGTTGTCGTTTCGCATGAAATCGGTTTCGCTGCGACAGTCGGCCAGCAGATCATCTTTCTCGATCACGGCAAGGTGCTGTTTAGCGGGCCGCCCCAAGAAGTGTTCAAGAAGCCGAGAAATCCTCGTCTCGAGCAATTCCTCGATACCTATCTCGATCGTGGTGCATCGATGTTGCTCTGATGCTGATGTGGTGACCGGAGTGAGTGCAATCATCTCGTATGACGGCACTCACTCGTCGGCGTTTTCCCTTCGGCATCGGTGAACCCGCCGCGTACAAAATATTTTATTGGTCTCCGAGGCTGCTTTGCTGCGAGCGAGGCAGCTCATGGCTGCCAATTGCCTGGGTTCTCGCGATCAGGCCATGAAGGACGATTTGCAATGCCTGCAGGAGAATCTTTCTCATCTCGTATCCTTTAAGCCGTGGCATTCGCGGCGCGAATGAAATTTCGCCAGCCGCCAAACCCGGTGATATCCTTGGCACCGGCTGTGGCATGGGCTTCACAGAGGAATCCGGAAACATGGCTGCCGTCCTCAAGCCGGATCTTGCCGATCCCCAGCGGGGCGGGAATATTCTGGACGAAGTGGGCAAATGCGGCCGGCGGTAACGCCCATACCTCGATTTCGATACCGTTGCCGGCAAAGTTCGGATCGCGCACCAAACCCGGCTTGGGTGGTATCGTCCCCGGCAGGGCGAAAAGTCGGTAACTGCCGTCCGTTCGACCCGTCATCATTCTGTATCCGCCTTTTCCGGTGAGCTCGTGGTTGAGCGGCATACCGGTCAGATGCGCGCCGACAACGACGATCGGAACGACGTCAGCGGTTTCGGGTGTTACGCGGCTTCTGTCCGGCAGTGCCGCCATGCGATCCCGACCCATTCCGCTATTTACCGCTCGATGCATGGCATCGGCGAAAGGCGCCAAAGCATCGTCGGTAAAGGCCGGCCCGACGAGCATCACACCGGCCGGCAGATGGCCGTCGGCATCGAAGCCTGCGGGTATGGCGATCGCCGCGCAATCAAGCAGGTTGGCGAAATTGGTATAACGGCCGAAATGGCTGTTTCTGACGATCGGATCGGCCTGCATTTCCTCGACCGTATAGGTCGTGGGGGATGTCGGCAGCATCAGGAAATCGACCTTCTCCCATTCCGCCTTCGTCTTTTGCCGCAATGCTTCCAGCCTGTACTTGCCCTCGAAGGCGGCGACCGCGTCGTAGCCTTTCGCGCCCTCGATGATGGTTCTGACCGTCGGATCGAAATCGCCGGCATTGCTTGCGAGGAAGTCCTTTACCGCCGCGAGGCGCTCTGCAACCCAGGGGCCGTTGTAGAGCAGTTCGGCAGCCTGCCGGAAAGGCGCATAGTCGAACGGGACGATCTCTGCCCCGAGCGATCTCGCCCTGTCGATGGCGGCATCGTAGAGGGCCTCGACATGCCTGTTGCCATAAAATTCGCGCTCGGCCCCATCCAGTACGCCAACGCGCGGGCGCGCCGACGGTAGGCTCGCTGGAGCCGCTTCTCGCGAGAACGGATCACGGGCGTCGTAGCCTTCCATGATCCGGCGAATGGCGACCCCGTCACCAACCGTCGCGGCGAACACCGTGACGACATCGACGCTGCGGCAAGCCGGTACGACGCCAACATTGGGAGCAAGCCCCGGCGTCGGCTTGATGCCGACGAGATTGTTGAAGGCGGCCGGCACCCGGCCGGAGCCTGCCGTATCGGTGCCGAGAGAGAAACTGGCAAGACCTGCCGCCACGGCAACGGCGGAACCGGAACTGGAGCCGCCGGAAACATAGGCGCGATCGAAAACTGAGCGGGGCGCACCATGGGGCGAGCGCGTGCCGTTGAGGCCGGTTGCGAACTGGTCGAGATTGGTCTTGCCGATGACGATGGCGCCGGCAGCCCGCAGACGCGCAACCACTGTCGCATCCGCTTGAGGATGATAGGCAAAGGCCGGGCAGGCGGCCGTTGTCGGCAGACCTGCGACATCGATATTGTCCTTGACTGCAAAAGGTATGCCCCAGAGCGGCAGGCTATTTGGCTCGGGTGCCGTCGTCAGCAATTCCGTCGCCGCAACTCGCAAGGCTTCAGGAGATGTCGGCGTGATGAAGATTGCCGGATCATCTGACGCCCCGCATCGGGCGATAATCTCCTCCACGAGATCGAGCGGCGATAGACCTGCTCCATAAGCCTCTTTCAACGAGGTTAGGTCGAGAATAGTAGGCAGCATCAGATTTCCTCCAGAATGACAAGCACGTCGCCGGCCTTGACGTTGCGCCCAGGTGCTGCGCGCAGATCGCGGACGCGTCCCGCAGCGTGGGCGGTGACGTTGATTTCCATTTTCATCGACTCGATGATGGCCAAAGTATCGCCGGCTGCGACCGGCTGGCCTTCCTCGACAAGTATCTTCCAAACATTGCCGGGCACCGCGCTTTCGATGCCGAAGCAACCTTCCGGTATATCTCCGGCCAGGGCAGGGCTCGCTCCTTCGTCAACGGAAAAGCTGTCGAGCCCCAGCTCCTTCCAGCGTTGCCGTTCCGCCTCGAAGGCTGCCTGCTGCCTGGATTTGAAAGCACCGATCGCCGCAGCCTCGCGTGCGAGGTCCGCCTCATAGGCAGCGTAGGAGAATTCCGTCTCCTCGATCCTGATCGGATAGCCGCCGTGAGGGAAGGCCGCACGCGCCTCGTTCAGTTCCTCATGCGTGACGGGGAAGAAGCGAATCTGGTCGAAGAAGTTGAGAAGCCATGGCTTGTCCTTGGCAAAGACCGGCGTTTGCCGCCAGCTGTTCCAGACCTGGATCGTGCGGCCGAAGAGCTGATAGCCGCCCGGTCCCTCCATGCCATAGATGCACATATAGGCACCGCCGATGCCGACGGCGTTTTCCGGTGTCCATGTGCGCGCCGGATTGTATTTCGTCGTCACCAGCCGATGGCGTGGATCGATCGGTGTGGCGACCGGTGCACCGAGATAGACATCGCCAAGACCGAGCACGAGGTAGCTGGCATCGAAGACGATATCGCGCACCGCCTGCTCGTCGGGCAGGCCGTTGATGCGGCGGATGAACTCGATGTTGGAAGGGCACCATGGCGCATTCGGGCGCACGAGCTCCTGATACTTACGCATAGCAAGCTCGGCCTGCGGATCGTTCCAAGAAAGCGGCAGATGCACGATCCGACTTGGGACTTTGACCTCTTGCGCCGGCGGCAGTTTTGCTTCGATCTCGGTCAAAAGGCCAACGAGGCGTTTCCGCGTCAGCGTCGTACCGTCATAATGGATCTGCAGCGAACGGATGCCGGGCGTCAGGTCGATGATCCCAGGCAGGCGTGCCTCGACGACTGCCTGCATCAGCAGATGCACGCGCAAACGCAGGGCGATATCAAGTGTCATCGGCCCGTATTCGATAAGCAGGTTGTCATCACCCTGCCGGCGATAGACGACAGGCACTGGCCCATCCTGGCTTTGGCCGACGATCGCCGATCCGGTCTCCTCGGGTGCACGGCGAACTGTCGGACCGACGATAGCGTCCTGACTGCGCCGCACCGGGTGAAAACGGATTTTGTCGCCCGGCTTGAACTGGCCCATCTTCCATTGCTCGTCGCGCGCAATGACGGCCGGGCAGACGAAGCCGCCAAGGCTCGGTCCATCGGGACCAAGAATGATTGGCATGTCGCCAGTGAAGTCGATCGCGCCGATCGCATAGGCATTGTCATGAAGATTGGAGGGGTGAAGACCAGCCTCACCGCCGTCGCTACGTGCCCATTTGGGGGCAGGGCCGATCAGGCGCACGCCGGTGCGGGCACTGTTGAAATGCACTTCATAGTCGGTCGAAAACAGCGTCTCGATGTCTTCGTGCAGAAAGAAGTCCGGCGCGCCGTGTGGTCCATAGACAACGCCGACCTCCCAGGTGCGCGTGAGGGCTGCCGGCATGTCCGCAGGCTTGGCCTCGGGCTGCCGTGTTCGTGCCAGTCGCAGCACATGGCCGGTCTGGAGTGTACCGGTCGCATGGCCTCCGAATCGGCCGAGGCCGAAGGTTGCCCTGGAGCCGAGCATGAGCGGCGCGGCGAAACCGCCCGAGACAGCGAGATAGGAGCGCTGGCCCGGGCCTTCTATGGCGCCGATGGCAAGCGTCTGCCCTGCTTTTGCGATGACGGCCTCACCATGCGGTAATGGAACGCCATCGAGGCTCATCGGCATATGGGCGCCCGCAAGCGCGATCGTGACGTTGGAGAAGATCTTGAGCATCGGGCCCGAGACGGTCAGCTCCAGAGCCGCGGTCTCATCGGCATTGCCGACCAGCCTGTTGGCCTGGCGGAACGAGCGCTCGTCCATCGGCCCGCTCGGTGGCACGCCGACATGCCAGAGCCCCAGCCTGCCCGGAAGCTCCTGAATGCTCGATTGCGCGCCGGGCGCCACCACCTCGATCACGTCGGGCACGAAGGGAAAATCCTTCAGCGCCGTCGTTGCCACCTTGCCGCTGGCGAGCAGTTCCGATCCGGCAATTGCCTTCAGATAGTCGAGGTTGGTCTCGATGCCGGAGATGGAGCTTTGCGAAAGTGCGGTTTTGAGTTTCTCGATCGCGGCCGGCCGGTCTTCGGCCGCGACGATCACCTTGGCAAGCATGGGATCGTAATAGGGAGTGACCTCCGTACCCGTCTCGATCCAGCCGTCGACGCGCGTGCCCTCCGGAAAAGTAACTTCGGTCAAAAGGCCGGCGCTTGGCCTGAAGCCCGCATGCGGCATCTCGGCATAGATGCGCGCCTCGATCGCCGCACCCTTCGGAACAAGTCGATCGTTGCCTGTGATCACCTCTTCGCCGGCCGCCTGGCGGATCATCCACTCGACGAGATCAATGCCATAAACGGCCTCGGTGACCGGATGTTCGACCTGAAGCCTCGTATTGACCTCGAGGAAGTAGAATTCCTCGCGTGCGGGGTCGTAAATGAATTCGACCGTGCCGGCGGACTGATAGTGGGCGGAGGTGCCGAGTGCCACCGCCGCTGCATGGAGACTTTTGCGCACCGAAGGCGAAAGATCGGGCGCGGGCGTCTCTTCGATCACCTTCTGATTCCGGCGCTGCAACGAGCAATCGCGCTCGCCAAGCGCGATCACACCGCCTTTGCCGTCGCCGAAGATCTGTACCTCGACATGCCGCGCCCGTGAGACAAAGCGCTCCAGATAGACACGGGCATCGCCAAAGCTTGCTTTTGCCGTGCGTTGCACGCTGTCGAAGGCGGCCTTCAGGCTGGCAGCGTCCTCGCAGAGCTGCATGCCGATGCCGCCGCCGCCGGCCGTAGACTTCAGCATAACCGGATAGCCAATCTCCGCCGCGGCAGCGAGCGCCGCTTCGCTGGTTTCGACGAGGTCGCTACCCGGAAGCAGCGGCACCCCGCTTGTGCGCGCCAATTCGCGCGCCGTGTGCTTGAGCCCGAAGGCGGCGATATTGTCCGGCGTCGGCCCGATGAAGACGATGCCTTCCTTTGCCAGCCGTTCGGCAAAGCCGATGTTTTCCGACAAGAAGCCATAGCCGGGATGCACCGCCTCGGCGCCGGTTGCCTTGCAGGCGGCAATGACGGCGTCGATATTGAGATAGCTTTCCAAGGCCGGCGCCGGGCCGAGCCTGACGGTTTCGTCGGCCATCAGGGGTGCCTTTGAGAAACGGTCTGCGTCGGAATAGACGGCGACGGAGGCAATGCCCATGCGCCGCAGCGTCCCGATGATCCGGACGGCGATCTCGCCGCGATTGGCGATCAATATTTTCTTGAACATCTCAGGCCTCACCGTCCCATACGAGGACACGGATCGGCGTCGGGTCGAAGCCGTTGCAGGGATTGTTGATCTGCGGGCAATTGGAGATGACGAGGAGCACGTCCATTTCGGCCTTGAGCTCGACATAGTCGCCAGGCGCGGAGATGCCGTCGACGATCGTCATCTCACCTGACGGTTCGATCGGCACGTTCATGAAGAAATTGATGTTGGGCACGACGTCGCGCTTGCCCATGCCGTGCTTGGAGACTTCCAGCACGAAATTGTCTCGGCAGGCGTGAAGATATTTCGTGCCGTGGCCGAAACGCACCGTGTTGCTCTCGCAGGAGCAGGCGCCTGCCGATGTGTCATGACGGCCGCAGCTGTCGGCGGTCATCGTCAGCATGACGCGCCCCTCGTTGGAGATGATCCGGGTGCCTGTGGTGATATAGGCGGCGCCCTGTTCGCGCATCGTGTCCTGGTTGGAGTAGCGCTCGGAATAATCCCCGGCATTGTAGAATAGCGTGTCGATCGCTTGTTGGCCGTAGCTATCCTCGATGCGCAGCGTCTGGCCCTTGCGCACGATCGTCGAAAACGGCGCCTCGGCAGCGATGAAATGATCCTGCACCGCGTTGTCGAGCGTGCGGGATGGCGCGGTCTGAATGAAATCGCTCATGATCGTTCTCCCGGCTCAAAGATTGGCGAAGGCGTTGTTTTCAAAGCCGCGCACCGCTTCGGCGGTGGCCGTGCGACACAGATCGTCTTCAGCGATAGGCTGAGCGGCAATGCGGGTCACGGTCACCGGTTTCGGCGCGTAATGCGGGTTTGGATCGAGCGGGTGAGGGCAGTTGGAAAAGCCGACGATCATGTCCATTTCGGCGCGAAGATGGATATAGTCGCCATCGTGCAGTAGTTCCGGCTTCCACACGAACTTGCCGTCCGCATCGACCCGGACGGGCGCGAAAAGCGTGAAGGCGGCGGGAATATCGCGCCGATCCAAGCCTGATTTCGTTGCGAGCAGGACGAAGTTATCGCGGCTGTTGCGCAAGCCTTGGCCATATTTTGCCTCGTTGGAGGCGGCGGTGGAGCCTCCCATCAGGCAATCATGGGCGCCGGACGAATCTTCCGTCACCGAGAACATGACACGCCCCATGTCGGAAAAGATCACGCGGCCCTTCGACAGCGCCGTCGTCCATTGCACCTTGACCGTGTCGACAAGGTTCAGCCGCTCGCTCGGATCCGCGGCGTTCCAGGCGATCAGCGATACGGTGGAAAAGGCATGCTCCTGCGCGATGCGCAGCGTCTCACCCGTCTTGACACGTGTCGACCAGTACCAGCCGCCGGGGACAGTCTCCCGGTAGAGGATAAGGGCGGGGTCGATGGGCGGGGCGGGAAGCGGGCTTGGCGCCGGCAACGCCTTCGGCGCGAATTCCAGCCCCTTGCGTTGATGGTCTTCATACCGCGCGCGATTGGCGGCGATTTCTTCCGGTGAACGTCTGACGTGCTGCATGGCTAAATGTCTCCCGATGGTGCCAGGTCGTCCCGGCGGCGCCCCAGGGAAGAGACCGGGCCGTCCCGGTCGGGGCCAAAGATCGAGGCTGTGCCGGCGATGCGCGGCGGCCAGATGGAAATGTCCTTGGTAATGGTCGCGCCGTAGCGCTCCTTCTCCTCCGGCCGGTCGCGGCGGCGCTCGAAGGCGACGACGCGGGTCGCAAGCGTGAAGGCCTCGCGCATGTCATGGGTCACCATGACCACTGTCATCTGCGTCTCGTGCCAGAGGCGCTTCATCAGCGTATGGATTTCGGCGCGGATGCCCGGATCGAGCGCACCGAAGGGTTCGTCGAGCAGCAGCACTTTCGGCCGCATGATGAGCGCCTGGGCAAGCGCCAGACGCTGCTGCATGCCGCCCGAAAGCTGGGCCGGATACTTGTTCTCCGCGCCGGCAAGGCCGACTTCCGCAAGAAGCTGGCGTGCCTCCTCTATGGCGTTCCGGCGTGCCGAGCCGAACAACCTAGCCTTGTAGCGCGAGGCGGCGAGCTCCTTGCCGAGAAGCACGTTGCCGAGTGCTGTCAGATGCGGAAAGACCGAATAGCGCTGGAAGACCACGCCGCGATCGGCGCCGGGTTCCGCAGGCAGGGCCGCGCCATCAAGCAAGATCGTGCCGCGCGTCGGCTGCTCTTGCCCCAAAAGCATGCGCAGGAAGGTGGACTTGCCGCAGCCGGAGGGCCCGACGAGCGCGACGAATGCACGCGAGTCGACCGTCAGCGAGACATCCTCAAGCACGATCTGATCGCCATATTCCTTCCAGACCTTTTCGATTTTGAGTCCGCTCATGCCTGCTTCTCCAGTTCGGACCAGGGGAAGACGGCGATGCGGATGCGATCGAGCAGGTAGTTCATGAGCACGGCAAGCAGCGTGATCCAGACAACATAGGGAAAGATCACGTCCATCGAGAGGTAGCGGCGAACGAGGAAGATGCGGTAGCCGAGGCCGGAATCGGACGAGATCGCTTCGGCGGCGATCAGGAACAGCCAGGCCGGGCCGAGCTGCAGCCTGAGGCAGGTGATAAGCCGCGGCAGGATCTGCGGCAGCACGACACGAAGGGCGATCTGCCAGGATGAGCCGCCAAGCGTCTCGGCCTTGACGATCTGTTCGCGCGGCAGTTCCAGCGCCTTCAGGGCCAGATCCCGGACCATCGTCGGTGCGACGCCGATGACGATCAGGGCGATTTTGGAGGTTTCCCCAAGGCCCATGACGATGAAGAGGATGGGCAGCAATGCCAGCGGCGGGACCATGGAAATGACGGCGACGAAAGGCGAAAGAAGCGCTCTCAAATAGGGCAGCATGCCGATCAGCATGCCCAGGCAAAGCGCGATCGCCGTGGAGATGCCAAGGCTGGAGAGCAGCCGGACGAGGCTTGCCCCGGTATCGGACCACAGAAGGTAATCTCCCGTGCGCGGATCGGCGATGAAGGCCATGCGGTTGATGGCGTCGGCAAAGCCGGCGAAATTCGGAAGCAGCTTGTCATTGGCGTTTTCGGCAAGTCTTGAGGCAGAGCCGATCGCATAGGCAATGATGAGCAGCGCAAACGGCAAAAGCGTCAAGGCAAGCTGCGCACCGGGACTTGGCTTGGTATTAATCCAGCGCATGAAAGGCTCCGCGGAAAGGCTGGCGGCGCTGGCGCGCCGCCGTTCAAGGAAGCTCAGAGCGACCCGTCGGTGGCCGACTTCATGTAGGCTTCGGTGAAGCGAAGCTTGACGTTGTTGCCGTCGCCGAGGACCTTGCCGTTGGGCATTTCGATGCCGATGACATCGGCGGAAGGCGCGCCATTGCCCAGAAGCCCCTTCTGGAAGAGGAAGTTGCGCACCAGATCCATGGTCTTCGGCAGGTTCGGCGAGGTGGTGAAGGAAAGCGCATCTGCGGGCTTGTCGAAAAGCCGGGTTGCGGCGAGCTGCGCCTCGAAACCCTTGAGGTCGGTGCCCGATGCCTTACCCATGGCCTCGCGGGCGGTCTTACCCTCCGGCGTGTCGGCCTTCGTAAGCGCGGCCGTTTCATACCAGATACCGGTGAGTGCCTTACCGAAATTCGGGTTGTCCTTGAGCACATTGCTGTTGGCGACCATCAGGTCGATGATCTCGCCCGGGACCTGCGAACTGTCGAAGACTTTCTTGGCCGTCGGATCCTCGAGAATGGTCGAAACCAGCGGGTTCCAGGTGACAACGGCCGAGACGTCAGGCGTCTTATAGGCTGCGACCATATCGGCATCCGAGGTGTTGACCACCTTCACGTCGCGTTCGCTGAGCTTGACGCTGTCGAGGGCGCGGGCAAGCAGATAGTGCGAAACGGAATATTCGACGAGGTTGACGTTCTGGCCCTTGATGTCGGAAAGGCTCGTCTTGTCCTTGAGGATGACGGCGTCATTGCCGTTCGAGAAGTCGCCGACGATGACGGCCGTCGTGTCGACGCCGCCGGCAGCGGGAATCGACAGGCCGTCCATGTTGGTCAGCGTCACCGCGTCGAAGGCGCCGGCCGTATACTGGTTCATCGACTCGACATAGTCGTTGAACTGCGTGACCTCGATATTGATGCCGTATTTGTCGGCCCATTTCTTGACGATGCCGTGGTCGCTCGCATAGCCCCAAGGCATCCAGCCGACATAGATCGACCAGGCGACCTTGAAGCTGGTCTTCGGCGCAGCACTGGCGGCGGAACCGAGCCCGAGGGCCAGCGAAACGGACAGGGCTGTAACGGAAAGGATTTTCGAAAAAGTCTGCATTGAAATTCCCCTTTTGCTTTTGTCAAAAAGGGATCGGCAAAGACCATCGCGCCGCCAATCCCTTGGCTTACGAGGTCTCCCGGGCTTTTATCCCGCCGTGCATCCGGTGGGATTTCTCCCCCAGCCGGTGGTGGCTCTCGGACCAGCCACGCTCTCAACGGAGCGCCGGAACCCTAGCCACCAACTCAGCAAAATACGAAGCAAGCGGTGTGCCAGATCGTAACCTATTGATTTTGTTGCCAAGAGGGCGTCACGATTCTGGTGGAAAATTAAGCAATAGAAAAATTTGCACAAACAGTGTGCAAATTTAAGGGTGCGTCTCGACTTGGCACAAGGCTAAGAATTGCCTTAGCGCACCAGTGCATCCTTGGGAAAACCGGCGGCGAGGCTATCGATGAAACTGCGGACCGCTGGCGGGAGACCGCGGCGCGTCGTGAACACAATATGGACCAATCCCTTCACTCCGCGCCAGGTTGGCAATACGCGCACGAGTTCGCCCTGATCGAGCGCTTGTCGGCAAGTGTGATCGGGCAACAATGCGACGCCCAGCCCTGCAAGAGCGGCTGCCCTCACGGCAGTAAAGTCGGCGCAGCCCATTCTCGGTTCATGGCGGAACACGTGCGTCTGGCCCTGCTCCGTCTCGAGAAACCAATTGACCTCACTCTGGTCATCCGTCGTCGAAAGCGTCGGTTGGGTCGACAGGTCATTGAGGCTGTGGATGCGGGCGGCGACCTGTGGGTTTGCAACGAGAATCCGGACCGAATTTCCGAGCGACCTCATGGTCAGCGACGCATCGCCATCGAGCGATGTTCGGACCCGGAGCGCGACATCGATCCGTTCCTCGATGAGGTTGACCGGGCGATCGATCGCGACGAGTTGCAGGCGCACCTTCGGATGCCGTGTCAGGAATTGCATCACAAGAGCGGAGATCGGTTCGACCAATCCTGTCGGACAGCTCATACGGATCAGGCCGTGTGGCTCCGATTGAGCTTCGGCCACCAGGGCTTCGGCGCGCTCGGCTTCCGCCAGCATCGCCTTGCAGCGCTCATAGAAGGATTGGCCGATATCGGTCACCCGAAAGCGGCGGCTCGATCTTTCAATCAGTCGCACCCCGAGCTGCTCCTCCAGCCCCGCAACTCTCCGGCTCAGCTTCGACTTCGGCTCGCGCAGAGCTCGTCCCGCGGCGGCGAACCCGCCGTGGGCGACGACCTCGGCGAAGTAGAATAGATCGTTGAGGTCAGATCGCATCATCGTTCTCCATTTGGAACGATGAGTATCAAATTTGCCTGCTATTTGCAGCATCGTTCTGCTGGCATGTTCTTCTCAACGGCAACCAGCCGCAACAAAGGAGCATGACAGTGAGCAGGAAATTCGAAAACAAGGTCGTGATTGTAACCGGCGGCACGAGCGGCATTGGCCTTGCCACCGCAAAAGCTTTCTCCCAGGAAGGAGCTGCGGTCTTCATCACGGGCCGGCGCAGGGAAGCGCTCGATGCTGCCATTCGGCAGATCGGCGGCCGTGTCAAAGGTGTGCAGGCCGATATGAGCAAGCTTGTCGATATCGACCGCCTGTATGATGCTGTTCAGCAGGAGCATTCGCACATCGATGTGGTTTTTGCGAATGCCGGCGGCGGCGAGATGGTGCCTCTCGGCGCGATTACCGAAGAACACTATCAGAAGACATTCGACACCAACGTGAAGGGCACACTCTTCACCGTGCAGAAGGCGTTGCCGCTCCTGCGCGACGGCGGTTCGATTGTCCTCACCTCGTCGACGACGAGCATTTCCGGCACACCCGCCTTCAGCGTCTACTCTGCAACCAAGGCCGCCGTGCGCAACTTCGCCCGCAACTGGATCCTCGATCTCAAGGATCGCCATATTCGCGTCAATGCAATTAGTCCTGGCGTGACGGAGACAGCCGGCCTCAACGAACTCTTCGGCAATGGCGAGAGCGCCGAGAACACGAAGAATTACCTCGCGAGCCTCATCCCTGCCGGCCGCGTCGGGCAACCGGAAGAGATCGCCAAGGCCGTCCTATTCCTGGCCTCCGACGACGCTTCCTTCATAAACGGCATCGAACTCTTCGTCGACGGCGGTCACGCCCAGATCTAAGGCACGATCGCAAAGAGAACGACCAGATCAGGCATCGCAACGGTGCCTGATTTGCCTCCGGCTTATTGAAGAGGTTTTACGTGCCCGAATGCGAGCGTTGGAGCGGCGTCGCCATAGCATGGGGCGCTCGCTCCTCGACGGCGCGGGTGCGGATCTCTGCGAATGAATGTTGTCTGAATGGTGCCTTCAGCTTCCGTTCCAAGGACAGGTTCTAGAAGAGAGACGTTCAACCGCGGTCCTATCCGCCTCAGGAGACATAGTCATGATCCGCACGTCTATCATTGCAACCGCACTCGCCGCTCTCGTTGGCATCACCGCCGCAGCCCCCGCCATGGCCAATGATGTGCGTATCGAACAATATGGCTGGTCGAACTCCGCAGGCGGTGCTCAGGAAGGATACGGAAACCGGATCAGAACCTATCAGAACGGTGGTTATAACCGGATCATCGGCCATCAATATGGTCGTCACAATCTTTCGGCGGTCGGCCAGGAAGGCCATGACAACTATGGCGCCACCTATCAGAACGGCGACCGCAACGTAGCCGGCATCGGTCAGTTCGGCTCCAACCATACAACCATCCTTACCCAGGACGGCAATGGCAACATCGCGGCCGGCGTACAGGTCGGTCATGGTTGCAGCGCCAATGTCAGCCAAGGCGGTAACGGCAATGTCGCGGCCTTCGTCCAGGCATGCCCTTAAGGCACGGACACAACTGCGCAACGACAAAGACACCAGGATACCAACAGCAGGCCGTTAGGAGGATGACCCATGGCAAATAACGTCAAATATCCGCGCCACCTGATGGCGATTCTAGCGCTGGTCCTGCTTCCCGTCGGCGCGGTAGCGGCCATGACTGCGGCCAATCAATCCGATGGGGCGCGGCTTTGCGAAATCAAGGCAACGCCCGGAGCAGGTATGGTGAGACTGGATGCGCTCGTCCACGCCGACAAGCATGTCGGCGGGACCTACACTTTCCATGTCGAAAAAGCCGGAAACGGTGGAAGTTCCGCGATCAACCAAAGTGGCGATTTCGACGCCAAGGCGGGACAGGCAGCAATCCTCAGCTCCGTTTCGCTCGACTCCAAAGGAACGGAATACAAGGCGACGCTGGATGTCGTGATCGGAAACAAGAGTTTCAGCTGCATAAAGCAGAGCGGCGGCGACTGATCGGCCTACAAGACCCCGCAAATTCCCTAAAAGGGCGCCGACTTCCGGCGCCCTTTTGTCTTTCATCAGCCTGAAATGACTGAACGAGAACTGAACGGGTAATTCCGAATTGGTTCAGCCGCAAAATGCGAGAGTTGATCATCGGCTAAGGCAGCCGACACATGGAGATCAGGATGACCCGCAACGTGTTTAAGATCCTTACCGTCACCCTTCTTGCCGGGACCCTGGGGCAGGTGGCATTGGACGCGCCAGCCTATGCTGGCGGCCGGATCTCGTTCAACCTCGCGCCGGATAATGCCGAGGATGCCAATATTTTCTCCACCGGATTGCGAGTCTATTCGCTCTACCGCGATCTGAAGGGTGCCGACATCCGGCAGCTGGGACGGGGGAATGCGGCCGGCATCGCTCAGGCTGGCCGCGGTAACATCGGCTTCATCCAGCAACGGGGCAATGGCCATTCCGCGACCTTGCAGCAGAATGGCAATAACAACGCCTATGGCATTTTCCAATACGGGCGAAATACGGAAACCAACGTGTTGCAGGATGGGGATAACGGTATTGGTGCTACCTTCAGCTATGGCTGGTAAGTAGTCTAATAAGGCAGTCTAAAGCAGATCGAGAGTAGTGGTCATCCATCGAACTCCGGTCAGGCTCTCTCTCTGGAATTGGGCCATGTAGGGGAAATCTCTTTTCAGCCCGTTTCAGCTGCAAAGATTCATGCAAGAATACGCACCCGATTATTCTACTTTTTGAGCTGCACAATGCCTGAAGAGATCGAGGTTGATACCGATAAGTTGCGCGAAGCCATCGATGAGGAGATCGAGCGGAAGTCCGCCTCGCTGCTGCGTTCCATCGCCCTGACAACGGCCTTCTTCGCGGCACTGGCGGCGATTGGCTCCCTATTGGCGGGAGGCTCAATCAATGAGGCATTGGCTTTAAAGACCGAGGCGACTCAAAAGCAGGCCCAAGCCTCCGATCAGTGGGCTTATTATCAGGCGAAAGGTATCAAGGCTGCGATCCTCAAATCGCAGATGGAGTTGCTTGCCGCGGAAGGCAAACTCGTGGCGTCGGCTCTCGATGAAGAAAGCCGACGATATGCGGACGAAGAAAAATCAATCAGCGCCGCAGCCCATGAACTTGAGAAAATACGGGACGAGAAGGATGAGGAGGCCAATCTCCTCATTCACCACCACCATTATTACGCCTATTCGGTCGCCATGTTGCAGGTTGCGATCGCGCTGGGCGCCGTGGCGGCCCTGACCCGCAAGCGCCCGGCGTGGTGGGGATCCTCAGCTCTGGGCCTCTTGGGTGGCATGCTCCTATTATGGGCCTGGGTCGCGGGGTAGTTCAGCCTTCGCCGTCAAACGCCGCGTCAAAACCAGCCCTTCACCTTGAACCAGACCAATGGAATGACGGTGCTGAGTATGATGACCGCCCAGCCATATTGATATCCCCAAGCCCAATCATATTCGGGTATGTTCTTGAAGTTCATGCCATAGATGCCGGCAATAAGGGTTGGGGGAATGCCCGCGATCGACACGATGGTCAGAACCTTGAATATGTCGTTCTGAGCGATGCCGATCAGTCCGACCAGAGCGTCCAGCACGAACTGGACTTTGTTGGCAAGTTGCTCTTCATAATCCACCAGCGAGTGGATATCTCGGCATAGCCCTACCAGACGCGGCTCGAGATCTTCCGACCAGCCCTTGGCTTGCTGTTCCGTATAGGTCACAACGCGTCCGAGGCCCTGCAGACCATCGCGGATATCGGAGAGGCGGTCTCCCAGACGCCCCACCTGGCGCAATTGTGCTCGCAGCAGCTTGTTGGCGCGGGCAGCATGGTGGCCGCGAGGGTCCTCAGCGCGAAAGGCGCTCGTTGAAAGGCCGTTGAGCTCTCCTGCCAGATGCTCAAGGGCATCGGCGACGCGGTCGACAATGTCCTCGCAGAGCAGGGTGAACACCTCAAGGCTCGATTTTGGCGCATCCTGTGCGGCAAAGCTGGCCGCAACTGCGTCCACCGCCGGCAACGTCATAAACCGGACTGTGACGAGGCGATCCGCAGATAAAACGAAGCCGATAGGAGGGGTTGTGTCGGCTCCCTCCGGATGTCGGGCGGCCGATGGCGTGCTCATATAGAGCACGCCATGCTGATTTCTCAGTCGGCTCGACGTTTCGATTTCACTGAGAGCGCCCAGGGAAGGGAGGGGAGCGCCAACGGCTTCTTCCACGTCCCTCAGCTCGGCGCCGGTGGGGTTTAGGAGGTCGACCCATATAGCGTCTGCTAACGCTTGCGGCTTGCCCTTTTTATCCTCTTGCGGCACCGGGAAAACACTTAGCATCTCTCGTGGTCACTCCCTGCAGTGCGGCGAGGAGCTCTCGCCTCGTTTGATGACTGCGGCGACGACCGGCCGTCGCTTGTCGAATTTCCGGACCTGGCCTTCACGAGACTCACTGCTGATCGCAGATCGGGATCGGCCGGGCAGGCGGTGCGGGATGGTCCTTCTTATACTGGACGATGATCGGCTCGAGGGTCTCCTTGGGCCAGAACTTGGGCGTGCCGATTTCCTTCAGGCAGGATTCGTTCCAGTACAATCCGGATTGGGCAGGGGAATGTCCGGCCGCAACGGCCTTGGCAACCGCCTTGATGTCCGAGGATTCGGGATAGATGTAAAGCGTCGTCGGATTGTCCTTCACCATGGAGATGATCTGATTGGCGTCTGAGGCTGACCAGCTTGTGCAGCCGTCGCTGCGGCCGCCGGCATATTCGACCAGCTTCCCGAGCGGAACATATCCGTCCCGGTTGGCATAGGGGCTCTGCGGGTCTTTCTTCATGCAAATGCCGGCGACCTTAGCCGCCGCATGTCCGCCGATGGCCCGCTGCCGCGCATTGGCGGTTTCGCCCTCGCCGTCAAACTGGAGGAAGGTGCGAAGGTAGGCGACCTCCTTCGCCTGCGAGAGCTTGTAGTAACCCTTGAAGGTCGTCTTCGTCTCTTCCGTCAGATAGGAGCCGCCCGTCGTCAGGTTGGAATCCATCGCGTTGCCGAAGTTCTTCGCACACATGCGGCCATTACCGAAATCGGCAACACCTTTGAGATCGCGACCGCTGCCGTGGCCCGATGAGACCACACGAAAGGTCTGGGCCGCCTCGCAGACGATATAGAAGCGGCCTGCCGACTTGCCGTCATTGGGCGTGTTCGGACGGGTGGCGTCCATGGCGAAGTAGCAGGGATTTTTGACCGTGCCTTCGCTCACTTTCCGCATGTAGAGCGCACGGGCTCTCTGCAGGACCGGCAGGGCAATCTGCCCGTCACCGGCGCCGACATAGGCGCCGAGCCATGCCGGAATATCCGGCTGCCGGGTTGCTGCCAGAGATTGCGATGTGGCGGGGATGACGAGGGCGAGGGAGCAAAGGCTAAGCATCTGGGCGACGCTTCGAAGGGCATATCTCAACCGCACGGAAATGGTTCTCCTATCAAATATCCTGGATCCACACCCGGCACAGCCGGCCAAAGCGATTTTGACAGGAGCCTGCCCCACAAGCTCGGCTGTCATGCGCTCGAATCCAGAAATCATATTTGTGCGCTGCTTTGCTGAACGAGACCCTAACAGGCGCGGGAATCTCTGCTGACCGGGAAAATTCTGTGCCTGCGATTCATTTTTTCTGCCGGTTTGCGTCAGCATTCCTCAGCGATCGCGGCGCAAATATGGCGAAGCTCAGGCGCCTGTGATGCGAAGAAACATTGCATATAGCCAGGAACATCATTGGGACGTGGCACGTATGAAGGCGAAATAGAAAAGGGCCTCGCAGGAGGCCCTTTTGTGATCGATCGGCGCGAAACTCAGCGCTGGAGGTTGACCAGCACGTCCAGCAGGTCTGAGCCCGTCTGGAACACCTTGGAATTGGCTGTGTAGCTCTTCTGTGCCTGGATCATGTCGGTGAGCTGGCCGGCCAGGTCGACGTTCGATGCTTCCAGCGAGTTCGACTGGATGTAGCCGAGGCCGTTGCTGTTGGCGAAGCTAGTGACGGTGACGCCGGAATCGGCGTTGGCCTGATAGACGTTGCCGCTCATGAGCGTCAGCTTGTCCGGGCTCGCGACGGTTGCGAGCGGTATCTGATAGAGCGCTTTCGGATCACCCTTCGCATAATTGGCGTAGACGACGCCGCTCTTGTCGATGGTGATGCCGGTGACGGGCGCCGCTGCCTGCCCATTGGTGGACCCGGTGGAGGCGAAAGCCGAGGCCTTCTGGGTCATCTTGGTCAGGTCCATTGCGATCGACCCCGCAGTCTTCGGATCGGTGATCGTAAAGCTGCCGCCGCTCGTCATATTGCCGTTTGTATCGAAGGTCAGCGTGCTCGTTGCAACAGGACCGGATGAGTAGGGGAAGGATGAGCCGGTACCCGTCGCCGCGTCGGCATTCCGGTAGACGGCGACTTGCCACTGATCCGTCTTCGGCGGTGTTGTGGTGATGTCGGCAGCCTGCGTCTTCGTATAATAGATGTCATACATGACAGTGTTGCCAAGCTTGTCGTAGGCAACCACCGAGCTCTTCTGGGTGTCCGTCGTGGTTGTCGCCAAGTTTGCGCCCGGTAACGTCTCGGTTGCGCTAGGCACCACAACCTTAGCACCCGAATTCAGGTTGCCTGTAAAGCTGCCGGAGGTCGAGGGAGAATTGGCAAGGCCGCTCTGGTTGACGTTGATCGGCACGAGGCCGTCGAAGCCGTTGACGACGACGGCAGGCGCGCCCGATGCATAGGAATAGCCCATCAGCGTATAGCCGGCGGAGTTGACGAGATTGCCATTGGCGTCCGGCTTGAAATCACCTGCGCGCGTCAAAACCGTCTTGCCGTCGGCACCCTGCACGACGAAGAAGCCGGCGCCTCGGATCGACAGATCGGTGCCGGAATTGGTGGATATGGCATCGCCCTGCTGCGAGACCGAATAGCTGACATTCGTCTCGACGCTACCGGAATTGTAATTGCCGCCGCCCGATGGCAGAATCAACGACGAAAAGCTGGCCGTTGCCGACTTGTAGGCCGTCGTGTTGACGTTCGCGATGTTGTCCGACACGGTGCTAAGCTTATTTGCTTGCGCGTTCATGCCTGAAACGGACGTTTTCATGCTACCAAAGATGCTCATTGGTTCCTCGCACGTTGCTGATGCCGCCACGATAGCGAGGGTGACTTGTGTGAAACTGGCTTTTTCCTGTGTTGCAAAGTCGAGAAAAGTTTTCCGCTTCGATAATCGGCGTGCGGCGGAGCTTTGAATTCCGGTGAGGCTGTTAAGTCGCGGACCGTGCCTATTGCGCTGGCAGATGCGGGGCAGGAAAGTCCAGCACGCGGCTGGTATAGCTTTCGATCAGCGCACTGAACGGCGTGCCGTCCGGCAGCTTCAATACGGCGTGATGTTCGAGAAGAAACGGAGGTAGGGCGAGAGGCGCGCCGGCGGATGGTGGGAGATCGGCACCGGTGTCCCAACCTTGCGGGAGAGGCGACCAAAGCAACTTTGCCGACAAATTCGTGCGGGAGAAATTAAGGGCCTGAACGGCCCGACCGAAGGCGACGTCGCTCGTTTCAAGGGCCTTGTTCATATCTGCCGTAAGCTTTGCCGGCACATACCAGTTATCCGCCTCCGACAGCACGCGATCGCCGCATGCGAGGCGCACGCGGCGATAGGCGATAGGCTCGTCAGCTCCGACCGCCAGCAGTTTCCGGATTTCAGCACCGGCAGGCTTGTCCTGGCCGCGCACGCGCTGCGCAACGATTTTCGAGCCTTCCGGGGCAAGCTTATGCGCAGCGCACCAGCGATCGAGCGTTAGCGTGGCGCTGGCATTGCTGAGGAGATCGGCATTCAGTGTCTGCAGGATTGCCAGCGCTTCCAGACGCGAGGTCGGCGTGTCGGGCCACGGAGAAACAGCTGCCATCTCCTGCGCGATCGCCGTCTGCGCGCCAAGGGCAATAGCGAGGGAACTGCCGAGAGTGATCATACGGACGAATGACGGGGGCTTTGATGGCATGCGCTGAAATCCTCCGGCGGATTTGATTTTACGGCCGAGGCCTTATGGCTGACTAATATGTCGCTGGCATAAATGGCAGGCCCGCCGCCATTGGCAAGACCCGAAATATTGGGGATGCGCGTCTATGATCCGATTGCGTTCAGACCTGTGACGGCCATCCGAATAAGACCCGCCGTGGCGACAAAAGCCAGAGCGGAGACGAATAGCGCCGCCAGGATCGTCAGGCCATCCCGCGCCATCAGGGCGACCGCGATCGCCACGAGGGCAACGACCGGCAGATAGTTGCCGAGCGGGATCGGCAGCGCAATGGCGATCGCCAGCAGGAAGATCGGGAACGAGAGCAGCCATTCCATGGTTGCGCCCGTAAAAAGGGCCAGCCGTCCAGGACGAACGACCGTCTCGATCCTGGTGAGGATCGGCGCGCTGTAACGCACGGTGAGTTCCACAATTGACGGCGAAAGCCTGCGCCGGCTCAGGAGCGCCGGCAGCCATATGGTCCGGCGACCGACCGCGATCTGCGCCGCCACCAGGGCAAGCGCACTGCCGAATACGACGCCGAACGGTCCCGGTATCGGGATCAGGGCGGGCAGGGCGAGAAAGAGAATGGTGAAGGCTGTGCTCGTATGCCCGAGGCCGCAGAGCACTTCACCCACCGAAATACCGCCTTGCTCATGGGCGAGCCTGGCCCGGTCGCGCAGCCGCGCCGATGCGGTATCGTCATGCCGCGTGGTGCCAGCCGTCTGTTGCGTCATCCGACGTCACCGGACGTGGCTGATGTAGGTGTAGCCTCAGGCTTCATCGGCAGCTTCCTCCGTTCCTTGGATGAGCTTGATGATGGGCGCACAGTCCGGATTGCTTTTGTCGAGCAGATTGGCGGGGCTGCTCCAGCCGGTCGAGAGGCCGATGACGGTGGAAATCGTCCAGAAGGTGTCTTCGGAGGCGCGCCGCGTGAGGGCAGGGACCTCGGACGAGAGACATGCCTGCGATTGCCTGATGATCTCGACGGGCTGGCCGGCGGCAGCCGCATGCCGCTCAATTTCGGCTTGAAGCGGACCAAGGGCGAAAGTTGCAAAGAGGGCTGCGAGGAGATTGGAGATCATATTTGTACCTTGTCGGAGATCTGTTTGAAGCGGGGAGGGACGTGCCCCGGAGTGGGGGCACCTCACGGCATCAGGCGCTTTCGGTTTCGGTTTTGTTGCGTGTCTTCAGCAGGCTCCAGCCGACGCCGCTTGCAATGATGGCGAAGGTGATGCCGAGCGAGAGGGCGGCGGGGAATTTTTCCAGACCCAGCATGTCGGCGACGAAGATCTTCGAACCGATGAAGACGAGCACGATGGCGAGCGCCGGCTTCAGATACTGGAAGCGATGGATCATGGCGGCGAGTGCGAAGTAGAGGGCGCGCAGGCCGAGGATCGCGAAGATATTCGACGTATAGACGATGAACGGATCGGTGGTGATCGCGAAGATTGCGGGAACCGAATCCACGGCGAAGATCACGTCTGCCACTTCGATCAGCACGAGCGCCATGAAAAGCGGCGTGATGAACCAGACCATCTTACCGGTCTGCGGATTCGGCTGCTTGATGAAGAAGCGCTCGCCATGATGATGGTCGGTGACGTTGAAGCGGCTGCGCATGAAGCGCACGAGCGGGTTCTTCGACACATCCGGCTCGGCATCCTTCACGACCAGCATCTTGATGCCGGTGATGATGAGGAAGGCGGCGAAAACATAGAGCAGCCATGAGAACTCGGCCACCAATGTCGCGCCGACGCCGATCATGATGGCGCGCAGCACGATGACGCCGAGAATGCCCCAGAAGAGCACGCGGTGCTGATAGAGACGGGGCACGGCGAAGAAGGCAAAGATGAGGGCAATGACGAAGACGTTGTCGAGAGCCAGCGTTTTTTCGACGACGAAGCCCGTCATATAGGCAAGGCCGGAATCGGCGCCGAGATACCACCATACCCAGCCGCCGAAGGCGAGGCCAAGGGTGATGTAGAGGACAGAGAGCTTGATGCTCTCGCCGACGCCGATCTCCTTGTTTTCCTTATGCAGGACGCCAAGATCGAAAGAGAGGATGGCGATGACGAGCGCCAGGAAGCTCATCCACATCCAGAGCGGCTTTCCCAGCCACTCGACGAAGAGCAAAGACGTTTCCATGAGAGAAAACCTCTGTCGGCGCAATGTCGGAAACGGTCCGACATCGCAAGAGCGCCGACGGCTCTCACCAGAGGGGCCCGGACCAGCGGGTTGGCCAATAGCTGGGAAGCGACTGTTAGCCTTTCAAGAGGCTTGCGCGCATTTTGCAGCAGAGCAGCAACATCATTTGCCCGTCTCATCCGTCGCCCGACCGACGTGAATGCCGTAAACGCTTGCCCTCTCCTGTGCGACGAAATCCGCCAGGGCAGGGGGAATTTCGACGTGACCGCTGTGCCGCCCGAGGATTTGGAATCCTTTTGGAAGACAGGTCGCGATGCGGTCGATTATCTTTTCATAATCGACAACAAGCATTTCCCGTCCCGCCATGAGGCTGAAAAGCTCCGCGTCGGCGATAATGTGCTCATTTTCGCAAAACCAGTAGGAGGAGATCGTCAGGTCGGGAAGATAGCCGATCGGTGCCGGCAGGTTTCGTTGCTCGAACTGGAAACGCCCAGGCAGTCCGGCAGCCGATATCAGTTCCCGGGCGAGAGAAAGCTGATGTTCGGATATGTCCAGACCGTGAAGCTGAAGCTCGGGATTGCCGGCGAGATAAGCAAAGGCAAGGCTGAAAGCGCCGGAGCCGCAGCCGAGGTCACATACTCTTCTATACTTGTGAACAGGTGCACGAAGGCTGGTGAGCGCTTGCAGGCATTTTAGTGAGTTCCGCATCCCGAATGCACGCATAAAGGCATCGGCGGCGCGGCTATAGTCGAATATCTCTATCTGACGCCTGCTTTCGACGGCATTGCGCAAGGCGATGGAATCGTTGCTGGGATGATACAGATGATTGCATCTGAGCAGGACTTCGGCAAATTCTTCGAAATGCCGCGTCTGTACATCCGTGGTCATGCAAGCCGATCCTCGCCAAGGAGATTGTCTTTGGTATGATTGGAAGGGCTGTATGCGGAGAAAGCAACCCCTCAAAACTTGCCCTTGACGCTCAACAGGGCACGGCCGCGTGGCGGTGACCGCCAAGTGCCTTCGCCATATCAGCCGTGTGGCAAATGAACCGGAAATCCCTCGAAGGTCTTGAGGGTATCGAGGACGATCGCCGTCTTCACGTGCTGAACCGATTCATGCGGAAGCAGCACGTCGTTGACGAAACGGGAGAGATCGGTAAGCCCGCGGGTGGCGACCTTCAGGTGATAGTCCATTTCGCCCGTCAACGCATAGGCTTCCAGCACCTCGGGCAGACCGTTGATGAGCTGCGAAAACCGGCGGGCATTATCGCGATTATGAGTGGCGAGCGTCACAGAAATGACCACGAGCATGTCCAGCCCCAGCCTCTGCCGGTCGAGATTGGCCTGGTAGCTGCGAATATAGCCCTCCGCCTCCAGTCGTGTGCGGCGGCGCGAGCATTGCGAAGGCGATAGCGCGATGCGTTCACCCAGCTCGTTGTTCGTCAGCCTGCCGTCTTTCTGAAGCTCCTCCAGCAGGCGTAGATCCAGTTTATCGAGCTGTTCTTCCATTGCGAAAAATCCTCAAAATCCTCACGAAACGTGCGTAATATTTTCCCCTTCGGTTAAGATAGCAAGTTTTCACTCACGGCGATCAATATAGCTTGCATGATAATGGATTGCGGATGACGACGAATTGACGGGACCGTTTGCATGTGTGCGCAGCATTTTAGATGCGGCACATACAATCAGGATTGCTTATCGGTTTCCGTTTTGGAATTAGTGGTTGCGGAAAGTTGACCCATTTTTACATGATTGTCATCTGGCTTTTATATGTGGGGAGCGGGAAGCAACCAAACGCAGGGGGTATAAATGCGTAAACTTCTTCTCGCCATGATGTCTGCGACCGTAATGTCCGGCGCAGCCCATGCAGCGACAGTCTATCCGTTGGACCGAGCAACGGTACTCGCCGGCTCTCCGTTCGATTTCAAGGTGGAATTCAGCCAGGTCGTGAAGCCGGAAGACGTGAAGGTCACGGTCAACGGCGAAAGCTACGACGCGGTTTTCGGTAAGGCGGCTGATTTCGTCGGCGAAGAAAAGGGTGCTGAGGACAAGGTTCTCGGATCTGCCCTGATCCTGCGTGGCGTCAAGCTCGCAAAGCCCGGCCAGTACAAGGTCGAGGTTTCGGCCGGCGACGAGAAGAAATCCGTCAACTGGGATGTTTATGGCACTTCGGCGACGCCGAAAGCCAAGAACATCATCTTCCTGCTCGGCGATGGTCTCTCGGTTGCGCATCGCACCGGCGCCCGCCTCATGTCCAAGGGCATGACCGAAGGCAAGGCCAATGGCCGCCTCGCCATGGACGACATCCCGCCGGTTGCCTTCATCGGCACGTCCTCGACCTCGGCGATTGCCACCGACAGTGCCAACACCATGTCGGCTTACATGACCGGCCACAAGTCGGCCGTGAACGCCCTCGGCGTCTATGCCGACCGCACGCCGGCAAGCCTCGATGATCCCAAGGTCGAAACCATCGGCGAGGCCCTGCGCCGCACCGGCAAGAAGTCGCTTGGCATCGTCACCACGGCCGAAGTCGAGGATGCGACGCCGGCAGCGCTCGTTTCCCATACCCGCAAGCGTGGCGACAAGGCCGATATCGTCGGCATGATGTATGACGTCAAGCCGGATGTCCTGCTCGGCGGCGGCTCGGCCTATTTCCTGGCGAAAAGCGTGCCCGGTTCCAAGCGCAAGGACGATAAGGATTATATCGCGCTCTTCAAGGATGCCGGCTATGCCGTTGCGACCGACAAGAACGAACTGGCGGCTGCCGCCGGCTCGAACCAGGACAGGCTGCTCGGCCTGTTCCATACCGGCAATCTCGACGTCACGCTCGACCGCGAATTCCTCAAGAAGGGCACTGTCGACAAGTTCCCGAACCAGCCAGGCCTCGTCGATATGACCAAGGTCGCGCTCGGCAAGCTTTCCAAGAATCCGGATGGCTTCTTCCTGATGGTCGAGGGTGCGTCCATCGACAAGATGAGCCATCCGCTCGATTGGGATCGCGCTCTGGTCGATACGATCGAGTTCGACAAGGCCGTTGCCGTCGCCCGCGAATTCCAAGCCAAGAACCCGGATACGCTTATTGTCGTCACCGGCGACCATACGCATGGCGTCTCGATCATCGGCACTGTCGACGATAACAAGCCGGGCACGGAAATGCGCGAGAAGGTCGGCACCTATGCGGCGGCCGGCTTCCCGAACTATGAGGACAAGGATGGCGACGGCTATCCGGACCGCGTCGACGTTTCGCGCCGCCTGTTCATCGCCGCCAACAACGGTCCTGACCACTACGAAACCTTCCGTCCGAAGCTCGATGGTCCTTTCGTTCCGGCGATCCAGAACGAGAAGAAGGAATATGTCGCCAATGAAGCCTACAAGGATGTGCCCGGTGCCGTCTTCGTGCAGGGCAACCTTCCGAAGGACGAGGACAGCGGTGTCCACGCCGTCGACGATGTCGTGCTCCAGGCGGCAGGTCCAGGTGCCGAAGGCTTCCGTGGTTACATGGAACAAAGCGATGTCTACCGCGTGCTGGCCGATACTTTCGCGCTCGGCACCGAAAAGATGTAAGTCCTGACAGGCCATGTGAATAGGACAGGCGGTGTCGAAACCGCCTGTTTTCTCCATTTTATGAGGGTACGCGATGTCGAAGCATCAGATCGCCACCATCAATCGCCGAGACTTTCTGGCCGCCGCTGCAGCCTTGCCTGTCATGGGCATCGCGGTACGTGCCAAGGCCTCCGAGAAACTAGGCTTCGGTGAGCTCTACAAGAGTTTCGGTCCGCTCGGGCTCGAATTTTCCGACAAGGTCAAGCAGTCGAGCGGCAAGGACGTCGCCATCAACGGCTTCATGGCGCCGCCCTTGAAGGCGGAGGCGGCCTTCTTCGTGCTCACGGAAATCCCGATGTCGCTTTGCCCCTTCTGCTCTTCTGATGCCGACTGGCCAGATAATATCGTGGTCGTCTATCTCTCGTCCAAGCAGACATTCGTGCAGTACAACGCGCCGATCATGGCGCGCGGCGTGCTGGAGTTCGGCTCGTGGACCGATCCCGAAACCGGCTTTATCAGCCAGCTGCGTCTCAGGGACGCCTCGTTCAGGACTGTTTGATCCTCATGCTCGCTCTCGATGTTTCCGGCCTGAAGATGCAGTTCCCCGGCCTTGCCGCACCGGTTCTCTCCATCGACCGCTTCCATCTGCCACCGGGCGGTCGGCTTGCGATCACGGGTGCGTCCGGCTCAGGCAAGAGTACCTTCGTCAATGCGATTACCGGGCTGGAAGACGTTAGGGATGGCAGCGTGTCCTGGAGCGGAACGGAAATCACGCGCCTCTCTGCAGGCCGGCGCGACGCCTTTCGCGCCCGCAATATCGGCCTTGTCATGCAGGATTTTCATCTGTTTCCCGGCCTGTCCGCCTTCGAGAACGTCGTGTTGCCGATCAAGCTGACACGGCGCCTTGCGGCCAGCGAACGGGAACGAGCGCTTTATCTGCTGGCGGTGACCGGTATCGCCCGACCGCAGCAAAAGATCGAAACCTTGTCGCGCGGCGAGATGCAGCGTGTTGCCGTTGCCCGCGCACTGCTGTCGCGTCCGGGCGTCATCGTCGCCGACGAGCCGACCGCCAGCCTGGATCGCCAGGCAGGTAACGAGGTTGCAGAGCTGCTGCTGCAATTTTCGGTAGAAGAAGGGACGACGCTCATCGTGGTCACGCATGACACAGCGCTCGCCGCGCGTCTTGGTCGCCGCATCAATCTGGCAAGCGGGCGCATCGAGGAAGACAACCAAGAGGTGGCCGCACAATGATCACCTTCATCCTTGCCGACCTCAGGCGTTTCTGGAGTGGGGCGCTGGCTGTCGTCGTGCTGATTGCCCTGTCAGTCGCGCTGAGCGTGACGGTGACGCTGCAGGAGCGGGCCGTCCGTCTCGGTAGCGCTCGCGCCGCCGAGAAATTCGATCTGCTTGTCGGAGCCGCGGGTAGCGAGACGCAGCTGGCGCTTTCCGCCGTTTTTCTGCAGCCCGCGCCGCTGCCGCTGATGGACGGCGCCGGCCTTTCCCGCCTTGCCAACGATCCGCGTGTCCAATTGGCCGCACCCGTCGGCTTCGGCGATTCTGCCTACGGGCATCCGATCGTCGGCACAACCACAGGCCTTATCTCGTCCCTTTCGCCAACGCTCTCGCAAGGTGCGATGTTTACACACCTCGGCGAAGCAGTTGTCGGCTCCGATGTCGCCTTGTCGACCGGTGCGGAAGTCAAGCCGATGCACGGCACGGCCGAGGCCGGTGGCGAAACCCATACGGCCATCGCCTACAAGATCACGGGCCGCATGGCGCCGACGGGAACCGCTTGGGACCGCGCGATCCTCGTGCCGATCCGGGCGGTCTGGCAGTTGCACGGCATGCATGGCGGGGAATATCACGACCATGATGGCGATGAAGCAGATGCGCACGGCGTGGCCAATCCGGAACAAGATCGTCATGAAGGCCACGAACACGGGCATATCGACGCTGATGCGCCGCTGGATGAGCATTTCGATGCGGAGACGCCTGGCGTGCCCGCCGTTCTCGTCAAGCCGAAACGATTGCCGATGCCTATCGCCTCAGGCAGGAATACCGCACCGGCACGACCCTTGGCGTCTTTCCAGCGGAGGTGTTGACCCGGCTCTACGCGACGCTCGGCGATGCCCGCAGTCTGCTTCTGGCGATCGCGCTTGGGACGCAAGCAATCGTCATTGCCGCCATCGTGCTTGTCACCATCATGCATGTCGGATCCAGGCGGCGGCAGATCGGTGCCTTGCGGGCGCTCGGAACGCCGGTCCGCTCGATCGTCATGCTTGTCTGGGGTGAGCTCTTCATTCTGTTTGCCGCCGGCATCGCGCTCGGCATCGCGTTTGGCTATCTCGCGGCACTGACGATCTCCGCGAGACTTGCGGCCTCGACGGCGGTGCATTTGCCGGTTGGCTTCGTCTTCGACGATCTATGGCTTGTCGGAGGTTTCGCGGCCGTCGCGGCGATCATCTCCGTCATCCCGGCGGTCAGTGCCTTGCGCTCCAGTCCCGCTACGGCGCTGCGCGCCTGACGGCAGCGGTCGAAAGCGCGTCGGTTGGCCCCTCTTTTCCCGTAGGCTTATGTGACGTTTTGATTGCCGATATAGCTTCGCGCAAGGTCTGGTTGCGATAATCGATGCGGGGTTGACTACTGGTGAACTGCGCTGTGGGGGCGATCTATGATTTCGACGTATCTCGGCTATGTGTCCGCGACAAAGGACATGGCATCGACGCTGGCGGGCATCGCCAAACAGGCGACGGTCAAAAGCGATCAGCAGTATTATGATACGCATATCGGCAAGGTTAAGAATGTCGACGAATTTCTGAACGACTACAAGCTGTACAGCTATGCGATGAAAGCCTATGGCCTGGAGGATATGGCCTACGCCAAAGCCTTCATGAAAAAGGTTCTGACGAGCGATCTCAGCAACGCGAGCAGCTTTGCAAACAAGCTGACGGACAGCCGCTATCGGCAATTTGCTGCCGCTTTCAATTTTGGCGGCGCGTCGAAAAATCAATCCGCCCAAAGCGATTCTCAGAAAACCGATACGATCGGGCTCTATGAGCAATCCTTCGCCAATGAAACCACCTTGGCCAAGAAGGAAAGTAAGTTCTACGATACCTGGATCGACAAGGTGTCGAATGTCGACGACATCGTCAACAGCAGCAGGATGACGGACTATATTCTTCGGGCGCACGGCTTGAGCCCCGACAATATATCGAAAACGTTCCTGAAGTCGGTTCTGACCAGCGATGTCAACGACCCCAACAGCTTCGTTAACACGGCGAGCAACTTCTCCTCCGCATCAGCCCAGTCCTCCGCATCGGTTCAGGCGACATATAAGCTGATTGCGTCGCAGTTCGGCTTCAATGCGGATGGAACGCTTTCCGGCGCGACTGCCCAGACAGCGCAGCAAAAGCAAGACATGATCTCGCGCTATGACAGCATGGTCCCGAATCTGCTGACACCGTCTGCGGCCACCAGCAATAACGACTATTATCGCCAGGCAATCACGAAAGTTCAGTCGCTCAGCGAGATTACTGGCGACAACAGGCTGTTTTCCTATATCAAGACGGCATTCAACCTTGATCCCAAGCTCACCCCGGTCCAGTTCAACCTAGTCTTCACGAATTCCGACTATGCCGCATTGACCGGAATGACCGATATGGTCGCGCATTTCCAGTTTGCATCCGACGGAACGTTGCCGGCCGGTCAGCCGGCACAGACGCCGCAGGCCATCGACGATATCTCGATCAAATATTTGAAGCAGGCCAAGGGCGCGAAACAGGCTCTGTTCACCGATGCCGAGAAACACTACAAGACCGCGGTTGGTGAGATAAAGACGATCGCGGACTTCTTTGCCGCCAACGACATAAAGAGCAAGGATCTTCCCACCGTGGAAGATATGGCGCTTCGCGCCTTTGGCATCGGCAAGAATGAGGTCTCCAGAGATCAGCTGCGCAAGATCCTGGAAAGCGATCCCTATGACAGCAAGAGCTACGTCAACTCGCTGAAAGACAGCAGGTTCGTCGAGCTTGCCAAGGCATACAATTTTGACAGCAAAGGCAATCTGCGGGCGCCTGTTACGGCGCTGTCGCAGACTTCGATCAACAGCTTGATCTCAGCCTATTCCAAGTCGAAGACCTTCGGACTGACCGGCGAGATGCGGGACAAGGCGGTCAAGGATGCCAAGGACGCGGCGACTGAATTCAACAAGTCGATCGTCAAGATCAAGACCGTCGATGATCTCCTGGCCGACAAGAAGCTGACGGAATTTATCCTCGTTGCGAACAATATCGATCCCAAGTCGGTCGACAAGGCTACCTTGAAGAAGGTCTTCACGGCAGACGCCGAAGATCCCAAAGGCTTTTTGAATACGCAGGCAGGCCAGCGCTTCAAGGCGATGGTGAACGTCTTCAACTTCGATGCCAAGGGAAATCTGACGACGGCCAAGATCGAGGCGGGACAGAACAAGGGCGCGCGTCTAGCAACCAACGATCTCTATCTTCATCAGACCCTGGAATCGCAACAGGGCGACTCCAACGAAGGCGTCCGCCTCGCCCTCTATTTCCAGCGCAAGGCGCCGCAGGTCAATTCCGTCTACGATATCATGTCGGATCCTGCGCTCTACAATGTGATCAAGACGACCTATTCGCTGCCCGCATCCATGTCGAACATGGATGTGACCCGCCAGGCGGCGATGCTGGAAAAACTATTCCCCGTTAAGGATCTGCATGATGCTGGGAAGGTGGACAAGCTGCTCAAGCGCTTCTCGGCCGTTTTCGATGCGGCAAATGGCGGAAGCACCGCCTCAGCCGCGTCAGCCATTCTCACACGGGGTGCCGGGATCGGCATGAGCGCGGACCTCATGCTCTCGATTGCCCAGCTTAAATCGCGATAGCGCGTTCCAGGCGCTCCGGCGCAAGAGTTTCGTCGCCTCGCTTGCGGGGCGATCTTCTGATCGCCCGATTGATCTGCGTGTCTCGTCAAGCGGCGTCGAGGGCAGCCGCAAGATCGGCAATCAAATCATCGGGATGCTCAATCCCGATCGACAGGCGGATCGTCGATTCCAGCACACCGATGCGGTGGCGCACATCCACAGGTACGCCCGAATGTGTCGTTGTGGCAGGATGGGAGGCCAGCGATTCCGTCCCGCCGAGGCTGACGGCGAGCTTGAAGATCTGCAGTGCGTTTAGGAATTTGAACGATGCCGGCTGGCCGCCCTTGATGTCGAAGGAGAAGGTGGAGCCCGCGCCGGTGCACTGGGCGGCGAATGTGCGGCCGGTCGCCGAAGAGGGATCGATGTAGGGCAGATAATGGATCTGCTCGACCTTCGGATGGTCCCGCAGGAAATCGGCAACCGCCCGTGCGTTGCTGTTTGCCCGCTCCATGCGGATCTGCAGCGTTTCCAGCGATCGGCCGAGCATCCAGCAGGAATGCGGATCGAGCTGGGTGCCGATCGCTCCCCGCAATGCCTTCACCTGTTTGATGATGGCTCTGGAGCCGAGGGCGGCGCCGGCGATCAGATCGGAATGGCCGCCGACATATTTGGTCAGCGAGTAGAGGGAAATATCCGCGCCATGCTCGATCGGCCGCTGGAAGACAGGGCCGAGCAGGGTATTGTCGCAGGCGATGATCGGCGTGTGTCCCTGCTTCCTGCCGATCGCATGGGCAACGCCGCGGATCATCGCGATATCGACGAGGCTGTTTGTGGGGTTAGCAGGCGTTTCCACGAGAATGATCGAGACACGGCCTTTGGCCATGGCCTCCTCGGCAGCTGCCGTCACCGAGCCTTCGTTGACGCCATCGGCGAAGCCGACGGCGGCGACCCCGAGATTGAGGAATGTCTTGGCGACCAGCGTTTCCGTGCCACCATAGAGCGGCTGCGAATGCAGGATCGCATCGCCCGGGCGTGTAAAGGTGAGAAGGGCCGTCGCGATCGCCGACATGCCGGAGGAAAATAGAGCGCCGCTTTCCGCCTTTTCATAGACGGCAAGACGATCCTCGACGATTTCGCTGTTCGGGTGATTGAAGCGCGAATAGACGAGGCCGACGCCCGTGCCCGCCGGTGGCTCGGTGCGGCCGGAGATATAGTTGAAGAAATCACGCCCGTCCTCGGCCGATTTGAAGACGAAGGTGGAGGTCAGGAAAACCGGTGGCTTGACCGCGCCCTCGGAGAGCTCAGGATCATAGCCGTAATTCAGCATCTGTGTTTCGGGGTGGAGGGGGTGGTTGCCGATATGCGTTTTGGACGGATGCGGCGCAGTCATGACGGTCTCCTCGGCCGATGATGTGAATTTTAGACTCACATTATACATCACTTAGGATGCCGGCTCGCTATTCGTCATCATCTACGATGCTGCTTTGGCTCTGAACCCGATATGAGGCGGAACTATCCAATCAGCGCATGACTATCCGGAATACGACAGAAAGGTCGCTATATCCATGAGTGGCGCTCGCCTTGACGCCGTACCACCCCAATTTTCGAGAGCTTCCGGCTTCGCTGTCGCGGTCCCGCAGAAATGGGGCGTTTCTTGATTGACCGGTCCTAACCGATGAGCAGGCTCGGAGGCGAAATGCATGAAGAAAACCAATGGGGTTTACATTTGAAATCGGGCGTTCGAAAATTTGTATTTCGCGATCTTCAGAAAATCGATGGTTACATCGACCCACCGGATGCGCTTGTCTTCCTGTCGTTGATCGAAAAGCAAAGACAGGAGAAACTTTACGGCGGCCTCGCCGAAATCGGCGTTTATTACGGGCGGTCCTATTTTTTGCTGCGCAAGATCAGTGCCCCCGACGACAATGTGCTTGCGATCGATCTTTTCGACATAGAAGCGGACGGTGCGCAATATCAACGCTTTCTCGACAACGGAAGATCACTGGGCATTCCCGTTGATGAGGACCTCGTCATAACAGGTGATAGCACCGGGCTCGATCCGCAGGCCATCATCGACAGGGTTGGGCAGGTTCGTTTTTTCAGCATCGATGGAGGACATTTGCTTCGCCACATCGTTGCCGACAGCCGGTTGGCGAAGAGCGTACTGGCCGATCACGGCATCATCGCCTTCGACGACACGTTCAATCCGGCTTGGCCGGAGGTGACGGTCGGCGTCTCGGATTTTCTGCGCAGGAACAGCGATACCTTTGCCGCCTTCTGCATGACGAAGTATAAGACCTACGTCTGCCGCCGGGATTTTCATGAGTTCTATCGGGTCGCACTTGGCAGGGCACGACATCTTCTGCCGTTCGAGCATGCCGAGATGGATTTTCTTGGTTCGAAAGTCCTCAGGCTGCATGATCCCATCAACCGGAGGGTTGCCTATGAGCTCTTGCGGCGGCTGGGCTTGGGCGCCATATCCGAATGGGCCTATCGCCCAGCCTGACCTTGAGCCGGCCCGGCTTGCCGGTGGCGGAGTTAGTGATTTCGTTTTTCAAGCAATCCTCAGAGGGGCCCGCCTCAGGCAGGCCCCTCGTCGGCGTGATCAGTAGATTTCGGGCACGTACATTTCCGGCGGTACCGGCGTACGGTGATAGTCTGCATTGCGCATGCGTTCCGGCAGCACGATCTCCGGCTTCGGTACGCTTTCGTAGGGGATCTGGCCCAGAAGATGGGCGATGCAGTTGAGGCGCGCCTTCTTCTTGTCGACGGCGTGGACGACCCACCACGGCGCTTCCGGAATATGGGTGCGCTCCAGCATCTCTTCCTTGGCCTTGGTGTACTCTTCCCAATGCACGCGGCTCTGCAGATCCATCGGCGAGAGCTTCCACTGCTTCAGCGGGTCCTGAATGCGCATGCTGAAGCGGAATTCCTGCTCTTCGTCGGTGATTGAGAACCAGTATTTGAGAAGAATGATGCCGGAGCGTACCAGCATGCGTTCGAAATCCGGCACGGAACGGAAGAATTCCTCCAGCTCCTCCGGTGTGCAGAACCCCATGACGCGTTCCACGCCCGCACGATTATACCAGCTACGGTCGAACAGGACCATTTCGCCCGCCGTCGGCAGATGAGCGGCATAGCGCTGGAAATACCACTGGTGCCGCTCGCGCTCGGTCGGAGCCGGCAGTGCGACCACGCGGCAGACGCGCGGATTGAGGCGCTGGGTGACACGCTTGATGGCGCCGCCCTTGCCGGCGGAATCGCGGCCTTCGAACAGCACAACGACCTTGAGCTTCTTGTACTGCACCCAATCCTGCAGGCGCACGAGCTCATGCTGAAGACGGAAGAGTTCGCGGAAATAGACCCTGCGCTCGAGCGTTGCCTCGCCTTCGCTGACGAGACCTTCGGCAACTAGCTCGTCAATACGATCCTCTTCGAGCTGCATCTCCAGCTCTTCGTCGAAACTGTCGACGATCTCATCCTTGATGCGGCTGAGCGGGTCCTGGGTTTCATCGGTCATTGTGCGCCTCCTGCTCTGTTTTCATGTAGATGCTGCGGCCTAGAGCGTGATTCTGAAAAGTGTTGGCGGTTTTCGGACGGCATCCGGCTCTAGGGGCCGCAGAAAGCCGGCACGCTGCTCAAGCATGTGCCGGCTATGGTTTCAGCATTACTCAGCGGTCCAGCCGCCGTCGACGGAAAGCGTCGTGCCGGTAATCTGCTTGGCGGCATCGCCGCAGAGGAAGACGGCGATGGCTGCGACTTCATCCACAGTCACGAATTCCTTCGTCGGCTGGGCGGCGAGCAGCACATCATGCTTGACCTGCTCTTCCGTCATATTGCGCGCCTTCATCGTCTCGGGGATCTGCTTCTCGACGAGCGGCGTCCAGACATAGCCGGGCGCGATGGAGTTGACAGTCACGCCGTTCTGGGCGGCTTCGAGAGCGATGGTCTTGGTGAGACCGGTAATGCCGTGTTTGGCCGAGACATAGGCTGACTTGAAAGGCGAGGCGACCAGCGCATGCGCCGAGGAGGTGTTGATGATGCGGCCCCATTTGCGCGCCTTCATGCCGGGGATGGCAGCCTTGATGGCGTAGAAGGCAGCAAGCAGGTTGATGCGGATGATCGCTTCCCACTTGTCGTCAGGAAATTCCTCGATCGGGGCAACGAACTGGATGCCGGCATTGTTGACGAGAATATCGAGGCTGCCGAAGGCTTCCTCGGCTTCGCGCACCATGGATGTCACTTCCTCGCCATTCATCATATTGGCGCCGGAGTAGCGGCACTTCACGCCAAAATCGGCCTCGATGGCAGCGCGTTCCTTTTCGATCGCATCGGCATCGCCAAGGCCGTTGATCGTGACATTCGCGCCTTCAGCGGCAAAGGCGCGTGCAATCGCAAGCCCGATACCGCTCGTCGAACCGGTGACCAGCGCATTCTTCGAAGTCAACGAACCCATGATGCAACTCCTGCAATCGTAATGACGTGGTTGGGTAAAGGGAAATGCTCAAGATGGGTGCACACTGCCAGCCGGATATGTCGCTTTGATAACAGTGCGGTTTCGCCTCTCGCCGCAACCCTTCGGCACCTGACACTTCACTGTCATGCAACCGTGCAAATTTGCCGCCGGCGCCTCGCTGTTTCCTCCAACGACGGAAAATACGATGAAGGTCGAAGACATTCTCAAGCATGCCTATGCAATGCCGCTGACCAATCCCTCCTATCCTCCGGGGCCTTATCGGTTCTTCGATCGCGAATATATCATCATCACCTACCGGACCTCGCGCGAGGCGCTTGAGGCCGTCGTGCCCGCGCCGCTCGAAATCGACGAGCCGCTGGTGAAATACGAATTCATCCGCATGCCGGATTCCACTGGCTTCGGTGATTATACCGAGACCGGACAGGTGATCCCGGTGACCTATCGTGGACAAAAGGGCGGCTATGTCCACTCCATGTATCTGGATGACGATGCGCCGATCACCGGCGGCCGCGAGATCTGGGGCTTCCCGAAAAAGCTTGCCAGCCCGAAGATCGTCAACGAGGGCGAAGTTATCGTCGGCACGCTGCATTATGGCAGCGTCCTTTGCGCAACGGGAACGATGGGTTACAAGCACAAGCCGATCGACCAGGGACCGCTTCTGTCCGCTCTCTCGGAACCCAACTTCCTGATCAAGATCGTGCCGCATGTCGACGCCACCCCGCGCATCTGCGAGCTTGTGCGCTACTACTTAACCGATATCACCATCAAGGAAGCCTGGACCTCGCCGGCCGCTCTCGATCTTCGGCCGCATGTCATGGCCGACGTCGCACGGCTGCCTGTGCTGGAAGTGGTTTCCGCGGTTCATTTCACCGCCGATCTGACGCTCGGCCTCGGCGAAGTCGTTCACGACTATCTCGCAGAGCGCAGATAACCAAACCTCATTGCTATTTCATGCTGGAGACGGACCGTGCTTGAACGAAACACCAAGGCCGCAGCCCCAACCATATCGGAAATTGCCGCTCAATATGATCGTGTCGCCCTGGTTTTTCAGGGCGGCGGCGCGCTCGGCGCCTATCAGGCCGGCGTCTACGAGGCGCTTGCCGAAGCGGGATGCGAGCCGACTTGGCTTTCCGGCGTCTCGATCGGCGCGGTCAATGCCGCGATCATCGCCGGCAACGAGCCTGGTCGGCGGCTGCAGCGTCTGGAGCAATTCTGGCAGATCATCTCCGGCCGCAAGATCTGGGCCTATACGCCCGAAGGCGATTTCTTTCGCGATATCCGCAACCGCACCAGCTCGTGGATGACGATGACCATGGGCCAGCCCGGCTTCTTCAAGCCGCGCTTTCCCAATCCCTGGCTGGAGCTGCCGGGCGCAGAAGGTGCCACCAGCTTCTATGACTCGGCAGACCTCAAGAAGACGCTGGAGATGCTGATCGATTTCGACGTGCTGAATGACGGCAAGAAGCGTTTCAGCGTCGGCGCGGTGAATGTGCGCACCGGCAACTTCGTCTACTTCGACACCGATAATATCCGCATTGGCCCCGAGCACATCATGGCGAGTGGCGCCCTGCCGCCGGCACTCCCGTCCATCCGTATCGAGGGCGAATATTACTGGGACGGCGGCATCGTCTCCAACACGCCGCTGCAATATCTGCTCGATCAGGAAGAAGACCGCAGTTCGCTCGTCTTCCAGGTGGATCTGTTCAGCGCCCGCGGCGTCCTGCCGCGCAGCATGCCGGATGTCCTTTCGCGCCACAAGGACATCATGTATTCGAGCCGCACGCGGCAGAACACCGATAATTTCAAGCGCATCCATGGACTGAAGATGAAGCTTCTGGGTGCGCTGAAGCGTGTCCCTAGGGATCAGCTGACCGCAGAAGAGGAAGAACTGATCGCCGATTATTCCGATGCCGGTGTCGTCAACATTGTGCACCTGATCTATCAGCACAAGAACTACGAAGGTCACGCCAAGGATTACGAGTTCTCTGGCACCTCGATGCGAGAGCACTGGGATATGGGCCTCGAGGATACGAAGCGGACGCTGCGCCACACCGACTGGCTGTTACCGCCGTTTACCGACGACGCCGTCGCTATCCACGATCTGCACCGGGAAGACCCGGCATGAGACCGATGTTGCGCTAGAGCAGTTCCAGCAAAAGTGCGAAGCGGTTTTGCGTCCGGAACTGCGTAAGAACAAGAAGATAGAGCGTTTTCGCGATTCGAAGAAAAGCGTGAATGCTCTAGACCGCTACCGCAGACGATTGCGCCGGTCCGGGGAGATTTTTAGGGTCCGCTCGGCCGCGATGGTTTTGCTCAACAAAGCCCGCATTGGCGGGATGCTGTTTCCTGCTCATCGAAACCATGTGTTTCTCCTGGCGTGCTGTCCGTCAAATGGATTGACACCATCGCGCCGCCTTCCGGCCGGTTTGCGAATTCCAGGTGCCCGCCATGGGCAAGCGCGATTGCCTGCACCACGGATAGCCCCAGTCCGGTGCCGCCGGTCGCGCGCGAACGCGAGGGGTCGCCACGCCAGAACGGGTTAACGGCGACGGCATCCATATCCAGCGGAAATCCGGGGCCGCGATCGAGAACGCGGATGATGACGCTATCGTCCGCCACCTGCTCGGTTTCGCATCGCAGCGAGCCGCCCTCTGCAGCGTAGCGGCATGCATTTTCGAAAAGCGCCAATACAGCCTGACGGATACGCGGGGAGTCGGCTGAAATCCAGGCGGGTTTCAGCTCCGTTTCGACCTGCAGCCTGCTGGCTTCCAGCATGGGCTTTGCCACGGCGATGACAGTCTCGACCAATCGCGATGCGTCGATGCGTTGGCGCTCCATCACCAGCTTCTGGCCGATGGCGAGCGACAATGTGCGCAGGTCTTCGACAACCCGCCCCAGACCTTCGACCTGCAGGAGGAGATCGGAAATGATTTTCCGGTCCATCGGAAATACGCCGTCGAGCATACTTTGCAGTGATCCTTGCAGGATGGTCAATGGCGTGCGCAGCTCGTGTGCAACCGCCATGTTGTTGAAACGCAATCGTTCCTCCATCGTCTCCAGGCTGGTCGCAAGAGCGTTGAAGGTTTCGACAAGGCTCGCGACTTCGCGGGCGCTTCGATAGGGGGCGGGGACGCGGACGGAGAAGTCGCCTGATTTAAGGCCCTCGGCGGCAGAGGTGAGCTCTTCGAGCGGATGTGTGAGCCGACGCGCCAGGAAGACGCCGATCACGGCGCAGAGGAGCGCTGACATGAGGCCGAAGACGAGCACGGAAAGCTGCACCTTAAGATCTGTCGGCTCCGTCAGCGAATTAAGATGTTCGACAAGCAGCTTCAACGAATCCCCATCAGGGATCTTGTTTTCACTCAACATCTTGTAGGCTGTTGCGGCTCGCGGCGGCAGGGCATCGCTGATACCCTGCTCCAGATAGGTCGCGTACCAGTTGACCCCCAGATAGGTCAGGCCGACGCTGAGCAGCAGCATGATCGTGATGACGACGGCCGTGAGCGTGGCAAGCGGCGCGCTAGGAAATCTCGGTTTCTTCATCTCGGGTCCGAAAAGCGATAGCCGATGCCGCGTACGGCAGGAAAGAAGCCGATCTGCCCCATTTCCTCCAGTTTGCGCCTGAGATTGGAAATGTGCGTGTCGACGGTACGCACCAAAGCATCGCTTTCCGGCAGGCAGGCATCGAGAATATCGGCACGCGCGAAAGCCTGGGTCGGATGGCGGATCATATAGGCGAGGATGCGGAATTCGCTGAGCGTCAGCGGCAATGCAATACGGCGCTTGTCCTTGTTGATGAAGACGGTATAGCTGCCGAAGTCGACCTCCAGCGCGCCGAAGCGCTTGATGGCGTCTGCTCGCTCGCCCTGCGTCCGGCGCAAGACCGCTCTGACGCGGGCGACAACTTCCTGCGGGTTGAACGGCTTGACGATGTAGTCGTCGGCACCAAGGCGCAATCCGCTCAGGCGGTCGATGTCGTCAGCAACGGCCGTAACCATGATGACCGGCGTCGAGCCGGCCTGACGCAGGCGGCCGAGCACGCCGAAGCCGTCCAGTTTCGGCAGGCGAACATCCAGCAGCACGAGATCCGGCTTCAAAAGCGCATGGTGCTGCAGTGCGGTTTCGCCGTCGCCGGCGCGAACCGTGCGAAAGCCGTCCCGCGTCAGATAGCCCTCGAGTATCTGCGCGATCGCCGGTTCATCCTCGACAATAAGAACGAGACTGTTATCCACCCCTAGCGCCCTGTGCTTCTTCCGTTTTCCGTTCGACTTTGTCGCCCGAACCTTACTATTGCGGACTAAGCCCGCTTCCGCAATTTCCAAACAGTTTTCCGATCGTCCGATGGCCGATTCTGAACAGAGCCTTCATGCGATCTTCGCCATTTCTTGACAATCGGGCTTCAGCTTGGCGCCGTTCCGCCGTTGGAGACATGGCATGTGGAAATTTGCATCAAATTCTTGGAGCGCCGGCTCCGGTCAAATGCGGCCGCGTCAGCTGCAGGCAACTGCGGATAGCGAATTGGCTGTTATCGGCATGCTGATCGTCTGGACCAGCTTCGTCTTTGTGGTTTTTCCGAAGCTCGATCTGGCGGTCGTGCGCCTGTTTGCCCATGGGCATGCTTTCTGGCTGGTGGAGAATCCCTGGCTGAAAGCGGTGAGGGACATCGCTCGCCAAAGCCAGCCCTATATTGTCGGCGCCATGGCTGTCACCGTGGTTCTGCATGTCTTCCTGCCGCGGCGACTGCGGTTCTGCCCTCCCCACAAGCCATTGTTCGTGCTTCTGAGCTTTGCCGCCGGGCCGCTATTGATCGTGCAGACGCTGAAGGTCGCAATCGGACGTGTACGCCCCCGTGACTTGATCGAATTCGGGGGCACGGCGGACTTTACGCCGGTATGGCAGTTTTCTGGGGCGTGCAGCCGCAATTGTTCCTTTCCTTCCGGCGAAGCCGCCGCGGCTGCGGCTGCGTTGTCCCTGTTGATTCTCGTGCCTGCACGGCGCAGATGGATTGCCGCGGCGATCATGGTGCCATGCTCGCTGATCGTGGCATTCAACCGCGTGATCTTCGGTGCTCATTTCCTGTCGGATGTCATGCTCGGGTGGCTTTTGACCATGTTCGCCATGGCCATGATCTGGCGCTGGATCGGCGCGAATTCGCGGGCCATCGATCGCTACGTCACGCGCCTTATGTTCAAATGACCCTATCGCCAGGGTGTCTCCGCAATGCGACAGTTCCAAGCAAACGGATGTTACAAACCTTAACACAACGTTTCTTCACCTTTCCTTCGATCAGCGTTTACCTATTTAGCGTTCGCCATGCCGCCGAACGCGATCAAGGCCGGTAAGGCGGACGGCGAAAGGACCTGGTCAGGGTGAGAGTGATGGGATGGGGTTGGTAGATTGGGCGTTACGGGGAATGCTCGAGATGGATGGCCGGCGCAGGATGCGGTCCCGCAAAGACCATTACGAGCCGTGGGTCCTACTTGCCGTCGAGAGTTTCGAGCGGGAAATGCTGGCCTTCTACAGGCGTTCGCAGTTTACGGTGATCAAGAAAGCCGCATGACAGGCAATTGATCTCCAAACATGAGCTGTGCGTCTCACGGCAGGTTCGCCTTCAGCCGATACAGCTTGCCGACGAGCATATAGCGCCGACCTTGCCGGATCGGCCGGTTATGCTAGGCTTGGATCGTCCTGCCTTTGCGGAGAGCTTTCAAATGGTTACGCTGCGCGAACCGATCCTGCATCCAGTTCCCATCGAAGAATTGAGACCCACCCAGATCACCGTCGGCATGCGCGAAGTCAAGGCCAAGCGCAAGGCTTGGCGCCTCAAGGCGGAAGCGGCGGGCGATAAGGCCGGTGAGTTCCTCGGAAATCACATGGTGCCGACCATTCGGGGACCGCGCGGTCAATACTATGTCATCGATCATCACCATCTTTCGCTCGCGCTTTATGAGGAAGGGGTTAAGAATGTTCTCGTCACGACGGTTGCCGATCTTTCGCGACTTGACCGGGAATCCTTTTGGTTCGTCATGGACTGTCATGACTGGATGCATCCCTTTGACGAAGAGGGGAAACGCCGTGGCTATGAAGACATCCCGAAGAGCATCAAGGATCTGATCGACGATCCCTATCGCTCTTTGGCTGGCGAGCTGCGGCATGTCGGCGGCTATGCCAAGGACACGACGCCGTTCAGCGAATTTCTCTGGGCTGATTTCTTGCGCCGCCGCATCAAGCGCAAAGATCTAGAGAAGAATTTCAAGGCCGCGCTGGAAAAGGCGCACGATCTTGCCAAGCACAAGGATGCCGATTACCTGCCCGGCTGGTGCGGTCCGGTCGCCGAATAACTCTGAACCGATCTCGCAAGCCTGAAGCTTCGTTGGCCGACCGCTCAGCTTCGCGAGCTCGGATTGACTCTGATTTAGCAAGCGCATATTGCAGATGCAGCCAGCCTTGCTGGCCGTAAGCGTTTGACGTCAAGCAACGCACTCAACGATCCTCGTCGGTCGGAGTGCGTTTTTTTATGCCTTCGCCGATCGAGGAAAAGCCTGGAGATTATCATGGCTTTTCAATCGACACCTGATCCGGCGCGCGGCCGGCTGATGCTGCTCAGCGCCATTCTCTTCATTTCCTATCTTTGCATCGGCATTTCGTTTCCGATCGTACCGCTTTACGTGAGCGGACAACTGCTGCTCGGCAATGTCTGGGCGGGGCTCGGCGTCGGCATCGCCTTTCTGGCGACGATCCTCACGCGCGGTTATGCCGGCGTGCTTTCGGACCATCGTGGCGCCAAGGTGGCTGTGACGCGGGGGCTTGCATTCTATATAGTCGGGGCTTTGACGGCTCTGGTCGCCGGCCTGCTGGCGCACATGCCATTGTCATCCTTCCTGCTCCTCCTTCTGGGACGCTTGGCTCTGGGGCTGGGTGAAAGTCTGGTCGCCGTTGGCGTCATCGCCTGGGGCATCGGCTCTGTTGGCCCGGCGCGTTCGGGCCGGGTCCTGGCACTGGTCGGCGCTGCCATCTATGGAGCGCTTGCGGTGGGCGGGCCGATCGGGTTGATGTCGTTCAGCCGGTTCGGCTTTGCCGGGACGATGGCGATCAGCGCCGTCCTGCCGTTCCTCGGGCTGGTGGCGATCTGGAGAGTTCCCGGCGTTGCGCCGCATCCCGGTGAGCAGCGCCCGCCATTTTGGAATGTCGTCAGCAGGATCTGGCTGTATGGGGCGATCGTGTGCCTTCAGGGCATAGGCTTTGCCGCCATCGGCGCCTTCTTCACGCTCTATTTCCTCGACCAGGGATGGAACTACGCTGGGCTGGGCTTGACCGCCTTCGGCGTCGGCTTCGTTCTGGTGCGCGTGTTCTTCGGCCATCTGCCTGATCGTATCGGTGGCTTGCCGGTCGCCCTCGGGTCACTGGCCGTCGAAGCGGTAGGCCAATTGTTGATCTGGAGTGCCACCGATCCCGTGCTCGCGCTCGCGGGTGCCTTTTTGACCGGTCTCGGATGCTCGCTGATCTACCCTTCCATGGGCCGCGAGGTCGTCCGGCGGGTGGAGCCGCATCTGCGCGGCACGGCGCTTGGCGGCTTCTCGGCCTTTCAGGACCTCGCCTACGGGCTGACGGGGCCATTCGCCGGCCTTTTGGCCGACCGGGCCGGCTATGGCAGCGTCTTCCTGGCGGGCGCTATCGCTGCGATGGCTGGCCTGTTGATTGCGTTCTCGCTCCGTAGAATACGAACCGTCGCATTCAATTGAACGATACACGGCCCCTGCTGCCCGGCGGGGGCCGCATAAAGCACTTCGCGACAACTGCTTTGTGCCGGCAATAGCCAGATGCGGTAGAAAGCTACCGCATCTGCAATATGATCGGGCTGCTGCTGGCCGGATCCGCATGCTCGCGCAACGCCTTCACATCGTTTGCCGCAACCGCTCCGCCATGATTTCCCCAAGATGAGCGCACGAATGTCAGGACATCGGCGATCTGTTGGTCCGAAAGCTGCTGGCGGAACGGCGGCATGCGATAGGCATCCGGAATGCCGCTCGCCACGACCCGGCTGGAGCCGTTCAGCGTTACATTGATCTGCGACGCGTTTTCCTTCGCAAGTGAAGCGGCAGAGCCGGCGAGCGGCGGAATCCATTGCTGCTTTCCGCGTCCGTCGACGCCGTGGCAGAAGCTGCATTTGGCGACGAATGTCTGGGCACCCGGGATGTTCTCGCGGTTGGAAAGCGATACGTTCTGGGCGGTACCTTCGTCATATTGCCAGGGGGTGCCGTCGCGGGCGGGATCGCCGGGCAGGGATTTCAGGTAATGGCTTATTGCCTTCAGATCGTCATCATTCATGAACTGTGTCGAATTGTTGAAGGCATCCGCCATCGAGCCGAAGACGACGGCATGACCGTTCCTGCCGGTCTTTAGGAAGGCATAGATATCGTCCTCGCTCCAGCGCCCAAGGCCGGTATTGGGGTCGCCACGCAGGCTCGGCGCATACCAGCCGTCGAGAAGAGCGCCGGAAAGATAGAGCGGGCTGCTCTCATCCAGCGCCTTTTCAGCCATAGTGATGGCGCGGGGCGTATGGCAGCTGCCGCAATGGCCTGGCCCTTGAACGAGATAGGCGCCACGGTTCCACTGGTCATCGCCGGCCGTTTTCGGCTGATAGGTGCCGCCTTCGGTGAAGACCGCGTTCCAGAGCGCCAGCGGCCAGCGCATGTTCATCGGCCATTTGATGTCGGAAGGTTTGTCCGCCTGTTTCACAGGCTCGACCCTATTCATGAAATAGGCATAGAGCGCACGAATGTCGTCGTCGCTCATCTTCACATAGGAAGGATAAGGCATGGCCGGATAGAGGCGATGCCCATCGCGGGCAACACCCTGGCGCACAGCGCGATCGAAATCGGCGAGCGTATAGTTGCCGATCCCGGCTTCCTTGTCGGGCGTGATGTTGGTCGTGAAGATGGAGCCGAGCGGTGTCCCCATCTCCAGCCCGCCGGCGAAGGGGGCGCTCTTTGGCGTGCTGTGACAGGCGACGCAGTCGCCGAGGCGCGCGACATATTCGCCGTGCTGGAGCAGGTCCTCCGAGGGCGCCTGTATCGCGGCGACATTGTCGAAGGGAGATGCCGGCGTGCGGGTTACGAACCATGCGACGCCGCCGGCCACAAGCACGATAATCAGGAGAAGAACCAGAAGAAGTTTCTTCAAAGGTGTGCCCTCATGTCTTTGCTTCGGGATTTTTTACGCGGCTAGAGCCAACCGAGCCGGCTCTCGGACCAGAAATGAGCCGAGAGCCGGATGTGTGCTTGGCGCAGCGAGTGCTGCGCCTCAGCTTTCAAAGGTGTAGTTGGAGAGAGGCATGCTGCGTATCCGCTTGCCTGTCAGCGTGGAAACCGCATTGGCGACCGCCGGCGGGATGGCTGGCAGGCCCGGCTCGCCGATGCCGCCCATTTCCGCCCCGCTTTCGACGATGCGGACGTGAACGCGCGCCATGCGATCCGGCGGCAGGATCGGATAGAGGTCGTAATTGCGCGCCACCGGCTCGCCGTTCTTGTAGACGGCCTCCTCCATCAGAACCTGTGACATTCCGAGCGCCGTCGCCGAATTGACCTGCGCTTCGATAATCGCCGGATTGACGATGCTGCCGGGGTCGATCGCTTCCCAGACGTCATGGACGACGACCTGGCCGTTGCGGATCGACACTTCGGCGATGGCAGCAGTGTGGCTACCGAACGGAGAGGCCATTGCCACGCCGCGCGCGCGCCGCGAACCGTCGCCTGCCGTGAAGGGCCCCCGTTTCCAGCCGCCGGAGAGGTCGCCGGCCGCTTTCAGGAGATTACTCAGCCGCTCGTTTTTTTGCAGCAGCTTGAGGCGCAGCTCATAGGGGTCCTGCCCACCCTTGTCGGCTAGCTCGTCTAGGAACGTCTCGTAGAAGAAGTCGTTCATGGAATTGCCGACAGAGCGCCAATAGGCGAGCGTCGTCGGGTTTTTGACGTAGATCTGCGCGATGCGGTAGTTCGGGATTGCATAGGATTTGCCGGCAAGGCCCTCCAGGGCCGTCGGATCGAGTGAATCCTCCTTATGACCGTAGACGCCTTCCGTCGGACCCTCGCAAGCGCTGATGGCCTCGAGTGCCACCGGCATGCCGCTGGCGTCGAGTGCGCCGCGAAAGCGTACGGCGGCCATGGGACGCATCGGATCGCGCAGGAATTCCTCCTCGCGGCTCCAGATGAGCTTGACCGGCCGCCCGACCTCTTTTGCGAGCTGGATGGCCTGCGGATAGGGATTGGCCGATGGATACAGGAAATGCCGTCCGAAGAAGCCGCCCAGGATGGGGCTGTGGATTATCACCTTCGATGGATCGAGGCCGGTCAGCTTGGCTATGTCGGCCTGGAATTGCTCGGGCGCCTGGTTGGGCATCCAGAGTTCGAGACTGCCGTCCGGGTTGAAGCGGGCCAGCGTGGACGGAGGCTCCAGCTGCGCATGATGCAGATACTGGCTCCGGTAGGTGGCGGAAACGACTGTCTTGGCGCCGTCGAACGCCTTGGCGATATCGCCGACATTCTCCGCTTCCTTGCCATTGCCCGGCTCGTTGGCGAGCCTGTCGTTAAAGGCTGCGGTCGAGAAATCGGCGGGCATGTAACGGAAGGCGGGATCGGCGTCCGGGCCGGGCTCGCGCCAATCGACCTGGGCGGCCTCGGCTGCCCGCTTGGCATTCCACCAGCGCTCGGCGACGACTGCAACAGCGCCGGGCAGGCTGTGGACGGAATGAACACCCGGCATTGCCTTGAGCTGCTCTTCGTTGCGGATCTTGCCGATGGTCAGGCCGAGGCGCGGCGCGTGCTGCACGGCGGCATGCAACATGCCGTCAACCTTGCAATCAATGGCGTAGACTGCCTTGCCTGTCGACTTGTCGTGGATATCGAGCCGCTCAACCGGTTTGCCGATCCAGCGGAATTTGCTTGGGTCCCGAAGCGTCACGCTCTCAGGAGCGGGAACCGGCAGATCCAGTGCTTCGCTCGCAACGTCGCCATAGGCGAGGCTGCGGCCCGATGCGGCATGAATGACCCGGCCGGGTTCCGTCGTCAGTTCGGTAATCGGCGCATCCAGGCGCTTGGCGGCGGCTTGCAGGATCATGTTGCGGGCGAGCGCGCCGAGCCGGCGCATGGTCTCATAGCTGGTGCGCACCGACATGCTGCCGCCAGTGATGCGCATCTGGCCATGTACGACCAGATAGTCGCTGCCCGTGGGCGCGTTTTCGACGACGAAGGTTTTCGGGTCGGCATCGAGTTCCTCGCCGACGATCTGGGCCATGGCAGTGAAGACGCCTTGGCCGCCTTCGACGAAGGGGCTCATGAAGCGGATGGTGCTGTCCGGGCGGATTTCGAGAAAGGCGGGAACGCGTGTGCCTGGAGGCATTGGGCTTGCCGCCTGCTGGGCTCGCGCGCGGCCAACCGGAACGCCGAAACCAAGCACGAATGCACCCGCGGCGGCACCGGCTGATGTCAGGAGAAAGTGCCGGCGTGAGATGTTGACTGGAGCTCCCGTGGGAAACTCATCTTCGGGAACGAGATTGCGGCTGGTTTCGGTCATAGCGTTTCTCCTTCCTTGGAAGAGAGATCTTTGACTGCCGTCTTGATCGCGTTGTAGGTGCCGCATCGACAGAGATTGATCATCGCCGCAGCGATCTCATCATCGGAAGGATTAGGTATCTGCTTGAGAAGTGCGGTCGCGGCCACGACTTGTCCCGATTGGCAGTAGCCGCATTGCGGGACCTGATGCTTGACCCAGGCGGCGACAACACGCTTTCCAACCGGGTCCGCCTCGATCGCTTCGATCGTCGTAATCTGGCGGCCGGCGACGCTGTCGAGCGGCGTTACGCAGGAGCGCACCACTTCGCCATCGACAAGAACGGAACAGGCACCGCATTCTGCCAATCCGCAGCCATATTTCGTGCCGGTCATGCCCAGCTCGTCGCGGATGATCCAGAGGAGCGGCGTATCTCCCTCCGAATCGACTTGGTAGGATTGGTTATTGATCTGAAGATTCATGAGGCGCCTCCTGAGGCTTTCGATCGCGAACCTTCAATGCCGGTGCTGTTCGATGATCTGGATGCTCAACGAACGGGCGTATAGCTCAGGCTCACAACCCGGACTATAACACTGAACCGCCTGCATCAAAAAGATTAGTAGGTGAATCGCGATAGACGTTAGAAGCCAGATTCATAAATTGGCTTCCAAGCCCATCTTGACTGCTGAAGCAAGGTTCTCGCTGGGCCGATGGGGAGACGATATGGTCGTCGATCTATGCCGTAACTTACTGATCTCAATGCGTTATTGAGCAGCTATGATCCTGCACGTCCTCGCCGCCCATGCCGGGCGTTGCGACATCGGTGAGGACGATGAAACCGGGACCATCGGCAAAATCGGCCCCGACGACCACGAGATTGTGATCGCCCATTTCCTTCGCCGGGTCCTTCAATGTCCTGGCAAGCGCCAGGAACGGATTGAAGTCGCCCAGTGTCTCGCCCTTGACACGGAGCGCCGTGAACGTATGCCCGGCGATAGTATCGGGAAGGGGTGCCCAGTCGGTGCCGATCTTGTCGGCATCGGCCTTGAGGGCAGCCCGTGCGGCGGCGCTCAGGCAATCGACGTGGATATGCAGCTGGTTCTGCGAGCGCGCCTGCTGCGCGTTGACGGCCAGGCTGAGGCCGTCGCGCGGGAGCGCATGTGGCAAGCGGGCCTCGACGTCACCCCGCTCCGCCCACGCATCGGCAAAATAGTTATGTGTTGCAGGATCGAGGAGTGCCGCGCTCTCCATGCCTGTGATCTTATCGGTCGGAATCAGCAGAACCTGCGCCACGCCGCGAAGATCCTTCAGCATCGCATAGTGCTCGGCCGTATTTACCGAAAGGCAGGGTGCAGTTTGTATGACGCACTTGTCATGAACGATCTTCCAGAGCACGTCGGAGTCGGCGAAGGCCGGCGCGAAAAGGAAGGGGAGGAAGGATGCGGCAAGAGCCGTGACGCGACGCGAGAATGTCATGGCAGGAAATTTCCCAGGTTCAAACGGTTTGGCATTGTTCGAGATTTCGGAGGGCTTAGCATAGGCCTATTAGGCTGATGTGACGGCTTGACGGCGGCAAGTGTCAAATGCGGGCAGGCGCGTGCCGTAGAGATTGCGCAACATCAGCTTCGCTTCATCTTGGGCTAAGGCCGCTTTCAGTTTGGTTGCCTAAATGGCAGGAGCCGGGGAAAACCATGCCTCGCCCCAGGGAGGAAAAGGTCACTTGTAGTGACCTTCCAAACATCCGCTGCGAGGCGTTCGCAACGCTCGATCGCCGCAATTTGCGGCAGACAAAAAAACGATCAGGAGCTTGAAATGGGTATCGGAAAGCTGATTGAAGAAGTTGCAGGTGCCGTGGCTGCCGACGAGGCCGTCGAGGCTGTCGACCCGAATGCCGGTTTCCTGACGAAGGCCGCCGCCGCCGTCGCCGGCTTTGAAGGCGTCAACAAGCTGACGGACGTGCTGAAGGAAAAAGAGCAGGAGCCGGCTGCCGATAATAGCAGCGATCAAAACGGCTGACTGGAAAGCAGCAGGCGCGCGCGTCGAAAAGATTTTGAAAGCCGGGCATGTCCCGGCTTTTACCTCAGGCCCATCAATCTTCTATCGGTTTTCAGCCATCGGCCTCGACGGAGATAAAGGGGCGAAAGAATCCAGTCGGCTGCAGGATCGAACTGGCGATATTGGCGATGATCGGGCCTGCCGTCTCGCTCCTAGCCAGAGCCTCCCTCCAGGCCGGATCAGCCACGAACGCCGCCCATTTCCGCTGGCGCTCCTCCAGCGATTGCCATTCAAGGAAATAGATGAGGTCGTTGCTGGAGGGGCCGACCATCGTCGTCCAGAAACCGAGGGGGCGGATGCCGAGCCGGCTCCAGATCGCCAGTGTCGCCGTTTCGAAGCGCTCCTGGAGCGCTGGCAGCTTGCCGGGCAAGCAAGTATAGATGCGCATTTCATGGATCATGAAAAATCCTCCTTGGGTGAATTCAGAACAGGCCGAGACTGTCCCCGCGAGCCAGATTTAAAAATAGTTGAGCGATAACAGCGGGTTGTGATTCCCTGTGGTATTGAAACAAAACGGCGTTTTCGATGACGTGCTCTACTATTGCTCGATTTGAGCATAACTGAAGCAGGCTTCATTTTTCAAGTGATTTTACGGACCGGGAATGGGCGTTGATCAATTCCCTGATTCCGCCGGCATGCAGTGGTGGGCGACGTAGGACAAACAGCAGGGGCTCTTTCTCATTCTCCGATCGGTTCCAAGATTTGCCCGCCTGCCGGGGGCTTGACGAAAACAAGCCAGGCGTTAACTTAAACGGAGGCGCCTCCGTTTATTGATGGCGCCCTTTGCGTCCTTATTCAGATGAGAACCGACCGTGACACCACAATTCCATCGGCTCCGTCTTCCTGAAAGAAACCCATAGCAACCGGTAGACCGACGAAGAGTTTCTACTAGATTTCGTAGGTCTCATCTTCGTGACGATGGCAGGAGCTTATCATGACACGAACCATCCACATCGCGCTCGACATCAATGGGCAGCGCCACGAACTCGATATCGAGCCACGTGTGACGCTGCTCGATGCGCTGCGCGAGCATCTCTCCCTCACCGGCACCAAGAAGGGCTGCGATCAGGGACAGTGCGGCGCCTGCACCTGCCATGTTGACGGAAAGCGCGTGCTATCCTGTCTGACGCTGGCTGCACAGGCCGAAGGTCGCGAGATCACGACGATCGAGGGGCTCACCGGCGAAGCCGGCGATCTGCATCCGGTGCAGGCGGCTTTCATCGAGCATGACGCCTTCCAGTGCGGCTATTGCACGCCGGGCCAGATCATGTCGGCGGTTGCCTGCATTCGCGAAGGGCATGCCGGATCGGATGCGGAAATCCGCGAATATATGTCCGGCAATCTCTGTCGGTGCGGGGCCTATAACAGCATCGTTGCGGCGGTGCGCCAGGCCGCGGAGGTGGCATGATGCGAAACTTCTCCTATCTGCGCGCCACATCGACAGCGGAAGCTGCTCAGGCGGCGCAACAGGCCGGCGCCATGCTGCTTGCCGGCGGAACGACGCTGCTCGATCTTGCCAAATGCGGTGTCGGCGAGCCCGATACGGTCATAGACATTACTCATCTCTCCGGCATGAGCGGCATCACTGTTAACGCCGATGGTGCAACGATCGGCGCGCTTACCACGATGAGCCAAGTCGCCGACCACAAGGATATCCGCGCTGCCTTCCCGGCAGTTTCCGAATCGCTGTCCCTGGCCGCCTCCGCCCAGCTCCGCAACATGGCGACGATCGGTGGCAATCTCCTGCAGCGCACGCGCTGCTCCTATTTCCGCGATCCCGGCGCCTTTCCCGCCTGCAACAAGCGCAATCCCGGCTCCGGCTGTTCGGCGATCGGCGGCATGACCCGCAATCACGCCGTGCTTGGAACGAGCGAGGCCTGTATCGCCTCCTATCCGGGCGACCTGGCGGTTGCTCTGGTCGCATTCGATGCCGTGGTGGAGACGGATAGCCGCAAAGTTGGCATCGACGATTTCTTCCTCGTTCCCGGTGACACGCCGAACAAGGAAACCGTCCTGCAGCGCGGCGAGATCATCACCGCCGTTACTATTCCTGCCTCCGCCGCCGCCCGGAACTCCACCTACCTCAAGGTTCGCGATCGGCAGTCCTATGAATTTGCTGCCGCGAGTGCCGCAGTTGGCCTGGAGCTTGAAGCCGACGGCAGGACGGTCCGCGATATTCGCATTGCCATCGGCGGGGTCGCCACCAAGCCCTGGCGGGCGCGCAATGTGGAGCAAGCGCTGATCGGTAAGGCTCTCACCTCGGAAGCCGTCGAAAAAGCCAGCCGGTTGGCCATGGAGGGGGCCGTCGATCATGGCGGCAATCGTTACAAGATCGAACTTGCGCCGCGCGTCATTGCCCGCGTCATTTTCAAAGTGAGAGGTCTCGCATGACCATGATGGAACCCCGCAAACATGGCGATGCGTCCGACGGCACCGTCGGCGGTCGTCAGTCGCGCTTCGAAGGCAGGATGAAGGTGACGGGTACGGCGACCTATGCTCTGGAGTATCCGGTCGAAAACCTCGCTTATGCCGTCCTCATCCAGAGCACGATTCCGGCCGGCCGCGTTATCAAGGTCGATGCTTCGGCAGCACTTGCGATCCCAGGCGTGCTGTTAGTGCTGACGCCGGAGGACGATCTCGGTCTCAAGCTTTCGGCTGATTGGGGCGGCAACAAGCCTGCCGACGGCCCGTATTATCCGCTGCCGCGGGAGGTGCAGTTTAACGGCCAGTCGATTGCCGCCGTCATTGCCGAAAGCCGGGAATTGGCGACGGAGGCCGCCAGGTTGGTGCGCATCACCTATGAAGAGAGCAAGCACGTCGCCGATCTCAACGATCCGAATGCCGGCGAGGGCAAGCTCATGGAGCCGCTCTCGGTTGCCTGGGGTAATGCCGAGGCTGCACTTGCCGCTTCCCCGGTGCGGATCGAAGCCGAATATTCCACTCCGCGCGAATATCACGTGGCGATGGAGCCGCACGGGCTGACGGCGAAATGGGATGGCGACCAGTTGACCATCTGGGAACCCAGCCAATGGTCGCATGGCATGGCGCGCATGTATTCCGAATGGTTCGACATGCCCTATGAGAATGTCCGGATCATCTCGCCCTTTATCGGCGGTGGTTTCGGCTCCAAGGGGCAGCCGCTCGCCTATGGCGCAGTCGCCATCGCGGCCGCCAGAAAGCTCGGCCGACCAGTGAAACTCGCGGTCACCCGCCCACAGAATTTCACCAGCTATGGCGGACGCGCCGCGACCAGGCAGAAGATCGCGCTTGGCGCGACGGAGGATGGCATCCTGCAGGCGATCGTCCATCGCGGCGCCAGCGAAACCTCGCTCGATGCCGACTGGCCGGAGCAGACGGGAGCGGCAACGTCAATCCTCTACAAGGTCGAGAACTTCTCCTCGCAGCACCGCGTCGTGCCGGTCAATAGCGTCACGCCGGGTGCCTTGCGGGGACCGGGTAAGAATCCAAGCGCCTATGGCATCGAATGCGCGATCGAGGAACTGGCCTACAAGCTCGGCATGGACCCGCTGGAGCTTCGGCTGAAGAACTATGCTGATCACGACTATCAGTCCGGCAAGCCATGGTCGACACGCCGGCTGCGAGAAGCGCTCACTGAGGGCGCTGAAGCCTTCGGCTGGTCGCGGCGCAGCCACGCGCCGCGCTCGATGCGCGATGGCAAGACGCTGATCGGCTGGGGCATCGGTTGCGGCACCTTCCCGGTCATCCGGGCGCCGAGCGAAGCGATGATCCGTATCCTTGGGAGCGGCCGTGTCGAGGTCGTCAGCGGCGCGATCGACATGGGGCAGGGGACCTATACGATCCTTGCCCAGAGTGCCGCGGAAGTCTTCGGCATTCCCGTGGATCAGGTCGAAGTCCATCTCGGCGATTCACGCCTGCCGGGTTCGGCGATCGCTGGGGGCTCGATGCTGGCCGGATCGATCATGGGCGCCGTACATAAGGCAGCGGTTGCGGCCCGCGACGAACTCATCGGCCTTGCCCTCAGCGATGCCAGCTCGCCCTTCCGCGAGACGGGCGCGAACACGCTGAACTTCGCCGAGGGGCGCATCGTGGCACCGCGCGGCGAAACCCCATCGCTGACTCTGGCCGAGCTGATGTCCGCGCTGAAACGTGAGGAGATCGAAGTCCGGCGCAATACCCTGCCCGACGGTGCGAACGCACAGGAACAGCTTCAGGCCTGGACCACCATGGCTAAGGTTCAGGGGCCGACCATGGGCGATTATTCCATGCACAGCTGGTGCGCCCATTTCGCTGAAGTGCGGGTCGACGAGGATTTCGGTACGGTACGCGTCTCCCGCATGGTCTCCGCCTTCGATTGCGGCCGTCTCTACAATCCGAGATTGGTCGAAAGCCAGTGGCGCGGCGGCATCATCATGGGTATCGGCCAAGCGCTTCTGGAGGAGGGCCTGATCGATCAACGTAACGGGCGAACCGTCAACAACAATGTCGGCGATTATCTCGTGCCGACGAATTCCGACATTCCGGACATCCAGGTGATCTCCGTCGGTGTGCCGGATTTCAATGCCTCGGCACTTGGCGGCAAGGGGGTCGGCGAGGTCGGTATCGTCGGCGTGGCGCCGGCGATTGCCAACGCCGTATTCCATGCCACCGGCAAGCGCGTTCGCGACTTGCCGATCACATTGGAAAAGCTGCTCTAAGGGCAGGGGGGTCGAGCCGCATTGGGTAAAGCATGCGGCTCGAATGCTTCGAGGCTACCCCAGTTCCGGCGGGAAGGAATGGGCGACCGCAGATTTTTGTGCGGTTCGCCAGAATGCCGAAACGAGATCGGCGCGGTTCTCGAAGCGCTTGGTCAGCAACCTCATTGTGCTGGAAAAAACTTCTCCTCTTTAATCGATAAAAAATATGGATTGGCTTCTCATCGAATGCCTCTCTGCCATTCTGTGCCCCGATCTACCCGCACCAACATGATCGACAGAAAGACAAAAATCATGACCTACCGCCCCGATCCGGAACGCTATGACTCGGCCCATTTTCGCCGTGGCGGTCGAAGCGGCCTCAAATTGCCCGCCATCTCCTTCGGCCTCTGGCACAATTTCGGCGATACGACGCCCCTCGATGTCCAAAGGTCGATCCTTTTCAAGGCTTTCGATCTCGGCATCACGCATTTCGATCTCGCCAATAATTACGGCCCGCCGGCGGGAAGCGCCGAGATCAATTTCGGCCATATCCTGAAACAGGATCTGGCCGCTTATCGCGACGAGCTCATCATCTCGTCCAAGGCCGGCTGGGATATGTGGCCGGGTCCCTATGGCCGAGGCGGCGGGTCAAAGAAGGCGCTGCTTTCCAGCCTTGACCAGAGCCTCACCCGGCTCGGTGTCGATTATGTCGATATCTTCTATTCCCATCGCTTTGATGCGGAGACGCCGCTGGAGGAAACGGCCGATGCGCTTGCTCAGGCGGTCCGGCAAGGCAAGGCGCTCTATGTCGGCGTATCGTCCTATTCCGGCAACAAGACGCGTGAAATCGCAGCACTTCTGAAGGAGCGACAGGTGCCGCTTCTGATCAATCAGCCGGCCTATAATCTCTTCAATCGCTGGATCGAGAAGGATTTGCTTGCCGCGACGGATGAAGTCGGAGCCGGTATCATCGCCTTCACGCCGCTTGCCCAGGGCTTACTCACCAACAAGTATCTCAACGGCGTTCCCCAGGATGCCCGCGTCAATCGGCCGGGCGGGGACTTCCTGCGTCCGGAGCATTTGAAAGAGGAAAACATCGATCGCGCCCGGGCGCTCAACGAGATCGCCAAACGTCGCGGGCAGTCGCTCGCTCAGCTTGCCATCGCCTGGGTTCTTAGGGATCCGCGCGTGACGTCGGCCTTGATCGGTGCAAGCTCGGCGCATCAGGTCGAGGAAAACGTGGCCGCCCTGAACGACCTCACGTTCAGCCCCGAGGAACTCGCGGAGATCGATCGTTATGCCGTCGAAGGCGGTATCAATCTTTGGGAAAAGCCCTCGCATGACGAGGCCGTCTGATACGATTGAAGGATCTGCCCGAACCAGCGGGCAGATCCCTTTTGCCGGAGCTAAGCTCGCGCGTCAGCCGCCATATTCTATGATCTCAAGTCCGGCATTGTAATCCGTCGCATAGATCAGACCCCTGGCGTCCACAAAGACGTCGGCGGACTGGATGACTTTTGGACGGCCGGGACGGCGGTCGGTCATGACATTCGGTCCCGCGGGCACGAGAGCGCCCGTTTCGACCGGACGATAGGGGTCGGAAATATCGAAGGCGCGAATGCCGGCATTCTGCCAAGTCGCAAAGATCAGCGTCTCGGAGACGAACGAGCCGGGCCGGTTTTCGTGCAGATTGTGCGGTCCGAAATGGCCGCCCTTCTTCGTGTAGTCGATTTCGGTCGGGATAGGGAAAGTCGAGATGCTGATCGGGTTTTCGGGCACGCGGATGTCGAAGATCCAGGTATGTTTCCGGCCGTCTTCCTCATTGTCCAGCACGGCTTCATCCGCCACGACAAGAAGATCGCGGCCGGGAAGCGGCAGCGGCGAATGCGTGCCGCCGTCATAGGGCGGGCACCAGTTATGGTGCTTGATGAGCCGCGGGGAGGAATGATCTTTGATATCGAGGAGCGTCAGTCCGCCATCTCGCCAGCAGGCATAGGCGGTGTCGCCATGGACGAGTGCATGGTGCAGGGCATAGCGCTTGCCGTCGCCCCAATCAGGCGTTTCTCCCGCCGCCCTGTTCATGCCGGGGAGCCACCATTGGCCAACAAGTTCGGGCCTAGTTGGATCGGCCATGTCGATGGTGACGAAGATATAGTCGGTGAAGCCGTCGAGCAGCGCCGAGGCATAGGCATAGCGGCCGCCGACATACCATAGCCGGTGAAAGCCGACGCCTTCGACATCCAGTTGGCCGATCTTGCGCGGCCTGTCGGGAACGGAAATATCGAACACGCTCATGCCGGCGGTCCAGGTGCGCTCACGCTTTCTGAAGGCGACTGTCTCGCCGACGGACTGCGTATAGTAGGCCTTCTCGCCCGTGAAGGTTTCCACGTCGGCGAAAAGGTCGAGCGCATTGATGACCAGCAGCAAGTCCTCATGCGTCTGCAGATGGATGTTCCAGGTATTGGCCGGCGCCGGCATGTAGTTGACCGTCTTGGGGTTTTTCGGGTCGCGCACGTCAACGATCGAGAAGCCCTGAGACCAGGGATGGGCGACATAGGCGTAGCCTTGATGAACCATCAATTGCAACCCATCGCTACGGCCGCCGATATCGCTATGGCCGATCAGTGTCATGTTGTGGGCGAAGTCGGGTTCGGGCAGGTCGGTCGACGCCATGGATCCTCTCATGCATAAACAGAGTAAAGAGGGCCGCCTTTGACGGCGGCACCTGCGAAAGCAGCTGATAAATCTCAGTTCTTGGCCGCCGGGATCCAGGCAGCCGTCGCGGCATCGCTTTTCAGGAAGGCCGGGAATTTCTGCTGCAACTCTTCGATCGTGCCGATCTTGTTGTTGATGAGATCGTCACGCGTAATCAGCGTCGGCTGCAGGAGAACGGAGCGGCCCGGAGACTGGCCGGCGATGGCGAGCGAAACGGCGCGAACGGAAACTTCCCCGACGACGGCAGCGTTCGTGGCGGCCGTCGCGACCCAGGCGCTGTCCGGCTCGATCATCAGCTGGATATCGGCGGTCGAGGTGTCGACGCCATAGATCTTCACCTGACCGGAAAGGCCGAGCTCGTCGATGGCGAGCTTCGCGCCTTTGGCGAATTCATCCCATGGCGTGAAGATCACCGAAATATCCGGATTGGCGCGCAGCACCGCCTTCGTCTGGTCGGCGACGGAGGCGGGAATGGTGTCATTGACCACGCCCCATACGGCCTTTTCCTTGAGATTGTGCTTGGCAATGAAATCCTTCCACACCGCATAGCGGCGGTCGAGCGGCGCGAAACCGGCAACGTAGACGGCACCGCCGGTGAAGCCATCACCCTTATCCTTCACGGCCTGGTCGAGCACGAGCTTGGCCATATCCTTGTCGCTCTGTTCGATCTGCGGAATTTGCGGATTGTCGAGGTTGACGTCGTAGGCGACCACCTTGATGCCCTTGTCGAGCGCCTTCTGCGCGACATCCTTCAGCACCTCGGGACGGCCATTATTGATGATGATGCCGTCAACACCGAGATTGATCGCCTGCTCGACAAGATTGCGCTGGGTATCGTTGTCGTTGCGGGCCTGCGAGACGGTGAGGTTGACGCCGAGCGCATCCGCCTGCCGCTTGACGCCGGCCTCGAAGGCCTGCAGCCAGTCGCCGCTGCCAAGGAAGCTGATGACGGCGATATTGACGGGCCTTTTATCGAAAGGAGCGGGCGCGCCGCTAAGTCCCGCCGCCGATACTGTGGTCATGAAAAGCGAGCCGGCGACAATGGCCGAAGCGATGATTTTGAATAATTTGATCATTGAAAATCCATTGAATGTTGAGTTGGGACGGATGGCGGGGTCACGCTCTGCCGCGGCTGATCCCATAGGTAAGTGCGAGCGCACCGACGAGGACGGCGCCCTTGATAAAATCCTGCGTGTAATAGGGCGCGTTCAGCATCGTCAGGCCGTTCAGAAGCACGCCGACGAAGACGGCGCCGATTGTCGTGCCGAGAACGTTCGGACGGCGCAGTCCCAGCACGGCAAAGCCGATGAGCGAGGCTGCGACGGAATCCATCAGCAGCGAGGCACCGGAGGAGACGTCGCCACGGCCGACGCGGGCGGCAACGATGATGCCGCCCAGCGAGGCGAGAGTGCCCGAAAGCACATAGGCAAAGGTCTTCAGGCGGGCGACATTGGCGCCGGCCAACCGTGTCGCCGCTTCATTGCCGCCGGTGGCGTAGAGAAGGCGACCAAGACGCGTACGCTCGGTTAGCACATAGAGCGCGAGCGCGACGATCAGCATGAGGATGACGGGAAAGGGAATGATGCCGAACAGGCTTGAACGTCCGATTGTTAAAAAGGCGGGGTCGACCCTGCCTGACGCCGTCGTCCCGTCGGGAAGGATCAAGCCGACCGAGATCGAGCGCCCTGCCGTCGGGATCAGCTGTAGCCCCGTCAGGAGAAACATGGTGGCCAACGTCGCCAGCAGATCCGGTACCTTGAGCCTGACGATCAGTAGAGCATTGGCAAGCCCGACGATCGCGCCGAAGGCAAGCACCAGCGGCACGGTTTCATAGGCGTTGAGACCCCATACGATCATCGCATAGCTCGCGGCCATGACACTGGAGGCAGCTACCGCGCCAACGGAAAGATCGAAGCCGCCGATGGCGAGCGTCACCGTGACGCCGGCACCGATGATGGCGACCACCGAAACCGCCTGCAGGATGCTCATCAGATTATTGATGTTGATGAAGGCCGGCTGGGCGAAACTGAAGATGATGACGAGGGCAAGAAGGAGGAGAAATACCGCCCCCCGCCGCACGAATTCCTGCGGTGAAACCGTATTGCTTGCTGGCCTGACCTGTTCTGGGATTTCTGCGGTACCTTCACTCATCAGGCATATTCCTTGTTCTGTCGGCCGCCTGCGGCCGCGTCAGCGACGTCTGTGAGACCATGATGCTCCATCAACAGCACCCGATCAGCGACTTCGAGCGCCTCTTCCGGATCGGATGTCGCGATCAGCGTGGCGCGGTCGGTGTAGGCGCGTATGGCCGCGATAATGTCCTGGCGGGCGCCGACATCGACCCCCTGGAAGGGCTCGTCGAGAAGCATGAGCCGGCTTGGCTCCGCCTCCCAGCGGGCGAGCACGACCTTTTGCTGATTGCCGCCGGAAAGCGACCAGACGGATGCCTCGGGACCGGGGGCCTTGATGCCGAGGCGCCGGATGGCCTTTTCTCCCTCGCGGCTTTCCCGCCCAGAAAACAGGAAGCCCGACGGGTACCAATGTTTCAGATGCGGCAGGCTGATCGTTGCCGCAATACTCTCTCCCGGCCAGTCCGATGGCATGAGAGAAGAGCGATGGCGGTCAGCGGCGGCCATGACGACGCCGCGGGCGATTGCATCCGCGGGTGAGCCCGGCTGAAATGCAATGCCGTCCAGGAGTGCAGTTCCTGAGGCAAAGCGCTCAAGGCCGAAAAGTGTCGACAGAAGCCGGCTCTTGCCGGCGCCGAGAACACCGGTGATGGCGACGACCTCGCCGGCATGGAGCCTCAGATCGATCGGTGGGCTGTCGGCAAGCAGCCGGACAGCCTGAAGTTCCAGTATGGTCCGGTCGAATTGTTCACGGCGATGTGGGCGAGCCGCCTTCATGGGGCGGCCGATCATGGTTTCAATGGCGGCATCGAAGTCAATTGGGTGCGAGAAAGCACCGACATTGCGGCCGCCCCGCAGGATATCAACGCGATCGGCGAGCGCATCGAGATCTGCCGTACGGTGCGAAATATAGAGAATGCCCAGGCCGCGGGCCTTCAGCCGGCGGACGATATCGTAAAGCCGGGCCGTTTCGCGCGCAGAGAGGCTTGCGGTCGGCTCATCCAGGATCAGCAATTGCGCTTGATTGGAAAGGGCGCGCGCAATGGCGACCATCTGCCGGTCGGCTGTGCCCAGATCGCCAAAATCGCGGTCGAGCGGCAGGTCGAAGCCGGCTTCCGATAGGATTGCTTCCGCCTTCCGCCGGACTGAACGCTTCAACAGAAAGAAGGGCTGGCGTCCGTCAACATATTGGTTGAGCAGCAGGGCATCCGCGACCGAAAGGCCGGCGACCCCGACGACGTCGGTCGATTGATGCACGGTAACGATGCCTCGCGCCGTCGCCTCGGCGGGGCTTTCGGGCCGATAATCCGCTCCGTTCCATAGGATTACGCCTGAATCGGCGCGATGAATGCCCGACAGGATTTTAACTAGCGTCGACTTGCCCGCGCCGTTGGCCCCCATCAGCGCGACGACCTCGCCGCGATCGACGGTCAGAGACGCTGCCGCCAGGGCCTGTGTCGAGCCGAAGGCAAGAGAAAGATTTTGGGCATCCAGCAAGGTCATGGGCAAGGGGTCACCGATTGTCAGCGGTACTCGTAAGCCACTGGCATTCAATTAAAAGGACAAGCCTTGCTTTGTTTATTTAATCTATAGAATAAATTTTTTCTGCGCTTCGGTTCGCTCCCGTTCCGGTCTCTACAGGTGGGCGGCGGGACTGAGTAAGCCTTGCTCACGCCTGTCTCCGGGGAGTTTAATTTGTCTGAAATTGCAAGGGAACCGCAAAACCCTTCCTTTAATCTACTATTTTTATAGACAATATAAAACCATTAAATATCAGCAATTTCCGCGATGGCGAAGTACTCACGTCGCGCTTGCGGAAACGTTCACCAGGGGTTTTCATGGATACGGTACTCTATCTCGCTTCTCTCGCAACGCGGCCAAGCCTTGCCGCAACCAAACGCGTCTGGTCGAGCCTGCAGCATTTTCTGGCGGGCCTGATGGTCCTCTTTTCGCTTCTGGTGCTGCTGCACGCATTTTGCGGAAGCTGAGATTCGAGCTTCGATCAGAAATGGATGAAGCGAAGAAAAAAGCCCGGCGTGCCGTATGTGAACGCCGGGCTTTTATGCGGTTACTTGATGCTGTTCAGATCGACGCCCTTGGTTTCGCGAACGAAAATTAGCCCGATAACAAGGGTCATCGCAGCGATCGCGATCGGGTACCAGAGGCCATAATAGATATCGCCCTTGGCGGCGCTCATGGCGAAGACCGTTGCCGGTAACAGGCCACCGAACCAGCCGTTGCCGATATGATAGGGGAGCGACATGCCGGTATAGCGGATGCGGGTCGGGAACATCTCGACCAGGATCGCGGCAATCGGGCCGTAGACCATCGTCACATAGATGACGAGGATGGTCAGGATGAGGATGGTCAGCGGCCAGTTGATGGCTGCAGGATCGGCAACCACTTTGAAGGCGCCACCCTTGGGGATGGTGTAGACCGGCATATCAGTTGCGCCACTGGCCTGATCCGCTGTCAGAAGCTTCGCCTTGACGAGATCCGCAACTGGGGTGACTGTCTTGTCGCCCGCCCGCACGGTCGCCGCGTCAAGCCCCAGTTCGGGGTTGGCGGCGATGAAGGCGTCGAGCTTGGCGTCCGGCACCTTGACAGGGTCGCGCACCAGAGGGAAGCCGGCCTTCTGCAAGACGAGGTTCATGTCGTGCGTGAATGCCGCATTCTTTGCCGCTGCACCGGCCCCTGCCGCCGTTGCATCGTAAGAGGTTATGGTCGCGTCGCCGACCTTGACTGTCGCCGGCTGCCCGGCTGGTCCGTCGACAATCGTATAGGGCACGGAAGACTTCGCCAGGAAGGAGGTGGCGATGTCACACGAATTGTTGAACTTGGCGGTTCCCACAGGATTGAACTGGAAGGTGCAATCGCCGGGAGCAGCCGTCACCGTCGCCCGGACGGTTTGCTCCGCCTGGGCGAGCGCCGGATTTGCGGCGTGGGTCAGCGCCTTGAACAGCGGGAAGTAAGTCAGGATCGCAAGCGCCAGGCCCGCCATGATGATCGGCTTGCGGCCGATCTTGTCAGACAGCCAGCCGAAGACCACGAAGAAGCCGCTGCCGATCAGAAGCGCGATCGCGATCATGATGTTGACGGACTGGCCATCGACTTTCAGCACGTTCTGCAGGAAGAACAGGGAGTAGAATTGGCCGGCATACCAGACGACCGCCTGGCCGGCGGTGAGGCCGAGTAACGCGATCAAGGCGATCTTGGCATTCTTCCACTGGCCGAAGGCTTCGGAAAGCGGAGCCTTGGAGCCCTTGCCCTCCTCCTTCATCTTCTTGAAGGCCGGCGATTCGCTGAGAGACAGCCGGATCCAGACGGAGATGGCGAGCAGAAGGCAGGAGAGAAGGAAGGGAATACGCCAGCCCCATGCCGCGAAAGCCTCCTTGCCCAGCGCATTCTGGACGATCAGGATGACGATCAGTGACAGGAACAGGCCGAGCGTCGCAGTCGTCTGGATCCAGGAGGTGTAATAGCCGCGTTTGTTGTCGGGCGCATGTTCGGCGACATAAGTTGCAGCACCGCCATATTCGCCGCCAAGCGCCAGACCTTGCAGCATGCGAAGGATGATCAGGATGACAGGCGCGGCGAAACCCCAGCTCGCCGATCCGGGAAGGACGCCGACGAGGAAGGTCGAAAGACCCATGATCAGGATCGTAACGAGGAAGGTGTATTTACGTCCGACAAGATCGCCGATGCGCCCGAAGACGAGGGCGCCGAACGGCCGCACGAGGAAGCCTGCGGCAAAGGCGAGCAGGGCGAAGATATTGCGGGTTGCTTCCGGATAGTCGCTGAAGAAGGCCGTTCCGATGAAGGCGGCCAGAGAACCGTAAAGATAAAAATCGTACCATTCGAACACGGTTCCAAGGGAGGAGGCGAAGATGACCTTCTTCTCTTCCCTGGTCATGCCTCGACTCGTCGTCTCGGCCACGGACGTGGATGCCATGAATCAATCCTCCCAATTGCACCAGGGACATGGTCAAAAGACCCGTGTCATGTCCCCCATAATGACATTACGCAGGACTTTCCTACCGATGGGCGCGGAAAGTCGCGCCAGTGGGTGCTCTCCTGATTTCCTCCCCCAGAAGATCACGCACCTGATGCATATGTGAGTGTTGGCCAAAAATTGAAAATTGCAATGGCTGCAACCGCTGCCGCTTATGAAAATCTGTGCGTAAGCATCAAGAAATACGAATGTGTCCTCCCCAGCGTGGCGGCAAGGGCTTGTCGCCGAGAAAAGCGATGCCGGGTGCGGCGAAATATGAGGCACCCGGCACGGTTCACAGAAGCGGATTCGGGCCGTTTTCGGCTTGTTTCAAGCCGGCTGCAGCTGCAGGCGCCGCATTGGCGGAAAGGCAAGTGCGATAGCGGCCGCCCCCAACCCCACCATCGACGAGCCGATGAAGAGCCAGGAGTAGTTGGCGAAGGTATCGAAGATCCAGCCGCCGATCAGAGGTCCGGCTGCCATGCCGATGCTCGAGAGCATCGATGCCGCTCCAAAGACGGTGCCGATGACGCGCGGCCCGAAATATTCGCGCGCCAGCACGGCATAAAGCGGCATCACGCCGCCATAGGCGCTGCCGAAGACGACCGCCAGCGCATAGAACTCGCCGAGTTCGCTGACCAGCAGATAGGTGGCAAGTGCCGCCGCCTGTACCAGGAGGCCGGCGACCAGCACCGGTTTCACACCGAGCCTGTCCGCCAGCGTCCCGTAAAGGAGGCGGCCGCCAAGACCCGCAAGGCCCTCGACACTATAGATGCTGACCGCCGCCATCGGCCCCACACCACAGATGGTGGCGTAACTGACCATGTGGAAGATCGGTCCGGAATGGGCCGCACAGCAGGTAAAGAAGGTCGCGCCGAGCACGAGGAACTGCGGCGAGCGGAAGATCCGGCCAAGGGGCAGGCGCTGCTGTTCCCTTTGCCCGTCTGCGCCGGGGGCTTCGGCAAGAACAGGTGCTCGCCGCACCAGCAGCGCCGCCGGTATCAGCAGAACCCAGGCCATGATGCCGATGACAAGCATGGCAAAACGCCAATCGTAAGCCGAAATCAGGTAGCGGGCGAAAGGAGACACCGTCATCGGTGCGACGCCCATGCCGGCTGAGACCAGGGACACCGCCAGGCCTCTGCCCTTGTCGAACCAGGCGGTCGTTGCCGCGATCATCGGCGCGAAGAAGGCGCTGGCGGCAAGACCGACGAGAATGCCGTAGGTCAGCTGGAATTGCAGAAGCGAGCCCGCCCGGCTTGCCAGGACAAGCGCCAGCCCAAGCAGCAGCGCGCCTATCACAACTACGATGCGGATGCCAAAGCGATCGCTTGCGGCTCCCCAGGCAAAGGCACCGAGGCCCATGGTCAGGAAATTCAGCGTCATGGCGGCGGCGATGCCGGCATGCGACCAGCCTGTCTCGGCGGCGATCGGCACCTGGAAGATTGCCAGGGAAAACATCGCGCCGAGCGCAACACAGGTCATCAGCGCGCCGGCGCCAACGATCACCCAACGATAGGACGAACTCATTTGCAGCTCCCTTCATCCGGTTCGGTTCAAGGCGCGAAAGATCCGATAATATGCTTTCGCGCCATGTCTGGAATAAAGACGATTGCATCGGGACGATTTCGACATTGCTGCCGAAAAAATTTTTAGCGGCATTGCAAACCATGTTTATGAGTACCTGCCGACGAGATCGCCAGGAGGCAATGGCGTCGTCAGTATCCCGAATTTAATCTTGAGCTCATATAGGGCTGCTAAGACAGCCGCCTCGATGCTGGAAGACCCTGCTTCGCAGCCGGAAGGCCGGCGCATGCAGCTGCAAATGACATACAGGCTCAAAGCAATACCGAACCAGATCTTCATATCATGGAGCGGACCATTCAATGGCTCATATCGTCATCATCAATCCGCGTTTCGAAACCTCTTATTGGGGCATGGAGCACGCTCTGCCGCTGTTCGACGTCAAAGCTAACCTTCCGGTGGCGTGCCTGCCTTTGCTGGCGGCGCTGACGCCTGCGGAACATACCGTCACTCTGGTGGACGAGAATATCGAGCCGATAGACTACGGCCTTTGCGAGAGGGCCGATATCGTTGCGCTGACGGGGATGATCGTCCAGCGCTTTCGTATGACGGAAATCCTGACCGAGCTCAAACGGCGCAACTGTTTCACCGTCGTCGGCGGACCTTGGGTTACGGTCAAGGAGGATTATTTCGGCAACCTCGTCGACGTCTCCTTCATCGGCGAGGCCGAGGAGACTTGGCCCAAATTCCTGGCTGAATGGCAGGAGGGCCATCATGCCCGGCGCTATGAACAGGCTGACAAGACGGATATGAGCAAGGTGCCCGTGCCGCGCTTCGATCTCCTGAAGATGGATGAATATGCTGTTGGCAGCATCCAGTTCTCGCGCGGCTGTCCGTTTACCTGCGATTTCTGCGATATCATCGTGGTTTTCGGCCGCAAGCCGCGCATCAAGACCAGCACGCAGATCGTCGCCGAGATGGAGGCCCTGCTCGCTTCCGGAATGGATACGGCTTTTATCGTCGACGACAATCTCATCGGCAACAAGAAGGCGATCAAGGAGGTGCTGCGCGATGTCGTCGCCTGGCAGGAGCGCCATCATTATCCGATGACGTTCCTGACGGAGGCGTCGATCGATCTGGCTGACGATGCCGAACTGATGCAGCTGATGGTCGATGCCAATATCCGCACCGTCTTCATCGGCATTGAGACGCCGAACGAAGAGGCTCTGCGCGAAACCAAGAAGCTGCAGAACCTGCGCAAGGGCGGGACGATGCTGGAGAAAATCCACGCGATCCAGCAGACCGGCATGGAAGTCTGGTGCGGCATGATCCTGGGCTTCGATAGCGACGATGCGACCATTTTCGATGCGCAGCGGGTCTTCATCAGGGATGCGCGCATCGTCAACGCCATGATCGGCATGCTGGCGGCGATCCCGAAGACGCCGCTCTATACACGTCTCGCCAAGGAAGGCCGTCTCGATCATGACGATCCGCCCGCCTACGGCACCAATGTCATCCCGCTCAAGCTCTCGCGCGAAACCTTGCGGGACGGATATCTTTCGGTCTTGAGCGATCTGCATGAGCCGGCCGCCTATTTCGATCGGCTGGATGCGCTTTACATCGATGCGCGTATCGAACCGGAAAGTAGCCGCTTACGTCACCTGCGCCGCCATCCGCTGCGTTTGCTGGCGCTCAACGCGACATGGGCATTCGAGGCGGTCGGGATTTTCCTCCGGTTGATGCGCCGGGTGAAGGAAGCGGATCTGCGCGCCACTTACCGTGCACGGCTTTTCAATCTCCTGCGGCATCGGCGCTCGCCCGTCGTCCTGCAAATCTACGCGATCAAATGCGCCATGCACTACCATGCCCATATCATGGTGCAGCAGATGCGCACTGGCGGCGGTATCGTTAATTCGTTCTAGCGAAGAGTTTTGAACTCAGTAAGTTTGGTTATCGGCAACCTGCCTTGAGACAGCCGACTGACAGCGCGTCAGCCGCCGCTTTGACATCGTCGTCACTGTTGCTTCGCTGCAACAAATTGCGTCAGATGTTTGCAATTCGAAATTGTGGGGTTGCCGATTTCCGGATCTTGCGTATTATTACGCTCATCCGCAAATCGAACAGGGAGGCGTGATATGCATAATCCACATATGTTTACATACGTCTCCGGCGGAATGATGTCGATGGCCTTGGTGTGTGCTGCACCAACTGCACGACGACTCTATAATTAAAGCTTTAAAAAGCTTTATCTGTCGCCGTTTAGGCGTGTTCCCATTAAACCTATATGACCTGCCCAAGGAATGACTTGGTGTGTCGTTGACGCATCCGCCCCTGAAGTCGGTCAAGCTTCAAGAGGACCTGGTCGCGTGATTGCGCCAGGAATAACGATGACTCATTCACAATTTATAGTTGCCGAAAGTTTGATGGCAACGGTCGATGAACTGTACCAGAAATTCGGTGCCTGGAGGACTGTACGTGCCCTGTTGTTTGTCGCCTGGAAACGGCGACAGATCTATCAGCAGGTATCCGAACTATCGAATTATCAGCTTCGTGATATCGGTCTTCCCGAGCGTGAGGAAGGTCTGGACTATCGCAGCTTGCTGGCATTGCATGTGAGCCGCCTCAAATGAGGTGGGCTTGATGCAGGTAAACGCTTCACGGCTCTTCCTTCTCGATCTCTGTTGCTTCGAGAATGGCGGCGCGGCAGCAAAATCAGGACGGGCGAGAAACCATTTGCATGGTGGGTTCACTACTCTGTTCGCTGTAGCTTACCTATCGGCCGCCGCACGGCGGATATCGCAGGGGGAGGCGATGCCTTCCCCTGCGACTTGACTGGCGTCGAAAGCCGAACTGGCCGCGATCTTCGGATGCCGGCAGCATATCGGTTCAAATTCTCCAATGAATAATAAAGTGTAGCCCGGATAGGGTCGCAATCTTCCCGCAATCCGCTTATGCAATGCAGTCGTTCCATTTTGGGGATGGTTCATTGCGGATCTTGTTGCTAGAGGACGAGCCGGAAATGGCTGCGGCGCTGAGCGCTGCGTTGCAGGCTCGCGATGCCATCGTCGATCACGTGTCGATGCTGTACGATGCCGAAGAGGCTGCGATAAATCTTCCCTATGATGTCATTCTCCTCGACCGGCAGGTTCCGGATGGAGACGGCTTGTCGATCATTCCGAAGTTGAGGGCTGCCGGCATCGATACGCCCGTCATCGTGTTGACGGCGCGCGGCGATCTCGGCGATCGCATCGGTGGTCTCGATACCGGCGCCGACGATTACATCGTCAAACCATTTGCCATTGAAGAACTGCTGGCGCGATTGCGCGCCATTCTGAGACGCCCCGGCGAGTTGCGGACCGAGGTGGTGAATTTCGGCAGGCTGTCCTATGACTTCGGCTGCCACGATATCCTGATTGAAGGCGAGCGGCTCGAATTGCCGCGCCGGGAAGTTCTGGTCTTCGAGGCGCTTGCGCGCCGGCTTGGCCGCACGGTCCCGCGCCATGCTCTGGAAGAGGCCGTTTACGGGTTCAGCGAAGATATCCAGTCGAATACGCTGGATGCGCATATCTCCCGTCTTCGTCGCAAACTTGCATTGGTGGAGTCCGGCCTGGAGATTCATCCCGTTCGCGGCATCGGCTATCTGATGAGATTAAAATCATGAACACAAGCCGGCCTTCCCTGCGATGGCGTCTCGTATCGCGCCTGTCATTCCTGCAGGCGATCTTCCTGTCCTTGCTTGCGGTGCTGATCGTCGCCGCCTTGTGGGCGACCGGCAGCTTTATCTCGCTTCAGCCGGAAGACGAGACCATCGATGCCATCTCTCGGTCGATTGACCGCGATCAGAATGGCGCCCTTGCATTGACGGAAACACCGGCGCTTTTGGCGCGGCGCGAGAACCTGCCAGGTCTCTGGTTCGTCGTGCGCGATCGCAGCGGTGCCACAATCAAGGACGGAAACGTGCCGCCGGCCTATGCAGCGTTCGGCGCTGCGCTCGACGGCATCGGACAGGCTCGTTTCGGCAGCAATCTCGGTGGCAGCACCGTGCCCGCCGCACGGCTGCAATGGGTGTCGTCTCCGGCCGGCGAGATCCAGGTCCTGACGGGCGTGGATGGTACCGTGTCGACGGTCCGCGTCCTTGGTGCGGTCGGCATCGTCTTCTTCAGCGCCCTTCTGCCGCTGTTGATCGTTACGGCGATCGCAACGATGATTGCAGCACCGCTGGTGGTTCGCCGCGCTTTTTCCTCGCTGGATTCCGCCGTTGCCCGCGCCGGGCAGATCGATATCAATCGCCAGGGGACGCGGCTGCCGGTCGACGATGTCCCGCGTGAAATCCTGCCGCTTGTCGAAGCCGTCAATGATGCATTAAGGCGGCTGGACGAAGGCTATGAGCGGCAGAAGCGTCTTTTCTCCCATCTTGCCCATGAATGGCGGACCCCGGTTGCGATCCTGCAGGCACGTCTCGATGGCCTGCCCGCAGGCCCTTTGAAGGAGCGGCTCTTCGAAGATACCGTCCGCCTTGCGACGCTTGCCGAGCAGTTCCTCGATCTTCAGCGCCTCAATCACCGCTTCGAGCCGGTTTCGGTCGATCTCGTGGAGGTCGCTGAACACGTCGTTTCAGAACTAGCGCCGCTCGCGATCGCCGCCAATTATGAACCCTGCTTCATCAAGGACGAGGAGGCCGTGGAAGTCCTTGGCGATCGCATGGCCATCGAGCGGGCCGTTACCAACCTCGTACAGAACGCGATCCAGCATGGCGGTCGCCGTGGCAGGATCACCGTCCATGTCAGCCGCGCCACCGGTATCACCGTAAGCGACGAAGGAAGCGGTATCCCGGAGGAAGAACGGGACCGTATCTTCGAGCCGTTTCATCGTCTCCAGGGACGCACTAAGGGATTCGGCCTCGGGCTGAACCTCGTCCAGGAAATTGCCAGGCTCCATGGTGGAAAGGTTTGTGTCCTCGACGGACCGACGGGTGGCGCGGCCTTCAGACTGAGCTTTCCGATGGCCGGATAGCCTATCGGCTCCCGATGCAATGTTCTCGCAATCGGCTCCTCCTAGGAAAAGCCTGTCGTGCAGGCGAATCTCCTGAGGCCCTATTGGCGGGAACACATGTCAAACACATCACTATTTCTGCGAACTCTATTGACCAATCCGCGCATGGTCGGAGCGATCGCCCCCTCCGGTCCGGTACTGGCCGATCTGATCACAAGCGAAATCGGTCCTTCGGCGGGACCGGTTCTCGAGCTCGGCCCGGGCACGGGAGTGTTCACACGAGCCCTTCTCGCACGCGGCATATGCGAAAGCGATATTACGCTGATTGAATCCGCTGATAGTTTTGCCAGCCTGCTTCGCCAGCGGTTTCCTGATGCCCGTGTCATCTGCGCCGATGCTGCACGGCTTGATGCTTACGGCTTGCCGGAAGGAAAGCAATTTGGCTGTGCTATTAGCGGATTGCCGCTGCTCAACATGTCGCCGAAGACGGTCATTGCCATTTTGACCGCGGTCTCGGCGAGACTGCGCGAGGGCGGGGCGCTCTATCAGTTCACCTATGGCCTGCGCTGTCCGATACCGCATCGCCTGCTTGACCGGTTTGGTTTCAAGGCAACGCTGCAGGGCCAGGTGCTGCGCAATTTTCCGCCTGCCAGGGTCTATAAGATCGTCCGCCGCAGGCCGATAAATTCTCCGGCTGCTGCCACATGAGCGGCTCCTCCTATCTATTGGATGCTCTGCCCGATCTGGCGGCATGGGGGCTGTTCGGCCTTGCATTGTGTTCCGCAATCGAGAAGCTTGTCCCCATCCTGCCTTCGATCGGCTTGTTTTTGATGCTGGGCATGCTGGGCATCGCCCACCCGGTTGATCTGCCCGCAGCGATCGCCGTTACCGCTGCCGGTTCAATGGCAGGTTCGCTGTTCTGGTATGGAATAGGCCGTTGGCTGGGACCTAAGCGTGGCGACCTCTTCGTGCTGAAGATGGTCCGGCGTCTGGAGATTAAAGAAGAGTGGTATCTGCGCCTGAAGCGCAATTATCATGGTCATCCCGTGCGGGCCACGTTCTTCGGTCAGCTTGTGCCTGTTGTCCGGGCCTATATGGCATTGCCGGCAGGCGTGCTTGCCATACCGGCGCCAGGCTTTGCCATCGCGACATTCTGCGGCGCATTGATCTGGAATACGCCGTTTCTGGTATCGGGTTATTTGTTGCGTCAACAGATATTGGCGCCAGATACAGCAGCGCCTGCCGCTATCGCAGCAATCATCTTGGTTAATCTTCTGGTGCTTGCGCTGCTTCGACTTTGCCGGCCAAGCCGCAGCGCGGCTTAGCCGGTTATCGCGCTTGCGGTCGGCTATACGGTCAGAACGGCGTATATGACGCCGCCGTTTTCGCCGCGTGTCAGAGAAACATCGGCGATCGGGTGCTTGACCTTGTCGATGATCGACTGGACATCCTCATCCGTTCGCCAGATCAGCGGCCAGTTCATGAAAGTTTCCATGTAACCTTCGACACCGATATCCTTGGCGAAGTTTGCAAGCAGGAACTTGCCGCCGGGCTTCAGCATCTGCAGGCAGCGCTCCGTCAGACGCACGGCTACGCTTTCGGCCAGATAATCGTAAAGGCCGGCTGCATAGATGAAGTCGAACGTGCCGAGCTTCTGCGCGCGTCCCAAAATGGTGCGAACGGAGCCGTTGATTGCTTCGATGCAGCTGCCATGGAAGGCCGAGGCCACCGTCCCGACGCTGACCGGATCCTGATCAAGTGCGACCCAGCGCTTGAGCCTGCCGCTCTGCAGAGCTTGGGAGAGCTCGGCTTCGCGAAGATGGCCGGCCGCGATTGCCAGGACTTCGGCGCCATCCGTCGCCTCCGCCACCGCATCGACATGGGCTGCCAGGATCTCGCGCCTTTCGCGCACGGCGACGGCGGATGCTGCACGCCGGGTGAAATCGTAAACTTCTGCGCCCAGCGCCGAAGCTTCCGCCACCTGTGCGGCAACGGCTGGATGTTCATAGATGAAATCCAGCAGATAGGCGTCCCCGCTATAGCCGCGCGGCTTTTCGAAAGACCATCGCGTCAGAGGGTCCTGCAGCAGGTAGGACGACACGGGGTGCCCCTGCGCCACCGAGGCCAGATGCGCCCAGGTCAGGGGTGTCGTCTTATTTTTCAGCGCCTGCAGACGCTCCGTCAAGGCTTTCATGGTGCCTGGAACGGGCGCGTTTGCTTCGAACGCCTGTTGCGTGAGGGAGAGAATGAGGGCGAGTTCGGCCTCGCCCTCCTTTATTTGGTCGGTTGCAATGTTGTTACCGGACGATCTCGTATGTTCCGAGATGGACTGAGTGGTAACGAGGCTGAAGCCATCTAGAGCGGTTTGAAATTGTTTCAATTTTAAATCATTCCGTGAACACTCCGCAAACCATATCTCAGATAAAAATTGAGCGCTATGGTTTTGTTAATGTCGCTGCGTCAACGCTGTCGTTATCAAACGGATCAAATTGGCCGCCGTGGTGAAGCGAGCGATTGGTTCATTCGAGCGACGCAAAGGTAACGCGGTGGACATGAAGTCTCGGCTAACTCGGGTGATGATGAGCATGCGTCAATTGTCGGGAGGAAGCGAACTTGGCCGGAGCGCTGCTCTGGGCACGGATCATCCCGATGAGCTGCGTGTGCTCTACAAAGCCTATAGCAATGATGCGCGGCGCGCCCTGGCTCGCAGCGGTCTGTGGCTTGCCGTGCCCGTCTATGTCCTTTTCCTCATCACGGATCTGGTCTTCATTCCGGATGTCTCGCATGTGACGATCCCTGCACGGTTTCTGATCGGCGGGTTTTCGCTTCTGGTGCTGGAAATCCAGTTTTCCCGCCTGCGTCGTGCCGGCGAGCTGGAGGCGACCTGTGCGGCGGCTGTCGTTCTCGGATATGTCGTGTGGCTGCTGCCGGCATTGCAGACGACGAATGCGGAGGCATTCTCTTATTATGCCGCGTTCGGTGCCATCTTCATGATGGGCGTTAACTTGTTCTTCAGTCTCGAGTTCGGTCTTGCACTTGCCTCGTCGGGGCTGATCTTTGCCTTCTTCCTGCTATCGCTGACGGAATTTCACTACAGCGCCGCCTATTGCCTGGCTTTTACGACCTTCTATCTCTGCTGCTTCGTGTTCACCTCCTATGTGAACTGGAAATTGAACAAGGAACGTTTCAACGTCTTCCTCAATGCGCGAGAAGCGGAATTGCAGCAGCAGCAGGCAACGGAGCGCGGCGAGGCGCTTCTGCGGCTTTCCATTACCGATTCCCTGACTGGAATGGAAAATAGGAGAGCCGCCGATATAAGGCTGAAACAGTTTTGGGATCGTTGGCGCGAAAAGCGCGCTCCTTTTGCCATTCTTCTGGTCGATGTCGACTTCTTCAAGAAGTACAATGACTACTATGGCCATCAGGAGGGCGATCACTGTCTCGTCACGGTTGCCAACGCGCTGTCGAATATCGTCGCTCCACTAGGGGCGACGGTCGGGCGTTATGGCGGCGAGGAATTCATCGTTATTCTCGATCTGGAGAGCAGCTCGGATGCGCTGGCGCTGGCGGAGGCGATCTGCCAGGGGATCGAAGCTCTCGATATCGTTCACGCGCAGCGCCTGGACGGTTTCCGGCATGTCACTGTCAGTGTCGGCGCGACCATTACCAGAGATCTCGCTGGTGCAAAGCTGGAGAATGTGATCAATGAGGCCGACCGCGCGCTCTATTCCGCGAAGGCGAGCGGCCGCAATTGCGCGCGGATCTTCGACCCGAACGAGCTGCCCGGCGGCGACGCAAGCGAGAACATCGCGGCCATCCTGAAGATCGCCATTCAGCAAAATCTCGTTTCGCTGGTCTATCAACCGATTCAATATCTCAGGACCGGAGAGATCGGAGCTTATGAGGCTCTGATGCGTCTGCAGCTGCTCGATGGGTCGAATTCTTCGCCGGCTGTCTTTATTCCTGTCGCCGAGCGTACGGGTGCCATCATCGAGCTCGGTTACTGGGCAATCAGAAGAGCATGCTGCGATTTGCTCACCCGGGACATTGTCGACACCGTCAGCATCAATGTTTCCCCGATCCAGCTGCGGGCCCCAGGCTTCGCTGCGCAGGTCGCAGCCATTCTGGCGGAAACGGGCGTCTCCGGCCATAGGGTTGCGTTCGAAATCACCGAGGGCGTCGACATGGAGATACGCCCGGATGTGCTCGACAGCATCCAGGATCTGAAGAAGCTCGGCATCAAATTCTGGCTGGATGATTTCGGCACAGGCTTTGCCGGGTTGTCATGGCTTCGCCTGATGGAGTTCGAAACCGTCAAGATCGACAAATCCTTCCTGCATGATGCGGCAAACAACGACGGCGCCAAGATTCTGCTCGAGGATATTATCGGCCTGGTGCGCAATCGCGGTCACCGCATCCTGGTCGAAGGCGTGGAAGACGAAGAGCAGCTCAATCTTGTCAAATCCTTTGGCATCGACGCCGTTCAGGGATACCATATCGGCCGACCGGCACCGGCGCTCAAGCATCCGATTGCAATGATGAATGCCGGCCACCGCCGTCTGCAGGCGACTGCCTGAGAAACCGGCTGTCACCCAGCCGAGGGTAATGAGAATGGCAAGCACCGACCTTTCCGAGATCTATCGAGGGTACATTGCCTGTCTCAACGGGCAGGATTGGCCGAGCCTGCGCAAATTCGTCCATGAAGACGTATGGTATAATGGCGCCCATGTGGGGTTGTCGGGCTATCGGCAAATGCTCGAAGGTGATTTTCGCGCCATCCCCGATCTTCATTTCGATATCGCTCTGCTCATCTGCGAGCCGCCGCGTGTCGCATGTCGCCTGCAATTTGATTGCAGACCGACGGGGCTGTTGTTCGGCATGGCGGTGAACGGCAGAAGGGTCCAATTCGCTGAGAACGTCTTTTATGAGTTTCTGGATGGACGAATTCGGCACGTCTGGTCAATCATCGACAAGGCCGCCATCGCAGCCCAACTCTGACAATCACCGCCACTAATGATGCTATTCGTGCCCAAGGCGCAGTGCCATGAACCCAGCCGCAAAAGCGGCGAGGCCGCTTGCGATAATCGGGCCGGAATAGCTGCCGGTATGGTCGAAAATAAAACCGGCTGCCGTCGGCCCGATCAAGGCTGCGATACCGACCGCCGTATAGAGATACCCGATGACGGCGCCGATGTTGCGCGTCCCGAACAGATCGGCCGCCACAGCGGGATAAAGGCCGACGCAGCCGCCATAGCTCATGCCGAACGTCAGTGCGAACAACGCCAGCTGGATCATGCCTGATGCCAATGCCCAGAGAGCAAAGGACGCGGCTACGGCAAATGTCAGAGACGCCAATAGCCGGCGCCGGCCGAAGCGATCGCCGAGCCCGGCCAGGAAAAAGCGCCCGACCACGTTGCCGACGCCAATAAGGCCAACAAGAGTGGTTCCGTCTTGCAGCGAGAGACCCATGTCCTGGGCTGCCGCAACGATATGGACATAGGGAATGAAGGTGCAAAACGACGACAGAACAAGCACGGCATAGAAAAGATAGAACCGTCCGTCCCGCCATATGGCAGCATTTACATGCTTGTCCGCTCGACTCCGGGATGGATCCGGATTGTCACGCCTTTTGCGGATGAGCATTGCGGTCGGCAATCCGAACACGGCAAATAGACACGCAAGCGCGATGAAGCAGCCTCGCCAGCCAATGAAGGGGAGCGCCTGGCCGATCGCAAAGGGCAGCACCAGGGTGCCAAGGCCAATTCCAGCGGTCGCGACGCCGGATGCCTGGCTGCGTCTGCGGATAAACCAGGATTGTACGGCGCCAAGGGCTGGAACGTAGGAGAGGCCGATCCCCAGGCCAACGCCGAAGCCGTACCAGATATAGAGCGACACGAGAGATCCGGCGCGGCTGGCGCCGATATAGCCGAGAATCATGGCAGCAAGCCCCAGAAGAACCAAGCTGCGCGGCGACCATCTGTCGGCGAGCGGCCCGGCAATCGCGCCCAGGGAATAGAAGAGGAATGCGGAGATGGAGAAGACGAGGGCAATCTCGCCGCGAGAGGCGCTAAACTCCGCGGCAAGTCCCGGCAAGGTGGCGGAGAAGGAATAGGCGGCTCCGAAGGTCACGGCCGTCAGCACATGGGTCGCGGCGACGACCTTCCATCCCTCCCGCGTATCGGCTTCTTCGTGGTCACGCGAAAGGGCAAGGTCGGACATCGGTGCGCTCGGTCAAATCATATTGCCGGCCAATATGGACTAGGAGGCAGCATAGGAAAAATGAATAGCGTTGATGTGTTTTATTGATTCTCCTGATCCATCTCACGGCTGATGGTCGGCCTATTCGCGAATTGCCTGCGAGGAGGAGGCCAGATCTGTTTCGATGAAAATGCAGGATCTGTCGGCGGCCTGCAGCACCGTGTCGGCGATGCTTCCGTAGGAAAGGCTACCACTGGCTCTTTTGCTTACGCCGAGCACGATCAGATTATATCCGCCGCTGCGCGCATGCCGCAAGATCGAGAGCTCCGGCGAAGGTCCTTGCTGAACGACCTTTTCGATCTGTACGCCATAATAATCTGCAATGGCGCCGACCTTATTCAAAATATCCCGATGGTCGTTGCCTCGGTCGCTAATACGCGGAATAGCGCCGGCGCGGCGCGGCTCGACGATTAATAACAGCGCGCAATGGGCGTTTGCCGCCTTTGCGATCGCGAGCCCGAATTCGGCGGCGCGGATGGAGCGCTCGGTGCCACTGACGGGAAGCAGTATCCGCAGATCTCCCGGATGCTTTGGAAGCGGGCCGCGTGCCGTGATGATCGCCGGAGTTCCCTGGAACGCCGATGTCATGACCTGCAGCGACGGGCCGAAGCGACCATCGTCTCCCAAGGAGGGTTCGATGCCCGCCAGGAGAAGATCGTGGCCTGTATCGGAGACGTCTTCGAGTACGGTTTCGAGCTTGTCGCTCTTTTCTCGGATTGTCACATGGATATCGCCTTCGCCAGCCAGGTTCTGCTCCGGTGGCGCCGACGCAAGCAGATCAGTGGCGTATTGGCGCAGATCTTCGGCGATTGCCTTGGCGTGCGACGCTGGATGCAAGGCTCCCATAGCACCGGGCGTGTCTGGAGTTTCATCGGCTCCGCGCGCATCCATCACCGTGACGGGCATCTTGCGCGTCACCGCGAAGAAAGCGGCTATCCAGGTTGCCAGGCGGCTGCTTTGCGAACCGTCGACAGCCAGCAGGATGCGCTCAAAATTTCCGAGGAAGCTCTCGCTTTCGAACTGTTCGCGCTCCAGACGATTGCGCTCCTCCTCACGCAGTGGCAGGCGGGCAAGCGCCCACCGAAGCGTCGGCGGCATCGCCATGGTGGTGATGACGGCCATGGCGACGATGACGGAAAAGAGTTTTTCGTCCAGCACGCCGACCGACAGGCCTATGGTTGCGACGATCACCTCCGTCGATCCGCGTGCATTCATGCCGCAGCCGAGCGCCAGGGCCTCCGATGCCGAATAGCCGCCGAACCTGGCGGCGGCAAAAGCGCCTCCGAACTTGCCGATACTTGCTATGATCACGACAGCAGCCGTCAGCAGCAGGATGGAAGGATCGGCAAGTACGGTGAGATCGGTCTGCAGACCGGTCAGTCCAAAAAAGACTGGCATGAACAGAGCCGTCGTCAAAGCCCGAAGCTGCACATCGATCTGACGTGTGAGAATAGGCGATTCACCGACCAGAATGCCGGCGACGAAAGCGCCGAGCACGGTATGGACCCCGATGAAATTGGTGATGATCGCCATCGTGCCCATGATTGCGACGATGGCGCTGAGCACGGGCAGGTCGCTACGGAAATTGTCGTTGGTCCAGCGGATGATTTCGAAGACCGCCCGTCTGCCGACGGTGAAGCTGACGGCCATGAAGGCCAATGTGCCGACGACGCTGGTCGCGAGCGTCGTCAGATCGACCGTGCCTTTTTCGGCCAAGCCGAACGTTATGGCAATGATGACCCATCCGATCGTGTCATCGATGATGGCGGAGGCGACGATGAGTTGGCCGATGTTCCGGCGCATGAAGTCCATCTCGCGAACCACGGAAGCGACGATCTTCACCGAGGAGATGGAAAGCGCAGTGCCAAGGAAGAGGGAGGTGACCAGCCGTTTTTGAGGATCGGGAAGCAAGGCGTCGGGAATGAGTTCGCCCAAGGCAAATCCCGCAGCAAACGGGATGACGATACCGGTCAGCGAGACGCCGGCCGCAGATTTGCGCAAGCGTTTTGCAAGACCCAGATCGGTTTCCATGCCGGCAAGCAGCAGGAGAAAGAGAATGCCGAGCTGGCCGATCGCGTCGGTCATGCTCTTTTGTGCGCCGTCTGAAGGAAAAAGGCTCGCTTGTGCATGCGGGAAGATCAGGCCGAAAAGGGAGGGGCCGAGAATGATGCCGGCGATGATCTGGCCCATGATCGATGGCTGGCCGATGCGCACCATCAATTCGCCGAGCAGCCTGCCCGATACGACAAGCAGAATGATCTGGACCAGAAACAGCCCTTCCGAAGGGTGGCTGGCTTTCTGTCCCTCGGCAGCGAAGGCGGATTGCGTAATCGACAGCAATACGGTGATGGCAATGAGAATGATAAGGGCGCTTGGCGGAAATGCTTTTAAGACGTTCTGGCGTGACGGCATGGACTGATCCCACTGAGCAGCAGGAAAACGCGCCAAAGCCTTTGCCGTTCCAGATCATCGCTGATCGCCGCCGTCGCGGGCTAATATCGCGCACTCAGCAGCGGGCATGGTCCGCCGCGCATCGGGCCGCGAACCATGGGCTGGTCGGAACGATCAGACCCGTTCCAGCGCTATGGCAATTCCCTGGCCGACGCCGATGCACATGGTGGAAAGCGAATAGCGCCCGCCGGTTTCCTTGAGCTCCAGGGCAGCCGTGCCGGCGATGCGCGCGCCCGACATGCCAAGCGGATGGCCAAGCGCAATGGCGCCGCCATTGCGGTTGACGCGCGCGTCGTCATCGGCGATGCCGAGTTCGCGCAGCACAGCAAGCCCTTGCGAGGCGAAGGCTTCGTTCAATTCGATGACGTCGAACTGTTCCTGGCGCATGCCGAGGCGGGCCATCAGCTTGCGCGAAGCCGGTACGGGGCCGATGCCCATGATACGCGGAGGGACACCGGCGGCCGCCCCACCAAGGATGCGAGCAATCGGCGTAAGGCCATATTTTTTAGCTGCTGCTTCAGACGCAATGATGAGCGCGGCCGCGCCGTCATTGACGCCAGAGGCGTTGCCGGCCGTCACCGTGCCGCCTTCCTTCTTGAAGGGCGTGCCGAGCTTGGCGAGCGCTTCCATCGAGGTTGCGCGCGGATGCTCGTCCTTGCCGACGATCACGGGCTCGCCCTTGCGCTGCGGGATCGTCACCGGTGCGATTTCCTTGGCGAGGCGGCCGTTTTCCTGGGCAGCGGCAGCCTTTGCCTGCGAGCGAACGGCAAAGGCGTCCTGATCTTCGCGGCTGACCTTGTAATCTTCCGCGACGTTCTCGCCGGTTTCCGGCATGGAGTCGACGCCATACTGCTTCTTCATGACAGGATTGATGAAGCGCCAGCCGATGGTGGTGTCGTAGATCTCGGCATTGCGCGAAAAGGCGCTTTCGGCCTTGGGAATGACGAAGGGCGCGCGCGACATGCTCTCAACGCCGCCGGCGATCATGATGTCAGCCTCGCCGGCGCGGATGGCGCGGGCAGCCGCGATGACGGCATCCATGCCCGAGCCGCAAAGCCGGTTGATCGTCGTGCCGGGCACCGAAATCGGCAGGCCGGACAGCAGGCTTGCCATGCGCGCGACGTTGCGATTGTCCTCGCCCGCCTGGTTGGCGCATCCATAGATCACGTCGTCGATGGCTTCCCAATCGACCGAGCCGTTGCGCTCGATCAGCGACTTCAGCGGCACGGCACCGAGATCATCGGCACGAACCGAGGAGAGCGACCCGCCAAAGCGGCCGATCGGCGTGCGGATATAGTCACAGATGAAGGCTTCGGTCATGGTCTTCTCCCAACGGCATGTTGCGCAAAAGCGGCTTGCGAAATATTATAAGCTTAAAGCATCGCGCGCGAGTCTGAAAGGTCGTAACGGGCTTCAGAGCTTCGGCACGATGAGGTCGGCAACGGGGCGATCGATATGGAGCGGCGCGCCGGTCATCGCCTGCAGCTCGTCCATAGTCATCGCAGCGAGCTTTTCACGGACGACGAAACCTTGCTTGCCAATGTCGATGATCGCATGGCTCGTATAGATGCGGGTGATGCAGCCGACGCCGGTCAGAGGAAAGGTGCAGGCCTCCACCAGTTTCGGCTTGCCGTCCTTCGTTACATGTTCGGTGATGACGAAAACCTGCTTGGCGCCATGGACCAGATCCATGGCCCCGCCGACGGCAGGCACACCTTTGGAGCCGACGCGCCAATTGGCGAGGTCGCCATTCTGCGCCACCTGATAGGCGCCAAGGATCGCGACATCCAGATGGCCGCCGCGCACCATGGCGAAGCTATCGGCGTGATGGAAGAAGGAGGCGCCGGGCTTTAGCGTGACGGCCTTCTTGCCGGCGTTGATCAGATCCCAATCTTCTTCGCCTTCCGCCGGCGGCTCGCCGAAATTCAGGATGCCGTTTTCAGTGTGGAAGATCGCCTGACGGCCTGGGGGCTGGTAGCGGGCGACCATTTCCGGAAAACCGATACCGAGATTAACATAGGCGCCATCTTCGATATCCTGAGCTGCGCGCCAGGCGATCTGGGCGTTGGAGAGCTTGATGTCTTCGCGTGTGTCGATGGTCATACGTAGGCCACTCCGGCTCGAATGAGATTTTCTTCCTGCTGCGGATCGGCGACTTCCACGACACCGTTGACAAAGATGCCGGGGGTAACGATGCGCTCCGGATCGAGCTCGCCCGCGGCAACGATTTTCGAGACTTGCGCGATCGTCTTGGCCGCGGCCATGCACATCAGCGGATTGAAGTTGCGGCCAGCCTTGTTGTAGATGAGATTGCCCTGCACATCGCCGACTTCAGCTTTGACAATGGCGAAATCGGCCTTGAGCCAGCGCTCCTGAACATAGTGGCGGCCGTCGAACTCGGCGATGACCTTGCCGTTGGCAAGCTCGGTGCCATAGGCAGTCGGGGTGTAAAAGGCTGGAATGCCGGCGCCGCCGGCGCGGATGCGTTCGGCAAGAGTCCCCTGAGGCACCAGCTCCAGCTCGATTTCTCCGGCCAGATAGCGGTCCGTGAAGGCGCGTGGATCGGATGAACGCGGGAAGGAGCAGATCATCTTCCTGACCATGCCCGCGTCGATCATCGCAGCGATGCCGATACGCCCGTTGCCGGCATTGTTGTTGATGACGGTCAGGTTCTTCGAGCCTTTGTCGATCAGCGCATGGATGAGTTCGATCGGCACGCCGGAGCCGCCAAAGCCGCCGATCATGACGGTCGCGCCATCGCCGATGTCGGAGACGGCGGCTGCCGTGCTCGCGATTGTCTTGTCCATGCCGAAACTCCCACTTGCCATTGCGGGCGGATTGAGACGACCCGTCCTCTTCCTTTCGAATAGATCAGCATGGTCTGGACGGCAATCATTTTGTGCGTTATTTGATTTTTGTTCATATATCGCACAAAATGAGTGAGAGATCGGAGGCTGATATGCGCGAAACGGATTTCGTCAGCGGCTTTGCCAAGGGATTGAAAGTCATCGAAGCCTTCGGCGAGACGCAGCAGCGTCTGACGATTGCCGAGGCATCGAAGCTGACCGGCCTCGATCGCGCCACGGTGCGCCGTTCGTTGCTGACGCTCTCCGAACTCGGTTATGCCGTCTATGACGGCAAGTTCTTCACGCTGACGCCGAAGATCTTGAGGCTCGGCCATGCCTATCTGGCCGCGACGCCGCTGCCGACCATCATCCAGCCGCATCTCGATCAGCTTGCCGAGCGCGCCGGGCAGAATGCTTCAGCCTCGGTTCTCGACGGCACGGAGGTCGTCTACATTGCCCGCGCCTCGCAGCGCCGGGTGATGTCGATCAACCTGACGCCGGGCAGCCGGCTTCCGGCCTTCTGCGCTTCGATGGGCCGCGTCCTGCTTGCCGCCTTGCCGGAAAGCGAGGCGCGTGCGGTGCTGGAGCGGAGTGACCTTAAGGCGAATACTCCGAATACAAAGACCGATCCTGAGGAGCTGATAGCCGAGTTCCGCCGGGTGAGGGAGCAGGGCTATGCCGTCATCGATCAGGAACTGGAAATCGGCCTTTGCTCGATTGCCGTGCCGGTGGAAAACGATCGCGGTCAGACGGTGGCGGCGATCAATATCGGTGCTCCGGCTGCTTACGTCGCGGCTTCCGACATGGCCGAGCGCTTTCTGCCGCTGCTGAAGGAAACGCAGAAGGCTTTGCGGCTGGTGCTGCCGTAACCATCACATTCCCAGCCTCACCCGCTCCTTGAGCCGCCAGGTGCGCGGCGTCTGGCCCGTCTGCTTCATGAAGAAGCGGGAGAAATAGGCGGGGTCGGCAAAGCCGAGGCGATAGCTGATTTCCTGGACGGTCGCGAAGGTGAAGACCAGTTCGCGCTTGGCCTCATCCAGCAGCTTGCGTGTAATGAGCTCATGCGCGCCGCGTCCGGTTTTGCTGCGGACGATGCGGCTGAGATGGGCCGGCGAGATGCCGAGGCTCTCGGCATAGAAGGCGGCCGGCTTGTGCGAACGGAAGTGGCGCTGGATGAGACCCTGCAGCATCTCCATGCGGCGCTCGTTCTCGTCGCTGAGCGTCGATCCTTCATCGGCCTTTTGAGCTATGCGCGCCGTCAGTAGCAAGGCCGAGGTCAGATAGGCATCGAGTAGATCGTTGCGGCCGTTACGATGGCTGGCAAATTCTTCGCCCAGGCGTTTTAGCGTCTTGGCGACATACGCCGCGTCTTCGTTTTGAGTGTCGAGCAAAGTCAGATGCGGCTCGGCAAGCCATGTTCCGAGCCGGCTGCGATCGCCCGGGGATGCCTTCAGATGCGAGATCAACACCGTGATGACGAAGCCGTCTATATCTCGCGAAAATCGGAATCCGTGATTGAGCCGTGGCGGAACGGTAATGACGGTGGGTGGCGTGATGGGATGGGGAGTTCCGTCAAAGATGGCGTCACCGGAACCGGCATCGATGTACAAGATTTGAAAGAAGCTCTCGTGCCGGTGCGCACGGATTTCCCAGTGATGGAGACTGCTGCGAGAGGGAATTGTCTCGCAATGCAGCCAGAAATCCGGCTTCCGGCCGGTATTTTCGCCATAAAGCTCGTAGGTCGGCACGGTCTTCATCGCGGCTCTCCTCCCTTGCCATGCTCGATTTGTGCAATTTCATGACCGAAATGTCCATTGCGGACTTGCCTCGCGCCGAAGAGACTTGAAGCAAGAAATACGCATGGGAGGAGACGATGCGCACTCAAGTCGCCATTATCGGTTCGGGGCCGTCCGGGCTGCTGCTCGGCCAGCTGCTGACGGAGGCCGGTATCGACAACGTCATTCTCGATCGCGTCGGCAAGGATTACATTCTCGGCCGCGTCCGCGCCGGCGTTCTTGAAGAAGGCACCGTCCGGTTGCTGGATCAGGCGAAGGCAAGCGCACGTTTGCATGCCGAGGGCTTGCCACATGACGGCTTCTCGCTTGCCTTCGACGGCCGCGATCATCGCATCGACCTTCATGGTCTCACCGGGGGCAAGCGAGTCGTCATTTACGGTCAGACGGAGATGACCCGCGATCTGATGGCCCGCCGCGAGGAAAGCGGTGCTCCAACCATCTACAGCACCGCCAACGTCCAACCGCATGGCTTCGATGGCGATACGCCCTATCTGACTTACGAGAAGGACGGCATTTCGCATCGCATCGATTGCGATTTCATCGCCGGCTGCGACGGCTTTCACGGCGTCAGCCGCAAATCGGTTCCGCAAAAGGCGATCCGCAGCTTCGAGAAGGTCTATCCCTTCGGCTGGCTTGGCGTGCTGGCGGAGGTGGCACCCGTCAATCACGAGCTGATCTATGCCAACCATCCCCGTGGTTTCGCTCTATGCTCCATGCGATCGATGACACGCAGCCGCTATTACATTCAGTGTCCGCTCGACGAGAAGGTCGAGGACTGGAGCGACGATCGCTTCTGGGATGAGTTGCGCTGCCGCCTGCCGGCCCATCATGCCGAGGCTCTGATCACCGCACCATCCTTCGAAAAATCGATCGCGCCGCTGCGCTCCTTCGTCGCCGAACCCATGTGCTTCGGCCGTCTCTTCCTTGTCGGCGACGCCGCTCACATCGTGCCGCCGACCGGAGCCAAGGGGCTCAATCTGGCGGCCAGCGACGTGCACTATCTATTTTCGGGCCTTGCCGAGCATTATCAGGATCGCTCAAATGCCGGATTGGAAGCCTATTCCGCCCGCGCGCTCGCTCGCGTCTGGAAGGCGGTACGCTTTTCCTGGTGGATGACGACGATGATGCATCGTTTCCCCGATACCAGCGATTTCGACCAGAAGATCCAGGAAGCCGAGCTCGATTATCTCACCCATTCGCGCGCCGCATCGACCGCGCTCGCTGAGAATTATGTGGGCCTGCCGTTTTGAAGCGGGGCAATCGCATATGGATAGGCAAGCCCCTCATCCGTCCTCTCACAGTTCGCTTCGCTCAACTGTTCGAGTCCACCTTCTCCCCGCACGCGGGGCGAAGGGGTTTGGCACTGTCGCCCCCTCTCTCCGTCAAAACGGGGAGAGGGCTGGGGTGAGGGGCATTTCCAGTTTTCTAAGCCGCCTCAAAACTTCTTGGCGACCTCGCTTGCCGCTTCCCGGATTGTCTGCATCAGGATCGACAGGGGCAGGCTTGGAATGGCGTCGGTGCGCATGGTCAAGCCGACCGGTCCTTTCGTCTCGCTGGTATCGATCGGCAGAAGCGCCAGCAGGCCATCATCGACATCCCCGGCAACGACGCCGGCTGAGATGATCCAGATGGCGTCGCTCGATCGCACGAAGGCGCGGCCGAAGGAATCGGAGACGGTTTCGATCTGGTTGGGCAGTCCGCCGGCGCCGTTGGCGATCAGAAAGCTCTCGACGAAAGGGCGGATGATCGAGCCGCGCGTCGGCATCAGGATCGTGTAGCGGTTGAGATCGGAAAACAGCGATTGCTGGGCGGAAAGCAGCGGATGGCCGGCCCGGACGGCGAAGACGACCTGTTCGGAGTAGAGATGCTCGAAGGAAAAGCCGGTCATCTTGTCGGGGCTTGCCAATCGGCCGACGACGAGGTCGAGATCGCCGATCCGCAACTGCTCCAGAAGCACCGCGTTTTCGCCTGTCACGATCTTGATGCGGCTCCAGGTCTCCTCCTTGAGAAACAGGTCCATCGCTCGCGGCATGATGCGTGTCGAGACCGTCGGCAGCGCACCGACGCGGATCGGCGGCGCTTCACCGGAACGCTCCTGTGAGACAGAATCGAGGCCCTGGCGAAGTGCCGTCAGAGCGGCGCCGGCATGGCGGAGAAAAACTTCGCCGTAGCGGGTGATGCGGATGCCACGCCCGTCGCGCTCGAAGACGGCGACACCAAGTGCCTCTTCCAGCTCGCGGATCGTCTTCGTCACTGCCGGCTGGCTGATATTCAACAGGCCAGCCGCCTTGATCACGCTTTTCTGGCGCGCAACCTCGACAAAAGTCTGCAGATGGCGGAACTTGATGCGTGCGTCGAGCATGCTCACTCATAACCCTGGAGTTATCGTAGAGCAAAGAAATATCATTTTACCTAACCGGATTATACATCCAATCTCGCGTCCGAGGAGATTTCCAGTGCAGTTTGCCCGCATTAACGACGTCACGATCCACTATCAGATCATCGGCGGTCCAGCCGACAAGCCGGTGCTTGTCTTTGCCAATTCGCTCGGCACCGATTTCCGGATCTGGCGGGATGTGATCGTGCGGCTCGCCGGCGATTTCGCCATCGTGCTCTACGACAAGCGCGGCCATGGGCTCTCCGATCTCGGTCAGATGCCCTATTCCATCGAGGATCACGCCACCGACCTTGCCGGCCTGCTCGATTTCCTCTCCGTCAAGAATGCCATTATCTGCGGGCTGTCGGTCGGCGGGCTGGTCGCGCAGTCGCTCTATCAGCGGCGCCCGGATCTGGTGAGAGCGCTGATCCTCTGCGATACCGCTCACAAGATCGGCACGGCCGACAGCTGGAATGCCCGCATCGCGCAGGTCGAGGCACATGGCATTGAATCCATCGTCGATTCCATCATGGAACGCTGGTTCACGCCGGCCTTTCGTCGTCCGGAAAACATCGCCTTCGCCGGCTATTGCAACATGCTGATCCGCCAGCCGGTCGCAGGTTACGTCGCCACTTGTGCTGCCCTTCGCGATGCCGATCTGACCGAAGCCGCGGCCAAGATCGCCGTGCCCACCATCTGCATCGTCGGTGATCAAGATGGCTCGACCCCGCCGGAACTGGTGCTGTCGACGGCAAAGCTCATTCCGAATGCGCGTTATGAAGTGATCAAGGACGCCGGCCATATTCCCTGCGTCGAACAACCCGAGGCGTTGACCGAAGTCATCCGTGCCTTCATCGACGTCGTCCTGCGTGGAGAATAAGCCTGATGAATGACCCTACCGCGCCGTCCGAGCGTTATCTACAGGGCATGGCGACGCGTCGCGCCGTGCTCGGCGACAGCCATGTCGATCGGGCCCAGCAGGGGTCGACCGATTTCGATCAACCGTTCCAGGAATTGATCACCGAAGCGGCCTGGGGGCACGTCTGGTCGCGCCCGACTCTCAGTCGGCGGGAGCGCTCGATCGTGACGATCGCGCTTCTGGCAGCGCTCGGTCAGGATGATGAGGTCGCCATGCATGTGCGCGCCACGCGCAACACCGGCGCGACGCGCGACGATATTTGCGAGGCGCTCCTGCATGTGGCGATCTATGCGGGCGTGCCGGCCGCAAACCACGCGATCAAGATAGCGAAGCAGGTTTTCGAACAGATGGACGCCGAACAAGCGGCATGAAACGAGGCAGACATGTCCGATAGAAGCAACAGCAAGCCCGAAACGGGCGCATTTTTTGCGCGGGATCGCGCTTGGCATCCGCCGGCCTTCGCGCCGGGATACAAGACCTCCGTTTTGCGCTCTCCACAGCGCGCCTTGCTCTCGCTCGACGGGACGATTTCGGAGATCACCGGACCGGTCTTTGGCCATTCCATACTGAACGAGCTCGACAACGACCTGATCCATAACTTCGCCAGGCCTGGCGAGAGCGCTATCGGCGAGCGGATCATTGTTCATGGTCGCGTGCTCGACGAGCGCGGCCGGCCAGTTCCGGGCGTCTTGCTTGAATTCTGGCAGGCCAATGCCGGCGGGCGCTATCGCCACAAGAAGGAAACCTATCTCGCCGCCATCGATCCGAATTTCGGGGGCTGCGGCCGCGCCATTACCGATGGGGAAGGGGGCTACGCCTTCCGCACCATCCGCCCCGGTGCCTATCCCTGGCCGAACGGCGTCAACGATTGGCGGCCGGCACATATCCACTTCTCCGTTTTCGGCCATGGCTTTGCGCAGCGGCTGATCACGCAAATGTATTTCGAGGGCGACCCGATGATCTGGAAGTGTCCGATCGTCGGAACGATCCCCGACAAACAGGCGATCGAACAGCTGATCGCGCCGCTCGATTGGGGCAACACGATCCCGATGGATGCCCGTGCCTATAAATTCGATATCGTGTTGCGCGGTCGCCGTTCGACCCTGTTCGAAAACCGACTGGAGGGCAATTGATGGTACAGGATCTCGGCTATCTGAAGGAAACGCCGTCGCAGACGGCAGGCCCTTACGTCCACATCGGCCTGACACCGAATTACAGCGAAATCGGCGGCGTCTATGAGACCGATCTCGGCTCCGTCATGGTCAACGACAAGACGCTCGGCGAGCGCATCACGGTGACGGGCAGGGTATTGGACGGCGCGGGAGCGCCGGTCAAGGATGCTGTTCTCGAAATCTGGCAAGCCGATAGCGCCGGGCTTTACAACAGCCCGTCGGAGCTGCGCGGCACAGCCGATCCGAACTTTACCGGCTGGGGGCGTTGCCCGACCAATTCCACCGACGGCGTCTTCCGCTTCGAGACCATCAAGCCCGGTCGCGTTCCCTTCAAGGACGGCCGCAAGATGGCGCCGCACATCACCGTCTGGATCGTCGCACGCGGCATCAACATCGGCCTGCATACACGCATGTATTTTCCGGAAGAGACTGAGGCCAACGCTGAAGATCCCTTGCTCGCACGCATCGAACATAAGGATCGCCTCGCGACGCTGATTGCCACGAAGGAAGGCTCCGTCTACACCTTCGATATCCATTTGCAGGGCGACAAGGAAACGGTTTTCCTCGATATATAGGCCATGAGCGTTTCTCCCTTCGATCATCCATTCCTGTCCGGCCTCCTCGGCGACGAGGAGATTGCGGCGTATTTCTCGGCCAAGGCCGATATCCGCGCCATGCTCTCTTTCGAAGCGGCGCTTGCCCAGGTCGAGGGGCGGCATGGGCTGATCCCGCAGGAGGTGGCTGCGCATATCGCTAAGGTCTGCGCGGATTTCGAGCCCGATCTACAAAGCCTGCGGAGGGCAACGACATCGGATGGCGTTGTCGTGCCGGATCTTGTTCGGCAACTGCGCAAGGCGGTCGGAGAGGATGCCGGCAAACATGTCCATTTCGGCGCAACCAGCCAAGATGTCATCGATACCAGCCTGATGCTGCGGCTGAAGGCAGCGGCATTTATTCTGAGCAGCCGTCTCTTTGCGGTATCCTCCGCACTCACAAAACTGGATGAACGTTTCGGATCGAACCGGCTCATGGGCCGCACCCGGATGCAGGCGGCGATCGCAATCACCGTGTCCGATCGGCTGCGGGCGTGGCGGCATCCGCTCGATCAATATCGCGACCGGCTGACGCAGGAGAGTTTTCCGCTGCAGTTCGGTGGGGCTGCCGGCACGCTGGAAAAATTCGGCCCGCGGGCGGCCGAAATCAGGAGCTTGCTGGCGCAGGCGCTCGGCCTGACGGACGAGCCGCAATGGCAAAGCCAGAGAGGGCGCATTGCCGAACTGGCGGGGCTCCTGTCCATGATCTCGGGCAGCCTCGGCAAGATCGGCCAGGATGTTGCACTTCTGGCGCAGGCGGGCGAGGAGATCGAGCTTGCCGGCGGTGGCGGCTCCTCGGCTATGCCGCACAAGCAAAACCCGGTCGCCGCCGAAACGCTGGTCACGCTGGCCCGCTTCAATGCCGTCCAGCTTTCGGGCATTCATCAATCGCTGGTACACGAGCAGGAGCGCTCGGGGGCTGCCTGGACGTTGGAATGGCTGCTGCTGCCGCCCATGGTGGTGGCAACAGCCGCATCGTTGCGCCACGCGTTACAACTGGCTGGTTCGGTCAAGCGCTTGGGAACGACAGTCGAGTAAGATATTTGTCGCTATTCATAACTGGATTGATATGGAAGCAAGGTTTTATTTCATTTTACATTACCAATTCCCGTGAGAAGTTGGTGATGATCGAAATTTGAATGATCAAGGGCGGCATCAGAAACGGCTGCCGGGAGGAGAAAAAATGAAACGGTTTGTCTTGGCCGCCCTTGCGGCCGTTGCTCTTGGCAGCGCTGCCTATGCCGATACCATCAAGGTCGGCGTCATCGGTCCGTTTTCTGGCCCGTTCGCGCTGCAAGGCAAGAATTTCAAGGCAGGCATCGACGCCTATATGGCCGTGAATGGCAAGAAGGTCGGCAATGACGAGGTGGAAGTGATCTACCGCGACGTGCCGCAGGCCGATCCCGCCCAGTCGAAGGCGCTGGCCCAGGAACTCGTCGTCAAGGAGAAGGTCCAGTATCTCGCCGGCTTCTACTTTACCCCGGATGCGATGGCCGTGACGCCGATCCTCAAGCAGGCCAATGTGCCGATGGTGATCTTCAACGCCGCGACTTCGGCCATCGTCACCAAGAGCCCGCTTGTCGTGCGGACCTCCTTCACCACCTGGCAAACCTCGACGCCGATCGCCAAGGTTGCCTATGATGCCGGCGTCAAGAAGGTCATCTCCGTCGTCAGCGATTACGGTCCAGGCGTCGATGCTGAAAATGCCTTCAAGGCCGGTTTCGAGAAGCAGGGCGGCGAAGTGGTCCAGGCGATCCGCATGCCGCTGTCGACCAACGACTTCAGCCCCATCATGCAGCGCATCAAGGATTCCGGCGCCCAAGGCGTCTTCGCTTTCCTGCCGTCAGGCCCGACGACGCTCGGTTTCGTCAAGGCCTACAATGAGAATGGCCTGAAGTCCGCCGGCATCAAGCTTTTTGCACCCGGCGACCTCACGCAGGAATCCGATCTACCGGCACTTGGCGACGCCGCACTCGGCATGCAGACGACCTTCCACTATGCGATCGCGCATGACTCGCCCGAAAACAAGGCTTTCGTTGCCGCCGCCGACAAGGCGATCGGCAATCCGGCCGAGCTGACCTTCCCGGCCGTCGGTGCTTTCGACGGCATGCATGTCATCTACAAGATGATCGAGGCGACCGGCGGCAAGCAGGATGCGCAAAAGGCCGTCGACGCCGTAAAGGGTCTGTCCTGGGTCAGCCCGCGCGGCCCGGTGACCATCGATGCGGAAAGCCGGCATATCACGCAGAATATCTATCTGCGCGAAGTCGCCAAGGGCGGTGACGGCAAGTACTACAACAAGGAAATCCAGACCTTCGAGAAGCAGGGCGATCCAGGCCTTGCTGCCGCGAAGTAAGCGCTCCTGAAGCTCCAACCCCTGATCGGAAGCCTCCGGTCAGGGGTGTGACGACAGCGGCCGCGCAACAACAACCGGACCAGCAATTTCAATGCAAACCGTGCTCAGCATAGCAGTCGATGCCCTCGCTTACGGCATGGTGCTGTTCGTCATTTCCATCGGGCTTTCCGTCACTATGGGGTTGATGCGCGTCGTCAATCTGGCCCATGGCGCCTTTGCCATGATCGGCGGCTATATCGCCTCTTATGCCGCACATGATCTTGGTCTTGGCTATGCCGCCGCCGTATTGCTGGCCGTGGTCGGCACGGTCATCATCTCCATCCCGATCGAACGGCTGCTTTATCGGCGCATCTATGGTGCGCCTGAGTTGACGCAGGTTCTGATGACGATCGGCATCACCTTCTGCATCATCGGTATCGCCAACTACGTCTTCGGTCCGACCTTGAAGACCATTCCCTTGCCAGGCAGCCTGCAAGGCTCCGTCGACGTTGGCTTCCGTACCATTGGCACCCATCGCATCTTCGCGATCGTCTGCGGTCTCATCGTCGCTTTGGCTTTGTGGTATACGATCGAGAAGACCTCCTTCGGCGTGAAGTTGCGCGCTTCCGTCGATAACGCCGCAATGGCGGCGGCTCTCGGTGTCAGAACGGAAGTGGTCTACGCCGTCAGTTTCGCCGTTGCCGTTGGGCTTGCCGCCTTCGGCGGCGTGGTGGGTGCCGAACTGCTGCCGGTCGAACCCTACTATGCTCTGCGCTACATGGTGACCTTCTTGGTTGTCGTCTCCGTCGGCGGCGCGGGCTCGATTTCCGGCGCGCTGCTCGCCTGTCTCATCCTTGGCTGCATCGATACGACTGGCCGTTACCTTATGCCGGAATATGGGGAATTCTTCTTCTATCTGGCCGTCATCGCCATCATCTGCGTCTTCCCGCGCGGCTTTGCAGGGAGAATGAAGTAACATGGCTTTGACCCTTGAAAGAGAGGCCGCACCGATCGTGACCAGACATCGTACATTCGGGCAGGATCTGATCGCGGTAGCGGTCATCGTCCTGTTGGCTGCCGCCGGCTACCTGTTGTTTCCGGACAACCTCGCTCTTCTCACGCGGCTGATCGCGATCGCGCTTCTCGTGCTGTCGCTCGATCTTGTCACCGGCTATTGCGGCGTGGCGACCCTCGGCCATGCAGCGCTGTTCGGTGCCGGCGCCTACGCTGCCGGCATCGCATCCGCCCATTACGGCATCAACGACCCGCTGCTGATGACGCTTGCTGGCATTGCAGGCGGCGCACTTGCCGGATTGGTCTGCTCCATCGTCATTCTGAGAGCTCATGGTCTGCCACAGCTCGTGCTATCGATCGCGCTGATTTATCTCTTCCACGAATTCGCCAACAAGGCATCGAGCTGGACAGGCGGAAGCGACGGTCTGTCGGGCATTTCAGCCGATCCGTTGTTCGGTGTTTTCGAGTTCGATCTCTATGGGCACACGGCTTACCTCTACGGCGTGGCACTCCTGCTGATCGTGCTCGTGCTTTTGCGCTTTCTCGTTCGTTCGCCCTTCGGCATGCTCTGCCGCGGTATTCGGCAAGATCCCTTGCGCATCCGCGCCATGGGAGCCTCGCCCAAGGTAGCTCTCATCAAGATGTATGTCATTTCCGGTGCCGTTGCCGGCATCGGCGGCGCCTTGACCGCGATCTCGACGCAGGTCGTCGGCCTCGACAGCCTTTCTTTCACACAATCGGCCGAGGCGCTTGTCATGCTCGTGCTCGGCGGTACAGGTTCGCTGTTCGGTGCGCTCGTCGGCACGCTGATCTTCATGCTGTTCGAGGATTACGTCTCTGCCGCCAATCCCTTCCACTGGCTGACGATTGTCGGTGCGCTGTTGATCCTCGTCGTTCTCTTCGCGCCGAAGGGTATCTACGGTACGGCCGCCGCCTATGTTGCCCGTCGCCGGGAGGCGCGAGCATGAACGCGATTTTCGAGGTTAGCAATCTGAAGAAGGCGTTCGGCGGCCTGACGGTGACGAACAATGTCAGCCTATCGATGGCGCCGGGAGATCGTGTGGCTCTCATCGGCCCGAACGGCGCGGGCAAGACCAGTTTCGTCAATCTCGTCACGGGCAATCTGCAAGCGGATTCCGGCGAGGTCCGCATCGGCGGTCAGAGCGTCAACAAGGTCGATGCCATCGGCCGGGTCAGGCGCGGCCTCGTACGCTCGTTCCAGGTGACGCGGCTGTTTCAGGATATGACGCCGGCCGAGCATGTCGGCATGGCCGTGCTGCAGCGGACGGGTCGCTCCAGTCGCATGTTCGGCAATTTCCTCGCGATGCGCGATGTCATGGCCGAGACGGAGGAGCTGCTCGGCACACTTGGTCTCGCTTCTCTCGCGCATCGCAAGGTCAGCGAGATTGCTTACGGCCAACAGCGGCTCCTGGAAATTGCCGTTGCCATGGCCCTGAAGCCGAAGGTGCTTCTGCTCGACGAGCCTGCCGCCGGCGTGCCGCAAAGCGATACGGGCCGCATCGAACAGGCGCTGGCCGATCTGCCGGCAGATCTCGCCGTGCTGATGATCGAGCATGACATGGACCTCGTTTTCCGTTTTGCCAAGCGCGTGGTCGTGCTCGCCGCCGGCACGATCATATTCGATGGTTCGCCGAAAGACGTGACGCAGGACGCGCGGGTGCGCGAAGCCTATCTTGGGAGCTACGCCAATGCCGGCCACGCCGCTTGAAGTCGAAAACCTGTCGGCCGGCTATGGTCCGACGCGAGTGCTGGAAGGGGTTTCCTTTTCCGTGCCGGCCGGCGGCCGGCTTGCCGTGCTCGGCCGCAACGGCATGGGCAAGAGCACGCTGCTTGCCACGCTCGCCGGGCAGACCCGGCGCTATGATGGCCGCATCCGGCTGGGTTCGGCCGATATTGCCGGGCTGCCCAGTGCCAGACGCGCCCATCAGGGCCTCGGCTATGTGCCGCAGACGCGCGATGTCTTTCCGACGCTGACGGTGGAGGAAAATCTGTCCGTCGGGCTCAAAGGGCGGCCGAAGAGCGCCCTGCAGGAAGCCTATGACATGTTCCCGCGCTTGAAAGAGCGACGTCGCAACCTTGGCGGACAGCTGTCCGGCGGCGAGCAGCAGATGCTGTCGACCGCACGCACGATCCTCGGTCGCCCTTCCGTCCTGCTTCTGGACGAGCCGTTGGAAGGGCTTGCGCCCGTCATTTGCGAGGAACTGATGGCGGCTTTCGCCGAGCTCGCCAAGGCGGGCGACATGACGATCCTGCTCGTCGAGCAGCGGATCCAGAGCGCACTGGATTTTGCCAGCGATGTCGTCATTCTGGAGCGCGGGCGGCTTGCCTGGAAGGGGACGCCCGAGGCGCTCGCAAGAGATCATGATGTGGTCGACCGCCTGCTTGGCGTCGGTGGCCTGCACTAGCGGCAGTCTCTTTGTGTCGGTGACATCATTATGGCTCTGGGTCCCACTCGACGGCTTCGCGCAAATAGCCTTCCGGATCGCTCACAAACCGAGTGGCCTCGGACTGCGTGATGGCTCGAATGAGAGCGCCGCTGTGGGGTCTGATGATGCCGCCGCTCCTAGTCACCAAAACACAGTCTGTCTCGCGCGCAAATGCGCAAATGCTGCCAACGAGGGGCAGGGATAAGTTGGATACATTTAAGCGAAACTGAATATATTCAATCGCAGTACCTTGAAAGGCAATATGTACGTCATCTGTCTTCACGTCTCCCCAGATGCGGAGGTCCGGCGCCCAAGACTGCGTTTCGGGTAACATCGTATCGACGCGTTCGAAAATCGCGTCGATGGTTTGCTGGGAAAAGTTCAGTTGGATCGCATCAAGCTGGTCGCGACTCATGCGCGCGGCAGCCACACCGTTGACGGCGGCGGCCGATGACGGGATGAGGTTAAAGGCGAACTGCCATAGTGCCATGTCAGAGACCCTAATCGTGCCTTAAATGTCGCCCAAGCGGATCATGTAATGAATGGTGACTTCCATCGGGTCTGCATTCTGATTCAGCGTCGGTTGAAGCACAGCCGCATTGGGGAATGAACCCAGCGGCAATCACCAATAGCTATTGACGACAAAACGTTGACGATTTATCGATATATTATCATCGTTGTTGGTGTAATGCTGCTGGAGGTGGATTTGTCGGAGAAGATTTCGGATCGTTGGGATTTCTGGATCGATCGCGGCGGTACCTTTACCGATGTCGTCGGGCGTGATCCGTCCGGCGCTCTCCACGCCCGGAAGGTCCTCTCGGAAAATCCCGAGGCTTATCGCGACGCAGCCGTCCACGGCATCCGCCTGCATCTCGGTCTCGGCAAGAGCGAGCCGGTTCCTGAAGGTGCGATCGGCGAGGTCCGCATGGGCACGACGGTCGCCACCAATGCGCTGCTCGAGCGCAAGGGTGAGCGCCTTGCGCTGGTGACGACGAAGGGTTTCCGCGACGCGCTGCGCATCGGCTACCAGGAACGCAAGAAGATCTTCGCGACCGAGATCGTCAAGCCGGAAGCGCTTTACGAAGATGTTGTCGAGATCGAGGAGCGCGTGCTTGCCGACGGCACCGTCGAACTGGCTCTGGATGAAAAGGCTGCGGAAGCTGCGCTGCGCGATCTCCTTGCTAGGGGTTATCGCTCCGTCGCCATTGTTTTCATGCATGCCTATAAATTTCCGGCCCATGAGGCGGCGGTCGCCCGTATCGCCCGATCCCTCGGCTTTGATCAGGTTTCCGTCAGCCACGAAGTGTCGCCGCTGATCAAGCTGGTCGGCCGTGGCGATACGGCTGTGATCGATGCTTACCTGTCGCCGGTGCTCGGCCGCTATATCCGCCAGGTCTGCGATGAGCTTGATGTCGAGCGGACCGGCGCGCGCGTCATGTTCATGATGTCGTCGGGCGGATTGACGGCCGCAGACATGTTCCAGGGCAAGGATGCGATCCTTTCAGGCCCGGCCGGCGGCGTGGTCGGCCTTGCCAAGACTGGCGAACAGGCAGGCTTTGCCAATGTCATCGGCTTCGACATGGGCGGCACCTCGACGGATGTGGCGCATTTCGATGGTGAATATGAGCGCGCCTTTGAAACGGAAGTGGCGGGTGTCCGCGTCCGTGCGCCGATGATGCTGATCCATACCGTTGCGGCCGGCGGCGGCTCGATTCTGCATTTCGATGGCGATCGCTTCCGCGTCGGTCCGGATTCGGCCGGCGCCTTTCCTGGACCTGCCTGCTACCGCAACGGCGGCCCGCTGGCCGTCACCGACGCCAATGTCATGGCCGGTAAGCTGCTGCCGGAATTCTTCCCCTCCATCTTCGGACCGAACCAGGATCAGCCGCTCGATGTCGAGATGGTGCGCGCCAAGTTCGCAGCGCTCGCAGCCGAGATCGGCGATGATCGCAGCCCGGAAGATGTCGCCGACGGCTTCATCCGCATCGCGGTTGCCAACATGGTCGAGGCGATCAAGAAAATCTCGGTGCAGCGCGGCTATGACGTGACGCGCTATGCGCTCAACTGCTTCGGCGGTGCCGGTGGGCAACATGCCTGCCTGGTCGCAGATGCGCTTGGGATGAAGAGCATCCTTCTGCATCCGATGTCCGGTCTTCTCTCCGCCTATGGCATGGGGCTTGCCGATATCCGCGCAACGCGCCAGAAGGCGCTCGGTGTTTCCCTCGATGACGCTGCACCAGCAGCTATCGCAGCGCTTGGCAGCGAACTGCGCGGCGAATGCGTGCCCGAGCTGGAAGCGCAGGGCGTCGCAACGGCCGACATCAAGACGGTCCAGCGCGCCCATATCCGCTATGCCGGCACCGATACCCTGCTGGCAGTCGAGACGACCTTTCCTGAGATCGACGCTCCCGCGCGGCTGCGCAGTCAGTTCGAGACGCTGCACAAGCGCCGCTTCGGCTTCGTTGCCGAGGATAAGCCTTTAGTGGTGGAAGCCGTCGAGATCGAAACGATCGGCGGTGCTGCCGCCGATATCGCAGTCGAGCTGGAGACGATAGCCGAAGGTGAAGCTGAGGCGGCAAGGCGCACCGCCTTCTATTCGAACGGTGAAAGTCACGATGCGGCCGTCGTTCTGCGCCAGGCGATCAAGCCCGGCCAGACCGTGACCGGCCCGGCCATCGTCATCGAACCGAACCAGACGATCGTCATCGAAGACGGCTGGCAGGCGCAACTGACCGCCAGGGATCATATCGTCCTCACGCGCATCAAGGCGCTGCCGGAGCGCAGTGCCATCGGCACCAAGGCCGATCCTGTCATGCTGGAGATTTTCAACAATCTCTTCATGTCGATCGCCGAGCAGATGGGCATGACGCTGCAGAACACCGCCTATTCGGTCAACATAAAGGAGCGGCTGGATTTCTCCTGCGCCGTCTTCGACGCCGAAGGCAATTTGGTTGCGAACGCGCCGCATATGCCGGTTCATCTGGGCTCGATGGATGCGTCCGTGGCGACCGCCATCCGGGAAAACGCCGTCATCCATCCGGGCGACGTCTTCCTCATCAATGCGCCCTATAACGGCGGTACGCACCTGCCGGACCTCACGGTCTGCACTCCCGTCTTCGACGATTCCGGCAAGAAGATCCGCTTCTGGGTCGCGAGCCGCGGCCACCATGCCGATATCGGCGGCATTTCGCCGGGATCGATGTCGCCGCTTGCCACCCATATCGAGGAAGAAGGCGTCTATATCGACAATTTCAAGCTGCTCGATCGCGGCAGATTCTGTGAGGCAGAACTTACCAAGCTGCTGACAGGTGCACGTTATCCGGTGCGCACGCTGGCGCAGAACATCAACGATCTCAAGGCCCAGGTCGCTGCCAACGAGAAGGGCGTCGCCGAGCTGAAGAAGATGATCGTTCACTTCGGTGAAGATGTCGTCGACGCCTATATGGGTCACGTTCAGGACAACGCCGCCGAAAGCGTGCGCCGCGTTCTCGACCGTCTGTCGGACGGTGAATTCAGCTATGAGATGGATCAGGGCTGCAAGATCGTCGTCAAGATTTCGATCAACAAAGACAAGCGCGAGGCAACTGTCGATTTCACCGGCACCTCGGCACAACGCCCTGATAATTTCAACGCGCCACAGCCGGTGACGCGGGCGGCCGTGCTCTATGTCTTCCGCGTGCTTGTCGAGGCCGATATTCCGATGAATGCCGGATGCCTGAGGCCGATCCGCATCATCATCCCCGAAGGCACGATGCTGACGCCGGAATATCCGGCCGCCGTCGTCGCCGGCAATGTCGAAGTCAGCCAGGCCGTGACCAACTGCCTGTTCGGCGCGGTCGAGGCGCTCGCTGCAGCCCAAGGAACGATGAACAACCTGACCTTCGGCAACGATGCCTATCAATATTACGAGACGATCTGCTCCGGCGCACCGGCAGGACCGGGCTTCAACGGCGCCGATGCCGTGCATACGCACATGACCAATTCGCGCCTGACGGATCCCGAAATCCTCGAGACGCGGTTCCCGGTCGTACTGGAGGATTTCCACATTCGTCCGAATTCAGGCGGCCGTGGCAAGTGGAATGCCGGCAACGGCACGCAGCGCACCATCCGCACGCGCGAAAGGCTGGAATTCGCGATCCTGTCGGGACATCGGCGCGTAGCGCCCTTCGGCGTCAAGGGCGGCGAGGCAGGCCAGACGGGCCGCAACTATGTCCGTCGCAACGATGGCAGGATCGAAGAGCTGATCGGCTCAGCCCATACCGTGCTCGAAGCGGGTGAGGCCTTCACGGTCGTCACTCCCACCGGCGGCGGCTACGGGAAGCGGGACGAATAGGAATCTAATGTTGGAGCCGAGCGGCAATCGCCCGCTCGGCCTGTTGATCTGCAGGGCCTTGATCCGGGTTCGAAGGAGTTTCAGGTGACGTCCGAAGAAAAGAGCGAACGGCGTGAATTGATCGTATCGTCGGCCCATCTGGCCGGTGGCAGCTCGCCGGCTCTGTCGGAGCTGGAATATGGGTCGATCCTCTTTTCGCATGCCTTCAATCGATGGCTGGTGCGCTGCATGGCGGCGGCCGGCGTGCCTGGCCTTTCGCCGATCGAGATCCTTATCATCCATTCCGTGCGGCATCGCGACCGGCCGAAAACGCTTGCCGATCTCTGCCTCGTCCTCGACATCGAGGACACGCATGTCGCCAATTACGCCATCAAGAAGCTCGAGGCGGCAGGCCTTGTCAAAAGCGGCAAGGCCGGCAAGGAAAAGACTATCCGGGTCACCGACAAGGGCCTGGACGCGCTGAAGCGCTATACCGAAATTCGCGAGCGGCTGCTTGTCGAGGCGACGAAGGTATCGGGTCTCTCGCAAGATGACCTCTCCGATATTGCCTCGCATCTCAGGGCACTGTCCGGCTATTACGAACAGGCCGCACGGTCGGCCGCGACGCTGTAAGATAAAGGCGCGCAAGTTTCTCCCAAATCTTTTTGGCTCTTCCCAAGATTCGCTTTTCATCGAGCGCTAATATAATTTGGGTCGCTGGCGTCACACGCTAATTCCCGCCTCTTATCTATTCTGCCATTTCATACCTATATTAGATCTGTGCGATCCGTTGGCGGCAATCCGTTCAACGATCGATGTCGGCAGACCGATGAGATCCAGTTTTTACCACCGCGCAACTTTTGGAAATTGCTGGCTTCGCACGATAGCAAAAGTGTGCTTTTTTTGACCGAAAGGGGAATGGTGTAAAAACTTCCATGAACAACGATAGTTTTGAGCTGAAATTTTGGGGCGTGCGGGGAAGCATCCCTGTATCGGGACCGGAATTTGAGCGGTACGGCGGTAATACGTCGTGCATAGAGTTACGGCATGCGGGCAGGCATATCTTATTCGACGCCGGAACGGGTTTGCGCGAAGCGGCCGGCTCGCTTGCCAAGGAAGGGGTCCGCGATATCGATCTCTTCTTCACTCACTCCCACTACGACCACATCATCGGGCTGCCTTTCTTCAACGCGATCTACGATCCGCGCGTCAGCGTCGATCTCTGGTCGGGCCATCTGGCAGGCAAGACGACGACGCGGCAGTTGATCGGCCAGTTCATGCGGCCGCCATGGTTTCCTGTTGAACCCGACATCTGTCGCGCGACGATGAATTTCCGCGATTTCGCCGCCGGCGATACGTTGAAGCCGCATCCGGGCATCGTCATCCATACGACGAGGCTGAACCATCCCGGCGGCTGTATCGGCTATCGCATCGAATGGGCGGGCCGGGTGATCGCCATGGTCTATGATACCGAGCATGTGGCAGGCAAACTCGATGAGGCGGCGCTTGAATTGATGGCGGATGCAGATCTTGCCATCTACGATGCGACCTATCTCGAAGCGGAGATGCAGAAATATCTCGGTTTTGGCCATTCTACATGGCAGGAGGGCATCAAGCTCGCCAAGAAGGCTGGTGCCAAGCGGCTTGCCATGTTCCATCATGCGCCTGGCCGAACTGACCGAGAACTGGATGACATGCAGCACGATGCGCAGAAGAGCTTCCCCGAAGCGTTCTTCGCCTTTGACGGACAATCGCTGCAGCTCTGACGTACGTTTGGCCGCAAGCGCCCATTGTTAGACCGGGCAGCACCCCGTAGACTGGAAAGACTTTCGGGAGGTTGCAAGCATGGCCGTCAAACGGATGGACAATGTCGGAATCGTCGTCGAAGACCTCTCCGGCGCGATCGATTTCTTTGGCGCGCTTGGCCTTGAGCTCGAAGGGCAGACGACGATTGAGGGAGAATGGGCCGGGCGTATCACCGGGCTCGGCGATCAGCGCGTCGAGATTGCCATGATGCGCACACCGGATGGGCACAGCCGGCTCGAGCTTTCCCGCTTTCTCGCGCCGGCTGTCGTCGCGGATCACCGGAACGACCCAGTCAACGCTTTGGGCTATCTCCGGGTCATGTTTGCCGTGGACGACATCGACGAGACGCTTGAAAGGCTCCGCAAGCGCGGTGCGCAGCTCGTCGGCGAAGTCGTCCAGTATGGCAACGCATATCGGCTCTGCTATATCCGCGGGCCTGAAGGGCTCCTCATCGGGCTTGCTCAGGAACTTAGCTAAACGCGATGCGCTTTAATATACGAAGTTGCCGACCGGCCGCCATTCGATGGCGGCATGGTCGGCCGTTTCCTCGAACAGCGTCTCGACGAAATCCCAGGTGAGATCGTCATGGACGAGATGGTGCGTCATCACCCCGATCGGTTCGTCGTGACCGTCGAAGCGGATCCGGAGCTCTTCCACGAGACGTCCGATCACTTCGGCATGTGGTAAACCGCCACGCACCCCGTGCCATCTCATGATATCGATATGCGTATTGATCAAGCCGATGGGGGCCTGTTTTGCCAATCCGAAGACGGAGACGGCGCGATAGCCGAAGGGGGCGAGATGCGGCAGCAGCGCATCGTCGATCCTGTTCCACGGCGGCACCAGCAGCGGTACGAACTGCTTGCCATAAAGAGCTTCGAGCTTATCGAAACCGCGATGCAGCTCGTCGAGCACGACCGCCTGCGGCCGGTGCAGGCCGAGTTCCTGCTTCTTGGTATCGTCAGGCGCATAGTTCTGGTGGGTCCAGCCATGCACGGTGGCGGTGACGCGGCTTTCGCCCGCCAGCCGTTCGGCGAGTGCCTTGCCCGTCGGTTGCGGAATGATCGCAAGCGCGATAGGCACGTCGAAACGATTGGCAAGCGATAGAAGCCGGTCGAGGGCAGGGGTCGGCTCGATGGCGTCGTCGTCGCGGAACCATAGCTTCGCCTTTCGCCCGGCCGCGCTCCATCGCTGCAGCTCGTCGCGCAGGGGCTGCCAATCGGCTCTATCGCTCATAATAGGAGTCTCCCAGATATTTTCGAAGAATGGTTTCCAGCCGCTTTGATGCGGCGGGCAGTGAGCGCTCCTGATGCACGAAGTCATAGGCTGCGTATGCCATGGCCCGATGCCGGCTCGCGTCGTTCAAAAGCTCGGCGATAGCCCCGGCATAGGCCTCGATATCGCCTTCCTGTGTTAGAAGTCCTGTCATGCCCGCCATCACCACTTCCGGCACACCGGCCGTTGCCTGCGCGACGACTGGCAGGCCCGCTGCCTGCGCCTCAAGATAGGCGAGGCCATAGGCTTCGTTGCATCCTGGCCAGACGTAGAGACCGGCTATCGCCAGCTCTTGCGCGATCTCTGCGGTGGAACGTTCTCCGCGCCAGACGATGCGGTCTTCGCCAAATGCGGAGAACAGCGACCTTACCTCGCCGCGCATCGGCCCGTCACCGATAACGGTCAGGGTCCAATCCTGATCGCGGATGAGATCGAGCGCACTTGCCAGCATGGCGTAGCTATCGAACTTGTCGCCCCTGCGCAGCATCGCCACCGTAATCAGCCGTCGCGGATCGGCGAAGGAGCGTGCAAAGGGCGCGGTATCGATGAAGGGCAGGAAGCGCTCGTAACGGCCCTCGGGAATTGCATCGAGCAAACCGATCCGGTCGCGCTCGGTGAAGCACAGATTGACGGCGGCAAGCCTTACCGCATCGGCAATAAGGCGCTGGTTCTCGTGCCAGCCGGTCTCGTCATGACGGCGGGAGTAGGAAGCCTCGGCCGTGACATAGGGGATATTAAGCCTCCTGGCGACGAACGGGCCGATGAGATCGGGTGTCTTGTAATAGGGATGATAGGTCAACCATAGATCCGGCGATGCCGTATGCTGCCACTGCTCCAGCAATTGCTCCGCCTCACTTTTCGCCTGCCGGGCGATCTCCACGCGTGGGCCGGCGTCCGGAGTGAGCGTGAAGCTGCGCAATTCGGAAGCGACGTCAACGTGATGGCCCGCCATCTTCAATGCTGCGATGATCTGGCGCGCCATCAGCCGGTCACCGGATGGGACCGGATGGGCAGGCGACTTCAAGGGAGCGTAAAAGGCGATTTTCATGATGTCGTCACACGGTTGACGATTAAGTGATGGCAGGAACCCGAATCGTGAAAGGATTGCCCGAATTCCGACCCGTTGCCTGACAATAAGATCCCTGCTTCAAAAAGCCGCATCCTCGACAGCATGCGGCGTTGCGGCTACTGCATAATTCCTTAAATCGGGATCGATTTGAGGATAAAATTATGCAGCAGGTTAAAAGTGCTACAGTGACCTTTGCGCGTCATATTTGACGCGCGGCGCTGTAGATCAATAGGCGATAACCGTTTTCGGATCAGTTGTGAACGGGCAATATACATTGGGTTTGATGACCATAGAGGCAAGAAAGCCAATCATAACCGATCGCCTTGTGCGAAAGCTGCGTCTCGGCTCGGGTCTGATCGTTTTTGCTTTCGTCATCATGCATTTGGCCAACCATTCCCTCGGCCTGATCTCGCTCGGCATGGCCGAACATGCGCAACATTGGTTCATGGTGGTTTGGCGCAATCCGGTCGGAACCGTGCTGCTCTATGGGGCGCTGATCCTGCATATCCTGCTCGTGTTGCGAATGCTCTACAAGCGCAGGACGCTCGTCATGCCCGCCGGCGAAGCTTTTCAGATCGTTACCGGTCTGCTGGTGCCCCTCCTGCTGATCGACCATATCGTTGCGACACGCATCGTTCATGAGGTCTACGGCTATCACGACACCTATAAGGCGGTCGTGCGCACCTTGTGGGTGACTTCGCCGTTCAATGGGATGCGCCAGTCGTTCGTTCTCCTGATCGTTTGGCTTCACGGATGCATCGGCGTTCATTTCTGGCTGCGTTACCGCCCCTGGTATATGGCGATCGCGCCCGTCATGCTGTCGCTTGCCATCGTCCTGCCGATTCTCGCTTTGCTCGGCTTTGCCGCAATGGGCAAGACGGTGGCGCATGAGGTCGCCCAAGAGGATGAGCGCGGCTATCCAGGCGGCTATTACAGCGATGTACGAAGCTTTGGCGAAACAGGCTCGGCGCCCGGCGGTAAGATGGCGGAAGACTTGTGGCCTTACCGCGCCGGATTCTATGGCGCCTTCAGTCTGTCGATCGCCGTTCTTTTTGCCTTCCGAGCGCATCGCAGACTGCGAGAACGGCAATATCAGGTCGCCATTCGTTATGCAGGCGGGGAAGTCGTGCACGCACCGCGCGGCTTTACCGTGCTTGAGGCAAGCCGTCTCGGCGGTATCCCCCATTATTCGGTCTGTGGAGGCAAGGGGCAATGCTCCACCTGCCGCGTGCAGATCATCGAGGGAGCCGAAAATCTGCCGTCGCCCGAGCCGCTGGAACAGAAAACCTTGAACCGTATCGGCGCCACGCCGGATGTCAGGCTTGCCTGCCAGCTGCGCCCGACCGGCAATGTCAGCGTGGTGCCATTGCTGACGCCGATGGCCGAGGCGACGATCCCGGTCTACACGCAGGCCGCAAGTCCCGGCCGCGAGCGCGAGATCGTTGTCTTCTTCTGCGATCTGCGCCATTTCACCTCGCTAACGGAATCGCGGCTACCCTTCGACATCGTTTTCCTGCTCAACCGCTATTTCGCCATCGTTGGCCGCATCATCGAAGAAAATGGTGGCCGGATGGATAAGTTCATCGGCGATGGCGCCATGGCGCTCTTCGGCCTTCGCGCAACCCCGAAGGAGGCCAATCGTCAGGCCCTGAAGGCGGCCGCCGCAATCATCCGGGAGATCGACAAGCTCAGTGCCGAGCTGGCTGATGACTTGGCTGCCCCGCTCGAAATCGCCATCGGCATCCACACCGGCCTCGCCGTCGTGGGATCGATGGGCTATGGCAGCGTCAAGAACGTGACGGCAATTGGCGATACCGTCAATGTTGCCAGCCGTCTGGAAAGCGTCGCCAAGGAATTCAACGCCGCGCTGGTCTTTTCGGAGCCGGTGGCGCAGCTTTCGGAAACCGATATCGCCGACACCGAAAGCCGCGAGATTGCCGTCAGAGGCCGGGGCGAGCCCTTGCGGGTCTATATCGTTTCGAAAGAGGCGAGCGCCCACTTTGCCTGATTTTCAGAGAGTGGCGGCGGCGTTGCCCTTGTCCGTTTGCAACGGAATGGCGCCGGTGTAGAGATGGCGCTCATGTTTGACGCCAAGATTCTCACAAGAAAATACTGGAAGCGAGCTTTTCGCCGCAAGCGGGACGCGATCGCCACGCGCCTGTTCGACACGAGGCTCGGCCGGGATATTCTTATCAGTGCCATAGGTCCCCGCGTGAAGACGATGAGGGTCGATTGCGGCGATCATGTCCTCAGTTTGTCGCCGGCCGACTACATCGGCCGCAAGGTTTTTCGCAAAGGGCATTTCGAGCGCGACCATGTCGATCGGCTGCTGAGCGTCCTGCGCGAGCACGGCCTGTTGCGCAAGGGATCGGCGCTCCTGGAACTCGGCGGCAATATCGGCACGCAGACCTGCTATTTTGCCCTCAGCGGTGCCTATCACCGCATTGTCAGCGTCGAGCCGGACCCGCGCAATTTTCGCCTGCTGGCAGTTAATATTGCTGATAATGGCCTGCAGGAAATGGTGAGTGCGGTCAATTGTGCCGCCGGCGATCGCGAGGGGCAGCTCGATTTCTATCTCAATCACAAGAACCATGGCAAAAGCAGCGTGCTGCGGCAAAGCGCGACCGACGAGAAGATCTCGGTGCCTGTCCGGCCGGTCGGCGATATTCTGCTGCAGGCAGGCGTCGATCCCGCCGATATCGGGCTGATCTGGATGGACATCGAGGGGTACGAGCCGGTTGCCTGCCGTTCGATGGGCGCATTGATGGCTCGAAAAGTGCCGCTCTACATGGAATTCACGCCGGCCTTCTACGGCAAGGATCAGACCAGAGACTTCGTTGCCGATCTTGCCCGGCACTATAGCGAATGTCTCGCCTTCTTCGAAAGCGGCGAGCGGATCATGAAGGTGGTCGAACTGCCGGTGGCGGGCGAACAGTTCGACGTCCTGTTTCTGCGCTGACCCTATCTGCGCCGATAGATGAAATAGCGCCCCCCCTTGACGCTCGAGGGCAGCGGCAGCGCCTCGAGATCCGGATGGTCGAGGGGAAGGCCGCTGACCGCAAGCCCCCCTTGGGCCAGCACGCCAGCCATGATTTCCGGCAGCCAGGTCAATGTTATCGCATCCTTGTCTTCATAGCCGGTGCCGATATCGGCATGGGCGAGCGAGGCGTTGGCGCCAATGAAAGTTCTCGCCGTGTCCTTGATCTCACCGAGAACAAGGTTTTCGGCCGACGGCATGGAAGGACCATAGGCATTGACCGTCCGGTCGAATGCGACGATGCGATGATCGGGGAAGAGTTCGCGCAGATGATCGAAGGTGCGGCCGTTGCCGAGGCCAAGTTCCAGCACCGGGCCGTCGAGCGTTTTCACCTCATCGGCAACGGCGTTGAGAATGTCGCGCTGCGCACTGAGGCGGCGAATGAAACTATCCAGGCGGCTCATCGTATTTGAAATATCCTTGACGTTCTATGCCTCTCCCGCCGTGGCCTAGCATGGCGGGCATCGCGGCGTCGACCACCTGCTGGCTTTTCGACGCATATGATGTAGGGATAGATTGTCGCGGCGCTCACAGAAGGGGGATATCATGGCCGAGCCGTCCAACGATGATTTCTTCCACAAGCTTTCGGGTTTCACCCGTTTCGAGGGAGTGACCGATAGCGCCAACTACCAGCCCCTGCCGGGTGACTGGTTGATTGCGATCGCCGACATCGTCAGCTCGACAAAGGCGATTGCCGCGGGTCATTACAAGTCGGTCAACATGGCCGGCGCCAGCGTGATTTCCGCCGTGCTGAACGCTTTGGATCGAGGTGATTATCCCTTCGCCTTCGGCGGGGATGGCGCATTGGTGGCAGTCCCGCCCTCCGGCGAGGAGCGGGCGCGGCAGGCGCTTTCAGCGGTGCGGGGCTGGGTGATGGAAGAGCTGCAGCTCGATCTCCGCACCGCCTTGGTGCCGATGACCGCCATCCGCGACGAGGGGTTCGACGTGCAGGTCGCGCGTTTCAACCCAAACGACCATGTTTCCTACGCCATGTTTTCGGGTGGTGGCACGAGCTGGGCAGAACGGCAGATGAAGGAAGGACGCTTCATCGTCGAAGCGCCGCCGGAAAAGGCGGTGCCCGATCTAACAGGGCTTTCCTGCCGCTGGAATCCGATAAAGGCGCAAAATGGCGAGATCATCTCCATCATCGCCATCCCCGGCGAGGCTGGAAACGGTCCGCAGTTTCAGCAATTGGTCGCCGATATCATCGCCATCTCTGCAGAGCAGAGCCGCGACAGCCATCCCGTACCGGTTGAAGGCCCGACGCCAGCATTGAGGTTCGATGGCGTCGATATCGAAGCCCGGGCTCTTGCCGCTCCGGCCAACCGCTGGTGGCGCAAGCTTCTTATCGACGCCCAGGTCATCCTGCTCTGGAGCCTCGACAAGTTCCGCGTGAGGGCGGCATTCTTCGATGCTAAGGCCTATCGGCGCGATCTCGCTGCGAATTCCGATTTTCGCAAGTTCGATGACGGTCTGAAAATGACCATCGATGTCGATGCCGAACATCTCGAACGTATCGAGGCACGCTTACGCCAGGCAGAGGCAGAAGGCGTGTGTCGCTTCGGTCTGCATCGGCAGGACAGTGCGCTGATGACCTGTTTCGTTCCGACGCCTCTCATGCGCGACCATATGCACTTCATCGATGGGGCGAGCGGGGGGTATGCTATGGCAGCCATGGCGTTGCGGGGAAAGCGGCCGCCCGTGCTGGCCGCAGGCGAATGATTTCATCCGCGGCGCGCAGGGCTGCGGTCGCAATTTTATCGATCCATTTGCTTTTTGCCCATTGTGTCAGCTGAATATGCGCCTTATCTCAATGAGAACAAAACGAGAGTCGTTGGTTGTGGCGGCTGTTCTTTTGCCGCATTTCATGTGCGGGGTGTGAGGAAATACAGTCGATATTTTGGGTGCCTGCACGATCCAAGGTGGCAATGGAACGTGTCGGTGCCGTCGCATGATGCTTCTTTCAGTCTTTGACGATGGGCTGGAAGTCCCGGATACGGATGCCGGCGAAATCGACGGTGCGCCATGGTCGGGGGAAGGCATCAAGCATTGCAGGATGGGCCGCGGGAATAATGTCAATCAATTCGGGTGTCTCTGATATTCTTATCGATAAAGTTGCGGAATGGCTGACGCAGGCCGCCCTAACGGGCGAGAACCTGGAAACCGTCGTTCGCGGTTTCTGCGAACGCATGGCGGCCACCGGGATGCCGCTCAAGCGCGTGCATCTGACCTTCTCCATGCTTCATCCGCTCTATGATGCGCTCGGCTTTACCTGGCGTCGGGGTGGCGGTCTGACGATCGAGGGCTACCGGCACGGGAACGAACAGCCGGAACGTTTCATGCGCAGCCCCTATTATTATCTTCTCTCCAACAATCTTCAGCACCTGCGTCGCCGGATCGACAGTGACGGCGCGGTCGAGTTTCCGATCTTCGAGGACCTGCGCAAGGAGAAGGTAACCGACTACATGGCCTTCGTGCAGACCTTCGGGGCCGGTTCGATGCAGGGCATGATGGGCTCCTGGTCCACCGACAACATCGGTGGTTTCAGCGAGGATATGATCGGCGCGTTGATGCGTATGCAGAACCATCTCGCCATGGCCGCCAAGATGGCGGTTCTCGGCAAGCTCGCCAACAATATGCTGACCACCTATCTCGGCGGCGATGCCGGGAAGCGCGTGCTGAACGGCCAAATCCGCCGTGGCGATGGAGAGACGATCCGAGCAGCGCTCGTCATGGGCGACATGCGGCAATCCACAGTTTTTGCCGAAAAGGAAGGGCGCCAAGCCTATATCGATACGCTGAACGAATTCTTCGATGCGATTGCTGCGCCTTTCAATCGCAATGGCGGCGAGATCTTGAGCTTTCTCGGCGACGGTTTTCTGGCGGTCTATCCGTGCGGCCGGCACAAGGACCCGTCCAAGGTCGCGTGCGAAGCCGCGCTGTCGGCTGTTTTCGAAGCGCAGCGTCGCGTTGCCGCGCTCAACAGCGATCGCCAGTCGCGTAATCTGAGCGAGGTGCGCTACGGGATCGGCCTGCATGTCGGCAACGTCATGTTCGGCAATGTCGGATTGAAGGACCGGCTGACCTTTTCGGCCTTTGGCGCAGCGGTCAATGAGGTCGAGAGGCTGCAGTCGCTGACCAAGAAATATTCGACGGAGGTCGTCGCGAGCCAGGCTTTCTCAAGTTACACCGATTGCGAATGGGGGACGCTGGGAGAAGAAAAGCTGCGCGGCGTGCGCCAGCGCTTCACAGTCGTCTCTCCGAAGGCCGCGGCAGCAGCCAGCAGCGCGCTGGAGATCTTTCAGGAGACGGCGGCCGACGGCCTCTCCGAGGCCGAACAGGTTATTCTCTTGCACAGGGATGCCAAGAAGTTCGAGGGCCGTCTTCAAGTCGAAAACCTCGCTCCGTGACGGCACATGCCTTACGCTTCAGCATAAGCCGATATATCACTGGAAAGGCGACAGTTTTTTTACAGTCTCCGCATTGCTTTGACCAGCTAGACACCCGTTATGGCCTACGTTAGTGTGCCGCATAAGGCCACAAAGGTCATGTGAGCGGGAAGTAATATGTATGGCGTCAGGGACTGATCTACTGCGTATCGAGAACCTCGACGTCTCGTTTTCCCTCTACGGGGATAGTCTGCGCGTCGTCAAAAATGCCGGTTTGAGGGTGCTTCCGGGCAAGGTTACGGCGCTCGTCGGCGAATCCGGCTCCGGCAAATCGATCATCAGCCAGTCGATCATGGGTATTCTTCCGGCGGCGGCGAAGGCGACCGGACGGATTCTCTTCACCGATCCGCTCGACGGCAAGACCACCGATATTCTCCAGCTGCCGCGTGACGGGGTCGCTATCCGCGCGCTGCGCGGCGCGCGCATGGCAAAGATCTTCCAGGAGCCGATGACCTCGCTGTCGCCGTTGCATACGGTCGGCAACCAGATCAGCGAAGCGCTGCGCATTCACAGCGCAGGTACCAGCAGAGCCGAGCAGCGTGAAAAGACGGAAGAGATGCTGCATCTCGTCGGCTTTCAGGACCCGGTTCGAACTTTCGACATGTATCCTTTCGAACTTTCCGGGGGCATGCGCCAGCGTGCAATGATCGCTATGGCGCTGATCTGCAACCCGGCGCTCCTGATTGCCGACGAGCCGACGACCGCGTTGGATGTCACCATTCAGGCGCAGATCCTCGGCCTGCTGCGCAATCTCCAGCAGACGTTCAACATGGCGATGCTGCTGATCACCCATGATCTCGGCGTTGTCGCGAATATGGCCGACGAAGTCGTGGTCATCTATCACGGCGAGATCATGGAAGCAGGCCCGGTCGAGACGATCTTTCGCCAGCCGCAGCATCGTTATCTGAAGGCGCTGATGTCGGCGGTGCCGCATTTCGATATGAAGCCGGGAGAGCGATTGAAGTCCCTGCGGGACGTTCCGGTCAATCTCGGCACCTTTTCCGGCAAGAAGAAGCTTATCGGCAGCGGTGTGCCGGCTGCGGGCGCCGCGCCCGATGTCCTGCTCAGCGTGCGCAATCTGACCAAGACCTATACGTCGAAGGCCGGCGGACTGTTTGGGCGGCGCGATGGCACGAAGTTCCGTGCGGTCGATGATGTCAGTTTCGACATTCGCCGCGGCGAATGTCTTGGCCTGGTCGGGGAAAGCGGCTGCGGCAAGACCACCGTCAGCAAGATACTGATGCGGGGTGTCAGTGCCGATAGCGGTTCCGTCAGCTTCGACGACGGCAGCGGCAAGATCGATGTGCTTGCCGTCAAGGGCGACGAGTTGATGGATCTGCGCACGAAGATTCAGATGGTTTTCCAGGATCCGGTCTCTTCGCTTTCTCCGCGCATGACCATCCGCAACATCCTCAGCGAACCCTTGGAAATCCATGGGCGTGGCGACAGCGACGAGCGCAAGGAGAAGGTCAAGGCGCTGATGCAGGCGATCGGGCTCGACAAGCACTATCTGAGCCGCTATCCGCACAGCTTTTCAGGTGGCCAGCGGCAGCGTATCGGAATTGCGCGCGCATTGGCGCTTGGACCAAAGCTTCTGATCCTCGATGAGCCCGTCTCGGCGCTCGATGTGTCGGTTCAGGCGCAGATCCTGAACCTTCTCAAGGATCTGCAGAAAGAGCTCGGTCTGACCTATCTGTTCATTTCGCATAATCTCGCAGTGGTGGATTACATGGCTGACCGCATAGCCGTCATGGCGCGAGGACGCATCGTCGAAATCGCTCCGCGGGAGGTCATTCTGCGCGCCCCCGTCCATCCGTATACGCGTTCTCTGCTCGCCGCCGTTCCGTTTCCCGATCTCGACCGACCGCTGGATTTTTCCGCCCTGAACAGCGAAGGCCCTGCAGCCCGGCAGAAATGGGGGCCGCAATTTTCGGACGGTGCCGACGGCGAGCTTACCTATGCGGATTTGGGCGGCGGACATTTCGTGCGCGTGCGTCGGGGTGTCGATGCCCAGGAGTTGCGCAAATGATCGGCCGGCGTACGTTCCTTGGCCTGATGGCTTCCGCAGTTTTGCCGCAGCCTCTTCTGGCGGCTGATGTCGACAATGAGCCGGAATACCTCGCCGATTGGCTGAGGGCCGGCCAGATGCCGCACCTCGCCAAACGCCTGCCGAAGTTCCCCCGTGTCATCAATGTCGCGGCCATGGGCCGCGTGGCGGGCCGTTACGGCGGCTCCGTGCGCACGCTCATCGGCAGCCAGAACGACATCCGCCTCATGACCATCTATGGCTATGCCCGCCTGGTTGGTTATGACAGCACGCTGACGCTTCAGCCGGATATTCTCGAATCCTTTTCCACCGTCAACGATATGGTGTTCACCTTCAAGCTGCGCGAGGGCCATAAATGGTCCGACGGAGAGCCGTTTACGGCCCATGACTTCCGCTATTGGTGGGAAGACGTTATCCTCAACAAGGAGCTAACGCCCGGCGGAGGTGCGTTGGAGCTGCGCCCGCATGGTAGCCTGCCGCGTTTCGAGTTGCTCGACGACCTGACGGTGCGCTATTCCTGGGATGATCCCAACCCGAATTTCTTGCCGATCCTGGCTGCCCCGCAGCCGCTCGTCATCGCCGGGCCGGCACATTATCTCAAGCAGTTCCATAAGAAATACCAGGACAACATTCGCCTTTCCTCGCTGATGAAGGAAAGCCGCGTGAAGAAATGGCAGGATCTGCATATCAAGATGGGCCGCTCCTACCGGCCTGAAAATCCCAAATTGCCAGTACTCGATCCATGGAAAAACACGACAGCGCCGCCGGCCGAGCAATTCGTATTCGAACGCAACCCCTATTTCCATCGCGTTGACGAGAACGGGCGGCAGCTGCCCTATATCGACCGCGTGATCCTGAACATCAGTTCTTCGGCGATCATCGCTGCCAAAACCGGCGCGGGGGAAAGCGATCTTCAAGCGACCGGCATAGACTTCAATGATTATACGTTCCTGAAGGAGGCGGAGAGGCGCGATCCGAGCAAGATCAAGGTCGATCTCTGGAAGGCGGCGCGCGGATCGCGCGTTGCCCTGTACCCCAATCTGAATAGCGCCGATGCAGTCTGGCGCGATCTCTTGCGCGATGTTCGGGTGCGCAGAGCGCTGTCGCTTGCGATCGATCGTCACGAGATCAACATGGCCGTGTTCTACGGTCTCGGCACGGCAAGCGCCAACACGGTGTTGCCCGACAGCCCGCTTTTCAAGCCTGAATATGCCTCCGCCTGGATCGAGCATGATCCGGATCAGGCCAACGCTCTATTGGATGCTGTCGGCCTGGACAAGCGGGATGAAGACGGTGTCCGTTTGCTGTCGGATGGTCGGCGAATGGAGATTACAGTTGAGACCCCTGGCGAAAGTACGCTCGATTCCGACGTGCTCGAGTTGGTGACCGATCACTGGCGCAAGATTGGCATCGCGCTTTTCATCCGCGTATCCCAACGTGATGTTTTCCGCAGTCGCGCCATGGGTGGCCGCATTTTGATGTCGTTATGGTACGGCCTCGATAATGGCGTGGCGACGGCCGACATGAATCCGGGCGAATTGGCGCCGACGACCAGCGACCAGATGCAATGGCCGCTTTGGGGCATGTATTATCTGTCGCGCCAGACGCAAGGGGTGGCTCCCGATGTGCCGGAAGCCGTCGAGCTGATCAAGCTGCTGGGCGAATGGGAAGAGGCAGCCTCCTCCTTCGAGCGTGCCGAAATCTGGCACAAGATGCTGAAGGTCTATACGGATCAAGTCTTCTCCATCGGTCTGGTCAACGCGACTTTGCAGCCGATCGCGCATTCGGCCAGCATGCAGAATGTACCGGAAAAGGCGTTGTACGGCTTCGACCCGACCTGCCTGCTCGGCGTGTACATGCCGGACACCTTCTGGATGAAGGAGGATCGCCGGAATGCTTAAATATATCCTCTGGCGCACCGCCGTGATGATCCCGACCCTGGTCATCATCTCCATGCTGGTTTTCACCATCATCCAGCTGCCGCCGGGAGACTTCTTCGACAGCCAGATCGCCGAACTGCGCGCTCAGGGAGACACCGCCAATCTCCAGGATATGGAGAATCTTCGCCACGAATACGGGCTCGACCAACCATTGCCGCTTCAATACCTGCATTGGGCCGGCGGCATGCTGCACGGCGATTTCGGCTATTCCTTCGAATATCAGCTGCCGGTATCCGATGTCGTCGGCGACCGGCTCTGGCTGACAATCCTCGTGTCGATGACAACAATCCTTTTGACTTGGCTGATCGCTTTTCCGATCGGCATCTATTCGGCAACCCATCAATATAGCTGGGGCGATTACGGCCTGACTTTCCTCGGTCTGCTCGGTATTGCCATTCCGAATTTCATGCTGGCACTGATCCTGATGTATTTCGCCAATGTCTGGTTCGGCGTGTCGATCGGGCATCTGATGGATCAAAAGTATCTTTCGCAACCGATGAGCTGGGAAAAGGCGCGTTCGATCCTGTCGCACCTTTGGATCCCGGTCATCATCGTCGGCACGGCCGGAACGGCCGGCATGATCCGCCGCCTCCGCGCCAATCTGCTCGACGAGATGCAGAAGCAATATGTCGTCACTGCGCGGGCTAAGGGGCTGCATCCCCTGAAGGCGCTGGTGAAATATCCGCTGCGCATGGCGCTGAACTTTTTCGTTGCCGATATCGGCTCCATCCTGCCGTCGATCATTTCGGGCGCCGAGATCACGGCAATCGTACTGTCGCTGGAGACGACCGGCCCGATGTTGATCCGCGCACTGCAGAGCCAGGACATGTATCTCGCCGGCTCGTTCTTGATGTTCCTCGCCTTCCTCAACGTTATCGGCGTGCTGATCTCGGACATCGCTCTTGGCTTTCTCGACCCCCGCATCCGCTTGCAAGGCAGGAGCACAAAGTGAGCGTATCCCTGCCAAAACCCGGCGCCCCCCTGGAGCATTATGTCTCGAGCGCGGATTTCGATCCGGATCAGTTCGAGGCCATGTCGGCCGGCCAGCAGCGCTATTACATGGCTTCGCAAAAGAAGCTGATGTGGTGGAAGTTCAAGAAGCACAAGCTTGCGCTTGCATCAGGCATTTTCCTGCTGCTGGCCTACGGCATGATCGTCATTGCCGAGTTCCTCGCCCCCTACGGGCTGCATACCCGCAACGTCGATTACATCCATTCGCCGCCGCAGGCGGTGCACTTCTTCAACAACGGGGAGTTTGTCGGACCGTTCGTGTACGGCCGCAAGATGACGCTCGATATTGATACGCTCCGCCGGGTCTATACCGATAATCCCTCGGATGTACAGCCGATCCGCTTCTTCTGTCGGGGCGACGCCTATCGCTTCTGGGGCCTGGTGGATTCGAACATCCATCTGGTCTGTCCTGCGGTCGGCGGACAAATGTACCTGCTTGGGACGGACCGTTTGGGCCGCGACGTGCTGTCGCGCATCATCTATGGCGCACGCATATCCCTGACCATCGGGCTGATCGGCATTGCGGTCAGCTTCGTGCTCGGCATCGTCATCGGCGGTCTGGCGGGCTATCACGGCGGCCTCTTCGATCTCCTCGTCCAGCGCGTGATCGAGGTGCTGCAATCGCTGCCGAGCCTGCCGTTGTGGATGGCGCTGGCGGCGATCATGCCCGTGAGCTGGAGCCCGATCATTGTCTATTTCGGCATCACCATCATTCTCGGCATTCTCGACTGGACCGGTCTTGCCCGCGCCGTGCGCTCGAAGCTTTTGTCCTTGCGCGAGGAGGATTATGTTCTCGCTGCGCAATTGATGGGTGCCAGCACACCTCGTATCATCGGCCGGCATCTCGTTCCTGGCTTCATGTCGCATCTCATTGCTTCGGCAACGATCTCCGTTCCGAGCATGATTCTCGGCGAAACCGCACTTAGCTTCCTTGGATTGGGGCTTCGCCCGCCAATCACGAGCTGGGGTATTTTGCTGACCGAGGCAAGGAGCGTCAGCGTCATCGCCTTCTATCCATGGCTCCTTTTTCCTATGATCCCGGTGATTTTGATCATTCTGGCGTTCAACTTTTTAGGAGACGGCTTGCGCGATGCCGCCGATCCCTACAAATAGCAGGGTGAACGGCGAAGACAGGATTGCAATTCGAGAAGCGGCCCGCGGATGTCCTTTGTCGACATACCGCGTATAACTTTCACCCCCAGAGGTTTTGCCTATGAAGCGGCGCTTAGAAGATGCTCGAATCCTCATGTATAGCCATGACACGTTCGGTCTCGGCCATCTGAGGCGGTGCAGAACGATTGCCCATGCGCTTGTTGAGGACTATCGCGGCCTGAACGTGCTGATCATATCCGGCGCAACGATCGCCGGGGCATTCGATTATCGCGCCCGTGTCGATTTCGTCAAAGTGCCGAGCGTCATCAAGCTGCGCGACGGTGAATACACGTCTATGGCGAGCCATGTCGCGCTGCAGGAAACGCTGAAGATGCGGCAATCGATCATTCGCCATACGGCCGAAACCTTCCAGCCCGACGTTTTCATTGTCGACAAGGAGCCGTTGGGGCTGAAAGGCGAGGTCGAGGAGACGCTTACCTATCTGAAGGCGCGGGGCACCACGCTTGTTCTCGGCATGCGCGATGTGATGGATGCGCCACACCTGCTGGAAGCCGAATGGAAGAAGAACAACGTCCTGCAGAAGATCGATCAATTCTACGATCGCGTCTGGGTCTATGGCCCACCGGATTTTCACGATCCGCTCGTCGGCCTCGATGTTCCCTCCGGCGTGCGCCGGAAGATGGAATTCGTCGGCTTCCTGCAGCGCAGCGTTTCCACGCTGGGCACGAAGTCGGAACATGTGCCTGACGAGGATTATATCCTGGTGACAACAGGCGGCGGCGGCGACGGCGCCGATCTCGTGAGCGACGTCATCGCCGCTTTCGAGGAGGACAGCTCTCTCACGCAGAAGACGTTGATCGTGCTTGGCCCCTATATGCCGGCTAAGGAGCGCAGCCAGCTTTTGGAGCGCGCCAGCAAGATCAACTGTCTGCAGGTCATCGAGTTCGACAACAAGATGGAAGAGCTGATTGCCGGTGCCAAGGCGGTCGTGGCTATGGGTGGTTACAATACCTATTGCGAAATTCTGTCCTTCGACAAGCCGGCGCTGATCATTCCGCGGACGCGGCCACGCGAGGAGCAGCTCATCCGCGCGCAGCGGGCAAGCGAGCTCGGCCTCGTCGACATGCTGCTGCCGGAAGAATCGGCCGACCCGAAGCAGCTTGCAGCTGCCTTGAAGCGCTTGCCGAACCGGGCGCCGCCCTCGGCGAGCAACAGCAATATGCGCCTCGAGGGGCTCGTGCACATCTCGCACACCATCGGCGAATGGTTCGATGACCGCGAGCGCTACACGCCGCTATCGATCGTTGCCGAGTAGATCACCGGAACCTGTCGATGCGGAAGAAAATACTGGTGGTCCTGAAAGGCTATCCCCGCCTGTCGGAAACCTTCATCGCGCAGGAGTTGCTCGGCCTGGAGAAGGCTGGCTTCGACCTGACGCTGATCTCGATGCGCAAACCCACTGATAAGAAGCGCCATCCTGTCCATGACGAGATCAAGGCGCGCGTCGTCTATCTGCCGGAATATCTGCACGACGAACCGCTGAGAGTGCTTCGCGCCTTCTTTGCCGGCATCGGCAAGCCTGGGTTCAAGCCGCTCCTGAAGCAGTTCTGGGCCGATCTCAAACGGGATATCACACCGAACCGAGTGCGGCGTTTTGGTCAGGCCTTGGTGCTGGCGCATGAATGGCCTGACGGCGGTGAATGGCTGCATGCGCACTTTATCCACACGCCGGCCTCGGTAACCTCCTATACCAGCATCATGACCGGTATCCCCTGGACGTGTTCGGCGCATGCCAAGGACATCTGGACGTCGCCCGACTGGGAGCTTTCGGAAAAACTCGGCCGCGCCCGCTGGACTGTGACCTGCACACGGACCGGTTTCGAGCATATGCGCGATCTGATCGGGGCGGGCGACAAGGTTTATCTGAGCTATCACGGTCTAGATCTCGATCGCTTTGATCCTTTCGCCGGCGAACATTCTGGCCGCGATGGCAGCGACGCTTCCGATCCCGCTTTCCTTCTCAGTGTCGGTCGGGCGGTCGAGAAGAAGGGATACGACGTGCTGCTGAAGGCGCTGGCGCTGCTTCCCGGCGACCTCAACTGGCGTTTCACTCATATCGGCGGCGGTGACGGTCTGACGAAATTGAAAGCCTTGGCCGATACGCTCGGGATTGCCGATCGCATCACCTGGAAGGGCGCGCTGGCACAGGAAGAGGTGCTCGCCCATTATCGTCAGGCCGATATCTTCGCGCTCGCCTGTCGAGTGGCCGCCGACGGCGATCGCGACGGGCTGCCGAACGTGCTCGTCGAGGCCTCGAGCCAGCGTCTTGTCTGCGTCTCCACTAATATTTCCGGCGTCCCCGAACTACTCGAAGATGGCACGAACGGTCTCGTTGTTCCCCCGGAGGACCCGCAGGCACTTGCCGTGGCGCTGGAATCCGCCATTCGCAACCCGGCGCAGCGCCACAGGCTGGGTGAGGCGGCCGAAAGGCGGGTGCGCGAGCATTTCGACTATCACGCCAGCATCCGGCAGCTGACCGGGCTGTTCGAGGCGCAATGGCAGAAAGAAGATCAATGGCGGAAATCCGCGTGACGGCCTCGCACAGCCAACCCTTGCGGGTCTTTTTCTACGTTCAGCATCTGCTCGGTATTGGCCATCTGGCGCGGGCCAGCCGCATCGCCAGCGCGCTGGCGAAAGACGGCTGCCAGGTGACGGTGGTCACTGGTGGCGTGCCGGTCAATGGATTTCCCGGCGCGGATGTCACCTCGGTGACGTTGCCGGCCGTGGTTGCCAGCAGTGCCGGTTTTTCCGGCCTCGCCGATCAGTCAGGCAACCCGGTCGGCGAAGAGTTTCTGTCCCGCCGGCGGGATTTTCTTCTCAAGGCCTTCCGGCAGGCTGCACCCGATGTTGTTGTTATCGAGGCTTTTCCCTTCGGCCGCAGGCAGATGCGTTTCGAGCTCCTGCCGCTGCTCGATGCCATTTCTGAAGCCGATCCGAAGCCGAGGCTCTACACCTCGGTGCGCGATATCTTGCAGCAGCAGAAGAAACCGGGGCGCGATGAAGAGACGGTCGGCCTCCTGCGCAATCATTTCGATGGCGTGCTCGTTCACGGCGATCCGCATTTCGTCCGGCTGGAGGAGACCTTTCCCTTGACCGAGGCAATCGCCGACAAGATCATCTATACAGGTCTTGTCGCACCCGCTTTGCCGCCGGAACCGGTCGAAACCTTCGACATCGTCGTTTCGGCCGGCGGTGGTGCTGTCGGGCGTGATCTCATCCGCGCCTCGTTGGAAGCGGCAAGCCGCGTGGCGAGAGATCGCCGCTGGCTCTTGATCGCCGGGCCGAACCTGCCGGAGCAGGATTACGCCGATCTCGCCATGGATGCGCCGGGCAATGTCGAGCTCGTTCGCTTCCGCAAGGATTTTCCCTCCCTTTTGCGTGGCGCCGAGCTTTCGATTTCGCAGGCCGGCTATAATACGGTCGGTGATCTTCTGGTGGCCGGCTGCCGCGCCATTCTGGTTCCTTTCACCGCCGGCGGCGAGACGGAGCAGTCCGTCAGGGCCGAACGGCTGGAGAGATTGGGGCTGGCCTTGGCTCTGCCGGAGGCAGGATTGACGACGGACATGCTGGTCGACGCCGTGAAGACGGCGCTATCGTGCCCCAAGCCAGGCAACCCGAATATAGATCTCGGCGGTGCCGCCAGAACATCTGCCATTCTGAGTGATAGCAGGTAGACACCTGCGCGGCTGATATTGGAGACATCCTGTCGTTTTATCTTCCTGGATTCCCGCAATCTTGTGATATAAATCGAAAAATCGATGAATCGGGAGGAGCGTGGACGAAGGACCGGGCGGCGTCCCTTTTCACATATGGGGCCACGTATCCGTAACGAAACCTTCCCGCATCTCTGCAACATTGGTGCCGGCATCACGCCGGTGCTGGGCGTTGAATTTGAAAGCCTGCAGTAAGCAATGGAAAAAAGCCTAGCACGCTACATTTGGTCGAACACCCGGCTGGAGCAGATCTGGATACTGCTCGTCGTCGCGGCCTCGATGATCCCGTACTTCCTGTCCTTCGACTTGCCGAAGCAGATCGTCAACGGGCCTATCCAGGGCAAGGGTTTCGAACATCCCGGCGACACGCAGACCTTCATGCACATCGCCTTCAATGTGCCGCTCATCGGCCATGTCGAAATTTTTCAGGGCGTGCAGCTGACGCGCATGTCGATGCTCGTTGCACTGAGCATGGTATTTCTGGCACTCGTCGTGCTCAACGGCCTCTTCAAGCTCTATATCAATACCTACAAGGGGCGGCTCGGCGAGCGCATGCTCCGTCGTATCCGATTCGAGCTGATCGACCGCGTGTTGCGGTTTCCTCCGTCCCATTTCAAGCGGGTCAAGCCCGCCGAAATCGCAACCATGATCAAGGATGAGGTGGAGCCGATGGGCGGCTTCACCGGCGATGCCTTCGTGCAGCCGGCGCTTCTCGGCGGCCAGGCGGTGACGGCGCTCGTCTTCATCATCATGCAGAATTTCTGGCTCGGCATGATCGCCGCGGCAATTGTCGCCGTACAGGCGATCGTCATTCCGCGCATGCGCAAGCGGCTTCTGGAACTCGGGCGCCAGCGGCAGCTGACGGCACGCGAGCTTTCCGGCCGTGTCGGCGAAATCGTCGATGGTATCGGCACCATCCATGCCAACGATACGACAAACCTGGAGCGCGCCGATATTGCGCACCGGCTCGGATTGATCTTCTCGATCCGCTACGATCTCTACCAGTGGAAGTTCCTGGTCAAATTCATCAATAACTTCCTCGCTCAGGTGACGCCGTTTCTGTTCTACCTGATCGGCGGTTTCTTGGCGTTACAGGGTCGCCTGGACATCGGTCAGCTCGTCGCCGTCATCAATGCCTATAAGGATCTGCCAGGGCCGCTGAAGGAGCTGATCGACTGGGATCAATCGCGTCAGGACGTTCAAGTAAAATACAATCAGGTGGTCGAACAGTTCAGCGTCGACCATCTGATCGATCCGAAAATCCAGGCGGTTTCGCCCGCACCCGCGGCCCGCATAACCCATTCTCTCGTCGCAACCAACGTCACCATCGTCGATGACAGCGGTGCGCGCGTGCTGGATCACGTTTCGGTTGAAATTCATCCCGGCGAAAGGGTGGCGATCGTTGGCGACAGCGGTGCGGGCGGCGAATATCTTGCAGAGGCATTCGGTCGCCTGACCTGGCCGGATAGCGGCCGCATCTCGATCGACGGCCACGATATTCTGGAACTACCGGAATCCCTCATCGGGCGACGCATCGCCTACGCCTCCTCCGAAACGTTCTTCTTTCACGGTACCTTGCGCAGCAATCTGCTCTATGGTCTCAAGCATGCGCCGCTCGCTGCCCCCGTCTACAGCGAGGATGAGGCGGCAAAGGTCAAATGGAGCATGGCCGAGGCACGTCGTGCGGCCAATCCGGAATTCGATCTCAATAGCGACTGGGTGGATTATGCCGCCGCCGGTGCAACGGGGCCGGATGATATCTATTCCGCAATCCGTCCGGTTCTCGATGCCGTCGCCATGTCGCAGGATATTTTCGACATGGCCTTGCGCTCGAATGTCGATGCGGCCACACACCAGGATCTGACGTCGCGCATCGTCGAACTGCGGCAGGCATTGCGGTCCCGGCTTGAGGAGGAAAAGCTCGAGGATCTCGTGGTTCCCTTCGAGTTCGATGCTTACAATCCGCAGGCGACGGTCGGTGAAAATCTGCTTTTCGGTACGTTGAAACGGCCGCAGATGACCAATCGCAAGCTGGCGGCTCATCCCTATTTCCGGCAGATATTCGCCGAAACCGGTCTGGTATCCGATTTGTACGATATGGGCCTGGAGATTGCCGAAAACGCGGTCGAACTCTTCACGGACCTGCCGCCGGACCATCCGTTCTTCCAGCAGCTGACCTTCATGACAGCGGAGGACATCCCGACCTATGAGGCGCTGCTGCAGAAGCTGAACGGCAAGGGCTATGAGGCGGCTACCGACGACGAGCGTGCGGCCATCATCCGCCTGAGCTTCTCCTATATCGAACCGCGTCACCGCTTCGGTCTCCTGACGCAGGTGCTCATGGAAAAGATCGTGCAGGCGCGCGCGAAGTTCTACGAGAATATTCCAGCCGATCTTGCCAAGGTCATCGAGCGCTACGATCCGGAGCGCTTCACTGCGTCGGCGACCCTGATGGACAACGTGCTGTTCGGTCGCATCGCGCATCAGCAGGCGAATGCGCCGGAGCGCATCCACCAGATCATGTATGATGTGTTCGGGCGTCTCGGCATGCATGACGGCGTTCTGTCGATCGGGCTGGATTTCGACGTCGGCTCGGGCGGCAAGCGCCTGACAAACGTGCAGCGCCAGAAACTCAATCTCGGTCGCGCCCTTTTGAAACGTGCCGATTACATCATCTGCAATCGCCCGCTGCCGGCGCTCGACCATCGTGTTCAGGATCAGATTGCCAGGGCCATTCTGGGCGAACTCCATAGCGGCGACTATGCGCCGGCGATCATCTGGGTTCTTTCCAATCCCAGTTTTGCCGAATTATTCGACCGTGTGCTGGTTTTCGATCACGGCAGTCTCGTTGAAAACGGCTCTACCACTGATCTTTTAGAGAAAAACGGTATGTTCAAAGAACTGTTATCGTAATATCCTATCTCGACAGTGGCGTCTGGGGCCGAACACTGGGGGTATTGAAGCTCATGCTTCTGAAGGATGAAGTTGAAATGCTGAAGCGGGTGCCGATTTTTTCGCGCATCGCACCCGCGAAATTGAAACTTTTGGCGTTCACGTCCGATCGTGTCAGCTACAATGCTGGCCAAACCCTGTTTCATCAGGGCGATCAAGGTGACGCGGCCTATGTTGTTCTTTCAGGGACTGCTGATATTCTAGTCGATAGCCCGGCCGGCGAGATCAAGGTTGCCGAAGTCGACGTCAATTCCATCGTTGGCGAGATTGCCATCCTCTGCGATGTCTCTCGTACAGCCACGGTGAAAGCGACTTCCAGGCTGGAGGCGCTGAAAATCAGCAAGGAACATTTCCTGAAGCTGCTCAGCGATTTCCCGGAAATGGCCGTCGAGATCATGCGCGTGCTGGCAGACCGCCTCAACCACACGACCTCGGAACTGACCGCCGTTCGCAGCCGCCTCGACCAGCCGCAGTCGATGTCCACCCATTGAGATTGAGGGGGCAGGTGAGCGGGCTTTTGAGAGCCGGGCGCCCCTTTGATATCGCTTATCCATTCGTACCGTAGAGTTGAACGCGAAACTGACTCCTTCAGTCTCGCGCTCGATAGCTGGCGTCTCAGATCAATCCACGTCGAGCAAGATTGCGCATCAGATGCGAGGCGCCGAACGTCCATGGCGCACATTCAGTCGACAGCAGCACGCGGTTGCGCAGCGCTCCGAGCTTGTCGTTCGAGATAGTAACGATGTCTCCGACCTTGTGGGTAAAGCCCTGACCGGGCGTGTCGCGATCCTCGACAGGGGCGAAAAGCGTTCCCATGAACAGCACGAAGCCATCGGGATACTGATGATGACGGCCGATGGTCTGGGAGACGAGATCTAGCGGATCACGGCTGATCTCCTTCATCGACGAGCGACCATGCAGCACATAGCCGTCCTCACCTTCGACCTTGAGGTCGAGATCGGCGTTGCGAACGTCATCGAGAGAGTAAGTCTCATCGAACAGGCGGATGAAAGGCCCGATCGAGCAGGAGGCGTTGTTGTCCTTGGCCTTGCCGAGAAGTAGGGCGGAACGGCCTTCGACATCGCGCAGGTTGACGTCGTTGCCGAGGGTGGCGCCCTTGACCCGGCCCTGGCTATCGACGGCAAGCACGATTTCCGGCTCGGGATTGTTCCATTTGGAGATCGGATGCAGGCCGACATCCGCACCTTGCCCGACGGAGGACATGACCTGCGACTTGGAAAAGACTTCCGCATCCGGCCCAATGCCGACTTCGAGATATTGCGACCAGACACCTTCCTCGATCAGCGCTGCCTTGACCTTGGCGGCCTCCGGCGAACCCGCCTTCAAGTTGCGCAGGCTGTCGCCGATTAGCGCCGTCACCTTGCCGCGGATCGCTTCGGCAAGGTCCGGATTGCCGGCTGCGCGCTCTTCGATGACGCGCTCCAGCATCGAGCGGGCAAAGGTCACGCCGCAGGCCTTGATCGCCTGCAGATCGATAGGGGCGAGAAGATGTACGGATGCGGCATCAGCCTTGGCAGTCAGCAAATCATCAAGCTTTGCGACGGCCTCGCCATTTTGCGCGCGCACGAAAGCGACCGGATCGTCCTTCTCCAGCAGGTCGCGCATGGTCGGCGCGTCCTTCGAGGTGATGTCATAGAGCGTACCATCGCGAAGGGTGACGAGGGCAGGACCTTCCACATCCGGGCGCCAGATGCGGCCCACAAAGGTTCCGGTGGTGAATGTATCTGAGCTCGCCATGTCGTTCGTCTCCTCCAAACTGCGTGTGTTTTCTAACCCAGGCGAATGTGCTTTGCCATCCGTTATCGGGGTAATATTCGCCTGCGTTTTGGATTTTCATTTTCTCCGGTGCGGTAAAAATGGAAGGCCCCGCGGCAGCACCGCGAGGCCTTTGAGCCGCAAGCCGGGAGAGTGGCTTCAGGCGGCCTGAACCTTGCGATCGCCGCGTGCCCATTCCGGCAGCCAGTCGCCATGGGCCGCCAGCAATTCGTCGACAAGGGACCATATCTGATCGAGATCGAGTTCTGCTGCCGTATGTGGGTCCATCATCGCGGCGTGATAGATGTGCTCGCGGTTCTCTGTCATCAGAGCCTTTACCGTCAGTTCCTGCACGTTGATGTTGGTGCGGATCAAGGCCGTCAGCTGTGGCGGCAGGTCGCCGACATAGGTCGGCTGGATGCCGGAGGCGTCGACCAGGCAGGCGACTTCGGCTGCGCAATTATAAGGCAGCGAGGTGATGCAGCCATTGTTGCGGACGTTGCCGTAGATGACAGAGGGTTCGCCGGTCCAGACCGAATTAATGATCGAAGAGGCATATTCCTTCGACTGCTTGACCTCGATCTTTTCCGCTGTGCGATATTCCTCGGCCTGGTTCTTCCAGCGCGCCACCTGCTCGATGCAGCGCTTCGGATATTCGTCGAGCGGAATACCGAATTTCTCGATCAGGTCCTCGCGGCCTTCCTTGATGAAGTAGGGCGTATACTCGGCGAAATGCTCGGAGCTTTCAGTGACGAAGTAGCCGAGCCGGGTCAACATCTCGTAGCGCACCTTGTTCGGGCAGCGCGGGTTCCAGCCGGGCTTCGGTGCGCGTCCTTCGCGATAGGCACGCACGAGATCCGGATAGAGATTGCGGTAGGAACCATCGGGCTGGCGGTGCTCGAATTCGAGATAGAAGGCCATGTGGTTGATGCCGGCGGAACGATAGCGGATCTCGTCATAGGGAATATCGAGATCGTGGGCCAGCTCCATCGCCGTGCCCTGCACGGAGTGGCAAAGGCCGACCTGCTTGATCGTTGGGTACTTCTCGCCGATCGCCCAGGTGTTGATCGCCATCGGGTTCACATATTGCAGCATGATCGCATTCGGGCAGACGGCGAGCATATCCTCGCAGATCTTCCACAGATGCGGAACCGTGCGCAGGCCGCGCATGATGCCGCCGACGCCGAGCGTGTCGGCGATCGTCTGGCGCAGGCCATATTTCTTCGGAACCTCGAAATCGGTGACCGTGCAGGGCTCGTAGCCGCCAATCTGGAAGGCGACGACGACGAAATGTGCGCCGTCAAGCGCCTTGCGCTGATCGGTAAAGGTCTCGACCGTGGCCGGAGCGCCAAGCGTCGAGGCGAGCTTGCGGGCAACGATGGCGCTTTCATCCAGCCGCTGCGGATTGATGTCCATCAGCGCGATCCTGGCTCCTGCCAGGGCCGGGCGCTGCAAGACGTCGCCGATGATATTCTTCATGAAGACGGTCGAACCGGCTCCGATAAATGTGATCTTGGGAGTGCCTGTCATGTCAAAATCTCCTGAATGCTATGAAGCCACCTCGAACGCCGCTCTGACAAGGCGTTCGGTGTAAGCCGTCTTGGGATGCGATAGGACTTCTTCGACCGGCCCTTCCTCCATGATCTTGCCGTGCTGCATGACAATCACACGATGGCAAAGGGCGCGGACGACCTTGAGGTCGTGGGAAATGAAGAGATAGCTCAGACCCCGTTCGTCCTGCAGCTTGCGCAGGAGGTCGATGATCTGGGCCTGGACGGAAAGGTCGAGGGCCGAAGTCGGCTCGTCGAGCAGAATGAATTCAGGCTCGAGCGCGATGGCGCGGGCAATCGCGATGCGCTGGCGCTGGCCGCCGGAAAACTCGTGCGGGAAGCGCGAGAGAATATTGGCCGGCATGCCGGCACTGACGAGCGCTTCCTTGACGCGGTCCAGCCGCTCAGCCTTGTTGGCGCCGAGATTGTTGACAATCAGCCCCTCGCAAATGATCTGGCCGATGGTCATGCGCGGATTGAGCGACGAGAAAGGATCCTGAAAGACGATCTGCATGCGCGAGCGCAAGGGGCGCATTTGAGCGCGCGACCGGCCGTGGATCGGCTGCCCGTCGAAGAAAATCTCGCCGCCATCGGTATCGATCAAGCGCAGCAGCGCCTGGCCGAAGGTGGTCTTGCCCGAGCCGGATTCACCGACAAGGCCGAGCGTTTCATGGCGGCGTAGCTCAAGATTCAGTCCGCCGACGGCGACGAGCTCGCGCATGTCGGGTTTGAAGAAGCTGCCGTGACGCAGCATGAAGGCTACCTTGACGGACTTGCCTTCGAGCACCGTGTCGCAATTCGGCGGCAGCGGCTTTGCATGCCCGCGCGGCTCCGACGTCAGGAGATGCCGCGTGTAGGGATGCTGCGGATTGGTAAAGAGTGCTTCGGTCGTATTGTGCTCGCGCATCTCGCCATGCTGCATCACATAGACATAGTCGGAGAACTGACGCACCACGGTCAGGTCGTGGGTGATCAGGATGACCGCCATGCCGAGCTGCTTTTGCAGGTCGCGTATCAGGTTCAGGATCTGCGCCTGCACGGTAACGTCGAGCGCCGTTGTCGGCTCGTCGGCGATCAGCACGTCTGGATCGTTCGCGAGCGCCATGGCGATCATCACGCGTTGCCGCTGTCCACCCGAGAGCTGGTGCGGATATTGTTTCAGCCGGGCTTCCGGCTCGGGGATCTGCACCTGCTTCAGAAGATCGAGCGCACGCTTTTCGGCATCGCGGCGGCTGACCTTGCGATGGACTCGTATCGCTTCGACGATCTGCATACCGATCGTGTAGATCGGATTGAGCGAGCTCATCGGCTCCTGGAAAATCATCGAGATGCGGTCGCCGCGCAGCTGCCGCCGTGCTTTCTCCGAAAATTTCAGCACGTTCTTTCCGTCGTAATGAACAGCGGCTTTGTCTGAAACCACCGCACGCTTGGTCAGGAGACCCATGACAGTGCGGGCCGTTACCGATTTTCCGGAGCCGGATTCGCCGACGATCGCGATGGTTTCTCCGCGATAAAGCTGGAAGGTGATGTCCTTGACGGCATCGACCATGCCGTCCTCGACCTTGAACTTGACGGCAATATTGCGGGCGTCGATGACGGGCGAGGTGGTCTTTTCGCCGGCATCGTGCCTGGTGTCGGGAGCATAGGGATTGACGAGTGCGGGAGCCATATCCGTTCTCCTCAATAGGGGTCGATTGCGTCGCGCAGGCCGTCGCCGAGCGCATTGAAGGCGAAGACGGTAACGAGAACGAAGGCGACGGGCGAGAGGATCCAGGGATAGGAGCCAATGACCGAATAGGTCGACGTATCCTGCAGCATCAGGCCCCATGAGATCAGCGGCGGCTTGACGGCAAAACCCAGGAAGCCGAGGAAGGATTCCAGCAGTACGACGCTCGGGATAGCAAGCGTCACCGCGACGATGACGTGGCTCATGACGTTCGGCAGGATGTGCTGCAGGATAATGCGCCAGTCGGTTGCTCCGACCGCCATCGCGGCGCGGACATACTCGATCCGCGCCAGCGCTAGCGTCTTGCCGCGAACCTCGCGGGACATCTGCGCCCAGCCGAGCGCCGACATCACGATAATGACGAAGGCGAGGAAGACGTTCGTAGGCGCAGTCACCGGGATCAGGGAGGTCAGCGCCAGATAGAGCGGCACTTGCGGGAAAGCCAGCACGACCTCGACGAAGCGCTGGATCCAGGCGTCCACCGTACCACCGAAATAACCGGAGATCATGCCGATCGTCGTGCCGACGATGGTGACGATGGAAACCACGGTCAAGGCGATCATCAGCGAGATGCGCGAGCCATAGATGGCGCGCGACAACACATCGCGTCCGAACTTGTCTGTGCCGAGGAAATGCACCGGACCGCCGTCGATCGCGCCGAAGAGATGGCGGTTGCCGGGGATCAGACCAAACAGATAGTAGGGATCACCCTTGACGAAGAAGCCAAGCAGGCGCGGGTGGTCATAGTCCGGCCCGACGATCGGCTGTAAGGTGACCGGGTCGAGATCCGTCGTCTCGGCAAGCGCATAGACGCGGGGCAGAAAGACGAAGTTGCCGTCCTTGTCATGGAAACTGATGACCTGCGGCGGCGCAAAGCCGGTATCGGTCGCCTTCGGATCGAGAGGCGCGACGAATTCGGCAAAGATCGCCATCAGTAGCAGCAGGATGACGAGAACGAGACCGCTCATGCCCGTCCAGGAGCGCTTCAGACGCCGCCAGACCAGTGCGATATAGCTTTCATTGCCGCTTTTGTGCTGGATCTTTTCTTCCGGCGATGGCGGGGAGTTGCTGAAGGCGAGCATCAGTGTATTCCTCCCTGTTGACGGACACGCGGATCGAGCAGCGCAAGCAGCATATCGGCGATGATATTGCCGATGATGAGGGTGGCCGAAAGCACCATCATGAAGGTTGCCGTCACATAGACGTCGCCGATCGCCATCGAGCCGACGATGGCCGGGCCGACGGTCGGCAACGTGAAGATGATGGCAGTCTCGATCTCGCCGGTCAGCATGTAAGGCAGGACAACCCCTTGATACATTACGAGTGGATGCAGCGCGTTCGGTACGGCATGACGCATGACGACGGCGGCTCCGGAAAGGCCTTTCGCCCGCGCGGTCTCCACATATTGAGCATTCAGCGTGTCGAGAAGATTGCCGCGCATGACGCGCATATTGTAGGCAAGGCCGCCGAAGGTCGCGATCGCAACGACAGGCCAGACATGCCTGACTAGATCGACGAACTTGGCCCAGGACCAGGGCGCGCCGCCATATTGCGGCGAGAAGAAGCTGCCGATCTCCGAGACGTTGAGCTGGAAGACGAGAAGGTAGACAATGATCAGCGCCATCAGGAAGCGCGGTACTGTCATGCCCAAAAAGGAAATGCCCGACAGGAGGCTGTCGATCCAGCTATATTGCCGTGTCGCTGCCCATATGCCGAAGCCGATGCCGAGAACGGATGCGAAGATGTGGCAGACCAGCGCAAGAGCCAGTGTCCGCGGCAGGCGCTCTCCAACGACATCGGCGACGGGCTTGTTGTAGAACATGCTGTAGCCGAAATCGCCCCTGGTGACGATACCGCCGATCCAGTTGACGTATTGAACGACCAGCGGCTTGTCGAGCCCATGTTCGCGGCGGTAAATTTGTGCTTGCTCATCGGCTTGCGCGAAGGATGCACCGCCCTGGTTCATCAATTGCGAGCGTATGTAATCAGCGTAGTCGCCGGGTGGTGCCTGAATGATCGCAAAGGTCACCACGCTCAGGATGAAGAGCACGGGAATGGCGGAAGCTATTCGCACGAGCAGGAATCGTAACATAGAACGGTTCGCTTCTCTTGATGCTGTCGGCGGTCTCGTCCCATCGGGATGATATACGCCAGCGGTTCAATTCTATCCCGGCGACAGCTGATCGCTGGATGTTTCAAGCCCCATGGCAACCGGCATCATACCGGCTGCCATGGGTATTTCATGCAACCTTACTTGATCGGACCGGCGCTGCCAGGAGCGCCCGGAAGCCCTTCTGGGAAGAGTTCGTACTTGCCCTGCTTGTCGGCTGCGACCCAAAGGCGCTCGCGGATGATCGAGTCCTCTGCCCAGTTGAACAGGAAGATCGGCGTACCCGCAGGAACGTTGGAGAAGCGCTTGTTGATGATCAGCGCACCAGGATACTCGGTCAGACCGATATTGTAGAGGTGTCCCGTCGAGATCTTCTGGAACTGCTTCATCAAAGCCACGCGTTCGTCGTTGTCCTTCGATGTCGTGAATTTGCTGACGACATCCACCATGTCCTTTTCGAAGGGCATGAGATCAACCGTACCATCCGCACCCGCACGATGGTTCCAGCTCGTGCGGGGACCGACAGGTGCGAGCTGCTCCGTATTCTGGACGACCGAGGCGAGCTCCGTAGTGTTACGCCGAACCATCCAATCGAAACGACCGCCATAATTGGCATCGTCACGCTTGGGTCCGTCGAGCGCATTGATGATGACGCGCAGCCCGAGCTTCTCCATCTGGCCAACGACGCCTTCGGCGAGGCTCTTGTCGGTGGTGTAGTCGTTGCTAACCAGCAGGGTGATCTCGACATCCTTGCCGCCGTTGACGCCCGCCGGGAAGTTTACGATGCCGTCGCCGTCGGTATCCTTCAGACCAGCCTTCGCAAGCTCGGCCTTAGCCGCAGCAAGATCGAACGGATAATAGACGGTGGAATTACGATCGTAGAAGCTGCTGCCGGAGGAAAGACCGCCCGGGTAGATCGCCGTGAACGGGCCCTTGACCAGTGACTCGCCGAGGGACTTGCGGTCCAGCGCCATCGTAACAGCCTTGCGGAAATCCTCATTGCGGTTCAGGTCGCGAACGGCCTGAGCACGGGGATCGGGACTGCCCCAGCCATTGGCGGAGAAATTCATCTGCAGGTTATAGCCGATGAGGCGAGGGCCGAAGGCAAGACGAGCCGGCGCATCGGGCTGTGCGGCGCGCTTCAGCGAAGCGACGAAATTTTCCGGTTGCTCCAGGTTTGAAATGTCACCAGAACCGGCAACAGCCTGGACGTCACGGTCCGCCCAGGTCGAGAGCTTGTAGTGCAGCTCATTGAGGTAGGGCAACTGATTACCCTTCTCGTCGACCTTCCAGTAGTAGGGATTGCGACGCAGGACGATGATATCATCCGGCCGGTATTCGACTGGAACCCAGGCACCCATGACCGGAATGTTCATATATTCCGGCGGGAAAGCATTCTTGAACTGATCGTAGGTGTTCTTGGAATATTTTGGGTGCTGCGGCTTCAGGATGTGCGACGGGCCTGGGCAGAAATTCGGATAGGCCATCGTATAGAGATATTGCTTCGGGAAGGCATCCTTGAACGTCCATTCGACGGTGTAATCGTCGATCTTCTTCAGCGTCGTTCCTTCGCCGAAAGCTTCCGGCGATGCGCCGCCGCCAAGCGGCGAGACGTTCGGGTCGATGACCTCGTCTTCCCAGTAGAACATGATGTCATCGGCATTGAAGGGCACGCCGTCGGACCATTTCGCGCCTTCGATCAGATGCATGGTGAGCTTATGGCCGTCGGACGACCATTCCCAGCCCTTGGCAAGGTTCGGTAGCGGTTCGGTATCCTTTGCTTCCACCTGGAACAGGGGAGCCGTGCGCGTCAGGCATTCCGAAAGGGCGATGTCGATGCCGCCCCAGCCTTGGGTTTGCCCGGCGCCGTAGTTCCAGCCTTCCGGCCTGCCGCCGATAACATGGCGCATGGTATCGCCGTAGACGCCGATGCCGTCGGGCATGTTGCCGGTCTTGAAGACGAGCGGCTCTTTCGGCAGGCGATCCTTGACGGGCGGCAGCTTGCCGGTCTTGACGAACTTGTCCGTGATCCAGGCGGGCTCGTGATATTCCGGCAGCGCCTTGAACTCCAGGATGGAGTTGCGCTCGACATATTTGATCTTGCCCTCAGCCGGGAAAACCGGCGGAACGGGCGGCACTGTCGGCTCGGCTGCATAGGCGCTGATGGCGATCGCGGATGTGGCAATCGTCAACGCGGCGAGAAGGCCGATCGGTCGAAAATGTCTCATCTTGTTCTCTCTCCCAATATCGCGAGCTTTCCGTTCGAGGCGTCGCGTTCCTCCCGTAAAACGGAAGACGGCCGGCTGCGGCGGGATATCACCCCTCTGCCGCCGCAGCCATTGTCTTCCGATCTGCTGTTCGTTAGCCGGCCTGCTTCAACGCGGCCTTTTCTGCCCGCAATTCCTCGATCGAGCGTACGTTGCGGCTTGCTGCACCCTTCCAGTCACGCGTCTTGACCTTCCCCTGCGACAGACGCTCCTTTGCGCCATCGACCGCATGGGCATATTGCGGCAGCCAGCGCGCTTCCGCGACGACCATTTCGTCGACCATCTGCCAAACCTCCTCCGGTGTGGCGACGGCACCGACCAGCGGATCATGCAGGACGGCAAGCTTCAAGAGGTCGATATCGCCGCTGATAGCCGCATGGACCGACATGCGCTGAACGTTGATCGAGGATATGCAGGTCGCTGCACATGCCTCCGGCAGAGTAATTCCCGCCACCATGTTGATGCCGAAGCGATCGACGAAGCCGGGTGACTCGATGATGGCATCGGCGGGCAGATTGGTGATGACGCCATTGTTCTTGACGTTGAAATGGCCACGATAGACGCGATTGGTTTCCAACGCCTCGAGAATATGGCTGGCATGCTCATTGGAGCGGCGTGCCGGGTCGATCGGTTGCGAGGCGCTATCGAGGATCTGCTGGAATTCCGTCTCGAACCAGTTGCGTGTCTCGGTGGAATGACGCAGATAGCCGCCGGTCTCGCCATGGATCCAGTCCGACATGTCGATCCACTTGTTGATCTCGTCGGGGCGCTTGCGATACCAGGGCAGGTATTCCGACAGGTGTCCGTTGCTCTCCGTCGAATAGACGCCGAAACGCTTGAGAACGTCGATACGCAGCTTTTCCTGCTTTGAATAGACCGGATGCGCCTCGAAGGCTGCGATCAGCTCATCCTTGCCGATCTTGCGACCGTTGAAGCGCAGATCGACGAACCAGGTCTGGTGGTTGATGCCCGAGCAGATATAATCGAGTTCGTTCTTGTCCTTCGCGCCGAGCACTTCGGCGATCTGTTCGGCTCCATGCTGGACGCCGTGGCAAAGGCCGATCGTGTCGACCTTGCCGTATTCGATCGCCGCCCAGGTGTTCATCGCCATCGGATTGGCATAGTTCAGGAACTTGGCGCCCGTCTCTGCGACTTCGCGGATATCCTTGCAGAAATCTAGAATGACCGGAATGTTGCGCTGGCCGTAGAGAATGCCGCCGGCGCAGATCGTATCGCCGACACATTGATCGATGCCGTATTTCAGCGGGATGCGGATATCTTCGGCATAGGCTTCGAGGCCGCCGACGCGCACGCAGCTGATGATATAGCGTGCGCCTGACAGTGCCGCGCGGCGATCCGTCGTGGCCGTGACACGTGTTGGCAGCTTGTTGGCTTCGACGATGCGATCGAGGATCGCCTTGATCATCGTCAGATTGTGCTCACTTACGTCGGTCAGCGCGAATTCGACGTCGCGGAATTCCGGCACGCAGAGAATGTCGGTGAATAGCTTTTTCGTGAAGCCTACGCTGCCGGCGCCGATAATAGCGATTTTGAAACTCATGATCCTCACCTTCAAGTCGATCGAATAAGCAGCGGCAGGGAAATCGACAGCATTTTGGTCCATGATCGCAGCGATTGCGACACTGGCCGAAATCGTGATTTTTCCTCCGATCGCCGTTCCTCGCCGGCGAGCATGCGCTGTTTTCTGGCGGGATTATGCCTATAATCACGGAGGCGAACAGAGAACTATTATGCTTTTGAGGGTAATTTTGTGCTGCAAGAATTGATCGATAACGGACAGGTCATGCGGACGGTTTCCCTGCCGCGTGGACGCCACCGATTGCACGCCATGCCGACCAGTGCGGGATATGAAATCCGCGACGACGAACCCTATGATTGGGATGGACGACGGCGCGGCCTCACACCGTTCACCGTCCTACAGCACACGATCAGCGGCACGGGTCGCCTGCGCTATGAAAGCCGTAATTATCGCGTCAATGCCGGTGATACGCTGCTCGTTCTCGTGCCGCATAATCATCGCTATTGGCTGGAGAAGGGGGAGCGCTGGGAATATTTCTGGATTTCCATGAACGGCGAGGAAGCGCTGCGCATCCATCGGCTGATCCTCACCGCAGCCGGTCCGGTGTTGAAGCTGCAGCAGGCGACCATCGATCATCTTGCCGATTGCAGCCTTCGGCTCGTCAAGGGCGCCACGACGCCGGCTTCGGCTTCGGCGATCGCCTATGAAGCGGCCATGGCGCTCTATGACGACGTCTTCGGCTCGCATGCCTTTGCTGCCGACCGCTCCGTCATGCAGATTGTCATCGACCACATCAATGCCAATCTCGACAAGCCGCTGCCGGTCGAAGAGCTTGCAAAGGTGGGCGGTCTCAGCCGCGCGCATTTTTCGCGCGTCTTCGCCGAGAGCGAAGGCGTGCCGCCGGCTGAATTCGTGCTGCAACAACGGATGCAGCGCGCGGCGAAGCTGCTGACGAAGGCTGCCTTCATTCCCGTCAAGGAAGTCGCGATCATGTCGGGCTTCGACGATGCCAATTATTTCTCCAAGGTATTTCGCCGCATCTACGGCATCAATCCGACGGAGTTTCGCACGACAGGCATGTATGCCGCCGTGCGCAGTCCGGTCGAGGAGACGAAGAACGCGCGGAGCCGATAGATCCATGATGGGTCGGCATCCTTGCTATCGCTTGTATGCCTTGAAAATCGAAATCCGCCAACTGGTCGCATTGCGCAACGGCGGCGGGCCTGTATAGATATCGCCCCGCGGCGTCCCGCCTGCCTCGCCGCGCGCCTGACTTCCCAGCAACATCTGTTCGTCATCCGATGCGACGGGCTTAATCGATAGGATTGAATATGCGTTCTGTTGTCGCCTTCAATGAATCCTGGACGTTTCATGAAGGGTTTTCGCCCGAGGATGCCGGTCGCCAGCAGGAAGGATGGAGTGTTACGCTGCCGCATACGGCCGTCGAACTGCCCTTCAATTATTTCGACGAGAAATCCTATCAACGCGCCTTCACCTATCAGAAGATCATCAACTGGGACGAGGCCTTCGCAGGCCGCGAGGTATCGCTGATCTTCGATGCGGCCATGGCCGATGCCGTCGTCTATCTGAACGGTGAGGAAATCGTCGCCCACAAGGATGGCTACACGCCGTTCGAGGCCCGGCTGACCGGCCGCCTGCGCAAGGGTGAGAATTTGATCACGGTCAAGATCGACGGCAGCGAGAATCCGCAGATCCCGCCTTTCGGCGGCCGGATCGATTATCTCACCTATGCCGGAATCTATCGCGATGTCTGGCTGAAGGTTGCCGTGCCCGTCTCCGTCGCCAATATCAAGGTCGAGACGACGGATGTCCTTTCCAACCGCAAATCCGCGACGGTGCGCTGCGACATCTCCAATCCGCAAAATCTTGCTTTTAAAGGTACGGTGACCGTTACTTTGCGATCTGCCGGCGGCGTAGCCATCGCTTCCGGCCAGGCTGACACCTCGGGTGAAAGCGTGATGCTCCGCTTCGCCGACCTTTCCGGCCTTTCGCTGTGGGAACTCGACAATCCCGTCCTCTATTCCGCCGACGTGGAGCTTGCGAGCGAGCACGGGATGGACCGTCTTGCCGCGACTTTCGGCTTCCGCACGGCGAACTTCACCGCGGAAGGTTTCCTGCTGAATGGCAAGAAGCTGAAGCTGCGCGGCCTCAACCGCCATCAGGCCTTCCCCTATGTGGGCTATGCCATGGGCCGTTCCGCCCAGGAGCGCGATGCCGAAATCATGAAGCGCACGCTGAAATGCAACATTGTGCGCACCTCGCATTATCCGCAGTCGAAATGGTTCCTCGATCACTGCGACCGCATCGGCCTGCTGGTTTTCGAGGAAATTCCCGGCTGGCAGCATATCGGCGATAAGGAATGGCAGCAGGAATCGATCCGCAATGTACGCCGGATGATTGAGCGCGACTGGAACCATCCGTCCATCGTCATCTGGGGCGTGCGTATCAACGAATCCCAGGATTCGCATGATTTCTACACAGAGACGAACCGGCTGGCGCGCGAGCTCGATCCGACGCGCCAGACCGGCGGCGTGCGTTACATCACCGAGAGCGAAATGCTCGAGGACGTCTATACGATGAATGATTTCATCCTCGGCAATGAGGAACTGCCCGGCGCCAACCGGCCGCGCACGCCGCTGAGGCCGCAGCAGGAAAATACCGGCCTTTCCAAGGATGTGCCCTATCTGATCACCGAATTCGGCGGCCATATGTATCCGACGAAAATCTATGATCAGGAGCAGCGCCAGGCCGAGCATGTGCGCCGGCATCTGGAAGTTCTGAATGCCGCCTATGGCGATCCATCGATCTCAGGCGCGATCGGCTGGTGCATGTTCGACTATAACACCCACAGCGATTTCGGCTCGGGCGATCGCATCTGCTATCACGGCGTCATGGACATGTTCCGCGAGCCTAAATTCGCCGCCTATGTCTATGCCAGCCAGTGCGAGCCCTCCGAAGAGGTCGTCATGAAGCCGGTCACGATCTGGGCACGCGGCGATCGCAATATCGGCGGCGCCCTGCCGTTGATCGTGCTCACCAATTGCGACGAGGTCGAGCTGCGCTACGGTTCTCTGACCAAGCGTCTCGGTCCGGACCGGGAAACGTTCCCGCATCTACCGCACCCGCCCGTCGTTTTCGATCACCGCTCCTTCACGCCGGACGAACTCGGCGTATGGGGCATGGAGTGGGAGGACGTGCATTTCACCGGCTATATCGGCGGCAAGCCGGCGGTGGAGCAACACATGGTCGCCAATCCGCTGCCAACCTCGCTGCAGGTAGAAGCCGATTCTGATACCCTGCGCGCAGGTGAGCGCGATACGGTGCGCGTTATCGTTCGCGCGCTCGATCAGGCTGGCTTGCGTCTTCCTTTCCTCAATGAAGCCATCAAGATCAAGGTTGAGGGTCCGGCGAAGGTCATCGGGCCGGAAACGGTGGCATTCCAGGGCGGGACCACGGGTTTCTGGCTGCAGGCAACCGGAGAAGCCGGTGCGATCAAGCTCGAAGTCTCATCTCCGCGCTTTGCCCGCCAAAGCGTGAGCTTTACCGCAAAATAACGCGCTGCCGGCTCTCTTCCGTCAGGCGGCAGAGCCGGCAATTTCGCCTGCGGCTTGCGGGATCGACTGCAACAGCGTCTGTCGCGCCGAGGCAAGGTGCAGGCGGCAGGCGGCATCGATCCTTTGCTGGTCGCGCGATTGCAGCGCTTCTATGTAGTCGAGATGCTCCGCCACGGCGCGGGCATTGCGCTCGCGGGCAAACGCCTTGTTCCACTGATAGTGATAGTGAAAAATGATGGCAATGACGTCGTAGAACTCGGTGATGAAGCGGTTCTTCGAGGCGCGATGGATGAGGAGATGGAATTTTTCGTCAAGGCGCGAGAAATCGCGGTAGTGCGCGTCGAAATCTTTAAGCAGTTCATGGTGTTCCTGCTCGATCGCCTTGAGATCCTCCCAGGCGTGATGATTGGCCGGCAGGCGGCCGAACTCGGCGGCGGAGTGCAGCTCGAACATTTCGCGCACGTCGGCAAGCTCGAGTGCGAATTCGCTGGTGAAGCCCTTGAGAATCCAGTGGCTGTTCGGCCGCTTCTCGATCAGGCCGAAGCGGCTGAAACGGATAAGGAATTCACGAACAACGGAGGTGCCCGTGCCGATTTCTCGCGCCAGTTCCAGCTCGTTAATCTGCATGCCCGGCTGGGCTTCGTCGGACATGATGCGCGTCATGAAGCTGCGCTCGATGATATTGTGCAGGGAATCGGTTTCTTCCTTGGGGAAGAAATCGGCCTGGGTCGGCAGGCGAAGCACTGTCTTCTGCCGCTTGTTCCACAGAATGATGCCAGCGTCGCTTAGACGCATGAGGATCGCTCGCGCCGTGCTGCGGCTGACGCCAAGTTCGGCTGCGATTTCAGGCTCGCTCGGCAGCTCGGTATCGAGCTTCAAGCGGGCCGCATAGCGATTATAGGCTTCCTTGAAGAGCGTGTTTTGCCTTGCCATTTCCCCCTCACGTCTCGTCGCCGCTCTTTGCCGGTGGCGCTGTCTGAACCATGTCCCGATGGCAGTCAATTGCAGGAGTTCTGTCGAAACCGCAGTTTCCGTCGTCTCCCGCGACGGTCCCCATGATTTCCTCGTTGACACCAAAATGTTTATTGTAGATAAAAAACAAAATCAATGGCGATGGATGTCGAGAGCCTCCGTTAACGCCACCGAAATTGAAATGGCGGCCATCACAAGGGAGAGGTGATGCAGACGAGAACAATCGGCAGGACGGGCCTTGAGGTCACAGAGATCAGCTTTGGCGCTGCGGCGCTGGGCGGCCTCTATCGCGCCTGCCCCCGCGACCAGGCGATGGCGACCCTGCAGGCAGCCTGGGACAGCGGTATCCGCTATTTCGACGTTGCGCCCTGGTATGGCTTCGGCCTCGGCGAGCGCCGCGTCGGCGATTTCCTGCGTGATCAACCAGAAGACAGCTATGTTTTGTCAACGAAAGTCGGCCGCCTCATGCGCCCGGTGCCGACCGACAGGGTGCCAAATTACGGCTATGTCGACCCCCTGCCTTTCGATGCCGATTATGACTATTCCTATGACGGGATCATGCGCTCGGTAGAGTTCAGCTATGCCCGTCTCGGCCTTAACCGCATCGATATTCTCTATGTCCACGATATCGGCGGCTATACCCACGGCAAAGCGCTCAACGAGCATTATCTCGGTCAGCTTCTAGGCTCCGGGCTGAAAGCTCTTGAGGAGCTGAAGTCGTCGGGCGCGATCAAGGCTTATGGTCTCGGGGTCAACGAGATACCGGTCTGCCTGGATGTAATGCATGCGGCCGATATCGATTGCATCCTGATTGCCGGCCGTTACACGCTGCTGGATCGTTCAGCCGTTGCCGAGCTGCTGCCGCTTTGTGAGAAGAAGGGAACATCGCTGGTCGTGGGCGGCGTCTTCAATTCCGGCATTCTGGCGACAGGCCCCGTGCCCGGCGCGCATTTCGACTACCTGCCGGCGACGCCGGATATTTTGGCCAAGGTCGGAGCGATGGAGGAGATTGCCCGCAAGCACGGTCTGCCGCTTGCCCAGCCGGCGCTTCAGTTCCCGCTGCGCAGTCCCAGCGTGGCCTCGGTTCTGATCGGTACGGCGAAGCCCGAAAGTCTTGTTCGCAATATGCAGCTGATGGAGCCAAGGCTTCCCGACCGCCTGTATGAGGAATTCGAAGGGTTGACTGTGGTCGCGCCTCCTTTGGGAGACGAGGCTGTGAGAGTCTAGTAAATTGAGAGCTATCGAGCCGGCCGGAGAGGCGGCTTCGTAGAGGAGGAAAGCCTGTTTTGGCGTCAGTGGCAGTTCCACCGAGCCAAGCGTGATGCCTCAGGGCGTTACGATACCGAGCCGTAAGCGTTCAACGGCGGGGGTGCAGGAAAATAGAGCGCTTTGAGAGGAGAAGCAGATGAAAATTGCCAAGTCACTTCTGTCCCGCCGCAGCTTTGCCGGCCTTGCCGGCGCTGCCGTCATCGCCATGGCGATGCCCATGCAGTCCTTCGCGGCCGACGTGACCATCCCGATCATCGTCAAGGATACGACATCCTTCTACTGGCAGATCGTTCTTGCCGGCGCCCGCCAGGCAGGCAAGGATCTCGGCGTGAAGGTGCCGGAGCTCGGTGCTCAATCGGAATCCGACATCAACGGCCAGATCAGCATTCTCGAAAACGCCGTCGCCGGCAAGCCGGCTGCGGTCGTCATTTCGCCGACCGAGTTCAAGGCGCTCGGCAAGCCTGTGGATGAAGCCGCCAAGTCCGTGCCGGTCGTCGGTATCGACTCTGCCGCCGATTCCAAATCCTTCATCTCGTTCCTGACCACCGACAACGTTCAGGGCGGACGTATTGCCGCTGACGGTCTTGCCGCCGCTGTCAAGGGAGTTACCGGCAAGGAAGAGGGTGAAATCGCCATCATCACCAGCCTTCCGGGTGTCGGCTCTCTCGACCAGCGTCGCCAGGGCTTCCTGGAAGAGGTCAAGAGCAAGTATCCGGGCCTCAAGGTCGTTGCCGATAAGTATGCGGACGGCCAGGCAACCACCGGCCTGAACATCATGACCGACCTGATCACTGCCAATCCGAAACTGGTCGGCGTCTTCGCCTCCAACCTGATCATGGCACAGGGTGTCGGCCAGGCGATCGCCGAAAACAAGCTCGGTGACAAGATCAAGGTCATCGGCTTCGACAGTGACGACAAGACCGTCGGCTTCCTGAAGTCGGGCGTTCTTGCCGGCCTGGTGGTGCAGGATCCCTACCGCATGGGTTACGATGGCATCAAGACGGCGCTTGCCGCTTCCAAGAAGGAAAAGGTTGCCGCCAACGTTGACACTGGCGCCAATCTCGTCACCAAGGCGAATATGAGCGATCCAAAGATCGACGCTCTGTTGAACCCGAAGGTCAAGTAAGTCTAAGGGCCGCGCCCGCGAAATCGGGCGCGGCTTTTTCGTCTGGTCGCTTTCCCAAGGTGGCCGCGCGGCGATGCGAGAGCGAGGAGACCCCATGACGAGCCTGGAAGAAATCAGCCATCGGCACGACGACACCGTCAAAACAGAAGCAAACCGCATTCGGGCCGGTTCGCCCATCCTTGAGCTTAAGGGCCTGCAGAAACGCTATGGTTTCGTCGAGGCGCTGAAGCCGGCAACGATAACGTTTCTCGCAGGAGAAATTCACGCGATTGTCGGTGAAAACGGTGCCGGCAAGTCGACGCTCATCAAGCTGCTGACCGGCGTCATTACGAGAACGGCGGGTGAGATTTTCTGGTGTGGTCACCCGGTTGCGCTCGCAACGCCAAACGAGGCGATCGCCCGCGGCATCAACGCGGTTCATCAGGAAGTGGTGCTCTGCCCGCACCTGACGGTCGCGGCCAATCTTTTTCTCGGCGATGAAGTCAATCGCTTTGGCCTGATGCGCAAGAAGCAGATGGTGACGATGGCGCAGACCGTGCTCGACGATCTCGGTTTCGGATTGCCAGCCGGCGAACTCTTGAGCTCGCTCACGATCGGCCAGCAGCAGCTGGTGGCAACGGCAAGAGCCGCGATGCGCGGTACGCAGTTTCTGATTTTCGACGAACCTACCGCCTATCTCACCCGTCAGGAATCGGCGCAGCTGTTCAAGCTGATCCGTCGGCTTCAGGGCGAGGGCGTAACGATCGTCTATATCAGCCATCGCATGGAAGAGGTGTTCGAGCTCGCTGACCGGGTCTCCGTCCTGCGCGACGGCACGCATGTCGGCACCCGCACGATCGCAGAAACCAACGATGACGAGCTGATCAAGCTGATGATCAATCGTTCCATCGATCAGATCTATCACAAGGAGGAAATCCCGATCGGCGATACCATCCTTGAGACCCGCGGCCTTTCCGGCCCCGGTTTCGAGAATGTTTCGCTGAGCGTCCGTGCCGGCGAGATCGTCGGCCTCTACGGGCTGATCGGAGCCGGCCGCAGCGAATTCGCCCTCGGTCTTTATGGACGCCAGCCGCTTTCTGCAGGCGAAATCTACTGGCAGGGGCGCAAGGTCGATATCCGCAACGAGCGCGATGCGATGGAGCTCGGCATCGCACTGGCGCCCGAAAGCCGGCGCGATCAGGGGCTTTGTCTCAACCTGCCGATCGGCCTCAACATCAATTTGCCCGTGTTCGGGCGGTTGAGCCATGGCCCGATCATCAATAACAAGAGCGAAGCGGCCAATGCAGACAAGCAGATCCGCGATCTCAGCATCAAGACGCCGAGCCGGCGGGTTCTGGTCTCCGCCATGTCCGGCGGCAACCAGCAGAAGGTCGTCATCGGCAAATGGCTGAGCCACGGCGCCAAGCTCTTCATCTTCGATGAGCCGACGGTCGGTGTCGATGTCGGAACCAAGGCCGAGATCTATCGTCTGTTTGCCAAGCTGCTTCGTGATGGCGCCGGCATCATCGTGATCTCGTCTTATCTGCCGGAAGTCTATGAACTGGCCGATCGCCTGCACGTCTTCCGTAGCGGCCAGCTGGTTGCCAGCCATGATTTCCACGCGGCAACGCATGAGGAAGTCCTTGGCGAAGCGATTGGCGTCTAAACGATAAACAAGTCTAAAGAGGGAGAAAAAAATGGCCGCGAATACGACAGAAGGCCCGACCGTAGCGCCGCGGCGCAAGATGAACATCCTCTTCAGCCTGACGCTGATCCTGCTGCTTCTGGCGCTCTGGATTGTTCTCGGATTCTGGACCGACAAGTTCTGGACGCCGCTCAACATAACCAATCTGATGCGTCAGGGCTCGATGACGGCCATTCTTGCGCTTGGCCAGACCTTTGTCATCATCACGGCGGGCATCGATCTTTCCGTCGGCGCGATCGTCGGCTTCTGTACCGTCATCATCGCCTGGCTGTTGCAGGCGGGTTTCCCGGTGTGGTCCGCCATCCTCATTACCTTGTTGTTCGGGGTACTGATCGGCGCATTTCATGGGTTCGGCATCGTGCGCATGGGTCTGCCGCCCTTTATCATCACGCTCGCAACATTGACCTCGCTTCGCGGCATAGGGCTGCTGATTACCAACGGCTCGACGATCAACATCGTCAATGACGATTTCAGCAATTTCGCAGTGTCCGATTTCCTGGGCATCCCGAGCCTGTTCTGGATGGTGATCCTGGTAGCGATTCCGGCTGTCATCTTCCTGCATCTGAGCCGCTGGGGCCGTTATCTCTTCGCCGTCGGCTCAAACCGCGAGGCGGCACGCCTGTCCGGCGTCAACGTCAACTGGATGATCTATCTCGCCTATATCCTGTCGGGAACCTGTGCCGCCTTCGTCGGCATTCTGCTTGCCTCGCGCATCGCCATCGGCAATGCCACCCAGGCCGACGGCTGGGAGCTGCAGGCGATCGCCTCCTCGGTGATCGGTGGCACCAGCCTGTTCGGCGCCGTCGGGACGGTCTACGGCCCTTTGATCGGCGCCTTCATCCTGGCGACCATCAACAATGGCGCCAACCTGCTGAACCTCAACTCCTTCTGGCAGCGCATCATCACGGGCGTCCTGATCATCGTCATCGTCTATTTCGATCAGCTGCGCCGCCGCCGCGCTTAGCGGTGTAATTGATACGCGATGCAGCCAAATCGGGCGGGCTACCCCGCCCGATTGCTGTTCGAAACAAGGGCCTCACGATCGGGTTGGACGATCGCCCAAAACGTGGCGCCGACCAGAGCCCATATAGTCCCGAATGCAAGTGGCATGCAGGGGCGATGGATGATGATCTCCAGCAGGTATGAGAGCGAAAAGCGCAGCCCCGTCAAGTCTCAGGCCGGCGAGGGCCGGGACCTCCGCCAGCTCAGGCCCTTCAGCAGATTGCGCAACGGCTTTTCGACGGCTTCATAGGCGACAACGCCGAGGAGCGTGCCGGAGATGACGCTGACGAAGGTAACGGCGTCTGACGGTATCTGTAGCGACGACAGCAGCTTGACGATCACCGAGATCGCGAGCGTATGCCAGAGATAGATCGAATAGGACGCGTTGCCGAGATAGGTAAGGGGAGGGACGGATGGCAGCTTGCCGCTGCGCTCAATGGAGACCGTGCCGAGGACCAGCGCGACCGCAAGCGGACCGCACGTCATCTCGTTGAAGTCGAGGCCAAGCAGCTCGATGGCGGCAAAACCGGCGATCGATACGATCACCAGCGCGAGGCCAACGCCAATGCCTGGAACATGTCCTTTCAACCAGAACCGGGCAAGCACTGCGCCTGCCACGAATTCCAGAATAATCGGTCTGACATAGGTGGCAAGCATCGGCGATTGCGGATGGATGAGAGCGCCGATCGCGACGAAAGCAGCAAAGATGCCGATCAAGCTGCCGAGCCGCAGGCGCTGCGGCAGGAGCAGGCAGGCCGCGAAGATCACATAGAAGAACATCTCGAAATTCAGCGTCCATCCCTGCACCAGCACAGGCCATATCTCGCCGCTGCTGGGCGACCTGACGGGAATGAACAACAGCGAACCGAATATATGGCTCGCCGTCAGCTTCATGTTCGGAAACAGTCCCACCACGGCGCCGGCAATCATGATGATGGTCACGATCCAGTAGGATGGCGCGATGCGCTGCAGCCGGTCGAGCACGAAACGCAGCGGCGTCACGGGACGGCGCTCGCTCATGGTCCACATGATGAAGCCGCTGATGACGAAGAAGACGTCGACGCCGGCGGCGCCGATGCGGAAATGGCCGCCGCTGCGCTCGGCGGCATGAAACAACACGACCGCAAGAGCAGCAAGAGCACGCAGATATTGGATGCCGTAAAGCGTCTTCATTGGCCCGTTCGCGGCTCCCAATTGACCGGCGGCGCGAATGGCATCTGCTCGCCCATGTGCGGGGGCGCCTTCGCAGGCATACGTGTTCGCATGGAAAGCTTTCCTGCCGTGAAATAAAACAGGAAGGAACCGACATGGTACGGATTTAGAATATCGATCTCCACGAAAGACCGGATCAGCAAAAGCGTCGCAATTCCCAGAAGCAGATAGGATTCGTCGTTTCTGACATCGCTCAGAAAGCGGCTGATATGGCCGATCACAGCCGTCAGCAGGATGGAGGCGAGCAGGCACACACCAATGAGCCCGGTCTCGACCATCGTCTCGATATAGGTGTTGTGGAAATGGAAGCCCGCGCGCGAGGCAATGTAAAATTCCTCCCACAGCCGCTCGGGCTCAGAAAAGCCCTGTACCCAGTACGCCTGGTAGCCGACGCCGAAGAGGAGATTCTGCTGCGCAGTCGCGATGCCCTGTTGCCAGAGATAAGTGCGCCCGGTGAGCGTGGAATCCTTGCCGAAGGCGCCGAGGACGAGATCGACCGCACCGAGGTAGACGCCCGCGACCGCAAGGATGACCCCGACCACGGCTACCGTCACAAACAGCCTTTTCCGCTGTTTGGGCGACAGATATAGGATAATACGCAGGCTCACGCACAAGAGCACGACCAACATCGTCGTCAGAACCGATGTTGCCGATGCCGAGGCATGCAGGCAATAGGCCGATAACAGGCCGGCAATTCCAGCACCGATCATCCAGATCCGCCGCTCGCCCAGAACAAAGACGGCAGCAAAGGCGAAATAGATGCCGAGCGAAGCATAGAAGCCGAGCTGGTTCTTGGAATCGAAGGCGCCGACGAAACTGTAAGTTCCGTCTATGGGATCATAGGCATAGTAGCCGAACAACATGGAATAGAGCAGCACGATGCCGGTGCCGACGATCGCGCCGCGTGTCAGCGTGCGGATATCGAGCGTGCGCATGGCGACCAGGGCGCAGAAGATATGCGTCATATACTGGATGGATGCCCGTGCCGTCGTCGGGGGGACGACCGACCAGAAGATCGACAGAAAGGTGAAGAAACCGAAGGCAAAAAGCCAGAGCTGCCTGTGATAGCTGCCAAGTACGTTCCGGTAGTCCATCATGACAAGCGGAAACCACAGCGCGTAGTAGAGCAGGATCGAGGGCTGACCGAAGCGGGAGGAGTAGGCAAAAACGAAGAAGGACAGGGTAACCGCCACCGTGCCGTAGGTGGCGTTGCTGCCCGGACGGATAAAGATCGATTTGGCTATCCGCATCGATTTTCCTATCGAATGGCAAGCCCGGTGCTGATCTTGATCAGATCGCCGGGCAATACCTGCGTGTTTTCCTGGGCCTGTATTTCCTTAGATTGCCCGTTGTCGTCACGAATGATGGTGTAGGAGATGCTCACCCCGGGGCCGCTTGGGTCGAGATTGCCGGCATCGGCCGATTGAGCGACGGCTTCCTGCATGAGGGACTGGCTGGTCGACAGTTTGAGCTGCAGCGTTTCCAGCTGCGTGTCGGTATCCTGCATGTCCCGGGCCAGCGAACTCTGCCAGTCGTTGCGCAAGGTAATCTCGTCCTGATTGGCCTTGTTGATATCCTGCTTGGCTTTCAGCGCGGCGGTTTCCGTATCGAGGAGAGTAGCTTCCAGATCGGAGGCGCGCTGTTCGGCGGAGATTCGGCGGGAGGCAAGCTCCAGCCCGCGCTCGGCCAGACTTTCGACCTTGTCGCGGTCGGCCTTGGCCAGATCAAGCTGACGGCTCTGCGTGTCGTTCTTCTTCGAAAGCGCCTCGACTTCGTTTTGCAGAAGCGTCTTCAGATCTTCCAGGGACTGCAGCTGCGTCGTCATGCGCTTGGCACGCGTATCCATCAGTGCCTTCTCGCTCGCGAGCAGATCCGCCATGTGCGGCAGCTGCTTGAGCTCGGTGGGGACGTCGATATCGTCCTTGCCGGCCAATTCGGCCATCAGGCGCGCTTTGCGCATCAACAGGCGGCTACGCTCCGCCATATAGACGACCGCGTCACCCTTGGCATTGATGAAATCGCGCGCAAAACGCTGTCCGGCATCGGCTCGGCGCATCCCGCCGCCGAGGCTTATAGCCTTGAGCACGGTCAGGTTGGGCGCGAACGGATATTCACCGGGATTCTGGACCTCTCCGGAAAGGTAGATCGGGCGGAACTGTGACATTTCGACCGAAGCCGAAGGACGATCACGCAGGCCGAATTGCTTCTGCAGGCCGAGACCGATAGCCTCGGCGATCTGATCCGTCGTCTTGCCGACGGCCGGCATATCCCCGATGAAGGGAACCGAGATCGAGCCCGAAGGGCCGACGGTGTAGTCGCCCGAAACCATCGACCAGTCGCGAATGGTGCCTTCGGCCGTCTGCCACTCGGCAACGCGCACATGCAGCTTGTCCATGACGCCTAGATGATATCCGGCAAGGTTTTCGGCTAGCGCCGGAGCGGCAGCTGCGCCAAGGCTGAGAGCAATGATAGCTGCGCAGCGCAGCGATGAATTGACACGTAGAAGCCTCGTCGAAGGCCGGAATTCAATCATGCAGGATCTTCCCTGTTACCGGTAGGCAATCCCGCAGGACGCGGGAAAACCGCAGGACGCATCCCGCGGTATCTGCCAGTCATCATCAATAGCTGCCGCGTGAAAGGCAGACTGCAGGAATGGTTTTGGCGATGATCACCATGTCGCTGCTGAGCGACCAGTTCTTCACATAATGCGTGTCGAAGGCGACGCGGCTTTCGTAGGAAACGTCGTTTCGGCCGCTCACCTGCCAAAGACCGGTCAAGCCCGGACGGGACTGCAGATAATAGATCGCCGCGGTCTCGTAGCGCTCGAGCTCGTCTTCCACCACCGGGCGTGGCCCGACGACGCTCATCTCGCCGCGGATGATGTTGATCAACTGCGGCAGCTCGTCAAGGCTGAGCTTGCGCAGGACAGAGCCAACTGTGGTGACGCGAGGATCATTCTGCAGCTTGCGCGTTGCACGCCACTCCTCCAACGCTTTCGGATTGGCCTGAAGGTAAGCATGCAGCACCTTGTCACCATTGACGACCATGGTGCGAAACTTCAGGCAACGGAAGGTCTTGCCATTATGGCCGATACGGCGGTGGCCGTAGAAGACGGGACCGGGGTCTGAAAGTTTTACCAGCAGCATCAGCAGCAGAAAGAGCGGGCTGATGAGAACCAAGGCGGTCAGAGCGGTAGAAACGTCAAAAATGCGTTTCAATACTCCACCAGTGGGCGGAAAGACGTCGCTTTCCGCAGCGCTGAAAAAAGCCGATGTGGCCGATCTCGTCGCAGATTTCATAGAGAAAACTCCATTCATGTTGACGATTGGTCGGAAATTCTCGGACGCGTAACTAGAGCCGCGATGGCCGGAGTGTAGGTTGGGATTGAGACTTTTTAAGCCAAATTTTTGTAGCGATATGGCATGGTGGTATAAATTTACCGCACCAATGGTGACTTGGTTTAGTTCAGTGAGCAGTAGTAGATAAATTGTACTGTATCATCTTGTGTATAATGACGCTCTTGACAGCTCTGTCGTCTCTTAGCCGACCCTTTCTAAGGATATTATAGGCATGAAACGCTAAGCTGTTCATTATCATTAGCTTCGCTAGCCTCTGCTCGGTTTCCTTTCAGCTTCAGGTCATCCAGTTTTCTTCTGTGGATATATTGCAGTGCAGCAATATTTTGCAGCGCACATACTGAAAGCAGATTCCTCAGGACTTTGTAATAAAAGTTGATTGAATGGACGAGAGCACCCTATCGGTTGGATGGCCCGGATGCTTCTTTCAGATTGTATTATTTCGATATGCCGCCATTTAATTGCAATGAGAAAGATGAACAAATTCAATTGTAATTATAATCGATGCGTAGTTTTAACAGGCTTGGCGCTAGGATCGTCTCAAATCGCAACGGATCTTGGTAACTTGGTTGAATCTCAATGAATCATAAAATATATTTAAGACTTAGGTCTGATAAGGGAGGAAAGACCTTGATCGCTTTTTATTTAACGTCCGAACGGGCGGGGTAAGATTATGTACGCGCCCCGCGTTTTCATCAGCATGCTAGGCACGCTGATCGTATTTGCCATCGCAACATATTTCCTGACGAACTCGCTTTCGACCGCGCTGATCGAAACGGCTATCTGTGCCGTCCTTCTGCAGATAGGTTATTTCCTGGGCGTGCTTTACCTCGTTTGGAAAGAGCGCAAAGCGCATGAGGCCCTGTTGAACGAAAATAAGGGCCCGGCATCGATACAGGAAGACAGCAAGGTCGCCGGTCTGTCCGCATCCAGTTTAAAGCGGTCCGAGCCCTTCAACCCCTGAACTTCGGGGAAACGATCAGATCTTTTGAAGCTCGGCGGTTGCCGGATCGTAGCCATGTCCTAAGTCTCCGTCTGAACCCTTGGAGGCCGATGTGACCGACCCTGCAGAAAAAAGCGTCTGCGTAATCATTGCCGCGAAGAATGCCAGCGAAACCATTGGGCTTGCCGTTGCCTCAGCTCTTCGGGAGGTCGAGGTCGCCGAAGTCGTCGTCATCGATGACGGTTCGACGGATGGAACGGCTATCGCCGCCGCCAAAGCCAATGACGGCAGCGGCCGACTGATTATCCGGGAATTCGAAAAGAACCGCGGCCCTGCCGCAGCACGCAATCACGCGATCGAGATATCCAAGGCGCCGTTGATCGGTATCCTCGATGCCGATGATTTTTTCTTTCCAGGTCGTTTCGCAGCGCTGCTTGCCGCTGACGACTGGGATTTCGTTGCCGACAACATCGCTTTCGTCAGTGCCGATACCGTGCCTGATGCGCATGCAAGGCTCGATCATTTCGACGCGAAACCGCGTTTTCTCGATCTTGCTGCTTTCGTCGAGGGCAATATTTCCAAGCGCGGCGTGCGTCGCGGCGAGATCGGCTTTCTGAAGCCCTTGATGCGGCGCTCCTTTCTGGATGCTCATGGTCTGCGCTACAACGAGGCGCTGCGTCTCGGCGAAGACTACGATCTGTATGTCCGTGCGCTGGCTCACCAGGCCCGCTATAAGATCATTCATAGCTGCGGTTATGGCGCGGTCGTGCGCAGCGATTCCCTGAGCGGCCGGCACAGGACCGAGGATTTGCGCCGCCTTTACGAGGCTGACCGGACCATTCTTGCCAAGGGCGGGCTTTCTTCAGCGGACGCAGCCGTGATCCGTCGTCACGAACAGCATATTCGCGATCGTTACGAGTTGCGGCATTTCCTCGATATCAAAGCACAGTCCGGGCTTTTGTCGGCGGCCGCCTATGCGCTGTCGCACCCCTTCGCCGTCCCCGCTATTGCCGGCGGCATTCTGGCGGATAAGACGGAGCGTTTCCGCAAGCGGAGCACCACCACCATTGCCCATCCCGGCGCAAACGGCCTGCGCTATCTGCTGCAGGCCGCTCCGGAATAGCGGTATTGCGGCTTAGAGATAATCGCGGCGCACGCCTTCGATTACGTTCAGGAGGCGCTCCTTACAGGCTGCCAGCGCGCTATCCTTGCTCAGCTGCGGCTTTGCCTTGCTCGCCTGCCACAGAGCCAGAGCGGAAGGTACGGCCAGCGCCTGCTTTGCCATGACGCGCAGCGTGGTCTGCTCGGGATCGGCAAGCATGACGTTTTCCCCATAGCGTTGCTTTTCGAGCTCGGCTGCCGCTTCCTTGTTGCGCTCGAAGCCGACACCCCAGAATTTGGCCCCTTTGGCGATCGCCTCGGCGCGGGTGGAAACGGGGATGTGCTTCGGCTGGTAGGTGACGCCGAGTGAGAGAGCCCAGTCGTTCCATTTGAAACTGTTGATGGAACGCGAGGAGCTGACCGCAATCCACGGAACACGGAAGGCATCGGCGAGGATGGCGCCATGCATCGATTCCGCCACGATCAACTCGGAGGCGGCAATCTCGCGGATGACGGCCTTCGCCTCGCCGCGCGGATCGAGATAGGAAAGACCGACGGTCTTGCAGATTTCAGGCCAGAGGCCTGCGGCAGCCGATTCCCAATGCGGAATGAAGGTGCGCTTGCCGTTTTTCGAAATGGCCTGGAATTCCGGCATTTCCGTCACCAGCACGGCAGGATCGACGATGCCCATTTCGGTGGGCAGACCAGCCTTTTGCGCCGTCAACGGCCCACGCACGCTGCGGACATCCCATTGCGAGGTATCGCGCATGTCCGGAAGAGAACCGTAGCCGAAACCACTGCCGATAACGAGCTTGTGCCCCTTGTCAGGCAGGATCTCCGTGTTGAGGACGGTTCCGACGCCGACCAGCAATGTTTCCTCTCGAACATCGCGAAGGCCGGGAAGTAGGAAATCCCAGAGCCAGAGATTGAGATCGTCACCGAAATTGCCATGGGTGGATTCCCAGTGGAACGGCTTCATGCAGGACTCCTTGCTGATCCAGACTATAGCGGGTCATGCCGTGGCTCTTCGATGCGGCATGTGCAGCCCATGCTGCACCGCAAAATCTAGGGCGCTAGTTTGCCCACGGCAAGCTGCATGGCGCTTTGTAAAATTCCAGGATCGCGCAAGGCCCATTTTGCCAGCAATCCAAATTGCGGCAGGCGCCGCCGCCGCACCTGCCGCGCCTGGCTCCAAAGCGCCTGCTGGCGGGCGCGGTTCTTATAGAGACGGATGGATTCGACATCCTGCGGCCGGCGCGAAAATCTCTGCTCCAGCGTGTTGAGCGCCGTCCATGTGTTGAATTGCTGGCGCAGGAATTGCGGGGAATCATTGTCGATGCTGTGAAATATGTTCACGCCTTCGCCGCGCAGCGCTCCGGCATTCTCGCAAAGCAGAACCCGCTTGGCGGCGAGAACGCAGTCGCAGAAAAACAGAACGTCCTCTGCCGCCAGTCGCAGGGACGGCTCGAAGCGGATCTTTTCGAAAAGCGGCCGCCCGATCACCATGCAGGACATGTGCAGGAAACTCCAATCCTGCAGCATGACACTGGCGATATTGGGGATTTCGACGACGGCCGGCCTATCCGACAAGCGCACTGTATCGGTCGATTTCCCAAGCTCGGCGATGCTGAAATGGTAATAGAACTCCTTGCCCCCATCGATGGAGTCCCAGTAGCAGTCGGCGTTGTAATGGGTCAGTGTTCCGAAGGCATTGCTAAGATGTTCGGGCGCCCATTCGTCATCGGAGTCCAAAAAGGCTACAAACCGGCTCTCGGCCGGCACGCTGTTAAGGCCGGTATTGCGCGCCCCGCCAGGACCGGCATTGGCCTGACGGATGACACGGATACGTTTTCTTTCCTCGCTGCTCAGCGATTGTAGCTCGCTTTCCGCCGAAAGCGGCGATTGATCGTCGACGACGATGATATCGAAATCCTGAAATGTCTGCCGGGAGATCGATTTCAAAGCGCGCTGCAGAACGCCGGCTTGCTTCTGATAGAACGGAATAACAATCGTGATAGACGCCATTTTCCCGCCTTTACGGTTTTAGTTCAAGGGCTTGCGGTTCATGTCTTAGGGCATGATTGTTGGCTTTTCCAACGACATTCGCCGCAATTTTCCGGCAGATAAGCCATAGCGGAAGTCGTTGTGACGCCAACAGGTAGCGTCCAATCGATGTCGAGCAATGATGAGAGGCGAGATTTTCTGAAACTTTCATCCCAGCGCGCCAGCGGTCAAGGCTATCCGCCGATGAGCTATTATAACACATGGCGCGTCAGGATCGTACGCTAATGCAGCCATTGGCAGAGCGATATGAATCGGTTTTCTCATTCTGATTGAAGCTTTGTCGCATTTTGGTCACGCTTTGCATGCCAATTCATGCTGCGTTGCAAAAAATCTTCACCTTCAGCGGAAATTATGGAAGGGTCGGGAACGTTCGATCGGAGCGCAAAGCGAGACCTCGGGTGAGCGGCTAAGTGCCTTTCGTAACTGCGTTTTCTTGCATATAAATCGATTTTTCACCCCTTTACGCAGGACAAAACCATGTTTTCTGTGCGAGGCGACATATCGTTTTTTGCTCATTTTTGCTGCGCTGCCATATTCCCTTTCCGAAGAGTGCCCTAGGTTATCCTTGCGAGTTCTGCTGTGTTGGAAATGGCTGCGAGGGGGGATGCAGCCCGAAGAAGAGGTGACAGACATCGTGAATGTGACTGCCAACGTGTCTTCGCGGATAAACCCCATGCGTAGCATATTGCTCCCGGGCACAGTTTCTGTCCCCATATCATTCGAGCCCCATACCTGGCCGTTCAACCGCGCCTATGGTTTTTTCGATTGTTTGCGGGGATTGCTGCGCGACACTTTGTTCCCTGTAGGTGTGCCCTGCGTAAGCAAGAGTGATACCATGACGACATCGAAAAACTGCATGTACAGACTTGGTCTTGTTTCAATCGCTCTCATGAGCGCCTTCCTGATGCCGCAGGCCGCATCCGCGCAGGATGATCAGCCGACGGGCGGTTCCTTCGTCGACAATTTCGAGCATCTGGACACCAGTCGTTGGTATATTTCCGACGGCTGGAACAACGGGCCACATCAGAATTGCACTTGGTCGCGCAAGCAGGTGGGCATCAAGGATGGAACGCTGCAACTGCAGTTCGTCCAGTCCAAGATCGGTGAACGTAATTATGCCTGCGGCGAAATCCAGACGACGAAACGCTATGGCTACGGCACCTATGAAGCGCGCTACCGCACCGCTACTGGGCCTGGTCTGAACTCTGCCTTCTTCACCTATATAGGCCCGACTGACAAGAAGCCGCATGACGAGATCGATTTCGAGGTGCTCGGCAAGAATTCCGGTCAGGTTCAGGTCAATCAGTATATTTCCGCCAAGGGCGGCAACGAAAAGTTGGCGCCGGTTCCAGGCGGTGCCGACAAGGGTTTCAACGATTATGCCTTTGTCTGGGAAAAGGATCGCCTGCGCTACTATGTGAACGGCAAGCTCGTCCAGGAGGTTACCGATCCTTCAAAAATACCGACGAACCCGCAGAAGATCTTCTTCAGCCTCTGGGGCACCGATACGCTCAGTGGCTGGATGGGCAAGTTCGCCTATAGCGGCGAGCCGGCGACCATGGAGATCAGGCGCGTCGCCTTCACCGCTCCGGGAGAGAAGTGCCTCTTTCCGGAATCGATCACCTGCAAGCTCGATTGAACACGGCTGGCCGCACCATCGCGTGCGGCCAGTGGCAACGCCACCATGCAACACCAACCACACCAAGTGCCTGGCTTCGGCCGAGCGCAAAAGCGGAAATTTTGATGCTGCATATACTGTACTTCGTACATGATCTTGCCGATCCGGCTGTGCGCAGGCGGGTGCTGATGCTGCAGGCTGGCGGGGCGCTCGTAACGCTTGCGGGTTTCCGGCGCGATGACAATGCGCTGGCTGCCATTAGCGGCGTCGAGCCGATCGAACTCGGCAAGACGCGGGATGCCCAGTTCGCACAGCGGATCGCGGCAGTGGCCAGATCGGCGGCGAGACTGCGCAGCGCGCTGCGCTCCGTCGCAAGACCGGACATCATCATCGGCCGCAATCTCGAAATGCTGGTGCTCGCCAACCGCGCCAAATCCGTCTTCGGCGGCGATGTGCCTATTGTCTACGAATGTCTCGATATTCATAGGCTGCTGTTGCGCGATGATGTGGTGGGCAGTGCGCTTCGCAGTGCCGAGCGTCATTTCGGCTCGCAGGCATCATTGCTGGTGACCAGTTCGCCCGCCTTCATCGAGCGCTATTTCCGTCCGCGCTCCGGGCTGCAACTCCCGGTCATGCTGCTTGAAAACAAGGTGCTGGCGCTCGAGCCCGCGGCGCGCGTCATCGCATCGGCCGCAAGGCCACCGGTTGCGGGCAAGCCTTGGAAGATTGGCTGGTTCGGCGCTCTTCGCTGCCGCAAATCCTTGGCGCTGCTCGACCAATTCTCGCGCCGGATGGAAGGCCGTTTCGAGATCGTTCTGCGCGGCCGTCCGGCCTATTCCGAATTCGACGACTTCGACCGCACCGTCCGCGATGCACCCTTCATACATTTTGCCGGCGCCTACAAGAACCCTGAGGATCTCGCTGCGATTTACGGCGAGGTCCAGTTTTCCTGGGCGATCGACTTTTTCGAAGAGGGATTGAACTCCAGCTGGCTGCTGCCGAACCGCCTCTACGAAGGCGGTCTTTACGGTGCCGTGCCGATCTCGATCAAGGATACGGAGACGGCAAGATTTCTTGCCAGCCGAAAGATCGGGCTCACGCTTGACCGGGCAGATGCCGAACATCTGACGGCGCTTTTGGGTGAGATGGACGTAAAGCGCTATCTCGCCGCTTTCGAGGCCGTGGCATCCCAGGAGCATAAGCAATGGATGATGGATCGCGCCGACTGTCAGCTGCTGGTGCAGCGGCTGGCATCGCTGACGCGCGCCAATGAGCAGATGGCCGAGATACAGGCCCTCCCACAACTGCATCGCAATAGAGGTGGATTGCAATGACGACCGGAAGTTCAGGGGATATGCGTTGCGTAATCGTTGTTCCTTGCCTCAACGAGGAAAAGCATATCGAGCCGCTGATCGACAAGCTCGGGCGGGCTCTCGACGAACTCGATGCGAAGATCGTGGTGGCTGATGGCGGCAGCACCGATCGCACGCGCGAGATCGTGAGCCATATAGCCGAGAGAGATCCGCGCGTTCTTCTGCTCGACAATCCGAAGCGGCTGCAAAGCGCGGCGATCAATCTTGCCATCGAGACTTTCGGTGACGATCACGAGTATTTCATCCGCATCGACGCCCATGGCGACTATCCGGATGATTACTGCCAGACACTGGTTCAGGAGGCTGGCGCGACCGGTGCCGATTCAGTTGTCGTCGCCATGCGCACCATGGGCTTCAGTGCCTTCCAGAAGGCGACGGCCGTCGCCCAGAATTCCAAGCTCGGCAATGGCGGCTCCAAACATCGAGAAGGCGCCAAGGGCCATTGGGCCGAGCATGGGCATCATGCGCTCATGCGCGTTGCCGCCTTCCGTGCCGTTGGCGGCTATGACGAAAGCTTCAGCCATAACGAGGATGCGGAGCTGGATTATCGGCTGAACAAGGCTGGGTATCGTATCTGGCTGACCGACAAGACGGCGATGACTTATTTTCCGCGCGCCAGCATTCCGACGCTCTTCAGGCAATATCTGGGGTATGGCCGTGGCCGCGCGCGCAATATACTCAAGCATCGCAGCATGCCGAGCCTGCGCCAGATGCTGCCGCTTGCGGTCGTGCCGATCTTCATCGGCGCTTTCCTTGCTGTCCTCAACTGGATCGCGGTTATCCCGGTCGGCCTCTGGGCCGTCGCCTGCATCGCCTATGGCTTCTGGATCGCTCTCGGACATAAGAACCCCTATGGGCCGCTGGCGGCCGTTTCCGCGATGGTCATGCATTTCGCCTGGTCGATGGGGTTTTGGATGGAAGTCCTGAGCTTCCGCAATCGCAGGGTGGCGTCATGACACAGGCTCATCGGCGCCCGATAAAGATCGACATTGCGGTCTGCACCTATAGGCGGCCCGAACTCGATCAGACGCTGCTGTCGCTTGCCGTCCTGAGTATCCCCACAGGCGCCGTCGTCCGGATCATCGTTGCCGACAACGATGTGACCCCGAGTGCCCGGGACCGCGTAGACGCCATGCGCTCGGCCGTTCCGTTCGAGATTGTCTATGTCCATTGCCCCGCATCGAACATCTCGATTGCCCGCAATGCCTGCCTGGATCATGCAAGCGGCGATTTTCTCGCCTTCATTGATGACGACGAGACCGCTTCGGAAGACTGGCTGAGCGAATTGCTCATCATGGCCGACACGACCGGCGCCGACGCCGTTCTTGGCCCCGTTCAGGCCGTCTACGGGAATATAGCTCCGGGGTGGATGCGGCGCGGTGATTTTCATTCGACTTTGCCTGTCTGGGTCGCCGGGGAAATCCTGACCGGTTACACCTGCAATGTATTGCTGCGCCGCGGCGCACCCTCGCTTGCTGGCCGGCGCTTCAATATCGCGCTCGGACGCAGCGGCGGCGAGGACACCGAATTCTTCGCTCATATGCATAAGGCCGGCGGCAGGATCGCCTATGCGGCGGATGCGCTGGTCTACGAACCCGTCCCGGAAGGGAGGGCGACCGTCTCCTGGCTCTCGAAGCGCCGGTATCGCATGGGCCAGACCCATGGCCGCATGCTGTTGGAGACCGCAGGCGGCCTCGGGCGCTGGCGCGCGATTGCACTGGCGGCCTCGAAATCCGCTTATTGCTTCGTTACCGCAGCGCTGCTCTTTGCATCGCCCATCAAGCGGCATCGCTATGGCCTGCGCGGCATCATGCATGCCGGCGTGGTCAGTGGCCTCTTCGGAGTCCGCGAAATCGAACAATACGGAAATCTGGAGAAGGCACCGCAATGACGGATTTCATCCCCGATGTCAGCTTCGTCATTGCTGCCTATAACGCCGAGGAAACGCTCGAGCGCGCCATCGACAGCGCGCTGGCGCAAGGTGCCGTCAGTATGGAAGTGATCGTGGTCGACGATTGCTCGACGGACAATACGCGTGAGATTGCCGGCAACCATCCCGATCCGCGTGTACGACTCGTTGCCATGGCCCGCAATGGTGGTCCGGGCGCTGCCCGCAATGCCGGGCTCGATGCGGCCCGGGGCCGCTGGGTGGCCGTGCTCGATTCCGATGATGCCCTACGTCCGGATCGGATGGCCCGCCTGATCGCCAGAGCGGAAAAAGCCGAGGCACAGATCGTGGTCGACAATCTCGACGTGATCCGTGAGGACGTCGGCACGATACTGCCGATGTTTCCCGAGCCGATGCTCGCGCGCATGCCGATACTGACGTTGGCTAAGTTCATCGCCTCGAACATGATTTTCCAGTCGGAGCACAATTTCGGCTATATGAAGCCGGTCTTCGAGCGTGCCTTCATCGAGAAACATCGCCTGCGCTTCGAGGAGACCCTGCGGATCGGCGAGGATTATATTTTCCTCGCTTCGGCTCTCGCTCGCGGCGGCGTCTGCGTCGTCGAGCCGAGCGTCGGTTATCTCTACTACATCCGCGATGGGTCGATCTCGCGTGTTCTCCGGCAGGACCATGTCGAGGCCATGCTTGCTGCCGACGCCAAGTTCTTCGCCGAACATCACTTCGGCGCCGCTGCCCTTGCCGCACAACGGCGGCGCACGCGCAATCTGAAGGAAGTCATCGCCTTTCTTAAATTGGTCGACAGCATCAAGCAGCGCGAACTGCAGGAGATGCTCAAGATCGCATGCCTCAACCCGCGGGCCGTACGTCATCTCAGCATGCCGGTCTTTGCCCGTTTTCGCCGGTTGGCCGCGTCGCTGCGGAGCAGCCGCCAGCCGACGCCCTCTCAACTTTCCTCCCCTCTGCCCAATATGGGCGCAGGCCCTCACTCTAACAAAGGATAGAGCCATGGACCCCAAACGTCGTGTGAGAAAAGCAGTGATCCCGGTTGCCGGCAACGGAACGCGCTTCCTGCCCGCCACCAAGGCGATGCCGAAGGAAATGCTGACGATCGTCGATCGTCCCGTCGTTCAATACGCCGTTGATGAAGCCATCGAGGCCGGTATCGAGCACATCGTCTTCGTCACCAGCCGCAACAAGTCGGCGATCGAAGATCATTTCGATGATACGCCGGAGCTGATCTCCTCGCTGCAGCGGGCCGGCAAGAGCCAGCAGGTCAGCGAGTTGGAGCGTCTTCTGCCGCGTCCGGGCTCGGTAAGCTTCACCCGGCAGCAGGCGCCGCTTGGCCTCGGCCACGCCGTCTGGTGTGCTCGCGACCTGATCGGCGACGAGCCCTTTGCGCTGCTTTTGCCCGATATGCTCTGCTACGGTATGCGTGGCTGCATGGCCGGCCTGATGGATCTCTATAACGAGACCGGCGGTAACATCGTCGCCGTCGAAGAATGCGCCCCGGAAGAGACGTCGAAATACGGCATTATCGGCAAGGGCGAGTCCGTGCGCCATGGCTTCGCCGTGACCAAAATGGTCGAGAAGCCTCATCCGTCCGAGGCGCCTTCAAACTTTTACCTCAATGGCCGTTATATTCTGCAGCCCGAAATCTTCGATATTCTGGCCCGCCAGGAGCGCGGTGCCGGTAACGAGATCCAGCTGACCGACGGCATGTTGCGCCTGTCCGAGACGCAATACTTCCATGCCCAGGTCTATAATGGGCGTACGTTCGATTGCGGGTCGAAGCACGGCTTCATCGAAGCGAACGTTGCCTTCGCGCTCGCTCGCGCCGATATCGGCGGTTTGGTCTATGACTCGATCCGCAACCTGGTCGTCTCGCACGAAGCGCAGATGACCGCCGCTTAAGCCTGTCACATTGTGGCCTGCGGCCGGGAACGCCGCAGGCCATGGCAATTGTTCATTCGGGCTTCTCCGACAAGGTGGTCGCCATGCATCAGAAGAACTTCACTTTCCACAGCGCTCTCCCGCAAGCGGAGTCGCAGGATAGCTTTATCGATCTCGATCGGCTGATGGCCGTCGTGGTCCGGCGCATCCGCACCATCATTTTCGCCATGGCCGCCTTTGTCATCCTGGCCGTCGTCTATTTGTTGACGGCCACTGCGAGCTATACCTCGATGACGCAGATATTGCTCGACGAAAGCATGACGAAATATGCCGAGGATCAGCCGCCGGCAGCAAGCAGCCAGCAGGCGGACATGGAGATTGCCAGTGCGGTCGAAATCCTCAAATCAAATGAGATGGCGCTGCGCGTGGTCGATACTGCCGGCCTTGCGGACAATAACACATTGCTCAACCCGCCCGCGTCTCCGGCGGCGTTGCTCAAATCCGGCGTCGGCCTGATCGTCAGCGTCTTCACGCCCGGCCGGCCGCCGATGACGCCTGAGCAGCAGCGCGAGGCCCAGCGTCAGAAGGTTGCTGCCGTTCTTCAGGACAATCTGAAGGTCGAGCGCGTCACACGAAGCTCGGTCGTTGCCGTCTCCTTCAGCTCGACGGACAAGCTTCTCGCCGCCAAGATCACGCGCGCCTATGCCGACGCTTATCTTACCGACCAGCTGAACGCCAATTTCGACGCGACGGAACGTGCCTCCGTCTGGTTGCAGGAACGCCTGAACGATCTGCGCCAGCGCGCGCAGGAGGCTTCGCTCGAAGTCGAGAAATACAAGGCCGACAATGGTCTGACCTCGACCGGCGGCGAGCTGATGTCGGAACAGCAGATTTCCGACCTGAACAAGCAGTTGATCATCGCGCAAGCCGATACGGCCAGCGCATCCGCCCGCTACAATCAGTATAAGTCGATCGTCGACCAAGGCCCTGACAACGCCGTCAAGAACGCGACCATCTCGTCGAGCTCCACCGACAACTCGGTGCTGCAGGATTTGAAAACACGCTATCTCGCTGTCGAAAAGCGCGAACAGGATGTCACGCAGAATTTTGGCGCAGATCACCCGCAAGCCGTCGCGCTCAAGGCCGAGCGGAAGGACATTACCCGGCAGATCTATCAGGTTCTTCAGCAGCTGACTGCCAGCTACAAGAACGAGCTTGATGTCGCACAGTCGCGGGCGGAATCGCTGCGCGAAAGCATCGACAAGGTCGTCGGCAAGAATTCCGAGGCTAACAAGTCGTTGGTTCACCTGAATGAGCTGAACCAGAAGGCATCAGCGCTGAAGACACTTTACGAATCCTATCTCGGCCGGTTTGAGCAGGCGACGCAACAGCGCTCGTTCCCCATCGCCAAGGCCCGCGTCATATCACTCGCCGGCGTGCCGACTGCGCCGTCCAGTCCGAAGAAGACGCTCGTCATGGCGCTGTCGATCATTCTCGGACTAATGGTCGGCTGCGGTGTCGCGGCATTCCAGGAGTTCCGCGATCGCTTCTTCCGCGTCGAAGCCGATGTGCGGGCTGCTCTCGGATTGAAGTTCCTCGGCTATCTGCCTCTGCTCGGCCAGCAGGGCAAGAACAAGAAGAAGTTACGCAGGGTCGGTGCAAGGCCGGAGCCGGCAACGGCGGAAGAGGGGGAAAACGGCGTTGCTTTCGAGCGCATGATGCGCATATCCGTCGAAGCGCCGCGCTCGATCTTTGCCGAGACCCTGAGAAACGCGAAACTCGCAAGCGACGTGATGCTGCAGGGCCGCGCCGACCGCGTCATCGGCGTCATCTCAGCACTCCCCGGTGAGGGCAAGTCGACGACGGCAGCCAATTTCGCGGCGTTGCTTGCCAGCAGCGGCAAACGTACGCTGTTGATCGACGCCGACTTGCGCAATCCGGGCCTCAGCCGGACGCTGAAGTCGCAGCCGCATGCCGGCCTGATCGAAGCCGTGCTTGGCGAAGTGCCTTGGACGAATGCCGTGAAGGTTGACCCGCGCACTAAACTTGCGATCCTGCCGGTCGTGGTGCGCGATCAATTGCTGCACACCAGCGAGCTTCTATCCTCTCAGGGCATGCAGCATCTGATGGAGAATGCGCGCAAGATGTTCGACTATATCATCGTCGACCTTGCTCCGCTCGGTCCCGTCATCGACGCGAAGGCTTTTGCGCCGCAGGTGGATGCCTTCCTGCTGGTGACCGAATGGGGTGCGACCCCGACCAATCTGGTGCGCCATGTCCTGGAACAGGAGCCGCAGATCAACTCGCGCATTCTGGGCGTTATCCTCAACAAGACCGATATGTCAGAACTGCCGCGCTACAGCGATTTCGGCGGAACGGAGCGTTACCGGCAGAAATATGTAAGCTACTACACCGAGGCGCAGCCGCGTGCCGAGGTGGACGCTTAGAGCAACTCCGGGAAAAGTGCGCAGCGGTTTTCCGTCCGGAATTGCGAGACAGCAAAGAGATAGAGCGGTTCGGAGATTCCGTGAAAAACCGAACCGCTCTATCTCGTCTGTGTCTTGCCGGCCCTGAGCCGGGTTCTCGCCAGGGTATGTTCTCGCCAGATCGTGAATATGCCTGCCGCAACGACGATGAGCGCGCCCACAATCATGGGCGCGCTCAATTTTTCCCCGAAGATGGTGACGCCGATAAGGGCGGAGAAGACGAGCTGTAGATAGGTCAGGGGCTGAATCACCACCGCGTCGAGCATATCGTAGGCGCGGATGAGGAAATAATGGCTCGAAACGCCTGTCAGGCAGAGAATGCCCATGAAGACCCAGTCATGCGGCGCAAGCGGCGTCCAGAAGAACGGCCCGATGCAGGTCATGGCGACGGCACCCACCACACCCGTATAGAAAAAGCTGGTCATCGCGCCATCCTCGCGGCTGACATAACGCGTCAGCACAACATAGAGCGAAAATAGCAGCGCACCGAAAAGCGGCACCAGGAAGCGCGCATCGAAGACACCGCTCTCCGGCTTCAGGATCAGCAGCACGCCGACGAAGCCAAAGCAAATTGCCAGCCACCGCCGCCAGCCGACCTTCTCGCCGAGGATCGGTATGGAGAGCAGGGCCACCATCAACGGTCCGGATGAAAAGATCGCCTGCGTATGGGCAAGGCCGACGATCACGAAGGACGAGATTGCGACGACGATCTGTGCGGCAAGCAGCAGGCCGCGGGCAATCTGCAGGATAGGCTGCTTGGTCCGGGCGTTGCGGCGCAATCCGCCTGGCGCGCGCGAGGCCATCGCGACGGCGAAGAGCATAAAGGCCCAATAGCGGATCATCGCCACCAGAAGCGGCGGGTAGGCACTGACAAGGTGCTTGGAAATGCCGTCCTGTATGGCGAATATGCTGATTGCCAACAGCGTGAAGATGTAACCGGTACTATTGGATTTCATGATTATCGAAGGAAGAGAATGTGCAAGGCCCCGGAGACGCCGGGTCCGGCGCCTCGATTCACATTAGGCTATTCCTTGACCCAATCATAGACTTCCGGCTTACCTTCGGTTCAACCGGAAAGCCGTTAATCAGCCTTTCCTGCGATCTGCGACGAAAGCGGTGAAGCCTTCGAGGAAAGCCGAGAGATTGTGCTTCACCTTCTCGTCGACGATCGCCCCGTCTGCATCGAAGACGCTGCCGGCGCGCGACACCATCAACCGGCCGCCAAACCATGCTTCGGCACCGAGCGTACGCAAGACCGCCAGCCAGGCATTCTGGCTGAGAATGGTGCCGAAATTGCCCGGCGACGCGCCTAGAACCGCGATCGGTTTGCCGCCGAAGACCTGCGCGATGTCAGTGGAGGGGCGACTCATCCAGTCGATGGCGTTCTTGAAGACGCCAGGAAGCGAATTGTTGTATTCCGGCGTAAACAGGATCAGCCCGTCGGCCGAGATGGCCAGATCCTTAAGCTCCCGCACCTTTTCCGGAATGCCGTCTGCGGCTTCGAGATCGGCGTCATAGAGCGGCACGCCATGGATGGTGCGCGCGATCAGTTCGACACCGCTTGGTGCCAGTTCGACGGCGGCATGGAGCAGAGCCGTGTTGAAGGAGCCTTTGCGCAGGCTGCCCGATATGCCGAGTATTTTCATTGCTTCCTCCATTTGCCGTGAGGGGAAGACATTTATGCTTCGGCCTGCTGCGTCAAGGCCTGACGGCGATATTATGCGGCAAGCAGCGACTTCAGCTTGACGGAGCTTGCCGCCAGAGCGGCGTGATCCGGATGTGCACGGGCGGCGATCAGCATTTCGGCAAGACGGATGTCGCGCGCGATGGCATTGCCGCGCCCGATGCCGCTGGCGGCAAGCACTCTTCCGTCCGCGCCGAGATGGAAGAGAATGAATGCCCCGTCATCGAGGTCGCGCCGCACATGAGTGACCGCTTCATCCGCCAGCCCTGCGATCTGCAGCGTAAAATCATATTGATCGGACCAGAACCATGGGACGGCGGATATTTCCGCACGTTCGCCCAGCATGTTGGCGGCGGCCAGATTGGCCTGCTCCTGCGCATTGCGCCAGGATTCGAGGCGAACGCGTCTTCCGCCATAAAGTGACAGCGGAAACGAGCAGCAATCGCCTGCCGCAAAGATATCCGCATGGGAGCTCTCCAGCCGCTCGTTGACGGCAATACCATTGTCGATCGCGAGTCCCGCTTTTGCGGCCAGCGCGACATTCGGCAGCGCCCCGATGCCGACGAGCAACAGGTCCGCGGAGATGACTTCGCCGCTCGCCAGACGAACGACCACCTTATCGGTTTCTTCCTGCAAGGCTTCGATGGTCTGGTCGCAACGAATATCCACGCCTTCCTGGCAATGGCGTTCGGTAATCGCTTCAGCGATCTCTTCGGGCACGCCGCGCTTCAGGACGCGCGGCAGGCCTTCGATGACGGTGACGTCGGCACCGCGGATACGCGCCGTTGCCGCCAGCTCAAGGCCGATGAAACCGCCACCGATGATGGCAATGTGCCGTCCGGGATGAAGGGCTGCATGCAAAGCCACCGCATCGGCGTGGGTGCGCAGCACGCGGATGCGCTGCGATGTGCTGTCAACGCCTGGAAACCCTCGCGCCGCGGCTCCGGTTGCAAGCAGAAGCTTGTCATACGCGAGAGTCTGCCTATCCGAGAGCCTGAGGGTCTTCGTCGCGGGATCGAGTGCGATCACGGTCGTCTTGAGCTTCAGATCGATCGATTGCTCCCCATAGCGCTCCAATGTGGCGATGAATTTCGGCTCTCGCGTTTGATCCGCGCTGCCTTTTGACAGTGGCGGCCGTTCGTAAGGCGCCAGCGGCTCGGCGCCGATGAGGGTGATCCCACCCTCAAATCCCTTTTCGCGAAGTGCGAAGGCGGCGCGGGCGCCACATTCTCCGGCTCCGATAATGACGAAATGAGCCACGCTTGCCTCCTCAGAGCCCGATGAAGACGGTGCCGTTTTCAACCTTAACCGGATAGGTCTGCAAGTTGACGCAGACCGGCGCGCCCTTGGCTTCGCCAGTGCGGTAGTCGAAGCGGCCATTATGCTTCGGACATTCGATGATGTTGTCCATGACCAGCCCGTCGGCGAGATGGATCTTCTCATGGGTGCACAGGCCGTCAGTCGCGAAATAATCATCCTCAGGGCTGCGATAGACCGCGAAGGTCCGCCCATCATGGTCGAAGCGAATGACATCTTCTTCATCGATCGCATCAGCGGCGCAAACTTCGATCCAATTGCTCATCGTTTCCTCCCTTTTTATGTCCGATTTATTGAGCGGCGGCGGCCGGCAACTCGCCGTGAAATTCCTCGCGGTAAGGCCGCGCCGTCGGCGGCAGCTCGCGCTTCAAGAAATAATCCTCGTTGCGCAATTGCCGCAGGAATGCCGGAATCATCTCGCGATAGCCGGACCAGATGGACGGATTCGGCGCCGGCAGATCATGCTTGATCATCGCATGCAGCTTCGGCAGGGCGTGGTAGGGCACCATCGGGAACATGTGATGTTCGACATGGTAGTTCATGTTCCAATAGATGAAGCGGCTGATCGGATTCATCATGACGGTGCGGCTGTTCAGCCGGTGGTCGACGACATTGTCGGCAAGGCCGCCATGCTGCAGCAGGCCGGTCAGAACATGATGCCAGGCGCCGTAGAGCCGGGGAAGGCCGACCAACATCAGCGGTAGGATCGAGCCCATGGCGATCGCGCTCGCAATGGTGGCGATATAAATGGCCAGCCAGATGCGGGCGATGCGAATGGCCTTCGGCTGCTCCATCTCGGGAATGAAGGTTTTTTCTGCCGCACTGACGACGCCGGCCGCATTGCGCAGCATGTCGGCGATCGCATGCCAGACATCGAGGATGCCGAAAAAATTGAGGACGAGGCGGAAGAGGTCCGGCGGCCGCATGACGGCGATCTCCGGATCGCGGCCGACAATGACGGTATCGGTGTGGTGGCGTGCATGGCTCCAGCGCCAGGTGACCGGATTGCGCATGATCATGAAGCACGCGATCTGATAGACCGCGTCGTTCATCCAGCGTGTCTTGAACGCCGTGCCATGGCCGCATTCATGCCAGCGGCTGTCGGAGGCCGAACCGTAGAGCACACCATAGGCCAGGAAGAAGGGGACACAGATCCAGGAGCCCCAGAAGTAGACACCAAGTGCTGCGAAGACCACCATGCTGCCAAGCCAGATAATGGTGTCGCGGATCGCCGGCGCATCCGAACGCTGCATCAGCGCCTTCATGTCCTTGCGCGGCACATCTGTATGATACCATTCGGCTGCCGCCAGCCCCGTTTCCACCGCCAGCCTGCCGCTTGCGCCGAGCAGATCGTAATCACGCTTGATTATCGTCGTCATTCCTGCCTCCCGCGATGTGCAACAGCGCACCGCCCTCGATGCCCAAAACGATAGATCGACTTTTCGCTTGCCTCAATGCATGAATGATGGAATCTATCAAAACATGTCAAACTCTGACGTCATGAATGATGACATATCTCAGGAGTAGCCATGCGTCGCCCCACCATAGCGGACCTTGCCAAGGCGTCCGGCGTCAGCGTCGCGACGATCGATCGCGTGCTGAATGGGCGCCATCGCGTACGGGAAGAAACGGCACGCCGCGTCTATGAGGCGGCGCAGGAAATCGGCTATCATGCCGTGGGCCTTCTGCGTCAGCGTGTCTTCGAGGACTTGCCACAATATCGATTGGGCTTCGTCCTGCAGAAGCCGGTTCAGGCTTTCTACCAGGCATTTGCCAGGGAGATTGCGGCGGCAGCGCAGGCAGTCACGACAGCGCGCATCAACGCGCAGATCGATTTCGTCGCAGCCTCGACCCCGACGGCGATCGTCGAGAAGCTGAAGACGGTGGCATCACGCAGTCAGGCCGTCGCGCTCGTCGCACCGGATTATCCGGCGGTCACCGCCGCAATCGAGGAGTTGAAGGAAAAAGGCATTCCGGTCTTTTCCCTCCTGTCCGATTTTTCCACCACCGCACGCCAGGGCTATATCGGTGTCGATAACCGCAAGGTCGGACGCACGGCTGCCTGGATCATCGCACGCTCCGCACGGCGTCCGGGAAAGGTCGCCTGTTTTGTCGGCAGCCACCGCTTCCTCGGCCATGAGCTGCGCGAAATCGGCTTTCGCTCCTATTTCCGCGAAAATGCGCCGGAATTCGAGGTGCTGGATACGCTCATCAATCTCGACACGCCCGAGATTACCCATGAGGCGACGCTCGATCTCCTGCAGAAGCATCCCGATCTCATCGGTTTCTACGTCTGCGGCGGCGGCATGGAGGGCGCGATTTCCGCCATACGCGAGGAGCGTTTATCCGGCAAGCTGATCGCCGTCGTCAACGAGTTGACGCCGGAATCGAGGGCAGCGCTTGCCGACGATGTCGTAGCCATGGCGATCGGCACGCCGCTGCCGGCGCTTTGCAAGGAACTGATAAATCTGATGATCAAGTCCGTCGAGAGCGATGAGGCTGCCGTTCCCGGCCAAAGCTTCCTGCCCTTTGAAATTTTCGTCTCGGAAAACATCTGACAAGGGTGATGTAATTCTATCATTATCTCAAGAATTCTATCAGGAATGATGGCCGATGCCGATGGAAGAAGGACAGGAATGTCGCTAGTTCTTCGCAAAGCAGGCGCAGCGGATCTGGAATGTCTCTTGCTGCCCGACGCCTTGAGGAGGAGTGCCCATCATGAGTTCCATTCGTTTCGCGCTCAATCATATGTGTGCGCCGTCATTGAGGCTCGAATCGTTCTTTGCCGCCGCAAAAGAGCTCGGCATCGATAGCGTCGAGATCCGCAATGACCTTGCCGGGAACGCGATCCTGGATGGTACGCCGGCAGCGGCCGTCAAGGAGCTAGCGGCGCGGCATGGGCTGACGATCATTTCGATCAACGCTCTGCAGCATTTCAATGAGTGGAACGACGAGCGTGCCCGGGAAGCGACGGCGCTGATCGATTACGCGCGCGATTGCGGCGCCAGGGCGCTCGTCCTCGTTCCGGTCAACGACGGCAGCGGCCGCGAGCCGGAGGCGCGGCATGCCAATCTCCGCAAGGCGCTGTCAGCCCTGAAGCCGATGCTGGAAGCGGCCGGCATCATCGGCCTGGTAGAGCCGCTCGGTTTCGAGATCTGCTCGCTGCGCCTAAAGAGCGAGGCGGCCGCCGCAATCGAGGAACTCGGTGCGAGATCCACCTTCCTTCTCGTGCACGATACATTCCATCACCATCTCGCTGGTGAGGCGGCAACCTTCCCCGAACTGACGGGTCTCGTGCATATTTCCGGCGTCAGCGATCCCGATGTTTCCGTTGGGGACATGCGCGATCCGCATCGTGTTCTTGTCGATGCGAGGGATCGTCTCGATAATGTCGGTCAGCTCCGAGCGCTGCTCTCTGCTGGCTATGCCGGCCCGGTGTCTTTCGAACCTTTTGCCCCGGCGGTGCATGCCCTGAAGGAACCGGTTGTGGCTCTCAAGGAAAGCATGGCTTATATCACCGATCGGCTCTGACCGAGTAGTCCGCGGGGGAGCCTGCCTGCCCGCTCAATCGTGGGAATGCGTGTCGGAGTGCTTCGCGCCGTCGTCCGATGGGATGATGTGCAGGTTTCCGAAGCGCACGCCGCGCTGCGTCACCACGCTGTCGGCAAATGCCCTGATGTCATCCGTCTTGCCCTTCAGCACGGAGACTTCGAGGCAATCGTGCCCATCGATGTGAACATGAAGTGTCGAGATCGAAAGATCATGGTGATCGTGCTGCGCTGTCGTCAGGCGGCGCGACAAATCGCGGGTTTCATGTTCATAGACATAGGCGAGGGCGGCGTAGCATCTGGCTTCGCCATCCACGGTCGGCTGCGCGCGCGTAACAGCGTCGCGAACGAGATCGCGCAAGGTTTCCGAACGGCTGGCATAACCGCGCTGTGCGCTGATCTGGTCAATCGTCTCCAGAAGATCGTCGTCGATGGTAATGGTAATTCGCTGCATATCCCGATCCTCTTTTGCCCCGTGGCTTGCCGCGATCGACTAGAGGAAATTTCGAGCGGATTTGCAACGGTGCCGCGCTATTGCCGGCCGCGAAAACGGCGCTGATAGGTTGGGTCGTAGAGCGAGCTTTCGCGGAAATCGCTGGCGCCAAGTGACGGACCGACGAAGATCAGGGCCGTGCGTTCTATTGGATCGGCGGCCACTTTCGCTTCGATCGTCGCAAGCGTGCCCCGAATGATCCGCTCGTCGGGCCAGGATGCCTTGACGACGATCGCAACCGGGCAGTCCGCGCCGTATAGCGGCGCCAGATCCTCGACGAGCTCTTTGAGCGCGTGGATTGCCAGATGGATCGCGAGCGTGGCGCCGGTCGCGCCAAATTTTTCTAGCGTCTCGTTGTTCGGCATGGGCGAGGCACGGCCTGAAACACGAGTCAGGACGAGACTTTGAGCGATAGCCGGGATGGTCAGCTCGCGGCCGAGCGCGGAAGCTGCAGCCGCAAAGGCCGGGACGCCGGGGGTCAGCGTATAGTCGATGCCATGCTGTTCTAGCCTGCGGATCTGTTCGGCGACCGCGCTCCAGACCGAGAGGTCGCCGGAATGCAGACGCGCAACATCCTCGCCTGCTTCGGCTGCTTTCAGATATTCCGCCTCGATCTCGTCGAGCGACATCGGCGCCGTGTCGATGATGCGGGCGCCGGGCGGGCAATATTGCAGCAGTTCCGGCGAAACGATCGAGCCGGCATAGAGGCAGACCGGGCATTTGCCGATCAGGTCCCGGCCGCGCACCGTGATCAGGTCGGCGGCTCCTGGGCCTGCGCCAATGAAATGCACTGTCATCGCTCTACCTCATTCATCATTATGGCTTGGTCCACGACCATTGCGTTACCGGCATGGCCGGCCGCCAGCCGGTCATGCGTCCGACAGGTGCGGCGCGCGCAATGTCGATGCGGATCAGCGAGCCGCCCCGGCGCGTGTGCTCGGCCAGCAGAAGCGCTTCCATTTCCGTCGTGACGGCATTGGCGACCAGCCTACCACCGCTTTTCAGTTGGCCGATTGCAGCTTCCAGCACGCCGACGTCGCTGCCGCCGCCGCCAATGAAGATTGCATCGGGCGCAGCGAGGTCAGAAAGAGCAGCCGGCGCCTCGCCTTCGACAATCACTAGGCCAGGTACGCCGAAATTGCCGGCATTACGGCGGATACGCGCCGTACGCTCGGGCGACGCTTCGATGGCAATGGCGCGCAGCGAGGGATCGGCCAGCATCCATTCGATGCCGATCGAACCGGAGCCGGCGCCGATATCCCAGAGCAGTTCGCCATGGCGCGGGGCGAGCGCCGATAGCGTCATCGCGCGAATCTCCCGCTTGGTGATCTGGCCGTCATGTTCGAAAAGCTCGTCGGGAAGACCCGCGCTCAGCGGTAAAATACGCGCGTCGGCTTCCGCCTTGACCTCGACTGCGCAGATGTTCAGATCGTTGATGCCGGATAGGGAAAAATCGGCCGCACTCTGGCGAGAGGTCTTTTCATGCGGGCCGCCCAGCGCTTCCAGAACCGTAAGCTCAGATGGGCCGAAGCCGGAGCTTTGCAGCAGGGCCGCCAATTCGGCAGGACCTTTGCCGTCGGACGTCAGCACCAGGATTTTGCGGCCAGCATGCAGATGCGGACGGATGAGATCGATCGGCCGTCCGTGCAGCGACAGAACCGTCGTCTCCTGCAGGGGCCAGCCGAGGCGCGATGCGGCGAGGCTGAAGGAGGAGGGCGCCGGGATAACAATCATTTCAGCGGCCGGAATGCTCCGCGAAAGTGTCGCGCCGACGCCGTAGAAAAAGGGATCACCTGACGCGAGAACCACCGTCGGCTTGCCGCGCCTGGCAAGCACCGCCTCGACGGATTTTTCGAATGGCGAAAGCCATGCTTGCGTTTCGCCTGATATCAGCGAGCTCATCAACTCGATATGGCGCGTCCCGCCGAAGACGACCGGCGATGAGGCGATCAGCCGCTTGGCTTCGTCGCCGAGACCGGCTGGACCGTCTTCGCCGATGCCGATAAGAGTGAGCCAGCGTTGAATTGAAGGTGTCTCAGCCATGGGCAAGGCCCGTATTCTGATCCTCGGCGGCACGACGGAGGCCCGAGCGCTGGCGGCAGCTCTTGCCTCGCGAGCCGATATCGAGGTCGTCCTGTCGCTTGCCGGCCGAACCGCCGATCCCGCCCCGCAGCCCGTTCCGGTGCGCAGCGGCGGTTTCGGCGGCGCAGAGGGGCTTGCCCGCTATGTCAGTGACGAAGAGATCGACCTGTTGATCGATGCCACGCATCCCTTCGCAGCCCGCATCTCGGCCAATGCCGCAGCCGCGGCTGCTGAATGCCATGTGTCCGCTTTCGCGCTGCGCCGTCCGGCGTGGGTGCCGGTCGAAGGCGATGATTGGCTTTCCGTGCACAGCGTCTCGCAGGCTATCGCCGCCCTCGGCGATGCGCCCCTGCGCGTTTTCCTCGCGACCGGCCGGCAGGAGGCGCATCAGGCGAACGCCGCGCCGCAGCACCATTATTGGGTCCGCAGCGTCGATCCCGTCGAACCGCCGCTGGCGGTTCCGTATGTCAATTACATCCATGGTCGCGGTCCGTTCCGGTTGGCCGACGAACTCGACATGCTGCGACAGCATCAGATCGAGGTCGTCGTCGCCAAAAACAGCGGCGGTGACGCGACCTATGGGAAGATCGAGGCCGCAAGGCAGCTTGACATCAAGGTGATCATGGTCGAGCGCGCTGAGGCCGCCGGTCTGCCGGTGGTCGAAACGGTAGACGCTGCGCTCGGTAGGATCGATCATTTCGCCTCTTCCCTGATGAAACGCGGCGTATAGACCAAATCTGGACGGCCTTCGCGGGCGATGATGCGCGTTTCGGCCGAGCCGATGATAACGCAGGTCGCCATATCTGCCTGCGAGGTCTCGGCATTCGCGAGCCCAGCGATCGTCATCCGCTCGTCTGGACGACCGGCGGCCCGGCCGAAGACGACAGGTGTTTCACCGGGCAGTATGGCGCGCAGGATTTCGAAGGCCTTGCCGAGTTGCCAGGGGCGAGCCTTGCTGATCGGATTGTAGAGCGCGATCACGAAGCCCGCTTCGGCGACGGCGCGGAGACGACTCTCGATCAGCGGCCAGGGCTTCAGATTGTCCGAAAGCGAGATCGCACAGAAATCATGTCCGAGCGGCGCGCCGATGCGGGCCGCAACGGCAAGCATGGCCGTGATACCCGGCACGACGATAAGGTCTACCGTCCGCCATTCAACCGGGCCGTGATCGATCGCCTCGCAAACGGCGGCCGCCATGGCAAAAACACCGGGATCGCCGCCGGAGACGACGCAGACATTGATGCCGGCTGAGGCCCGCTGCAGCGCCACCTTGGCGCGATCCAATTCCTCGCGATTGTCCGATGCCTGACGGATCTGGTCGTCGCGCAGCGTCAGGCGGTCGAGATAAGGACCGTAACCGTAAAATTCATGAGCGTCCGCGACCGCAGCCAGCGCCTCCGGCGTCGTCTGCTCAGGATTGCCGGGGCCGGTCCCAATCACATAAAGACGCCCGCTCATGGCCTGCTTTCCCAACCAGGAACCAGCACAAGGGAGAAATAGGGCGCCTCGGCATCGTCGCGGCTGGCAAGCGGCGTCATGGCGCCGTTGGCCATCGTGCCGCGCTCGACGTAAATCGCTTCCCCCAGCCGGCCCGCGGCATCGAGCGCGCGGCGGATTTTTGGCAGGTTGCGGCCGACTTTCATGATGACGGCGGCCTGCGTATCGCCCAGGCGGCGGGTAAGCTCAGCCTCTGCCATCGTTCCCGGCAGCACGGAGAGAACGTCGTCTCCCTGCACCATCGGTAATCCCGCGAGCGACCAGCAGCCGGACATGGCCGTCACACCCGGAATGACCTCTGTGGGGAAGCGATCGGCAAGGCGCACATGCAGGTGCATGTAGGAACCGTAAAACAGCGGATCGCCTTCGCTGAGCACGGCAACCGTCTTGCCTTCCCGCAGATGCGCCGCCACCATCTCGGCCGAAGCGTCGTAGAAAGCGGTGATCTGAGTGAGATATTCCGGCGCGTCCTTGTCGATCTCGGTCGTGACCGGATAGTAGAGCGGCAGCAGCTTTACGCCTGTTCTCAGAAACTCGCTGACGATGGCCTTGCCGTTGCCGCCTCTGCCCTGCTTGGCGAAATAGGCGACGACATCGGCGCGCTCAAGAGCCTTGACGGCCTTGACCGTCAGCAGTTCGGGATCGCCGGGGCCGGTGCCGACGCCGATCAGGCTTCCATTGGACGGCGCGCTCATAGGCCAGGCCTCGCGAGAGCGTTGATCGCGGCTGCCGTCATCGCACTGCCGCCAAGCCGGCCGCGCACGATGGCAAAAGGAACGCCGTAGGAGTTCTCGGCAAGCGCATCCTTCGATTCTGCCGCGCCGACAAAGCCGACGGGCATGCCGATAATGGCGGCAGGCTTCGGAGCGCCGTCACGCAGCATTTCCAGAAGGTGGAAGAGGGCGGTCGGTGCATTGCCGACGGCAACGACGGAGCCGGCAAGTCGGTCGGTCCAAAGATGCATAGCGGCAGCCGAGCGTGTATTGCCGATCGACTTTGCGATCTCAGTCGTGCGAGGATCCTGCAAGGTGCAGATGACATCGTTGGCGGCCGGCAGGCGTGCGCGGGTGACACCGCGGGCGACCATCTCCGCGTCGCAGAAAATCGGTGCGCCGGCAGAGAGCGCCTTGCGGGCGGATGCGACGAAATCGGGGGAGAAGAGAAAATGCTCTGCTGCTTCCACCAATCCGCAGGCATGGATCATGCGGACTGCGACATCGGCCTCGGCTTCGGGAAAACGCTGGAGATCGGCTTCGCTGCGGATGATCGCGAAGGAGCGTTCATAGATCGCATCCCCCTCGCGGATATAGTCATAGTCAGGCATTTCTATCCCTGTCGTAAAGCCGTCGCTATTGCGTCCCGGCCGAGCCGTTTAAGACACTGCTGTGCCGATTCGCCAGCAGCCTTGTTGTTCCGTACCAGTTTCCCGAGCGCAGTCAGCGCCGATTTCAGGTCTTCCTTGTGGATGTAAGCCACGGGCTCTGATGATGATGACCCATTTACGACAATAGCATAGCCCGTTGCAGCACCGACGATGGTCAGCATTGCCGGAGACGGATGGGCGCAGCCTTTGGCGCAGCCGGATAGGTGCACTTGGAGCGAGCCGTCAAGCAGGTCGGGGCCTAAGTTGATGAGATCTGCGGCCGCCTGCCTCGTTGAATAATGCGCAGAGGCACATGCGCCGGCGCCGGAGCATGGGATTGCATAATTGGCCGGATCGTCAGCGCGCGTCTGGAAGCCGCAATCAACTGCGGCGGCGAGAATGTCTTCAATGCGATCGCGAGGAGGCCCGAGCATCAGCAGGCTGTGTTCCGGCCCCGTCCGAATTTCATGCACCCCCGCGACCTCGGCTACTTCGAGAAAGCGGATGAGATCTCGGGCGTGGATCCGACCGAAGGCCGGTCGCAGGCCGAAGGCCGAATGCTGCTTGCCGAGCGGGATGAGGCCGACAGGAGAGGCCGGGGTCGCGCTTTTGACGGGTGAGAAACGGGGAGCGGCCGGAAGTTGCGCTTGCAAAGAGGCAATGTCCAGATCGCGGCCGCGAGCGCGAGGACCGATTGCGGTCAATGCTTTGACGAGAGTGATGACGCCAGGAATCGCTTGTTCGTCGGTCAAGTTGGCAAGCGGCGTGGCCGTCGCCTGTGTTCCGGCAATCGCAAGCCACCACAGTTGCCTGCCATCAGCGGTATTGATGGCCTTCAAACGAATATCCGCCGAAATTTCATCGAGGATCACCCGGCCGCCGCCGTCGACGATGATGGCGAGCTTGGCGGCGAGCGCTGGCTTGGGATGTAGGGAATCGATGGCGTTTCGTAGCCGTTGAGCGAGCCCACGCGCATCGGCGATCTCCGACGGATCGACATCGCTGAGTGGCGGGACTTCGATCGCAACGCCGCTGTCCGGGACGATGCCGGCGCGGTCGATATCGGCGGCCAGTCCCGGCATGCTTTGCGGCGTCATACCGCGCAGCTGAAAATTGCCCCGCGCAGTGATCTCGATCAGACCGTTGCCATGCTTTTCTGTAGCCTCGGCCAAGGCGCGAAGTTGCGCAACCGTGAGGCCTGGCGTCAATGGCCGCAGGCGCACGAGCAGCCCGTCACCCGTCTGCATCGGCGCGTTCAAGGAGGGGCAGGCACCGCGAACCATGGAGGGCAGGGGCGACGCAATGTCATCCTCGGCGGCTCCCCCCTGAGGGATGCACGCCTGGTCCTCCATTGTCTGCGTGTCGGCCGCAACCATAAAACTGCCCTTCATAAGGGACATTTCCTTGCACAAACCGGATCGGCGGGCAAACGATTTGGTATTCGGCGCTTATTCGAGATCGTCGAAATCCTGCCCCTTGCGCATGAGGTAGATATCCATGATCCATCCGTGCCTGGCGCGGGCTTCGGCGCGGGTCGCGAGAATGCGCTCGGAAACGTCAGCCAGCCTGCCGGCAATCGTGATCTCATCCCGAGTGCCGAGATAGGCGCCCCAATAGATATAGGCATCGGGATCATCGATCTTGCTGAAGGCCTGCTCGCCGTCGAGCATGACGACGGCCGTTTCGGCAGTGCCCGGAAAGCTCTCGGCCAGCCGCCGACCGGTGGTGATCTGCACCGGCTTGCCGACGAGGTTAAGTGGGATGCGATGGCTTGCCGTCAGCGCCTGGATGCTGGTGATGCCGGGAACAACGCTGTAGTCGAGAGCGATCTTACCGCGAGCGACGACACGCTCGAGAATGCGCAATGTGCTGTCGTAAAGGCCCGGATCGCCCCAGACGAGAAAGGCAGCACTCTCTCTTTCCGTCAGATGTTCCAGAAACAACCGCTCATAAGTCGCGGAAATTGCGTCATGCCATTCGTCGACGCTCTGCACATAGCTGCGGTCCGCCATCTGGCGCGAGGGCACGTCATAACCAACGAAACGCGTGGCCGGATTGGTGACATAGCGCTGGCAGATGTCGCGCCTGACATCGGCGAGTTCCGTCTTGGCCGCGCCCTTGCTGGGAATGAGGATGACATCGGCTGCGTTCAGTGCGTTGATCGCCTGCACGGTCAGATGCTCCGGATTTCCCGTGCCGATACCGACGATGTAAATATGCCGCATATGCCTGCCCTCGCTCTTGGTGCAATTCCAGGAAAAGTGCGCAGCGGTTTTCCGTCCGGAATTGCAAGGAAACAAAGAGATAGAGCGGCTCAGAGATTCCGTGAAAGGCTGAGCCGCTCTGGCGCTGTTTGCCGGAAGCGTCCGGTCATTTCAAGAGGAGCTTCAAGCCGATTGCCGCTCAAAGGTCCAGCGGTTGGCGATATAGCTGCGCGGCGAGGTGCCGAGCATGCGGCGGAACATGGTGGTGAATGCCGCCACGCTTTCGTAGCCTGCTTCGAGTGCGACATTGGTAACGGGTTGGCCCTCGGCAAGCTGCGGCAGGCAGGCGAAAACGCTCGCTTGTTGTCTCCATGTGGTGAAGCTGATGCCGGTTTCCTTGCGGAACTGCCGTGTGAACGTCCGGCGGCTCACAGAAAGCTTCTCCGCCCAATCGTCCAATCTGGCGTTGGGCGATGGAGTGGACAGATAGTCGCGGCAGAGCGCGGCCATCCGACGGTCGGACGGGAAGGGGAGACCGAGGGGCCGTTCCGGCAGCGTCGCGATCTCTTCGACGAGAAGCGACAGGACCAGCCTTGCCTTTCGATGACTGAGGGGCGCTTCCCGCAGCCGAATGGCCTCCAATAGCAGGCTGCGGGCGAGGTCCGTCACTTCGACGACGCGCGGGGCCTCATCCTTCGGCGGCTGGCTGCGCGGCGTCACGTAGACGGATTTCATACTGACATCGCTCAGGATTTCGATCGAATGTTCCAGCCCAACGGGGATGAAAAGGGCATGGCCGGGCGGCACCATCCAGCGGCCGCGCGCTGTCATGATCAGGGCGACGCCGGCGAAGATGCACAGCAGCTGCGTGCGGCGGTGGCGGTGCCACGGAACGGTATAGCCCTGCGGCGGCTCGGCACTATGGACAAGGATATCCGCGAGCGAATCCTCCATCCAGCGCATGTTCTGCACATGATCGTCGGCGAGGGTTGCCAGCAACTGTTTCGAAAGCTTTTCCATTTTGGCCCAATCGAGAAACTATTGGACCAGAACACGAAAGAAGGACACACGCAAGCCGTGCTAAAGGCGGATCAAGTCATATGCCTGGCAAATCTGCCGGCACAGGAAGGATTACCCCGATGGTTGCGGAAGTCTTGGGCACGCAGGCCCGATATCAGAAGACGACGATGTCGGTCGTCATGGCCGTCAGCACGTGTCATATGCTGAACGATACGATGCAGTCGCTTTTGACATCGCTCTACCCGATGTTCAGAGAGAATTACGCGCTTGATTTCGTGCAGATCGGCCTGCTGACGATGATGTTCCAGATCACCGCATCGCTGCTGCAGCCGGTGGTCGGTATCGTCACTGACAAATGGCCGATGCCCTATTCGCTGCCGGTCGGCATGGTCAGCACCTTTGCAGGACTGCTGCTGCTTGGCTATGCCGGCAGTTTCGGCGTGCTCCTGATCGCTGCAAGCCTGATCGGCTTCGGTTCGGCCGTCTTCCATCCGGAGGCATCGCGCGTCGCCCGGCTGGCGTCGGGCGGGCGCCATGGCCTGGCGCAATCGCTGTTCCAGCTCGGCGGCAACGCCGGTTCGGCGATCGGGCCGCTGATCGCCGCTTTCTTCGTCCTGCAACACGGCCAGAAGAGCGTCGCCTGGCTTTCGGTGCTCGCGGTGATCGGGTTCATCGTTCTGAGCTGGGTCGGCAATTGGTTCATCAATCATCGCCGCCAGCAGTCCGCCCGTCCAGCACCGAGCCGCGCCTTGCCGATCGCACGCAGCAAGGCGATGTGGGCGCTTGCCATTCTGATCCTGTTGACGGCGACGAAGAATGTCTACATGGCCAGCATATCCAGCTATTTCACCTTCTACGTCATCGACAAGTTCCATCTCGATGTCCGCGACGCGCAGCTGATGCTGTTCCTCTTCCTCGGCTCCGTTGCCGTCGGCACGATCATGGGCGGTCCGGTGGGCGATCGCTTCGGCGCGCGTTTCGTGATCTGGTTCTCGATTCTCGGCGTCATCCCGTTTGCGCTTTTGATGCCCTATGCGAACCTGTTCTGGACCTGCGTCCTGACTGTCGTCATCGGCCTCGTCCTGGCCTCTGCCTTCCCGGCGATCGTGGTCTTTGCTCAGGAGCTGATCCCCGGCCGCGTCGGGCTGATCGGCGGCATCTTCTTCGGCTTCGCCTTCGGCGCGGGTGGATTGGGGGCTGCGGCTCTCGGAGATTTTGCCGACACGCATGGCATTCCCTTCGTCTACACGCTCTGCTCGTATCTGCCCTTGCTCGGCCTGTTCACGATCTTCCTGCCGCGAATCCCACGGCATTGATCGAGATCGGCGGGCAATTGGCCCGCCACCATTCTTAAGCGCTCGCGTTGAGACCTCTTTGTCAGGCGTAGCGGCTGACGGCGAGGTCCGTCGCGTCGATATCAGGCTTGCGGCCGCTGACGAGATCGCTGATGACTCGCGCCGAGCCGGAACTCATGGTCCATCCGAGCGTGCCGTGGCCGGTATTGAGAAATAGTCCCTTGATTTTCGTCGGTCCGATGACCGGCGTGCCATCCGGCGTCATCGGCCGCAGGCCCGACCAGAAGGAAGCCTTGGCAACATCGCCCCCGGGGAAGAGGTCGGTGACGGAATGCTCGAGAGTCTGGCGCCGGGCAAGGCCGAGATCGTTGGTATAGCCGGATATCTCTGCCATGCCGCCGACGCGGATGCGATCGCCGAGGCGGGTAATGGCGATCTTGTAGGTTTCGTCCATGACGGTCGATTCCGGCGCGCGCGACGCATCGGTGATCGGGATCGTCAGCGAATAGCCCTTGACGGGATAGACGGAGAGGCTGATGCCGAGCGGCTTCAGCAAAAGCGGCGAATAGCTGCCGAGCGCGACAACGATCGCATCGGCGTTCAAGCGCCCACGGTCGGTCATGACGGCGCGCGCCTGCTCCCCCTGAACGTCGAGGCCCTTGATCGTCGTGCCGTACTGGAACTTTACGCCGAGCTCGATTGCCTTCGCCGCAAGCGCATTGGTGAATTTGAAGCAGTCGCCGGTTTCGTCCTTCGGCGTCAGCAGGCCACCGACGATCTTGCCGCGGACATGCCGGAGCGCCGGTTCAACGCTGACGCAGCCGTCGGGATCGAGCACTTTATAGGGGATGCCATCGGCTGCCAGGGCCTTGACGTCCTTGGCGGATGCATCGAGCTGCGCTTGCGTGCGGAAGAGCTGCAGCGTGCCCTGCATGCGTTCGTCATAGGCAATGCCCGTTTCTTCGCGAAGCTGAGCGAGCGAAATGCGGCTGTAATCGGCCAGGCGCAGCATGCGGCTCTTGTTGACCGCATAGCGTTCCGAGGTGCAGTTCGACAGCATCTTGACGAGCCATGAAAGCATGGCGCCATCGACCTTCGGGCGCAGGATGAGTGGCGCGTGGTGCATGAACAGCCACTTGATCGCCTTCATGGGGATGCCGGGTGCCGCCCAGGGCGAGCAGTAGCCGAAAGAGACTTCCCCAGCATTGGCGAAGCTAGTTTCCAACGCTGGCCCCTGCTGGCGGTCGATGACCGTGACTTCGTGGCCCGCCTTGGCTAGCTGATAGGCTGACGTCACGCCGATGATGCCGGCACCCAGAACGACGACTTTCATGATGTCCTCAGAGACTTGAGAGATGGGGAGGTCAGCGATATTGACGGTGGAAGCGATGGCCGAGACTGGTCAGGATTTCATAGGAAATCAAGCCGGCATCGCGCGCAAGATCATCCACGGTCTGATGATCTCCAAGAACTTCCACCATGCTGCCGAAAGAGAGTGCACCCTCGGGCAAGGCGCTGATATCGATTGTCGTGCTGTCCATCGAGACGCGGCCGACGATCGGCAGGCGAACGCCGTTGTAATAGACCGCGCCGCGATCGCTGAGGCTGCGCGGCAGGCCATCGGCATAGCCGGCGGCGATCGTCGCGAGCCGGGTCCGGCCTTTCGTCACATGCACGCCGCCATAGCCGACCCGCGCGCCCTCCGGAACGGTTCGCGTCTGTACGACTGCGACATCGAGCCGAACGACGGCTTCCATGGGGTTGGCAACGCCACCGGTCGGAGCGCCGCCATAAAGGGCAATCCCCGGGCGCGCCAGTACGCCATGGAAATCTCCGCCAAGAAAGATGCCGCCTGAGTTTGCGAACGAAACATCGTACTGCGGAAACTCCGTTGCGACGCGACGCATTTCGGCAAGCTGATCGGCGTTCTGTCCGCTGCTCGCCTCGTCCGCAGAGGCGAGGTGACTCATGATGAAGAGAATGTCGATGTCGTCGGGCGCCTGCAGGTGAGTTGCGACGGCGCTTCTGTCTTCCGGCGGTATGCCAAGCCGCGACATGCCGGTATCGAATTGCAGAACCGCCGGGAGCCTGCGCTGAAGAGAGCGTGCCGTCTGCGACCATTGCTGCAACTGATCGAGCGAATTGATGACAGGCACTATGCCGCCATCGGCGCAGGTAGCCTCGTTACCGGGCAACAGGCCGTTCAGTACAAAAATCGTCGCATCGCTAGGGAGTTGCGGGCGCAGCCGCAGTGCCTCGATGAAATGGGCGACGAAGAAATGCCGGCACCCGCGCCCGTAGAGCACTTTCGAGACTTGATTGGCACCGAGTCCATAGGAATCGGCCTTGACGACGGCAGCTGTTTTTGCTGGCGCGACGATGGCGGATAGTTTGTCGTAGTTCCGGCACAGCGCGGCCAGATCGATCGTCAGATAACCACATGCTCCACTATTCATCGCCAATTTTGGCGTCCGAGAATCCACAATGCCGCCGTCCATGTCCGCCCTCGCTTCTTTCAAAGCAGATTATTGAAAGGATCGTGAAATTGTCCGCCAAACAGTGATTGATTATTGTGTAATTGCACAGATATTGAAATGACCTGCGATTTTTTGAAAGAATCCACATGGCCGCTCTCGACGCCATCGACCGCAATATTCTCCGGCTGCTTCGACTTGATGCTCGTGTCAGCAATGCGAAGCTGGCAAGCGAAGTGGGACTATCGCCATCGGCCTGCCTGCGGCGCATCAAATTGATGGAACAGGCGGGCGTGATCCGAGGCTACACTGCGCTGGTGGACACGTCGCAGGCGGAGGCATCGATCGCCGTCATCATCAACATCACGCTCGAGCGGCAAACGGAGGAGCATCTCGATCGTTTCGAGGCGGCGGTGCGCAAACATCCCGAGATCAAGGAATGCTTTTTGATGACGGGCGGCTCCGACTATCTGCTGCGTGTCGAAGTCGCCAATCCCGGCGACTTCGAACGTATCCATAAGGATATCCTGTCGACCATGCCGGGAGTGCTGCGAATCCATTCGAGCTTCTCGATCCGCAACGTGCTTGCGACGCGGCCGAAGGGGCTGCGTTGAGCCGATGTCGGCTCGGCGCAGGAAGAACCTTATTCCGCCGTTCCGCGATCCTGATCCCAGCCGATGCCGGCTGCAGCATCCACTTCGCAGATCAAGCCGCTCGGTTCGTAGCTGATTTGGACCTTGCCGTTCAATTCTGCCGCCAGCAGACTTTCTATCAAGCGGGAGCCGAAACCCCTCCGGGTCGGAGGTGTTACGGTTGGTCCTCCCGCTTCCTGCCACCGCAACTTGAGGCGTTCGGCCCCGCCGCTTTCCAGCGACCAAGTAATGGCAATGCGTCCATCAGGCACCGAAAGCGCGCCATACTTGGCCGCATTCGTCGCAAGTTCATGCAGGGCGAGCGAGATGGAAACAACAGCCCGCGGCGCAAGCTTGATGGCAGGGCCGGAGATTTCGAACCGGTCCTTCGGATAGGGCGACAATGCCTGGGCTATGATTTCAGTCAATTCGGCCTGCTCCCATTTGCCATGGATCAGCAAATCGTGAGCACGCGCCATTGAGGAGAGCCTTGCCTCGAAGGTCTCGACGGATGTCTTGTCGACGTCATCTCTTCCCAATGTCTGGCGTGCAATGGCCATGACGGTTGCGAGCACATTCTTGACACGATGATTGAGTTCGCCCACCAGCACCGTCTGCAGGCGCTCGGCCTCCTTCTTAGCGCTGATGTCATGAGCAGTCTTCGAAGCCCCCACGATCCTGCCATAGACGTCATAGATCGGCGAAACGCTGAGGAGCACATCGACAAGCTCGCCGTTCTTGTTGCGTCGTTTGGTTTCGTAAGGCTCTACCTTTTGGCCCGAACGGATCCGCGCCAGAATCGCCGGCTCTTCGTCACTGCGGTCCTCCGGAACGAGCATCATCACGGACTGACCGATGGCCTCTTCCGCCGATTGTCCATAAAGCCTTTCCGCACCGCTATTCCAGCTCGTGATGATCATATTGAGATCGATGCTGAGGATGGCATCGTCCGATGAGGCGACAATAGCCGCCAGCTGCCGCTCCACTTCCTGTGCACGCTTGCGTTCACTGATATCGGTGACGATCGCGGCGGCCCGCTGGATGCGTCCCGAACTGTCTTTCAAGCCGGAAATGGAGTTTGCAACCCAGACGAGGCTACCATCCTTGCGAACATAGCGCTTTTCAATCTCGAAGCTTTCTCCCGTCGCCATCATCGTTTCGAACAGGCGGATAGTCTCGTGCAAATCGTCTGCATAGGTGATGTCATAGGTCCGCATGCCGAGAAGCTCGTTCTCGGAGTAGCCCACAATTTCGCAGAAACGCTCATTCACCCGGACGAAACGGCCATCAAGTTCGCACTGGGCAAACCCTGTCGTCGATTGCGAGATAACGGCGCGAAACAGCTCTTCACTTTCACGCAGCGCCTGCTCCGTGCGAACCCGTTCCGTCGTTTCGTTGACGATGCAGAAGACACCGAGCGCCCGGCCGTCCGCATCACGGACGGGCGAATACGAAATGTCGAAATAAACCGTTTCGGGATATCCGTAGCGCTCGATGTAGAAGGGCCGGTCCTTGGCGACGACTGCCACGCCATCGTGAAGGACGGAGCGAAGAAGCGGTTCGAGGTCGCTCCAGAGCTCGGCCCAATTTTCTCGCGCAGGCCGGCCGAGTGCGCGAGGATGCTTGTCGCCTATCGTCGTTGCATAGGCGTCGTTGTAAAGTGCAATAAAGTCGTCGCCCCAGAACATAACGATCTGAGCTTGGGCGGGGAGCATGATATCGACGGCAGCTTTAAGGCATGCGGGCCATTCCGACCTAGGCCCAAGACCAGTGGCTGCCCAATCGAAGCCGGAGATAAGGTCAGCCATTTCGTTCGTTTGTCTAGCCAGTTCGGGCACGATGTTCAGAATGCATCCTCTCGTTAGCGACTGCAGTTCCCAAGAATTGCCGGGTCTACCCGATGCTTGCTAATTCATAGCATATTCTCCCTCAAAAAGTGCAGGGAGAAAACTGCTAATTTCGATGTATTTTAAGTGAGATAAGTGAATGTCCGCTACGAATATCTGGGGTATTTAAAGGGAGCGCCATAAGCTCTCGTCTTGGCGGGGCGTCAATTGACACTCGCTTCGAGTTGGCTACCAGAAATTCGGGAGCGCACGCGTTTCGGCACATTTTTTCGCGAGCCAGGACGCACGGCTTGCTGGGGATATGTGGGGGTTATCAGAGCACACACGGTTACGGCCAGCCAGCCGCTCCAAGGCGAAGTCGCTTGCCAGCTGTTCCGCCACCTCTAAGCGCAGTCAATGGCGGGAGCGGATTGTATTGATCTGATGTCCCGGGATGAGCTTCCCTTTCAGTGCGGGAGATCAGATCATTTTCGCGCTCTTTCTTTGAGTTGCCTCAGGCCGCCCGTAGCAGCATGCCGAAGAGGTCGCGCGGATCGTCTGGATCGGCGATGATATCGAGCTTCTGGAAATAGTCCGTGCCGGCCAGCTTTTCGCGGACATAGCGCAGAGCGGAAAAATCCTCGATCGCGAAGCCGACGCTGTCGAAGAGCGTGATCTGCCCGTCGCTGCTACGGCCCGGTGCCCGGCCGCTGACGACCTGCCAGAGTTCGGTGACCGGATAGTCCGCGCCCATCTGCTGGATTTCGCCTTCGATGCGTGTCTGCGGCGGATATTCGACGAAGGTGTCGGAGCGCAGCAGGATGTCGCGGTGGAGCTCCGTCTTGCCCGGGCAATCGCCACCAATGGCGTTGATGTGGACGCCGGCGCCGACCATATTGTCTGTCAGAATGGTCGCGAATTGCTTGTCGGCCGTGCACGTCGTGATGATATCGGCGGCTTCGATGGCAGCCTGAGCCGAGGTGCAGGGCACCAGACGCAGGCCTGTTCTGGCGAGATTGCGGACGGTCTTTTCGGTTGCTCTCGGATCAATGTCGTAGAGGCGGACTTCCTCGATGCCGAGGACCGCCTTCATCGCCAGCGCCTGGAATTCCGCCTGTGCGCCATTGCCGATCAGGGTGAGGCGGCGCGAATTGGCCGGCGCCAGATGTTTGGCCGCCATCGCCGAGGTGGCCGCCGTGCGCAGCGCCGTCAGCAGCGTCATTTCCGTCAGAAGCACCGGATATCCGGTCGAGACTTCTGCAAGCAGGCCGAAGGCGGTCACCGTCTGCAGTCCCTGCGCCATGTTCTTCGGATGGCCGTTGACATATTTGAAGCTGTAGACGGCGCCATCCGAGGTGGGCATCAACTCGATGACGCCGTCATGCGAATGGGAAGCGACGCGGGGCGTCTTGTCGAAGAGGTCCCAGCGGCGGAAATCCGCTTCGATAGCGTCCGTGAGTTCGATGAGCACGGTTTCGATGCCGATGTGATGGACGAGCCGCATCATGTTCTCGACGCTGACGAAGGGAATGAAAGCTCTTTCCGATGGGAGCGGTGCGGACATTCTCGTATCCTCGATAAAAATCATTTCCCTAGGGTATCAAGCGGATCGATTGACTGAAATCGCAAAACTGTGTCAGTTCTGGTATGAGTTTATACAAATTGCCCAAGATTTTTGACAGATTATACAAGATCAGGATCTGCGATGACGCTTGCCAAGTATATTCCCGATGATCTCGACCGGCGTATCATCGCTCATCTGCGTGCCGACGGGCGGGCTTCGCTCTCCAAACTGTCTGATGTTCTGGGCGTCGCGCGCGGCACGGTGCAGAACAGGCTGGATCGACTGATAGAAACCGGCACGCTGCTCGGCTTCACCGTAAGGGTCCGGGAAGACTATGAGGAGCAGACCGTGCATGCCGTCATGATGATCGAAGTCGTGGGGAAATCGACGACACAGGTCATCCGCAAGCTGCGAGGGCTTCCCGAAATCTATTCGCTGCATACAACGAACGGCAATTGGGATCTCGTCGCCAATATCCGCGCGACAAGCCTGTCGGACTTCGACCGGGTCTTGCGCGAAGTGCGGATGATCGACGGCGTCGCAAACAGCGAGACTAGCCTATTGCTGAGCAGTCTATGATAGCTCGCGTTCAAAGCCACTGATCGCGGGGAACGGTCTAGGTGGGCTCATTTGTGGAGTGCTTATTCCAGGCATCGTAACTTGCCCGGCTCCATCGAGACTTAGCGAACCTCGTACACCCTTCAGCGCTATTTCAGAGCCCGCGAATGTCTATGTTCCATATACAACTAACGCTCGGATGGTTTGCCGCTTTGGCTCTCCAGCCGATAGCGATGTCCCGGATAAACCAGCCGCGCCGTGGACACGATGCCGCGCGCCGACCATGTGCGCCTCCAGATCGTCAGGCAGGGTTCGGTCTTCAGGATCGTCAGCAGCTTGCACTCCCAGGCTTGCGGCATGACGGCTTCGACGACATGTTCCGAGCCGCTGAGTGGGGCAACGGCCGAAAGGTAGGCATTCGGTGTCATGTCGGTAAAATCCTGCTGCAGGTAATCGGGCGCGGCGTCCGGATGGACATGCCGGTCCTCGATCTGTACCGGCACGCCGTTCTCGCTATGCACGATCAGCGAATGAAAAGCCGGCGATCCGATGTCGAGTTCCAGCGCATCGGCTACGTCGGGCGAGGCAGCCTCCTGGGCTAGTACGATTACGCTTGCTTGATGGGAATGACCGCGTTCGGCGATCTCCTCGGCGATGTTGCGGACCTCGAAGAGGGCGGAGGCTCCCTTGCGCTCGGCGACGAAGGAGCCGACGCCCTGGATGCGGACGAGCTCGCCTTCATTGGCTAGTTCTCGCAGCGCACGATTGGCCGTCATCTTGCTGACGCCAAGCTCGACCACCAATTCGTTTTCGGAGGGAACGCGATATTTCGGCGGCCACTCACCGCTATGAATGCGATCGAGTATCATCTGCTTGACGCCGGCATAGAGAGGTGCGGTATCATTTTCCGCCAGTTCGCGTTTCATCTCGCCGGAACGCTTCATTGCCTATTCCCTTTGCACCGCGTGAATCTGCCTCGAAAACAACTTTCCTACTTGCATATCATAAATTATCTCATATGGTACCCTATACAACCTCGCAATCAATCCTAAAAATTAATTGGGAAAGCGGGCAAGCCGGCGAAGATCGGTAGGAAGTGCTGCAAAGCCTGTTTCAACCTCAGAGGAGCTCAACACAATGAAATTCAGTGCATTTCTCTTGTCAGGCGTCGTAGCTGCCGCCGCTTTCGCCGCGCCTGCATTCGCCAAGGACTGGAAGACGGCAACGATCACCCTGGAAGGTGCCTACGCGCCGTGGAACATGACGAACGCCGACGGCACGCTCGGCGGGTTCGAGCCGGAGCTTGCCAAGGTTCTGTGCGAACGAGCCAAGATCGATTGCAAGCTCGTTGCTTCCGACTGGGACGGCATGATCCCGGCGCTGAACGCCGGCAAGTTCGACGTCATCATGGATGCTCTGTCGATCACCGACGAGCGCAAGCAGGTCATCGGCTTCACCATTCCTTACGCCGCGACGCCCGCTGCTTTTGCGACCGCCAAGGACAGCCCGCTTGCCAATGCCGCCGGCACCGGCACCACGATCAAGATGACCCCCGGCCAGACCGGCGTCAAAGAAATCGACGTGTTGAAGGAAGCCTTCAAGGGCAAGACGATCGGCATCCAGGCTGCAACCGTCTATGCCAAGTTCGTCTATGACAATTTCGGTTCGATCGCCACGATCCGCGAATACAAGACCGGGGCGGACCGCGATCTCGATCTGCAGAACGGCCGTATCGATCTCGGCTTCGATGACGCCGTCTACTTCGCGAACGCCTTCGCCAGCGCCAATGATTCGCTCGCCTTCACCGGCCCGGAAATCGCCGGCTCCATCTGGGGTGAGGGCGAAGGCCTCGGCATCCGCCAAGCCGATACTGATCTGCGCGACAAGTTCAATGAGGCGATCAAGTCCGCGCTTGCCGACGGTACCATCAAGACCCTGTCGATGAAGTGGTTCAAGGTCGACGTCAGCCCGAATTGATGAGCGCGGCCTTGGGTCGTTTTCATCGGTCTCCGGCTTTGCGGCCGGAGACCATATGATATCCTGACGCCTGAAACTGCCACGGACGGGGATTGGATCTATGGCAAGCTTGCAATTGCTGGGCTTCGGCTCGAACGGATGGGGCGCGCTGCTGCTTGTTGCCGCCTTGATGACGCTTGCCGTCACGGCAACCGCCTTGGCCATCGGCGCCGTTCTGGGCGCGGTCATAGCCTTCGCGAAACTCTCCGGAAGCCTGGTGCTGAAGACGCTCGGCAATATCTACACGACAGTCTTTCGCGGCGTTCCTGAGCTTCTGATCATCTATCTGATCTATTTCGGCGGCTCGTCGGCGGTAACGTCGATCGGCAAATGGCTGGGCTATGAAGGCTTTCTCGGTCTGCCGTCCTTTGCCGCGGGTGCTCTTGCCGTCGGCATCATTTCCGGCGCCTATCAGGCCGAGGTGTTCCGCGGCGCCTATCTTGCCATTTCCAAGGGCGAGCTTGAGGCCGCGTCTGCCATAGGCATGCATCGCGGCCTGCGCCTGCGCCGCATCATCATTCCGCAAGTCTTCCGCTTTGCCATTCCCGGGCTCGGCAATGTCTGGCAGCTCAGCCTCAAGGATTCCGCTTTGATTTCGGTGACCGGCCTTGCGGAGCTGATGCGCACCAGCCAGGTTGCAGCCGGCTCTACCCGTCAATATTTCCTCTTCTTCATCGCCGGCGGCATTCTCTATCTGGTCCTGACCAGTCTGTCGGACCGCATCTTCAACAAGGCCGAACGTCACGCCAATCGCAGCATGCCGGCTGCGACGATTGGCCAGGCTTGAGGAGGACGGCATGGATTTCGTTTTTCTTTCGAGCACGATGGTCACGCTGCTGAAGGCGGTGCCGATGACGCTGCTGCTCTTCTCCCTGTCGATCCTCTGTGGCGGCCTTCTCGCTCTCGTCATCGTTGCCATGCGCGTCAGCGGCAATCCGATCCTCTCCGGGTTCGCCAAGGGCTACATTTTCGTGTTTCGCGGCTCGCCGCTGTTGATCCAGATGTTCCTGGTCTTCTATGGCTTGGCGCAATTCTCCATCATCCGCTATTCGTTCCTCTGGCCGTTCCTGCGCGAGCCCGTCGTTTGCGCGATCCTGTCGCTGGCGCTTTGCACTGCCGGCTATTCGGCCGAGATCTTTCGCGGCGGCATCCGCGCCGTTTCGCCGAAGGAGATCGAAGCCGCGCGTTCGATCGGCATGTCCGGCTTGCTGCTCGTGCGCCGTATCATAGCGCCGATCGCCTTTAGGCATGCGCTGCCGGCCTATTCGACCGAGATCGTGCTGATGATGAAGTCGACGGCGCTCGCAAGCCTCGTCACGGTCTGGGAGGTCACGGGCGTTGCCCAGCGGCTGATTTCGCAGACCTATCGCACGATGGAAGTCTTCATCTGTGCCGCGATCATCTACCTCGTGCTGAATTTCATCATTCTGCAGGCCATGGCCCTGCTGGAATATTCTCTATCCCGCCATCGCCGCGCGATACCGCCGGCGCTGAAGGCCTAAAGCTTACTGGAGCAGGCAAATCATGCCAGGTGTCACCCGACTTTCCGTCCGCAACATCCGCAAGAGCTTCGGTACTCATGAAGTCTTGCGCGGCATTTCCCTCGATGCTCAGGATGGCGATGTGATTTCGCTGCTCGGCGCTTCCGGCTCGGGCAAATCGACTTTCCTTCGCTGCATCAACCTCCTCGAAATCGCCACGGATGGCGAGATCTGGGTGGATGGCGAGCAGATCCGCATGATCCATAAGAATGGCAAGAGCTACCCAGCAAGCCATAAGCAGGTGGATCATATTCGCTCCGAACTCGGCATGGTCTTCCAGAGCTTCAATCTCTGGTCCCACATGACGATCCTGCAGAATGTCATCGAAGGGCCAGTGCATGTCCTGAAGCGCTCACGCTCGGAATGCATTGCCGAGGCCGAAGCGCTTCTGGAGAAGGTCGGCATTGCCGACAAGCGTCATGCCTATCCCGCGCATCTCTCCGGCGGCCAGCAGCAGCGCGCGGCAATTGCCCGTGCGTTGGCCATGAAGCCGAAGGTTATGCTGTTCGACGAGCCGACCTCGGCGCTTGATCCGGAACTCGTCGGCGAAGTGCTGCGCGTCATGCGCGCCCTTGCCGAGGAAGGCATGACCATGCTGGTCGTCACCCACGAGATGAGCTTCGCCCGCAATGTCTCCAACCGCGTCGTCTTCATGAAGGAAGGGCTTGTCGAAAGCACCGGCACGCCGGATGAGATGTTCGGCGGCGGCGCCTCGCCGGCCTTTCGCCAGTTCATCGGTCATTTCGGAAACGGACAATGACCGTTACGATCGATAGGCCGCTATCCTGGCGCGACATCGCCCGCGTCGGCGGCGGTGAACCCTTGTCTCTTTCCGATGCTGCCTGGGAGCGCGTTGCTCAGGCAAGCCGCATCGTCGAGCGTATCGTGGAAACGGGCGTGCGCGCCTATGGCGTCAATACCGGCGTCGGCGCGCTTTCCGATACGGTTGTTGATCGCGATTCACAGAGCCGGCTGTCGCGCAATATCATTCTCAGCCACGCCTGCGGTGTCGGTCCGCTTTTGCCGGCGCGCGAGGTGCGCTCGATTATTGCGGCGCAGATCGCCAATTTCGCCCATGGCTATTCCGGTGTGCGGCCCGAGATCATCAGGCATCTGGCCGCGTTTCTCGAACATAACTGCATTCCGGAAGTCCCGTCTAAAGGCTCAGCCGGCTATCTCACGCACAATGCCCATACCGCGCTCGTCCTGATCGGCGAGGGCAGGGCTGTCGTGAAAGGCAAGTCGATGAGCGGTGCCGAGGCGCTCGCGGCGATTGGCCTGCCTCCCCTGGTGCTCGGCGCCAAGGAGGGCTTGAGCCTCGTCAACGGCACGGCCTGCGCCACGGGATTGTCGGCGCTTGCCGTCTCCCGTGCCGAGCACCTGCTCGATTGGGCCGATGCCATCGCCGCGCTGACCTTGGAAGCCGTTGGCTGCCAGATGGCGGCTTTTGATGAGAAGGTACTGGCGCTGCGCCCATCGACTGGCATCGCCAAGGTCGGGCGCAGCTTGCGCAGTCGCCTGCATGGCAGCGGTCTCGTTGCGGCTGCCCTCGGCCGGCGGACGCAGGATGCGCTGAGCCTGAGGTCGGTCCCCCACGCCCATGGCGCGGCCTGGGATGTCTTCGAACAGACGGCCGATATCGTCGATCAGGAACTCGCTTCGGTCACGGATAATCCGGCTGTTTCAGGCACGCCGGAGCAGCCGGTTGTCTCTTCCGAGGCGCATGCTGTGGCGCCCGCTCTTGGGCAGGCAGCCGATAGTCTGGCAATCGCGGTAGCACAGATCGCCGCGATGAGCGAACGCCGGACGGATCGCCTTGTCAATCCGCTGGTCAGCGGCCTGCCGCCGTTTCTTGCAAGCGACGCCGGCAGCCATTCCGGTTTCATGATCGCGCAATACACGGCAGCGGCGCTGAGCAACGACAACCGGCGGCTCGCCGCACCGGCATCGCTCGACGGCGGCCTGACCTCCGGCCTTCAGGAAGATTTCCTGGCCCATCCGACCGCGGCGGCCAACAAGCTGCTCGCGATCCTCGACAATGCCGAATATATCCTGGCCATCGAGCTGATGGCGGCGGCGCAGGCACATGATTTCCTCGTTTCGAAGGGTGCCAGAGCGCCAGGAACGGAGCGCATCCACGCAGCTGTCCGTTCATGCGTGCCCGTTTATGGCGACGATCGTCCCTTGAATGCGGATATGGAAGCCTTGCGGGCCATGATCGCCAAGACCGCGCCGCCTGCGGAAAACCAAACTGGAGCATGAAATGACTGCGGAATTCGACCTTGCCGTCGTCGGCCTCGGCGCGATGGGAAGTGCAGCCTTGTCTTTCGCAGCGGCGCGCGGTGCAAAGGCGATCGGGATCGAGGCGCATTTCCCCGCTCATTCCCTCAGCTCCTCGCATGGCGATAGCCGCCTGATCCGCCTCGGCTATTTCGAAGATCCGTCCTATGTTCCCTTGCTGAAGCGTGCCTATCAAAACTGGCGCTCGCTGGAGGCAAGGCTGCGGGCCGAAATCCTGACGGTGACAGGTGTCCTGCAGATCGGCACGCCCGACAGCAAGATCGTCAGCGGCACGCGCGCTTCCTGCGACATGCACGACCTGCCGAATGAGATACTCGATCGCGACGCCATGAAACGCCGCTTTCCGGCTTTCGCGCTGGACGACGGGGAGGTCGGCCTGCTCGATCCTCAGGGCGGCTATGTCAGGCCTGAAGCAGCGATCATGGGCTATTTGAAGCTTGCAGCCGAAGACGGTGCCGTCCTGCATTTCGGCGAGCGCGTCATCGCGATCGAGCCAGACGATACGGGCGTGACCGTCGTTTCCTCAACTGGGCGATATCGCGCCCGCAAGGTGATCGTCGCAACCGGCGCGTGGATTGCCGAGCTTGTGCCGCAGCTGAAGGCGCATGCCCAGCCTATCCGGCAGGTGGTTGCCTGGTATCAGCCGAGGGATGGCTTCGTTGCCGAACCGCAACGCATGCCATGCTTCCTGCGCGATGAAGGAGCGGAAGGTTCCTATTTCGGCTTCCCGGCCATCGGGGTCGATGGTGTGAAGATCGGCCGCCATGCGCATTTCCGTGAGCCGATTGACCCGACCCTTCCCAATCCGCCGGTGAATGATACCGACACCGATCTGCTCGACAATTTTGCTCGCAAGCGGCTACCGAATGCAGCCTCATTTCGCGGGCGGGCGACCACCTGCCGCTATACCATGCTGCCGAGCGAGGATTTTCTCATCGATAGGGTGCCCGGACAGCCGAATGTGGTGGTCTCGTCGGCCTGTTCCGGCCATGGCTTCAAGTTTACGAGCGTGATCGGCGAAATCCTTGCGGATTTGGCGCTGGAAGGCGGAAGCGCGTTTCCGACCGCCTTGTTTTCCTTCGAGAAGCATTTTGGCGGTCTGGGAATATAGCCACCAATCTCGCGCGCAATTCAACCGATCGTCATGCGTCGCAGCACGTCCGATCGGAAATAGAAATGTTGGACGAGTGCGCCGAGGACGTGAAGGACGACGACGATCCAGAGCAGGGACTTGATTGGTCCGCCATGAACGAATGCCGCCGTATCGATCCCCAGATAGTAGGCTGCGATACCCGACAGCGGCATTGCAAAGATCAGCACATAGAGCAGGACATGTGTCAGCTGCGCGAGGTAGTGCAGGAAGGCAGGCTGGCCATCCGGCGTCGCGGGGACGTCGGACGAAAATCTGACTGCAAGGCGCAGGACGGCGAGCAACAGGACAGCAATGCCGGCATAGGCGTGAATATTGGCGCTGGAGATGTCGGCTGGCGTCGGCACCTGGCCATGACGAATAAGGCGCCGCCATGCATTCATCCCATCCGGAAACAAGAGATTGAAGAAGATCAGCAGCGCCATGAGCCAATGAAGGACGCGTTGCGGAACGGAATAGGCGGATCTTGCAGACATCGTGCCTCCTTAGATTGGAATTATTCTAAAGGTAGGACATGATTCTAACGGGAACCTGAACGTGCCTCCCGCAATGAAATTTCATTACCTGTTCATATAAAGCTAGGGTTCGATCTCTTTTATTGCCTCTAGGCTCGGGCATCGAAGCCAGCCGCTGCGATCCCGCATAAGGATAGGCGGCGGCCCCTCGTTCATGAAGCCGCCGCTCGGATTGCCTTACTTGCCGGCGTCCTTGGCCGCCTTCTCGATCACGGCGGCCACCTTTTCCGGCTGCGAGGCGAAGACGACATGACTTGCCTTGATTTCGGTCACGTCGCTGCCGGCGCGCTTTGCCATGTCGCGCTCGAGCTCGGGATTGATGGAACGGTCATTGGTTGCGACGATGGCCCAGCTCTTCTTCGTTTTCCATGCCGGGTCGCCAACCTTGGTGGTGAAAGCCGCCTTCGACGCGAAGACCTGCGATTTCGCCAGGAAGCTGGCTTCATCCTTCGGCAGGTCGGCTGCAAAGTCGGCGGCGAATGTCGCGGGATCGAGATAAAGATATTGGCCGTCTTTGGTTTCGCGGATGTTCATGCTGCCTGCAGGCTTCGAGCTCGCAAGGCTGATCAGGCTTTCGCCCTTGTCCGGCTGAAATGCGGCGACATAGACGAGGCCCGCGACATCCGGGCGATTGCCCGCTTCGGTGATGACCATGCCGCCATAGCTGTGACCGACGAGCAGGCTCGGGCCGTTCTGAAGGTCGAGCACGCGATTGGTGGCGGCGACATCGTCGGCAAGCGAGGTGATGGGTTCCTGCACGACCGTGACGTTAAAGCCGTCCTTTTCAAGGATGTCGGCGGTCTTGCGCCACCCCGAGCCATCGGCCAGCGCGCCGTGGACGATGACGATATTCTTAATCTCGGCTGCCTGCACCGCAAAGGCGAAAGTGCTTGCGGCAAGCCCGAGCGCGGCGATGGAAAGAAAACGGATCTTCATGATGTAACTCCTGTGTGTTGAGGTTCATGCTTGGGGTAAAGGGGAAGTTTCAGCCGAAGGTGAAGGCGTAGGCCTGCACCCCGGGATCGAGGAAACGGATCTCGAAGTTGTGTGCGGTGACGTCACCGGACTGGCGGACGAGTTGGTAGAGCTTGGTGGCAGTCACGGTGCCGTTGCCGTCGGCATCGATATCGGAACCGTGGTCAGCGCCGGGCGCCTTTCCGTCCACGGTCACCTGGAAACGGATCGGTTTTCCGTCCGCCGAGGGACCAAGGACGAGATGCAGGTCGCGGGCGCTGAAGCGATAGCTGATGCCGCCGCCTGCCTTGTTGAGCGTCGCCTGCTCGGACCCGACTGTCCAGATGCCGGCCAGTCCCCATTGGTTGAGGCCGGGATTGGCAACGGAATAGTCGGCGGCGGTGTCGGCCTTAAGGCCTTCAGGGGAGACGAAACCTGTTGCCTGGTTGTAGCCGACATAGGTTTCGCCGGAGCGGATATGGCCAAGGTCGGGGCTTGCTTCCGCGCCCTTCGCATCCGGAACGACCGGGCCGTTTTGGGCCATATTGCTGCCTGCTTCGCGAAGAAGGTCCTGGATTGCCTGTTCCGTTTGGCGATAATTGCCTTCGCCGAAGTGCTGGTAGCGGACCTGCCCCTTGGCATCGATCAGGTAATGGGCCGGCCAGTAATTGTTCTCGAAGGCGCGCCAGATGCGATAGTCGTTGTCGATTGCGACCGGATAGCCGATCTTAAAGTCGGCGATCGCCTTCTTGACGTTGTCTACGTTCTTTTCGAAGGCGAATTCCGGAGCGTGGACGCCGATCACGACGAGACCCTGATCCTTATACTTTTCCGCCCAGGCACGAACATAGGGGATGGTGCGGATGCAGTTGATGCAGGAATAGGTCCAGAAGTCGACGAGGACGACCTTGCCGCGAAGTCCGGCCGTCGTCAGTGGCTCAGAGTTCAGCCATGTGACGGCGCCGTCGAGCGAGGGGGCGGGGCCTTCGATCGGAAGATCGCTGTGGAATGGACGTGCCGCGTCTGTGGCAATCTTCATGGCACTGTTGCTGGCAACCTCGGTCTCCGGGGCTGAGGTCTTGGGGTGCAGCTTCTCGAGCAAAGCCTGTTCGAAGGAGCCGGTGCTTGCATAGGAGAGGCGGGCGAGCAGGCCGGTATCGAGGCCGAGCGCGATGGCGGCAACGCCGGCCAGAACAGCCGCGCCTGCGACCTGGCGAATGCGTTCGCTGACGCCGAGGGACTGCTTCATGCGGGCAAAAATCTTGCCGCCGGCAAAGAGAGCAATAGCAAGCGAGGTCGCGGCACCGGCGCCATAGGCAAGCAGCAGGAAGGTCGTCTGCAGATTGGCGCCCTTCAAGGCCGCGCCTGTCAGGACCAGCCCGAGGATCGGGCCGGCGCACGGCGCCCAGAGCAGTCCAGTCGCAATGCCGAGTACGAAGGAGCTTCGGACGCTCGACGTAGCGCGTTGAGCGTCGGCGGCGTTCAGCAGGTTGTTGCCGAGATTGACGGCTGGCCGCGAAAGCGCTGTCGCTATGCGGGGTGAAATCAGGCTCAGGCCGAAGAGGCCGAGCAGCACGATTGCCGCGAGGCGACCATATTCATTCGCACGGATCGCCCAGGCGCCGCCGACCGCGGCAAGGGTCGCGACAACTGCAAAGGTGAGCGCCATGCCAGCCAGCATGGGCAGCGTGCTTCGGACGAAGGGCTGTCCGGCGCGGGCAAAGACGAAGGGGAGGATGGGCAGGATGCACGGACTGAGGATCGTCAGCGCACCGCCGAGATAGGCAATGATGAGAAGCGTCATCGTCTTGTTCCTTTAAAAACGATCGGCTAGCCGCGAACGGCGACGTGCCGTGCTGAGCAGTGACGCTATCTGTCGGCAGCGACGTATCTCGAATGTGTCTGAGTGGATGGGAGAATGTACCGAAACGTCAACGTTCCCCGTTTCGATACATTGCGATACAAACTGGCCGATTTGGGTGCGATTTCGCATGTGGCGCAGCTGCTTGCCTCTGCGGTCGGAGAAAGGGGCCTGGATTGTATCAGACTGTATCTGTGCGGCCTGAAGCTACACAGATATTCAAAAGGCTGCTGCCTGCGACACATCGGAGATACATGTGGCTGGCTTTCTTGGGCTCACGATCCAATCTACAGGAGAGACAGATGTCCGAGGAAATCAACCACACCCGCCGCCGTTTTTTTGGCATGGCGGCCATCGCCGTTGCCGCCGCTGAATTCGGTCTGCCTGCAATCGCCGGTGCGCAGGAAACAAAGGCTTCCACATTGACCCTCCCCGTCGTTAAGGCCGGCACCCACACCTCTTTCGACGCGCTGAAGCAGATCAAAGCCGGTGTGCTCAATGTCGGTTACGCCGAAGCCGGTCCGGCCAACGGCCCCGTCGTGCTGCTGTTGCACGGCTGGCCCTATGACATTTACAGCTTCGTCGATGTCGCGCCGCTTTTGGCAGATGCCGGCTATCGCGTCATCATTCCCTATCTTCGCGGCTACGGAACCACTCGTTTCCTTTCGAAGGACACGCCGCGCAACGGTCAGCAGGCAGCACTTGCCGTCGATATGATTGCGCTTCTTGATGCGCTGAAGATCGAAAAGGTCGTCGTTGCCGGTTACGACTGGGGTGGCCGCACCGCCGATATCATGGCGGCTCTCTGGCCGGAACGCTGCAAGGCGCTGGTTTCGGTCAGCGGCTATCTCATCGGCAGCCAGGAGGTCAACCGCAAGCCGCTGCCGCCAAAGGCAGAGCTCGCCTGGTGGTACCAGTTCTATTTCGCCACCGAGCGCGGCCGTCTCGGCTACCAGGAAAATCGGCACGATTTCGCAAAGCTGATCTGGCAAACCGCCTCGCCGCGATGGGCCTTTGATGACACCACTTTCGATCGGTCGGCTGCCGCGTTCGACAATCCCGACCATGTCGATATCGTCATCCACAATTACCGCTGGCGTCTCGGTCTCGTCGAAGGCGAGGCGAAGTTCGATGCTTATGAAAAGAAGCTCGCCGTCGGCCCGGTGATTTCGATCCCGACCATCACCATGGAAGGTGACGCCAACGGCGCGCCGCATCCGGAACCCGCGGCCTATCGCGGCAAGTTCTCGGGCAAGTATGAGCATCGCACGATCACCGGTGGCATCGGCCACAATCTTCCCCAGGAAGCACCGCAAGCCTTCGCCCAGGCTGTGATAGATGTTGATCGTTTCTAGTTCGGCGGTAGCGTGCGGGAGGGCGCCGGCGTAAGCTGTCGCCCTTAGCCGTTGGCGCCACAAGGGATGAATATTCGTAGCTTGATGCTTACGATGATGAGTGGGAAATCAAGATGGATCATGTCGACCATATTCTGATCGTTGATGACGATCGGGAAATCCGGGAGCTGGTGTCGAGCTACCTGAAGAAGAATGGGCTAAGAGCGACGACGGCTGCCGATGGCCGCCAGATGCGCAGTTTCCTTGAGGCCAATTCGGTCGATCTGATCGTGCTCGACGTGATGATGCCGGGCGACGACGGGCTGGTGCTGTGTCGCGAGCTTCGCGCCGGAAAGCACAAGGCGACGCCTATCCTCATGCTGACGGCGCGCAGCGACGAGATGGACCGCATTCTCGGCCTCGAAATGGGCGCGGACGATTACCTGGCCAAGCCTTTCGCCGCCCGCGAGCTGCTTGCCCGCATCAAGGCGGTTCTGCGCCGCACCCGTATGCTGCCGCCCAATCTGCAGATCAGCGAGGCCGGCCAATTGCTGGTCTTTGGGGACTGGCGGCTCGACACGGTCGGGCGTCATCTGCTGGACAAGGACGGCACGGAGATCACACTCAGCGGCGCGGAATACCGCCTGCTGCGCGTCTTCATCGATCACCCGCAGCGGGTGCTCAATCGTGATCAGCTTCTGAATCTGACACAAGGCCGCGATGCCGATCTCTTCGATCGTTCCATCGACCTGCTTGTCAGCCGTCTCCGCCAGCGACTGGGGGATGACGCGCGAGAGCCGATGTATATCAAGACGGTGCGCAGCGAAGGTTATGTCTTCTCCGTGCCGGTGGAAATTGCGGAGCTTCGTCCATGACTGTGATCGACCTTTCAGGTCGCCCGTCATGGTGGCCTAGCACCCTGCGTGCACGCATTTCGCTGATCCTCCTGGCGGGGCTTGCGATCGCTTACGGCCTGTCTTTCAGCGTGCTCTATATCGAGCGCTACATGTCGGCAAAGGCGGTCATGCTCGGCACGCTGGAAAACGACGTCGCGACCTCGATCGCGGTGCTCGACCGGTTGCCGGCCGATGAGAGAGCGAATTTCGTCGATTGGCTCAGCCGCGGCAATTACAACTTCGAATTAGGCAATGGCCTGCCCGGCGTGCCCGATACCTCCGCCCATGGCGCGGAGATCGCCGCCAAGATAGAGGATGCAGTCGGTCATCGGTTTCCGATCCACATGGAAGCAATACCGGGACCCATCTCGCGGCTGCAGGCACATCTCAATCTGAGCGATGGCAGCCCGCTGACGATCGATGTTACGCCAAAGGGTGTCATGCCGATCGCGGCCTGGCTACCTTATGTCTTCGTTGTCCAGATGCTGTTGATCGTCCTTTGTACCTGGTTTGCCGTCCGACAGGCCACGCGTCCGCTCGCCGAGCTTGCCGCCGCGGCCGATGCGCTCGATCCCAACAAGAAGAGCCCGGCCTTGAGCGACCGAGGGCCGAGCGAAGTGGCGCATGCTGCAAGAGCCTTCAATGCCATGCGGGATCGAATTGCGCATTATCTCGAAGAGCGCGTGCAGATCCTTGCGGCGATCTCCCACGACCTGCAGACGCCGATCACCCGCATGCGCCTGCGCGCCGATATCGCTGATGATTCGCCGGAAAAAACCAAGTTGCTGCAGGACCTCGGCGAGATTGAGCGTTTGGTTCAGGACGGGATCGCCTATGCTCGCAGCGCCCATGGCAACGGCGAGAAAAGCGCGCGCATCGACCTTGCATCCTTTATCGAGAGCATCAGCTACGACTATCAGGACACCGGCAAATCCGTCGAGATTCTTGGGCTCATCCAGGGGACGGCAACGACGAAGCCGCATGCGCTTCGCCGCATTCTCACCAACTTCATCGACAATGCCCTGAAATTCGCCGATGCCGCGGAAATCGCCGTGGAGCGCCGGAATACCGGACAAATTGCGATCACCGTCCTCGATCGCGGTCCCGGCATTCCGCAAGACCAGATAGAGGCGGCCATGCAGCCCTTCTTCCGGCTGGAGCAATCGCGCAACCGCAACACCGGCGGCACCGGGCTTGGGCTTGCGATTGCCCAGCAGCTCGCCCAGACGCTCGGCGGCTCCGTCAGGCTCTATAACCGCGAAGGCGGTGGCCTGGCGGCAGAAGTCGTTATTTCTTGATCACCCTACCGGCGCTTGTTCTTCAGGATGGAAGAGGACGATGAAAATGGCAAGGTCGAGCAGAAAGAAAAGCTACCCGGAACGGTGGATGACATGGTGAGAGCTCTGAAGGGAGGAGAGTGGGTTATCATTTTAAGGCAATTTTTCGAGGCACTCCGCTCAGTCTGGCCAAAGCCGAAAAAGGATGATCATTAGCGTCGAACGGAATGTTCAGTTTTCTGGCCGCTAGTATTTAGCCCCTACTTCGATTTTCAGGATCTTTGTAAGCATTTGTATCCGGCCCGTTAAGGCCTACGTTTTGTAACACTTCCGGCTTTTCCGGAAACATGCCGGATACGTCGATCCATCAAAAACAACTCCGTCAACAGACGTTGCCCCGCGCCACAACATAGCGGGCAACGCAACAAAGGAGTGTTCCATGACCAAGATCGACAAGGTTCTCTACACCGCCAAGACCCACACCATCGGTGGCCGTGACGGCTCGGCCCGCAGCGATGACAATCAGCTGGATGTCAAGCTTTCGCCTCCCGGCAGTGCCCATGCCGGCACCAATCCCGAACAGCTCTTTGCAGCCGGCTGGTCAGCTTGCTTCATCGGCGCCATGGGCCTCGCTGCTGGCAAGCGCAAGATCAAGCTGCCGGCCGATCTTGCAGTCGATGCCGAAGTGGACCTGGGCATGACCGAAGGCGCTTACTTCCTGCAGGCACGGCTCACCGTCAGCATGCCCGGCATTGAGCCGGAGCTCGCCCGCACGCTGGTCGAAGAAGCCCACCAGACCTGCCCTTATTCGAAGGCCACTCGCGGCAACATCAATGTCGAGCTGAAGCTCGCCTGAGAATCACCCAAGCGTCGATCTAGCGCGCCGCTCCGGAAGGTGCGGCGCGTCGAATCGTTAATTTTTGTCACGTTGGACATCGAGCAAGGCAGCCTCTGCTTTGCGCATGGAGGATCCTATGCGTCCCATCATTCTTCTCCTTGCAGGAGCTGCGATTTTCGCCGCTCCATGCGTCTACGACCCCAGCTCCAACGAGCCTTCGGCACTCGCGAGCATCGCTGTTTTATGGGGCGGTTCGGGCTCGAATGGAGCCTCGCGTTAACCACTTGTTAACCATATGAGCGGTACACAGGATCAACGATTTATTCACATAGATGACCAAAGTGCTAACAGACGCTCGTTCGATCCGTATCAAGGGCCGCTCCTTTCTTGCGGTCATGCTTTCGCCGGATCTTCCGCTGGACCAGTGGTTGATCAGGCTTGACGACCTCGCAGCCCGTTCGGCCGGCTTCTTTCTGGGGCGGCCGGTCGTGCTCGATATCACCGACCTGCCGATCGACAAGGCGCAGCTCAAGGAGCTGATTGCTGAGCTTTCGGCCCGCAATGTCAGCATCATGGGTATCGAGGGCGGTCGCCCGTCGATCGCCGGCCCCGGCATGCCGCCGATCCTGAAGGGTGGGCGCCCGGCTGCTGATTTCGAGGTTTCCGAGGCCGAGCCGGTCGTGGAGCGCCGCAACAGCGAGCCCAAGGCGCCGCCGCCGGAAGTCCGGCCGGTCACGCAGTCGCTGATCATCCGCGAGCCGGTGCGTTCGGGGCAGTCGGTGATCTTTCCAGAAGGCGATGTCACGGTCATCGGTTCCGTGGCGTCCGGCGCGGAAGTCATCGCGGGTGGATCGGTCCACATCTACGGCGCCCTGCGCGGCCGCGCCATGGCGGGCTCGATCGGCAACGCCTCGGCGCGAATCTTCTGCCGAAAGCTCGAGGCCGAGCTTTTGGCGATCGATGGCATTTACAAGATGGCCGAAGACATATCACCCGGCCTCAGGGGACAAGCCGTCCAGCTCTGGCTGGATGGTGAAACGATCATGGCCGAAAAACTAATCTGAGCCGAAGCCGGCCAAAACAGGAGAGCAAGATGGGCAAGGTAATCGTCGTCACATCAGGCAAGGGCGGAGTTGGAAAGACGACTTCGACGGCCGCATTGGGGGCGGCTCTGGCACAGAGAAACGAAAAGGTCGTCGTCGTCGATTTCGATGTCGGTCTGCGCAATCTCGATCTGGTCATGGGGGCGGAACGCCGCGTGGTCTATGACCTCGTCAACGTCATTCATGGCGACGCCAAGCTGCCGCAGGCGCTGATCCGCGATAAGCGGCTGGAGACGCTCTTCCTCCTGCCGGCCTCGCAGACCCGCGACAAGGACAATCTGACGCCCGAAGGTGTCGAGCGCGTCATCAACGAGCTCAAGAACTATTTCGATTGGGTCATCTGCGACAGCCCGGCCGGTATCGAGCGCGGCGCCACCCTTGCCATGCGCCATGCCGACGTCGCCGTCGTCGTCACCAATCCGGAAGTTTCGTCGGTGCGCGATTCCGACCGCATCATCGGCCTGCTGGACTCCAAGACGCTGAAGGCCGAGCGCGGCGAGCGCATGGAAAAGCATCTGTTGCTGACCCGTTTCGACGCCGGCCGCGCCGAACGCGGCGACATGCTGAAGGTCGACGACGTGCTGGAGATCCTCTCCATTCCGCTGCTCGGCATCATTCCGGAAAGCACTGATGTCCTGCGCGCCTCCAACCTCGGCTCGCCGGTCACGCTTGCCGATGCGCGCTGTGCACCGTCGCTTGCCTATTTCGACGCCGCACGCCGCCTTGCCGGCGAGCAGGTGCCGATCACCATCCCCGGCGAAAAGCGGGGTATCTTCGGCAAAATCTTCGCAAGGAGGGCCGCATGAGCATTTTCGGACTGTTCCGCAAGCAGAGATCTGCACCGATGGCGCGTGAGCGTCTGCAGATCCTTCTTGCCCACGAACGCGCCTCCGTAGGCTCGGATCTCGTATCCGTGCTGAGAGAGGAAATCCTCGCCGTCATCGCCAAGCATGTGCAGGTCGATCGTGACAAGGTGCAGGTGAAGATGGATCGCGACAAGGATGTCTCCATGCTGGAGATCGACGTGGAGATCCCGCGTGATGCGACCTTGAAGGCGGCCTGACGAGGGATCAACGCCCGTCAAATGTGCGAATTCTGTCACATGGAACTCTCGTGTGGCAGAATAGCAAAAATTTTCGCAGCCGGCTCTTGCAAAGGGTGCGATTCGCGATTATCTGCGGATCATCACCTGTATCGATGGCCTGTCGCGCTGACATTTCTGTGTCGAGCCGGCGTTCGCTGTCCGGGTTAAAAAGCAAGGGCGCTCCCCAGAAATGGGTAGAGTGCCCTTTGCTTTTTGTCGTGCTCGCGGCGCTTTTCTTGTTCCATGCGATGTGCCAGTTTGCGGCGACGATACGGGGAGGCGGCTGGCTTGGGCGGATTGAATCATCGAAGGAACGCGGTCTTGAGATGGCTGCTCGCCGGCATCCTGGCTGCGGCCTGCGCCGGCTCCGCTCGCGCGGCGGACGGGACGATCTTTCTGACATTCGATGATGGGCCCTTGCCTGGAACGAAGAACATTCTTTCCGTGCTGAGCCAGGAAAATGTCCCCGCCGCCATGTTCATGGTCGGCCAGCATGTCGAAACCATGCCCGCAGGGCGCGATCTCCTGGCGGAGGCCAAGGCCATGCCGCTGGTAACCGTCGGCAATCACAGCTACAGCCACGCCAATAATCGCTACAGACGATACTATTCCAACACCCAGGCCGTTGTCGCCGACATGCTTCATGCCAATGAAGTGCTTGGTCTGACGCCGATCGTCAATGCGCGATTGCCGGGCAGGGACGTCTTCCGGCTTCCGACCGTATCGAGGGAGGATCTTTCCATCAACGTTGCCCAATGGGAGCGCGAATGGCTGGATTACGAGCTCGTCGCCGAAGCGGGATTCTATCTCTACGGCTGGGATTTCGAGTGGGTGCACAGCGACGACGGCAAGCCGGTTCAATCGGTGGACCATCTCGTCAATGAGATCGATCATCTTTTCCAGTACGGTCGTTTCACGCAGCGGGGCAAGATGATCCTGCTCATGCATGACGAGATGTTTCAGGACCAGTTCAACGGCCGCGAAAATCTGCAGTCGCTGATCCGCAAGCTGCGGGATCGTGGCTACGCTTTCGGCGACATCAGGAATTATGCGCCTTCGAAACTGTAAAAGCGCAGACTAGCCTTGTCGTGCCGTCGCTCCGGCTGCGACCGTCAGGATGAAGTCGTCGAGTTCCTGTTCCAGGCTTTCGATCGGCAGACCGACGAAACGCCCCTCCAGGCTGATGCTGACGACGCCATGCACGGCACCGAACAGGGTTCTCGCGCGGATGGCGCGCGCCGTCTCCGACATGTTCGGCTGCAACTCCGCGAGCGGCTCGGCAACAACGCCCATCAGGAACATATGCTCTTCCAGGTGCCATTCGGGGCTGGGGCGGTCATCCGGAGGCCGATGGTCGAAGAGCGCCTTCCATAGATTGCGATGGGTGACTGCAAAGCGCAGATAACCGCGTGCGAGATTGCGAAGCCGGTCGGCCGGCGTATGGTCCCGAACCTCTGTCAGCGCCAGCGATGCCTCAAGCGCCTTCAGCGTTGCCGAATTGACGTGAATGACGAGGTCGTCGAGATCGGCAAAGACAGTGTAAAGACCTCCGAGAGCGCAGCCTACATCCTGGGTGACATCGCGCGCCCTCAGGTTTGAGAGCCCGTCGGCAGCGATGCGATTGCGCGCCGCCTCGATCAGCCGCTGCTTCAGATCCTCGCGCTTTTCCAGGGTTTTTCTCGCCATTAACTATTCCAATTCGATTTTTTGAACGCTGTTCAAAATTATTCTTGAACAGCGTTCATGGTTCTGGCATACATCGTTTCATGAACATCGTTCATAAACGGGAGACGACAAATGTTCAATTCAATTCTGACGCTCATTCGCGGTCGGGCCTATGATGCGGAACAGGCGTTCATCGATCGCAATGCGGTACCCTTGCTGGCGCAGCAGATCCGCGAGGCGGCCAGCGCCATCCAGTCGGCACGGCGGGCCGTGGCAATTGCCGTCGCGCAGAATGAGCAGGAAAAGAACCGGCACGCAGCGATCATCGGCCGCATTGCGGACCTGGAAACGCGCGCCGTTGCCGCCCTCCAGAAGGGAAGCGACGAACTTGCGCGGGAGGCGGCCGAGGCGATCGCCCAGCTCGAAGCCGAGCGGGATGCTTCCGAGAAGGCGCAGGCGCAATTCACTCAGACGATCGGCAAACTCAAGGCAACCGTTCGCACATCGGAAGCACGGCTGCAGGAATTGCAGCGCGGCGAGCGCCTGGCGCGGGCTACCGAGCAGACACAGAAGCTCAATGCCGCCTGCGACGACAATTGCGGCCTGGCGACGCTCGACGACGCCGAGGAGACGCTCGCCCGTCTTCAAGCCTACCAGAGCCGCTGCGAGATCGCAGCCTCGGCCATGAAGGAAATGGATGCCGCGAGCCGGCAGACCCATATCATCGAAAAACTCGCCAATGCCGGCTGCGGCGCACCGCTCGGCCCTTCCGCCGACGACGTGCTTGCCCGCCTGCGCCAACGCTTGAATTCAGCAGCCTGAAACGAAGACACCAAACAAATCAGATAATTGAGAGGATACGATCATGAATGACAGCTTCCAGAAACATTCCCAGGCTTGGGTCAGCTTCTCCTACATTTCTTTTGCCGCCGCCGCTTTCATGCTCCTCGTCGGCCTTTACATGATGCCGATCGATCTCTGGGGCAAAGGCTATCTCGCCATGGGCATTCTGATGCTGGTGCAGACGGCGGTCAACGTCACCAAGACCGTTCGTGACAACAGCGAGGCTGACAAGCTGATCCGCAAGGTAGAAGATGCCCGTACGGAAAAGCTTCTGGTTAAGTTCAATCGTGACGGTCAGGACTAATCTTTATTAACGACGCCATAGAGTTGTATCCGCGCTCAACCTTTGCGTAACAACTCTGTGGCGTCCTGTTGGCCGAATGAGGGATACGCCATGCAAACGCACCTGATGAGATCGAGGAAGTTCGCGCCGCTGTTCTGGACGCAATTCCTGACTGCCTTCAACGATAACTTCTTAAAGCAGACTCTGGTTTTCGTTATTCTCGCGCAGATGGCGACGGAGGGCGCGGCGCTGGTCACACTTGCCGGCGGCATCTTCATCGTGCCGTTCCTGCTCCTGTCGGCGATTGCCGGTGAGCTTGCCGACAAATACGACAAGGCCAGAATGGCGGAGCTTTTGAAGCGCTGCGAACTCCTGGTGGCGGCGATCTCGGTCGTCGGCATCGCCTTCTCCTCGATCTGGATCCTGATGCTCGCCCTCTTCGGCTTCGGCGTCATTTCCTCGCTCTTCGGGCCGATCAAATACGGCATCCTGCCCGATCATCTGGCAAACCGGGATCTCCCCAAGGCCAATGCCTGGATCGAGGGCGGCACCTTCATCGCCATTCTCACCGGCACGATGGTCGCGGCCGTCGCCTTCCGCGAGGGCGAGAATGTCTGGATCTTCGGGCCGATGATGATGGGGCTTTCGATCCTCTGCTGGTTTGCCGCCCGCATGATTCCTGCGACCGGCTCCAAGGCACCCGATCTCGTCGTCGACACCAATGTCATGCGCTCCAGCTACAGGCTGGTCAACGAGCTTCGCACCGATGGCCGCATCTGGCGGGCGTCGCTGATGAACTGCTGGTTCTGGTTCGTGGGCGCCTTCATCATGTCGATGCTGCCGGTCATGGTCACGGACATTCTCGGCGGCTCGGAAATCGTGGTTCCAGCTTATCTTGCGATCTTCGCCATATCGGTTGCCATCGGCTCGGCCATTGCCGGATGGATGGCTGCCGGCCGCATCGTGCTTTTGCCGGCGCCCATCGGCATGCTGATCGTCGCTCTCTTCGGCCTCGATCTCGGCTGGAACCTCTGGGGTCTGCAATCAGCCAGCCATGCCGAAACCATTCTTGCCTTCTTTGCCGGACCGAAAACGATCCGTGTCGCCATCGATCTGGCCGGCATGGCGATCGGCGGTGCTTTCTTGGCCGTTCCGACCTTCTCGGCCATGCAGAGCTGGGCGAATGAGGATCGCCGCGCCCGCGTCATTGGCGCATCGAATGTGCTTTCCGCGCTCTTTATCGCTGTGGGCTTGGCGCTTGTCGCCGTGCTTCAAGCCGTGGGTCTGTCGATCCCGGTCATCATTCTCAGCATCTCAGTGCTCAATATCGCGATTGCCTGGTTGATGCTGAAAATGCTGCCGACCAACGCCTTCCGCGATCTAATCTCCATCATCTTCCGCGCCTTCATGCGGCTTGAAGTGGAAGGTCTGGAAAACATACGCAAGGCAGGCCCCGCGCCGATCATCGCGCTCAACCATGTGAGCCTGCTGGACGGCGCACTCGCGCTTGCCATCACCGAGGAAGAGCCTGTCTTCGCCATCGACTATGCCTTCGCGAGGAAATGGTGGATGCGGCCGCTTTTGAAGATGTGCAAGTTCCTGCCGCTCGACCCGACCAAGCCGATGGCAACGCGCTCGCTGATCAAGGTCATTCAGGACGGCAGCCCGGTCGGCATCTTCCCCGAGGGGCGCCTGACCGTCACCGGCACGCTGATGAAGGTCTATGACGGTGCTGCCATGGTCGCCGACAAGACCGGCACGATGATCGTTCCCGTCCGCATCGACGGACTGGAAAAGAGCTACGCCTCCTACCTGACGTCGAGCCACGTTCGCCGCCGTCTCTTCCCCAAGGTCAAGGTGACGATCCTCGAGCCGGTCAAGCTCGATGTTCCCGCCGAGCTCAAGGGCAGAAAGCGCCGTATCGCCGCCGGCGCTGCGCTCTACCAGATCATGTCGACGCTGATGTTCCGCACCGCCGACACCAACAATACAGTCCTCGGCCGCGTCATTGACAGCGCCCATGAATATGGCGGCAAGAAGCTCGCCGTCGAGGACCCGATCGCCGGCAAGCTCTCCTATGCCAAGCTCCTGACAGGTGCCGCGGTGCTGGGCGCGAAGTTCAAGAAGATGTTCCCGAACGAGAAGACGCTCGGCGTGATGCTGCCGAACGCCAACGGTACGGCTGCAACCGTGCTCGGTGTCATGTCGGCGGGCAAGGTTCCGGCCATGCTGAACTTCACGGCGGGTGCTGCGAATATCCTCTCCGCCTGCCGGGCGGCGGAGGTCAAGCATGTGCTCTGCTCGCGCGCTTTCATCACGCAGGCCAAACTCGGCCCGGTGGTCGAGGAGCTCGAAAAGCATGTGGCCTTCGTCTGGCTGGATGAACTGCGCACGCAGATCACCTTCTTCGACAAGATCGTCGGCCTCATGCGCAAGTATCGGCCGTTGGTGAGGCGCAATGCCGACGATCCGGCCGTCATCCTCTTCACCTCCGGTTCGGAAGGGGCGCCGAAGGGCGTGGTGCTGACGCACCGTAATGTCCTCTCGAATGCCGCCCAGGCCGCCTCGCGCATCGACTTCCACCCCGGCGACAAGGTGTTTAACGTCCTGCCGATGTTCCACTCCTTCGGCCTGACGGCAGGCACGATCCTACCGCTGGTCTCGGGCGTGCCGGTGTTTTTCTATCCCTCGCCACTGCACTATCGCATCGTGCCGGAGCTGATCTACGTCTCAAACGCCACCATCGTCTTCGGCACGGATACATTCCTGAACGGCTACGCCCGCACCGCTCATCCCTATGACCTGAGATCGATCCGCTACATCTTCTCGGGTGCCGAGCCGGTGAAGGCATCGACCCGCGAGGTCTATATGGAGAAATTCGGCCTGCGCATCCTGGAAGGCTATGGCGTCACCGAAGCCTCCCCGGTGATCTCGCTGAACACGCCGATGTACAACCGCACCGGAACGGTCGGCAAGATCATGCCGGGCATGGAATGGAAGCTCGAGCCGGTTCCCGGCATCGATGAGGGCGGCCGCCTTCTCATCCGTGGCGCCAACGTCATGGCCGGCTACCTGCGCGCCGGTAATCCCGGCGTTCTCGAACCGCTACCGGAGGGTTGGCACGATACCGGCGACATCGTCACCATCGACGAAGACGGTTTCATCAAGATCCGCGGCCGCGCCAAGCGCTTCGCCAAGATCGGCGGCGAGATGATCTCGCTTGCTGCTGTAGAAACACTTGCGGCACGGCTCTGGCCGAGTGCCCTCAGCGTTGTCTCGTCCGTACCCGATGCCAAGAAGGGCGAGCGCCTCGTGCTCCTGACCGATGCGCCGGGTGCGACTAGAAGCGATTTCCTGGCCTTCGCCAAATCGAAGGGCGCCACAGAAATGATGGTTCCCGCCGAAGTGACCGTCGGCAAGGTACCAGTCCTCGGTTCCGGCAAGGTCGATTTTGTCACCGCGCGTGCGATGGCTTTGGAAGCTCAAGCGCAGTCAGAGGCAGCGTAGGCTCACATCTCGAAATAGTGGAGCGGCCGATGGTTTCAGCCTTCGGCCGCCTGTTCGCTGTTGCCGCCAGTTTATGGCCGAGTGCGCCATCTCCGTTCAGGCGGCAACGGGAAGGATGATCTGAAACGTCGTCCCGTCCCCGCTGCTGTCAAGCAACTCGATAGTGCCTCCGTGGGAAGCGAGCATGGCTCTGACGATGCCGAGCCCCATGCCCGTGCCGCCATCGTCCCGGCGCGTCGAGAAGAAGGGTTCGAAAATGCGCTCCCGATTGCCATCGGCAATGCCGCGACCATTGTCGCGAATTTGGATCGATATCCCCCGCCCTTCGCCGCTTGCCTTGATTGCAAGGTCTGTCGCGCCGTTCTGAACGGCATTTTCCGCCAGATTGGCGAAAATAATGCCGGCTGCCTCGCTGGGCAAAGCCAGCGTCTCGTCGGCGCTGCCTTCATAGATGGTCGTCAATTGGCGAAATTGCATCTCCAACTGGGCAATGATATCGCGAAGGCTGCTGGAGCCCTGTTGGGATGGAAGCTCGGCCTTTGCCAGCTCCCGCAGTCGCGACAATAGCCGATCCAGCCGTTCGGTGTCGGCGATGATGTTTGTAAGGAAGCGGTTGCGTTGCTCCGGGCTCATCGGGTTTCTATCGTCATCGTCACGCAGCAGCTCTGCCGCTCCCCTGATCGAGGTGAGGGGCGATTTCAGCTCATGGGAAACATGGGTGGCGAAGGAGCGGACGTAATCGGAATGGTCGACCAACTTGCCGGCGAGATCGAGAAAGCTCTGCGAAAGCGTTGCGACCTCGCGCGTGCCGTAGATCTCGAGCGGCCGGATCGCGGAGCGTCCGCCGCGGGCGATCTCCTCGGTCCGGGCAATCAGGGCATTGATCGGCGTAGTCAGCGTGCGCGTCAGCACGTAGGCGACGATGAGGGTAAGGATCAGAACGGCGGCGAGGGTGGCGATCTCCGCCGGCGCCATTGCGCCGGAGGCGGCGCGCACGACGCGAAACCAGATGATCGTGAGCATCGGCAGCATCATCACGGTCAGAAGCACCGCGTAGACGATGAGGGCGAGCGGCGGCCGCCATTTCGACTTCACCCGCGGCGTACGCATCAAGCCTTTCCTTCTGTAGCCGATGTCAGTTTAAAGCCGACGCCGTGCACCGTGGCGATGATGCCCTTGCCGCCAACGGCCGAAAGCTTGGCACGGAGATTGCGGATATGGCTGTCTATAGTGCGGTCGGCGACCTGCATGTCAGCGCCATAGGCCGCTTCCATCAGTTGATCGCGGCTGAAGACGATCTCGGGGCGCGAGAGCAGCGTCTCGAGGATCGAGAATTCGAGCGCCGTCAAGGCGAGCGGCACATCGGCGAAACTGGCGGTGCGGCTACCGCGATTGAGCCGCAGAGATCCCGCGGATACGGAGCCATTGGCCGCATCCGGCTCCGAGCCATGGCCGCTTCGCTTCAAGATGGTGCGGACCCGGGCAACCAGCTCGCGCGGACTGAAGGGTTTGGTGACATAATCGTCGCCGCCGATCTCCAGACCCAGAATCCTGTCGATTTCTTCGTCGCGCGCCGACAGGAAGAGGATCGGAAGGTTCGATGCCTTGCGAATGCGGCGGCAGACTTCCAGCCCATCCATGTCGGGCATGCCAACATCGAGGACGATCAGATCGAGACCGCCTTTGTGAAAGGCCATCATGGCCTCTGTGCCGTTGCGCGCGGTCGTCGTCTTCATGCCGGCGCGGTCGAGCGCGAAGCAGATCACGTCGCGAATATTCGGTTCGTCGTCGGCGACGAGGATGCGCGGTGCCATGTAGTGCCTGTTCTGGTTATTCTGCTCTTTGTCTTCGTTTCGGCCTCATCTGACAAGGGTCGCATCATTTTTGAGGTAAGCACCGAGACGAGCATCGCGATAGGTCCAGCTTCGCCAAGCGTGCAAGCGTCTGACATACTGCCATAATAGTGCTTCGCGCACCTTGCGAGCATTCACGTCGGCAGGCAGCGATGCCAGATAGGTGTCGAGTGCCGGAATGGCGGCAGGGCCAAGCGTCGAGAGATAATCGAGATCGAGAACGACGCCTTCGCCCGATATCTCGCGGCTATGGGCAACGTTGAAGCGGGCGATGAAGGCGGGAATGTCGGCGAATGCGGCGGCATAGAGTATGAGAACCAGCATTGCGGAGCTTAAGGCGATCAGCCACTCGTTGGAGCGACGAAGCAGGATGCGCAGGAGGATGAGGAAGAGGCCGGCTGCGACCAAGCCCATCCAGATGCCGGCCGCAACGCGCAGCTCCGTCAGCGAATAGACTTCGACATAGAGATCGAGCCGCAGAATGGAGGAAAGGCAGAGCAGGATATTCTGCGCGATCCAGAGAAGTACCAGGCCGCGAAGCAGGGGACTTCTGTCGCCCGGTCCGCCACGCCGCATGGCGGCAAGCACGAAGATGGCAGCGAGGATTGCGGTGAGTATTAACGGATAGGCGCCGCGATGGGCGTATTCGGCATGACTCATGCCATCGGGCAGGCTGGCGCCGCCCCAGAGATAGGCGAGATCGAGTAGTGTCTGCACGGCAAACAGCGCGTTGAAGACCAGAAGCGAGCGCAGCAATGCGGCATGGCCGAACAGTCCATCTTCAATCCTGGTGGTGATCGCTGCGCCCCCTTCGCGATGGTGACGGCGGCGCTTCAGGCGTGGATGAAGCAACACCGATAAAAGGGCTGCAACGACGAGCCAGAAACCGATGCGCCACATGCTCAGAAGTTGCAGCAGGAAAGTGAGGTCGATGCTGCGCAGCGTCTTGTCGATCAGCGGATTGGCCATAGCGAAAAGAGCAAGAAAGCCGGCGGCAAACGCGAGCGGCATGATCCAGCCGCGCAGATGATGTCGAACACCGTCTGGCGCTGGCTTCTGCAGCCGCCGCAGCCAGCGATAGCTCGCCTGGCGGAAGGGCCGCACCGGCAGATCCAGCAGGAAACGGAGCAGCGCCGATGGTAAGCGCGTCGATTGCCGCGGGAGCAATCCGCCGACACCCAGCGATATCAAGCAAAGCCCAAGCAGGCTAGTGCTGATGCCCATCCAGGATGCGGTCTCGACAAGTGGCGCTGACGCAACGAGGCAAAGGATCACAAAGGCTGCAATCTTTGGAATCGATTGCCTTCTTCTGGAGGAAATCATCAGACCGGCGGCGACGGCATTGGCGAAGAGAAAGAGATTAACACCCGGCGCCTCGTCGAAGAGAAGAATGTCGGCCAGGGCGATAAGGGAAATGAATGTGAGGAGTTTGCGATAGGGACTGCTTGTGGCGTTTGCGGGAAGGGCAAGCGTATCGGATAGGCTCATCGGTATCGGCTCCGTGAGGGATGTTCGGCCAAGGCGAAGGGTATGATCCTGGCTTCCTGAACCGGCGGATCGGCTGGCGGCTGACGATCGTCCTCCAGCCACCAACCTTCCTTGAGAAGACTGCGTGGCAGGCGGGCGGGTGGAATTGCGATTGTCTCGGGCGTGTTGTTCATGGCGCGACGATGGCGTCCGCCTTTGCAGAATTTGTGCAGAAGCTAAGGAGCTCTTCAGGAAAATTGGGCAAGTCGGAACGTTCAGATCATCGCGCTTGTATGAGATCTGAAAAGAGTTGCCGCCGACGAGGCCATGCTGGGCGAGGCAAATTTAGCGTTGCGTGAAATATGTCTCAAAATGGGGCAGTCACTTGTGGAGTTTAATCTTGTGTTTCCCAGCTTCCAGTCCGCCTATGGATTGCCGGTGTGAAAATCGATTTCTTGACCCGGCTGTCGTACTCACCCCTGACGACAGCCGGGAATCTCGGAAGCGGCGTTCAGCCGCGACCGGGATTCTCGTCAGAAAAAGGAAGGCACCACATTTGCGATGAGACGCAAACAGACCTGAAGATGGGGCAGGGCTGATCGAAAGACCGGCCAATATGGATGCCAAATTGCTGCATCGTCGCCTTGCCGCATGCGCGCTTTGATTGTAGCTTTCCCTGACGGTCGTTGAGCGAAGGGTGGAGATTGCATGGTCATCACGCAGGGCAATTCATCCTCGTCACTTGATCGCGAAACCTTGCAGGCCATGGGTTTTGATCCCGAGCTCCGCCGCAAGTTTGAAGCCGGCATCGAATCCGGCTTGCTGCGCGATCTGCATGTCGTGCTTGCCGCTCGTTCCGGGCGTGTATGCCTGGAATATTACGCCATCGGCTCCGACGAAAATTGGGGAGATCCGCTCGGGGATGTCGCCTTCGACGCGGATACGCTGCACGATCTTCGTTCGGTCACCAAGAGCATTGCCGGCCTTCTTTATGGCATTGCACTCGATAGAGGATTGGTGCCGCCGCCGAATGCATCGCTTTATGAGCAGTTCCCGGAATACGGCGATCTCGCCCAAGATCCTGCGCGCGCCAAGATCGCCATTGCCCACGCGCTGACGATGACGCTGGGGATGGAGTGGGACGAAGATCGTCCCTATACCGATCCGCTGAACAGCGAAATTGCGATGGAGAATGCGCCGGACCGATATCGTTTCGTCCTGGAACGTCCGGTGATCGCAGAGCCGGGAACACGCTGGATTTATTCCGGCGGCAGCGTCGCGCTTGTGGGTGCTATCATCGAGCGCGGCACGGGCAAGCGCTTGCCCGATTTCGCGCGAGAGGTTCTTTTTGAGCCGCTGGGGATTGCCAAATTCCATTGGAACGCCGGGCGTGACGGTGTGGCGTCGCCGGCATCCGGGTTGCGCCTGACTGCCCCCGATTTGCTGAAGATCGGCACGCTTTTCCTCCAGAAGGGCGTGTGGAATGGCCAAAGGATCGTCTCGGAAGAGTGGATCGTGCAATCCCTCGCGCCGGCAATTTCGACGGGAGACGGTTTGAGCTATGGCAGATTGTGGTTCTCAGGCCATGCGCCGGTGCCGGCGTTTGACAATCCGCGGCCATGGTATGCCGGCTTCGGCAATGGCGGGCAAAGGCTCTGGCTGATGCCCGATGCGGGTATCGCCGCTGTCATCTATTCCGGCAAGTATAATTCCTGGGATGCCTGGATTACGCCCACCCGCGTCTGGCGCGAGATCATCCTTGCCAATCTGCTGAAAGCATGAAGATGGCGCCTTCAAAAGCCGAGTTTCCCACACTTGTCACCGAGCGACTGCGGCTGCGCGAAGCGAGCATGGGTGATCGCGACGATTTCCATGCGCTGATTTCAATTCCGGAGGTCACACGGTTCTCGAATTGGGTTGATGCGCCGAAAATGGCGCAGATCGAGCGCTCTTTGCGATGGATGATCAAAATCTTTCCCAAGGGAACGGGTTGCTCATGGATCATCGAGGATCGGGTTTCCGGCAAATTGCTCGGAGCCATTCGCTTCAACAGCTTCGATAAACATGCCAGATGCGCAGAACTGGGCTATGAACTGCATCCCTCCGCCTGGGGCAAGGGGCTGATGAGCGAAGCCGCGCGTGCCATCGTCCGATGCGGCTTCGACGATTTTTCGCTCAATCGCATCGAAGCCTGGACGCTGCCGGGAAACGCCGCATCCGACCGGGTTCTGGAAAAAGCGGGCTTTCAATATGAGGGCACGCTGCGCCAGAAGGCGCGGTTCAAAGAAGCCTTCCACGATTTCCGCATGTTCGGCTGCTTGGCTGGCGACCGGCAGAGCTAGCCTTAGTCGGTCTCCTGGCCGGTTCGTCAGTCGGTCTTGCATTATCAATCAATCCGCCTCAGCCAGCCTCGATAATGAACGACGGGGCCGATGAACGATAGGGTAATCGGTACATCGAAGTGGAAGCGGCCGTCCTCCGGCCATTCATGAGCGACGCTTTGGGGCGCAAGAAAGAGCGGTAGCGGAATGCGCAAGAACGACCAGTGTCGCATCTCCATGCTGAGTCCGTTGCCACGGATGGGAAGATCGAATGCAAAGCGGAAGGGGCCGAAGCGTTCGACGAGGTGGCCATTCTCTTCGCTCAAATGGCTGCGGAAGCGCCGGCCGGAAAAATCCCGCGTCCATTCTTCGATGCCGTTGTTTTCCTCGAAGGAGACATGCAGCGCGTGCTTTCCGGCTGTGGGAAAGCCGAATATTTTCGCGACCAGCCGGGCAAGAGGAGAACGCCCGCGGGTGACGACTGCCTCTCCTTTGGCGCCGCCATCGCCGAAGACATGGTGCATCGCACGTACCGGCTCGGAAAGATGCGCGAAAGCAGGACCCATGACACGCTGATAGAGCGGCGTATAGGGTGCTTCCGTCATTTCCTCGGTGATTGCCAGATCGCGAAACAAGGTCCGAAAATCCTCAAGCGACAGAAGCCCGCCGGCGTGACGGGCGCCGGGTGGAAGACGGCCGTCGCGCAAGGCCCGCGCCAGCAACTGCGCCGGAAGCGTGGGAATTTCCACGCCGTCGCCATTTTCGGCAATCAGGGTCCAGCGGCGAGCCTTCATGGCGCCTTGCTCAATGCCCTTGATCTCGATCGTCATAGCCGAGCGCGCCGTGCCAAGTCTTGCTGTCAGGCGTTGCAGCGGCAGCAGAAAGCGACTGATCTTCTTGAGCGATGTCAACCAGCCCCAGGCAACCGGCCAGGACAGCAGCCAGAGTGCCAAAGTCTGAAAGGCGAATTCCGGCCCCGCCCGGAAGATGACACTGGGCCGCTCGGCAAAGCTTTCGACCAGCAGATCGTGATCCGGCACGTCGGCCAGCGCCACCAACCGATGCAGGGGGCGGCGGCTGGCAATGGCATAGGTTTCGCGCTTCAGCATGTGCCAGCCCATCGCATCTTGCCAGCGCCGGCCGCGCCAGAGCCGCACCGGCCTGCCGACATAACTCAGGATTGCCGATGCGACCGAGGCGCCGGCGGTCGCCCGATTGGAGGCACTGATCGACATTTCTATCGAACGAACTTCCTCCATGTCCTTGGCAAGGTCCGCGACCACGGCACCGGAGAGCGCCGGCACGCTCGACGCGCCCGAGATGACGGTTACGCCGGCAGCCTTTGCCCGTTCATCGAGGCATCTGATCGCGCCGACGAAATCGCGCGCGTCGGCAAGATCGATGTAGTGGATACCGGCCTCCACGCAGGCTCGCGGAACTCTGTCATCACTTTGCTGGAAGGGACCTGCCGCATCGATTAACAGAAAGGGCCTGTGCTCGCCGAGTATCGCAGAGATATCGCCATTTCGATCGGCTTGCAGACCAATCGCATGGGGCAATCGAGCGGCGAGCGCTTTCGCGGCTTCGAGATTGCGTCCGGCGACCAGAACCTCGAAGCCGTCGCTGGCAAGGCGCCTCGACAGCCGCGCGCCGAATCCGCCATAGCCGCCGAGAACGAGGATTCTTTTCAAAGGATGCGGCTCGCCTGCTCGGGTGTCGGAAGCCAGCATGTCTCCCGTTTGCCGAAGATGCGGTAGCGATTGCGCGCAAGCCAGAGGTAGATCGGATCGCGCAGCATGCGGGGTATGATGCGCAGCACGGAAATCGCCTTCCAGGGCCAGCCGAGGCCGGCATAAATGGCCAGCACCGCGTCGCTGTCGCGCAATACCTTTGCGCCGTCGACGATGATGAGGCTGTCGGGATCGGCGGGATCCATGCCGCAGCGGCGATAGAGCGCGATGCCGGTTTCATTCTGCATGGAGGCAAGACGGAAACGACCAAGATGGTCATGACGAAGCACGAACTGGGCGTTGGCGGTACACAGGACGCACATGGCGTCGAAGACGATGATCGGCCCGTGATAGTCGCTGATGGTGCTTTTGTTCATGCTGGCGGCGTCTTTTTCCGTAAACCGGTCTCGCCACAGCTTTGACCAGTTGCATCGCCGCCGTCAATTGCACGTTTCTGTGGGCTGCCATGTCAAACCGGCACGACCGTGAGGTTTATATCACAGGGCTAGGCTGCGGAAGGATCGAAAAAAGCAGGCCGATCGATCTGTCGGTTGGCATGCGGCCCGATCTGCTAGACCGGGCCGCGCGCATCACGGAAGAGTAGCTTAGCGATAACGCCAGCCACCATGCCACCACTCGCGATGCACCCAATAGCGGTGCCCATCCCAATAGCCACGGCCAGGATAGAAGATGCCATAGGCCGGAACCGCCGGCACGACGACCACAGGCCGTCCATTCGGGCGGCAATAACCGTACGGCCCGCGATGCCAGCCGATACCGCACCCGTCACGAGCCTCAGCCGGTGAAATGGCGGCAAGGCAGGCGATTGCGGCGAAAGTCAGCAAAATGATCTTTTTCATGATGTCCTCATTCGTCCTTGAAGAGCTTCAAGCTGTTATCCCTTCAGCGCTTAAACGGCGGCGAGCGGCAAATCCGTCGCTACATAGCGATGATTTTGCATTCGGATGCGAAAGGCTGGTGGCTTCGGCGGCGCCGAAGTGGACAGGCGATGCAGGAGAGCTGCACCCGCTGCGGGATCAGGATCGAATTTCAAAGGCTCGGGATGCAAGGCGAGCCTGAGCCGGGCACGATTTTGCCGCAGGCAGGGTTTTCTTGCCGATGAAGGGCATGCGCCGGATCAAAGCGCGCAGAACGGCGAGAATTGCCTTGTATTGTTCCCCAGGACACAAGCGGCCATTCGCATCATAGGCGAAGAGGAGGCGCCGTCGCGCGAATGCGTGCGCCAGCCCCAAGGCAAAAGCCACGCCGACACCCCATCCCATCAGCGTGTCGCTTGCCCAATGCGCGCCGACCCATTGGCGCGACAGGCAGATCAGGACGCCGACTGGTATGAAGAGGGGGCGAAGGCGGGGGAAGACCAGCGCCAGCGACATCGCCATGGCGCCGGCCGTTGCCGAGTGTCCGGAAGGAAAGGAGGCGAAGTCGGCCTGAAAGGCAAAGGGTCGGAAAGAGAAGGCGCCGTTCGTATCCAGGAGTTCCGGCCTGGCGCGACCGATGATGTTCTTGGCGAGCGAATCGACAAGGCCGCCGCCGGCGACCGCAAGGAAGACGAAGGCAGCCGCAGTCGCGATGAGATCAGCCCCCGTTCGCATGGATTTCCGCAGTTTGTGCGCAGGCGCGAGGATCGCAAAAATCAGCAGCGCTCCGCTGAATGAGAGCACCAGAAGCCCGGTGCCGAGGCTGCTGATCCACCTCGCCGTCCCTCGCAACTGCGCGGGAAAAGACTTCATCCAGATGCCCAAGGGATAATCGGCCGTCCACATGACGAGCAATGACAGCGCGAGGAAAATGGCGATGATGACGATCGGGCGCTCGAGAAAAGCACGATTTGCAGGGGGCTTGATGGTCGGTGTGTTGAAGAAGCAGCGAAGGCCGCCGGCCATTCGTCTGCGACCGGTGTCGGCGGAACGCCCCAGCATTTCTTTTATGGCCTCTCGGCCTCGCTGCCATGCCTGCATAAAGCCGACTTTCCATTACTGTCGAGACAGCCGCTCGTGGAGCTGGGCTCACCAATCGCCTTCCGCTCCGTTTCCCTTGGAAAAAGCTGCTACAACAACACGCTGACAGCCGCCTGAAAGGTTGCGCTTGGCGGGTCAGATCTCGATTGTGTGGGCAGCAAACCAAAATCACGGCGTCGACCAGGCGGCTTCGATTGTTGGATTGTGCAGTCATGAGCTGAAGGGACGGCGGTGCCGAAAAAGACTGTGCCGTCGACAAGGTAGCCGCTGATTCCGCTATCCGGGACGAAAGTCGCCGGGAGGATTGCTTCAATGGCCATTTTTAGCGACAATTGGGTTAGCGTTCGGTGGGAGGAGCCAAATGCACGACTATTCCGCACATGCGGATCAGGTTTACGCGTCGGCGCAATCGGCGGCGGCGAGTTCTTCGGTTGTTGCATCCTGGCGACGGTGCATGGTCATGCACCGCCTCGCGCCGGAGGAGAAGCGTCTGCCGATGCGCTTGACCAGTCAGGAATTTCAAACGGCACTGGAGCGATCGGAACGGTTGGTTGCCGAAGCTGCCAATGAGTTGGATCGCCTGTTTCTCGCGGTGGGCAAGGCCGGCTGTTGCCTGCTTCTGACCGACCGCAACGGTATCGCGCTGGAACGCCGCGGCGCCGTCGGTGACGATAAGGAGTTCCACGATCTCGGCCTGTGGCCTGGTTCCGTCTGGACAGAAGCGAGTATCGGCACCAATGGCATCGGAACCGCGCTTGCCGACGAGCGGGCCGTCGCGATCTTTCGCGATCAGCACTTCTTTAGCTCCAATATCAATCTCAGCTGCACCACGGCGCCGATCCGCGATCATCGCGGCCAGCTTGCCGGGGCGCTCGACATTTCCAGCTGCCGCGACGATGTGAGCGACGGGACACTGGCGATCCTGTCGCAGACCGTGCGCGACGCGGCAGTGCGCATCGAGCTCAATCTTTTCCGCAGCGCCTTTGCCGGTGCCCGCTTCGTCATGGTGCCGACGGATATCGCATCCACTTCGGCACTGCTGGCGGTCGACCGCAACGACCTTGTGCTCGGTGCGACCCGCGCGGCCCGCCTTGCATTGAAGCTCGACGATCATCGCATTGCCGTGGGCATTCCGGCCTCCGATGTTCTTCGCGAGCAGCAAGGGGCCGCGGGCGAGGATCTGATTGAGGCAGAGCGCGCGGCGCTGCTCAGGGCTCTTTCGCGTGCCAATGGCAATGTCTCTCAGGCGGCCGCGGCACTCGGCATGAGCCGTTCGACGCTGCATCGGAAGATGAACCGGCTCAATCTGCACTGAAGTGCCGTCAACGCGCATTCGATCCGGCGGATGTCGCAGAGTTGCGACACTGTGCGCTGCAGCACGGCAAGCCACCTCTATCGCCGGCCGCGATGTGCCCGCAGACTTCTCCCATCGGTTCGCTCATCGAACCTGCCGACCAAGGGAGGATGGCATGCTGCATCAAAAGATCGTGGAATCTCCGTTCAAGCTGAAATATGGCAACTATATTGGCGGCGAGTGGCGCGAGCCGATTGCCGGAAGGTACTTCGACAACTTGACGCCGATCACCGGCGGCAAGATCTGCGAGATACCGCGCTCCGACGAAAAGGACATCAACGCGGCCCTCGACGCCGCTCATGCGGCGAAAGACAAATGGGGCCGGACCTCCACGACCGAGCGCTCCAATATCCTGATGAAGATCGCCCAGCGCATGGAAGACAAGCTGGAAGTGCTGGCGCAGGCGGAAAGCTGGGACAATGGCAAGCCGATCCGCGAGACTATGGCGGCCGACATTCCGCTCGCGATCGATCACTTTCGCTACTTCGCCTCCTGCATCCGCGCCCAGGAAGGCTCGATCGGCGAGATCGACCACGATACCGTCGCCTATCATTTCCATGAGCCGCTCGGCGTCGTCGGCCAGATCATTCCCTGGAACTTCCCGATCCTGATGGCCGCCTGGAAGCTTGCGCCGGCGCTTGCCGCCGGCAATTGCGTCGTCATCAAGCCGGCAGAACAGACGCCGGCTTCGCTTCTGGTCTGGGCCGAACTCGTCGGCGATCTTCTGCCGCCCGGCGTGCTCAACATCGTCAACGGTTTCGGCCTCGAAGCCGGCAAGCCGCTGGCGACCAGCCCGCGCATCGCCAAGATCGCCTTTACCGGCGAGACAACGACGGGCCGGCTGATCATGCAATATGCGAGCCAGAACCTGATCCCCGTCACGCTCGAACTCGGCGGCAAGTCGCCGAACATCTTCTTTGCCGATGTCGCGGCCGAAGACGACGATTTCTTCGACAAGGCGCTCGAAGGCTTTGCAATGTTCGCGCTTAACCAAGGCGAGGTCTGCACATGCCCGAGCCGAGCGCTGATCCAGGAATCGGTCTACGACCGCTTCATGGAGCGTGCCGTCAAGCGCGTGGAGGCCATCAAGCAGGGCAATCCGCTTGATGCCGCAACCATGATCGGCGCCCAAGCATCGAGCGAGCAGATGGAGAAGATCCTCTCCTATCTCGATATCGGCAAACAGGAAGGCGCCGAAGTGCTGACGGGCGGCGCGCGCGCCGATCTCGGCGGCGAGCTGTCGAGTGGCTATTACATCAAGCCGACCATCTTCAAGGGGCATAACAAGATGCGGGTCTTCCAGGAGGAGATCTTCGGCCCGGTCGTATCGGTCACGACCTTCAAGGATGAGAAGGAAGCGCTCGAAATCGCCAACGATACGCTCTATGGCCTCGGCGCCGGCGTATGGACCCGTGACGGCAATCGCGCCTATCGCTTCGGCCGCGAGATCCAGGCTGGCCGCGTCTGGACGAATTGCTATCACGCCTATCCGGCCCATGCCGCTTTCGGTGGCTACAAGCAATCGGGCATCGGACGCGAGACGCACAAGATGATGCTCGATCACTACCAGCAGACCAAGAACATGCTGGTCAGCTACAGCCCGAAGGCGCTTGGCTTCTTCTGAGTTCTCCCAACCAAGCGAGCAAGGCTCCCGGCTGCGGCCGGGAGCCTTCCAGCATTTTCAGGGGGTGATGGAGGATCATCATGGACGACAGTGGATCGGAGCCGCGGGTGCTGGCGACCGATAAGGCGCTCGAGCTTATCCGCGAGATACAGCAGGACCACCCCGATATCCTGTTTCATCAGTCGGGTGGCTGCTGCGACGGCTCTTCGCCGATGTGCTATCCGGCAGGCGAATTCATGATCGGCGACAACGATGTCAAACTCGGCGAGATCGGCGGCGTGCCGGTCTACATCAGCGGCAACCAGTTCGAGGCGTGGAAGCATACGCAGCTCATCATCGACGTCGTGCCGGGGCGCGGCGGCATGTTCTCGCTCGACAATGGGCGGGAGAAGCGATTTCTAACCCGCTCGCGCCTGTTCGGCGGTAGCGAAGCCTGCTCAGTCCCGGACATCAGCCGTGCGCCGGCGCAATAGGCAGGGTCATAAACGGCGTGTAGTATTGGCCTAATACCCGCAACCGCAGGCGCTTTGCTAGACTGCCGTCCGTTGGTTTTTGAGGGAGGACGACGATGCCAGCAGCAAAGATTTTGATGATCACCGGTGATTTCACCGAGGACTACGAGACCATGGTGCCGTTCCAGACGCTGCTTGCCTGCGGCTATACGGTTCATGCCGTCTGCCCTGGCAAGAATGCCGGCGAGACCGTGGCAACGGCCATTCATGATTTCGAGGGCGATCAGACCTATTCCGAGAAGCGCGGCCACAATTTCGCATTGAACGCGACCTTCGCCAGTATCCGGGCTGAGGATTACGACGCACTTGTCATTCCGGGCGGTCGCGCGCCGGAATATCTGCGCCTGAACCCAGAGGTCATTAAGGCCGTTCAGCATTTCTTCGGGGCAGACAAGCCCGTCGCCGCAATTTGCCATGGCGCGCAATTGCTGGCGGCTGCGGGTGTGCTCAAGGGACGAACCTGCTCGGCCTATCCCGCCTGCCGTCCCGAGGTGGAGCTTGCCGGCGGCACCTATGCCGATATTGCCATCAATGACGCGGTTGCCGACGGTAATCTCGTCACCGCACCGGCCTGGCCGGCGCATCCGGCATGGTTGCGGCAATTCATGGCTGTGCTCGATGCGAGCGCATTGTCGGAAGCCAACGCTGCTTGAAGCTGAAAGGGGAGGCGTGCATGTGCGAATTGTTCATCAAGGCCGATGCCAGGCTCTGGGAAAGCACCACGCGCTCCCTCCGCATCGACGGTATGGTGACCAGCGTCAGACTGGAAAACTTCTTCTGGTCGAAGCTGGAGGAAATCGCCCGGCGCGACGGCATGAACGTGGTGCAGCTGATTACCAAGCTGCACCATGAATCGATCGATGCCGGCTATGATCTCGGCAATTTCACCTCGTTCCTGCGGGTCTGCTGCGCACGCTATCTCGACCTGCAATTGGCCGGCGACATTTCGAGCGATCTCTCCCAGCCGATCGCTGGCGTCGACGCGCCCGCCATTCTTGGCCGCGAGCGTCTGAAGTATCATTGATCCTATCGATGCGGCAGCGCGGCATCCGGAAATCGTCGCACGGCCGGTTTCGTGGTGGCCGTCGCGTCGACAATAACTCTTATGGCGGCATACAACTTATAGGGAGTGTTTCGTGGCGAGGAGCACCCTGGGTTATTCAAACCTTAACTAACTTCCGGTAGTAATTGAATCATCGACTATCGCATGAGGCATAGAGCTTTGCGTCAGGCTTCCATGAGGGAGAGGCTGTGGCGCTTGAGGATAAGCGATGACATCGATTTCAAATGTGCCTTCGGCGGCTCTGGCCATTCTCCAGCAATTGAATAAGGGCACGACAATATCGGAGCAACCTCCATCCGCCGCCGATGGCCTTATTGCGGTGGCGACCGGCCTGACGAATAAGGTGGCCGTTTCCAAGCAGCCCACTCAAGCTCAATCGAAAGTTTCGGAAGCCATGTTCAGCATGAGCAAGGACAGCATCGCGAAGCAGAAGCTTGATCTTATCGAACGGACAGGCAGGGCTCTGGGGGTCGAACGAAGCGACTATTCCTCCATGGACGAGTTTGTTGCAGCGATGAAAAAGGTCTATGGCGAGATAAAGGTGCAGGCTGGAGGCATGGCGGTGTTTCATGCGCTTGAAAGGCAGCTCGGCCTCGATAAGCTTGGCCTGTCGATCGAAGACGTTATCGAGAGCGCTCAAGATGGCGACAGCAACGACAAGGTCACGAAAGCCCTCGAAAGGCGGGCGAAGAAAGAAAAGGACGAGGCGAGTGGAGCCGGATCGGATCAGGCTATCCAGATCGATGCGGCTGCTGCCAATCTCTACGGCCTGCTTTCGTTCAACTGACATGGTTTGTCAGTCGCGCAATCGAGTTCTGGCGGTGCCGTCAGACGACTTTTGATGAGCTCGGCTGCCGCATCCGCTGCAGTTTCCATATAGCTCGGATCGCGATGGAGCAGGACCACGGCAAATGAACCGTCGAGGAGCAGCATGATCTGGCGCGCGAGCGGCCGGGCATCATTGCCGGCTCCGGCTTCCATAAAGGTTGAAGCAAGCCAATCCTCGACGCGCTTCTTATGGGCGCGGGCAGCCACCAGAGCCGGATGGCCGGGAAGGTTGATGAGCTCGACCGAGGTGCGCAGGAACCCGCAGCCCTTCCATTTGGCGCTGTGCGCCGATTGTGCCAGATGGCGACAAATGCCGGCAACCCTCTCGGCTGTATCGCCTTTCGTTTCCTCGAACCAGCGTTTGAAGAGGACGAGGTTCGGCTCGTCCCGCACCTGCAGATGGGCGGCGATCAGGTCGTCCTTGCTGCGGAAATGATAGTAGAGGGTACGCTTGGTGATGCCTGCCTTTTCGGCAATCGCATCGACGCTGATCGCGCGGATGCCATCGCGATGGAAAAGTTTTCCGGCGGCCTCAAGTATGCGTTCGCGTGTCGGCTGCGAGCTGTCTTTCATGGCTCAATGTATACCGGGTAGTGAATATACACAATGCGGCGGTGGCCTCATCCTCCGTCCCATGAACGAGCAACACATTCCATCATCCTCGGGGCCGCGCAGCACGCCGATTTCCATTTCATGTGCCGACAGCGTCGTTCTCGGCGGTCATCTCTGGCTGGCGGAGACGGCCAAGCCGGAAGGCAGCGTGATCATCAACCCGGCCACGGGCGTGCTTGCGCGCTACTATCACCGCTACGCGCAATTTCTGGCTCGGCATGGGTTCGATGTCCTGACCTATGATTATCGCGGTATCGGGCTATCGCGGCCGCAACGGCTGCGTGGATCCCGCTATCGCTGGCGGGATTGGGGTGAGCGGGATTTCGATGCCGCACTTCAATGGCTGGCTGGCTATCGTCGCAGCGGCCCATTGATGGTGGTCGGCCATAGCGTCGGCGGTTTCCTGCCGGGACTGGCCGAACATGCTCCTATGATGGACAGGATGCTGACAGTCGGCGCCCAATATGCCTGGTGGGGCGATTACCTGCCGCACCGCCGCGCTGCCCTCTTTTTCAAATGGCATGTCGCCATGCCCGCAATCACTGCGCTCTGCGGCTATTTTCCCGGTCGCCGGCTTGGCTGGCTGGAGGATCTGCCGAAGGGGGTAGCAAATGAGTGGAGCTTTCGTGGCCCTCGGTTCGAGCGCAGCCATCCAGCGGCAGAGAGGCAGGATGCTCTTCGGCGAATGGCCGCGGTCCGGGCGCCGATCCTCGCGATTGCGGTTTCGGACGATGAACTCGGCACGGTGCCGGCGGTTCGCCGCACGCTGAACTATTATACGGGTGCGCAATCCATCCTGGTAAGTCTGCATCCTATTGACCTTGGCCGCGACAGGACCGGTCATTTCGGCCTGTTTCACGATAGCTACAAGGAGAGCTTCTGGGTCGACACGCTGTCGTGGCTTCGCGAGGGCCGCAATCCCTGGTCGGTCTCGGCGTGAAACTGGAAGGTTAGGCCCGCCTCAGGGCTGTCGCTTTGCGCGGCTGCCTGTATTGCATGGGCTGATCGTCTCGGATAGACGGCATTTTCGGATCATGATTAAGATGGAAGCCAGGCATTTGTCGGCTCCGGATATTTAAAAAAAACGTGAAGTGGAGTTTGGAATGACCGGCCAAAATGACGAATATGTCTATGACGAAGTGACCGGCGAGTGGCGGCCCGCCGCAGAGATGGCTGCCGCAGCTGCCGCAATAGGCCTCATCGTACTTGATGCAAGCGGTAACGTGCTTGCCGATGGCGACTCGGTTACCCTCATCAAGGATTTGAAAGTGAAAGGCGCCAACCAGACCTTGAAGCAGGGTACGGTTATCAAGTCCATTCGACTGACCGACAATCCTGAAGAGGTCGATTGCCGTTACGACGGGATCAAGGGTTTGGTTCTCCGCACCGAGTTCATACGCAAGCGCTAGACCGTGGCGGCGGAGGAATTATTCCTTTTGTGCTATGCGGTTGCAAAATTGAACGGTGTCGCGCCGATTATCCGGATTTCCGAATTGTAAAATTGTAAATTGGTGCTTATCTCCCTTGCTTGATGCACTTACATGATGTGGAAAGTTATGTAGCGGCTGCAGACCGGCTGGGGGATTATGCATGCATCTCGAAGACTATGCCGCACTCGGCCGCTCGGAGTTGCGCGTCAGTCCGCTTGCGCTCGGAACCATGACTTTTGATACGGGGGGCGCCTGGCCATCCCGTGAAAACCAGCCTGCTGCAGTTCTGGCGCGCTATCTCGAACTCGGTGGCAACTACCTTGATACTGGCAATGGAGCGGTTAAAGCGGGCGGCCAGACGGTTGTCGGCACCTATATCGCCCAGAACTCGATCAGACGTGACGATCTTGTCATTGCTGGCAAATTCAATGTCGAATGGGATGGTGAAACACCTGGCCGCAAGGCCGTGATAGCCGGTTTCGAGCAGGCCCTTCGACGGCTGCGCACCGATTATCTCGACCTTTATTGGCTTGATAATTGGGATATCCAGGCGCCCCTGGAAGACATACTGGCGGCGCTCCACGATCTCGTTCAGTCCGGAAAATTGCGTTACTTCGGCATTTCCGATGCCCCTGCCTGGAAGGTGGCGCATGCGCACCTCCTGGCGCAATCCAATGGCTGGGCCCGGTTCATCGGTCTGCAGATCGAATATTCGCTTGCAGCAAGGCTGTTTGAAAACGAGCTCATTCCGCTGGCAACAGGATTGGGGCTTGGCGTCGTCTCGCATTCGCCCTTGAGTGGCGGTCTCATCAGCGGCAAATATAAGCCTGCCAATAATGCGGGCATGAGACGGGGGCATGCGGCGCAATTGGCGCAAAGGCCCGATGAGCAGGATCTTGAAATCGTGGACGCCTTATTCCGCGTCGCCGACGAGCTCGGTACGACGACCGCACGCGTCGCTCTTGCCTGGGCAATGGGACGCCTTGGCGTATCTTCGACGATTATCGGCGTTCATACGCTGGAACAACTCAATGAGGATATCGGCGCACTCGATGTCCAGCTCTCGCCCGAGCAGACGGCGACACTGGATGCGCTTACGATTCCCAATCCCGTCATGACCCTGCCGCTGCCGTTGCACAACGCCGCGCCCCTGTGCTGCGTCGATTGAGCTGCAGCCTGCAAGCGATGCATTGCAGCCGGTGTTCGATGCTTCCAATTGTGCCCGCAAGCATGGCACCGGACCAAGAGGACGATTCGATCTGCGAAGGAATGGCCGTTAGAAGCGTTGCCGATTGCCACACGATCATGATTCAATTTCACGAGTGCATGTTTGAGACGTAATCGTAATGAAATCCATTACTTCAAATGTTGGTGCTGTGCTTATTTTCGATAGTACTCAAAGTAATTTCATTAATATTGACGCCTTACGGTAGCGGTTCGATAGTGCAGCCGATGGTTACCGATGTCAGAAGCAGGAAGACCGACCTATATTCCGGCCCTTGATGGATGGCGTGGACTCGCCGTCTTTCTGGTATTGATGGGCCATTTCGGCGGCGACAAGTACCTGCCCGGTCTTGGATCCGCCGGTGTGGATCTATTTTTCGTGCTCTCCGGACGCCTTATGGCCGAGATCCTTTTCGTCAGGGAGATGCCTTTGGGCACTTTCTTCCTTCGGCGTTTCAGCCGCGTCTATCCAACTTTGTTTATATTTGTTTTGGTGAATACGGCGATCTTCTCGTCAACGTCGCTTGCGCCCGACCTTGCGGCTGTCCTCGCCGCCCTTTCTTTCACGTTAAACTACTTCATAATTACCAGTCACACCTTCGTCTCGATATTCGATCACATTTGGTCATTATGCGTCGAAGAGCACAGCTACCTCCTGCTTGGGCTGCTAGCCTTTTCATTGCGTGGTGCCGGTAACAGGTTCGTGGGGTTTTCCCTCTTGTTGCTTGGTCTTACCGCACTTGCCACCGGCATTTTGCAATATGACGTTTACGGGCAAAATCCATTTATCGTTTTTTGGTCGAGCCAGGTGGCGGCAGCGCCAATTTTGATTTCAGCTGGGTTGTTCCTGCTGATCGGGCAGCGAAGCCGCGGATTACCCCTGGAATGGCTGGTACCTTTGATATTTTTCTGCGGCTTGGCTGCGCGCTTGTTCGCCGATGTCGCCTGGCTATTTTTCGGCGTTAAAACCCTGTTGCTGGCGATCAGCGTGTGTTCGATCGAGAGCGCCGCTCGCTTTTCCAGGATTTTATTTGAAGGCTCTGTCATCCGGCGACTTGGGCGGATGTCGTTCTCAATCTATCTATGGCAGCAGCCGTTTTATGTGTTGGCTCGGCAAGGTCGCTTGGCCGAACTGCCTGCGCTGCTCATAGCCATATGCCTTGGGTTGCTTAGCTACTATCTAATCGAGCAGCCCGCACGCACTGGATTGAATGCGTGGTTCGAAAGAAGGAAACGGCCAAATGCCGTTTCTGAAAGCGCTTGAAAAAGGGCGCGATCACCTTTGATCGCGCCCGATATTTTCAGCATCAAGCGATGTCGAAGCGGTCGGCGTTCATAACCTTGGTCCATGCCGCAACGAAGTCCTGGACGAACTTCTTCTCGGCATCGGACTGGCCGTAGACTTCGGCGATCGCGCGCAGTTGCGAGTTGGAGCCGAAAACGAGATCGGTGCGCGTCGCGGTCCACTTCACGTCGCCGGTTGCCCGGTCGCGGCCTTCGAAGACGTCCTTGGCATCCGAAACGGCCTTCCACTCCGTGCCCATGTCGAGCAGATTCACGAAGAAGTCGTTGGTCAGGGTTTCCGGACGCTTGGTGAAGACGCCGTGCTGGCTCTGGCCGACATTGGCATTCAGCACACGCAGGCCACCGATGAGGGCGGTCATTTCCGGCGCCGCCAGCGTCAGAAGCTGTGCCTTGTCGATCAGCAGCTCTTCGGAAGAGACGGTGTAGGCCTGCCGCTGATAGTTGCGGAAGCCGTCGACGATCGGCTCGAGAACGGCGAAGGCCTCGACATCGGTCTGCTCCTGCGTCGCATCGGTGCGGCCCGGAGCGAAGGGCACGACCACGTCATGGCCGGCCTTCTTCGCAGCCTGTTCGATAGCGACCGAGCCGCCGAGAACGATCAGATCGGCAATCGATACAGTCTTGCCGCCGGTCTGGGCATCGTTGAACTTCTTCTGGATGCCTTCGAGCGTCGCCAGCACGGAAGCGAGCTGGGCCGGCTGGTTGGCCTCCCAGTCCTTCTGTGGAGCAAGACGGATGCGAGCGCCGTTTGCACCGCCGCGCTTGTCTGAGCCGCGGAAGGTCGAAGCCGAAGCCCAGGCGGTCGAAACCAACTGCGGGATGGTGAGACCCGATGCAGCAATCTCGGCCTTGAGGGCGGCGACATCGCTGGGCTCGATCGATACGGGACCGGCAGCCGGGATCGGATCCTGCCAGATGAGCTCTTCGCTCGGCACTTCCGGGCCGAGATAGCGCACGCGCGGGCCCATATCGCGATGGGTCAGCTTGAACCATGCGCGAGCAAAGGCATCGGCGAACTCATCCGGATTTTCGAAAAAGCGGCGGGAAATCTTCTCATAAGCCGGATCGAAGCGCAGGGCGAGGTCGGTGGTCAACATGGCAGGAGCGTGACGCTTGGACTTGTCGTGCGCGTCCGGGATCGAGCCGGCGCCGGCGCCATGCTTCGGCACCCACTGATGCGCGCCCGCCGGGCTCTTCGTCAGTTCCCATTCATAGCCGAACAGGTTCCAGAAGAAGTTGTTGCTCCACTTGGTCGGCGTCGAGGTCCAGGTGACTTCGAGACCGCTGCCGATCGTGTCGCCGCCCTTGCCAGTGCCGAAGCTGTTCCTCCAGCCGAGGCCCTGTTCTTCGATGCCGGCTGCTTCCGGCTCGGGGCCGACATGGGCCGCGTCGCCGGCACCATGGGTCTTGCCGAAGGTGTGGCCGCCGGCAATGAGGGCGACAGTTTCTTCGTCGTTCATTGCCATGCGGGCGAAGGTTTCGCGGATGTCGCGAGCGGCTGCAAGCGGGTCCGGATTGCCGTTCGGTCCCTCAGGATTGACGTAGATGAGACCCATCTGCACGGCTGCGAGCGGGTTTTCCAGATCGCGATCGCCACTGTAGCGCTTGTCGCCGAGCCAGGTATCTTCCGCGCCCCAGTAAATGTCTTCTTCCGGCTCCCAGACATCTTCGCGACCACCGCCGAAGCCGAAGGTCTTGAAGCCCATGGATTCCAGCGCGACGTTACCGGTCAGGACCAGCAGGTCGGCCCAGGAGATGCTGTTGCCGTATTTCTGCTTGATCGGCCAAAGGAGACGGCGAGCCTTGTCGAGGTTGACGTTATCCGGCCAGCTGTTGAGCGGTGCGAAACGCTGCGTGCCGGAGGAGGCGCCGCCGCGGCCGTCGCCCGTGCGGTAGGTACCGGCGCTATGCCAGGCCATGCGGATGAAGAGCGGACCGTAGTGACCGAAGTCGGCCGGCCACCACTCCTGCGAATCCGTCATCAGGGCGGTGAGGTCCTTCTTCAGGGCCTCCAGATCGAGCTTCTTGAACTCTTCGGCATAGTTGAATGCCTCGCCCATCGGGCTGGACAGCGCGGAGTTCTGATGAAGGATCTTGAGGTTCAGCTGATTCGGCCACCAGTCCCGGTTCGAACGTGCGGAAACGCTCGTGTTCCCATGCGGAAACGGACATTTGCCGGCAGTCTCGACTTTTGTATCCATGATACTCTCCCTTACGATGATTTGATTTGTGACGACCGGAGAAGGAGCTTTGCCAGCCCGCCGGGAAATGGCCCGGTTCCAAAACTGGTATGGCAGCGACATGTCAGACGCATGAATCTCTCGTCATTCTGGCCTCGCGTGAAACGGAGACGTGGAAGCAGGCAAAGCTTGGGTCCCCTGCCTTCCGACCGGTCCGTGCATCGATGAACTGAACGCAGTCAATGCTCTCAATATGAGCTTCGTATGACAGGCGGCCACATCTCATCTTTGCTGCGGCACTATAGCCAAGGCTTTCCATTAATTTAAGTTGGATTTCCTGATTGGCGCGATAAGATAGGCTTATGGCAAACTTCACGCTCAAACAGCTTCGCTATTTCGAAGCGCTGGCTCGGCTCGGCCACTTCGGACGTGCCGCCGATCTATGCTCGATCTCTCAGCCCGCCTTGTCGATGCAGATCAAGGAACTGGAGGAGCAGCTCGGCACGAACCTCTTCGAAAGAGGCGCGAGACAGGTCCGGTTGACCAATTTCGGGGAGGCCTTCGCGATCCGCGTCCGCGACATCCTGCGCTCCGTCGACGAGCTGGGAGATCTTGCCCGTGCGTCGCGCGATCAGCCGGTGGGCCGGTTGCGCATCGGCATCATCCCCACGGTCGCGCCCTATCTCCTGCCGAGCATCATCGGCAATCTCTCCCGCATCTATGACGGGCTGGATATCCATGTGCGCGAGACCCTGACGTCGAAGCTGGTCGAAGAGCTGGAGGAGGGAAGGCTGGATACCGCGATCGTCGCTCTGCCCGTCTCCGAGACATCTCTGACGGAAGTGCCACTGTTTGCGGAAAACTTCGTGTTGGTGCGACCGAGCGAGGACGAAGGCAAGCCGGTTCCCAACCGCGAGGCGCTTCGCGAAATGCGGCTGCTGCTGTTGGAAGAGGGGCATTGTTTCCGCGACCAGGCTCTTTCCTTCTGCAACATCCATTCAGCCTTGCCGCGCGAACTGATGGACGGCAGCTCACTGTCGACGCTCGTGCAGATGGTCAGCGCCGGCATCGGCGTCACTTTGATACCGGAGATGGCTGTGGCGGTGGAAACCCGCTCGGCCTCGGTGTCGACCGTGCGCTTCCAAAGCCCGCAACCCTCGCGCACCATCGGCATGATCTGGCGCAGGACGAGCCCTCTCGCCAAACAGCTCATGCAGATTTCCGAAGTGGTGCGCGAGGCGGCCGACGCCATGCGCGAACAACATGATTCGATCGGACGCGCGCAGGATCTGGAGTTTGATGGGCGAGAGCGGGCAACCCATAGGGGAATAGCGTAGCCTCTCTTGGCATGGGGTTGTGCGCGCGGATGGAAGCTGACGCGATCCCTCATATCGGGACGGATAGAGCCTGTTAACCGTGTTTCCTTACGAAAATTTATGGATAACAAGTCATGTTTCGGGAGATCTGACTTCTCCTTGAAAGGCATGTGCAATGTTGCATTCCGAAACTTCCGGCTCCTCTTTTCGTAAAACTTGTCTGCGCCTGACATTGCTTGCTCCCATCGCCGCTATGGCGATGCTGCCCGTCGCCAGCCATGCCCAGGAACAGACACTGCTTAACGGCCAGAATATTGGTACAGTGGGTGGCGCTGTCGCCGGAGGTCTCGTCGGCAACAAGCTCGGCGGTAAGAAGCACAAGACACTTGGGACGATCGCCGGTGTCGTCGGCGGTGCGGTTGCTGGCAGAATGGTCGGCAACATGGTCGACAACCGGAATTCGCAATATGGTCAACCGATGCAACAGGCAATGCCGATCCAAGCTGATCAAGGGATTGATCCGCAAGCTACGGGCAGCATCGCCAACGACGGCACCCCTGGCTTGTTAAATGGTCGGAACATCGGCGCCGTCGGCGGTGCCATTGCAGGCGGCATCGCCGGCAACAAGCTTTCGGGCAAGAAACACAAGACCTCCGGTACGATTGCTGGCGCAGTGGGCGGCGGCCTGCTCGGTGGGGTCGTTGGCAACATGGTCGGCGGTCAGTAAAACGTCATCGTAACGCGCCGGTGACGGCCGGGGGCGCTAAAGAGACGTCGTCGAGTAACCCTTGGCGTTTCGCTGGATCGGCTTGAAAGCACAAGTGCCGAAGTGGGTGGGCGAGGTTCGCCCTCATGCGGTTAAGGGCCTGCATTTTCTGCGCCGAATACAACTTCGGTCGCGATTTCGGCAATGTGAGGTTCATCGCCTTTATGTTGCAGGTCGGCGGGCGAGCGTCGAGTCCCTCGTCCCGCCCAACGTCGCGTGATCTTGATACTCTGGCCGATGCGCCTGATCGGCTGAAAATATCGTTCCGAACACCGAAACGTCACGTCCGGTTACGCTGGAGGCAGGGTTTGGGATTGGTACGCCAATGCGGACGGCGATCTGCTTTCAAGACCACCTTTGACGGATTGTCCGGTGGTGACCGTCGCACGAATCCACAAAATCGCAAGGGATCAATCCCACCACTATTGAAGGCCGCCACTGGATATCCAAACCCGCATCCTCATCTGTCACCAATCTTTCCACAGAAGGCAATATTTCAAACGATTGAAAATATTTTAATCGTTTAAATAGTTTAATGCCTTGATTTACAAAGAAACTCCTCCATGTCATGCCAGTAACGCATGGCAATGGAGGTCGTGATGCAAGAGTTTGAAAACGTAAGAAATGAAATTCCTACGTATGTGATTGATCGCCTCGAAAATGAATGGCGGGTAATGCAGACTCAGAATGGGCAGCTGGAGGCCGGGCTGGGGACTGAAACGCCTGCAAATACAGCGCCTGCAACGGGCGATAGTCTCGGATCATTCGATAAGTAGTATTTATAAAGGCAGGAATCGTACTGCGCTCGCGGGTCTAGAGCAATTCCGCTTTTTTCCATGACATCCAGAAAACGGATCAGCCCCGGCTTGTTGCCAGGGCTGCTGTTTATCGTGGCGTCGCCAGCTCCGCCTTGCGATCCAGACAGGTACCGGTTCAGGCGTCGAGATAACGCTCGGTCAGACGTGCCCACATAGCGGCACCGACGGTGAGGCTTTCATCGGCGAAATCATACTTGGCGCTGTGGAGGATGGCCGAGTTCACGCCGTTGCCGAGGCGCAGGAAGCTGCCGGGCTTGTGCTCCAGGTAATGCGAGAAATCCTCGCTGCCGGGGATAAGGCCGCAGGTGGTGACCTTCTCAGCGCCGACAAGTTCCTCGGCGATCATCCGCGCGAATTCCGTTTCCTTCTCCGAGTTGACGACCACCGGATGGCCATAGACGTAGTCGATCTCGACACTTGCGCCATAACCCTCTGCAATGGACGCTGTCAGCTTGCGGATGCGCGCCTCAAGCAGCTCGCGCACCTTCGGATCGAAGGAGCGAACCGTGAGCAGCATCTTCGCACTTTCGGGAATGACGTTCGATACTTCGCCGGCATGGATGGCGCCGACGGTGACAACCGCTGTCTGGGTCGGGTCGACGCTGCGGGCGACAATTGTCTGCAGACTGACGACGAGGTTGCAGGCGACAACCACCGGGTCGATAGTCAGATGCGGGCGTGAGGCATGGCCGCCTTTGCCTATGATGGTAATCTCAACTGTGTCGGCGGCCGCCATCAGCGGGCCGGAGCGCAATAGCCAGGTGCCCTCCGCAGCACCCGGATGATTGTGCAGCCCGTAAATGACGTCGAAGGGAAAGCGTTCGAACAGGCCATCCTTGATCATCGCGGGAGCGCCGCTGACAGCGCCCGCCTCCTCAGCCGGTTGGAAGATCAGGTTCACGGTGCCGTTGAAGCGGCGGGTGCGAGCGAGATATTCGGCCGCTCCGAGCAATATGGTGGTGTGGCCGTCGTGGCCGCAGGCATGCATCTTGCCCGGCGTCTTGCTGGCATAGGCGGCGCCGGTCTGCTCGGTGATCGGCAGGGCGTCCATATCGGCGCGGATCGCGATGCTCTTCTTGCCGGCCCCAACAGTCATGCGCGCGACGACGCCATGACCGCCGACATTACGGGTAACCTCGTAACCCCAGGCTTCCAGCTTTTCGGCGACGAAGCGCGCGGTTTCCGCCTCTTCGAAGGATAGCTCGGGATTGGCGTGCAGATGCTGGCGGATGCCGGCCAGTTCGGCCTTCATCGGCTCGAAATCCGAGAGGCGGGCGAAATCGTTGTCGAGGGTCATGGCTGTTCCAATGGTTCGCTTGAGCCGCTTTCCGCCAGAAAGCGTGCAGGCTGCACTGATGATGGAGCTGTCGCGCTAGATGAAGCGCGACAGGAAGCTTCTGGTGCGGGGATGCTGCGGATTGCCAATCACATCCTCCGGCTTGCCCTGTTCCACGATCTTGCCGCCATCCATGAAAACGACGCGGTCGGCCGCTTCGCGGGCAAAGCCGATCTCGTGGGTGACGACGATCATCGTGAGGCCCTGTTTTGCAAGGTCGCGCATGGTGGCAAGTACTTCGCCGACCAATTCCGGATCGAGCGCCGAAGTCGGTTCGTCGAAGAGCATCAGCTTTGGCTTGATCGCCAGCGCTCTTGCAATCGCGACGCGCTGCTGCTGGCCGCCGGAGAGTTGCCGGGGGTAGTTGTGAGCCTTGGCCGACAAGCCAACGCGGTCGAGCAATGCCAGCGCATTCTCGGTTGCCTGCTTGTGGCTTTCGCCATGAATGCCGATTGGCGCCTCGATGACATTCTGCAGCGCTGTCATATGCGGATAGAGATTGAACTGCTGGAACACCATGCCGATCTTGCGCCGCTGCAGCGCGATCGCATGGTTGGAGAGCTTGACCAGCCGACCCTTGTTCAGCCGATAGCCGATCTGCTCGCCATCGACTTCGATCGAACCGCGATTGATCGATTCCAGATGATTGATGCAGCGTAGGAAAGTCGACTTGCCGGAACCGGACGGCCCGAGAATGACGACGACTTCACCGGGCGTCACATCGAGGTCGATGCCTTTCAGGACTTCAAGATGTTCGAAGGACTTGTGGACGTTGCGCGCCTGTACCAGGGGACTGGCGTTGACGATTGAGTTCACGGAAGCGTTCATTGGCCTGCCTCCTGTGCCGGCACAAGCGCGGGCGTGCCGTCTGCTGCCACCTTCGTCCCGCTGGTGCGGCGGTCGGCGCGGCTATAGTAGCGCTCGATATAGCTCTGGCCGATATTCAGCACCGACGTAATCAGCAGATACCAGATGACGGCGACGAGCAGCATCGGGACGACCTCAAAGGTGCGGTTATAAATCGACTGCACGGAATAAAGCAGATCGGCCATAGCGATGACGCTGACGAGCGAGGTCGCCTTGATCATGCTGATCAACTGATTACCCGTTGGCGGCACGATGGAGCGCATGGCCTGCGGGATGATGATGCGGCGCAGAGCCCGGCTTCTCGTCATGCCGAAGGCTTCGGCGGTCTCGAACTGGCCTCTATCGACCGAAAGCAGGCCGCCACGGATGATTTCGGCCATGTAGGCGGCTTCGTTCAGAGCAAGGCCGGCGATCGCCGCCGTCATCGGGCTGATGACGGAATTGGTATCCCAGCTGACGAAGGTCGGGCCGAAGGGGATGCCGATCGATAGCGTCGGGAAGAGCGTCGAAAGATTATACCAGAAGATCAGCTGCACCAGCAGCGGCGTGCCGCGGAAGAACCAGATGAACAGCGAGGCGAGCGTGCTTGCCAGGGTGTCTTTCGACATGCGGGCAATCGCCAGCAACAGGCCGAAGACGATGCCGAGCACCATGGCGACGACGGTCAGCCCGAGCGAGACATAGAGGCCGCTGATGACGACGGGGTCGAAGAAGTACTGGGCGACGACATGCCAGCCGAAGTTTTCATTGTGCGCGACCGACCAGGCCCAATAGGCCGCGATCGCAAGGGTAACGATCCAGGCTGCCACACGACCCTTCGGGAACGGTGTGTGGGCATTTGCCACATCCCGTTCCGACGCATCGCCTGAAGGCGATGCGATGTTTCCGGCGTTCCTACTCATTTCGGTAATGTCCCGCCAAGATTGATACCGGGTTCCTTGATCATGTTGTTCTCAAGGCCCCATTTTTTCATAATGGCGGCATAGGTGCCGTTGTCCATAAGAACCTTGACGGCCTCCTTGAGGATCGGACCGAGCGGCGAGCCTTTCGGCACGACGGCACCTTGATAGAGATCCTCGAAACCGTTTTTCTGGCCGACGCCCGTTAATTCGAGCTGGCCGTTCGCCTGCGAGACGAAATAGGTGAGCGGCGCCTGCGAAGAGAAGAAGGCATCGGAGCGCTTGGAGCGGACGGCGAGGATCGAGCTCGGCTGGTCGGTGAAGGACTGAACCTCGATTGCACCCTTGCCATCAGTCTTGCACTTCTCGGCCTGCACCTGGATCACCTTTTCGGCCGATCCGCCGGCCATGACGGCGATGCGCTGGCCGCAGGCGCTATCGAGCGAGGTAATGCCCTTCGGATTGCCCTTCTGGACGGCGAAGACGACGAATTCCTGCACCCAGTCGACGAAATCATTGGCTTCCTCGCGGCTCTTGAAATCGCCGATCGGGCCGAAGGCAAATTGATAGCGGCCGGAATTGATGCCGGCGAGGATGGCGGGCAGACCGCTGACGCTTTCATGCTCGATCTTCACGCCAAGCACCTCGCCGATCGCGTCGGTCAGATCGGCGCTGGCGCCGCTCAGCTTGGTGCCGGTGACGATTTCATAGGGAGGGAAAGAGCCGTTGTTGACGGAGATCATTTTGCCCGATGTGCGGATCGCTTCCGGCAGCTTGGCTTGCAGGTCCTTGTTGACCGAAAGTTTCGGCAGGCTCGCATCCTCGGCGAAGGCGGCGCCCGACATCATCAGGCTTGCCAGGGCGAGGTAGGTCATTTTCTTCAGCGACATGTTCATTCCCCTTTTTGCTTTGTGTCTCTGATATGATGTGGTCGTCAGGCAGCGCTTGTCCGGCTGCCGTCGACGTCGAACGGGAAGAGTTCCTCCGGCGTCATCAGCCGCGGCAGGATGCCCTGCACATGCAGCTCCTCGGCGAAATCGGCGATCATCTTGCGGTTGGCGGCAAAGCCGCTCGCATCCCACCCTTCGGGCAGCTCGGTGGCCGATTTCAACAGTTCGTCGAGCATGAAGGGCGTGGTTTCGGCATATTTGCGCCGCTTGCTGAGCCACATGCGCTGCGATTCGTCGATCAACCTGCTCAATTCGGCAATGACCCAGGGATGCTCGGCGACGATCTCAGCCTTCAGGCCGATCAGGTGCATCCCCGGTACATAGCCCACATCGGCAAAATAGCGATGCTCGGCCGCGCGGAAATCGGGCAGAAGCTGGCGGAAGCCGGAGTTGCCGGCGAAATAGCCGTCCGGCATGAAGGGCGTGAAGATCGCGTCAAGCAGCCCTTCCTTCAGCAGGTCCACCATCGGCCTTTCGCCGGGTGCCGCCTCTATGCGGCCGGGACGGCCAAAGCCATCAAGGCGGTCGGTGATCGGATGGGCTTCAGTGAGGCGGCCGGCATACCATATGGCATCTTCGACGCCGACGCCTTCGCGGCGTAGCGCTGCCCGCGTCCAGGTATTGCCGGAGTCGCGCCAGCCGGTGACGCCGATACGCTTGCCGGCCAATTGGGCGAAGCTCGTGATCGGGCTTTCCTTGGTCGTGATGACGCAGCGATGGCGGAAGCCGCGCATGATGAAGTTCGGTATGCCGACCACGCTCTCGTCGCCGTCGATGCGCATCTGCGTGTAGCGGCTGAAGGATGTTTCCGCCGCGTCATAGGCGTCGCTCTTCCCAACATGCGAGACCAGCGTGCCGACCCGATCCACCTTGATGTCGAGTTTCGGGGAGGAGACATCGCCCAGGACTAAAGGCGTCATATAGTCCCAGTCGCGGAGGGCAAGGCGGAGAGTAAGGGGCATGAAATTCACTCGCGGGAAAACTTGTTTTCTCAACGAGTAAATGTTCAATATAAGTCGATCAAATGTTATTACGTTATTGAACATTAAAAATGGTGTCAGAAATGAGCGAAGAGCGGGATGCGAAATGGTTTGCCTCACAATTGAGCGATCGGACCATACGTGGCATCGCGCTTGAAACGAGCGCGCTCATTCGCGCTGGCGCCCTGCCTGTTGGCACCAAGCTGCCGCCGATCCGCGACCTCGCCTTTGTCCTTGGCGTGAGCCCGGCGACCCTGTCGGAAGCCTGGAGCGAACTCAGACGTCAGAAGATCATCAGCGGACGCGGCAGGAATGGCACATGGGTCAGCGGCGACCGCTTCGTCGCCAAGCCGGCGCGGTTAGCAAGTGTCGGCGATTACGGTTCCGACGCCCTCAATCTGACAGCAGCCGTTCCCGATGTTCGCCTGCTGCCAAAGCTGGAGGCGGCGATGGCCTATGGCGCCTCGGCCGAAAATCTCAACAGCTACGAGCGCAGCCGCATCCTGCCGGAGCTTGAGCGCGAGGTCAGGAAGACATGGCCCTATGAGCCGGAGGCGTTCCTGGCGACTAATGGCGGCTATAATGCCGTCTACACCCTGATCAACGCCCTCGTCATGCCGGGTGCTGCCGTTGCGATCGAAGATCCGACGGGCATGCGGCTTCTCGATATTCTCGAGGATCGGGGCGCCCGCATCATTCCGGTGAAATGCGACGAGGAGGGGCCGCTGCCGGCCTCGCTGGAGGAAGCGCTAAAATATCGCCCGGTCGCTTTCATCTTCCAGCCGCGCATCCATTCCGTCACCGGCCAGAGCGTGAGCCCGGCACGCATGGCAAGCCTCACGGAGATCCTTCGCGACAAGGATACGCTGATCGTCGAGGACGATGGCATTGCCGATATCTCGACGGCACCACGTCATTCGATGGGACATCTCTTTCCGGATCGGGTCATCCATATTCTGTCTTACTCGAAGACGCACGGGCCGGACCTGCGCCTCGCCGTATTGTCGAGCTCACGGGCGATCATCGACCAGATCCAGTCCTATCGCAGCTTTAGTTCCGGCTGGACCAGCCGTATCCTGCAGGCGGCGGCTGCCTGGCTGCTGCGCGATCCGGCGACGGCATCGTGCCTGGATCATGCCCGCAGGACCTATCGGGAACGCCGCGCAGGGCTCATCGATGCGCTTCGCGAGCGCGGCGTCGATGCGTGGCACGGAGAGGGATTATGTGCCTGGGTGCCGGTCTCGTCGGAGCCTTTCGCGATGGTGACGCTTGCTGCCCGAGGCATCGCGGTGCATCCCGGTGCCAAGTTCTCGATCCTGCCCAGCAGCAATTTGCGCGTCGCGACGGCCAATCTTTCGGAGCGGTGCGACGAGGTTGCCGATGCCATCGCACTTGCCGCCGTCCACACATGATTTCTGGAGACAGTCAGCCGCGTTGGCTGGCTTCAATGCCTTTGTGAGCGCCTTTCGAGGCGCCGATATAGCGAACCAGGATTTCCGCCAGCTTGGCCGAGATGAGGGCGATGATGGAAATCGCGACGAGATAGATCGCGACGTAGACGGGCTGCGGCAAGTGGGTATCGCGCATCAGATGCCCGTAAATCTCAGTGAAGCCGCGATGGCACATATAGATGGGATAGGAGAGATAGCCGAGAAAGATAGCGAGCCGTTGCAGCCTCTCTGGCAGTTCCAGCATCGTGCCGGCAAGGACGATGAGCGGCGAGATCAGGATGCAGAAAACAAGCGCATATTTCAGCGAATAGGTGGGGAGAAACAGCAAGATTAAGATCACCGCAATGGGCAGCAGGGCGGCATAGCTGTTCATGGTCCAGCCAATCGCGGTGCTGTTTCGAAGCCGGTAGATGATCATTCCGAGCGTGAAGGAAAAGAAGACGCGGGCAAAGCCGCCGTCCACCGAGTGCCATTCCCAGCCCAGATCGAGCGATTTGTGCAGGAAGACGGAGCCGATCAGCAGCGCCAGAGATGCAGTGGCTATGAGGATCAGGCTCCGCGTTTTCAATCTGAACAGCACGAGCGCGAATATGAGATTGGCCAGCAGCTCCCAAAACAGCGACCAGGCGGGGCCATTCAGCGGATAAAGCGCCAAGATGTCGCCCGCCGACCGCGTCAGAAAACTCGGCGAAGGCAGCATGAATATGGTCGTAAGGATGCTCGCGGCAAGATCGGCCCGTCCGACACCGGATGCCTGCCAGTGCAGCAGCAATTGCACAAGGCCGTAGACGCTGCCGATGAGAAAGAGCGGATAGAGACGCGCGTAGCGAGCCTTCATGAAGGCCAGCACGGTCATGCCGCTCGCGAGTTTTTCACCATAGGCCCTGGCAATCACGAAGCCGCTGAGCACGAAGAAAAAATCGACCGCGATATAGGCCGAAGGCGCATAAGGCCTGTCGAGGTGATAGACGACAACGGCGAATGCCGCCAGACCGCGCATCGCATCCAGGGCGGCATATCTGTGTCTCGTTGCATCAGCCGGCATTGATCGAAACCTCATGGGGGGGAAAGGTTACGCCTAAGCTATCCGGCGGCCCGCGCGCCGAAGAACTCGTTTCTAAGGTTGCGATCGAGCGGGCGCACCCGCGAAAGGTTGCCCAGGAACTGGCGCGGACTTGTCAGCACCGACCGGTTGAGGAAATGGGTCCTGATGAGATTGGAGGATTTGCTGTGGGCGCCGGCATGGCCGACCCGATAGATCGCGCCGCGGAAGGGCAGCGAGCCGAGCGGAGAGCCGGCGTCGGCCAGCAGCTTGCCGATGCGCACGTGGCTGCCGAGCATGGATTTGATATAATCGATCTCCGCATCCTCGAAGGTCGCCGGCAAGCGATAGAGATCGGAGCGAATGATCAGCGACGTACCGCAATAATTGGCGAAGTCGTTGTGATGCATAAGCAGCCTGCCGCCTTCGTTCCAAAGATAGCCCCGGTTGATTTTCCAGCCGTTGGCATCGGTATTTCCAGCCGCGAAATCCACGATGTTGGCGCTGACGAAATCATCGTCGTCGACGATCATGAAGAAACGGGTATCCCGCGCGGATAGCATGCCGCTCAGGACGCGGCGGCCCTTGTCCAGCCGGAATGCATCATAGACCTTCTCGCGATCGGCGCCGTTGATGTCATGCAGCTGGTTTGGCGGGAAGGTCACGCGTTCTGCCGTAAAATTCGGCGGCAGATCCGGCAGATCGGCGCCTTCATTGGCGACGACAACGCCGCGCCAGTTTTTGTTGGACTGCCCGGCGATCGATGCGATCGTTTGCGACAGCCGCCGTTTCAGCGCCGGCCAATCATTGGAATTGGCCTGATGGCGAACGGGAATGATGAACGTAACCAGTGTCATGAGGCGCCTTTCCGACTTGGTATTCTATCGCGAGATGGAATGAGCCTTTTCCGTCCTTGTTCGCGACGACTGCTACTGTGCCTTCGCGCGACGGCCTTGCAGCGTCGTTCGCACGAGGAAGAGGACCCTTTCTCTGCATAGGAGAAGGATGAGGGCTGAATAGGCGAGGCCACCGACCAGGACTTCGCAGATAAGGCGTTCTGCCAGGGGCTGGTTGATCAGGGCCGACGAGATTGCCAGCACGGCGACAAGCATGCCGAGATAAGCGGCGATGGGCCTCAGGAACTGACCGAAATATTCCGCGATGCTGAGACCGATCAATCGCGACACCATCCACAGCGTCACCGGCCAGAGCATCACTACTCCGAGCATGAGACCAAATACGACGGTTGTCACCCCGTATTGGTGAAGAATGAGCACGGTGAGGATCGAGACGACGTTGCGCACCAGCTGATAGTAGAACCACCAGTCGGATCTGCCCTGGCTGGTGATCAGGGAGGCCTGGATGATGCCGATACCGGCCATCAGGCCGATGACGCAGAAGAAACGAACCGGCCAGATGGCGGCGGCCCAGTGCGGTCCGAAGATCAGCGGAATGGCATCGTCGGCGACCGCCGCAAGCCCCATGAAGGCCGGGAAAGACACCAGCGAGCAGCCGAAGGTCGCCATGAGGAAGGCTTCGCGCACCTTGTCCTTATCATGCTGCAGCGAGGAGAGCAGCACGTGGCTGACCGAATTCAGCCCACCCGCAACGACATTGTTGAGCATCTCGTAGAGCCGCCGGGCGAAATTATAGATGCCGAGAGCGGCCGGGCTCACCAGCGTGCCGATGATCAGCTGGTCGAGATTCATGGTCTGGAGGAAGCGGTTGCCCGAGGCGAAGATGCCGTAATGCAGCAATTCGCGCAGGCTCGAGAGCTTGATCCGGAAACCCGGCAGCCATCTTGCGCCCCAGAATGCGGCAACGCAGGCAGCAGCGGGAGCGGCGATCTGGGCAATTGCAAGCGCCCATAGCCCGAAACCGGCGAAGATCAGAGCAAGACAGATGGTCGCCGAAACGGTAGTGGCGATCGCCGTGCGGGCAGCTGCGAGATGGAAGGACATCGTGCGGCCGATCAGGGCGTTTGGCACGATGATCATCATGTCGAAGAAGATTTTCAGGCCGATGATCAGCAGCAGCTTGACGATGTCGTCATGTCCGACCCAATGGGCGAGAAACGGGGAAAGCAGAAACAGCGCGGCATAGAGGATCGCCGCGGAGGCGAAGGATAGCCAGAAGACAGTATCGAGGTGGCTGCGCCGAATGGATTTCTGCTGGATCAACGCCTCGCCGAAGGCCGTCGGGCCGAAACCGGAAGCGAAACTGACGATGGCGAAGGCGAGTGCGACCAGGCCGAAATCCTGGGGCAGAAGAAAACGCGAGGTGACGACGAAGACCAGGCTGTTGAGCGCCGTTGGGATCAACGTGTCCAGCGCCGACCAGAAGGCGCCTCTCAATGCGGCCCGCGATCGGTTCTCGCTCAGATGTTCAAAGACGACTTCATCCGTTTCGGAAGCCAGCAAACGCATACCTCGCCGTTTTTAGACCTTCGGCGAATGCCGGAAACAGGCGCCCGCCATTGCCGCTTCGCCGTCGCCCGATGAAGCAGGACGGCGTGCTGGATGCATGATCTAGGCCAGCCCCTCGATTTGTCCAGGGAAAATTGTTGCATTGCAACATTGCGTTGCTGAAAGTGATGTGGCGATCAAGGCAAACGCGAAATTTGCCTCTTCCGAGCAGTGAAAAAGTGAGCTTCTACTGCGCGGCCGAGCGGACCCTTGGCTCGTCCCATTCGATCTCGGCAGCTGTTTCCGCTTCTTCCTGAGGCTCGTTCATCTCGTAAAGATAGCCTTCGAGCATGTCGCAGGCGCGTTCGGTGGCGCCGATCTTTGCTTCCGTTTCGCTGATGGCGGTGGCGATCGCTTTGATGCGGGCGCGCAGCATGTGGCCGACTACGTCTTTGCCCGGACGCTTGCCCAGCCGCTCTAAATGAAGGCCGATGCGATTGGAGTGTCGCTCGAGCTCGCTCTTGCTGAAATTCGCCTTGCGAATTTCTTCCAGAAGGCTCGCGCGCATCTTGGCGACCGGATCGAAGGTACCAGGTTCCCGTTCGTCAAGCACGACCTCTGTAATCAGCTTCTCGATCGCGACCAGCGCCTGCAGGTCGACGGCATCGGTCAGTTCGACATCATAGCCGGTATCGTCGAACACCTTGCGGCGTACGGGGTCGAGAAGAAGCTCGTAGGCCTTTTGCAGCCGCGCGAAAGCCTCGGTATCGCCGCCGGAATCCGGATGGGCTGCCTTCGCGCGCTTGCGATAAGCTGCCTTGATCTGCTCCTCGCCCGCATCGCGCGCAACGCCGAGAATATCGTAGGGATCAGTCACTCCAACTCCTGCCGCCGCTTATTCCTGTTTTAAGGCCCAGCCGCTGATATCGCCGGAGCGGTTTAAACTTCCCGCCCGATCGTTTCAATCGGCTCCGGCGCTATTTGTACCATCACAAAGGCAGAGTTTGGACAAAAAGAGTCAGGTGTCAAAAACGGAAAGGTTTCTGTTGTGGAAAGGTGGCGTTCAGGACATAGGCCACGTGGAGACGGCGAAACAAGACAAATTCGGCCCGCTCCGTTGCTGGAAGCGGGCCGATCATTCAATGCCTCAGATCTTCTAAGCGGCCGAGAACGGCACGGCGACGAAGGTCTTGTTGCCGTCTCGCTCGATCAGGAGCAGGACGGACTTGCGGCCATCCTTGCCGGCTTTGGCAACGGCCGTCTGCACCTCATGGGCGTTGTGGACCGGCTGATCATTGACCGAGACGATAATGTCACCGGTTTGGATGCCAGCCGCAGCGGCGGGCTTCTCCGGATTGACGCTGGCAACGACGGCGCCCTCGACGCCATGCGGCAGGTTCAACTGCTCACGCACATCCGGTGTTAGGTTGGCAAGGCCGACGCCAATGCTCGGTTGATTGGAGGGCTGGACCTTGCCGTCGCCAGCGTCGTTGGCGGCCTGCTTGCTGTCGTCATTGCCGCCGATGGTGACATTGACGTCCATGCTCTTGCCGTCGCGCCACAGGGTGATGGAACGTTTGTCACCGGGAGAGAGATCGGCGACCAGCCGCGACAGATCCTTCGGCGTCTTCACGCTCTCGTTGCCGACGGCGGTGACGATGTCGCCGCTCTTGATGCCGGCGCGGGCGGCCGGGGTATCGTCATTGACGCTGGCGACAAGCGCACCCTGGGTCTGCGAGAGGCCCATGGCATTGGCGATATCCGAGGTCACCGGCTGGATGGCGACGCCGAGATAGCCGTGATCGATCGAGCCGTTCTTCTCCAGCTTGGCGACAATCGCTTTGGCCTCGGCAGAGGGAATGGCAAAGCCGACACCGACGCTGCCGCCGTTCGGCGAGTAGATGGCAGTGTTGATGCCGACGACATTGCCTTCGCGGTCGACCAGCGGCCCGCCGGAATTGCCGTGATTGATGGGGGCATCGATCTGGATGAAATCGTCATAAGGGCCGCTGTGCAGGTCGCGGCCGCGAGCGGAGACGATGCCGGCTGTGACGGTCGTGCCGATGCCGAAGGGATTGCCTATGGCGAGAATCTGGTCGCCAAGCTTCAGCTTGTCGGAGTCACCCCAGGCGATGGTGGCGAGCGGCTTCGGCGCGTTGATCTTCAGGACGGCAAGGTCCGACTTGGCATCGGCACCCAAAAGCTTGGCAGGCAGTTCGGTGCCGTCGTCAAGCGTCACCTTGATGTCGACCGCATTCTGAATGACGTGATTGTTGGTGACGATGACGCCATCGGGGCTGATGATAAAGCCGGAGCCGAGCGCCATGGCGCGCTGGTTCTGTTGTTGGCGCGGCATCTGCTTCGGGAAGGGGATACCCTGGTTTTCGAAGAATTGCCGGAACTGCTCGTCCATCGGCGAGTTGCTGCCGTCGGCGCCGGTATCGGTCGCCTTCATGGTGGTGGTGACGGTGACGACGGCCGGCTTGTCGGCATCGACGATCGGAGCGAAGGAGCCGCCGGGTGCGATGATGCCGGCCGGTTCGGCGGCCGAGGCGACGGTTGCGGATGTGCTGAAGGCAAAAGGCAATGCGCCGGCGCCGACGATGATAGCGGCACCGACGATGGCGGCTGTGCGATGTTTGCGGAGAAGAGAAGGCATGGCAAAGTCCCTTGCGAGATCGTTGGCGGTTTGGCGGCCCGTCCATATCGGAGACGAGCTGTGATTGGTTCCGCGTCAATTTTGCGAGCGACTTTGTTTCCCGTTTTTACTGCAGGAAGCAAAGTATAGATTTGAATTGGCGCTTGGTGTTAATATGATCCGCCAAGAAACTTTTACAAATTAAATATTGATCATGTTTGTATTGCAAAATGTTAAGATATTACATGAATTTAATGTTGAGCGACCGGAAATTTTCCATATTTAAAGCTGCGCTGCCGGCCAACGCTTGAGGGCCTCTATTCCAAGCTCTGTCAAAGCGTAGATTCCTCGGTCAATGCGCTCGAACCAGCCGTAAACGTTGTCCCTCAGAATTTGCGGGGCCTTCGGTGCTGCTTCGCGCATGTCTTTCGGGCGTTGCGCTCCGTTTTCGATGGCAGCGGCGCAGGCAAGGGCCTGTTGGCGATAGGCGGTCATGATCGGCTTGCGCGTGCTGCCGCCTAGGGCCGGATCCCCCTTGCGCCGGCGATGCTCTTCCACAAGGCGTGACCTGCGCCGCGCATTCTTGCGCGGCATCGGCGCGACGGGGCTGACGACGATGTCGACGACATCGCTGTCCGAGACGGTGAGCATGCCGAAGCCCAGCCTTCGGCAAAGGTCGCGGAACCGACGATCGCCTTCCCGACCCTTGCCCTTTGCCGAGACGCGGGCGGCGATCCAGACCTCGTCGCTGGCAGCAGCGCGATCCACCGCCTGCAGGACGAGTTCGAGGTTGAAGGTCATCTTCAGTTCGCAGATGACGACGACAGGCGGCTCGCCATCAGTCAGGCCGACAAGGTCGCAGCCGCCGATCTCGCCTTTTACCGCATAGCCGGCCGCTTCGAGAAATGACTTGATCGGGAGATAGAGCGCCGTTTCCAAATCCGCCTCCGGGCTTTGCACATCCGCACGAGATTAGCCGATTCGGTTAACCAGACGGTCGATAGACGCGGCAATAGGTAGCCAAGTTAAAGCGAAGGCGCTGAGGTCGATTCGCCGGATGCCTATGCCGGCGCCCGACAACCGCCATTCTCGCCGCAATTCGCGCAGCCCTGACGTCATCGATATAGACGAGCCCAACCCATCAATAAAACAATGGCTTACTTGCCATATTTGATCTCGCGGAGAAGCTTTTATCGACATAACCAGTCGGAATTTCAATCTGATAGCGGAAGTTGTGTGCGGCGTGTTGAGGTGGTTACCTGATGGAGACTTGGCTCGTACTGTCGAATTGCCAAACCTACGAACTTGCGAACTCCCTGAAGCTTCTTTCCTCTCGTTTCCATATCGATGCAATCGACATATGGGCATTCACGAAAAATATCGAGAAATACAAGCAGGAATTACCCCGTTATTTCAGGGTACTTCTCCACCCCCGCTTTTACAGTATGGATTTCGATTTCAGTATCGCTCAGAATATCGATTTCATCCCCTCGATCAGCTTCGATGCCTATCATCCAGATATCTGCTATGCCTTCTCGCCCGGCTCTGTCCAAGGCCCGATGGGCTTTTATCATTCCATGATCGTCCTGGCGGCGTACGAAGACGGGTTAAGTGTAGAAACGACCCGGAAGCTCTTTCGGCGCGACGTTTTCGAACGATGCGGCTTTTTCGCACGCTGGGAACGGGAGCGGGCGCGGCTCCTCAAGCATTTTGCCGAATATGGTCTGGATATCGCGCCCTGCTTCGCACAATGGTCGCGAGGCGAAGCCTTTATGTATTCGGTGAATCATCCGAAGATCCGCTGCATTCACGATATTGCCGGCAGCTTTTTGAAGCGGCTGGGGGTCGAGCCTATTGTCAGTGGTATCAAGCCCGTTGACGATTTCCTGAACGGGGCGTGCTATCCGGTCTATCCCGAAATTGCCGAGGCTTTCGGAACCCCGGGCTCCTACCTTTTCAAGCTGCCGGACGAGTATCGACTTATTTCCCTCGAGAGGTTCGTCGAGCTCAGCTTTGCCGCGTATTCGCGGCTTCCACCGCGATCAATTCAGGTCGAATCGACCTTTCGTGCGCGCTATGACCATGTGAAAACAGTTGTGGTGGAGGCAGCTCGATAACCGATCGCTAAGCCGGCCGGGTATCATCAGCCTGTGCCATGCTGATCGAACTCTTGCGATCCGCACGCACCGTCGGTAGCCTGCGCGAGAAAAAAGGCCGCAAAAGCGGCCTTGTTCATTTGACCTTGGTCAAGCCGTGAAATCCAGCTTCACCTCGCAGGCGCCGATGGATGCCGGCAATAACGGCTTGTGGATACGCTCGCCGAATTGCCGCTTGAAGCCGAAGACGTTGCCGATCAGGCTCTTAGTGTAAAGGCCGGGGCCGCTCGAATAGATGCGCCAACCGCCATCGACGGCGATATCGCCCGCCTTGACGCGCGCCCATTCCGCAGATGCTTGATAGCGGTCGTCGAAGGCCGCATCGCTGCTGCTGAAATAGGTGTTGCGCTGGCGCAGAGACGCATGTTCCACCCTGCCGCTGACGGCAATCGGATTGGCGAGCGCGAGTGCCGCCCATACCGCTTCCGCATCGTCTTCGAGCGCCAAGGCCTCGCAGTAGCGCAGATGCGCATGCACATACATGAGCCCGATTTCGCGACCGAAGAAGGACGAGGATTCGGCCCGCCGGAACAGCTTCTCCGGACCACCGGAATAGGTTGCCGGCTTTTCCATCAGCCGCACGCCGTCCGGGAACAGCAGGTTCTCGCGAATGATCTTCATGTGGGCGTGGCGCTGATCCGGCGTGAACAGCCCGCCGATCATCGGCTGCGTCATCGCGATCAGCGAATAATGCAGCCCGGTGCGGGTATCCTCTGGATGCAGCAGCAATTCGACGCCGTCATGGCTCGGATCGAAGACGCCATAGCCAGCGACGATGCCGTCCCGCATCAGGAGCCTGTTGAAATCGGCGCGCATGGCAACAGCCGTTGCTTGAAGCGACTGCGCTTCGTCATTGCGGCTGGCGAGCGTCAGGATGTTGGCGTAGCGCACAAGCTGTTCATACAGAAGTGAAACGGTCCAGCTGCTGACCATCCAATCGCGCAAATGCGGATCGGCCGGCTGCAGGCTGTCGTTCCAGTCGCCCTCGCCGTAGCGGATCAGGCTCGTGCCCGGCACGAAGCGGCTGCGCACGGTGTCCAGCAGCTTTTCGATGTGATCGGATATCGTTGCATGTTCGGAAGTCAGCTGCATGGTGTCGTCGGCGCGCCACGGCACAGTTTTGGCAAGGAAGGCGAAGTCGCCGGTCGCCTCGATGTAATCGCAGAGCGCCTTCAGCGGCCAGACGACGATATCGCCATGCGCCTCGCCGGCGCGGATATTGGCGTAGGGCTCCAGCATGAACCATTGTGGCCAGTCGCCGCGATCTCGATACTGCTCGGAAAAGAGCGTCGAAAGAATTTGCCGGACTTCTTCGTCATGCTCGTAGGCGAGCAGGAATTCGATTGGCCCCTGGCAGACGTCGCGCGTGCCCCAGGCCGCCCCCGTATATTGTTCGAGCCCATGCGGCACGCTCAGATGGATGATGGCGTCATGCGCGATCCAGGGCAGCATCACGGCCTGCGCCGCCACATCTCGGCCATCACCCTCGATGCGCGCGCCCCGCGTCACATGGCTCCAGAAGCGGCGCGCCGGCGCCAGCATCTCTTCGCTTTCGACACCGGCGCTGTAGCGCGCAGCAAGGGCTTCGGCCGTATCCGGATCGGTCATCGAGCCCGTGACGGCAAAGCGCAGTGCTTTCGTCGGATGCGATTTCAGGGCGATGAATGAGCCATTGCGGGCGGTGCCGTCGCTATAGAGCAGTTCATCGCCACCAACGGCTTCGAACGCATCCGGGGTTGAGGTGACGAGATGGTATTCAGCCTTCGGATACCGGTCCCACAGCCAGGACGGCTGCGGCCGGAAAGAGATGCGCTTGCCCGCCGTATCGACTGCGATGTTCGTCACGGCTTCGTAATCACGTTCGCCAAGCACGATATGGCCAAATACGAGGAAGCGGCAGGCGGCGCCCTCTACGGAAACGCTCCATTGCATCGCCGGGTCGTCGCCGGAGGCGATTGCCGATACAGTGATGGTTCGGCCGGGAAGGCGGTAGATCCAACGCACATCGCTCAGCCCCATCTCGAAGGCGGCGGGCACGCCAAGCAGGCGCCAGCCATCGCCGAGATCAACGAGGATGCGCAGGCCGCTCGACCGGGTCAGATTGTAGGGATCGCGCGAGACCGAAAACAGCTTGTGGAAAGATGTGTTGCCGATGGTCAGCTGCGCCGCGAAGATGCCCTGCATCCAGCAGGTGGCGGCCAGTGTCTGGTCATCGAGCAGCATGTTCTGGCCGCTGCGGACGATGGCGCCATGGCGGCGCGCTACCTGCCGCTCCTTTTCGCGCAGCACGATGTGCCTGTTATGCGGCCCGTCGGGCACGAAGAAGGAAAGCAGCTTCCCGTCGGCGTGTTCTTCCAGCATACGCTGGGGGTAGAGCGTATTGATCGCGGCTTGATCCAGATCGTCGCTTTCGGCAAGCGGCGCGTCCTGCACGAGGCTGCGCACTGGTTGTCCAACGGATATCGTCTCCGCTGCCAGCTCACTTTGAAGCGCCGGCAGGCTATCGAGATTGGCAAGATCGGCGTCACTGGAAGCGGCCGGATGATCGGCAACGAAGAGGCCGAAGAAGGTCGTCGCGGCGGCGGCACCTGCTGCCAGGGAAAGCGGCTTCGACTGTATTGTCGGGCAGGCGACTTCGTGCTGGCGGCGCGCGCTGGGCAGGCTGGTGCCGAAGTCCGGCACCATGACGCCATCATTGCCCTTGGACGGCACGAGAAGCTGGATTGCATCGGTCGCGTAGGCCGCCGCACCTTCGAGGCAGCCCTGCGCCAGCCACGGATTTCGCCCGCCACCCTGCTTGAGGTTCTGCCTGACCATGATGACAGGGCCGAAGGCGCTATGATCGGCAATGTGGTGATCGATATATTGCGAGGCATAGGCTTCGCTGTTCATCAGGAAGCCGCGATCGCCGAGGCCGACATCCTGAACGAGAACGAGGTCGGCCGAAAGCGTCGCATTGGTGCTGTTTTCCAGCGAAACCTGCCAGAACCATGCGGTCTTGTTCGGGTGCAGCCGCAGGCTGACCGTATGCTTCACACCGGCCGTCTCGCCGCTCCACGAAAAGCCGTTTCTGCCATGGCCGAACTGCACGGCAGCCTTTGGCCCGACGATTTCCGCAGTCGCCGGCTTCGCACCGCCGATGCGCAGATAGAGCCGGCCGATACCGCCATAGACGGGCGAACCGAGGACCTGATTGATCATGACGCCGCCCTGCTGGTCGGCAAAGTCGATCGAAAACAACGTGCCGTTCGGCAGGGCCGAAGCCGAAAGGCCGGCGGTATTGCTGAGGGTGATGAGGCCAAGTTCTTCGCGGCGGGGCGTCTGAAAGCTGCGATTGGTGTCCGAGGACATAAGCGTGATCTCGCTGATTCATGGATTGGATGAGTGGCACTAGATCACAAGGCGCCGTCCGATCATAGGAGGCAATTCGCCATTCACCAGCGCAATCTTTTGTGACGGCATACGGAAAATATAGGCCTAGATCCGGCGCAACGCGCCGGATATTTTCGCGTACGGAGGCGCGGTTTCAGTGATTTGGAAGCTCCGCAACCTGGTTGGCCGTGCGAAGGATTGCCGAAAGATCGGCATCGTCGAAGGCCTCCTTAGAAATGCCTTTGGTCTGGAACGTCCTGCTTTCCCCGGGCGCGAGATTGACCAGCATGTCGTCGACCTCGGCATTCGGATTGATGCGATCGACGAACAGGCAGACATCCCGCAGGAACGACTGCGCCGTGATGGTGACTGCAACACCGTCCACCGTCTGGACGCTCTCGACGTCAAAGCGCGGCTGCGGATATTGCAGCTTCATATCCTTCTCGAAGAACCACCACGCTTCCGCATCGCCGAGGCGGGCGCGTAGATATTCGCGGCGCGGATCGCTTGGTGTCGCGACCTCGGCCGGAATCTCGATATCGGCATTCTCGAAGCGATCGCACAGGATGCGCCAGACATGGTGACGGGCAAGCAGCTTGCCGTTGAAATCGAAGCGCTCGACGGTGAAGGGCACGCGCCAGAACAGCGTTGCGTCATTGACGGCGACCGCAGCCAAGCCATCATCGCGCGGCTGGATGGTGAGCAGATGCGTCGCATAGCTATGCTTCAAGGCATACCAGAGCGGTTTCTTCCGGCCGGCGCCATCGACGGCCGCCCAGGAGGTGACCGGCCAGCAATCGTTAAGCTGCCAGACGATGGTGCCCATACAGGTTGGCCGATGCGAGCGCATATGGTCGATGCCGCAGCTGATCGCGCGCGCCTGGTTCAGCTGGGTGACGAAGAGCCAGTCGTCGAAATTTTGCGGGTGGGGAAACCAGCCTTCCAACCCCTGCAGAAGCTTGTCGTTGCCGCCGGTTGCCTTCTGGTGATGCAGGACCGCGGGGGAGGCCGGGGCGCGATCCTTCTCGCGAACGGATTGGGCAAGGGTTGCGAATGTCGGCGGTGCTTGCCAGCCGAATTCGGAGCAGAAGCGCGGGATATAGTTGCGGTAGGTCTCGTAGCCCACCTCGTTCCAGACGTCCCAGATGTGCTTGCAGCCATGTTCGTCCGCGTTCGGCGCGATCTCCATGGAGCCGGAATAGGGGCTGCCCGGCCAATAGGGTCGGGTGGGATCGATCTCGGCCACCAGCTTCGGCAGGAGGTCGAGGTAGTAGCCGGCGCCCCAGGGGCGATTGCCGAGCACGTCTTGCCAGCCCCAGTCGAAATAGCCCCAGATATTCTCGTTATTGCCGTTCCAGATGACCAGCGAGGCATAGGGCATCAGTCGCGTGATCGCCTCGCGCGCTTCCGCCTCGATCTCGCTGTAGACCGGCTCTTCTTCGGGATAGGTGGCGCAGGCAAAGAGGAAATCCTGCCAGACCATGATGCCGGCGGCATCGCATTCCTCGTAGAACGTATCGGTTTCATAGATGCCGCCGCCCCAGACCCGCAGCATGTTCATATTGGCATCGCGAGCCTGGCCGATCCGCTCACGGTAGCGTTCACGCGTCACGCGTGGCAGGAAGCAATCATCGGGGATCCAGTTGGCGCCGCGCGCAAAGACCGGCACGTCGTTGACGACGAGCGTGAAGGCAGAGCCGATCTCGTCCGGTGTCGTATCCAGCCGTACGGAGCGGAAGCCAACGCGCCGCTTCCAGCCGTCGAGCGCCGCACCGTCCGAGCCGAGCAGCTGTAGGTCGAGATCGTAAAGCGGCTGACCGCCCATGCCATGCGGCCACCAGACCTGCGGGTTGTCGATCCGGCACTCGATCAGCGCGTGGGTCTCGCCTTGCGCGACACGCACTTCCGCGCGCTTGCCGCCGATGGAGAGCACGAGTGCCACGCTGTCCGTGCCCTTGTCGGCCCATTCGATCTCGACATGCAGGCGCGCGACGCCCTGGCTGCCTTGCAGGGTGATTTCTGGCCGGATGCTGCCGAGACGGGCCTTCGACCAGCTCTCGATAACGATCGGTTTCCAGATGCCCGCGGTGACGATCGTCGGACCCCAGTCCCAGCCGAAATTGCAGGCCATCTTGCGGATGAGATTGCTCGGACCGGGATAATTCTGGGGAATATCGGCGGCGCTGCCGAGCTGTTTGCGGACCTCCTCGCCATGTTCATAGGCGGATTGGAAATCGACGATCAACTCGTTGCGGCCGCTTTTCAGGTGATCGCCTATGTCGAAGCGGTAGCTGCGATGCATGTTCCGGGTTTCGCCGAGCAAGCTGCCGTTCAGTTCCAGGCGTGCTGCCGTGTCGAGGCCAAGGCAGGAAAGATCGATGCGCTCGGCGTCCTCGCCATCCCAATCAAAAGCCAGCCGGTAACGCCAGGCGGCGCGACCGATCCAATCCTGCGAGATCTCGTTGACGTCGAGATAGGGATCGGTAATCAGCTGCGCTGCCATCAGGTCGAGATGAACGTTGCCCGGCACGGTCGCGGGGATCGAATTGGGCAGGGGCGGGGCACTGGATGGCGCGCGAAGGCGCGAGATGGTCCAGCCGGTGTCGAGCGTCTGTCTTTTCATGTCATATGTCCGTGATGAAATGGATGTCTCAAACAGCCTTTGGCGCGATGAACTGCAGGCCCGCCTGCAGGTGGCGGTTCATATGATAGGCGTAGGCGATTCGATCCCGTTGTTCCAACGCTTCGATGATGGCGCGATGCTCGTGATAGGCGCTGTCGACAGCCTCGCGTGAGCGCTTTCCGGCCTCCATCAGCCGCTGCAACAATGGCTGCAGAATGCCATAGACTTGTGACAAGGTTTGATTGCCGGCGAAGCCGACAAGGGCGGCGTGAAACCGGAAATCAAGTTCGGCAGCCTCGGCCAATGTCGATGCGGCCTTCATTGCGTCGTTGATGGAGCGCAGCCTGTCGATGGCGGTTTCGTCGAGAGTTTCGAACAGAAGATCGCTGAGATTGACCTCGATGAGGCGACGGAACCCCTGGATATCGAGAAAGCTTTCTGCCGAGATGTCGATGGCGAAAGAGAAAAGCTCCATTAGCGCCTGCTGGCGGCGATCCGTAATCACCGCGCCGACCTTCTGGCGGCTTTCGACGATGCCATAGGCCTTCAGGATGCGGATCGCTTCGCGCACTGTATTGCGGCTGGCATTGAACATGGAAGCGAGTTCGGCTTCCGAGGGTAGGGCGTCTCCGAGACCGAGATTGCGCTCGCGCATCAGCCGTCGCAGCGCGTCGACCACCTGATCGACCGCCGAACCCCTATCCTCGATGTCAGCGGTATCTGCCACCATCTCTCCTCCGCTATCGGACCATATTGTTGGTCAATAAGAGGTGTCAACCGTGATACGACGGGTAGACATTTCGCTTTTCAAGGATATTTTGACCCACAAATGGGGAGGTGTCATATGGAAAGCTGCTGGCGTTGGTTCGGCCCGAAGGATCTCGTTCCGCTCTTGCATGCGCGCCAGGCAGGCGCGACGGGCATCGTCACGGCGCTGCATGAAGTCTCGCATTCGCGCGTCTGGATGCCGACCGAAATCGAAGCGCGAAAGGCGCTGGTCGAGGCGGCGGGGCTGCGCTGGAGCGTGTGTGAATCGATCCCCGTTCCGAGCGCAATCAAGCTCGGCGGGGTAGGGGCGAAAACTGCGATCGGTGTCTGGAAGGACAGCCTCGTTAATCTCGCCCGCTCCGGCATCAAAACCATCTGCTACAATTTCATGCCTGTCGTTGACTGGACGCGTACGGATCTGCGCTTCGAGATGCCGACCACCGCGCTCGCATTGCGTTTCGACATGGCGGAGTTCGTTGCCTATGACGCGTTCGTCCTGCGCAGGAAGGGTGCGGAAGAAAATTATACGCCGGACCTGCTGCGGCGTGCAGAGGAGCGGCTGAAGGGGCTCTCGCCGGAGGCCGTGCAACGGCTGGAGAATAACATCATCGCCGGTCTTCCCGGCGGTGAGGACAGCTATGGCCGCGACGCCATCCGTTCCGCCATCGCCCTCTTCAACGGAATGACGGCAGAAGATCTCCGGGCCAATCTCGACGCTTTTCTGCAAGAGGTTGTGCCGGTTGCAGCCGAACTCGGCGCCCGTCTCGCCATTCATCCCGACGATCCGCCGATTTCGCTCTTCGGTCTGCCGCGCGTCGTCTCAACGGCAGCGGATCTGCGCCGCATCCTCGGCAATGTCGATCATGCCGCCAATGGTTTGACGCTCTGCGTCGGTTCTCTCGGCTCTCGTGCCGACAATGATGTGCTGGCGATCGCCCGCGAATTTGCCTCCCGCATCAATTTCGCGCATCTGCGCGACGTTGCGATCGAAGAGGATGGCTCCTTCGTGGAGGCTTCGCATCTGGAGGGGCGCAGCGATATCTATGCCATCCTGCGTACATTGCTTGCCGAGGAGGCCCGCCGTCGCAAAGAAGGCCGGGAAGATCATGTGATCCCAATGCGGCCGGACCACGGACATCTGATCGGCGATGATATCGATAAGCCGACCAATCCCGGCTATTCCCTCATCGGCCGCCTGAAAGGTCTTGGCGAGCTGCACGGCGTCATCCATGCGATCGACAAGGCGGGGCTTTGAACCTCACGGCATTTGCGGTCCCATCGATGAAACGGGACGAAGGGAATAAAGCCTGTCGTTGCATATTCGATAGGCTTTTGCCTAAAGTTTAATCTCGTTACTATTTTGATTTTATTTAGTTTTTTCATCTATCAATGTCCAATTCGCTAATCTTCAAACTCGAATTGGCAAGGTCGACCTTCCTATGAATTCCGTTTGGCCCGACGCCCCGAACGACGATTTTCGGTCGCTTTTCAAGACACATCCGTCGCCGATGTGGGTCTATGATCCGCAGACGTTGAAGTTTCTGATCGTCAACGATGCGGCCCGCGACCTCTATGGCTATGGCGACGCGGATTTCGCGGTCATGACCGTGCTCGATATCAGGCCATCTATGGAGCGCGAGCGGATGCTGGATGCCGTGTACCACCGCACCGACATCGAGACGGCGCAGCGCTGGACGCATCTGAAGGCGGATGGCGATACATTCGAGGTCCTGACCTATGGGCGGGAGATCCGCTTCGACGGCAAGATAGCAATCCTGGCGATTGTGCAGGATCGTACCGAGGTTAATGCGGCACGGCGGCAGGTCGATGCCACCCAGTCGCTGCTCGACAGCATCGTCGACAATCTCCCCGTCGGCGTCTTCGTCAAGGATATGGAGCGGGACGGCCGTTATATTCTCTTCAATGAGGCGTGCGGCGCTATCGCTGGGCACGCAGCACAAGATGTGATCGGCAAGTCGGATCGGGCGATATTCTCTGATGAACAGACGGCGCTTTTCCGGGAGCAGGACAAGCTTGCCTTCGAAACCGCCGAAACCGTCTACTTCGAGGAAACCATTCACACTGTGGATGGCATGTTGCGTATTCTGAAGACAGCGAAGCGGGCGCTTCCCGCCCCGTCAGGGCAAGCGCCGCGCTATGTTCTCGGCATTTCCCAGGATGTGACCGAGGAGCGCAGCGTCGAGGCACGGCTTGCGCATCTTGCCATGCATGATTCCCTGACCGGCCTTCCGAACAGAGCATTCTTTTCCGAGAGCATCGTACGGCAGGTGGCGGCTGCGAGGCCGGAAAAGCCAATCGCGCTGCTCTACATCGATGTCGATCATTTCAAGCATATCAACGACAGCAAGGGCCATGCCGCCGGTGACATGCTCCTGCGCCAGGTTGCCGAACGCCTCCAGCAGCTTGCCGAGAGGAGCGATCTGGTCGCGCGCCTGGGCGGCGACGAGTTCGCGCTGGTTTTGCGGATGACGGATGCCGGGCGAGCCCGGCGCTTCGCCGATCTGCTGTTGCAATCGCTCTCGGCACCCTTCGATCTCGATGGCGTCCGGGAACACGTGACCTGCAGCATCGGCATTGCGATGGCGCCTGAACATGGCAGCGACGCCGATGTGCTGATGCGAGACGCGGATCTGGCGCTCTATGCAGCCAAGGCAAGCGGCCGCTCAACCTATCGCTTCTACCAGACGGATATGCGGCTTGAAGCTGAACGGCGCCATCAGCTCACGCTGGAGCTTCGTGAGGCGTTGCAGAACGACGAATTCGAGCTCCATTACCAGCCGATCATCCGACTGGACGGAGACGCTCTTTCCGGCTTCGAAGCTCTGATCCGCTGGCGCCATCCCAAGCGTGGGCTCATCGCGCCGGCGGAATTCATCCCCGTCGCCGAGGAAACGGGGATGATCGTTCCGATCGGCGACTGGGTGCTGCGGGAAGCTTGCCGGACCGCCATGGAGTGGCCGGAACATCTGAAAGTGGCCATCAACCTGTCCGTCTATCAGTTCCGGCATGCGAGCCTGCTGGCCACGGTCGTTTCTGCACTGAGCGAGACGGGTCTCTGCCCCGGACGCCTGGAGATCGAGGTCACGGAATCCATCCTGCTTTCCGAGGTCGAGCAAAGCCTGTCGCTGCTGCGTGCCCTCAAGGAGCTTGGCATTCGCATCGCGATCGACGATTTCGGCACGGGCTATTCCTCGCTCAGCTATCTGCGCTCCTTCTCTTTCGACAAGATCAAGCTCGACCGCAGTTTCGTCGCCGGCATGGATGCCGATCCCGGCAATCTTGCCATCGTGCGGGCTGTTGTCGGTATTGCCTCCGGCTTCAATGCGGTGACCTTGGCCGAAGGCATCGAGACGGAGGCGCAATTGGCGAAATTGCGGGCCGAAGGCTATCACGAAGTGCAGGGTTTCCTGCTCGGGCGACCAATGTCACGCGAGGATGCCCTGGCGCGAATTCTAAGCGAAGCCCGCCCCGCCCGGCTTATGCGCGCCTGAATGCCAGCGCATGGATGGCCGCCGAGGTCTGGAACGGGCGCGCGAGAATAATCGAAAAAATTCGGCGCCGGTTGTCGGGAAGGATGATCGGCCAACGTCCTTGGAACAGCCCATTGAAAGGGCACGACACCTAGAACCGTTCCCAAGGAGACGAACATGACCGATGCAGCAGATCAGACGCAGTCCCAGCAGCCACGCGTGCCGGTTCGCGGCGGCGTCGTAGCCTATCTGACCGTCGACGGCGCTGTGAAGGCCGCCGAATTCTACAAGCGCGCTTTCGGTGCCGAACAGGCCTTCATGTATCCGGTCGATGAAAAGGGCCGGACCATGCACATCCATCTCTATATCAACGGCAGTTCGGTCATGCTCGGCGACGCTTTTCCGGAATATGGCCATGCGCTGGAAAAGCCGCAGTCCTTCACCATGCAGCTCGTCGTCGATGACCTCGATTTCTGGTGGAAGCGTGCCGTCGATGCCGGCGCCGAAGTGGTCGTCGAGCCGCAGGTGATGTTCTGGGGCGATCGTTGGGGCCAGCTCCGCGACCCGTTCGGCGTCGCCTGGGCAATGAATGCGCCTGTCAATAACTGACACTATCTCAATCGCGGTTGACGGAATGCCCTCGGTGCGGATAGCGCCGAGGCACCTCTTTTGTCCGGCTGCGAAGACGTTATTCGGCTAGCAATGCCTGCGTCAGCGGACGTTCGGCCTCCATCAGGCCATCCAGAATTGAATAGTGATGCTTGTCGGGCTCCACCACCACCTCAGTGGCAGCGCCAAGTCCTGTCCAGATATTGGCAAGCAGCGCATTCTGGCGGACGAATTCGGCGCGTTCGGCACCTCCAACCCAGCAGGTGAGGCGGACGGTTTCGACCGGCTCCAGAAGCGCCGGGCTTTCGGCCTTTGCCTCGGCATCATCGATACGAAGCTGCTCGTTCATGCTGCGCCTCATGATCGGCCGCAGGTCGTGAAGGCCGGAAATGGCAAGCACATGCCGAATGCGCTCCCGGATCGCCTCGTTGAGTGGCGATGTCGTCGTCATCATGCGCGCAACGAGCTGACCGCCGGCCGAGTGGCCAGTCAAAACGATAGGGCCACCGACGAGTTCGGCTGCTTTCGTGATCGCGGCTGAAATCTCCTTGCCGATCCCGGCGATGCGATTTTCCGGGCAAAGCGTGTAGGACGGGATCGCGACCGCGTATCCTCTGGCAATCGAGCCGGCCGCCAGGTGCGACCAGTAGCTTTTGTCCAGTTGCAGCCAGTAACCGCCATGGACAAAGACCACCAATCCCTGCGGTTGGCCTTCGGGCAGAAAGAGATCGAAGCGATTGCGCTCCGCAGGACCATAGGCCAGATCGAGTTTTGCGCGTCCCGCGGTTGTTAGCCTGTCGCGGAAAGACTTAGCCGGCTCGACCCAGGCGGCCGGCCATTGATCGCCGTCGACGATATAAGCGCCGTTGGTATAGGCGGCGTCCCAATCGGTGACCCGGAAATAGCTCATGTTCAGCTTCCTCTCTCCAGCTAACGGCGCCTGTAGATCAGGTCACGGCCGCGCGCACCGCAAAGCGTGCGTCCTTCCATGATCCGCTGCTCAGGATTTCCTCGAGCACCGTCACAGCACGCCATACGTCGCGATATGAGACGTAGAGCGGCGTGAAGCCGAAGCGCAATGTCGACGGGGCGCGGAAGTCGCCGATAACGCCGCGCTCGATCAGCGCCTGCATGACTTCATAGGCGTTGCTATGGATGAAGGAGACCTGGCTGCCGCGCTTTTCGCTGTCCCGCGTCGTCTCGAGCTCGACACCATATTGGCCGCATTTGGTTTCGACCAAGCGGATGAAGAGATCGGTCAGCGCTATGCTCTTCCGGCGCAAGGCTTCCATGTCCACCTCGTCCCAAATGGAGAGCGCCCCTTTCAGAGCTCGAAGCGACAGGATTGGCTGGGTGCCGCAGAGGAAACGCTTGATACCAGCATCGCCATCGAAGCTCTGTTCGAAGGCAAAGGGGCGGGCGTGGCTCCACCAACCGCTGAGCGGCTGAACGATCGATGCGTGATGGCGCTTTGCCGCATAGATGAAGGCCGGCGCTCCGGGGCCGCCATTCAGATATTTGTAGGTGCAGCCGACGGCAAAATCGGCATCCGCACCGTCGAGATCGACAGGCAGGGCGCCGGCGCTATGGCACAGATCCCAGATGACGAGCGCACCCGCCGCCTGGATGCGCTTCGTCATCGCCGCCATGTCGCGCAGCTCGCCGCTCTTGTAGTTGACGTGATTGACGAGGACGACGGCGACGCTGTCGTCGATCAGCTCCTCGATGGTGCCGGCATCACGGCCTTCAAGGCGGAGCGTGATGCCGGGGCGCGTCGAAAGGACGCCTTCGGCCATGTAGATATCGGTCGGGAAACTGTCGCCCTCTGCCACGATAACGTTGCGGCCCGGTCGCATGGCGAGCGCCGCATGAAGCGTCTTGTAGATGTTGATCGATGTGGAGTCGGTGACCACGGTCTGGCCTTCGGCGGCGCCGATCAGCCGGCCGACGCGGTCGCCGAGCTCCAGCGGCAGATGAAACCATCCGGCGCTGTTCCAGCTACGGATCAAGCCGTTGCCCCATTCTTCCATGGCGGCCTGGCGCACTTCGGCAAAGACCTCGTGCGAGGCTGCACCGAGCGAATTGCCGTCGAGATAGATGACGCCGGCGGGCAGGGCAAAGCGGCTGCGGAAGGCGCGCAGCGGGTCGGCCTCGTCCATAGCCTCGACGGCGGCGAGATCGGGAAGGCTATCCATGATGTCGTTGCCTCGTAATCTATTCGCGAATGGTTTCTCGGGTGGCGGCTCCGCCGCGGCTGCGGCGGATACTCGGCAGCGCCAGCATGATCAACACGAACAGGCCGGTTGCGAGCTTCAGGTTCGGCGGCGGCATGCCGGCGGCAAGGCACAGCGACACGAGCTGATAGTAGATGATGGAGCCGACGAATGGCGCCAGTAGCTGACGCAACACGGTCTGCTTGCCGGTAAAGGCTTCGCCGATCATGAGCGCGGCAAGACCGTTGATGAGGATGCCGATACCCATGTTGACATCGGCAAAGCCCTGAGACTGCACCATCAGTGCACCGCTTGCGGCTGAAAAGGCGCTGGCGATGCCGACGCCACCGATGGTGGCCGCCCAGACATTGATGCCCTGCGCCTCGGCCATGTCGGGATTGGAGCCGACGGCGCGCATGGCTGTGCCCTTTTCCGTCTTGAAATAGAGATTGAGGGCGATCAACACGATGACGGCCAGCAGGCCGGCGATGACGATCTTGCTCGCGGGAAAGCCCGGCGTCGTGAAGGGTACCCAGTCGAACACAGTCGGCGAGCCGAAGACGGAGAGGTTCGATTTGCCCATGATGCCGAGATTGACGCTATAAAGCATCGTCGACATCAGGATGCCGGCGAGCAGCGTATGAATGCGGAAGCGCAGGTGAATGAAGGCCGTGCAGCAGCCGGCGGCAAGGCCGACGACGAAGGCGACGGCGATCGCCAGCGGCGGTGCGACGCCGGCGGCAAGCAGAATGCCGCAGACGCAGCCGCCGAGCGGAAACGCGCCTTCACTGGTCAGATCCGGAAAGCTCAGCATCCGGAAGGGGATCATGATGCCGAGGACGACGAAGCTCAGGATGAAGCTCTGGGCCAGCGTGACCGGGATGAGCGAGACGAAGCTCGAAACGGTTGTCTGAATAAAGTCCATCATGATCTCAGCTCACCAGCAGCATGCGGTCGGTCTTGACGGCAAAGTGGCCGATCAGCTCGGGTACGGTGATGCGCCGCTTGCCATCCCCGGTAATTTCGAGATGGACGCGGCCGGCATCGAGCATGATGATGCTGTCGCCGAAATCGACGGCGTGCTGCATGTTGTGCGTCACCATCAATGTCGTCAGCTTGAGCGCCTCGACCGTGCGCACCGTTGCCTGCATGACGATATCGGCGGTGCGCGGATCGAGTGCTGCCGTATGTTCATCCAGCAAAAGCACGTCGGGCGAACCGCCGACTGCCATGATGAGGGATAGCGATTGGCGCTGGCCGCCCGAAAGCAGCTCGACCTTGGTATCCAGCCGGTTTTCGAGGCCGAGACCAAGCACGGCCAGGCGCTCCTTGTAGGCGGCGAGGCGGGCGGCATTCAGGCCGGGACGAAATCCTCTGCTCTTGCCGCGCAGTTCCGCGAGAAGCATGTTTTCGCCGACCGTCATGCTGGCGGCGGTGCCCTTCATCGGGTCCTGGAACACGCGCGCAAGCCGCGCGGCGCGCTTGTGGACCGGCATGCCGGTGACGTCGTTGCCGTTGATGAGAATCTGACCGGAATCGAGGCTGAGAGCGCCGGAAATCGCATTCAGCATGCTGCTCTTGCCGGCGCCGTTCGAGCCGATCACGACGCCGAATTCGCCTGTCTTGAGGGAGAGCGTCAGGCCATTGAGCGCGACCTTCTCGTCGGGCTGGCCTTTATAGAAAACCTTGCGCGCGGATTTGACATCCAGCATCCGTGCCTCCCCTGCGGTATAGGGTTATGAAATGGCGGCATCCCTGACGCCGCCATGGAAAGGAATTATGCAGTAGAGGATGCCGCCTATTACTTCGTGAAGCAATTGCAATCGGCAAGCGAAGCCGGAACCTCGGCACCGAAGGCTTTCAACACAGTCTTGTTGATCAGCGGCGCGTGGTCTTTATAGGCAGGAACGGAGGGCTTGATCGTCTTCGGATCGGCACCCTTCAAGATTTGCGCCGCGATCTTGCCGGCGTTTTCGCCAACCTGCTCGTAGTTGACGGCAAAGCTTGCCGGAACGACGCCGTTGCGAACAGCCGCGTCGTCGGAGTTGACGATGGGGATCTGTGCCTGGTGGGCGGCCGCGGCAACGGCGGGGATTGCTGGCTGCAACAGGTTGGAAGCGGGCGTGTAGATGACATCCGCCTTGCCCGCGAGCGATGCGATGCGCTGCTGGATGTCATTGACATTGTCGACGCCGACGGGAACCACTTCGAAGCCGGCTGCCGGAGCGGCCGCCTTGACCTTGTCGAGCAGCGCCACGTCGTTGGCTTCGCCCGGATTGTAGGGAATGCCGATACGCTTGGCATTCGGAAGCAGCTTCTTGGTAAAGGTCAGGATCGCGGAGATGTCCTGCAGATCGCTTGAGCCGGTGATGCCGACGTCGCCTGCGTCCCAGGACGGCACGAGCTTGGCGGCGACGGGATCGGTGACCGCAGTAAAGACGATCGGAATGCCGGAGCCGGCGAGCGCCTTCTTGGCGATCTGCGACACCGGCGTCGTGACCGTGTATATCAGCTTCGGATGTTCGGACTGCAGCTTGGCGATCATTTGCGGAACGAGCGAGGCGTCGAAGCTCGTATTGCTCTCGGAGTAGACGACATCCTTGCCTTCGACGAAGCCGTTGTCGGCGAGTGCCTTCTTGAAGCCGGCGATCGAAGCATTGAGCTGCGGATGTTCGCCGAAATTGGCGATTGCGATCTTGATCGGTTCGGCCGATGCCGTCGCAACACTGGCAACGAACGCGCCGGCAACGACGAGGCCGGAGAGCCATTTAGATGTAGATCTCAGCATATTTTCCTCCCGGATAGACAAGGAGCCGTGTTCCATCGGCTCTCTTGACGAGGGATCATAGCGACTGCCGCAAGACTGTCAATTTACGATATATGATATTCACGATAGAGAGGTTTTATATATAATTTTGGCAGCAGATGATTTTATATATAATCCGAGCCTGAGGGGACTGGGACAAGGATCATGCAAGACACGGATGCCCTAAGCAAGACGGAGGCGGCTTACTGGCTGTTGCGGCGCGACATCCTCAATACCAGGTTAAGGCCGGGTGCATCGTTAAGGTTGAGCATGCTTCGGGACACCTACGGCGTCGGCTGGACGCCGCTGCGCGAGGCGCTGTCGCGGCTGGAAGCTGAAAAGCTGGTTACCGCGGTCAGCAACCGCGGCTTCGCGGTCGCCCCCGTATCGCGCGCCGAACTGGAGGATTTGACGCGGGCACGTATGATCGTGGAGCTGCCGCTTTTCATGGAATCGATCGAGAAGGGCGGGCCGGATTGGGAATCGGCTGTTGTGACGGCGCATTACCGTCTGTCACGCTGCAAGATCGTGCTCGGGTCCCCCTCCGACGAAATGGCGGACGAATGGGACGAGAAGCACAATGCCTTTCATGCAGCACTTGTCAGTGCTGCGACATCGAACTGGCTTCAGCGCTTCCGGTCCACTATCGCGGATCAGCTTCGCCGCCACCATCGTTTTCTCGGTCTGGCACCGACGCAGCGCGGGGCCGCCGGCCTCTCCATCGGCTACGAAGAAGCTGCCGCCGCCCTGCAGGATGCCATGGCGATCGAGCATCATACGGCCCTGATGGACGCCGCCCTCGACCGCGATATCGAGCGTGCACGCGCTCTGATGACCGAGCATATCGGCTATACGCTGCAGGTTTATATCCGCTCGGAGGATAAAGACGGGTAACTCCATTATATCAAATTCCACTAAATAGCACTACTATATCAATTGGTTAGCTTGACACGTTCTGCGATTGGGCGCTACCAATATCCTGCGGTTTTCGGCCACGATGGTATCCCTGTGGTGTCCTGTTCAAAGTCTTGGAGGGCGCTAAATGGGCAAGCGCAGCACCGTGCTTTTGACCAAGCGTATCGTTGATGCGGCTCGACCCGGTCATGAACCCTACCACGTTTGCGATAGCGAGCTTTCCGGCTTCGGTCTTCGCATCGCTCCCACCGGCGTCAAGACATTCATCATCAAATATCGGGCCGACGGCGGCGGGCGATCATGTCGGTGCACTGGAGTTTCGGCCAACTTGCCAGCTTGGTCGGAGCCCCTGCGGCCTGTCTCCGCCAACTCCCCGCGACGCTCGCCGGCATCGTTCCGCGTATCATATATCCTCGGACCCAAACACGGTGACCGCTTTTTCCATCTCAATCAATGAGGGCCAAGCTCTTTCTAACTAGTTGCGCAGGCGGTGAAAAATGCCCAACCAAAATTGATATTCTTCTTCTTCGCATTCGCACCACGCCTCGAATGCGCACCATGCGACGGCCGTTGGCGCACAGTCGCCATAAAGCGCGATCATGTCATGGACTATTTGATGATAATCGCAAGCGCCATCGGATTTGCCGTTGAAGCGGTTGCGTGCCACACGTGCACGTGTCGTTGAATTTCGGGACAAGCAAACACCTCCTGCGTCCGGCGCAGGGAGCTGATTTTGAAGCCGGACGTTGGGAGCTCACAATGGAGCCGCGGAGGCCGGTATCGTCGGCCTATCTATCGTCCCTGGCATTTTGCTTGTGACAAGCGTGTCACACCGAAAGCCGGATTGTCCAAGAAATCCGACAAAATTCTAACTCTGCGCCTACGCTCGTCCACTTGAGCGGCGTTCACTTTGTTCTACTTCCATCCTCAGCGCTTCAAGACGACCCTGACAGACTGCTTCCACCCGATCGATTAAATCCGTGGTGCGGTTCAAGAGCCATGCGAGCGCCTCTCGGCTTATCTCATAGTGCTTTGAATAGCGCGCCTTCACATATGCTTCGTTGAGAATGTTGAACCAAGCGACAAAGCGCTGCTGATCGCGGGGCCAAGCGTCAGCCAACTGCTGCGCCTGACTTTCAGCGAGACCACGCAAATGCTTGAGGTTGTGGGAAGCTGGGCTGTAATTGGTTAGCACGAGTAGCAATGCTGCATAAGCCTGTTCAATTGATTGATGCAACAGGAACGCAGCTTCCTTGAAATTAGCCTCACTGATGCAAAATGCAGCGGTTTTGGCAAACACTCGCGCGTGAGGAAGCCGGTCTTCGAAATACTCTATTGCGAATTTATATGCGTCCGCGGGGTGAAGGAGATTGGGATTGGCCAACGGTGTGTTATCAAGTTCATATAGCACAATGCCGTCTCGGCGGAGGTCGACGAAAAAATACCGGCCTTGCTTAAGCAGAGTGTTTACCTCACGAAGCGAATGCACAATGAAATTGACCGGTGTTTTGATTTCATCGAGATGCATGAGCCGGTCCGCCGCCTTCTGCCAATAGGCTGAGAAATCGGTGAGTTTGCGGTTATTGACGACAATCAGCAGATCGAAGTCCGAGCGGTAGCCCTTCTTCGTATGCGGCTCATCGACCCAGCTACCACGGGCATAGGATCCGAACAGAATGATTTTCAAAATGCGGCCGCGCTTCTTGAAATCGGCTGAGCCACCCTTAAGCGCGTCTTCAAACTCCTCATGCAGCACCTCGACGACCCGCGCGAGCTCGCGCTGTTTGAGCGGCGGAAGATGGTCGATGCTGGACTTCATGAACAATGGCGGCTCTTTCACGGACATAGGACAGGCATAGCGGAGCTTGCGTTTCATATCCATAGGTTGCGCCAAGCGCACAGGAAAAGCAACAAAAATGTTGCATCAAAATTGGAGAAGCATACTAGTCTTTCATGACGAAAATGCGAAAATTAGCCAATTTCGTGTGAAATCCATTGGGAATTTATGAAATTCGGCGATTTTACCTCTATTTTTGATGCATCAAAATCTCGGATCGTTGATTTGGCGGTGAGCTACGGGGACTGTAGTATGAATCAAGAGGTTCTTTTCTGGTCGCGGAATCCCGACCTTCTGGAGCTAGGCTTGGATAGCAGCAGCACCTCTCTGATTCATGGTTGTTCCGCAGTCGAACGTGCTCAATGGCGCACTTGACCAGCGTCAGATTTGCCGCGCTTGCTATGCTTTGTTGGTCATCACCGCAATGGAGTTGCCTTGGAACGGCATTCGGGGATTCGCCGCATGAGCATTCCGATGCGTCGTCTCCGAATTTGCGTAGATGATGCTTAAAACCGAAACCATCGATTTTCACAGAGCAAATGCAAAGCTACTGTCTTTTGCAACCCTGAAGGAAGAGCTTCGTGCAGGTTTGTGCCCGTGAGATAATTTCTGCATCGGGAATATTGGCCAACTGGCCGAGCATCACGGCGCGCTGAGGCTCCATTGCCATCATTCCCCGGAGCATACCGGTTGCGGCACCCGGATCGTCCAGCTCTATCTGACCCGAGCTCATTCGCTTCTTCAGCCAATTTTCGATCGCTTTGCTCGTCTTGCGGATCGCCTGCTCATAAAAGATAGCTGCGATCTCCGGAAAGCGATCCGATTCACTCAGAACCAGCCGTGTCATCGCGATCGTCTCTTCAGAGAGGGTAAGCCTGCCATAGGATATTAAGAGCTTTTCGAGACTTTCCTGCAGTGGTGTCTCGGCAGCGCCTTCCGTATCCAACGCCAGGATGTAATTTTTGATCTTCTTGGATATGACGCTCGAAAAAAGATCGGCCTTCGCTGGGAACAGGCGATAGAGCGTCTTTGTGGAGACACCGGCGGTCTGGGCGATCATACTGATGCTTGCAGCAGCGTAGCCCGCCTTCTTGAACTGATCATCCGCGACATCGAGGATAAGCTCCCTGGTCTCTTCATCTGATCTGATCTGTGGCCTACCGCGACAGCGCTTTTCACTTTCTTTTTGCATAAGATTTTTGCCTTCATTTTCTCCACGATACAGGCATTAAGGAAAATATCAAGTTTCCTTAATTCCCAAAGTGCTCGTGTTCTAGAGCGCCGTCTCGCCCCGGTTTGGATACCCCAAATATCGGCATCTTTTCAGCGGTTCGGTTACTCGGGACATCAACCTCAGCCCGTGGCAACTAAGGACTTCCGGAATTCGATCAATTAGAAAATCTGATATTTTCCAAAATATATTGACAAGACTCCAAACAAGCATATTTTGGAAAACGAAACTTTTCCTAATTGTCCGACCTGTGTCGCCGGACTGAACCGGAGCTACTGAAATGGACGAGAATGTAGTTGGCATCACCAGCAAGATCGACCGCAAACTTGGGACCCCTGACGGCGTCGCCGACACGGCCGAAGCGAAACAGCAACCTATCGCGGAAGCCGCCATCCCAGCGCCCTCGGTTAGAGCCGATATCCGACGCTCCCGCATCAAGAATGCCTTGTTCGCCGCAGTCGCGCTGGGGGCGATAACAGCCGTTGCCTATTATGGGCACAATTATTGGACGGAGGGCCGCTTCGAGGTTTCGACCGATGACGCCTATGTCAAGGCGGACAGCACGACCGTCGCACCGAAGGTTTCCGGCTATCTGTCCGAGGTTCTCGTCAGCGACAATGAAGTGGTCAAGGCTGGCCAACCACTCGCCCGTATCGATGATCGGGATTTCCGTACGGCGCTCGATCAGGCGACGGCAGATGTCGCCGCTGCGGAGGCGACGGTCAATGCCAAGCAGGCGTCGATCGGCATTCAGCAGTCCACAATCGCTGCCGCCCGAGCAACGCTCGATGTCGATAAAGCCAACGAAACCTTCGCCGAGCAGAACAACAAGCGCTACACCAATCTGGCCACCAATGGCTACGCGCCAGTCCAAACAGCTCAACAGACCGCTTCGGCGATTGCTGCAGCCCAGGCGACAATTGTTCGAGACACCGCCGCGCTCGATGCGGCGATAAAGCAGGTCGACCTCTTGAACGCCGAACTCACTCAGGCCAAGGCGACGTTGGCGCATGATCAGGCGGTCGCGCATCAGGCGGAGCTCAACCTCTCTTATGCGACTATTGTCGCGCCCGTAGACGGAACCGTCGGCAACAGGACGTTGCGCGTTGGACAATATGTCCAGGCCGGCACCCAGCTGATGTCGGTCGTTCCGACGACGGCGGCCTACATCATCGCCAACTATAAGGAAACGCAGCTCACCGATGTCCATGCCGGTCAACCGGTCGACATCGATGTCGATATGTTTCCCGGCCGCACATATCGCGGCCACGTCGACAGTATAGCTCCGGCAAGCGGTCAGGAATTCGCGCTCCTGCCGCCCGACAACGCCACTGGCAATTTCACGAAGATCGTTCAACGTATCCCCGTCAAGATCGTCCTCGACGGAAGGGCCGCCGACACAGCTGACCTGCGTCCGGGAATGTCCGTCCAGCCCAGCATCGACACCAAGGCCGATGCCATCAGTCACTAGGTGCGAATGCAGGAGATCGTGTCATGTCCGCCATCACGACAACAGCCGGCCACGCCCAGCAACCGCGCGCCAGCACCAAGGAATGGATTGCCGTTCTCGCCGGAATGATCGGCGCCTTCATGGCGATCCTGAATATTCAGATCACCAATGCCTCCCTTCTCGACATTGAGGGTGGCATAGGCACAGGCGTCGACAACGGCGCCTGGATTTCGACATCCTATCTCATTGGCGAGATCGTCGTCATTCCTTTGACGGCCTACTTCAGCAACGTCTTTTCCTTCCGCCGCTATATTCTCGTCAACTCCGTTCTCTTTCCCCTCTTTTCCATGGCCTGCGCCTTCGCGCATGATCTCGGAACGATGATCCTGCTTCGCGGCCTGCAGGGTTTTGCAGGTGGCGTCCTGATCCCGATGGCCTTCACCATGGTTCTGACCAAGCTGCCAAAAAACCAGCAGCCGCTGGGTCTTGCCATCTTTGCTCTTTCGGTCACCTTTGCCCCGGCGATCGGACCGACGATTGGTGGCTATCTGACCGAAAATTACGGCTGGCAAACCATCTTCTTCATCAACACCATCCCAAGCATAATCATGGCGATTGCTCTCGCCCTGACGCTCGAAAAGCAACCAATGCAACTCAGCCTCCTGAAGGAAGGAGACTGGGCCGGCATCGTGACGATGGCGGTTGGCCTGTCGGCTCTGCAGACCGTGCTGGAGGAAGGCAACAAGGATGACTGGTTCTCCTCCCCCTTCATCGTCAAGCTCAGCATTGTCGCCTTTGTTTTCCTGGCCGCATTCATCTTTATCGAGCTCAGGGTGAAGAAGCCGCTCGTGAAGCTGCGGTTGCTGACGCAGCGCAATTTTGGCATCGGTGTGCTCGTCAACGTCCTGGTCGGCGTCGCACTCTTCGGCACTGTCTACATCCTCCCGCAATATCTTGGACAAGTGCAGCGCTACAACGCCGAGCAGATCGGCAATGTGCTTGCCTGGACCGGTTTACCGCAACTCTTGCTTATCCCGCTGGTGCCAGTCCTGATGAAGCGCTTCGATGCCCGCTATATCGGCTTTCTCGGTATCTCGATCTTCGCCATCAGTTGCTTCATGAATGTCATGCTTTCGGCCGACAATGCCGGCGACCAATTCTGGGTACCCAATATCGTGCGCGCCATCGGCCAGGCTCTCGTCTTGACACCGATCACCGCCATTACGACAGCCGGTATCGCGGCTGCCGACGCGGCTGCCGCCTCCGGCCTCACCAACATGCTGCGAAACCTGGGGGGCGCCGTCGGAACGGCCTCTCTTGGCACGATCCTGACCAAACGCGAGCAGTTTCACTCAAACATCATCGGGCAGTCGGTCACTCTTGCTCGCGATGAAGTTCGTGATCGCATTACGACGCTGACCGGCTACTTTATTCAGCATGGTGTTGCCGATCCCACTGTTGCGACCCATAAAGCGGTCGTTGCACTTGGCCAAATTGTCCGGCGGCAGGCTCTCATTCTCGGCTTCGGCGATACCTTCGCCGTCATCGGCATCGTTCTTTCCCTTGCTGCGCTCGCGCTGCTCTTTACGCGCAAGCCGCAAGCAGGCGGAGGCGCGGGTGGCCATTGATCGCGCGCGTCCATCGTGCTGCCCCGCGTATCGGCTCTGTCGCAAACTCCAAGTTAAACAGGCACCCTGGATAGCCATGTGGCGAGACGCGGAGTGTACGACCCCACGCAAAGGCCGGGGCGTGGCTATGACCAGCCCCGGCCTTTCGCACGCCATCAGCCGCGAAGGAACGCAAGCAGGTCGGCGGGTTCTATCGCAAAACGATATCGAGGTCACGGATGTGGAGCTATGCACTGGGGCTCAGGCGGCAATAAGTTCGAATTGCTCGGCGATTGACGGGCCTGGATTGTCGGCGAACCTCGCCTGCCGTTTGCGCATCATACGGACCATCTCGATACCGGAGAGAATGACTTCAGCGCTTGCCGTCGATTTGAAGCCGAGCACGGACCGAATGCGGCGCTTGATGCGTCGATGGTCCTGCTCGATCCGGTTGTTGAAATATTTGCTCCTGCGGACGCGGATCGGGTTCAGTGAACGCCGCGATCGGTCGCGCCGGCGGTCTTCGGCATCGCTGGAAATGACCGCTTGGTGATTGGTCAGGCTGCCGTCGATGACGATGCAATCCGGCCGGCCATGACGATCCAACGCCCTGCGAAGGAAGCGCTTGGCCGCTGGCAGGTCACGGCTTTCGCTGAAGAGAAACTCGACCGTGTCGCCGCGCTGTCGATGGCGCGGTAGAACTACATCCATTCGCCGCGGACCTTGATGTATGTCTCGTCCATATGCCACTTGCCGGTAACGCACCGCTTACGACGGTTAAAGCGCTCCAGCTCGCATTGGAACAACCAAGCTGCCTGCAGGTTAGGCTTCGTGATTATCGAAACAATAATTCACTGCCGCGTGACGCGTGGAGAATTATCTGATGCCACTCGCCGTTCAGTCAGACGCCGCATTCAACCATCCGCGGATCTACTATGTGAATCCATTGCTGCTGGGGGGGAGAGATCGATGGAGCGAGGTATTTGATCACGCGAGTGCGCTGGGTTTCGACATCGTGCTCTCGGCTCCGCCCTTTCGCAAAAAGGCAGACGCTGGTCTTTTTTCTACGGACAATTACGAGCATCTGGATACGGCGCTCGAGCTAGAAGGAGATGCAAAAGAGGCTCTTTCCATGCTGGCGCAGGAGGCGCGAGCATCGGGGATCGAACTCATGCTGGACCTTGTGGTTACCGCGCATGATGCGGGGACTACAGCCGACTTTACCCCGCTTGACCCACGGAGGTCGCCACTCTCTTCAACTAAGCCTGCGGCACTATCGCCGGCCGCGGTAATCGACGAGTGGGAAGCGCGGCTGACGGAGTTTGCGTCCTGTGGGATCGCCGGTTATCGGGTCCTTGGGCTTGCCGGCGTGCCTGCCGATAGCTGGCGACGCTTGATGACCAGCGCGAAAACGGCACGACCGGGAACCAGGTTTTTTGCGTACACGCCAGGAACCGATTTCGCTCTGCGCTCCGCATTACAGGACTGCGGCTTCGATGGCGCCTTTTCCTCGGCTGGCTGGTGGGATCTGCGCGAAAGCTGGTTCCTTGAGGAATATCGCCTGCAGCTTCCTTTCGGACCACAGATCGCCTTTCCGGAGGTGCCGTTTGGAAGGCGCTTGGCACATGGTACCGAAAGTAGGGAAATCCGCGAGCGAAAATCACGCCGCGCCCTCCATCTTGCGGCCGAACTCGGCCACGGATTGCTGGTGCCAATGGGTTTCGAATTTGGCGCCACCCTGCCGCTCGATCCGACATATGGTCATGGACAGGGTCTGCGTGTCCTCAAAGCGGAGGGAGCCTACGATATCTCTGCCGATATACGCGACCTGAATTCTGCTTCACGCGCGCCCACTCAATGGATGCTTCTTCAGTGTGAAACAACGAGCCAAGTGACAGTGATCGCCCAGGCTGATCGGCCCGCATTACGGGGTGCAACGCAGGCGCGGCTTCTCGCTGTCAACAGAGATCTGCGTCGTGCCGCGGAACTGCCTGACGACATCATGCATCGCTTGGCTTCGCCTTTCATGCCTATCGAGGTGGTGCCTAACAGCCGCAGGATCGCTCCGGGCGAGGTGCGTGTTGTCACAACCGAGGCCCGTCCTCTCGTCACGGCTGATGAAGGGCAGCTGTCTCTCACGGAGGCGACGGCCTCTCCGCGCATCGCCATCGAGCATGTCACGCCGCAGGTCGACGACGGACGTTTTGCAGTCAAGCGCATCGTCGGCGATACCGTGGTCGTCGAGGCGGACATCTTTGCCGACGGCCATGATCTACTGTCGGCCGCTCTCCTTTACCGCACCCGCGATGCGCAGGATTGGCGTCAAACCAAAATGGTCCTTTCCGAAAACGATCGTTGGCGGGGCGCCTTCCTTCTCGATCGCGTGGGACGCTTCGATTTCATGGTCGAAGCCTGGAAAAATCCCTTCGCCATCTTCCGCTACGAGCTTCTCAAGAAGAGCGAGGCGCGGCTCGATCTGCGGCTGGAATTGATCGAAGGCGAAGAGTTGATCCGCGATGCCGCGGCTGATGGCGGCATACCGATGAGGGATGAGGACAGGGCGGAGTTTGCGACGCTGCTTGCCGAGCTCGAAAGGCGCGACGGGCCGGGCAAGCTTGAATTGCTGCTTGCCACACGCACAAACGAACTCATGGCGCTCGCCGACCGCCGTCCCTTTGTCTCGCACTCGCGGACCTATGGTGTGGAAGCCGAACGCCGTGAGGCGGCCTTTGCGAGCTGGTACCAGATCTTTCCCCGTTCACAGAGTGGTGACCCCAATCGCCACGGCACTTTCGAGGATGTCATCGCCCGCTTGCCGGCCATCCGGGATATGGGCTTCGACGCGCTCTACTTCCCGCCGATCCACCCGATCGGCCACACCAACCGCAAGGGCCGCAACAATTCTCTCATCGCCGCTCCAACTGATCCGGGCAGTCCCTACGCGATTGGTTCGGAAGCCGGTGGCCATGAGGCAATCCACCCCCTCCTTGGACAATTCGATGACTTCGAGCATCTGATTTCGGAAGCAAAGCGGTTCGGATTGGAGATTGCGCTCGACCTGGCGATACAAGCCTCTCCCGACCACCCGTGGCTAAAGGAACATCCGGGCTGGTTCGATTGGCGCCCGGACGGCACGATCCGCTATGCAGAAAATCCACCGAAGAAGTACGAAGATATCGTCAATGTCGATTTCTACGCACCGGAGGCAGTCCCCGCACTTTGGGCCGAACTGCGCGACATCGTCGAAATGTGGATCGAGGAAGGCGTAGAAATCTTCCGGGTCGACAATCCCCATACCAAGCCTTTTCCCTTCTGGGAGTGGCTGATCGGCGATATCCGCGCGCGTCATCCGAAGGTCGTGTTTCTTTCGGAAGCCTTCACAAGGCCGAAGGTGATGTACCGGCTGGCAAAGGTCGGCTTTTCCCAGTCCTACACCTACTTTACATGGCGCAACACAAGGGCGGAGCTGGAGGAATATCTGACCGAGCTTACTCAAGGTGAGGTCACCGAATTCTTTCGTCCGCATTTCTTCGTCAACACCCATGATATCAATCCGGACTTCCTGCAGAACGCGCCGCGCTCTGCCTATTTGATCCGGGCCGCACTGGCTGCCACGCTGTCCGGCCTTTGGGGCGTTTATAACGGCTTCGAACTTTGCGAGGGACGGCCGGATGCTAAGCGCAAGGAATATGCCGATAGTGAAAAATACGAGATCCGCGCCTGGGACTACGATCGACCGGGCAACATCAAGGCGGAAATCTCGATGCTCAACCGCATTCGCAAGAATAATTCAGCCCTGCATTCACATCTTGGCCTGACCTTTCTGCCCTCATCGAACCCCAACGTCATGTTTTTCGAGAAGGCAAGCGTCGGACGCCACAATGTTCTGTTTGTCGCCGTGACGCTCAATCCCCACGCGACAGAGGAAAGCAATATCGAATTTCCGCTCTGGCGGTTCGGCCTGGCAGACGAAGGAACACTGGCTTTCGAGGATCTCGTCAGTGGCCAAAGATTCACTCGTGCGGGGAAGTGGCAGATGATCCGCCTCGATCCGGCTTATTTGCCTTTTGCCATCTGGCGCGTCAGGGCAGGGGAGGTCTGAGATGGACACTGTTCACATGGCCGAGAGCGATAAACTGGCCGACGATCCGCTATGGTATAAGGATGCGATCATCTATCAGCTGCACATCAAGTCCTTCTACGATGCCAATGGCGATGGCATCGGCGACTTCGAAGGCCTCTACCAGAAGCTCGATTATATAGCTGCGCTTGGCGTGAATGCCATTTGGCTCCTGCCGTTCTTTCCCTCACCCCGGCGCGATGACGGCTATGACATCGCCGACTATCGTAACGTCAGCCCGGACTACGGGACGCTCGAGGATTTCCGGAAGTTCGTGGCGGCGGCGCATGAACGCAATATCCGCGTCATTATCGAGCTTGTCATCAATCACACGTCGGACCAGCATCCCTGGTTCCAGCGCGCGCGGCAATCGCCTGCCGGCAGCCCTGAGCGAGACTTCTACGTCTGGTCGGATACCGATCTGAAATTTCCCGAGACCCGCATCATTTTTCTCGATACGGAAAAATCGAACTGGACATTCGATCCCGTGGCGGGCGCCTATTACTGGCATCGCTTCTATTCGCACCAGCCAGATCTCAATTTCGATAATCCGCTGGTGATGAAGGAGATTATCGATGTCATGCGCTTCTGGCTTGAGACCGGGATCGATGGCTTCCGGCTCGATGCGATCCCCTATCTTGTCGAGCGCGAGGGCACCAACAATGAAAATCTGCCGGAAACCCATCTGATCCTCAAACAGATCCGTGCGGCGCTTGATGCGACACATTCCGGCGTGCTGCTCCTTGCCGAGGCAAACCAGTGGCCAGAGGACACGCGCGAATATTTTGGCGACGGCGACGAATGCCATATGGCGTTCCATTTTCCGCTGATGCCGCGCATGTACATGGCGATTGCCAAGGAGGACCGCTTCCCGATCACTGACATTATACGTCAAACGCCTGATATCCCCGAAATCTGCCAATGGGCGATCTTCCTCAGAAATCACGACGAATTGACGCTGGAAATGGTCACCGACGCTGAACGCGATTATCTGTGGGAGACCTATGCCTCCGATAAGCGCGCCCGCATCAACCTTGGCATCCGCCGCAGGTTGGCACCATTGATGGAACGCGACCGCCGCCGTATCGAGCTCATGAATGCGTTGCTGCTGTCCATGCCAGGAACACCGATCGTCTATTACGGTGACGAGATCGGCATGGGAGACAATATTTATCTCGGCGACCGGGACGGGGTACGCACCCCGATGCAATGGTCCCCCGATCGCAATGGCGGCTTTTCGCGCGTAGATCCGGCGCGCCTCGTATTGCCACCGGTTGCCGATCCCCTCTACGGCTATGAGGCGTTGAACGTCGAGGCACAGGTGTCGGATGCCCATTCGCTGTTGAATTGGACACGGCGAATGCTGGCGTTGCGCGGTCGCCATAGTGCCTTCGGCCGAGGATCGTTGCGTTTTCTCACACCGGCCAACCGGCGGATTCTCGCCTATTTGCGGGAATATGATGACGAAGTCATCTTATGCGTTGCAAACCTGTCGCGCGTTCCCCAGGCGGTAGAACTCGATCTGCAGCAGTTCGAAGGGCGGGTTCCTGTGGAGTTGACCGGCATGTCGCCGTTCCCGCCGATTGGGCAGCTCACTTACCTGCTCACGCTGCCTCCCTATGGTTTCTTCTGGTTCCAGCTCAATGTCGAGGCCGACGGACCAACCTGGCGCACGGCTCCGCCGGAGCAACTCGTCGATCTGTTGACCATCGTTATCAGGCGCAGCCTGACGGAGCTTGCCGAACTACCGCATCATACTGCGGTGCTGAGTAGGGATATCCTGCCGGCCTACCTTTCGAAGCGCCGCTGGTTCGGCGCCAAGGACCAGGTCCTGCAGGAAGCGAGACTCGTTTCCGCTACACCGATACCCTTTGCCGACGGTATCGTCCTCGGCGAGATCGAGGTTGTGCTGTCGGATCATGTGGAGAGCTATCAATTGCCGCTTGCAGCCGAGTGGGATGATACGGCGCCCAACGTGCTCGCCCAGCAGCTTTCCCTCGCCCGCATCCGCCAGGGCAGGCGGGTTGGATTCCTGACTGACGGATTTGCCGTAGAGATGATGGCGCGCGGCATCCTTCAAGGCCTGTGCGATCGCTCGACGGTCAGCGGGCGCACCGGCATGATCGAATTCATCGGCACCGATCGGCTCGATTGCCTGGCGTTGACCGAGGATATGCCGATCCGCTGGCTTTCGGCTGAACAATCCAACAGCTCCTTGCTCGTCGGAGACTTGGCGATGATCAAGCTAATCCGTCATGTCTTCGTCGGAGTTCATCCGGAAGTCGAGATGACGCGCTATTTGACGGAGCATGGTTATGAGCATACCGCCCCTCTCCTGGGCGAGGTCGCCCGAACCGACGGCGAAGGTCGCCGTTCGACGCTGATCATCGTGCAAGGAGCGATCCGCAATCAGGGCGATGCTTGGAATTGGATGCTGTCGAACCTGCGCCGCGCTGCTGACGAGGTCGTTATCACCGAATCTCCAATCGAGGCGGCCGACGAACAGCTGCGTCCGCTTCTGCATTTTATTTCCATGGTCGGCGAACGCCTCGGAGAACTGCACGTCTTGCTGGCTCAGCCGACCGACAACGAAGCCTTCGCGCCACGTCGCGCGGATGCACGCGATGTCGCCGCCATTCGCGAAACCGTAACAGGCGAAATTACCTATGCCTTTTCCAAGCTGACCGACCTTGAAGATAATGTCGAGCCTGAGATCGCGGGGCGCATGTCCTTGCTGCTTGCCGAACGCGACAGGATCATCGCGCTTGCCAGCGCGGTGGCGGGCGAAGCGAAAGGCACGTTGTTGACGCGTGCCCATGGCGATTTCCATCTTGGCCAGATCCTAGTCACGGAAGGCGATGCCGTTATCATCGATTTCGAAGGCGAGCCGGCGCGCAATCTTGCCGAACGCCGCGCCAAAACGAGCCCGTTGCGCGACGCTGCCGGCCTGCTGCGGTCGCTCGACTATCTCTCAGCTACCGCCATGCTCGAAAACGATGCCATTTCTGATCATCACGATGCCCGCCGCCGCGAGGTGATCCGGCGCTTCGCGGAAAATGCGGAACGCATTTTTCTAACGTCCTATATCGAGGCACTGGCGGTTTCGCCCGATTTGCCCAAGGAGTCTGCGGAAGTTCGGCGGATCATCGATATCTTTCTTCTGGAAAAGGCGGCCTATGAGATCGCCTACGAGGCACGAAACCGTCCGAAGTGGCTTCCGATCCCGCTAAACGGACTTGCCGCCATCATAGCTCGCCTTTCGGAGAGCCGCTCATGAGCGATGTTGCCGACATTCGCAGCGGAATGGATGCGGGTTCCATGCAGGCCTTGGTGGAGGGGCGGCATGGGGATCCCTTTTCCATTCTCGGCATGCACCAAGGTGTGGACGGCCGCTACAGCGTCAGAGCCTATCTGCCGGGGGCTTTGCGCGTCGAAATCCTCGATCGAGACAGTGATCGCGCTCTGGCGTCGGCCGATCTTATCCATCCCGCCGGCCTGTTCGGCGCCACACTTGCCGAACGCAACGCCTATTATCTGAGAATTCAATGGCCCGATGCAGTTCAGGTGACGGCCGATCCCTACAGCTTTGCGCCGTTGCTCGGCGATCTTGATCTCCACCTGATCTCGCAAGGGACACATTACAACCTGAGCAAGGCTCTCGGCGCCAACCCCATGACGATTGACGATGTCACGGGCGTGCGCTTTGCGGTGTGGGCGCCGAATGCAAGCAGGGTGTCCGTGGTCGGCGACTTCAACGCCTGGGACGGACGCCGCCATCCGATGAGGCTCCGGCCACAGGCAGGTGTCTGGGAGATATTCCTTCCGCATATCACGGTCGGCGAACGCTATAAGTTCGAGATTGTCGACCGGGTCGGCAACCTGCTTCCGCAGAAGGCCGATCCGGTCGCCCGGGCAGCGGAGCCGGCGCCATCGACGGCGTCAGTAGTGGCGTCGTCCGAACCTTTCCGCTGGAACGATCATACCTGGATGGACAATTGCCGAAACGCCGATCATTTCGCCAAGGCGCTTTCGATTTACGAGGTTCATGCCGGCTCCTGGCTGCGCGACATGGAAGATGGCGGCCGCGCGCTGGATTGGATCGAACTCTCGCAGCGGCTCATTCCCTATGTCAGCGAAATGGGTTTCACCCATATCGAACTGCTGCCAATCATGGAGCATCCTTTTGGGGGATCGTGGGGCTATCAGCCACTTGGTCTGTTTGCGCCGACCGGGCGCCACGGCACGCCTGAAGATTTCGCATATTTCGTCGATCGCTGCCACCAGGGGAGGCTCGGTGTCATTCTGGATTGGGTGCCGGCGCATTTTCCAACGGATGTGTGGGGATTGGCGCGTTTTGACGGCACTGCGCTTTATGAGCATGAGGATCCGCGGGAGGGTTTCCATCGCGACTGGAACACGCTGATCTATAATCTTGGCCGCAACGAGGTCAAGGGCTTTCTGATTGCGAGCGCGCTCGAATGGCTTGACCGCTATCATGTGGACGGACTGCGCGTCGATGCCGTCGCCTCCATGCTCTATCGCGACTATAGCCGCCCGGAAGGAGAGTGGATCCCGAACCGCTACGGCGGGCGCGAAAATCTGGAAGCCATCGAATTCTTCAAGCATCTGAACAGCATCGTTCACGACCGCTTTCCGTATGCGCTGATGATCGCCGAGGAATCGACCGCTTTTCCAAGCATCACAAAACCCGCTGCGGAAGGCGGGCTCGGCTTCGACATGAAGTGGAATATGGGATGGATGCATGACACGCTCCATTACATGTCCGACGATCCGGTCTATCGAAAGTATCATCATGGCTCGATGACCTTCGGCATGATCTATGCCTATAGCGAGCGCTTCATCCTGCCGTTTTCGCATGACGAAGTCGTGCATGGAAAGGGTTCCACGCTCGCCAAGATGCCCGGCAATCCCTCGCAGAGGATGGCCAATCTCCGCGCTCTTTTCGGCTTCATGTGGGGGCACCCGGGTAAGAAGCTTCTCTTTATGGGCGATGAGATCGGTCAGTGGTCGGAATGGAGCCACGACAGTTCCGTGGAATGGGATCTCTTGGATGAACCGTCTCATGCCGGCCTGCAACGGCTGGTGCGCGATCTCAACCGGATCTACAGGCATTTTCCCTGCCTACAGCATGGCGATACGGTGCCCGACGGCTTTGAATGGGCGGTTGCCGATGATGCCGAACAGTCGGTTTTCGGAATGCTGCGCTTCGATGCGGGGCGACGGTTGGCCATTCTGGTCATCTCGAATTTCACTCCGATTTTCCGAGGCGGATATAGGGTAGGCGTCCCTTTTCCCGGCCTCTGGCGGCGGATACTCGATACCGATGACTCTGTTTACGGCGGAGCAGGCTTGGGCTCTGGCGATCGTCTTACCGACGATCTTTCTGCGCATGAGCGCCGCCAGTCTCTTCTCCTCGATCTTGCCCCTCTTTCAACGGCGATGTTTCTCTTTGAGGATGGAGAAGCGATGACGGAGGTGAGTGACCCTGAAGGCCTGCCGTCTTGGAAGTAGACGATACTATCGTGGCTGCGCATTCGACAGAACCGTCCGGTAGCGAACATCGTCTTTCTTTCAATTCGATCTATCTCTTATTGCATGAGGAGGTTGTGATGAAGATTATGATTGTCGAGGATGAGCCCTTGGTGGCACTCGAATTGGAGCGTATCGCTACCGAAGCCGGTCATGAAGTCGTTGGCTCCTTCATGACGGCAGAGCAGGCGCTCGCCTATGCGTCCAAGGCACAGGTGGCTTTCGTGGATCTCGGCTTGGCCGACGGCCATAGCGGAGCGGGGCTCGCTCGCCGATTGACGGATCGGTTCAGGATAAAAGTGATCTTTGTGACCGGCAGCCCAGAGCGGGTTGGATACGGCCTCGAAGGAGCAGTCGGAGTAATCGACAAACCATTTACCGACAAAATGATTATCGATGCCTTGGAAAAGGCACAGCGCCTACAAGGTTAAGCCTGGCGGGGTTGGAAGTCTTTCGAAGAGCGGCGCAAGCTCGTCATTCAGCTTCACAATGTGGCTTATGACAGGCTCCAAACAATGCTCCACGATCCGATCGCGTTGTTTGCCATGCCGTCCGACGAAAAAAATATCTGCCCCTCAATGGGGCTTTTCAAAACAACAGGCGTGTTCGACAGATTGGCTGTCAGATGAAGGTTTGAGGACCCCATTGGCCAGCGCACTCGAAGGGGCGAGGCGTCTGGATCGTAGGTTGCCACACAACTACGTGCGTCGCCAAGGAGCGGCACGATCACCTGATGTCTGAGCTTTAACAACTGCTCGTAATAGTCGCCAATTGTCGGATTCTCATTCATTTTGTCCCAACGTAATTTGGCGCTGCGGAAGGTGGCTTCGGCCGTCGGGTCGGAGGCATCCTCTGCTTCGAAGCCGGGCAGGCGCTTCAGTTCCTCCTTGCGGCCAAGTCTTACCTTGGCGTTGAGCTCCTCATCGAAGTCGCAAAAGAAGGGAAAGGGATCGGCAGCGCCCCATTCCTCACCCATGAACAGCATGGGGATCTGCGGCGAGAGAAGATAGATGGCTGCAATGGCCTTTATCGCCTCGATCGGGTGGGAGGAAATCATGCGATCGCCGCATGCCCGATTGCCAATCTGGTCATGGTTCTGGATGAAGGAGATAAAGGCCGATGGCGGCAAGCCAGCGCTCGGCGATCCCCTTGGCCGGCCTCGATACTCCATGCGCTCTCCTTGAAACGCGAAGCCTTCGGCAAGCGCACGGCTCAAAGGTGGTCCCCAATCGACATAATCTTGATAGTAGCCGAAGGTCTCGCCCGTGGCCGCCACATGAAGAGCGTGGTGGATGTCATCATTCCATTGTGCCGTAAAATGGCGCGGCTTGCCGTCTTCGGCGCGAGCGAGGAGAGCCGAGTCATTATCCTCGTTCTCGACGATCAGATGGATTTGGCGTTGGGGAAATGCGCTCCTGACGCGCTCGGCAAGTTCGAGAAGGATATGCGGATCGCTATCGTCCTTCATCGCGTGAACGGCATCGAGCCGCAAACCATCCATCCGAAACTCGTTCAGCCAATAGATTGCGTTTTCGATGACGAAATCGCGGACGAAACGGCTGCCGTCGCCATCGTAATTCAGCCCCTTGCCCCAGACGCTTTCGTGCCGGTCGCCAAAGATCGGCGCGTAGCGTGGCAGATAGTTCCCATCCGGTCCGAAATGATTATAGACCACATCGAGAAAGACGCAGATGCCGCGCTCGTGGGCTGCATCGACGAGCATTCTGAGATGTTCGGGGCGACCATAGCTGCTATCCGGCGCATAGGGTAAAACACCGTCGTAACCCCACCCATATCGACCGCGAAAATCCGAAAGCGGCATGAGTTGAATGGCCGTTATTCCAAGGCGCTGCAAATGGTCGAGCTTTTCGATGGCCGCTAGAAACGTGCCAGCTTCGGTGAAGGCGCCGACATGCAGTTCGTAGATGACGATTTCTTCCCAGCGGCGTCCCTTCCATCCCTGCGTTTGCCATTCGAACAATGGATCGATTAGCTCGCTCGGGCCGTGGACGTCTTCGGGTTGAAAGCGCGAGGCAGGATCCGGCACGGCAAACCCGTCGCCCAGCACGAATTTATAGCGATCGCCGATCCGCGCATCCTTGACTTCGACGATATGCCACCCGTCCTGCCTCCGCCGCATGGTCCATTCCCCACGCTGCTCGATGCGGATGAGCACGCGCTTCGCCAAGGGCGCCCACAGGCGGAACAGGACGGCATTCTCGTTGAGTTGCGGTCCAAATGCGAAGTTGTGCTGCATGACATCCCCGTTCGTCGATGACGCTGAAATTTTCCTGCATTCCAACGCATCTTGCTGGGAACGGTTCCTGAGGTGGGAACAGATCTCTTTCAGTCCCGTTCGTTAAGGCGGCCCGACGCAGCGAGGAAGCTATGACTGTCTTAACCTCTACCTATCGCCTGCAGTTTCGCGGAGATGTCACCTTCGACAGAGCAACGGAGTTGGTTCCCTATCTGAAGGATCTCGGCATCAGCCATGTCTATGCCTCGCCGATCTTTGCAGCCAAGAAGGGATCGACGCATGGATATGATGTCACGGATGCGAACGAGATCGACCCGGTGCTTGGCGGCCGCGCGGGTTTCGATGCTTTCTGCACGGCCTTGCAACATGCGAAGCTGGGCCTGATCCTCGACATTGTGCCCAACCATATGGCCGCCTCCGTCGAAAACCCGTGGTGGCATGACGTGTTGCAGCGTGGATCGAGCAGTGCCTATGCCAGTCATTTCGATATTGACTGGCGCCGCAAGCTCACCTTGCCGCTGCTCGGGCGGTCGTTCGAAGAAAGTCTGGCCGCAGCCGATTTTGATCTTCGCTACGAGCGTGCGAATGGGAGCATCTATTTGGTCTATTTCGACGATCTGCTTCCGCTCTCGATCGAAAGTGCCAAGCGGCTGACGGCGGACATAGGAACGGATGCGGAGCGGTTGCGCGCATTTTCGAACGATGCGGCCGCGATGAGAGAACTTCTCGCGGAACAGCATTGGCAATTGCTCCATTGGAAAGACGCCGCCGAAAATCTCAGCTACAGGCGTTTCTTCGAGGTGGCAGGCCTGGTCGGGATGCGAGTGGAGGACGCGCGGGTCTTCAACGACACGCATCGGCTGATCGTCGAAATGGTTCGCGCCGGACAGGTCCAAGGATTACGCATCGACCATATCGACGGACTGGCCGATCCCAAGAGCTATCTGGAGCATTTGCGGCAGGCCATCGGCCCGGACACTTTCATCGTAGTCGAAAAAATCCTTGCCCGCAGCGAGACGCTGCCGGCGGATTGGCCGGTATCAGGAACGACCGGCTACGAGTTCATTGCCGCCATGGCCGATCTCTTCGTGAACGAGGAGGGATTACGCAAGCTGGACGCCGCTTACAGGTCCGTCAGCGCGGAAGATGCCGACTTTGCCGCAGGTTTGCGCAAGGCGAAGCTGCTGATGGTCGAGCGCAATTTTGCCGGCGAGATGAGGCGCCTGACGAGGCTGGCATGTTTGATTTTTCCCGATTTCGACGCGGGAGAAATATCGTTGGCACTTCGCGAGCTGCTGGTTGCCTTCCCGGTTTATCGTACCTACGGCTATCGGGGCGCTGCATGGTCTGATGGAGCGGCGGTCATCGAGAGTGCCTGCGAGAATGCACGAAGCCGATTACCGGCCATTGATGTCCTCGATGCGCTCGGCCGTCTTTTGAAAGGGGAGGTTTCTGCAGCCGAAGCTCTGGAGTTTCGGGCCAGATTCCAGCAGCTCAGCGGTCCGATCATGGCAAAGGCGGTCGAGGACACGCTGTTTTATCGGTACAACCGCCTCATCGCATTGAATGAGGTCGGAGGCGAGCCCCATGTGCCGCCGGGCTCGCTAGCGGCCTTTCACCAATTCATGACTGATCGATTTCGGTGGCAACCTCGCGGCCTTTCCGGGACATCGACGCATGATACCAAGCGGGGAGAAGACGCCCGCGCCCGCCTCTACAGCCTGACGCAGGATCCTGATGCGTGGATCGCCGGTGCCGAGCGGTGGCGCAACATGAATTCTCCTTTTCGTTCCAGCCTTGCCGATGGAACTGCGCCTGAGCCCAATATCGAATGGATGCTTTACCAGGCGCTTGCAGGCATCTGGCCGCAGGATATCGAAGGAGCCGATTGGAATGTGCAGCAGGAGCGGTTTTGCGCCTATGTCTTGAAAGCGATCCGAGAGGCCAAGCTCCGGACGGATTGGATGAATGAAAATCCTACCTACGAGCATGCGGTTCAGGCCTTTGCTGCCGCCTTGTTTTCGAAGGACAATCGGGAGTTCATCCGCGACTTTGACCGAACGCTGCGCCCTTTCATGGAGTTTGGCTTTCGCAACAGCCTGTCGCAGTTGCTGATCAAGCTCACGGCTCCAGGCATTCCCGATATCTATCAGGGTACCGAGAGTCTGGATTTCAGCCTGGTCGATCCGGACAATCGAAGACCGGTCGACCATCTGTGGGCCGACACGCGAGTAGCCCACTCTCTCGCGTCGGATGCCGCGTCCTTGAAACGGCACATCCTTCGCAAGGTGCTGCGTTATCGCAATCAGCACCCTCTTCTTTTTCTTGAGGGCAAATATGTGCCCCTGGAAACCAGCGGGCCACGAGCGACCAATCTCGTGGCCTTCGCGCGCGTTCACGAGCGGGAAATAGCGGTTACCATCGTGCCGCGTCTGGTCCGCATGCCTTCATCGGATTTCTGGAAGGATACCGCCGTCGTGATGCCGCGAGAGTTCAAGGGGCCGCTCTATGATCTCCTCACGGATCGGCCGGTCTCAGCCGACAACCTTCTCGCAGCGCAGCTGTTTGCCGATCATCCTGTCGCTCTTTTCGTGGGAGATAGGTGACGATCCCGGCATCGATTCATGCGTACTCCAACCGCAAGGCCGGAACAAAGCACTTCAATTGGTGTTTATGCTGCGCAGCAACAATCACGAGGATTCCATGACGCAAGGCGGCGGGAGGCATGCGATTGAGCCTGGCGATTACACGCGCCTGGGAGCAGATTATGACGGGAAGGGTGTCAATTTTGCGCTTTTCAGCGCCTATGCGGAAAAGGCGGAGCTTTGCCTTTTCGACGAAAGCGGAAAGCAGGAGATCGAACGGATCGCTCTGCCGGAATATACCCATGAGATCTGGCATGGCTATGTTCCTGGATTGAAGCCTGGCGCCTTATATGGTTACCGCGTGCATGGCCCGTTCGATCCGTCAAAAGGCCATCGTTTCAATGCGAACAAATTGCTTGTCGATCCCTACGCGCGCGAGCTTGTAGGCAACATAGAATGGTCGCAAGCCCAGTTCGCCTATGTTCTGGACGACGAGCAAAAGGATCTTTCCTTCGACGAGACCGATAGCGCCGGACAGATGCCAAAATGCCGTGTCGTCGACCTGAAAAATGAAGCGCCCGATAAAAGGCCGACTGTCGCATGGCCTGACACCATTTTCTATGAGGCGCACGTCAAGGGGATGACGATGCTGCATCCGGCAATTCCGGAGCCGTTGCGTGGCACGTTTGACGGCTTTGGGCACGCAGCAGTCGTCGATTACATCAAGAGCCTCGGCATTACCTCGATCGAGCTCCTTCCCATCCATTTCTTTCCCGATGACAGTCATCTGCTCGACAAGGGTCTGCGCAACTATTGGGGCTACAACAGCCTTGCCTTCTTCGCGCCGGCAACGCGTTATTACGGGCCGAAAGGCCTCGAAGGCGTTCGCGACATGGTGCGTGCCTTTCACGATGCCGGTATCGAGGTCATCCTCGATGTCGTCTACAATCACACCGCGGAGGGCAATGAACTCGGTCCGACCCTTTCATTCAAAGGCATCGACAATTTCTCCTATTACCGGACCCTGCCGGATCAGCCCCGTTACTATATTAACGACACCGGCACCGGTAACACGATCAACACGTCGCATCCGCGCGTGCTGCAAATGGTGACGGACTCGCTACGCTATTGGGTCGAAGAAATGCAGGTCGATGGCTTTCGTTTCGATCTCGGGACCATTCTTGGCCGTGAACCCCAGGGGTTCGACCAACGGAGCGGCTTCTTCGATGCAGTCGGCCAGGATCCGGTGCTTGCTAAAGTCAAACTTGTCGGCGAGCCGTGGGACATCGGCCCGGGCGGTTATCAAGTGGGGGGATTTCCGCCGGGCTGGGCGGAATGGAATGACAAATATCGCGACACGGTACGGGATTACTGGAAGGGCACACCCGGCATGACAAGGGATTTTGCCGCCCGCATTTTAGGGTCAGGCGATGTTTATGATCTTCGCGGCCGCCGCCCATGGGCGAGCGTCAATTTCATCGCCGCCCATGATGGCTTCACGCTCAATGATCTCGTCTCCTATAACGAGAAGCATAATGAGGCGAATGGCGAAGATAACAATGATGGCCACAACGACAACCGTAGCTACAATTACGGCGCTGAAGGTCCGACGGACGATGAAGCCATCAATACCGTTCGGGAGCGCCAAAAGCGCAATTTTCTCGCGACCCTCTTTCTTTCGCATGGTACCCCGATGCTGCTGGCGGGTGATGAATCCGGCCGAAGCCAGATGGGCAACAACAATGGCTACTGTCAGGACAACGAACTTAGCTGGCTGCATTGGGACGATCGATATGGCAGCGCCGAAGCGCTTTATACTTTCGTCAAACGCCTGATCGCCTTGCGTCAGGCACATTCCATTCTCAGACGAGAAAATTGGCGCGATGGTCTGATTGTCACCTGGCTCAATCCGGGTGGTGGTGAGCGGACGGATGAGCAATGGGACGATGAAGCGAATACGGCGATCGGTTTGCGCCTATTGCGCGAGCAGCCATTCGAAGAGGGCTGGGATGATGTTCTGATCCTGTTCAACCCTCGCGATGGAGATGTCGACTTTACCTTGCCAGATGACAAACGCTGGGCGCCGGAACTGTCGACATCCGATCCAGATGAGCCGGATCGAGGCATGGTCGACAAGAAATTCTTGAAACTTGAAGCCCGCAGCCTCTCGCTTTTGCGGCCAGCCTGAAACAAGCGTGGGAGAAAAGACGATGCACATCCAGGTCTTAGGAATGTGGAAGCTAGGATAGGGTCGCGTCAAAGATCCTAGCCTCCATTCCAGCATCCATCATGAATCACAATTCTGATGATTTGGGAATGCACTCCGATTTCGATACGCAATGAACCGCTCTAACGTTCCGATTACCTCAAAGAAATTGCCCTGCCGGGTGGGGCCAGGCAGGGCGGCTGCGTAGCAGTATTTGCGCGAGTGGAGGGAACTGGAGTTCAGTAACTTGCGCACCTCAATCTATAATTGTGTGACAGTTTTGTGAATGCCACCATTCGCATCTAGGAATGGACATGCGGAACCAGAATTACGTTCCCGCACCGACTATTCGCAAACGGTTTCACGCACGACGACCCGATGATGATGGCGGTAGCCATAGCGCCTCTCCGTCCAGCACCGGCGATGATACCTATAGCGCGGAGCGTCATAGTATCCATCATCTGCGTAGGCCGGCCGATCGCGATAATAGCGTGGCGGCGCATCATAGTCGTAGCGAGGTCCAACTCCATATTCAAAGTAGACCTGAGAGAATGCCGGCGATGCAGCCAAGGTCGCGGCGAGCGCCAGTGCTGCGATTACAATCCTTTTCATGTCTTTCCATTCCAATCTACATAGGGCGGCGGCGCGCTAACCTGCGCCTTAGGCCTAGTATGCCATGAGCGCTGCTCGTGGATACGGACCAAAGTCCCGGCCAAGCAAGGACTTAGGCCTCAGAGCTCATGAAAGCTCGGTTTGTTGGCGTAGGAACGGATGGACTCCGGCTTCTCAAAGCGTAAGATGAGGTATCGCCGCCAAGCGAATAAGTAGGCGGTGGCGACTGAGGGCTTATACGTGCTCCCGCCTGCAAGACCGAGGAAGCGGCATTATGCCCTTTCGGAAATACGCATCTATTCCAAATGATCCCAATTTCCGCGAAGCGTTATTGCTGTGGGCTCGAAAGCTTGTCAGGTCCGAGATGGTCGCAAAACGTGTGGCTCGGCGGACGATCGATGTGTTGTGCGACGATCCCAGCCTCCTCGACGGACGCGACATAAACGAAGCGATTTTCAAGCTTTTGCGCCGGCACGCGTTCGATGAGAACGAATTGTCGCCTGAGCAAGGCCTTCGCGGTGATGGCCTCGTCCGTCCCCGAGAAAGAGCCGATGTAGTGAAGTGAATGGGCCGTTGTCTATCGGCAAATAGAGCTGCCTCGTGGTTCCGAGGCAGGGCTGTGAGGCTAAGCAATCAACCTCGAATGCGAACAGCTGGTTGGGGCAGATCCGTTCGCATAGTTAGATGGCCGCGACATTTCGAAACTCGGCCTAAACGCCTCAATCCGATTTACGCCAAGCCGGTCCTCCGACATCCTTACCAAGTCTGGCGGCCATACCAATCGTCAACATCAGATTTGGCGCGGTCCTTCGCAAATCCGTACCGCTCCCGGATTTTACCTTCGAGCTGATCCCACTTTCCGGCGATTTGATCGAGGTCGTCGTCGGTAAGCTTACCCCATTGTTCTTTGACCTTGCCTTTAAACTGCTTCCAGTTGCCTTCGACGCGATTCCAATCCATGAGTGGCGGCATGGGTCGTCGGCTGTTCAGGCGAGCATGCGTATTTTGGGCTCGCGATCCCAATATCGCTTGGAAGCGGCCTCTATGAAGGAGCCGAGATCTACGACGCCGGCATCGGGTTGAATACCCGCTTTGTCGAGCAGCGCCTTGGCGGCTGCGTCATGACCGATGGCTTTCAAGTGTCCGAATGCATCCATGACCCACTGAACCGCCGCTCCCTCGTGTATCAAAGACGTTGCTCCCTCGTTTGAAAGAATGACGGCGATCGCGTCGAAAAGCTGCGAAGGTGAACCAAGGAGCTGTCCGTCGGCACGGATCGTATTTCCGTCGGAAAGCTTCGTCTCCCCGACCTTGGGTGCGACGATAAAGGGCCTCGCCTTGGCGTTGTTCAAGGCGCCGATGAGATCGGAGATAGTCTTGGCGTCGCTTCCGCCAGCGATCAATATGCCGATCTGCCGTCCTTCCAGCGTTTCTTTCATGTTTTTCTGAATGGAAAGAGCGGCGGACGCATCGAGCTCGATCGGTTCGCGCGCCGGCGAGTTCCTGGTCGGGTTAACAAGACCCAGCCCGGCGGCAACGCGATTGGCGAGACCTGCATCGACGTTCAAGAGATTGCCGACCATGCGCGGAGGCACATGCGGCAGTTGCACTTTTGATAGCTCGAAGACGAAGGCGGAAGCAATGTGGGCCTGTTCTGACGGCGTCTGGGATTTCCAGAAGAGACGCGCCTGGCTGTAGTGGTCGGCAAAAAGTTCGGCACGCACACGCCGCTTGTCGCCTTGTTCACCAGGAGCCGACGCATGCTCATAGGTGTGGAAGCCGGTTACAGGACATTCGCGGGGGCCTCCGGCTTCGCTATTCTCACTCAAACTGTTCGGTTCGTAATTGGCGCGGCCCTTCGGAATCTCCATTTGCATTTGCCCGTCGCGCTGGAAATTCATGACGGGACATTTCGGCGCGTTGATTGGCAATTGATGGAAATTGGCCGTCCCGAGACGGGATTTCTGCGTGTCGAGATAGCTGAAGAGACGACCTTGGAGCAGGGGATCGTTGGTGAAATCGACACCCGGTACGATGTTGGCCGGGCAGAACGCCACCTGTTCGGTTTCGGCAAAGAAATTGTCCGGGTTGCGATCGAGGACGAGGCGTCCGACGATCTTCAGCGGCAGGACTTCTTCCGGGATGATCTTGGTGGGGTCGAGGATGTCGTAGGGAAGGCTCTCTGCAAGGGCCTCGTCGAACAGCTGCAATCCGAACTCCCATTCCGGAAAGTGCCCGGCGGCGATCGCTTCGAAAAGATCGCGGCGATGATAGTCGTTATCGGCCGCCTGTAGTTTCAATGCCTCATCCCAGACCAGCGATTGCACGCCAAGCTTCGGTCTCCAGTGAAACTTCACGAATGTCGATTTGCCCGCATCGTTGACGAGGCGGAAGGTGTGAACGCCGAACCCTTGCATCATGCGGAACGATCGGGGAATGGCGCGATCCGACATTGCCCATATCAGCATATGTGTGGATTCCGGCATCAGCGATGCCCAGTCCCAGAAGGTGTCATGGGCGGTGGCGGCCTGCGGATAGCCCCGGTCAGCTTCCATTTTAACGGCATGAACGAGGTCTGGAAACTTCATCGCGTCCTGGATGAAGAACACAGGGATGTTGTTGCCGACTAGGTCCCAATTGCCTTGCTTGGTATAGAACTTTACCGCGAAGCCGCGAACATCGCGCGGTGTGTCCACCGAGCCGGCGCCGCCGGCGACGGTTGAGAAGCGGACGAAAACCGGCGTTTTCTCGCCTTTGCGCTGAAAAAGATCGGCGCTCGTGATGTCCGAAAGCGGCTCATAAAGCTCAAAGAAGCCGTGCGCAGCCGATCCGCGGGCATGCACGATCCTTTCGGGAATACGCTCGTGGTCGAAATGGAAGATCTTTTCACGCAGGACAAAGTCTTCTAGCAGGGTCGGGCCTCGGACACCGGATTTGAGGCTGTTCTGATTGTCGGAAACCCGAATGCCCTGGTTGGTCGTCAGATGATCGGCGCCCCCATGAGGGCCACTCTCGGGGATGTGCTGGTGTGTCTCGCCGCCTTCGCCGCGGGAAGTTTCGAAGGGTGTGTCTGTCGCCATGATGTCCTCCTTCTGCCGTCGGAACTGCAGACCGAACCTCTTTCGATCGGCAATGTTCCGCTTGATTTGAGATTGGTATCCGACGATCTCAAAGCTCGATCAGTGCGATGCCGAGATCCTTCCGATGGCGACGATGCAGCGCTACCGGCGTTTCGATGATGGTCGCTTCCAAGGTCGGATGCACGACACCTTCAAGGAAATGACCGCCGCGCGTCGAGCCATCCCTGAGACCCAAGACGGCATGAAGATGGAGGCTCGCCTTGCCGTCGTCGCCCGTCGCAATATCACCGATCAGGCTCAGCACCTCGCACTGTTCGGCAACGAGAATCTTGCGATAGCTGCAGTCGGCGAAATCGAACCAGCCGACGGTCGCATGTTCAAAGGCGCCGATTGCGGTGATTGAAGCTGCGGTCAACCCCTGTTCGGTTGCGAATGCGGCAAGCGTCGCGAATGCTTCCTCATTCGCGTCGAGAACCACGACATAGGTCTTCTGCCCGTTTTGAAGATCGATTTTCTTGTGATGCATGGCATCGCCTCCATGTTGCCTGTCGTGATCGATGCCTGCCAAGACTGCCCAGCCGTTGACGGCAGCTTAGGCAGGGCCACTCTGCCGACCTTTGGCGTGACGCATTGCTTCCTCTGTTGAATTCGGCGATCCGAAATCCTTGGAACGTCGAAGGCTCAGAACCACCTGGAGCCTCGCAGGTTCCATTGGCGTGAGGACTCTTCGTCGTGCAGGGAACCTGAGGGTCGGATGAGGGTTGGCGAGGGCAAACGATCAGCGAAAGAACCTGAGAAGGAAAGGCGCATGCCTCCTCTCCCAGGCCTCCATTTCCAGCACAGCGGCAGTCAGCCCGGACACTCGGTGCGATGCGCGGCCCAGCGTTCTTGTTTCTAATGGTGCTTGAAATATTGCACTTCGCGCTCGTGCTTTTCTGCCGCCTCACGGGTTTTGAAAGTCCCGAGGTTTTTACGCCTGTGCGTCTTGGGATCGAGCTTGCGCGAGTAAAGGCGATATTCGCCTGACTTCAGTTTGCGGATCATGACAGCGTCTCCTTTCCTATGAATATAACCTCAAGGAGTGATTTCGGTTCCCGGCGCGATCAGGCTGATGCCTAGTGGATCATCTCGGCCATGGCAGGGATATGTCGATAAAGGGATTGCTGTCCTTATTTGTCCTCCAAATTCATACTCTAGCGAGATTCCGGGAACATGCGGCCCTTCGTATGGTTGGCACATACATATCAACGAAGGGCTTGATGACGAAAAAGCTTGCGCCCATCACCTTCAGTGCGGCGGTTTTCGCAACGGCGTCGTTTGCTCGGGCCTCGTCGGCGCGATGATCGACGAAGGTGTGCCGGAGGAGGAGGCGAATTTATATGGCGAGGGAATTCGCCGCGGCGGGTCCCTGGTCGCCGCCCCCTGGACGATGATCGCGTAGTGCGAGCTCGATCGATCCTTCAGGCCCATGCAGTCAATGCGGATGAGCGGCGCGCAAGCTATGTCGAGCAGGGAGGTTCTTGGAAATGCACAGGATTTCCAATCGACTGTCGCAATCCGCATCTCGGCTGCGCACGAACGCCGATAGCTGCTCGTCGGCAGCTATCGGCTCTTCGGCAGGAGAACCGAAAGGAAGGCGGGGAACCCTTCCGGTTATAGAACCGCGCGCCTTTGAGAAAGTTCCTGATAACAGTTGAATACAGGTGTGATTGTCTCTTTGGCGCTCGTATGTCCCGCCTGAACTTTAGCGTCGTCGATTTGCGTGAGTAGGCGGACCATTCGAGTGCGAGCGTCGGTCTCGCAAGGGCCAGTACGGGCGGAAATGATTGTTACGATATAGACTTGTCTCCATCAGGGAACTGCCTACTGGCTGCGCCCTGCAAGAGAATTCACGAGATTTCGGGCCGCTGCTCCGTCGTCGGATGGAGCCCGGTAGTCTTTGCGGGCCGACGACCCTGGAAACAGGTCATTCACGAACGGGTCGCGGGCTTTTGGCACGAGTGGTTTTTTTCTCTTTCGGTCATGCGGTCCCGAACCATTGCTTTTCAGGTCCTCTGACTTGTCGGTTTCTTGCTCGGTTCGCTCGTGCTGTTCTTCGGCGCGTTGCCAATGATCAAGGTGCCGTCCCTCCGGTCGTCCCTCTTCCTCCCAGATTCTGTAGGCACGCTCACGACGCTTATCCGAGTTTTTGTCTTCGTGATTGGCCACGGAAGTTCCTCCTGGTTTTTATCGGAAAGTCATTCGTCAGTTCGCTAAATGACGGAGACCGACGTTTCGCAGCCATGAGCAAATCGAGCTCAATCGATGATGGGCCGAAACGAAGGAAAAGGTTTTCGGCCATGGCATCATCGAGACCATATTTCTTTTGGAAATCCTCCAGCGAATAGGGGTTGCCCCTTACCAGTCGGCGCCGCTCCAAAGGCCGTTGCGTTTCCATATTGCGTCATCTCCTCGCGTAGCTCAGCAAAATCGCTGGCGAGACTGAAAGTTCCCCACAGCGCGAAATATTGTGAAAGAGCACGCACGGCCTGGGCGAGCGATTGGGCTACGTATCAGCGCTCCAACATCGCGGAACCAGATAGACGCAATGTGCGGTTCACCATGGCTTTTGCGTCGCGATCGAGCAAGGCAGACTTATAGCGCTGCGCTAAACGCACGCATATCTGCCGTATGACGTTGTCGAGGAGTGCCAACATGCCTCCTATCCCAGCAAGGATGTCTATTTAACGGCTTAGTCTTTTGGCTCGCCTAATCTGAAGGCGACCTCTCCGACAACCTCGATATCGCCGGACCTCGTACCAGCATGCGGCCCGGCGATATGAGTCTAATGCACAGATTTGTACAAAGCTGTTGGCAGAAAGGATACTTTCCGCTCACCAGGTTTGACGATGGAGACAACGCGTTTCATTTGTATTGGTTCGAGCGAATGCGCCATGCTTTGAGCCGTGGCCTTCACCTTCCGCACTCTATAGCACTAGGTGCTCGCAATCTTTGTCAATTCGAACCTTCCGACGTGAAGATTATCGAGCTTCTTCCTTGCCTTAAAGGAAGCCGATGCGCGAATTGACGAGGTGCTCCACGGCGCGGCTAGACGCTTGTGCTTGAAAAAATCGCATAGCGACACATTTTTAGACAATAGAGCAATGCTCGTGGTCCAGCTGGAGGAAGGATTGGCAATCCTCATGTCTCCCTCATAGCCTCATGGCTATGCGCTGTCCGGTGTTTAAACCCCAACCTGCTTCCCATCCAAGCTGGTCGGCGCTCGGCAAGCAGCTTTCGAGACAAGGCTGCTGGCGATGGAGGAGCGTGAATATGGTCCGAAATGCAAATGAACCCACAGGTTCGTCCTTCACTGCTTACGAGCGGAACAAGGTGTCCCCGGATTTATTGATCAATAACCCGATCGCGGAACATTTTGGGATTTCCGGCCTGTCTGCCGAAGCCTGGCTCGCCGCCATCGTCGAAAATTCCGACGATGCGATCGTCAGTAAGACCGTCAACGGCATTATTACCAGCTGGAACAGAAGCGCCGAGCGACTTTTCGGATTTTCCGCCGCCGAGGCGGTGGGGCGGCACATCAGTATCATCATCCCTGACGATCGCCTGCATGAAGAAGATACAATTATCAATCACATTCGCAATGGCAGGAGGATCGAACATTTCGAGACGATAAGGCAGCATAAGGATGGAACGCTCCTCGACATTTCGCTGACGATTTCCCCCGTCCGGGATAAGAATGGCGAAATTGTCGGCGCGTCGAAGATCGCTCGCGATATTTCTGAGCGAAAGCGGATGGTGGAGCGACAGCGGCTGATGCTGCGGGAAATGCACCATCGCATCAAAAATCTGTTCGCCATCGTCAGCGCATTGATTTCCGTCAGTGAACGGTCCGCTCCGATGGTGGGCACATCATTTGCCGAGGACTTGCGCGCGCGCGTCAGAGCGCTGGCCGCTGCCCAGGACTTTGTCCTGAAGGAATCAGAAGGCGGCTCCGATGGGCATGCTTCAACAAGCCTTTTTGGTCTCATTGACGCGATTTTGTCGGCTCACCAGGACAAGAATGGCGCCCGCATCGTCGTTAGCGGAGAGGACGTTAGCGTGAACAATGCCGTGCTGACGTCGCTAGCTCTGCTTTTGCACGAATTCGCAACGAACGCGATAAAATATGGCTCTCTTTCGGTAAACGGCGGTCGGGTCGAAATCGAGGTGTCTCGTAATAATGGACTCGCGCTAACGTGGACGGAAGTCGATGGACCTCCCGCACGGGTCCCCGAAGGAGCCGCGGGCTTCGGATCAGAGCTTGAACGCATGACAATCGCATCGTTAAGGGGATCTCTCCGTCGCGAATGGCGTCCTGATGGGGTGCGTATCCTCGTTGAAATCCCTGATCAGCTTCCGCGGCGTTAGGTGCAGAAGCTGATTGAGCCGGAAAATTTGAAGCGCGATGCCTCCAATGGTCGCCAGATGGTACAGTTAAATGGTTTAACTCCACGATCGCATGCCTTGTTCGCTGGCATATTTCGGGTCTGCTGGAGGGATTATCCACCAAGCGACTGTAGCGGGATCCTCAGACTGATGCGCAAGCCGTCCGATCTCCAATTTCGGGTGATCGAGCCCTTGAGAGCGTCCAATGCGAGTTGCTCCAATCGAGAGCCGAAACCAACCGCTCCGCTTGGCGCGTCAATTGAGGGCCCGCCGACCTCGGCCCAATGCAACTCAACTCCATCCTGGTCTCGAACTTCGACGTCGATATGGCCACCGGATGCCGACAGCGCACCATATTTGATCGAATTGGTGACCAGCTCATGAAGGAGCAACGCGATCGATGTAAGCGCAACAGCACCGACTGCAATGTCATTGCCTTGGACGGCGATGCGCTCACCCTTCTGATCCTGGTGCGCTGCAAAAATTGCTTGAATGAGGGCAAAAAGGCTCGCGGAATCGCCGGATTGGGAGTTTCCGCCGGTGTGACCCAAAACGAGATTGTGTGCGGCAGAAAGGGCGCGGATGCGCGCGCGCAAGTCGTCGGCAAGGCCGCGGGCGCTCGTTGTTGTTCGTTCGCTCACCGAGACAAGCGAATTCATGACGGCAAACAGGTTCTTCACCCGGTGGCTCATCTCTTGCAGTAGAAGATCTTGCCTCTCGATCAACCGCTTCCGCTCGGAAATGTCGCGTACGATCTTGGAAGCGCCGACGATCTCGCCATCCTTGTCCGTCACAGGGGAAACCGTCAGCGAAATATCGACCAGCGTCCCATCTTTGCGACACCTCACCGTCTCATAATGCTCAATCCGCCGGCCTGCCCGAATGGAGGCGATTATGGTTGCCTCCTCATCCAAAAGATTGGGCGGCACGATAATGGTGATGGGCTGTCCGATTGCTTCGGCAGCTGAGAAACCGAAGAGACGCTCTGCGCTTTTGTTCCAGCTCGTGATGATGCCGTTGACGGATTTGCTGATAATGGCATCTTCTGAACTTTCGACGATTGCAGCAAGCCAGGCGTCAGCCGATAGGGGGAGGGCCGCCGAATGGGCATCATTGCGTGCGTGTGACACTTGTTTCTCCTGTCTCTTACGCTGTCACAGATTGCGAGAATCAATTCGTCGTGTCGCCTCTTGGAGGCGCAATAGACTGCCTCTCAGCTGCCCGGATCGATCCGAGTAACCGCATTTAATCTATGCCCTGTATAATGGATGCCAAGCCGAGAAGTTTCAAAGTTAATGATGTCTCTAGCGGCATCAGCAGGGTCTCCGGCTCAAGTGGCGACTATTCGCCCGGAAAGTTCAATCGCGCTGGGTGGCTTTGGGAACATTTCTATTGGCGTGATGTTGGAATGACCCAAATGCGCCGCCGCTTGCCGGACTTCCTGACGAAGGTGGACAGCTGCCGATCCGGCGCTATTTACCCTCCGGCCGGGCCAGCGATCCGACAAATCGCATAAGGATCTTGACGAGGCATTCATGCGAATCCTGGTTGTTGAAGATGAAGTTCTGATTGCCCTTGATGTGGAATCTGTACTGCGCTCAGCCGGCTATGACGTTGCAGGGCCAGTCGGCAATAGCGAGGATGCTACCGAGTTGGGAATTGGCGCCGATATCGCCATCGTCGATGTTCATCTCAGTGATGGTCAGACGGGTCCCTCATTGGCCGGGTACCTAAGCCAAGCGCATGGTGTTACCGTCATATTCGCAACCGCCAATCCGGAAATCGTCGCTGCTGATCCTCACGCCATCGGGGCTCTGGTTAAGCCCGTCTTCGCCACCGATCTACTCAGCACGATAGAGTATGCCGCTGCGCTCCGCAGGGGCGAACCCGCTTCGGCACCCCCCTGCCTGAAACGCCTTCAGGCGTAGTCTTCGGGTCGCCGGTGCCGCCCCGTAAAAATGTATCCCACTGCTTGATCCGACCATGATATGGACAAGGAGAAGCGTTCCGCAATCGCTAACGCCAATTTCGGACTTGTTCATGCCGGCCAAGATATTCTGGTCCCATCGGCTGATGATCACGAAACTGATCGACGGTAAGCCCGCGACCGCTGCCAACGGTGGGGCGATCGGTATCGCCGCCGCAAGCCCCGGCCATGTTCTGGCGTGGCATGCCGCCGGTGTCGCACATGGTGGTGCGGCATTTAAGAGCCCGCCCGCGGAGCGCCCAAATGGAGCATTCGTCGCATATCTTCGCGATCTTGACGGAAACAAGCTGACCGCGAGGTCTCAGCCGACGAAATGATAGGTCGTTGCCCGCGTCCCACGTGGGAACCTCAGACCACCGGGAGGGGTTTAAGCGGTATGAATTTCGGAGGTCTAAGATGGGGCCTGCAAGATATTGCGCCGTGCGCGACACCGCTTGGTCTTGGTCTGTCCTCGACGCAAGCACAGGTCGGGTTGCGGCTTACAACAACGTTATTCTTGCCGGTCTCAGCGAACGTCTCGCCGAGGATATGGCAAAGCTCCTCAACGTGGAGTACTCGGCTGCCGACACGAAAATCTTCTCATCATCAGGATCACGCGAGATATAGGCATGGACATGAGGCCTGCACTGCTTAGTCTCCGAGATGATCGGCGGCGCTCATACCAAGCTCGAAGAGCTTTTTCTCATCGTGGACGCCCTGCTGATAAAGCTTGATGACAAAGGCGGCAATGTCCTCAGCCTTTTCGGCTTCGCGATTAATGCTTAGTTCGGCAAGGATGGCGTCAAATACGTGTTGACAGGTATCGAGCGCCTCGGAATCCAGGGACATATCTCTGGTGCGAGAGTATCTATTGACCACCCTTCGCCATCTCCTGAGCATGGATTGGGAATTCACTTAGAAACTAAAACTTTCCTTGTGGCTTTTCAATAATCGAGATTAGGACCGCTTCTGATTGTCAGGAGCGTGAAAAGCCCGGGGCCGGTATGCTGGTCGGCTTGTCTGGCTCATCTCGAACAGCGTATGCGGCGTTTTTAATCCGTCGCTACTCATTGACGAGGACGTACTTCACCACAATAAGGTCGCGCCGAGAAATTTGGTAAGAACGAGCGAAGCCACAACAGGAGCATCCGAGTGACCGAACTGACCGTATCAGACGCAATCAACCGCATTTATGAATCGCTCCAGGCAGACAATGCCGACATCGACTTGCATATCGTGACCCTCAAGGCAGCCTTGGCGCGGGCGGGTTTGAAGGACGCCGTATTCGACCCGGCTAAACTGGTGCAGAACAATCGTTCAGGCAGGAAGCTCATGCAGGCCTATTTTCGTCAACGCGGGGTGACCGTGAAATTCGCTACCTCGTGACGCGGAACCGATCTCGACGATCATGTTCGCATTTCTGCTTCGTGGCCTGGGCTGACTGGTATCCGGGAGCCCATATCGGCACAGCATAAGGTGTAGCGTCAAACTCCCGGTAGGTGCTGTCACGTTGTTTGAAAAGGTCAGCATTGAGCAGCGTGACCTGATTTACGCCCACATTCCGGTCACGGCTTTGCATTCCGCCATGGCCTTGAGGCGGTGGATATGGATGGCCAGCGCCGAGTTTTTGGAGCTGGGTGGGATGAAGAGATTTCGCAGCGTCGAGAATATGCCGATGAACCGCTGCGGACCTCCAGGCGATCGCAAGCCCTGCATCATTCGCTCTCGTTTTCGCAAAGGTAGATGCGAGTTCTCCGCTCGATTGTTCAATCCCTTGTGGGATCGGTGTTCGACGGCTGGAATGACGTCGCGCTTGGCCGCACCATATGAGCGCAGTTTGTCGGTGATGATGCGCTTGGGTGCGAGACCTTGTTTCTTCAGCGGCCGGATCAGCAACCGCTTGGCCGCCTTTGTGTTCCTGCGGGTTTGAACGATCTCATCGAGACCATAACCATCCTGGTCAACCGCGCGCCAAAGCCAAGGTGTTCGCCCGCCAATGGCTATCATGACCTCATCCAGATGCCAGATGTCACGATGCGACGGTTTCTTGCCGCGCATAGGCGGGGCCGAATTTCCGGCCCCATCGGCGGCTGATTTCATAGGAAATGACGACGCCGCGTTCCAACAGCATCTCCTCCACCAATCGCAGGCTCAGTGGGAACCGGAAATACAGCCAAACTGCCCGAGCGATGACCTGTGACGAAAAACGGTAGTGCTTATCATTGACGGTCGGCAAGCTCATCCTGCCCGACCTAACGGCCAACCATTAAACCGAAATCAACGTGACAGCACCCGTCAGTGTTCTGATCGAAGTCTCGCAATTCGACATCCGAGTTTGAGCTTTCCAGGTTCTCGCATAACAATCTGCTCCGGATTTCGCTGCGGCCTAGCGCCCGGCTGCTATGGATGACACTTAGCGCCAGAGAAAATTATTCCGATGATTCGCTGCTGGAAACAGCAATTCAATCCAATTTTCTTTGAAGATTAGAACATCTTTGCCTGTCTAAAATCTACTAAAAATATAGTGTAAATTATCTAATCAACTGGGCACGTTGTCGTCATGAACATCCTCGCGCTGAGTGGAAATGTCAAAACACCGTCGAGGACGGCGTCTTTGGTGAACCTCGCCGCTGATCGCCTGCGAAGGCGCATTGGTGGCCATGTACAGTCCATCGAGCTCGTCGACGCAGCGCCCGTGCTCTTTCGGGCGCTCAGAGCGGATCAGCTCGATGTCGAGGGCAAGGTGATCGTTGCCGCGGTGGAAGGCGCCGATATCATCATCGTAGGATCGCCCGTCTATCGCGCGTCCTTTAGCGGCGCGCTGAAGCATCTGTTTGACCTTGTCGATTATCGAGCGCTGACGGGCAAGCGCGTCGTCTTAGCCGCAACCGGCGGCACGCCGTTACACGGCCTGATGCTTGAGCACCAATTGCGACCGCTCTTCGGCTTCTTCAATGCGATGACCGTTCCGACCGCGATTTATGCGCTAGAGGCCGACTTTACTGATCACGAACTCAGGAATCCTGCGGTCCTCGAGCGCATTGATAGAGCAATCGACGAGGTTGCGGCTATCACGCCGGCGCTCGACACAGGAGCGCTCGCTGCCCCTGAGAAGCGCAGCGGATTAGCCGCTTAGTCCATAGAACGAAATTCAAGAGGGAGCCTCACATGCCTTTTTCAAACGCCTCGAACGGGCCGGTCAAATTCGCTTATTGGGTGCCGAATGTTTCGGGTGGCCTGGTGATCTCGAACATTGAGCAGCGCACGAGCTGGACCATCGAGTATAACAGAAAGCTCGCGCAGATCGCGGAAGCCAGTGGCTTCGAATATGCCCTGAGCCAGATCCGTTTCACGGCAGGTTATGGGGCGGAGTTTCAGCATGAGTCCGTCTCGTTCAGTCACGCTTTGCTCGAATCGACAACGACATTGAAGGTGATAGCGGCGATCCTGCCAGGCCCTTGGAACCCGGCCCTTGCGGCAAAGCAGATCGCGACCATCAATCACCTGAGCAACGGGCGCGTTGCCGTCAATATCGTCAGCGGCTGGTTTCGCGGTGAGTTCGCGGCAATCGGCGAGCATTGGCTCGATCACGACGAGCGCTATCGCCGATCGGAAGAATTCATCCGCGCGCTTCGCGGCATCTGGACCGAAGACAACTTCACCTTCCGCGGCGACTTCTATCGCTTCAACGAATATTCGCTGAAGCCGAAACCGATCGACCCGCAGCCGGAGATTTTCCAGGGCGGTTCTTCACGGGCGGCCCGCGACATGGCGGCGCGTGTCTCCGACTGGTACTTCACCAACGGCAATACGCCGGCCGAGATCCGCAAGCAGGTTGACGACCTCAACTCGAAGGCGAGGGAAAATGGCCATTCCGTTCGCGTCGGCGTCAATGCTTTCGCCATCGTCCGCGAGACGGAAGAGGAAGCCAAGGCTGTTCTTGCCGAGATCATCGAGAAAGCCAACCCGGATGCGGTGAAAGCCTTCGGTCATGAGGTGAAGAATGCCGGCAAGTCCTCGCCGGAAGGCGAGGGCAACTGGGCAAAATCCTCCTTCGAGGATCTCGTTCAGTACAATGACGGCTTCCGCTCAAACCTTATCGGCACACCGCAACAGGTCGCGGAGAGGGTCGTCGAGCTGAAGCGGGCGGGGGCGGACCTGATCTTGCTCGGCTTCCTGCACTTCCAGGAAGAGGTCGAATATTTCGGCAAGCACGTGATCCCGCTGGTTCGTGAACTCGAAGAAGCCGCTAGCGCGCAGGCGGTGGCGGCCGAATAAGGCCAGCCAGCCCCTTATTTCTCGCAAGAGACCGATCATGAGAGCGTGGACCGGAAACGGTCCATGCAGCGGGGAAGTGTGCGCCGCGTTTGCGCGGCCCCTGAGAGTCGTATGGAGGACAGCGAATGCCCGCCGCAAGTTATTCCTTCGACCTGCCGTCAACCGGCGCTTCGTCGCAGGATGCGGTCGAACAGATCGACCGCAGCTCTTCGCCTTCACTGGATGAAAAGAGTGTGCTGAACGCGTCAGAGGATACCGGTGGCCTCGCGTTGCACGGGATCAGCCTTTCGTTTGGCGGCGTTGCGGCTCTGCTTGACGTCGATCTGTCGGTCAAGCCGGGCGAGATTCGCGCGGTCATCGGGCCGAACGGGGCCGGCAAGAGTTCGCTGATCAACGTCATCAGCGGTGTCTATCGCTCCGACAGGGGGCATGTTCGCATTGGCTCCACCTCGTATCGGCATGTCCCGACCGAAAGACTGGCATTCCTCGGCGTCAGCCGAACCTTCCAGAACCTGGCCTTGTTCAAGGGCTTGAGCGTCATCGACAATGTTGTCGCTGGCCTGGCGCATAGGGTGCGCTCGACCTTTGCCGAGCAGGTTCTGGGCTTTCCTCGCGCGCGACGCGAAAATGCGGATATGCGCGAGCGTGCAATCGACATCCTTGAATTCCTGCATCTTGACCATGTCGGCGACCGGTTGGCGGGGACGTTGCCCTATGGTTTGCAAAAGCGCGTCGAGCTTGCCCGTGCTCTCGTGGCCCAGCCGAAAATCCTACTTCTGGACGAGCCTATGGCGGGGATGACGGCGACGGAGAAGAACGACATGGCGGACTCCATCCGAGCCGCGCGCGATCAATACGAGACGACGGTGATCCTTATCGAGCACGATATCGGCGTGGTCATGCAGCTCTCGGACCGGATCGCCGTGCTCGATTACGGCCGCAAGATCGCCGACGGGACGCCGGACGAGATCCGCACGGACCAGCGCGTCATCGATGCCTATCTCGGCGTTGCGCCGGAAAACGAAGACGGGGAGGGCATCTGATGGCGGATTTCGACTGGTCGTTTTTCATTGAGGTGCTGGTCGGTGGCTTGCTGTCCGGCGTCATGTATTCGCTCGTCGCGATCGGCTTCGTGCTGATCTACAAAACCTCGGGCGTACTCAATTTCGCTCAAGGGTCGATGCTGCTGTTTGCAGCGCTGACCTTCGTCAGCCTTGTCGAACGCGGTGTACCCTTCGCATTGGCCTTCGTCATCACTTTCGCGGTGATGGTGCTGATCGGGGTCGCCATCGAACGCACCGTGCTGCGCCCGCTGACCAACAAGCCGCCGATCACGCTGTTCATGGCGACGCTCGGGCTCTCCTATATCATCGAGGGCGCGGCGCAATTGATCTGGGGCACGCAGGTCCATGGGCTTGACCTCGGTATCGAGGATCTTCCCCTCGATTTCGGCGGCGTGCTTGTCAGCCAGTTCGACATTTTCGCCGCCGCGGTTGCGGCCGGGATGGTGCTGCTGTTGTCAATCTTCTTCCGCTACACACGGATCGGCCTGGCATTCAGAGCCGTGGCGGACGATCAGTTTGCGGCCCTTGCCGTCGGACTGAAACTGCCCTGGATCTGGGCGACGGTCTGGGCTGCCGCCGGCATCGTGGCGCTCGTTGCGGGTCTGCTGTGGGGCGCGCGCCTCGGCGTGCAGTTCTCGCTGTCACTGGTCGTGTTGAAAGCGCTTCCCGTCCTCGTGCTCGGCGGCTTCGATTCCATTCTGGGCGCGATTGTCGGCGGCCTGCTGATCGGCGCGACCGAGAAGCTCGCGGAAGTCTATATCGGCGACTATTTCGGCGGCGGTATCGAAAGCTGGTTTGCCTATGTCGTGGCGCTCGCCTTCCTGCTCATCCGTCCGTCCGGTCTTTTTGGACAAAAGCTCGTGGAAAGGGTCTAACCATGGCCGTCGTCACCACCGATCTTCACTCCACGCAGCCATCCTATCGCTGGCTGGCGCCGGCAGCCCTGATTGCTTTTGCCTATCTGGTCATTCCAATCATCGGCTCGACCTATCTCTATGAGGCGATCCTCGTGCCGTTCCTAGCGCTTAGTCTGGCGGGTGTCGGCTTGAACCTGCTCACGGGCTATGCCGGCCAGGTGTCGCTCGGGAGCGCCGCCTTCATGGCTGTCGGCGCATTCGCCGCTTATAATTTCAATCTGCGCGTTGATGGCCTACCGCTGATCGTCAGCATTCTGCTGGCCGGTCTCTGCGCGGCGGCGGTCGGTATCGTTTTCGGCCTTCCGAGTCTCCGGTTGAAAGGCTTCTATCTCGCCGTCTCGACCCTCGCCGCGCAATTCTTCGTGCAATGGGCGCTGACCAAGTTCAGTTGGCTTTCCAACGACTCTGCCTCCGGTGTGATTGATGCACCGCCGCTGACGCTGGCGGGCGTGGAGTTCACAGGTCCTGTCGGCCGTTATCTATTTTCGCTCACGGTCGTCGTGGTGCTGACCTTCCTTGCCCATCGGCTTGCGACCTCACAGACCGGCCGCAACTTCATCGCAGTTAGAGACAATGAGACGGCGGCGCGGATCATCGGCGTGCCGGTGCTGAAGACCAAGCTGCTCGCCTTTGCCATTTCCTCCTTCATCATTGCTGTCGCGGGCGTTCTCTGGGCCTTCGCCTATCTGAGGACCGTGGAGCCGGCTGGCTTCAATCTCGACCGGTCGTTCCAGATCCTGTTCATCATCATCATCGGTGGGCTCGCCTCGACCCGCGGCGCTTTTTTCGGCGCGGCGCTGATCGTCATCTTCCCGCTCGTCCTGTCCCGCCTGGGCTCATTCCTGCTTGGCGACCTATTCGATTCCGGTGTGCTCGATATGAGTCAGCGCATCGTACTCGGCGCCCTGATCATCCTGTTTCTGATCCTCGAACCGGACGGGCTTTCCTCGCTCTGGGGCAAGATCCGAAAACGGCTCGGCTCTGCCGTCAGCAGCGCCGCCTGAGTCAAGCTGGAGCGCAAGCTCCCAAGACCAACAAACGCATCATTCATTCAAACCAGATCCGGTCTTCGCGCCGGACAACACCAGGGGTGTATCCAGACATGACTATGATTGCGAAACTCAAAGCCGCTGTCATCGCGGCCGGCCTGGCCGTCTCGGCCGCCATACCGGCGGCGCATGCAGACGAACAATATTTCCCGCTGCAGAGCTACCGCGTCGGACCCTATGCGGCCGGCGGTACCGGCTTCTTCGGCGGTTTCATCGACTATCTCAACCTCATCAACACGCGTGACGGCGGTGTCAACGGCGTCAAGCTCACTTGGTCGGAAGCGGAAACCCAGTATGAAGTCGAGCGCGGCGTCGAGGCCTATGAGCGCCTGAAGAGCAATCCGAACATCGCCGCCTGGAACCCGCTTTCCGTCGGCATCGCCTATGCCATGATCGACCGCATTACCCAGGACAAGGTGCCGCTGATCACCATCAACCACGGCCGCACGGATTCCACCGATGGCCGCGTCTTTCCCTATGTCTTTCCGCTGCTCCTCAATCCCTATAGCGAGACTTCGGGCATCGTGAACTACATCGCCTCGAAGCTCGGCGGTGTCGATAAACTGAAGGGCAAGAAGATCGTCGTGCTCTATCACGGCTCGCCTTATGGCAAGGAGACCATTCCGATCTACGAGCTGCTGTCGCAGAAATACGGCTTCGACCTGCAGCAGATCGAAGTGCCGCATCCCGGTAACGAGCAGCAGGCGCAATGGCTGACGATCCGTCGCGCCAAGCCGGATTACGTCGTGTTGCGCGGTTGGGGCGTCATGAACCCGGTTGCCCTGAAAACCGCCGCGAAGACCGGCTTCCCGGCTGACCACATCATCGGCAATGTCTGGTCGAACTCGGAAGAAGACGTGATCCCGGCGGGCGATGCGGCCAAGGGATATACCGCGATTACGACGCAGGCCTCCGGCACCGAATATCCGATCGTCCAGGAGATCGTGAAGACCCTCTATGACAACGGCAAGGGCAATCTCGAGGACAAGAAGCGCATCGGCTCGGTCTACCACAATCTCGGCATCGTCAACGGCATCCTGAACGTCGAGGCGATCCGTATCGCTCAGGGGAAATTTGGCCATCGTACGCTGACCGGCGATGAAGTCCGTTGGGGCTTCGAACATCTGCAGCTTGATCCGGCCCGCGTCGAAGCGCTTGGCGCCAAGGGTCTCTTCCACTCGATCAACGTCACCTGGGACGATCACGAGGGCAACGGATACGTGACCTTCCAGCAGTGGGACGGCAAGAAATGGAACGTCGTCTCCGATTGGATCGCGCCGGACTGGGCGCTGCTGCGGCCGATCATCGAAAAGTCCTCCGAGGCCTATGCCAAGGAAAAGGGCATCAAGTTGCGCACGGCTGAGGATGCTCAGGCCACTGTGACGAACTGAGCCCAGTGGCCGGGTATCGGCAAGAGGCGGGTTCTTCCGTCTCTTGTCTGTGCTCGGCTGCCCCGCAAACCACACAGAGATCGGGTGGACCATGGCTGCAAAAGACGTTCTGCTAAGCGTCGATGGTATCAAGGCGACCTATAATGGGGCGATCACCGCGCTCCATGGTGTGAGCTTCACGTTGCATCGCGGTGAGATCCTTGCTTTGCTCGGCGCCAATGGCGCTGGTAAGACGACCACGCTCAAAGCTATTTCGAACCTGCTGCCCGCCGAACGTGGTGAAATCACCGCCGGCGGCATCCATTACGAAGGCCGTGATGTCACGACGGCAACACCGGCCCAACTCGTGCGCGCCGGTCTCGTACAGGTGCTGGAAGGCCGGCATTGCTTCCGCAATCTGACCGTCGAGGAAAACCTCGTTTCCGGTGGCCTCGGCCGCAGCGGTTCGCGCGCCGAAATCGCCTTCGACCTGGAGAAAATCTACGCGCTTTTCCCCCGGCTAAAGGAAAAACGCCGCGCTCTGGCGGGCCTGACCTCCGGCGGCGAACAGCAGATGACGGCTATCGGCCGCGCGCTGATGTCGCGTCCGGCCCTCCTGGTCCTCGACGAGCCATCCATGGGCCTCGCGCCGATCGTCGTACAGGACATTTTCAAGACGCTGCGGCGGCTGAACGTTGAAACCGGCCTTTCCATTCTGGTCGCGGAGCAGAATTCAGCGATTGCGCTGCGCTATGCCGACAGGGCGACCGTCCTCGAAAACGGCGTCGCCGTGCTTTCCGGAGAGGCAGCCGAGCTGCGCCAGCGCGATGACGTCAAGGCGTTTTATCTCGGCCAGAAATCGGCTCCCGCGCCTGCCCTGACGCCAGCAAGCCTTCCATCCGCCTGACCCGTCCATCTTCAATGAGGAGAAATCAGCATGACGCTCTCACAGGTTAATACAGAAAACGCCGTTCAGGCCGTACCGGCCATACCTCGTCCGACCGCACCTGCCCATGTCATCAAGGATGATGCCGAGGCGATTGCCGTTGCCAGGGGGCTTGCCGCCGAGTTCGTCAAGGAATCGGCCAAACGCGACCGCGAGCGGATCTGGCCGGTTGCCGAGCTGGATGCTTTCTCTCAAAGCGGCCTCTGGTCCATCAACGTGCCGAAGGCGTTCGGCGGCCCGGAGGTTTCCTACGCAACACTTGCCAAGGTCATCGAAATCATATCGGCGGCGGATTCCTCGATCGGCCAGATCGCCCAGAATCATCTGGGCGTGGTGGCTGCGATCCGCACCGTGTCGGACGCGGAGCAGCAAAAGCTGCTTTTCGCCGAGGTTCTGAAAGGCACGCGCTTCGGCAATGCCTTCTCGGAGTTCGGCTCAAAGCGGGCGGTCGATTTCGAGACGCGCTTCACCGATGCCGGCGACCATGTCGTCGTCAATGGGCGCAAGTTCTACTCCTCCGGCGCATTGCTCGCGCATCTGGTGCCGATCGTTGCACTCGATGGCGAGGGGCGGGCCTGGTATGCGATTGCGCCGCGCGCCGCGCCCGGCCTTACCGTCATCGACGACTGGTCTTCCTTCGGCCAACGCACGACGCTCTCCGGCACCGTGCTGCTTGATAACGTCAAGGTGCCGAAGACCCATCTCGTGCCGGGATACAAGGGCTATGAGGTGCCGACGGCCGATGGCGCGATCTTCCAGATCATCCAGGTCGCGGTCGATACCGGCATCGCACAGGCAGCTATCGATGAGACGGTTTCCTTCGTGCGCACCAAGAGCCGCGCCTGGGTGGATAGCAGCGTCGACAACGCCTGGGACGATCCCTATACGATCCAGGCGGTCGGCGATCTGACGCTGCGGTTGCATGCGGCGCAAGCGCTTCTGGAAAAGGCCGGCTACGCAATCGACCGGGCGGTGCTGAACCCGACTGCTGATACCGTCGCCGAGGCGCAGATCGCGACGGCGGAAGCCAAGGTGCTGTCGACCGAAATCGCGATCGCGGCCACCAACAAGCTGTTCGAGCTGGCGGGCACCCGCTCGACGCTTGCCGAACATAATCTCGACCGCCATTGGCGCAATGCCCGCACGCACACGCTCCATGACCCTGTGCGATGGAAGTACGCCATTCTCGGAAGATACTTCCTGAACGGCGAAAATCCTCCGCTGCATGCGTGGAGTTGACGATCCAAAGAGGTCTCTCGCGCCGCCGCGGCGCGAGAGACCTCCCGTAGATTCATGGCAAAGCAATGTGAACAGGAGCAAATTAGAACGCTTAAGCCTTGATAATTCGGAGTTCCCGCTGAGCCCGGGTTCGGTACTCTTCAAGGCGATGCAGCGAGGTAGTTCAAATCGTGGCGGCTAACCCGGGCACGTGTTCGCATCTCTCAGTTTTATTCTTGTCGTGTTGCTATCTTCGGCCACCTTTAAGGGGCGTCGAGGGTTGGTCCCCGAGCTAGAGATAGAGCAGTCTCGAGCAGGATCTTTGCGCCTATCTCGATATGCTCTGAGGTGACGAATTCAGCTTCGTTGTGACTGATACCGTCTCGGCATGGAACGAAGATCATCGCAGTCGGTGCAACTTTGCTGACGAAAAGTGCATCGTGAAAAGCGCCTGAGACCAATTTCATGTTGGAAACGCCTAGCCTTTCGCATGCGTTGTCGATCACATCGACAATTGCCACGTCAAACTTTCCGGGTGCCAAGTCGAAGTGTTTTTCGATATGCACTTCCACCATATGATGCGTCGCCGACGCGCGGCATTCTGCATCGATCTGAGCCTCGATGGAAGAAAGTACGTCTTCCTGCGGGTGTCGGATATCGATCGTGAATGTAACCCTGCTCGGAATGACGTTGACGGAACTGGGTTCGACACTCATTCGGCCAACGGTCAGCCTCGCCATCGGATCGGCTGGCATGACGACCAGCTGCAGTTGCGCAATCGCCGCGACGGCGGCCGCCATGGGATCTTTACGGAATTCCAGCGGCGTCGTGCCAGCATGGGCCGCCTCGCCGCTGAAGGAAACCACGAGCCACCTAGTTCCCTGTACGCCGGTGACGAGGCCGATCGGGATGCCCGCGCGCTCGAGCACGGGTCCCTGCTCGATATGCACCTCAACGAAGGCAGACACGGCATGGCCGACCGGCCGCATCCTTGCTTCCGGCAGTGCCTTCAATGTCGCCGCCAATTCATCGCCAAGTCTTGCCCCGTCGGTGCCGCGCGTATCCTGCCATCCGGCGATGTCTCCCGCACCAATAAAGGCCATGGATCCCATGCAGCCGGGAGAGAAGCGGCTACCTTCCTCGTTGGTCCAAGACACAACTTCGACGGATCGTTCTGTATCGACTCCGGTATCCTCAAGGGCTTCCAATACCTCGAAGGCGGACAGCGTGCCAAGCGCACCGTCAAACCTGCCTCCCGTGGGCTGACTGTCAAGATGGCTGCCGATCAAGACGGGTGGCGATGAAGGATCACGTCCCTCACGCCGGATGAACAGATTGGCAATCGCATCCTGGTGGACGTTGAAACCGCGGGCAACGGCCAGTTCCGCAAGTCGGCGCCGGGCCGTCCTATCCCCGATGCTCAACGCTTGCCGGTTCACCCCTCCCGCTGGCGTTGCTCCTATCGTTGCAAAATCGGCAATGCGCTGCAACAGACGCCGCGCATTGATTTTTGGGTATGACGTCATCGATGGATGCCTGTCACGAAGTCTTTTACCCGTTGCGGATCGACCGGGTTCCACCAGACGCCATCATATTTCAGTGAGCTTGCTATGATCACGCCATCGGCTACCGACAGAATGTCGTTACCATTTTCCGGCGTCACACCGCTGCCGACGAGCGTCGGCAGGCCCGCCGCCTGCTTGATCATTCTGATGTAATCGAGATCGGCTGCATGCCCTGTCCTTTGCCCTGTGGCGATAATTACATCCGCGTCAAAGAAGACGAGATCCTTGACCTGTTCCTCGACCGGTCGGTCCGCAACGATGGCATGCGCTCCATGTTTGACATGGGCATCGGCGAAGATGCGGATGCCATGGGCATTGAGCCGTGCGCGATAGCGCATTGCGCGTGCGGCTTCTCCCTCGATGAAGCCTTCATTGGCGACATAGGCGTTTGCCCATTGATTGACGCGCACGAAGCCCGCACCTGCCGCACTGGCGATTGCAAGCGCCGGAATGGCGGCATTGGCAAGAACATTGATGCCGATCGGGCCGCCGAGTTCGCGGCGAATGCGATCGGAGATGACGGCCATGTAGGCCGAGGTTTCCGGGCCGATATCATCGGGCTTGGAAAAAGGAATATCGCCATGGTTCTCGATAATCACGGCGTCGCAGCCGCCTGCAAGGTAGGCGCGGGCATCGTCAAGTCCACGTTGGTAGACAGTCTCAATCTCCTCGCTGGAGTAGCGCGGCGCACCGGGAAGCGGCGCCAGGTGAACGACACCGATGATCGCCTTGTCGCGCCCGAAAAGATCGATGAGCGCGTTTCCAGCTACCTGCCCGATGGGCTTCATTGTCCCACTCATGTGTTTTCCAGTTCTGATCTCTTGATGATTTCCGAAATTTCCATCCGCGAGGGATAGGAGGCGAGCGTTCCAAGACGGGCGACGGAGATGGCGGCGGCCTTGGTCGCCAACTTTGCAGCTGCGATCAGGGTTTTTCCCTGCGCGAGCAGGCCGACGAGGACGCCCGCAAAGCAGTCACCGGCACCGCTGGTATCAACGACCGCGCTCTTGGCAGCTGCGAGGATAGCAGGTGCGTGATCCGCCCGATCCCATACGATGCTGCCTTGGCTTCCCAGCGTCACGACGACGCTTCTCGCTCCGTTGTCGAAAAGCAGGTTTGCCGCTGCCGTTGGGTTTTCGATGCCCGTCAGCGCCGAGGCTTCGCCTTGATTGACGATGACAAGATCCACATCGGCAAGATCCTCGACCGTCATGTCCGACAGCGGACTGGCATTGAGCACCGTCTTGAGACCTGACCTGCCGGCAAGTTCCAGACAGGCGGCGGTGACCTCCCTGGACAGGTTGCCCTGCATCAGAAGGATGTCGCCCTCGCGCCAGGTCTGCGTCAGGGCCGATTGCCGCATCGGATCGAAGGCTCGCGCACAGGCGACGGCGCTGACGATGGCGTTTTCGCCGTCTTCTTCCAACAGGATCGTCGAACGGTCCGTGGAAAGAGGCAGGCGGATCAGTCGATCGACCTCAAGGTCGCTCTTCAGCATCTCGCTCACGCCACACGCCATATCGTCGTCGCCAAGCGCGCTCCAGAAGCACAGAACTGCCCCGCTTCGCGCCGCCGCGACGGCTTGATTGGCACCCTTGCCTCCGACGCCTTCAACGATCGAGGTCGCGTTGAGCGTTTCCCCCTGACGCGGAAGTCGCTGCAGGCGAAAGCTCGTATCGACGCAGACATTGCCGACGACATGGAGGCGCATGGGCGTCAGTCCTTGAGCGTTGCCCAGGCCAGCATCTGCTCGAAGAGCGTCTTGTAGCCGTTCCAGGCAATGAACTCCGGCGGCAGCCAGTGTGGACCGACATCCGAGGTCCAAACGAGTGTCTTTCCGGCGCCATAGGTGCCGGTTACCAAAAGTGGCTGCGAACCATATTCGCTCGAAACCGTCGCAAGCGTTTCAGCTCCTTGTTTCACCTTCACCTCGTTGAAACCGAGAAGGTAGGGCCAATCTTTTCCGAGGCCCTTGAGAACCGGGTGGGTGTCATTGCCCGTTACGATGGGCGAAAATCCCTCGGGAACTTCAACGCGGTCATCGATGGCAAGGCAGGTTACCGGCAGCACGTCCTCCACCGGCGTCTTATGATAGCGCGCGCCGCCATTGATGCCTTGGAAGCTGTAATAGCCGCCGAACATCAGCAACGCGCCGCCATTTGTCACGTAATCGCGCAGCAGCTTCAGCCGGTTGGGGGTCCTCCTGGAATGAATCCAGGTATCGGGATGCAATAGCAGCGTGTTTGCGCCGATATCGGACAGTACGATCGCGTCATAGTCTGCGAGTGCTTCGGCTGTCAGCGGAAAATCGCGCTGCGCCTCATGGGCCGGCATGAAGGTGACGTCAAAGGCACTGTCCTTCAATGCCTTCAGCAATTCGTCGGCGCCGGTATGATAGGTCACCGTTGGAAACTGATCGAAACCCTTGATATGGGTGGCGGTCGAAACCCATGATTCACCCGCCAGAAGAACCTTTTTCTTGCTCATGTCTGCTCCTTGAATGCACCCGACCTTCAGGCCGAGGCGGAAAATACCGATTGGGGATTGGTGATCAGCATTTGGTCGATTGCCTGCTGATCGACACCGTGGCGCTTCAGTCGCGGCAGGAAATGCTTGAGAATATAGCCATAGCCGAAGCCGCCGTAACGGGTCAGCATGATCTTGAGAAAGACGTCCTGAGACAGAAGCAGCCGATCGGCAAAGCCCAGCTCCACGAGCGCTCTGATCGCCCTTGCGTTCTCCTCGTCCGATGGCGATTGAGCATCCTGATCGGCGTAATAATAATCCATGCCGATCATGTCATATTCCAGGAAAGCACCGCGTTGCGCCAGGCTCTTTTGATATTGAAGATCGTTATGACTGGGGTTCATGTGGCAGAGCACGGTGTGACGAAGATCCGCGCCTTCTTCCTCGACCACATCCAGCACCCGATGGGCAAGGCGCTCCCATCCCGGCAAATGGATGGATAATGGCAGGCCGGTCAACCGCGAGGCTCGCGCCGATGCCCTCAGGGATTTTTGCTCCTGGGCCGTAAAGTCCTTGCTGACGCCGACCTCACCGATGATGCCTGCCATGATGTCTGGCTGGGTTTCGCCACCACCGACGTCGTTGACGATGAAGGCGGTGACCTCGTCCAGATCCATGTCCTTCAGCCACAGGGGATGCGTATGCTCGAGATAGAAGCCGGTTCCCATGATGATCTTAAGGCCGGACATGCGGGCGATACGGCGCAACTGTTCAGGATTGCGCCCTATGCCAAAGTTGGTGGTTTCCACAACGGTATGGCCACCAAGCTTCTGGAAGCGAGAAAGCTCGGCAAGGGCGAGATCCTGATCGTCCAGCGAGACGTTGTCGCGGTTTATATAGGGGTTCATCCGCAACTCGCCGATGATCTCTATTCCAACCGGCTGTTCGGCGATCGCCTTTTCGTCAGGATGGCAAGGACATTTCCATGAGATCGCTCCATCCAGGAAGATGTGCTCATGCATGAGCGTCACGCCCATATCGGCGACCGCAATGGGGCCGAGCACGGTCATTGCGCATCCGGTGTGAACGCCAATGGCATGACGCGGTCTGGCCCCCTCGGCAAAGAGATGATCCATCATGCTCAGCGGCCCCTTGCCGCGCCCTTGAAAAGGCGGAAGTTCAACCAGATCGCCACGAGGATGATCACCCCGGTTACGATCGGCGTGAAGAAGGGCGACATGTGCGAAAGGATCAGGCCGTTGGCGATAACGGCAACGGTCAAAGCGCCGAGCACCGTTCCGACGACCGAACCGCGCCCGCCGAACAGGCTCGTACCGCCCAGGACAACCGCGGCAATGACATCAAGCTCGAAGCCTTGCCCGGCATTTGAGGAGCCGGAACCCAGGCGCGCGGCAAGGATGATGCCGGCGATGGAGGCTGCGACACCCGATATCACATAGACGAATAGGGTGACGCGCCGCGTGTTGACCCCGGCGCGGCGCACCGCCTCGGCATTGGCACCGATACCGGTGACATAGCGGCCGAAGGGCGTTTCGTTGAAGGCGATATAGGCCGCGAAGAGGGCAACGATCGCGATGATCGCGGGGGCAGGAATGCCAACGAACCAGGCTTGGCCGATCGCGGTGAACGGGCTCTGCGGATCGACCGGAATCGAGTAGCCACCGGTGATAAGCAGTGCCAGGCCCCTGATGACCGATAGTCCAGCCAGCGTGACGATGAAGGCGGGGATCCGCTCATAGGCGATGAAATATCCCTGGATTAATCCGGTCGCCGCCCCAAGAAGCATCATCAGAACGACGACAATCGGCCACGCGATTCCAGCCTGAAGGCAGGCGGCCGAAAGCGTTGCGGCAAGGGCCAATACGGATCCGACCGAAAGATCGATACCGCCTGTCGTGATGACGAAAGTCATGGCCGCCGCCACGATCAACAAGGGGGCGGACTGTCTGACCACGTTCAAGAGATTGGGAGCCGTCAGAAAAACGTTTGTAAAGACGGAGAAGAAAATACAGACCGCGATGAAAAACAGGGCGATCGAAACGATGCCGCCATTGGCTATCGCCTTGTCATAAAGGCGAGCCTTGCGCAGCCGGGACGACGGGCTGGTTTGGGCGTGAGAGGATGTCATGGTCATATGGAAGCGCCTCGCTCGGTATGCTGGCCGGCCGAGCGCGCGGAGAACTTGCGACCGACGATCAGGTTGACGACTTCTTCGATATTCGTTTCGGCGATGAGGCGCTCGGCGACGTTCTGACCCTCATACATCACCTGGATGCGATCGCAGACGAGAAAGAGATCCTGCAGCCGATGCGTAATCAGAATGACGCTGACGCCGCGGCCGCTGACCGTGCGGATGAGCTCCAGCACCGCCTCGACCTCAGCAACTGCCAAGGCAGCCGTCGGCTCGTCCATGATCAGGACCGAAGGATTGAATGACGCCGCACGTCCGATCGCGATGGATTGGCGTTGGCCGCCTGAGAGATTCTCGACCTTCAGATGCGTGTCCGGAATGACGATCCCGAGCCCGTCCAGCATATGGCGCGCCCGTTCATGCATGGTCTTCTTGTCGAGGATTGGAACGCCCGCAAGCTTCCATTTCGGCTCACGCCCCAGAAAGAGATTTCCTGCCACATCGACGGTGTCGCAAAGGGATAGATCTTGGTAGACCATCTCGAGATGCGCGGCGCGCGCATCGGCGGGCGAGGCAAAGGAAACTGGTTTTCCGTCGATCTCGATCGTTCCCGAATCCGGGATCACCGCGCCCGAAAGAACCTTGCTCAAGGTCGATTTGCCGGCGCCGTTGTCGCCGACGAGACCAAGAACCTCGCCCGGCTTCAGGGTCAACGATACATTGTCCAATGACTGCATCGTGCCATAGCGTTTGGAAATACCGGTCATCCTGACGCGGTAGGTATCAACGGTTGTCATATCAGTGCTGCCTTGCGGAAATGGCCTCGGCCATGATGCCACAACGTCACGGTCGATGCGATCCGATCGACCATGACGTGACGAGATGCGGGGGCTATTTGAACATGCCCCGGAACTTGTCGACATTTTCCTTGGTGACGATGGATACCGGCACATTGATGATCGGATCGATCTTCTCGCCCTTTTTCACCTTGACGAGCGCTTCGACGGCCGCCTTGCCTTCGCCGGCCGGATCCTGCTGGATAACGGCTGTCACCCAACCCTGATCGATCCCTTCGATCGCCTGCTTGGTCAGATCCCAGCCGAAGACCTTCACATTGCCTGTTTTACCCTGGCTGGTGACGGCCGCAACGGCGCCGAGGAGTGCCGGCTCGCCGGTCGCATACAGCGTCGTCATATCGGGATTGGCGGTAATGAGATTTTCCGCCGCACTGAGCGCGACGTCCTGGACGTTCTGACCGTCCACGGTATCGAGGAAGTCGACCTTCTGGCCGCCGGCCTTTACCGCCGCCTTGAAACCATCAAGACGCTGATTCTGGATGAAGGAATTGAGTGCGCCAACGACGCCGACTTTGGCGCTGCCGCCCATCTTGTCCTTAACGTAATCGGAATAGAACTTGCCGATCTCCTCCCCCGCCTTGGTATTGTCGACACCTACGAAGGCGATGTTGTCGCCGTTCGGAATCTGTGCATCGATAGCGATGACCGGAATGCCGGCCTTCTTGGCGGCGGTGATTGCAGGCTTCACGCCGTTTACGTCGATGGCGACCAATATGATGCCGTCGACTTTCTGGGTGATGTAGTTTTCGATGGCGTCATTTTGCGCGCTGGGCACGTTGTTGGCGTTGAATATGACGAGATCGGCGCCGGCTTTCTTTGCCGCCTCCTTGGCGCCGTCATTGATCTGGTTGAAGAAGAGAGCCTGCTGGTTGATCGTCACGAGAGCCAGCGTATTCGCCATCGCGGCGCCGGCACTGCAGGCAATTGCGACGGTTGCGCCAATCGCGCAGCCGAACAGGTATTTCTTGAGATGCATGATCGTTCCCCATGTTTTTGGATTGCAAGGGGAGTATTCAAGTAACTTGAATAATTGTCAAGCAACTTGAATTGGTGGTTTTGAAGATGATCGCGAGTTCGTTTTCAGGACAGTGGCGGCGCTAGAAGGTCGCCGGCGTATTGACCCAGAAAATGCTTGCGCGCTCCGCTCCCACATTGCGATACCAATGGGGCAGTTCGGAGTTGAAGACGAAGCTGTCGCCGACGGAAAGCCGGAATGTCCGTTCGCCGACCATAAGTTCGATTTCGCCTGCAAGAACGTATCCAACCTCCTCGCCGACATGCTGGATCGGCCCGGCGCTTTGGCCACCAGCCTCGATATGGTGGATGTTGCATTGAAGCAGATGACCTTGCGAATAGGGGATTATCCGTTCGAGAGAGATGCCTTCCCCTCTACGCAAAGGGTCGAGTCCAATCAATGGCCTCGTCCCGGAACGGAAGACAATGCCCTCTTCACCGTCGGCCTCCTCGAACATCCAGCCAATATTCGTACCCAGAACACCGACAAGTCTATGCAACATAGGCAACGAGGGCGAAGCCTTGCCGTTTTCAATTTTCGATAGCAGGCTTTCAGAGCAATCCGCAGCCAGGGCGAGAGCCTTGAGTGTCAAGCCCCGGGTTTGCCTGGCAAGCCTCAGACGGCCTCCAAGCCGCGCCGGATTGGTCAGTATCTTTTCCTCGTTGTCTTCTCCCGATTTCCCGGGGGATCCAATCATGTTCATGGTTCTGGTATCGCCGTTACAAAGCCAGAGCTTAACGCCAGCCCTCCGCGTCTGTCTAGTTATCACGAACATCAGCGACATACGGGTCGAGTTGGTTCTCTCAGGCCATGGCGTCCATCTATCCTTTGCCGAGTAACGCACGCGCCGAGGTTCTGGCGACCAGGTATGCCGTCCAGCGATCTCCTTGAACGTTCAGATCTTCCTGGATTGGTTGGCGCGCAGGCGAGATAAATAAAGCGTCGCCATGATGCCCCCTTACATTTCGTTATGTCTCCCTACGTCGATATAAGGTAGGAGCAGAATTCCGCGAACGTCCCGATTCCGATGAAAAACTGTGATGAGGTTCGACCGGCGGGTTGTGGGTTCTGATCCCATCAATGCGGCTAATTTAATCAGCGGTAGGACGGACGTCCGCGGACACTATGGTTGGTATTGGTCAGCCTGGCCGATTAGCCGCTGTGCCGTGAATTTGTCTGTCACCAGCGTGTCGATCACGCCCACTCGCAACGCGCCGGCGATTGCCGCGCTCTTCTTCGCGCCGCCGGCCAATGCAATAACGCGGTCGACGCCGTGGAGGTCTTCGAGCGGAAGGCCGATGACCCGGTCGTCGAGCGGGGTTTTCACAGACTTTCCGTCTTTGTCGAAAAAGCGAAGCGAGATGTCGCCAACGGCGCCGGCCTCGGCGAGATCGGCTAGCTCGCGTGACGAGAAGATGTTTCCGGATCGGCTGAGCAGCTCCGATGGTTCGACTGCGCCAATACCGACGATCGCCAGCGTAATGCTGCCAAACAGGTCCATCGTCTCGCGAACGAAGGGATCGGCTTGCATGAGGAGCTTCGCCTCGCGCGAGGAGGTCACGCCTTGAACAGGAAGAAGTTTGGGCTCGGCACCTGTTAGGCGGGCCAAACGCGTCGTCAACTGCGTCGCATGCGTCTGGACGGAAGGGTCGCCCATCCCGCCGAGCGTCTGCACGACGTATTTTGCCCGAGCGCTCTTCTGCGGATGGATGTTTTCGACCATCTTGAAGATCGTCTGGCTCCAGCTCGAGACCCCGATGATCTCTCCGGGGGACAGCGTTAATTCGAGCAGATGGGCTGCCGCCTCGCCGATGCGCGCCATGATCGCGCCATCGCGATCTTCCGTGCATTCGACGACGATCGCTTCCGGCAGGCCGTATTTTTCGCGTAGCCCGCTCTCGAGTTCGCTATAAGTCCCGACCGGAGGGATGACGCTCGTGCGCACGATGTCTTCGGCCTCCGCCCGTTTCAGCATTCGTGAGACGGTCGCTTGCGACAGTCTCAGATGCTGGGCGATTTCCGCCTGTCGTCGCCCCTCGATGTGATACATCTGGGCCACTCTCGAAATCAGGCGGAGTTCGTTGAGGCGGGACATGGGCAATTCCGGCTTGAATGTTTATTCACACTTAGCCGGTGTCGGGCGCGCCGTCGAGCGCGCGAGCGCATCATTCCACGTATTCAATAAACCGGCACGGTCCCGAGCCTCGGGAGTGATTGCCCGAACGGCCCGGGGAAGGGACGCGATTGTGTCGAGATCCTTCCAGAGACCCAACGAGAGCCCGGCAAGATAAGCGGCACCAAGCGCCGATGCCTCCGGCGCTTCGCACTGGATGACGGCATGCTCGATAAGGTTTGAGACGCTTTGCATCAGGAAGCGGTTCTGGCTTGGCCCGCCGTCGACGTAGAGCGCGCCGAGCTCGCCTCCGCTTTGGGCGCGCATCGCGGCGATCACGTCATGCACTTGGCAGGCGATCGAGTCCGTGACGGCGCGCGCCATCTGCGCTCTCGTCGTGGAAAAGTTGATCTGCGAAAAAAGAGCCCGCGCCTCCGAGTTCCAATAGGGTGCTCCGAGGCCGACGAAAGCCGGGACGAAGCCTGGGCAGCCCGGTTCTGCGGTTGCGGCGAGTTCGACCAATGCCGCAACGTCGGCGAGCCCGAGGATCTCCGCCATCCACGGCAGGCTAGCGGCGGAAACGAGGATGTTGCCTTCGAAAGCGAAGGTTGGCGTTCCGCCGATCCGCCAGGCAACGGTCGTCGTGATGCCGTTGCGCGGTGCGATAAATGTGGGCAGCGTCTTCATGACAGAAGACCCGGTACCGAAGGTCACCTTTCCGTCGCCCGGTTTAAAGGCGCCGTGGCCGAATAGCGCCGCATGACTATCACCGATAGCGGCGCGGATCGGCGTGCCATCGGCAATGCCGGGCAGCCCTTGCGTGGATCCGAAATCGGCTGAACTGTCGAGCACCTCGGGTAGGAGCCCGACATCGATGCCGAAGATCTCCCCGAGTTCCTCGCTCCATTTCTGATGTTTGAGGTCGAACAACTGGCTACGCGCGGCGTTGGACGCATCGCAGACATGCCGGCTGCCACCGCTCAGGCAATGAATGAGCCAGCTGTCGATGGTCCCAAGCCTAAGCCGCCGGCCGGCTGGAGCACGGTCGAGAAGCCAGCGGAACTTCGCGCCAGGAAACATCGGATCGAGCGGCAGGCCGGTCAGCGCTTCCACGCGCGACAGATGGCCCTCGGCTATCAGGCGCTCGCAATCGCTAGCGGTTCGCCGGCACTGCCAGCTGAGCACCGGGCCGAGCGCTTCGCCGGTTTCGGCGTCCCAGACGGTGACGGATTCGCGTTGATTGGAGATAGCGACCGCCTCGACGGTGACCTCGCCAGCCTTCGGCAGGCAGGCCTCGATCGCTTCGCAGACGGAAGCGAAAATTCTGCGTGGATCTTGCTCCACCCAGCCCGGCTGCGGATAGGAAATTCCAACCGCGGCCGAGCCTCTGGCAAGGATCTCTCCAGCTTCGGAAACCAATACGGCCTTGGAATTGGTGGTACCCTGGTCGATTGCCAGAATTGCCCGCATCGTCGTCTCCTCACATATAGGGCCGGGGCGGATGCGCGCCCCGGCTTATACAATCTGCTACCAGATTATTTGCGCTTGAGCAGCGCGCCTGCGGCATCGGCAATTGCTATGGGCGCCATGCCGAATTCGTCGAGGAGGAATTCGGCCGAGCCCGTCGGGGCGTAGATACCGGGAACGCCGAGGCGCTTCATCGGCACGGGTGCATTGTCGACGACGACTTCGGCTACGGCCGAGCCGAGACCGCCGAAGATCGAATGCTCTTCGGCCGTCACGATTGCGCCCGTCTCGTTGGCTGCAGCGATGATTGCCGCCTCGTCGATCGGGCGGACAGTTGCCATGTTCAGGACGCGAGCCTGGAATCCGCGCTCGGCCAGGATCTCGGCGGCCTTCATCATCCGGTGGGTCAGCGTCCCGTTGGCAATCAGCGTGACATCGGAGCCTTCGCGCAGAAGGTTCGCCTTGCCGACTTCGAACTTGTGACCTTCGGGCAGCAGATCCGGAACGCCGACCCGTGACAGGCGCAGGAAACAGGGACCGTTGTAGCCTGCGGCCCATTCGACGGCGGCAGCCGTCTCGATGCGATCGCAGGGGGCGATCACCGGAAGGTTCGGCAGCACGCGGGTCCAGGCGAAATCCTCGATCGAATGATGGGTCGGCCCGAGTTCGCCGTAAGCCATGCCCGAGGAGATTCCGACGAGCTTGACGTTGGCATTGGAGTAGGAAATGTCGGCCTTGATCTGTTCCAGCGAGCGGCCGGTCAGAAATGGCGAGGCACCGCAGACGTAGGGCAGCCGCCCGCCGTTTGCGAGGCCGGCGCCAACGCCGACCATGTTCTGCTCCGCGATGCCGACGTTGACGAGGCGTTCGGGAAACTTGGACTTAAAACCACCAAGCTTGGAGGAGCCGACGGAGTCGTTGCAGACGGCGACGATCGTTTCGTTTTCGGCCGCCAGGCGTTCAAGCGTCGCGGCGAAGGCATCGCGGCAGTCGTGAAGCTTCGGTGTGTTTAAGGGCGCGTTCATCAAATTGCCTCCGACAGTTCTGCCAATGCGATTTCATATTGTTCCTTGCTCGGAACCTTGTGGTGCCAGTCGACTGTGTCCTGCATGAACGAGATGCCGTGCCCCTTGTTCGTGTGGGCGACGATGCAATGCGGGCGCGATCCGTGGCGCTCGAGCGCGGGAACGACTTCAGCCATAGAGTTGCCATCGATCTCGGTGACGTCCCAGCCGAAAGCCTCGAGCTTTGGGCGTAGAGGGGCGATATCGTTCGTGTCGGAGAGGGACGCGCCCTGCTGGAAACGATTGTGATCGACGACAAGCGTGAGATTGTCGAGGCCGAACTGGGCGGCCGCCATGATCGCTTCCCAGTTCGAACCTTCCTGCATCTCGCCGTCGCCGGTGATGACATAGGTGTGGTAGCGCGCACCTGAAAGCTTTGCGGCTTTGGCCATCCCGACAGCGACAGGCAGCCCGTGTCCGAGCGGCCCCGTATTGGTCTCGACGCCGGGAACCTTGTTGCAGTTGGGGTGGCCGTTCAGCCGCGAATGCGGCTTGAGGAAGGACGAGATTTCCTCTTCGGGGATGAAGCCGCGCTTTGCCAGCACGACATAGAGCGCGCAGGCCGTATGACCCTTGGAAAGGACGAAGCGATCGCGATCGGGGTTCTTCGGATTATCCGGCCAAACCCGCAGCACTCGAAAATAGAGTGCTGCCAGAAGATCGATCACCGACATTTCTCCGCCGATATGACCGGCGCCGGCTTCGTAGACGGCCTGTAGGTCGCGCAAACGGATCTGTCGAGCAATGCGCTCAAGGTCGGTAATCTCCATGACATTCCCTCACAGTGCATAATTATTCATATATTGATATTTTTGCACAGCGATCGGTTTAGTCAAGCCCCATTGCGGCGTTTCAATAATTGATGCGGCTTGATAACGGCAGTTGACAGGCTTTCGTCAAGTTGTTACGAATTTTCCACCATGCATGAATATTTATTCTTATATGAACGAATATCACGGTAACGTCGCAATTGCAGGAGGAACGATGGTGGCGGTAGATATCCAAGACCGGGCTCATTCGTCTGGGACATGGCGCAGCAAGCTCACTGGAGCCACGGGGCCGCTTGTCGGCCTTTTTCTTCTTTGCCTGTTCCTGACATTCACCACCGACGCATTCCTGTCGCTGCGCAATGGCTTGAACATTCTCGACCAGATCACCGTGCTCGGCATCATGGCCGTCGGCATGACCTTCGTGATCCTGATCGGCGGGATCGACCTGTCGGTCGGGTCGGTTCTTGCGCTTTCGATGATGGTGATGGGCTGGACGGCCAATACCGCCGGCCTGCCGCTCGGCGCCGGTATCGCACTTGGATTGCTGGCCTCGGCGACCAGCGGGCTCATCGTCGGTCTGGTCATCACGCTCTTCCGGGTGCCCGCATTTATCGCGACACTTGCGATGATGTCGGCGGCGCGCGGTGTTGCCAACATGATCACCGACGGGCAGCAGATCGTCGGCTTTCCAGACTGGTTCATGATGCTGGCGATCGACCGCCATTTCGGTGTGTTGACGGCAACTGTCTTTCTGATGCTCGCCGTTGCGCTCATCGCTTGGCTGTTTCTGCATTTCCGGTCGGAAGGCCGCATGCTTTATGCCGTGGGCGGCAATCCCGAGGTTGCGCGCCTTGCCGGCATAAACGTGCAGATCGTCACGATTCTCGTCTATGTACTGAGCGCGATCCTGGCTGGCATCGCTGGCATCGTCCTTGCGGCTCGCCTCGACTCCGCGCAGCCGTCCAGCGGTTTCGGCTATGAACTGGACACGATCGCTGCTGTGGTCATTGGCGGGACGTCGCTCTCGGGCGGCACCGGCGGCATTGGCGGCACGCTGATTGGCGTTCTCATCATCGGTGTCCTTCGCAACGGCCTGAACCTGCTCAACGTCTCCCCATTCCTGCAACAGGTCGTCATCGGCATCGTCATCGTTCTGGCGGTCGGCGCAGAGACAATTCGCAGACGTCGGGCTGCTTGAGATTTCGGCCCGGGAGCCGTGCGGGCCAAGCATATTCCTCTCCGAAAGGTTGGAGCGGACTACGACCCGATGGGGAGGTACCCAGGGGTTCATCAAAATGGAGGAAAGAAAATGAAACTTGCGCGTATTCTTTTGACCTCGGCCGCCGTTCTGGCCGTCTCGCTCGGCTCGGTTCAGGCCAAGGAAGCCAAGAAGATCGGTCTCGCCGTCGCCAACCTGCAGGCAAACTTCTTCAATCAGATCAAGCAAGCCGTCGAGGCCGAAGCCAAGGCGCGCGGCATTCAGGTTGTAACGGTCGATGCGAAGGGCGATGGCCCGACACAGATCAACCAGGTACAGGACCTTCTGACGCAGAAGATTGACGCCCTCATCTACATTCCGGCAGGTGCGGCAGCCGCAACCGTCCCGGTGAAGCTCGCCAAGCAGGCAGGCATCCCGGTTGTCAACGTGGACCGCAACGCTGACGGCGCGCCGGGCGACACCTTCCTTGCAACGGACTCGGTTGCATCCGCGAAGGCCGTTTGCGACTACATCCTCAAGGAAGCTGGCGGCAAGGGCAAGATGGTCATCATCCATGGCCAGAAGGGCACGACGCCCGAGCTCGACCGCTCGAAGGGATGCGCGGATTCACTGAAGGCCAATCCGGACGTGAAGGTCGTCGCCGAACAGTATTCCAACAACTGGTTCCAGGACGAAGGCTTCCAGATCATGCAGAACATGCTACAGGCCAATCCGGACATCTCCATCGTCTTCGCACAGGCCGACGCTCTGGCGCTCGGCGCCGCCCAGGCGATCAAGGTCGGCAATCCCTCCCAGAAAATCGTCGTCGGCGGGTTTGACGGCGACACCGCGGCGCTCGAAGCGCTGAGCAAGGGCGTGTTCGACGTGACGGCTACGCAGCAGACGCAGAAGATGGGCCGCGATGCGGTCGCAAATGCCGTTAAGCTCGTTGCCGGCGAAAAGGTACCGCCGGTACAGCTTCTCGACGCGACCCTGACGACCAAGGAAAACGTGGCTGGCTTCATCGCCAACCATCCGTGATCAGTCGATATCCAGAGGAGGTAGTGTCGTGACCGAGCCGGTTCTTTCCCTCAGGGGCATATCCAAGCGCTACGGAGTGCTTCAGGTTCTCAAAAACGTGGACCTGGACGTATATCCCGGCGAAGTGGTTGCGCTTCTCGGAGAAAACGGCGCCGGCAAATCGACGCTATCGGGCATCATTGCCGGATCGCGGACACCCTCCGAGGGCACGATGACCTGGCTGGGGCAGCCCTATGCCCCGGCCACCCCACGCGAGGCGATCGACAAGGGTTTGGTGCTGATCCACCAGGAACTCCAGCTTCTGCCGCATCTTTCGATCGCCGAGAACGTCTTCATCGGCCGCTGGCCGATGAAGAATGGCGTGGTCGATCGCAAGGAGATGGTTCGCCGTGCTCAGGAACAGCTCGCCCGGCTCAACCTGCACATTCCGGCGACGCGCAAGGTCGCGGGCCTGTCGACCGCCAACCAGCAGCTCATCGAGATCGCCAAGGCTCTCGCGCTGAACGCGAAGCTGCTGATCCTCGATGAGCCGACAGCGGCCCTTGGCGGGGCCGAGACGGAAGCTCTCTTTGAGCAGGTGCGCAAGCTTCGCGCCGAGGGCGTCGGCATCATCTACATTTCGCACCGCATGGAAGAGATCAAGAAGATCACCGACCGTATCGTTGTTTTGCGTGACGGCGAGCGGGTTCACGAATTTGCCGACAGCTCGACGCAGGTGCGTACGATCGTCGAAAGCATGGTTGGGCGCTCTCTCGATCGTTTATTCCCAACACTTCCAGTACCGACTGACCGGCCGGTGCTTCAGGTTTCCGGCCTATCGTCGCCGGAAAAGTCCTTCCGTGACGTCAGCTTCGACGTTCATGCGGGTGAGATCCTTGGCATCGCCGGTCTCGTCGGCGCCGGACGCACCGAGCTCGTGCGGGCGATATCGGGTGCCGATCCCGTCAGTTCCGGCACGATCAGGCTGGAGGGCGAAGCCCTGAAGCTGCGCGGTCCTGCAGACGCGATTGCCCGCGGCATCGTCATGGTCCCCGAAGACCGCAAGGAAGAAGGCCTCGTCGTTTCGCACAGGATCGGCGAAAACATCATCTACGCCAATCTCGACAAGCTGGGCGGGCGGTGGATTACGTCCGCAGTCAAGCGTGCCTTCGCCGATAAGGCGGTCGCCAAGTTTGGCGTCAAGGGTCGCGCCGAGCAGTTTGCCTCGGATCTGTCCGGCGGCAACCAGCAGAAGGTCGTCATCGCCAAGTGGCTGATGCGCGATCCCAAGGTTGTCGTACTGGACGAGCCGACACGCGGCATCGACGTCGGCGCTCGCGCCGGTATCTACGACATCATCGTCAACCTCGCTAAACAGGGCGTTGCGGTCATCGTCGTCAGCTCGGACCTCGAGGAGATCCTCGGCGTTTCGAACCGCATCCTCGTTCTGGCGCAGGGCAAACAAGCGGGCATTTTGAACCGGGACGAGGCCAATGACGTCTCCGTCATGGAACTGGCGACAATCTAAACAAGACAGAAAGGAAGAGCGGTGTCGGACGTCACTCTCAATGCACCGAAACTATTCGATCTCAGCGGCCAGGTGGCTATCGTTACCGGCGCCGGCAGCGGTATCGGCCAACGTATCGCCATCGGCCTTGCGCAATGCGGCGCCGACGTCGCACTTCTCGATCGTCGCAGCGATGACGGCTTAGCGACAACCGCAGGCCACATCAGGGCTGCCGGCCGTCGCTCGATCGAAATTGCCGCCGACGTCACGAACAAGGGATCGCTCGCCAATGCGGTGGCCCGAACCGAAGCTGAGCTTGGTCCTCTTTCGCTGGCTGTGAACGCGGCGGGCATCGCCAACGCAAACCCGGCCGAGGAAATGGAAGAAGACCAATATCAGGCGTTGATGGACGTCAACCTGAAGGGCATCTTCCTGTCTTGCCAGGCAGAAGCGCGCGCCATGCTGAAGAATGGCCGCGGCTCGATCGTCAACATCGCCTCCATGTCCGGCGTCATCGTCAACCGGGGGCTCAGCCAGGCGCATTACAATGCGTCCAAGGCAGGTGTGATCCACCTGTCGAAGTCGTTTGCCATGGAGTGGGTCGACCGCGGCATCCGCGTCAACACCATATCGCCCGGCTATACGGCAACACCGATGAATACGCGGCCTGAAATGATTCATCAGACGAAGCTCTTCGAAGAGCAGACTCCGATGCAGCGCATGGCATCCGTCAATGAAATGGTCGGTCCGGCAGTCTTCTTGTTGTCCGAGGCCGCAAGCTTCGTGACGGGCGTCGACCTGCTCGTCGACGGCGGCTTCTGCTGCTGGTGATGCCATGCGAAAGCTGATTGCAGGCAACTGGAAAATGAACGGTCTCGTTTCCTCCCTGGCAGAGATCGAGGCGCTGAAGGGGCTAACGGGTAGCGCGGCCTGCGATATCGTCGTCTGCCCGCCCTTTACGCTGATTGACCGCGCTGTTCGGCAGGCCGTTGGCTCGCACCTTTCGGTCGGAGCGCAGGATTGCCACGCGCAGGCGAACGGAGCCTTCACTGGCGATGTTTCTGCTGAAATGCTCGCCGACAGCGGCGCGCGCTACATTATCCTCGGGCATTCCGAGCGTCGTGTCTCTCACGGCGAGGATGACGAGATTGTGCTTGCAAAGGTAAGAGCCGCCCATCGCGCTGGTCTGACGACCATCGTCTGCATCGGCGAGACGCGCCACGAGCGCGACGAAGGGCGGGCAATCGAAGTGGTAAACGAGCAACTGGCGGGGTCCGTCCCGGGTGAAACCGACAGCCGCAACCTCGTCATCGCCTACGAACCCGTCTGGGCGATCGGGACCGGTCTGGTGCCGACGCATGAACAGATCGAAGAGGTCCATGCCACCATTCGCAAGGGGCTCGAGCAGCGTTTCGGACACGATGGCGGTGCCGTTAGGATCCTCTATGGCGGCTCCGTCAAAGGTGTCAATGCTGCGGCGATTTTCGGATTGCGCAATGTGGGCGGCGCTCTGGTCGGCGGCGCCTCGTTGAATGCATCGGACTTCGCCGAGATTGTTCTGGCAGCCACGTGAATTTGAGCGGGCACTCCGGTTGAGGAGCGCGTACAGCCACGTCCTGGAAGGAAAAAAGAATGCAACGCTTCGAAAACAAGACGGTGGTCATAACCGGCGCAAGTCGTGGCATCGGTGCCGCGATTGCCAAACGCTTTGCCCGCGAGGACGCGAACCTCGTTGTCTCTGCCAACGAAGACAGCGTTCATGCAGTTGCCGAGCAGATCAAGGCAGACGGCGGCAAGGCGATCTCCTTCGTCGGCGACGTTACCGACAAGTCAAGCGTCATCGCGCTCTACGACGCAGCGGAACAGGCCTTTGGCACAGTAGACGTTTCCATCCAGAACGCCGGTGTCATCACCATCGCCAAGATCGAGGACATGACCGAAGGGGAGTGGGACAAGGTAATGGCCGTCAACACGAAGGGCGTATTTCTCTGCGCCCAGGAAGCGATCGCCCGGATGCGCAAGCATGGCCGCGGTGGCCGCATCATCAATACAGCGTCCGGACAGGCTCGCGACGGCTTCATCTATACGCCGCACTATGCCGCTTCAAAAATGGGCGTCGTCGGCATCACCCAGAGCCTCGCCAAGGAAGTTGCCACGCAGAAAATCACTGTAAACGCTTTCTGCCCAGGCATCATCGAAACCGACATGTGGGCCTATAACGACCAGGCTTGGGGCAAGCTGCTCGGCAACTATGGCCCCGGCGAACTGATGAAAGAATGGGTCGAAGGCATTCCGATGAAGCGCGCAGGCTCCGGCGAAGACGTGGCCGGTCTCGTGACCTTCCTTGCGAGCGACGATGCTGCCTATATTACCGGCCAGACCATTAACGTCGACGGCGGACTGATCATGTCGTAATTCAATATTCCAGAACGGTGTGTTCGATCGCATCGCAAGGTTCGGAAGTTGGAAGGTGGCGTGGCCCTCTTGCAAAGATGAGGTCCGGTCCCTTATGTTAGATTTGTTCTCAGGGCGGGGTGCAATTCCCCACCGGCGGTATCGGGGAAACCCGGAGCCCGCGAGCGCTTCCGCGAATGGAAGGTCAGCAGATCCGGTGAGAGGCCGGGGCCGACGGTATAGTCCGGATGGAAGAGAGCATGCAGCGGGCGTCGCGGGTTGCGACGTTCCTACGCCTGTTCGCCCAAGGGATATTTGTGGCCGTCATTGGTCATGCGGCCGGTAAAGCGGTTAACCCTTGAAAGGCATTGAAATGGCAATTTCCCGAATTGAAGATGCGATCGCCGCGATCGGCCGTGGTGACATCGTGGTTGTGGTCGATGACCGCGACAGAGAAAATGAAGGGGATCTGCTCGTCGCATCGGAATTGATCACGCCGGAGGCCATAGCGTTCATGATGAACCACGCGCGCGGTCTGATCTGCGTGCCGATGGAAGGCGAGCGGCTGGACGAACTCGACATTCCCTTGATGGTGCCTAACAACACCGAGATGCTGAAGACCGCCTTCACCGTTTCGGTCGACTATATCCCGGAGACGACAACGGGCATCTCGGCGGCCGACCGCGCTGCGACCGTCCGCGCCTTGGTGACGAAGGATGCGCGTCCTGAGGACTTCGCCCGACCCGGCCATATCTTCCCGTTGCGCGCTCATCCCGAAGGTGTACTCGGAAGGCCGGGGCACACTGAGGCTGCTGTCGATCTTGCCCGGCTTGCTGGCCTTTCCGCGTCCGGAGTCATCTGCGAGGTCGCGAAAGACGATGGCACCATGGCGCGCCTTCCCGACCTTGAAGTGTTCGCCGAGCGGCATGGCTTCCATCTTATCACCATTGAGGATCTGATCGCTTACCGTGACCGCGATGCAGAGACGAAGATCAGGGCAGCGTAAAGTCTCAAACAGTCGCCGGCGGTGGCAACGCAGCGCTACGGCAATCCGGTGCGCTCTGCCTCGTATGCGCTTAAGCGCAGTGCTAATAATGCGATCGTGAACGGCTTAATTAGCTCGACCTGGCGCAGCCGGCCCGAGAGGCACAACGCGTAGCCGATGTTGGTATTAAAGTCCGGGTAGTGATAGGGGCGTGGCGATCGCGACCGATGGCGGCAGCATGTCGCTCGACCCAGTGCACGGATAGCAACGCCTCCGTGCATCTCGGCCGTCGAAGAAAGGAGACTTTTAAATCGTTGGCAGCTTGGCATTGCGCTCGAGACATGCGTGATGGTGGGGAGGAACTGCGCGCCGGCCAGCTCAGGCAGTTACTCGAGCCTTACCGGCCCGATTCGGCCGAAGTATGTGCTGTCGTCCCGGCAAGCCCGAGACCGTCAGCAAGGCGCGGGCGATCGCGGACCATAAGGTGTCCATCCATTTTGTGTCGGTCGCTGCGCCCGCTTCATGGGCGAGAATGATAGCGGTCTTGGCGTCATCGGGAACCGGTGACGAGGGGTCGTGAGGCATTCGGGATTCTCCGGGTTCGCGGCACAGGTAGCACGAGGCCGAAGACACCAGCTATTCAACGGCCGCGGACGTTCACGACTTTCTGGAGCAGCGAAAACTTCACAGTTGGTAGTGACCCCACAAGCACGGTGAGCGGTCGGGCATAGCTGGAAGAATATTCCGGAAGCCGTTTGGTTTCTTGCTCTTATTCTGCGGTGCTAAATTACGTCGTCGGCAGAGATGTGCTTCACTTCGGTAATCCGAATCAACGGGAGTTCCGCGCGTTCGTTTGCCTCCCTCACATCTTGCTCCGATGCGGCGTCAAACAGGCAGAAAGATCGTTCCTCGGACGGAACGAATGTTGACCGAAGATAGCGAACGGGTTTGCCATGGCTCGTCATCTCCGCCGTGACGTTCTTCGCGCGGGAGGCCGCAGCGCCCAGTTGATCAGCAGTGATGCCGGGCAGGTGTCTTTCGACCATGTACTGTGGCATGATGGTTGTCCTTTGGTTGAGCGATGACAGCGGATGCGTTTAACCTGCTGCCCGATCGCCTGAAACTTCGGCAGTTGCGAATGGACATCTACTTTGCCGCCGTGTTTACAGATCTTGTCCGACACTCAGCGGTCTGGAACAGGGTTTCGCGCGATTCCATCACGACTACAATCGCCGAATATCGATACCTGTCTCAGACGCTTGCGAGCCAATACGGTCGGCGGCATGAGAACTTTACAGGTGATGGGCATCTTTATCTATTCGAATCTGCTGATGTCGCCGTGCATTTCTCGTTGAAGCTGATTGCATACTGGAAACAACGACGGCGTCACTTGATGTCGGACCCGGCTCACGACCTCCCAATCCGGGTCGGTTGTCACTTCGGTGAGTGTTCTCGAATGCACGACGACGACGCCTGGATCGGCCGAGCCTTGAACATCGCCAAGCGAGTGGAATCCTGTGCCGACCCAGATACGCTTTTCGTCACGCAGACAGTTCTGGATCTCATCGACCTACCGGTCTACCTCTTCCACGAGGTAAAGGTCTTTGAGCTGAAGGGCGACTATCTGCCGCGACGTCATCTCTACCGCATCGTGTCTGTCGATCAAACTGCGCTTGCCGCCAGATCCGTTGAGCAGATGACGGCCGAGGATTGGTTTTTGAAAGGGGCAGGGATCGTCGGTACCGATGATAGGGCGCTAGCAGAAGAACTGCATTGCTGCGAGAAAGCATTGGAGCTTCGACCGGACTATCCGGAAGCGCACAACAACCTTGGCGTCATCTTAAAACGCGGTGGTGACCTCGTGGCGGGCGAAGAACACTACAGAGATGCCGTTCGCCCTTGGCCTCAATATCCAGAAGCTCATTACAACCTGGCGATCCTCCTCGAAGAAACTGCTCGGCCTGAGGAGGCCGCATTGCATTACCGGGAGGCTCTTAAGTGGCGGCCCGAATATGTGGACGCCCTTCTGCGTTTGGCCGGTCTGTTCGACGCCAGGGGTGATCGGTATGAGGCAGAACATCACTTTCGAGAGTCACTGCGGCTCCGGCCTGGTTTTGCCGAAGCGCACAACAATTTCGGGGTCTTCCTCGAAAGCCTGGGCAATGCGGACGAGGCTGAGTCGCACTACATACAGGCGTTGCAGGCTAGGCCGAATTACGCCGAAGCTCACTATAACTACGCCATACTGCTCGAAGGACGAGACCTAGAGGAGGCGGAGGCACACTATCGTGCAGCCATAAGGTCGGCACCGGAATACGCGGAAGCTCACAATAATCTCGCGGTGCTTCTTCACGAGAAAGGCTCATTTTCGGATGCGCGCTCGCATTATCTAACAGTAATAAGAATGCGTCCTGCTGACCCTCAAACGTATCGGAATCTTTCTCTCTTGCTCGCAGCGATGGGGGAAAGCGAACAAGCCGACCGATACGCCCGGAAGGCGGCCGAAATTATCGTAGGGTGATCTTTTAATCAGTCATCCAGACCGTCAACTGCCGAACGACGCTTTTGGAGAACCTAATCCAAGTGCATCATGGCCAATCTTGAGGGTAGGGGATCAGCCTCCCTCTTGCAAATGCCATGAACACTTCGGTCGGTGTCTTATAGCCCAGGCACTTTATCGGTAGGTCGTTCAGATGGTGAGCGAGTTGAACCAGCGCTGATTGCGGTACTTCGGCCAGGTCAGTGTCGCCTGGCATGAAGCGGCGAATGCACTTGTTGGCGTTTTCGACCGCACCTTTCTGCCAGGGTGCACTGGGGTCGCAGAACCAGCTGCGTGCGCCGATGCCATCTTCCAGAGCCCTGAAGCCGGCAAACTCCGTGCCGCGGTCAAAGGTGAAGCTCTGGCGTGCGAAGCCTGGCAAAGGAGAGAATGTCTCGATGATCTTATCCACGATCGGACGCGAGTGCCGGCTTTGGTTCTTGATCATCACCGTGTAGCGGCTTTTGCGCTCGACCAGTGAGGTGAGGTTGGCATGGCCGAGGTCTCGCTCGAAGATCAATAGGTCGCCCTCCCAGTGGCCAAACTGCGTCCGATCATCAATAAAATCGGGTCGTTGTGATATCCGATGACTGGCCGGAAATACGCTATTTCGCGGCTTCCGCGATCCACGCGGGCGGCGTTTGCGGCGCGCCTCCGGCAGGTATCGATAGAGGCCAAGCCCGTAGTCTTCCTTGCCGTAGATGAAGCGGTAGATGGTCTCGGCGCAGATGCGAACCAGGCTGACGCTGTCGGCCAGCAGACGGCCAGCGATCTGTTCCGGTGACCAGTATGCTTTCAATCTCTCAATCACCATACGACGCAGATGCGGATGGCGCCGGAGCTTTCTCAAGCGCCGGCGCCGCTCTTTGGCGATGTCATCAGCAACTGTCGAGAAGTAGCCACTGTATTCGGGAAGCTCGTGACCTCGAAAGGTATTGCGTCGGATCTCACGATAGATGGTCGAGCGGTGACGGCCGAGCAGACGCGCCATCTCATTGATCGGAACCTTGCGCTCGACCAGATGATGAAGGCGGCGCCGATCGGCGAGGGTCAATTGCTGATAGCATCGGGACATGCCAAAATCTCCAAAGCGAAACCATTGAAATCACTGGCATGTCGCACTTGAAAATAGAATGTACCCGTGTGAGTTCATGCTGAACCGCGACTTGCGGGCCGTCTCAAGCTATCCCGCATTCCGCATTTGAGCGAGCAGCTTTTTGCGGAAGACTTCGGCGGGCGTTCGATAGCCCAGGCATTTGCGCGGCGTTGCGTTGAGGTGGTTGCAGATCTCGATCAGATCTGCGTCTGTGACCGACAGTGGATCGACCTCTCTCGAAAGCCATTTCCGTACCCGACCGTTGGTGTTTTCGACCGTGCCTTTCTGCCAGGGTGATTGTGGATCGCAGAACCAAGTGTGCGTGCCGATGCTGGCCTGGAGGTACGGCCAGTCGGTGAATTCCGTCCCGCGGTCGAAGGTTATTGAACGGCGGGCGAGATGGGGCAGGGACTGCAGGGCTTGGATAAGGCCATCCATCACGGGTCGGGACTGCCGATCATTGTTGCGCAGAAAGATCGCGAAGCGGCTAACCCGCTCGACAAGCGATGTCACGTTGGCCTTTCCGAACTTCTTGCGGAACTGGATCAGGTCGCATTCCCAATGGCCGAACTGCTTGCGATCGGCAACGACGTCTGGACGACGCAGGATGTTCAGTTCCGGGCTAAACCGTTGACCGTGCTTGCGTCTGGCATGTCGTGGCCGACGTCGCGCACGGTGCTCCGGCAGATGCCGCCACAGCTTGATAGCGTGCCCGTCAGCCGAATATGCGAACTTATAGATCGTCTCGTGGCTCACGGAGATCGGATGGCGTTCCAGGCGCATGCGGCCGGCGATCTGCTGTGGTGACCAACCGTGTACGATCCGGTCGATCACGGATTGACGGACATCAGAGAAGCGCGCGAGCTTCCGCAGCTTCGCACGACGTTCGCAAGCCATCTCATGCGCCGTCACGCAATAGTAGCCGCTGAGATCAGGTATCTGCTTGTCGACGAACATGTTGCGTCTGACTTCGCGAAAGATCGTCGAACGATGTCGTCCAAGCTTCTCGGCGATGACCTCGATGCTGAGGCCAGCCGTTCTCCAGCGAGCAATCTTACGGCGTTCGTCCAATCCAATCTGCGAGTAGGTGCGTCTCAGCGCGTTTTCCTTGCGACTGATAACCCATTGGTATCATTCGCAAGTCGCACTTCATCCTTGAACCCAACGAGGCGCGGCGCAGATCGTGACGCGCCACTCGGAGCGGCAGCGGTACCACATTGTCGATCTTGTACTCTTCGCGCTCTATCCTGCCATGCTACCACGCGAGACAGGATAAGCCCTAGAGTCCAACGCGGATGGAACCCTAACCCGGCCTTGGATCTGACGACAACCCATAACCTTCCAGTCTCCGACGGCCACCGGGAAGCGACCCGGCTTCAGTCCGGCGGCCGTCCGGACCGTCAGCAAATGGCACACCGCAAGCGTTATTTCTCGGTCTTTTGTGGGCCGCGCCAATCTTGCGTCTTGGGGAAGCATACCAACGCTCGAAGCCCGCCTTCCGCTCGATTTGATAGCGTGAGCCGCCCCCTGTGAGCTCCAATGATCGACAGCGCGATCGCGAGCCCCAGTCCCATTCCCCGGTTTCCCGATTCCGTGAGCTTTCCAGTCGATAGAGCGGTTCGAATACATACACGACTTCGTTCTCTGGGATTCGCAGGCCCTCGTCATCAATCGTGATCTCGATTCCGAGCAACGTGTCGCCGGCACCCTGGTCGGCCATGAGGTGAGCGATGAACTCGCCGTTGTCATCCAGCGCCAGATGCAGGTTTCGCCATCGCCGACGGGACTTGGCTCCATGCTTCTCGTCCAGCCATAATGCTAATTGCGGAAGCAGCGGCGGCCGTAAGGACCAGGGTGCCAACCTCGCGGGCAGCTGTAGAGGGGACGGCAGTAGCCATAGGGACCACGATGAAAGCCGCGGCCACAGCCGTCGGCAACGCGGATCACCTCGCCCGAGGCTGCCTGGGTCTGATTGAGCGGAGCGATCGGCATTGCCTGCGAGGTGGTGATCGTTGCAAGGCTCATAGCCAAAGCAAAGGCAGAAGCAGAAGCAGCAAGTAATTTCATTGAGATATCATCCTTTCTTCCGAAGTTTGCCGAGAAACCTCGGCGGTCCGCTTTTACCAACCGAATGGCGCAATGTCCGCCAATCGATCAAGAGTACCCGGTGACCGGGTCAAATATTTAATCTCAGCGATAGCGCCAGCCATCATGCCACCGCTCACGATGTACCCAATAACGGCGTCCGTCCCAGAAGCCACGGTCGGGATAGAAGATGCCAACTGCTGGACCGACCGGCACGACAAAAACGGGCCTATAATTCGGGCCGTTCGGGCGACAACGATAGGGAGGGGGCGATGAAAGCCGCGACTGCATCCGTCGCGGGCTTCAGCTGGTGAGGTAGCAACAAAGCAAGTTGCGGCCGCTAAGGCGAGTAAAGTGAGTTTTTTCGTGTGTACTTCTCCTTTTGAAAAAATTGATCGTTGTACCGTCAATGCTTGAACGAAACAGATCAGCAAATCCGTTGGTGCACTTGCGAGAAAATTGGGTTTGCCGCCCCATCTTGCTCTTACTCTCGGCAGCTAACTTACGATGCCCGTCACCACCTCATACGGAATCCGACTGTTCCCTTGTAAGCATAGTTGTCACCGATGTTGGCAAGGCTTGTATTAATCGAGCCTTCGCCATAGAGGGAGTATTTGCCATTGCCCCAGTCGTAGCTGCCGCCGACCCCGAGGCCACCCCAGAGTCGGTCCTGGGCGTTGGCAAAGGCGGCATCGGAGACGGTGGCCTTTGTCCCGCTGAGGAACTCGTTGTAGAGATTGGTAATACCATAGACGTTGACGCTTGCCGGCTGGCCGCTCGCGTCGCGCCAACTGTCACAATAGTCGATCGAGAGACCGAGGCGTGCCTTCAAACTTTCTCCGTCGTTTAGCGAGACGCCTGCGGCGAAGGGGTCGGTAAAGCCGTCGAATGTCACCCGCGAGTAAACAAGCTGCGCCTGCGGAGTCAGGGACCACGCGGGCGCAATATCGATGCGCTTACCCATCTCCAGGCCGAAGGCGTAGCCGAAGCCGTCATTACCCTTTGTAAGGCTGCGGTTGACGCTGCTCGAGGAAAGATCGCTATCATACCATGTCGCCTGCGCCTGCCCATCGACGTAGAGACCGCTGACGTCGTACCAGGTCAGAGTGCCGCCAAAGCCGTAGCCCGCAGTGTGGACCTTGCCGTCGCCGTAGATCGAGAAGATATCGGCGGCGTTCGTGCCATAACGGCCGGTAACCCCGGCGATAAGCGATCCTGAGTCGTTCTCGAAGACTTCCCCATCGACGCCGGCCTGGAACTGCCACGTCGAATAGTCGTAACTCGTCCCGCTGGTCGAGGTTCCGGCATCGATGTTGGTCCGGCCGGTATCGATGCGTGCCCAGACGCCATCGCCCGTGGTCGCGCCGCTGCCGCTGGGAGCCCACGAGCGATCCCCAACGCGCTGCCGCAGCGTGGGCAGGCCGTTCAAGCCAAGCAGAGTCTGTGCATAGGCTTCATAGATAGGCACGCCGGGCTGATAGAGTGGTTTCGAAGCGCCCGGGTCGGTCTTATCGAGTGGATTTGCCGTGCCGCCCGGATCGGCTGCCCCACCTGGATTTGCCGCGTCTCCTGGATTGGCTGCGGCGGTTGGATCGACCAGCGACGAGCGCAAATACCAGTCGCCGTCCGTCGGCGTGGTGACACCGTTCTTATAAAGCCGATAGGCATAGGCGCCCCCCACGACCGCCTGATCTCCATGAAAGATATAATCGCCAAGTAGCGTGAAGTTACCGCCTGATGCGCCCGCAACATCGACGATCTTGATGCCTTCCATCGTCTGTGCGCCGGTGCCTCCGGCGTTCGTAACCTTCAAAACGCTGTTCCCGGACGTGTCGCCATTGATGGCCAGTTTGTCGGTCACCGAATTATCGCCGCCGAGAACTGTGGTGACGGCCAACATACCGCCATCGCCGATGTAGTTTCCAATGGTGGTGAGCGTGGTGCCGGCCTTCTGTCCAAAATCGATGACACCGCCATTCGTGAGCGACTTCACAGATTGGTTGAAATCGTTGAGAGCCAGCGTGCCGCTCTGGTAGACGTTGACGTCGGACGAGGCGCTGAGATCATTTTCTCCGCCCGCGGCCAGCGTTCCAGCCTTTACAAAGGTTGAACCGGAGTAGTTGTTTTGTGCATTGAGCAGGGTCGTGCCTGCCCCCGTCTTGGTCAGACTGCCCGCGCCGCGGAAGACGCCCGTATAGTTGAGGGTCGTTCCAGCCACCGTTTCCAATGTGCCGCCAAGGTCCTGCAGTTCCGTGGCGCGATCAATGGTGAAACTATCGGTCGTGCGCAAAGTGCCGCCATTGAACGATATGCCGCCAGCCGCATCGCCAAGATTGCGATTATTGGAAATCTGGAGCGTGCCGCCATTGACGCCTGTGCCACCCGTATAGGTATTGTCGCCATTGAGTATCAAAGTCCCCAGATCGGTTTTGACGAGCTTCGAATTGCCGGTTAGTTCGGAGTCGATCGTTGCTGTAAAAGCCGCCCCCTCGGTTGTGCCGTCGCCCACACGAATGATAGAGGAGGGTGAGCCGACGAGAGTAATCACATCACCCTGAACAACATATCCGTTGCTGGCAAACTGCATACCGGACGCCTTGACCGCGCCAAGTCTGTCGTCAACCGTCACCGTGCCCGCGGTGGCCATGAAGATAGCGAAGGCACCGTCCTGGTAAGGCGCGTTCAGAGCGCCGGTCTGCTCTGTCCAGTTGGTGTTTGCGCTGCCGGACGCAGAGCTTTGCCAAACACCAGTGCCGCCATTGACCTGGCCATTGAACTGTGGCCCGACGTCCCAGAAGTTAAGGTTCAGCCCACTCGTATTGATGAGATTGACCTGCTTGTCCACGGAGGTCTGAACATAATAGCCCGTGGCCGGAATTGTCCCGATATCAAGTCCGTTGTTGGTCAGACTGCCATCATAGCTGATAACGCGATAAATACCGGGGTCGAACGAACCACCTAGCGGCGTCGCGACATTGATCGTACCGTCGAGAACAAGATTACCCTTGACGATCGTATGGTCGTTCAGCGGACCGCCGACCACATTAGCCTGACCAAAGCTATAGTCGAGACTAGAACCGTCGCTTAGGTTAAGATCGCCGTTGATTGTTAACGTACCGGGCGCGGTTCCAGCGCGGCCGGGCGCGAGAATTGCGCCGTCCTGAATAGTCACGTCGCCGCCTATCACTCCGACACCGCCAATCGTGCCGCCATTCTGAACTGTCGTTGCGCCAGTTGCGGCAAATTGATCGCCATTGACGTAGAGCCCGCCGTTAGTGACCGTCGTTTGCCCCGCGTAGCTATTGGCGCCCTCGAGATTGAGAACGCCGGTCCCGGTTTTCGTCAAGCCTCCGGCGCCTGTAATGGCTTGGCTGACCGTGGTGGTATTGCCGTTGGTGTCGAGAGTGCCGCCACCGGCATCCAAAGTTATGGCGCGGGTTTGTGTCAGATCGAACGATCTGTCGAAGCGTAGCGCACCGCCGCTGAAGGTTAGGCCGCCGTTGGCGCTGCCAAGCGCGTTGTCGGCGCTGATCGCAATCGTGCCACCACCGATCGTAGTCCCGCCCGAATAAGTGTTGCCGGCGATCGCATAAGGATTGAGCGTGAGTACGCCCGCGCCAGTCTTCTCGACAGCTCCGCGGCCGACAATCTGGCCATTATACTCGCCATTATCTGGCTGCACGAAACGGACGAGGCCATCGTTTTGGACGTTATTGAGGTTGTTGGCCGGATTTGTCCTGGTCGGAAGGCTCTGGGCCCGGGCCGCAAGAGTACCGTTCGCCTGTACGATGACATTGCCAGTATAGTTGACGTTGTCGCCGGTTAAGGCCAGTGTGCCGTCTCTTACAGTTACGGTCGTGAATCCGGACAAACTGCCTGAGACCGTCCAAAGCCCTTGGCCATCCTTGGTCAAGGTCGTAAAGTTGCTGATCGCTCCCGCAAGCGTGTCGCTGGAACCTGATGTGCCTTGCAGGAAAAGGCTGTTGGTACCGCTGCCTCCATTGATCTTGCCTGTAACAAGCGAACCCGGCTCAAAGGTCAGATTATCGTTGCCGCCTGCGAAACTGAGATCCCCGATGACGCGGGCGTTGGTGCGATTGATGAAGTTGATGCCAGCGCCGCCGCTTGTGCCGATAACGCTGCCGCCGCCCAGCTTCTCGATGATTCCGTAATTGTCGATGGTATTCTTAGTGCCGGTCACTTGATCTTGAAACCAGATGGCGGCACTGCTCTTTCCCTGTATCAGACCATAATTCGTCAGGCTGTTACCAAAACCATGGAGGTTGATCGCCTCCGCGGTTCGGCTGGTCCCTGTTTCAACGACGCGACCTCCAGCTTCGACCAGGATTTTGCCGTTGCTACCCAATTCGATCGTGTTCGGACCTGTTCCAAACAATCCGTTGCCATTCGTCGTCGTGCTGTTCGTAACGGTTGCCCCGCTTCGCACATTGATCGTCGCGCCGTCACCGACGCTGATCGCGTTCGTGTTGCCGACGCCGATCGTTGAACCGGGAGAGACTTCTACCGTCGCGTTGTTATAATTTCGTCCAGTTCCGACCCGGCTTGTCCAGGGATTGGGAGCAGCGGTATCGCATGTCGTTCTGGAGCCGTTCGTCGTGCAAGCGGCCTGCGCGTCGGAAGGGATCAGCGATGCTGCTGAGGGAATTAAGATAGCGATAGCGATCGCGGAACTCGATGAAATAAGGTAATCTTTTCTGCGCATTAAGCCTTCCTCATTACGTAAGCCGCGGAATCCTTGAGATTGTATATTTGCATTGTTGCAATCCAGGGGCGCGGACGGCGAACATGCGCGACCAAAGCGCTACGCTGTTCCACCGAATTTTGTTTCAGAAGGGTCCAAGCCTCAGTCGATAAACGGCTGGCAGGATGAAGGCACGACGCCCAATCCTTCCTCGCCCAGCGACTTCCATGTCGTTCGTCGGCTCGGCCCGATGCGAACTGCGAGGGCGGGCGAAATTTACCCGCGGTGCAATAGTTTCAGTTCGCGTCATCAAGAGTTTCTTTCAGTACTATCTCGGCACGAATCTTCTCCTGGGCGATGAACGCGTCGCTCCTATATTCTGGCGGCGAGCTCTCGGTGAAAGCGTGCGCTCGTGGAACCACGACGCCTGCTTTTTAAAGGTCGGCGCAGCGGATGATTGCGATGATCGGAATTCAACTTTCCAAACTGAATATGTGGGCGGCGGCGCCGTTGTCGGCGTTGTTCTTAAGCACTCGCCGACCGATCGTGTCGGTGCGATACCTAATCTCCCGCTTTCGCCGAGAACCTTTTGGCGTAATCCTCAATGTTCAGAAAAGGCTTCAATCGATGGGATGTAGGCGGCCCACACATTGATCTCAGTAGTCGGTTTTCTCGTTTAACCACTGCGATGATGTCATAAGGGGTTGGCTTGCCATACGAATGGGTCTTGTTCCAGATCGTGTTCTTTGAAGAAGCGGTGATGGCGGGCTGCGGCTCTAAAACGGCACCGTGCGGCTCGAAGCAGGGAATTGCTCTCAGTGGTGATTTCACCATATATGTCATATGGTCCATATACTGGTGCCATGCCCATATGAGCGGGGAAGGCCCCAATGCGCCGGCTTCAAAGTGGGATTGCAGAAAAGATAGCCCTGCACATGCGACGCGCCGGCGGATCTTGCCGCGTTGAGTTCGGCGAGGGTTTCAATACCTTCAACGACGACTGTCGGCGCCACGCACGATGCCAAGGTGACCATACATTCCAAGATCCGCTCATCCATCGCTGGTTGCCGTGGCTTGACGAACATGGCGTCGATCTTGACAATATCCACTGGAATGGACACGAGAGCCTCCACGGTGGAGTAGCCGGTCCCGAAGTCGTCGATGGCGATTTGACAGCCCAGTGACCTGAGGGATTCCAGCCTCGCCGCAGTCTCGTCAATTGTCCCAATCGGCAGGCTCTCCGTTATCTCAAGAATCATACGTGGCGCCAGGGAGTAATGTCGGACGATTACTTCGTATAATCGACTCCAGGTTTCGCATTCCCAGAAGCTGCGGGGAGAAATATTACAGCCTATCGATCCAGCGGGGTTTTCCGAGAGCCAATCAAAAGCCAGTTCCAGCATATGCCTGTCGAACGCTGCAATCATGCCGGACGCCTCAAGGGCCGGTATGAAATCTCCGGCTACCCTTACTTTCCCGTCCGGCATCTTTAGCTTGGCTAAACATTCGTGGTACAATATAGCGTTTGAATTGCTAATATCGCAAATTTCCTGCAGCGAAAAACCGACAAATCCGCTTTGTATAGCGTTGAACACTGTATCATCAATGCTGTTATTCTCGATATATAGCATCTAAAGATACTTTCCATATCACAGACATTATTCGCCGATAGATTCAATGACGCTGGAGCCAGCAATGATTGTGGGAACCTCGGTGGCATATTGTCTAGCTGGTTCGGTCTGTGGTTTTGTTATTCCTCGCCTTGCCGCCCGCCGCGCATGAAAACCTGCGCGACCATTTCAAACTGACCGCTTTGCCAATGTGGCATGACCTATGGATAGTCCTGCCCATTAACTGACGCGCAACCAAGCGGCGCGAAAATAACTCCCGTCCTCTGCGTTTCCGCGACGCGTGTTAATTGACGTAACGGGCGAAACCGCTCAAGTTCAGAAGCTGACAGCAGGATGGTCTTGCCCACATCGAGCCTTCTAGGTGACATAGATCCTCCGTCCATGCTTTTGAAATCGGTGTTCCTCTTTTAAAATCGACCATTTTTTGCCGCATAATCATCATTTGCTGGCTGGGCTGCGAAGTCGGAACGACAGGGAAACCTCACCTGGCAGCGGTCAATGGATAACCTTCTTGCAATCCATACGCTGTCGATGTCGGCCGCCTCTAACTGGACGCAAGTTACACGCCGCACTTACCCCAAAATATGCTTTAGTCGGATTCCTCCTGTATCCCGTCTGTGCGGACGCATCGCGTCCCTTTGGCGTCGCTGCGAGTTCCGGCAAGCCCCTACGGCTCTGATGGCTTTTGAAAGGTCTTTGCTTCAAAAACCGCACTGCCGTCGAAAAGGGCGCGGGAGATCGAAAGCGGCTGTGCCGGCGCTGGCATCGGCCACAGTCGGCGAGCTGGTGTGGCAATGAAACCTAGGTGACGGCCCGCGGCCAATCCACAATTTGGAGAGAGCGGTCGACAAATTCGGCGAGGCGATAGACTTTCATCTATCCACGACGCGTGGTGCCAGAGTTGCAAAACGCTTTTCGAACAAGGCCCTCAATGGTCCGAAGGAGTGGGAGAAGCCGATCCGACCATCATCAACATAGACAAGGCGCCGGCCTACGGCGTTGCTATCTCAGAGTTGAAGGTTGAAGATAAACGCGCGAAAGAGCTTCCCAACAGTTAGGTCAAACATCTGACGCTCTCGTCGAAGCCGATTGGCAAGTTGAAGCCGCTGACGAGCCGGCTCGAGCCTCTAAGACGTTTAACGCCGCTAATATGACGGTCGAAGGTTGAGATCAGCGCCCCTTGCGCAGGGCTGGCGGCGATTGACAATCTAACGGGGGAGTCGGTAGCGAAGCACGCATTGTCAAACCGGACGTCCGGCATCGAACTGCTTATTCCTATACGTTTTTGATGTCGCGTGAGTCCAATTCGCGCGGGTTCCGCGGGCACACATCTCCTATGCTTCAAGTAGCATTATTCTTATATTCGGCATACGCGGCGACATATCACGTTCCTTTGCTCTCGTTGCGACTTTCGCGGTTAAAACGAAGGTTAAACGAAGGGCTGGAGCCATACGCGTTTTTGTAAAGAAGGGCAAATCGTCCTGGATTGGAGAAATTCAGGCTTAGCGCGAGATCAATTACGCTTTCCGCTTGGCCGGCCCTGATCGCGCCATGAGCGGCAGCAAGGCGATAGCTACACAAAATCGCCGTTGGCGTCTCTCTCCGATATGTGTGGAACATGCGCTGGAGTGCTCGTCGACTACAGCCAGCTGCCTTAGCCACGTCGTTCAGATTGATTTTATTATAGAGATTATCGCGCATAAAGGCTTCCGCCCTGAGAAGCTGCCTTGGCATATCTCCTACCGCGCCATGATTGAAGGCTTCAACCATATTGTGTGGCAACCTCACGAAAAGCTTGACCAAGGCCAATTGTTCATAGGCTTTCGCGAGCATCGTTTTCTCGTGCTGCGTGGCAGTGCTAAGATCCCTCTCCGCCTGCCGAAGCGCCGCATATAGCCCATCTACATCGTGTTGCTGAAAGAGAGCAGGAGGCAATATGAATCTCTGCCCATATGGCATACCGGTAAGCTCCTCGAAATATCCCCGCAGCACCGATGACGGAATCTGGAGCAGCAGCCAGGAACTATCGGCGCCGATCTGTAATCTTTCTCCCCGCTTGCCGCTGATAGTCGCGACATGATTGACTGGGACGCGAACTATCTCGCGGCTATGCCGATCGTAGGTTTGTACCTCTCCCGCCAGCACGAAAATGATATTCACACAAGTCACGTCGCGCTTCGCAATGCCTACAATGCCGCGGGAATGTTCCGCGTTGACGATGGATATTGAACGGAGGGGGTGCTTATCAAATTTAAAAAAAACGTAAGGTCCGCCAGCTCTTTGGGACGGGGTCTCCCATCGCCATTCCGGCTCCAGAGCACTAAGATCGCGGATCATTGCGTGGCAAGAACAATCTTCAAAGCCACGAATATATTGCTCAAAAGCCTTCATAGATGTGATCATTCGTTGCCCTGTTTTAAGCTTCCCGTGACCTAAGGCCTCGCGAAATGGCTGCTCAAATTAGAACCGCTAACAACATCCCTCGATCCCATGGGCCACCGTCGCGTTTGACTCAGGCAAAAATAGGCGAACGCCTTATGGCAGAGCGCTCGACTGCCGACGACAGCTACGGCCTGCAAGTCTGGCAAGTCGCGAGTACCGCTGTCCGAAATTGATCAAATGCCCGCGCCATCGGAAGTAATCATGGTCTCGATATTGCCAGATGATACCGGAAAATATGCACTATCATCCGACAACCCATTCTTGTCCAAGAATAGCAACGACGCCCGACCTATTCTTTGAGAATCGATCAGCGGCTATCGAAATCAATCATTTTCCAGGTTATAAGCTGCCACATATACGTCCTCGCGCTCCGCGGAGAGCTATGCGGATAGGCCGCAAGTTAATTCCAAAAGCTCGTGGCTTACCGATCCATAAGTGTTCTCAGACCGAAATTTGCCGATCCTTGTTTCTAACGTTCCCGGTCTTTGTCAACGAAAGGCAACAGTCGCGGATCTGATAGTGATGCCACCCTAGGGGCTTTGGTGCTTCTTGCCATCGATAGCAGCATCGATCGCGTGCTCAACCGCATTGACCTTGAGGCATCCAGAGATATCGCCGGCCGGAATGTTTAGTTGTCTCGTTTTGGCAAAGCACCGCTCACCCAAGAAAGCGCTTTGCATCGTTGTCAATGCGTATGGAGCTGAACTTTCGTCGAAATTGCATCAAGGGGACGACCATCAGATAGAGACCTTGCTATTGGACGCCGTTTGCATTCCTTGATGCTCGATAGTGTCCGCGGTGACGCGAGAGCAAAGCCAGGCAGCGACAATGGAGCCATTATTCGATGCTTTACTCAGCAGCAGGTGTACCGGAAAATAGATCGCATGCGAAGGATGCGATATCGGTTGCATCGACGTATCCAATGCATAGAGGCACCATTAGCCGCAAATCTTGCGATACGCTGAAGGCGTGTTGCCCATTATTCTCTTGAAGACACTCGTGAAATGTGCGTGATCCGCAAAGCCGCAAATGACAGCGATGTCCGCGATGGGCATTTTGGAACGCACCAACAGTTCTTGCCCCCGACGCACGCGAGCGCGGATAAGATAGCGGTGAGGGGTCTCCTTCATTGAATTCTTGAACCGGTAAACAAAGATCGTTTTGCTAACTCCCGCTATCGTCGCCAGTTCATTCAGCGAGAGATCGCGAGATAAATTCTGTTCAATATATTCCAAAACCCGTTGCAATTGCCGACAGCTGAGCTTGCTTCCACAATCCGCAACGAACGGTCTTTTTCTTTCGACCGCGTGCTTAGCCAACACATCCGCGGCTAACGCGCGAGTCAGATATTCAATTTTAAGAATGGAATGATAGACCGGCTCGCGCAATGTCCATTTCACAGCATACATCAACGAGGCGAGACTAGGACAGATCGCACCAAATTGTGGAATGATCTCGATATCGGCTGAACAGTCAAATAGTTCCCCAGCCACCTCGCCCAGCAGATTTGCCTCAATAGATACGTCCAAAGCTCGAGTAGGAACCGAAAGCCGTGTCGAAAGAGGCATTCCCGGCGGAAGCAAACTAATCATGCCCGCAGGCATTTTGTGCTTCTCCTTGCGCCCGTCGAAGCGAAATTCGCAGTCGGTTTCTGAAAGGCTCATATCAATCCAAAGGCAGCTCGCCACATGCTGCCTTTCGATGGGCTCCTTCTCGACAATGGCCGCATGCAACGTCGGCCAACCCAATCGCTCACTCTCTTCCAAGAGGACGACCCCTTTGGCGGTATCCAGTACTGTGTTGCGTCGGCTGAAAGAACGCTCCGCTATATGAGAAGCCTCAACGCCTATTCTATTTAATCGTTCTGTTTTGTTGCTGGACAACGCCTGCGGATCCTTTAGTAAGATATTACCCGATCGTCGGTCGGATCAGCCCAGCGGGTGTTGGGCACGGTCGAAAACCAGCCCGGGCGAGCTGGATCGCGATCGTAAAGATAGCCACCCAACGACTTGAACAGCTCCGAATATCGGCCGAGCTTCTCGCGGTCGAGTTCCACGCCGAGCCCGGGACCATCGGGCACTTTAATTGCGCCGTTGGCATATCTCATCGGGCCTCCGACGATGATATCGTCGGTCAGCTGATGATAATGCGCATCGGCGGTGTAGACGAGATTCGGCAGCACCGCGCCGAGATGCAGCATGGTGGCAAGCTGAATGCCTAGTTCGCCGGAAGAGTGCACGGCAATGCCAAGCTGGAATGTCTCGCATACGCCTGCCGCCTTGATACAAGGCCGGATGCCGCCCCAGAAGGTAGTATCGAGCAGGATGACGTCGACGGCTGGATTTAGCACATTGGTCGCAAGCTGTTCGAAGTTGATGACGATGGTGTTTGTGGCAAGCGGCATATGGGTGTTTTCGCGCACGCGCCGCATGCCATTCAGCCCCCAGGTCGGATCCTCGTAGTAGTCATTATTGAGATCCTCGATACCCTTTGCAAAACGGATGGCCTCCTCGACGCTGAAGGCGGCATTAGGATCATATCGAACGGAATCGCTGCCAACAGCCTTTGCAAGTGCGCGGAAGACCTCGAGCTCGTAATCTGGCGGAAAGACCCCACTTTTGAGTTTGTGCGCCTTGAAGCCATGACTGCGCTTGAGCTCCAGTGCCTGTTCGATCAGCTGATCAGCAGTGCGGATTTCACCCTTGCCGGTATCCTTGTTGGGTAGGCGAAAGAAAAGATAACTCGCGAAACCGACCTCATCGCGCATCTTGCCGCCAAGGACGTCATAGGCCGGAACACCCAGGAACTTACCGATGATATCGATGCAGGCAAATTCGATTGCCGCGTGCATCTGCGTCCGGTTGTTGTAGAGGCTGGCGGTCGGATTGCAGATCTTGAAACGCAACTGCTCGAGTTCAAACGGGTCATGTCCGACAAGATAGGTCTTGAGGGCGCGGAACGCTGCCTCGGCGCTCTCGCCTCCGCCCCCCATCTCGCCGAGACCGATAATGCCGACATCCGTTTCGACCTCAATGATCGTGCGCACGAAGCGCCCCCAATGCGCGCCATTGGAGTGCCGTAGCGGCGCTTCCAGTGGCACGGTCACGGTTGTCGCTCGGATGTCGGTGATCTTGGGCCGCTTCATGCAGGTCTCCGTTCAATTGAATAGAATTAGTTATTCAGGCAGCGCGATGCCGAGCTTGGCCATAGTGCCGCCGTCGATTTTCATGTCAGCGCCGGTAATGAAGCGAGCCTTGTCACTGGCGAGAAAGGCAACCAGATCCGCGACTTCTTCCTGCTTGCCGACACGGCCGATCGGATGACCCTTACCCCATTGAGCGATCATCTCGTCCTGGGTCATATCACCCTTGAAGAGATCAGCGGCCCAACGAAGCATTGGCGTATCGATCGAGGCTGGACAGACGGCATTCACGGTGATGTTGTCGGCGGCATGATCGAGAGCCATAGCGCGCACCAGCGCGTTAATTGCGCCCTTGCTCGCCGTATAGGCAGCGACATTTGCTTGAGAGGCATAGGATTGTATCGACGAAATCGCGACAATCGCGCCACCGCCCCGCTTCTTCATTTCCGGAATGACAAATTTCGCAGCGAGATAAACGCCTTTTAAATTGATATCGAGCACGTCGTCCCAGACGTCCTCCGGCGTGTTTACGACGGTGCCATAGCGCTGGATGCCGGCGCAACAGGTGAGGATGTCGACACCGCCATTCCTCACGACAGCTTCGTCGACGGCGCTACACATATGTCCGGAATTTCGGACGTCGCCAACAAAGCCGGTTGTTTTGCCGCCAATCTCCATCACGGCCTTCTCAACCGAATCTTTGTCGTTGGAGACAATCAGGACCCGTGCTCCCGCCCTGGCGAACCGCTCAGCGCAAGCGCGGCCCATGCCCAAGCTGCCGCCGGTTACGATGACGCTCTTGCCGTCGAATTCCATTTTCGGCGCTCCTCCACCCGATGAAGTTAATAACATTCTACCATACCAGTATGTCAATAGTCGAATTTAGGTTCCTCTACACCACGAAACTCCGTCTTGATCGCGAGCAGGCTGCCTTCGAGCGGATGGGCGTCGAGATGTTCGTCCGTCATGGTGAAACGGGCCGAGGTGACGTAGAGGGTCGAAAGATCCGCGCCGCCGAATGTGCAACTCGTTGGCCAAGAGATCGGCAATTCGATAAGGCCCTTGAGTGTGCCATCGTTGCTAAAGCGCGCGACAGCCGCGCCGCCGACCACGCGACAATTCCAAAGATGATCGTCCGCATCGAGACAGGAGCCATCCGGCAGCCCGCGCTCAAAACCGCTGACAATCGTGCGGCGGTTGGCGATGGCTTTTGTCGCGGGGTCGTAGGCGAAGGAGTAGATTTCATTTGCAAGCGTGTCGGCAAAGAGAAAGCGGTTGTCGCGCGTCCAGCCCATGGTGTTGGTGATGCCATACTCGTTGGGAGTAAGCCGCATGATCGTGCCCGACGCATCGATGCGGTAGACCGCACCGGTGTTGGCGGTCATATCCTTGGGTGTGCCGTCCTGATTGAGATTGTTCTGCATCGTCGAGACCCAGAACGAGCCGTCCGGCGCAACACGGCCTTCGTTCAGTCTATTGTCGGGCATGTCCGGCTCCGGCACGGCGAAGGTTTCGAATTTCTCACCGGGTCGCCAGAAACAGACCTCGCGCGCCAGCCCAACAATGAAGCCGCCGTTCTTGCACATGCCGATCGAGGTGGGGAAATCAGGTGTCGGCCATGTATTGTGCCGGCCAGTCTTTACCTCCAGACGATGAATGCGCTTGCCGCCGATGTCGACCCAATAGAGTGCGCACTCGTCATGCACCCATAGAATGCTTTCACCGACGATATCCTGCGCCTCGAAAATAACACTGGCCTTCATTGGCGCTCCTAACCGTTTCCAAAACTTCCAGTTGACAATAGGTAAACTAGGATCTACATCAAGCTTAAATGAAACCTATATGATAGGCAAGGGCGGAGCTTGATAGAGATCGTGTCGGGGATAAAGGAGGCAGGGGATCGGCAGGGAGCGAATGAAGGCCTCCTCGGCGGCGTGATGCGCTCGGTGAAAGCCTTCATTCGCGACAATGGGCTTCAGGTTGGCGATGAGTTGCCGAGCGAGGGCGCTTTTGCAGAACTGACCGGCACGTCGCGAACGATCGTTCGCGAAGCCTACCGTTCGCTTGCGGCGCTGACGCTGATCGATATCGGCAATGGACGGCGGGCCAGGGTGGCGGCACCAAGGGCAGACGTGCTGGCAATGATCACCGATCATGCTGTTCATACCAACCAGGCGACGATCCAGCAGATCTTCGACGTGCGGCGAACCATCGAGCGACGCACGGTGTCGCTTGCCGCGCTGCGTCGGACCGATCGCGAGGCGGGGGACATTTATGCGCTGGCCGAAGCCATGCAGCGCGATTTCGACGATCCGCAGAAGGTCATGGAGCATGACATCGCTTTTCACGAGGCGATCGGCGTTGCTTCGAAGAACCCGATGTTTTCCTTGATTGTCGGCTCCTTCCATGTCGTGACGCGTCACACCTGGCCGATCGGCTGGGCAAGCCGCGGCAGTAATGAAACCAGGCAGGAAAGCATCGACGGCCATTTCGCAATCGCCCAGGCGATTGCCAATGGCGATCCGGCCGGGGGTGAGGCGGCAATGGTCGAGCATTTCGACCTGACCGTAAAGGCACTTTTGGCGGCTGGAGTATACTGATGAAGATCACCGCATTCGAAACCATTCGCGTCAAGGAATTTCCAAACATTCTCTGGGTGAGAATCCACACGGATGAGGGTCTCGTCGGGCTCGGTGAGACATTCTTCATGGCAGAGACCGTCGAGGCCTATATCCACGAAGTCGTGGCGCCAAAGCTCCTCGGCAGAGATCCCCTGGAAATCGATAAAATTTCCAAGGATCTGACCGGCTATCTTGGCTTCCGTTCCACAGGGGTCGAAATGCGCGGCAATTCGGCTGTCGATATCGGCCTATGGGATCTGTTCGGGAGGGCGACGGACATGCCGATCGCGCAGTTGCTCGGCGGCTTCTCGCGCCGCGAAATCCGCACATACAACACCTGCGCCGGCAACACCTATATGCGTGACGCCAGCGGCCAACAGACCGGGAATTACGGCATCGGTGGCCCGAGGCGCGACTATGACGACCTCAATGGCTTTCTCGACCGTGCCGACGAACTGGCCGAGGACTTACTATCCGAAGGCATCTCGGCCATGAAGATCTGGCCCTTCGATATCGCCGCGGAGGCGAGCAGCGGCCAATATATTTCTGGACCTGCACTGCGCAAGGCGCTGGAGCCGTTCGAGAAGATCCGCAAGCGGGTCGGCGACAAGATGGACATCATGGTCGAGTTTCACTCGATGTGGCAGCTCACTCCAGCCATCCAGATTGCCCGTGCGCTCGAACCCTATGCCACGTTCTGGCACGAGGATCCGATCAAGATGGATTCGCTCTCCAGCTTGAAGCGCTATGCGGCGGCGAGCCGCGCGCCTTTATGTGCCTCTGAGACACTTGCGACGCGCTGGGCCTTTCGTGATCTGCTGGAGACCGAAAGCGCCGGGGTCGTCATGCTCGATCTTTCGTGGTGTGGCGGCATTTCCGAGGCAAAGAAAATCGCAACGATGGCTGAGGCCTGGCATCTGCCGGTCGCGCCGCATGACTGCACGGGACCGGTGGTATTATCGGCGTCGACGCATCTGTCGCTCAATGCACCGAATGCACTCGTGCAGGAGAGCGTGCGAGCTTACTACCGTACTTGGTATGCGGATCTCACTACGCAATTGCCGACTGTTGCCAACGGCATGATCACTATTCCGCCGGGGCCGGGCCACGGGGTCGAATTGGCCGACGATCTCGAGAAAAAGTTCAGCGTTTCCCGCCGAATAGCCAAGGCCGAAGCCTGAGGTCCGCAAAAAATACTTGACTTGTATGGTAGTAGGTTAGTACGGTCCGCATTGAGGAAGACATCGGGAGAAGAGCCACCACATGCGTACAGTGCAATCCTCAAACGTCTTCGTGATGGGTGAAGCAGTCGGACCGCAGGTCTATCGCATCCTGCGTGAGCGGATCATTCAGGCTGAACTTTTGCCGGGGGAGCGGCTATCGGAGTCGGATGCGGCCAAATCCTTGTCGGTCAGTCGGCAGCCGGTACGCGAGGCCTTCATCAAGCTCTCGGAGGAAGGCTTGGTGCAGGTATTGCCGCAGCGCGGCACCTTCGTCACCAAGATTTCCGTGGCTTCGGTCATGGATGTGCGTTTCGTACGTGAGGCGATCGAGGCCGATATCGTCAGGCACGTTGCCGAAAGTCACGCGCCTGAGACGATCGCCGAACTGCGTCGGCAGCTGCACGAACAGAGCAAGGTGCCACACGACGATCGCGCGGCTTTCCTAAAGCTCGACGAACTCTTTCATCGCACGCTCGCAGCAGCGGCCGGCAAGGTCTATGCCTGGAGCGTAATCGAAAGTGTCAAGGCGCAGATGGACCGCGTCCGCTTCCTCTCCGTCGACGACATGCATGTCGGAAAGTTGATCGAGCAGCATGAGAGAATCGTCGACGGCATCGCGGCCGGCGACAAGGCGGCAGCCGAGCAAGCGATCCGGTTGCACTTGCGCGAGATACTGACGTCTCTGACGGAAATCGCCCGTTTCCGCGCTGAGCTGTTCGACGATACGGCACCTACAGAGTAAATCACCAGCAACACAGGGAGGAAAGCATGCTTAAGAAATTGATCGCCGGTACGGCGCTCGGACTATCGTTGATGGCATCCGGTGCTTCTGCCGCAGGACTGAATATCACATTCATCAGCCACTCCTCGGCATCCAACACTTTCTGGCAGTCGGTCAAAAAAGGCTTTGACGATGCTTGCGCCCGCGTCGACGCCAAATGCCAGCTTGTGCTCACGCAGACTGAGGGCTCAGTCGAGCAGGCGGTCGCCAATCTCCAGGCGGCAATCGCCACGAAGCCGGATGCGATCTTCGTCGCCATCGTCGACGACAAGGCCTATGACGCGGCGATCAAGGAAGCGATCGACGCCGGCATCCTCGTGCTTGCCGTCAATGTCGATGACAGCCAAGGCGCCAAGGGCAACGCCCGCAAGGCCTTTATCGGCCAGGGCTTTGTCGCGGCAGGCTATTCGCTTGCCAAGGCGCAGTCGCTGAATTTCCCGAAGGACGGCCCGCTCAACCTGCTTGTCGGCGTCAATGCGCCCGGCCAGACATGGTCCGAACAGCGCGCAGCCGGCGTGACCAAATTTCTCGAGGAATACAAGGCCGAGCACAAGGATCGCGTGATCAACATCACCCGCGTTGATGCTGCAACCGATCTAGCTTTGACGGCGGACCGCATCGGCGCCTATCTCAACGCCAACCCAAACACGACGGCCTATTTCGATACTGGCTTCTGGGGTGCAGGCGTCGCAAAGGTGCTGAAGGATCGCGGTATTGCGCCAGGCAAGGTTCTGCTCGGCGGTTTCGATCTCGTGCCCGAGGTGCTGCAGCAGATGAAGGCCGGCTATGTGCAGGTGCAGGTCGACCAGCAGCCTTACATGCAGGGCTTCATGCCTGTCATGGAGACCTATCTGTGGAAGAAGGCCGGCCTTGCTCCATCGGACATCGACACCGGACAGGGTATCGTCACACCCAAGGATGTTCCGACCATCATGGAAATGTCCAAACAAGGATTGCGTTGATCCAACTCCTATAAACCGAGCGGCGCTATGTCTGGGTGATGTAGCGCCGCAAAAATCCGGCGTGGGCCTATGAAACGGTTTCTAAAAATCTACCTCGACAAGCCAGAACTCGCAGGCGCAGCCTTGCTTGCTATTTTGATTATTGTCTTCCAGCTCAAGTCGAGCGGCGTTCTGCTGTCGTTCGAGAATATTCGTGGCATCATGGGTCTCCTGCCGGAAATGGCGTTAGTGGCCATCGGCGTCACCGTATTGATGATCTGCGGTGAATTCGACCTTTCGGTCGGCTCTGTCTTTGCTTTGATGCCGATGTCGATGGCTGTCATGCTGAACGATGGTATTCCGTTCAGTGTGGCCCTGCTGCTGGGGTTAGTACTCAGTGCGTTTATCGGCTTGATCAACGGCTATATTACGCTGCAGTTCTCCATTCCAAGCTTCATCACCACGCTCGGCATGCTGTTCATGGCGCGGTCGCTGACGATCGTCATCTCGGGCGGCTTTCCGCCACTTCTGCCCGACGATCTGCCTACGTGGCTTTTCACCGACTATATCTGGCCGGGAGCGATCCTGCGTATGTCTTTCCTCTGGTTCGCGCTGATTGCGGTCCTTGCTGCTGCATTCCTGTCTCTGACCAATTTCGGCAATTGGATCCGCGCCGTCGGCGGCTTCAACGAGGCCGCGGCATCTATGGGCATACCGGTCAGGCGCGTGAAGATCGTCTGCTTCATGCTCTGCTCGATGCTGGCGGGTTTTGCCGGCCTGTTGCAGGTGCTGCGTCTGGGTTCACCGCTGCCGTCGATCGGCGAGGGGCTGGAGTTGCAGGCGGTTGCCGCTGCCGTCATCGGCGGCACGGCGCTGGCCGGCGGTATCGGCACGGTATTCGGTGCGATCATCGGCACGCTGCTCATCCGCACTATCGACAATGGTCTCGTCCTCTCGCGGGTCGATGCCAACTGGTTCAAATTCGCGATCGGCATGCTCACCATGTTTGCCGTCATCGCCAATGCCTGGATGGGCAAGATGTCCCGCAAGATCAAGGTGGAGGCGCACAAATGACACAAGCAATCATCGAGTGCCGTAATCTTCAGAAATGGTATAGCGGTGTGCACGCGCTGAAAAATGTGTCGCTGACAATCAATCCCGGTGAATCCGTCGGCTTGGTGGGCGACAATGGCGCGGGAAAATCAACACTGATCAAGATCCTCTCGGGAGTGCACCATCAGGATGATGGCCAGATTCTGATCGAGGGGAGGGAGGTCAATTTTCGGTCTCCCAAGGATGCCATGCATCACGGGCTTGAGACGATCTATCAGTACAATTCCATGGTTCCGACAATGTCAATTGCCCGTAACCTGTTCATCGGTCGCGAGCCCATGAAATGGCAGGTCGGCAATTTCGGGATCATGGATCAGAAGCGTATGCGCGATGAGAGCGTCAGGGCGATCGCCGATGTCGATCTGCATTTGCGTTCGCCGGACGCACTGGTTGGCGAGCTTTCGGGTGGTCAGCGGCAGGGTGTGGCGATCGCTCGCGCAATGCATTTCAAATCGAAGGTGCTGATCCTCGACGAGCCCACAAACCACCTGTCGGTCAAGGAAACGAACAAGGTTATCGGTTTCGTGCGCGGCCTGAAGGCACAGGGCCTGACCGGCATCTTCATCTCGCATAACATGCAGCATGTCTTCCAATCTTGCGACCGGATCGTAGCAATGGCACGCGGTGAGATCGTGTTCGATCGAGCGACCGCGGACACCTCGATCGACGAAGTCCACGAACTCTTGTGAGGCTGAGATGGCAATTCTCTCAGGAAAAACTGCGCTGCTCACGGGAGCGCTCGGAACGCTTGGCCGAGCGCAGGCAAAGGTCCTGGCTCAATCGGGAGCGGCTGTGCTCCTGCTCGACCGGCCGGGAGCAGAGAATGGCGAGCAATTCGCAGCAAGTATTACCTCCGAAACCGCTTGCAACGCGCTCTATGTCGGACAGGACCTGAACCGTCTCGCCGAGAGCGAGCAGAAAATAGCCGAACTCGCAGCTACCCATGGTGGTATCGATATACTGATCAACAATGCGGCATTGATAATCAATAAGCCCTTCGAGCAATTTTCTTTGGAAGAATATGAGGACCAATTGCGGGTGAATTCGTCAGCAGCCTTTGCACTGACGCGCGCCGTGACGCCGAGCATGAAGCAGAAGGGGTACGGCAAGATCGTCAATTTTTGCTCGATCACACTCAATGGACGATGGGATGGCTATGTGCCCTATGTCGCTTCCAAGGGCGCCATGTACGGGCTGACCAAATCGCTTGCCCGCGAACTCGGTCCGCATGGGATCCGGGTCAATGCGATCTCGCCGGGCGCCGTTGTCTCTGAAGCCGAGCAGCGCATCTTTGGAGACCGGCTGCAGCAATACAACGATTGGATCATCGAGAGCCAATCGCTGAAGAAGCGCATCCAGCCAACAGATATAGCAGAGCTGGCTCTTTTCCTCGTCTCACCCGCATCCGATATGATCTCCGGCCAGAACATTGCGATCGATGGCGGTTGGTAGATGGCGGTCGAGCGGATCGTTCTGGACAACGAAAAAGCGCGCCTCGAGCTCGTGCCTGCGCTTGGAGGAGGTATTGCGCGGCTTGATGTTCGGATCCCAGGCGGCTCCTTTCTTCCGGCTCTAAGACCCTGGACCGGAAGGGAGGGGGACGCCTTCTCGCTCGGCTCCAATGTGCTTGTCCCATTTTCCAATCGCATCTCCGGCGGCGGCTTCGAACAAGACGGCATATTCTATCTCATCCCCGTCAATCTTCCCGGCGAGCCATTGCCTATTCACGGCGACGGCTTTCAGCGGCGCTGGCGTACGGTTGCTCGACGCGGCGAGATCGCCGAACTGGAATGCGATGGGGAGATCGGTCCCTTCCGTTATCGGGCAAGACAGATTGTTACACTCGCAATAGATAAGCTGGTGATTGATCTCACCGTTCAAAACCTGTCGGGGCAGAAATTGCCTTTCGGTGTCGGCTTTCATCCTTGGTTTCCAAGAAACGCTGGCACCCGGCTGCGATTTCGCGCTTCAGAAATATGGCTGGAGGATGAGCGCCATCTGCCGGCCGGGCGACGAAAGGTTATCGAGGTTCCAGACTGGGACTTTGACAGTGGGCGCGTCTTGCCTGAGGGTTGGATCAACAACGTCTTCGGCGGGTGGGACAGAAAAGCTGTAATCACACAAGGGGGAGGAGCGGTATCACTCAGGATCTTTGCCTCCGATAACCTTGATTACGCGTTGGTCTATTCACCGAATTCGAACGTAGACTTCTTCTGTTTTGAACCAGTTTCTCACCCTGTGGACGCGCACAATCTCGACGGTCGGCCCGGCCTCCAGGTGCTCGAACACCGCGAAGAACTGACTGCTTCGATGACGTTGCAATGGGATGTGTGACACGCAACTCGATTAAAAGTCGCACGCTTACAGGTCGTGTGTGGCTATCGGACGAACTCGCGCCAGCGCAGCAATGTCACATTGTCGATACATGCCCGGACAGGGCGTTTTTTGTGCATTCAACCGGTCGCGCAGTAATATCAGGTCAACACCGATTGAAGGTGATCGCCGTTAGCTGGCGCCATAATCTCCAATCGAACTCAAGGTCACGCTGCCGAAGTATGTCATCCGAATAGAATTGAAATGCCATGACGCTGGAGCTGCAGAATCTCATTTTGGAAATGGTCGCCCGTGGCGAGCCTTGCAAACAACGATTGATCGTTTGTGCCTTGAGGTGGAACGCTTGGTACCGGGCATCGTTTGCTCGGTGTTGTCGGTTGATGGAGCGCGCCTTCATCCTCTCGCGGGACCCTCGCTCCCAGGATCTTATTCCGCCGCACTTGATGATCTGACCATTGGACCGTTAGTGGGCTCCTGTGGCGCCGCCGTATATTGGCGGCAAGCTGTTGCCGTGACAGATATCGCGCGCGATCCTCGCTGGGCGAAATTCAAAGATCTGGCCCTACAACTCGGCTTCAAGGCATGCTGGTCGACCCCAATCTTCAGTGGTGACCGTGTTGTTGCGACATTTGCCTTCTACTTTCACGAACAGCGAGGTCCGAGCCACCTTGAACAACAGATTGTTGACGCTAGCGTGCACCTTTGCGCTATCGCCATTGAGCGGGACGAGCGAGTGCGCGAGCGCCAGCGATTGACGTATATGGACGTGCTGACCGGCCTGCCGAACCGTGGGCAATTTAATCAGGGCCAGATCGCCAATCTCTTCCTTCTTCACCGCAAACATCTCACCGCCGCAGATCATCGAAAGCTTCGTTTCTACGCCATCGCAACATGGCGGCAGATCACCATGTCAATCAACGCGTGAAGGCTGGTACCATGCCAGACGCGCGACCTGTCCCAGCTTAAGGCGACGCCACCCATTGAGGCAATGTGAGCACAAGGCACTCCCGGGCCGGATTGACCCCTATTAGAGCGTCGCGCCACCGGCCTCACGCATTGCGGCGGGCAGCGTCTCCCAGGCCCTGATCAACTCGCCGATGGAGCCGGCCCCCATTTTGCGCATGGCATTGGCGCGGTGCAATTTGACCGTGACCGCACTTATCCCGAGGTCGAAGGCGATTTGCTTGTTGAGCCGACCGCGTGCCACCTCGCGCAGGATTTCGCGTTCGCGGTGCGTTAGTGTCACCAGGCGCTCAATATTCCGCTTGACGACCAAAGCATTGGCCCGTCGCGCCGCGTCGAGCGCGATACCGGCAATGACGGCGTCGAGCAGCGTCTGGTCGCGCACTGGCTTGGTCAGGAAGTCAACCGCACCCGCTTTCATCGCCTGCACGGTCATCGGAATGTCGCCATGCCCGGTTAAGAAGATGATTGGCTTCGCATTACCGCTTTCCAGCAGATGATGCTGTAGGTGAAGGCCGCTCGCCCCCGGCATGCGGACGTCAAGGATCAGGCAGCCGGGGCTGTCCAGTATGTCAGCCTCAAGCACTTCTCGGGTCGAGGCGAAGCTCATTGGCTGCAGGCCTGCCGAAAGGATCAGCTCCGACAAGGCCTCGCGAACAGCTGCATCGTCGTCAACGATGATTACGATGGGCTCGCTGAGGTCATTCTTTTGCTGCCGCGATAGCGGTGCCGTTCTTCGGAGCGGCTGGTCAATTTTCATGTCACCCTCCATTTCTCGATTTCTGTAGAGCTTCCCCTATCGCGATGAGTAGGGCAGGCGCGTCGAATGGCTTTCGAAAAAAGCCATCCACGCCTTTGGCGCGGCCCTGATCGGCAATCTCGTGGCGGCCTGTAACCAGGAATACCGGCAGTTCCGGACGCGCCTTGTTGACTATGTCACGAAGTTCAAAGCCGTTTGTACCTGGCATTCCGATGTCGGTGATCAACAAATCCAGATCCGACAGACCGCAGGCAAGCAGATGTTCAGCCGACCGGAAACAGCAGGCTGAATAGCCGGCGGATTCCAGCAGCTCGTCCAGGGATTCGAGCAGCCTCGCATCGTCATCGACAACCGCAACGATCGGTTTTGTCTTCTTCATCCTCAATTTCCTCCCATGCGGCGCGAATGGATGATCTGTATTCCCAATCGTTCCGCTATGCGCACGAGATCAGCAAGCGATGCCGCCGCCATCTTCTGCATCACATTCCGTCGATGGACTTGCAGCGTCACTTCGCTGATTCCGAGTTGCGATGCCGCCTGCTTGTTGAGCAGGCCGCTAACTACGAGCGGCAGCACGTCGCGTTCGCGTGGCGTCAGTTCGAGATAACGCTGCTTCAACAAGCTTAGTTCGGCCCGTTCCGATCGCTTTTTCCGATCCTCCGAAATTGCCGTATGAACCGCGGCCATGAGGTCCGCATCGCTGAACGGCTTCGTGAGAAAATCCACCGCGCCGTGCTTGATCGCCCGCACAGAGGAAGGGATGTCGCCATGACCGGTGATGAAGACGATCGGCGGATGATCGCCCTCGGCGATCTGCCGCTGCAGTTCGAGGCCGTTGATATCGGGCAATTCAACGTCGAGTATCAGGCAGGCAGGTAGATCCGGTTTTTCGGCGTCTACATAGTCACCCGCCGAACCGAACGCGATGGCGCGCATGCCGTGGGTCTCCAGGAGCTCGCCGAGTGCCTCCCTGATGCGTTCGTCATCGTCGACGATGAAAACAACATGGTTGTCCGGTGTCATGGCGCCGCTTTCCCCACGGTTGGTAAGGTGAAAATGAACCGCGCGCCACGCGGTTCATTTTTCTCGGCCCATAGACGCCCGCCATGCGCTTCCACGATCGAACGGCAGATGGCGAGACCCATGCCCATTCCGTTCTCTTTCGTCGTGAAGAAAGGTTCGAAGATCTGATCCGGGAATTCGATGCCGTTCCCCCGGTCGCCTATTTCGATCTGCACGTCGCTGTCCACGCGATGGGCGCGCACGTCGATAGTTTTCTCACCTGCAACGGTGTCCATTGCCTCCATGCCATTGCGGATGAGATTGACCAGGACTTGCTGGATCTGGATGCGATCGACCGCGATAGGCGGAAGCTTGTCTTCTACATCGATGTCGATCCGGATGCGGCGGCGCAAAGCCTCGCCAGCCACCAGGCTACATGCCTCGGCGATAACGCCTGCGGTCGACAGGCTGACCCTGTTGTCTACGGATTGCTTGAACAGCGCCCGGATGCGACTGACGACTTCCGCCGCTGAATTGGCATCGCGAATGACACGTTCAGTGGTGATCTTCGCTCGCTCGACATTGACGGGCTCGGCTGAAAGCCAGCGGTAGCATGCATGCGAATTGGCGACGATCGCCGCCAGAGGCTGATTCACCTCGTGTGCGATGGAGGCGGAAAGCTCGGCAAGGCTCGCCGCCTGGCTGGCGCGCGCCAGCCGCTCGTGTGCCATGCGCAACTCCTCCTGCATCCGAACCTCGCCATCGATATCCAGGCAGATCACATTCCATTGCACGATTGCGCCTTCGTTGTCGCGCATCGGCGCGGCTCGCGTCTCGACCCAGCGATATTCGCCATCGAAACGGCGCAAGCGATGCCTGCGTGCATAGGGTTCGCCGGTCGACAGGCAACGGGCGTACTGTTCCTTGACCCCGGCAAGATCCTCTGGGTGCACTCCGGCATCGAGCGTGCCATTCAGCCGTGATTTTTTCTTGCCATCCAATTCTTCCAGTTCGTAGCCAAGGAATTCCCGGAGCTGCTGGCTGCGATAGACCGGCTCGCCATTGGGCGCAGCGCAATCGATCATCGCCGGCAGCGTTTCCACCAATTGCCAAAGAAAGCGTTCTCTTTCCCGTAGCGCCTCCTGCGCGAGCATCTCATCTTCGATATCGATCGAGATGATATACCACTGTACGATCGCACCATCGGCATCGAGCAGAGGCTGCGCGCGAGCTTCGATCCACCGATAGGTTCCATCCTTAGTACGCCGACGAAACCGGTTCACGAAAGGTTGGCCGGTCTCGAAGCCATTCATTGCTCGCTGAAACATGATCGGAAAGTCTTCAGGGTGAGCCAAATCTCGCGCCAGCGAATCGAAGTTCTCGATGTCGGGTGTTGGTGCACCGACATTGTCCAGATATCGTCTGCTCGTATAGGTCATCCTGCGCGATGGAGCGAAGCTCAGGATATTGATCGGCAGGGTGTCGATCATCTGCTCCAATTGCCGCTTGCTGGTCTTCAGCGCTTCTTCGGCCTGCATCTGATCGTCGATATCGATGGACACCTGATACCAATGAGCGATTGCTCCATCTGCATCACGCAGAGGCTGCGCGCGCGCCTCTATCCAGCGATAGTTGCCGTCTTTCCAACGCCTGCGATACCGCATCATGAAGGGGTCGCCGGATCTGAGGGAGTTGGCTGACGCACGCAGCACCTCGGGAGCATCTTCGGGATGGACCAGTTCTTGCGCCACCCGGGTCATATCTTCGAAGTTCGCCCCAGAGAGGCCCAGATCCTCCAACGATCGCTTGTTGACGTAGGCCAGCTTGCCGGCGGGTGTCCAGCTCCAGATGTGGACTGGCAAGGCGTCCACAAGCTGGGAGAGCTCTTGCTCCCGATCGCGCAAAGCCTCTTGCGCGCGCACTTCATCATCGATGTCGATGGAGATTGCAAACCACTCAACGATCCCGCCGTCATCGTCGAGCAATGGTTCCCATCGACCGTCGAACCAGCGATAGACGCCATCTGCACGACGCATGCGATATTTCATTGCGTAGGGCTCGCCGGTCGCGATCGAGCGTCGGACCGCGTTCAAGAGCCCATCGGAATCGTCCGGGTGAACAAAAGTCCGCATGGCGGTCACCAAACGACTGCTATCCTGATTGTCCAACTGCTCGACGTCATCCAGGCCGAAATAGTCGAGCAGCCGTTTATTGAAGAAGGTTGGCTCACCTGCCGGAGTCAGACGCCTAATTTGGACGGGAACCATGTTTACGATCTGCTCGAGCTCCCGCTCTCGGTCACGCAAAGCGTCCACACTCTGACGCAATGTCTGTAAGGCGAGCTGATGCTGCCGGGATATGGCGGCCACGACCAGGGCCGAAAATGCCGAGATCGCCAGGAAGAGTTGAAGCATGATCTGGTTGTGGCGCTGGCTCTCGGCATTTCCGGCAAACTGGCTGGCACCGGATATCGTGACGATCGCGGTAATTAGCGCGAGAAGGGCGAGAGAGACGACAGCGCCTTTGAATTCGAATCGCACGGCGGCCCAAAGCAGTGGCGGCATGATGATATAGGCGAAGGGCAGGTAGCTGCCGAGCGAAAGGGCCGCGACGCCGAGAAGGATCAGTCCCACTGCGCATGCTTCAAGCCACCGCGCAACCGATAGCCCGGCCTTGCTGTTCCAGTTCTGGATCACGACCAACGCGAGCGGTCCGACGATCAGGACCCCAGTGGCATCCCCGATCCACCAGAGCGGCCAAGCCCCTGAGAAGGTTTGTGAAAATATGCCGAACCAAGCAAGCGTCGCGCTTCCGACCGTCGCGCTCACCACGGGAGCAACTCCAGCGCCTAACGCGACGAATACAAGAACTTCCCGCAGGGTTTCCAGTCGAACCGGCCGACCCAAAGCCCAGTTTACGAGCCACGCGCCGACCATGGCTTCGAGCGCATTGCCGGCATAAATCAGAACGGCGGCGGGCAGCGGGCTGTGGAACCACAGGACATTGCTGAATAGCTCCCCGAGGCAGCCGACCGATACCCACCACGGCCAACTCCGCTTGGGCGCGAGCATAAGGATTGCGATGAAAAGCCCGCTCGGGGGCCATATGGAAATGCCCGTCCCGGGTACGATTGCAAGTGTCTGCGCGAAGCCGCACCCCAGAATATAGGTCGCAAAAAATTGACCTAGATGCAGGAGTTGGGGGCGGTACGACCAGACGCGCGTCATCGGCGGCTCCTGCAGGAAACACAAAGTTTAGGCTGCGCCAGCATATCGAATGGCCAGTCTCGATAGCAGCATCAGTGATCCAGCCTCGCACACTATTCGCGCCATTGCGCGGCGGCAACTTATGGAAATCCATCTATCGGCGGTGCCATCGCCGCGCTGGTGGAAAACCGTCAAGCCTCAGTGGTATCCGGGATCCACTTGGATGCCTCCTGTCTCAGCCAAAAGCCGCAGGTGGTTATCGGCCAAGTCTGCTGCGTGTTGGACGAGCTCCGAGAGAACGATGATGGAAGGAGATTGAAGAACTGGCGCGGCAAGGCCGCGCCAGTTCAGGACGGCTCGAGGAGGACGGCGGCTTGCCCCGCGAGCCGTGGCCAGCTCAAGCCTTGAGGAAGGCGAGCAGGTCGGCGTTAACCTGGTCTTGATGGGTGGCGGTGACGCCGTGGGGCGCGCCGGGATAGTAGATCTCCTTGGCCCCCTTGATCAGCCGCGCGGATTTGACGGCGGAATCCTGGATCGGAACGATCTGGTCGTCTTCGCCATGCAGGACGAGTGTTGGCACGTCGAACTTCCGCAAGTCTTCCGTGAAGTCGGTTTCGGAGAATGCCTTGACGCATTCATAGGCGTTGAGCAGGCCGGCCTGCATGCTCAAACGCCAGAACTGGTCGAGGGTGCCTTGGGAGACACTCGAGCCCGATCGATTGGCACCGTAGAACGGCAGGGCGAAGTCTCGGTAGAACTGTGAACGATCCTTGGCGAGACCGGCGCGGATCGCATCGAAGACCTCGATCGGCAGGCCTTCAGGATTGGTCGCCGATTTGACCATGACCGGCGGCACGGCGCCGATGAGGACGGCCTTGGCGACGCGCTTCGTGCCGTGCCGGCCGATATAGCGCGCGACCTCGCCGCCGCCGGTGGAGTGGCCGACCAGCGTTGCGTCCCTAAGGTCCAGCGTCTCGATAAGGGCGGCCAGATCGTCGGCATATCCGTTCATGTCGTTGCCCGACGTCGGCTGACTGGAGCGTCCATGGCCGCGGCGATCGTGCGCCACGACGCGGAAGCCGCGTTGGGCGAGGAAGAGCATCTGACCGTCCCAAGCATCGGAATTCAGCGGCCAGCCGTGGGAGAAGGTGACAACCGGGCCGGTTCCCCAGTCCTTGTAATAGATTTCCGTGCCGTCCTTGGTGATGATCGTGCTCGTTGTTTGTCTTCCGTGGTTGAGGCTGACGGAGAGAGGCTGCTTCGGAGTCTTTGCGGCAGCAACCGCGGGCAAGCCGGTTGCGATACCGGCAATGAGGCTGCCAAGCAGGGCGTCGCGGCGTGAGAGGCTAACGGCCGATGGGTTTGGAATGTCCCGCATATTTCTATCTTTCCCGATGATTAAAGTGGAGTAGGGGCCAATCAGTGGGCTGACGCCGCCTCTTCGATGAGGGCGGTGACTTCGCCGGGATGCGAGACCATGAGTGCGTGCGAGGCTCCGTTGATCACGACAGTCTTCACGGCATGTGCCCGCTCGGCCATGAATTGCATGACCGCTGGCGGAATGCTGCGGTCGGAAGACCCGTAGATCATGTAGGAGGGCAGCAGCTTCCACGACGCGACGCCGGAGGGTTCGGCAAGCGCAGCTTGGGCGACGGGTCGCTGCGTTAAAGCCATCAGCGCCGCCTTGTCATCCGAAACGTCGGCAGCGAACTGGAGACGAAACTTGGATGGTTGGATATACAGGTCCCGCTTGCCATCAGGTAGCGTCACGGGCGCGAGTGTGTCGGCAAGCGTGCTGCCTGGGAATTTTGCCGATAGGGTGACGCTGGATTCGCCGGTATCCGGCATGAAACCAGCAACGTAAACGAGAGCTTTCACGTTCGGACTGCCGTTCGCGGCTTCGGTGATGACCGGTCCGCCATAGGAATGGCCCACCAGGATAACCGGGCCGCGGACCGAATGGACAACGGATGCGACGGATGCGGCATCCGATGCGACGCCGCGAAGCGGGTTGGCCGCTGCGATTGCCACATAGCCATCCTTCGTCAGGCGGGTAATCACGGCATCCCAGCCCGACGATTCAGCAAAGGCGCCATGAACGAGAACGATTGTCGGTTTAAGATCGCGATCCTGGGACTGTGCGCTAGCGACCGTCAGCGTGGCGATCGCGGCGCCAAGCGCCAAGACCTTTATGATTTTGAGCATCTGCTTTCTCCTAACGTAGCGGTTCCTATGCGGGGAGAATGCGTGGGTTTGCGGCGGCAAACCATTCTACGCGAGATGCGCCCATCCACTGCTGAGGGATAGGATGATGTAGCGCAACCGGCGGGAAATCTGATCGATCGGCAGGGCACCGCTACATCAGAGAGCAGCCGGGCGCACCTTCCGGCCAGATGGTTGATCCACGGCGCCGGGGTAGTTGGTGATCCGGGCCATACGCCCAGCTTTCCGATCGCAATCAATCCATGGAGAACAGGATGACCAAGCGTTTGAACATATTGGCCAGGAAGAATGACGGAATCGATGGCCTCGTCGCCGTCGAGACCTGGATTGCCAAAAGTTTCGATCCCAAACTAATGGAGCTCGTCAAGGTGCGCGTGTCGCAGATCAACGGCTGCGCCCATTGCCTGCACATGCATCGTCAGGATGCGCTCAAGCTGGGTGAGACGGAAGAGCGTATGCTCTTGCTGAATGCCTGGCATGAATCGCAGCTTTACACGGATCGCGAGCGTGCGGCGCTCGCATGGGCCGAGTCGCTGACCAATGTCGCCGAGAGCCGTGCGCCGGATGGCGACTATGAAGCAGCACACAGCGTCTTTTCGGAAGACGAACTTTTGGCATTGTCTATCGGCATCGCCATGATCAATGCCTGGAACCGGCTGGCGATCGGCTTTCGGCTGCAGCATCCGGCAGATCACAAACGTGCTGGCTAATCGGCGAGCGTCTGCGAGCGGGCCGGGCGGATGCATCCGCTCGGCACAGTATCCAATCCTCAGCCTTCAACACTGAGATGCATCATCAGCAGGACGGAGGGGTAGGACATCGTTCGACCAGCGAGAATTCATGCCGGCCTCTTTGCTGCCAAGTGTCCGCCGCGGCACACCGAGAGCATGGGCTGCCCTATCCTCAGGTATGGTTTTTCCTCTCCCTTGGCCGGATCGACCGCCAAACGTCCCTCAACATAAAATCCGCGCCGTGGCTTATGACCGTTTCGATCACGCAAAACAGGAGCGCATCATGTCGCAGACAGAAACAAAACCTCACACGATTGCTCAACAGGAGACACACATGGGCTTGGAAAACAACTCACGCGTCGGGAGGACAGGCGCCGACGAGCTGGTTCCATCGCGCTACGCGGTGAAGATCGGCGACATTGACGTTTTGGTGATCAGTGATGGCGTCTTGCCGCTGCCGACCAAGATGTTGGGATACAATGCCGACCCGACTGAACACGCGGAATGGCTCAACGACATGTTCCTGCCGCCGGACGCTTTCGACTGGGCGCTGAACGTGGTCGTGGTGCGCAGCGGTAAGCAGACCATCCTTATCGACGCTGGCCTGGGGCTGGACCCGGAATTGAACCTGCCGCGGGCCGGGCAATTGATCAAGCGGCTGGAAGCCGCCGGCATCGACCTTGGATCGGTAACCGACGTGGTCCTGACCCACATGCATATGGACCATGTCGGTGGGCTGCTCGTCGACGGCGTGAAGGAGCGGCTGCGTCCGGACCTCAGGATCCACGTGGCGACGGCCGAGGTCAAATTCTGGGAGGCGCCCGATTTCACCCACGTGTCGATGCCGCCCGGCTTCCCGGACGCGCTTCGGGCGGCCGCCAAGCAGTTCAGAAAGGAATACGAAAGCCACCTGCGACTGTTCGATGATGAGTACGAGGTGGCACCGGGCGTGGTCGTCTCCCGAACCGGCGGCCACACACCCGGGCATAGCGTGGTCCGCGTGGCATCCGGCAAAGACCGGCTGATGTTCGCCGGCGATGCGGTGTTCGCGGTCGGCTTCGATCACCCCGACTGGTTCAACGGCTTCGAACACGACCCGGAAGAAGCTGCCCGCGTCCGCGTCCGGCTTTTGCAAGAGCTGGCGGAGAGCGGCGAGCTTCTGGTGGCCACCCATATGCCGTTCCCCTCCGTCGGCCATGTGGCAGCCGAAGGTGATCACTTCCGTTGGGTGCCGGTCTTCTGGGACTACTAAGCCCTAGTGGACCAGAGCCGAGCCGGCGCGCAGCCTTTAGGGCCGTCCCGGTTCGGCCGATCGGAGCTACGGCTTCGATAGGACCGGCCTGACCACGACCAACCATTCAGCAACGAATGAACGACGCGGTGCGCGAAGCGGCCGCGCATGGAGAAGCTCATGAAAATCGTCATCATCGGCGGAACCGGCCTGATCGGTTCGAAGACGGCCGACCGCCTCCGCAGCCAAGGCCACGAAGTCGTTGCCGCCGCCCCGAATACCGGCGTCAACACGATCACCGGCGAGGGTCTGGCTGAAGCGCTTACCGGTGCCTCCGTCGTCATCGACCTCGCAAACTCGCCGTCCTTCGAGGACAAGGCCGTGCTTGAATTCTTCGAGACATCGGGCCGTAATCTGGCGGCGGCGGAAAAGGCCGCCGGTGTCAAGCATCACATCGCCCTTTCCATCATCGGCGTCGATCGCCTGCCCGGCAGTGGCTACATGCGTGCCAAGGTCGCCCAGGAAAAGGCCATCCGTGAATCCGGCATACCCTATACGATCGTCCACTCGACGCAGTTCATGGAATTTTTGAGCGGCATCGCTCAATCCGCCACCATCGGCAACGTCGTGCGGCTGCCGACGGGCTACGTGCAGCCGATCGCCTCCGATGACGTTGCCGACGCCATGGCCACTGTTGCGACCGCAGCGCCCATCAATGGCGTGATCGAGATCTCCGGCCCGGAGCGCGTCCGGATGAACGAGCTCGTCGCCCGCTATCTGAAGGCCATGGGCGATGCGCGCCATGTCGAAGGCGATCCCGATGCCCGCTATTTCGGCACCAAGCTGGAGGACGGTTCGCTTGTTTCCGACAACAATCCCCGCCTCGGCCGCATCACCTTCGAACAGTGGTTCGCGACCTCTGCACGTAAATGAATGCCCGCAACTAAAGGGACGATGACGGGCCGCCCGCGGGCGGTCCATCGTCCAACCTTCGAGAAAGGAAATTTCGAGATGATCAAGCCAATCCTTACCCTTGCCATGACGGCCCTCTTGTCTGCCACGGCTGCGGCCGCTCATGATGCCGGCGACAAGGACGCCAAGGTGACCCTCGTCTATAGTCATGAATTGCCGAATGTTCCCGGCAAGAGCATGAAAGGGGTCCTGGTCGAATATGGTCCCGGTGGCTTCTCTTCGGCCCACACCCATCCGAACTCGGCCTTCATCTATGCGACTGTGCTGGAAGGCGCAATCCGCAGCCAGGTCAATGACGGTCCCGTCAAGGTCTACAAGGCGGGCGAGAACTTCTCCGAGATGCCCGGCGATCGCCATGGCGTCAGCGAGAATGCCAGCAAGACCAAGCCGGCCAAGCTCCTGGCGGTCTTCGTCGTCGACAGCAGCCAGAAGGAACTGACCTTCCCGATCAAGAAGTAGGTGCATTGAGGCGGATGCCGACGGCATCCGCCTGCGCCTCCCATAGGAAATCATCGTGGGTGAGCCCGTTATGTTTGGCGAACATCATTCCCTTCCGCTCGTCCTTATCAATTTGCTTGGCCTGGTCGGCATTGTCATTTGGCATATCCAGGGGCGCGGCCGTCCGACCGGGCGCCTGATCGTGCAGATCCTGTTCTTCACCGGCATGAGCCTCGTGCTCTGGCTTGCCGGAATTTCGCCCTATCGTCTCGACGATACCGAGCTTCAGGAAGCCGGCATTCTGCTCGCCAAATCCGCAAGGATTCTCTGGTGGCTCCACCTCGCATGGACAATGATCGGCTTCGTGCAGATCTATATCACTCTCAACCACAAGCCCCGGGAAGCACATCTGCTGCAGGATCTGATCGTCGGGGTCGTCTATCTCGGCGTGGCTCTGGCCGTCATCGGGTTCGTCTTCGGAGCGCCCATCGGCCCATTGGTTGCTACCTCTGGCGTGGTTGCCATCATCATAGGCCTGGCGCTGCAGAACACGCTTGCCGATGTCTTTTCCGGGATCGCGCTTACGCTCGGTCGTGCTTACGTCATCGGCGACTGGATCCAATTGGGCGACGGTACGGAAGGGCGCGTCGCCGAAACCAACTGGCGCTCGACCAATTTACTGACCGGCGGCCACAATGTCGTCGTCCTGCCCAATAGCGTCCTTGCAAAACAGGGAATGACCAATCTCAGCCGTCCCGACGAAACGCACTGGATTTCACTTTCCATGCACGTCGCCGCCACCCAACCGCCGTCTGTGGTTGAAGACCTCATGCTGGCCGTTCTGCGGAGCTGCGAGCGAATCGTTAAAATTCCGCCGCCGTCTGTCGCGCTCAAAGCGATCGATGCAATGGCTATCGAGGTCGAGCTGCAGTTTTGCGTAGCAAGCCCGGCGAGCAGGATGTCCGCTAAAAACGAGGTCATCGATCTCGTCTATCGGCACTGCAAGACGAACGGCCTCTCTTTGGTGATGCCGCCGGAGAGCCTGTCCTGGGTGACAGCCGTCGTCAGCGGTGAACCCGCAGCCAGTGTCAGACCGCTCTCGTCCAGCAGGGTTTAGCCATGGACGTCGAGCTTAGACGCAGGATTGACGAACTTGAACAGCAACTGGGCTCTGCGGCGGTCGAGAATACCGATCTGCGATTGGAGCTTGAAATTGCGTTGGAACGCCAGGCCGTCACTGCGCAGATTCTCAACGTCATCTCCATGTCGCGAACCGACGTGCAGTCGGTTTTCGATGTCATTTCCGAGAGCTCGCGACGGTTGCTCGGCGGTCAAACGGCGCTCGTGACGCGGGTCATAGATGGCATGCTCCATCTGGCCGCCTGCACGGCGGGAAGTCCTGCCAGCCATGCGGAGATCCGCGCTTCATTTCCGACTCCCTTGACTTCTTCGGGGATTCACAGCCGAGTTGCACTCAGCTCGGCCATGGCATTCCGCTCTGATATCGAAACCGAACCCGGCATCCCCAAAGCCGTCAAGGACATGGCACGCATTAGAGGATACCGAAGCATTATCGTGGTGCCGATGCTTTGCGACGGCATCGCGATCGGCACTGTCGGTGTTTCGCGTGCCGAGCCGGGGACGTTCAGCGACAGCCAAATCAATCTTCTCAAGACGCTTGCCGATCAGGCCGTGATCGCGATCGAGAACGCGCGGCTATTCGAAGAGGTGCGGGCGCGAACCAGGCAGCTTTCCGAGTCTCTCGACGATCTGCGCGCCGCACAGGACCGTCTGGTGCAGACCGAAAAACTGGCCTCGCTCGGCCAACTCACTGCCGGCATCGCGCACGAGATCAAGAACCCGCTCAACTTTGTCAATAATTTCGCAGCCCTCTCAGCCGAACTGATGGATGAGTTGAGCAGTACGATCGCGCCGCTTGCGCTCTCCGACAATGTTCGCGATGAACTCGAGGAATTTGGCGGCCTGTTGAAGGACAATCTGCAAAAGATCGTTCAGCACGGCAAGCGAGCCGATTCCATCGTCAAGAACATGCTCTTGCACTCGCGGGGAGGCGGCGGCGAACACCGGCTGACGGACGTGAATGCACTGGTCGAAGACAGTCTCAGCCTCGCTTTTCACGGAGCGCGCTCCGAGAAGCCGCAGTTCAACGTCACTCTTAGGCGTGAGTTCGATCGCGATGCCGGTTCCGCTGAAGTATTCCCCCAGGAGATTTCGCGCGTGTTGCTGAATCTGATGTCCAACGGCTTCTATGCCGTTGCCGAGCGAAGCGGCGAAAACATCCCTGGCTTTGAGGCCACGCTCAGCGTCAGTACACGAAACCGTGGCGAACACGTCGAAATCCGCATCCGCGACAACGGCGTCGGCATTCCGCCAGAGGTCAAGGAAAAGATATTCAGTCCATTCTTCACGACCAAGCCGCCTGGCGAAGGCACCGGCCTCGGGCTCTCAATAAGCCACGACATCATCGTGAAGCAACACGGCGGCAGGATCGATATCGACACCGAGCCCGGTGCGTTTACCGAGTTCACCATCTTGCTGCCGCGAAAGCAATTTTTTGCACAATAACAATAGGAGAGGGGCCGTGACCTTATTGGTTCTGGTGGTGGATGACGAAGCGGACGTTGAAGCCTTGTTCCGTCAGCGGTTCCGCCGCGATCTTCGCGCCCGGCGCTTCGCGATGGATTTTGCCGCCTCAGCAGCGCAGGCTCTTGCCCGCGTTGCCGACACTGGCGAGCAAACGCTGATTTTAATCTTCTCCGACATTAACATGCCTGGGATGAATGGTCTCGATATGCTGCCGGAAATGCGCGCACGAAGGCCGGATGTTCCTGTCATCATGATTACTGCCTATGGAGATGCCGAGACGCGCAGGACTGCGCTGGATCGGGGCGCGGAGGGCTTGCTGACCAAGCCGATCGACTTCGGCCAGCTACGCCTGGTCGTCGAGACGAGGCTGGGACCGGCCACATGACTACAACCGTTCTCGTGGTCGATGACGAGTCAGACCTGGAGACGCTTATTCTGCGTAAATTTCGAAAGCAGGTCCGAGACGGAGGCATCAGCTTCCTGTTTGCGCATGACGGTGTTGATGCGCTTCAGGCGATCGAGCAGTATCCTCATGTCGATCTTGTAGTCATGGACATCAATATGCCGCGCATGGATGGCCTCTCGTTATTGGCGAAATTGCAGGAGCGAGAGGACAAGAAGTTGGCCATCATCGTTTCTGCCTACGGTGATATGAATAATATACGCACCGCGATGAATCGCGGTGCGTTCGACTTCGTAACCAAACCGATCGATTTCGCCGATCTGGAAGCGACGATCCTGAAGACCATCCGTCAAGTCGAGGTCTTGCGTGAGGCACGCCGCCGCCAGGCGGAGGCGGAGCGCGCGCATGCGTCGTTGTCGCGTTATTTTTCGCCCGAACTTGCCAAGCTCCTTGCCGTCAACGGTAATGACGATGATATGCAGGTACGCTGGCGCGATATCGCTGTGATTTTCACAGATATCACGGGCTTTACCTCGCTCGTCGAGACAGCCGCTCCCGCGGTGCTGGCGGAGTTGCTTAACGAATATGTCGGCGGTCTGACGGATGTCGTCTTCGCGCATGAAGGAACGGTGGCCAAAGTGATCGGCGATGCCATTCAGGTGCTGTTCAACGCACCTGGCGACCAGGTCGACTATGCGACCCGCGCAATCGCCTGCGCACAAGCGCTCGACCAATGGGCAGAAGCGTTTCGCGAGCGCTGGAAACAGAAAGGCGTGGACTTCGGGATCACACGCATCGGCGTTCATGCAGGTCCCGCACTGGTCGGCAACTTCGGCGGCGATCGTTTCTTCGATTTCACCGCCTATGGCGACACAGTCAACACGGCCGCGAGGTTAGAGGCCGCGAACAAGACACTGGGCACGCGGATTTGCGTCAGCGATAGTGTCGCGTGCGGGGCAAGGAAATTCAGTGGGCGGCCGATAGGCGATCTTGTCCTGCGCGGACGTAACGAGCCGTTGCGCGCCCATGAGCCCTTGTTGGCGGCGCAGTTCGATGCGCCGGTCACGGCGCAGTATATGACAGCCTTTACCAAGCTCGAGCAGAATTGCGCCGCCGCCATGCCGGCTTTCGCCGCGCTGGTTGGCATGCACTCCGATGATCCGCTCGCCAGCTATCATTTGAGGCGGCTGCTCAACGGTGCCACGGGTACTCGCATACAGGTGGGATGATTGACCATGAGCTTAATGACCTATGCGAATGGCAGCAATGCGCCCCTATGTCGGACATGCAGAACGGCATTGCGGCCGCTTGAAAGCAGACGTCGATGGCGATCAGTCGAGTCGGTACAGATGTAATAAATCGCACGAACTACGCACGTCGCATCTTATTGAGGAACACCTACTGGACGTTGTGCGGCGAAATGCTACTCAGTTATATTTGAGTATCGGCAATGATCAAAAGGCTATGCGGCGGGACCGGATATCGAAGATCGTGTAATTTCTCTTGGCAGTGGGCTAGCAGCGATATCCGAACGCCTTCTCTTAGCTCATGCTCGTGGCGAAGTCCTTTTCATTTGCGGCGCAGAGATTTCGAGACCTGCAGGTCTTCCCGATTTTCGTGAACGCGTACTTGACGTGTAGGCTTCGGTCTTGTCGAGATGCACGGTACGGAACGAAGCAGCCTGCTCGACAGCTTTCCTCTTCCAGATAGCCCGCTTCGATTGAGCGGTTTCTTCGACACTCTGTATGCCCGCTACCACGCGCGCGTTGTGGTGAGTGTCCCCGATCTTTCGCGTACGACGCGGCGATTGGACTAGGCCCCCGCTTCACCGGCCTTTCAGGTGCCGGATCTCGACTATACGCCGCGGGTAGGTGGAGAGATCGCGCCAGTCGAGAGTTCTGATTAAAATTCCCACTGTTGGCAAAATATGATTGGCTGCTCCTCTCAACGGAGAACGCCGGGGTTGGTGATCGCCGCCATCAGACCCGATGGTGGCAAGAGATCGCTAATTTCCAAATCGCGGTCATATCGAGGGTTCTCGGTCGGGCAACAAAGCGATCGTCTTTCGCCGTTCTAGATCGCCAATGATCTTGCCATATCGATGATTGCGACGCCATGCCCAATCATCGATGACGATCGCTCTCGGTGGCGTTGGCGGCGGGCGATCATATCGGCGAACGGTTCGCAGCAGCGTATCATTGCTCACTGGAAGTCAGAGACGATCGGCAAACCGTGCTGCCGGGCGACCACCCAATGCAAGAGCCAGATGCCGAGCCAAGCAGTCCAGACGAGCTGTCCGGCGAGCCATGGGGCGGACCACGCCGTCGCCGAAGCGTTCGGCGAAAATCTTTCGATGGCAATTGGCGGCACGACAGACGAAGCGCCGGACCGTCAGGTGCAATTCAATCCTTCGACCCGCACACGGAAGATTGGCAATCATCCGGGGATAGCGACTATGAATACGACGCGAGGCCTTACCGCATTGGGGGCATCTGCAATCTGGTCACCGACCATATGCGGCAACGACGATCGCGTCGGCACAATGATGCACTGCTTCAACGTTTAACTCAGCAGGGATCAGATCGGAAAGCCGAAATTGGGTTCGCATGGCACTGATTCTCTATTGGAAACCAAGCCAGTTGAACTCAAAACATCATCGAGAATGAGTTAGACCCCCGCTACGACGCCGATTGACAGGCTGCATCCGCATGCCGATGCTGATCGCCTTTCCTGACATCGTGTCGGTTCATGGCGCTCCTGCGGTATCGCGTTGCGATTGCCGCCGACGACATTTGTGTCGACAGCGCTTTACCATTCCCGATCTCGGACGATCAGTGGCGACAGCCACTATTGACAAGCTGCCCCGTATATCCCTAATCTTGAAGGCTTGAGAGGGATTGAGGGATGACATGGGAGGGCTCCCTCGACGGTACGAATTTAGTCGTACTTACCATAGTTCGACGAAACTCGTACATGTATATTCGACAGGAATCGTACGGACGTGCTATACGAATGCTCATGACCCTTTCGAGCATTGATATCGTCGACACCGAGCCATCTCGTCTCCCGCCGCCCTTGCCTGAACCGGCGGTGGAGGATTTACGTCTTGACATCATCATGGGGACGCTCGCCGATCCGTTGCGCCTCACCATTGTCCGCAAGCTGCTTCTGGAATCGGAGGCCTATGATCACACTTGCGGCTGGTTCGGCTTCGATCGGCCAAAATCCTCGCTGACGCATCATTTCAAGGCGTTGCGCGAGGCGGGCCTTATCCGGCAGCGGCAATATGGCCTGGAGCGGCGCAGCCGTGTGCGAACCCAGGATCTCGACGCGCGGTTTTCGGGCCTACTCGATTTAGTGAAGGCTTGGCGGCCGGACCATTCAATGTGATCCGCTTTGGGTCTTTGTTCCGACAATTCAGATAGCGGCTCGGCATTGTCTGCATCGCTCACATAAGCTGCGCGCAGAACGAACGGTTCAGGCGCCACCTCGGCTCCGACGGCGATGTTGCAGCGATCACAATAGAAATTGCCCAACCATTAAGCTGTATCAGGCGCGAGGCCCGAATCCGCCATAAGGCTTCAGGGGAACTTCATGAAATTTCTATAGATAGAGATGCTAATGCTGGGTCGTGGGTTCGTGTCCGCCCAAGAGCAAAAAAGGGAGCAAAGCTCTTCCAGAGCTCTTGTCGACCTAGGGCTTCAGCGTTTGGTGGCGCGCGTTGGCCAAGGCGTGCGGTGAGGCGCCTGCTTTGCTCAACAGGTTGCTTACCCGGTTACGTCGATGAATAGGGGGAGCCGATTACCGGACGGACAATGGGCGAGATCTGACAGCCACAGGCGAATATCGTCTTCCATGTACTGACATTCAAAATCGTCGATCATTTGGCATCATGAGTGAATAGTATCTAATTTCATAATTTAAAGAATAGGCGACAAAAGCGATGAGATTTGATAAATTTACGCTAGCCGGTTGCGGTTTGATTGTAGATAAAATTCGCCGGACGTCTTTGCAGCGCCAGCCGGTATGTGGTGCAGGAGGAGAGATGTTATGGTGGCATTCCACGTCATGGCCGGTGCGAGCGGCGAATTTGCGCGTCCGGAAGTGCGGAAGATAAGGATCGGGGATCTTATCGATGCGCTGAGATTGGGGTTTAATGATTTCAGAGAAAAGCCCTCACATTACGTTTTTCTCTGTCTTATATATCCGATCACAGGCGTTTTCCTGATCATGTGGAGCTCCGGCGCTAACCTGATGCCGTTGCTTTATCCCTTGATGTCCGGCTTTGCGCTGGTTGGCCCGATTGCGGCCCTTGGCCTTTATGAAATCAGTCGACGCCGTGAACAGGGACTGGACAGCTCATGGTATCACGCGCTGGAGGTCGGCCGTTCTCCGGCACTGCCATCGATCATTGCCGTGGGCTTTATGCTGTTCGCGCTTTTCGTCGCTTGGTTATTTGTCGCGCAGCATATCTACACCCTGACCTTCGGCAACGCCGGTCTGACCTCGGTCTCCACCTTCCTGCTAGATGTGTTGACCACGTCTCGAGGTCTCTCCCTTGTATTTTGGGGAAACTTGGCCGGTTTCGTTTTCGCAATAATTGCGTTAGCGACGACTGTGGTGACCTTTCCGCTGCTGCTCGACCGGGATGTCGGCGCAACCGCAGCCGTAAATGCGAGCATACGCGCCACGCTTGCCAATCCAGGACCTGTTGCGCTTTGGGGATTGATCGTCGCGGCGCTGCTCGTCGTCGGCACGATCCCGATTTTTGTCGGCCTTGCGGTCGTCATGCCCATCCTCGGGCATTCAACTTGGCACCTGTATCGGAAATTGATTGCCGCCTATCCGAACCGCATGTCTTGAATTCACAAAGGAAACTTCCCCCGGATCATCTTCCAAGCCATTACGACCTATCCGATGGGAGTCGCGTCGTTTAGAATAGCGATGAAGAGAGTGAGGATTACCATGTCTTGGCGTTTTCTTCCGATCTGTCTGCTTCTTGCCATTGCCGCCCCGCTTGGCGCTCTCGCGCAGGAGGGCGATGCGACGGCAGGAGCTATTGTTTTCAAGAAATGCGCCATTTGCCATATAGCTGAAACGGACCAGAACAAGATCGGACCTTCGCTGAATGGCCTGTTCGGCAGAACGGCCGGAACACATCCGAATTTCGCCTATTCGCCGGCAATGCAGCAGGCAGGCAAAGACGGCCTCGTTTGGAGCGAGGCATCGCTCCGCGACTATTTGCACGATCCCAAAGTGAAGGTCAAAGGCACGAAAATGACCTTCATCGGGCTTAAGGACGATACCGAGATTACTGATCTGATCGCCTATCTGAAGCAATATTCCAAATAGCCAGATGCCAAGTGTGGACGAGTTGTCTTCTGCGTCGGCGGTTGGATCGGCGAAATTCGGTTCCGCGATTTGACACCGCCGATCTGTTCGCGCGGCGTCTTTGGGCCCGATACGGTTTGCCAAGATTAACTGCTGTCTTTGCCGCAATTGCCCACCTGACCTCTTCATGAGATAATACTAAAACGTCTCGCGATGGGATTATTGAAATATTCGCGGCCGGGTCAGGGAGGCGACAATGGCTGTCGTCGTGGTTCTCGTTCTGCTGGTGGTGGGATCGATCACGTTCCATCTGCTGAGCCCTTGGTGGTGGACGCCGATAGCGTCGAACTGGAGCTACATCGACAATACGATGGTCATCACCTTCTGGATCACCGGCTTCGTTTTCGCGGCGGTGGTGTTGTTTATTGCTTATTGCATCCTCCGTTTCAGACATCGCCCCGGAAACCAAGCGGCATATCAACCGGAAAACAAGCGGTTGGAATGGTGGCTTGCCGGGGGAACCGCAATTGGCGTGGCTGCGATGCTCGCGCCGGGCCTAATCGTTTGGAAACAGTTCGTGACGGTCCCAGCCGATGCCAGCGCAGTCGAAGTCGTCGGGCAGCAATGGCAATGGAGTTTCCGGCTGCCGGGCGCGAACGGCCGCCTCGGGCGGGCTGATACGCGCAACGTTAGTGCTGACAACCCGCTCGGTTTGGACAAGAACGATCCCGCGGGAATGGACGATGTCATCATCCAAGGTGGCGAGTTGCACCTGCCCGTCGGAAAGCCGGTCAAATTGCTCCTGCGCTCGATCGACGTCATTCACGATTTCTACGTGCCACAGTTCCGAGGCAAGATGGACATGATCCCGGGCACGGTCACCTACTACTGGTTCACGCCGACACGGACTGGAACATTTGAAGTTCTCTGCTCGGAACTTTGCGGCGTCGGCCATCCGCAGATGCGCGGCACGGTCGTCGTCGAAACCGAGGTCGCCTATCAAGCCTGGCTGCAGCAACAGCAGACTTTCTCGCAATCGCTGGCATCGGCGGAAAAGCCGGCGGTCAAGTAATGCCGTGCATGCTTGAAGGGAAAAGCTGTATCGGAGGGAATAGGGAGGATGTGATATGGTCGATATTGGATCCGGCACCGAGCAGGTCATCCGGCCCGCTGAAGTCGAGGATGTGGAGCTTTATCACCCGAAAAGCTGGTGGACGAGATACGTCTTCAGTCAGGATGCCAAGATCATCGCCATTCAGTACGGGCTAACCGCCATCTCGATCGGCATGGTGGCGCTGGTGCTGTCCTGGTTGATGCGGCTGCAGCTCGGGTTCCCTGGCTATTTTTCTTTCATCGATTCAGAGCATTATTATCAGTTCATCACCATGCACGGCATGATCATGGTGATCTATCTGCTGACGGCTCTGTTCCTCGGCGGCTTCGGAAACTATCTGATCCCCTTGATGCTCGGTGCGCGTGATATGGTATTCCCCTATGCGAACATGCTGAGCTACTGGCTTTATCTGCTTGCGGTCATCGTGCTGGTCATCGGCTTTTTCGCGCCCGGCGGACCAACGGGTGCCGGCTGGACGCTATATCCGCCGCAGGCACTTCTATCTGGGACGCCAGGAGGGCGCGATTGGGGCATCATCCTGATGTTGTCATCGTTGATCCTGTTCATCATCGGCTTTACGATGGGTGGGCTCAACTATGTCGTCACGGTGCTGCAGGGTCGCGCCCGTGGCATGACGCTGATGCGAATGCCCTTGACGGTATGGGGTATATTCACCGCCACCGTCATGGCGCTGCTCGCCTTCCCTGCGCTCTTCGTCGCCGCCGTCATGATGCTGTTTGACCGCTTGCTCGGCACGAGTTTCTTCATGCCCGCTATCGTCGAGATGGGCGAACAGTTGAAGCAAGGGGGTGGCAGCCCTATCCTTTTCCAGCATCTATTCTGGTTCTTCGGTCACCCCGAAGTCTATATCGTCGCGCTTCCGGCCTTCGGTATCGTCTCGGACCTGATCAGCACGCATGCGCGCAAGAACATTTTCGGCTACCGGATGATGGTCTGGGCGATCGTCATCATCGCAGCGCTAAGCTTTGTCGTATGGGCACATCATATGTATGTCAGCGGAATGAACCCGAACTTCGGGTTTTTCTTCGCGACGACGACGTTGATTATCGCCATCCCGACCGCCATCAAGGTCTATAACTGGGTGTTGACGCTTTGGCGCGGCAATATCCATCTGACATTGCCGATGCTGTTTGCCCTCGCCTTCATCGTCACGTTCATCAATGGTGGGCTGACAGGTCTCTTTCTTGGCAATGTCGTCGTCGACGTGCCGCTGTCCGATACCATGTTCGTCGTTGCCCATTTCCACATGGTGATGGGGGTAGCGCCGATCCTGGTGATCTTCGGGGCAATCCACCATTGGTATCCGAAGATCACGGGGCGCATGCTTAACGTGACGATGGGGCATATCCACTTCTGGATAACCTTTCTCGGCGCCTATGCGATCTTCTTCCCGATGCACTATCTCGGCCTGATGGGCGTTCCGCGCCGCTATTACGAGCTTGGCGAAACGGCTTTCATTCCGCCGTCGGCGCACACGCTGAACATGTTCATCACCGTTGCTGCGTTGATCGTGGGGGCTGCGCAGCTTGTGTTCCTGTTTAATCTCGCCTGGAGCCTTCGCTGGGGCAGGCAAGCGGGCGGCAATCCATGGCGGGCGACGACGTTGGAATGGCAGACACCGCAAACGCCGCCCGTTCATGGCAATTGGGGTAAGGAGTTGCCGATCGTCTACCGCTGGCCTTATGATTACAGTGTCCCCGGAGCAAGTCAGGACTTCCTGCCGCAGAACCAGCCGGCTTCGGGCGGATTGTCCGAAGGGGCGTCGTCATGAGCGCCATTCTCATCTTCATGGCCGGGATCGCCGGCATCATCATCTGGTGGATGGCAGGGCAGCGGCTGACCTCGAAACCCTGGCTGGAAGCAGGGCTGGCGGGCGATGCGCCGGAGATGCGAGGATCACCGGCGACCGCGGCGAAAGTCGGTCTCGGCATCTTTCTTGCTGTCGCCGGCGCTTTGTTCACGCTCCTTGTCAGCGCCTATCTTACCCGTCTCGGCGGCTCCGACTGGTGGAGTATTCCAATCCCGCGCGTGCTTTGGGTCAATACCGCCACCCTTGCCGCCAGTAGCGTCGCGCTGCAATGGGCAAAAACCGAAGCCCGTCTTGACCGCGGCGACGTGCTGAACACGGCGCTTGCCGTGGCGTTCGTGTTGGCTGTCCTCTTTCTCGGCGGACAGGTTCTGGCGTGGCGGCAACTGGTGTCGGCAGGCTATGTGCTCGCGGACAACCCATCAAACAGCTTCTTCTATATGATTACAGGATTACATGGCCTCCACATTCTGGGCGGACTTTTCGTGCTCGGACGGACGACAATCCGCGCCCGGACCAGCCGTGTGCGGGCAAAAGTCAGCCTGAGCGTGGATCTCTGCGCCATCTATTGGCATTTCATGCTCGTTGTCTGGCTGATCCTTTTTGCGCTCTTCGCGGGCTGGGCAAATAGTTTTGTCGATCTCTGCCGTCAATTGGTCACTTGAGGAGCTTCGATGATGACCGAATCCATAGAACGACCGGCAAACGATCCACTTCTGCAGCCCATGGGACTGCGCGGCGTGGCGGCTGATCTGTCGTCGGACCAGCGGGCGTTCAAAAACGTCTCCTGGGGCAAGGCGATGATGTGGATCTTCCTCCTGAGCGACACCTTCATCTTTGGCTGCTTTCTGCTGGCCTATATGACGGCGCGCATGTCGACCATCGTCCCCTGGCCTAATCCCAGCGAGGTTTTCGCCCTGACGATCGGAGGCACGCAAATTCCACTGATCCTGATCGCCATCATGACGTTCGTCCTCATCAGCAGCAGCGGCACGATGGCCATGGCCGTCAACTTCGGTTACCGCCACGATCGTCGCAAAACCGCCGCGCTGATGTTGGCGACGGCAGCCTTCGGAACGACATTCGTCGGAATGCAGGCATTCGAATGGACCAAACTGATCACGGAAGGGGTGCGGCCCTGGGGAAACCCGTGGGGTGCGGCCCAGTTCGGCTCATCCTTTTTCATGATCACGGGCTTTCACGGCACCCACGTCTCGATCGGGGTGCTTTTCCTTCTGATCATCGCACGCAAGGTGTGGCGAGGAGACTTCGACCAAGAAAGGCGCGGGTTCTTCACCAGCCGCAAAGGCAATTACGAGATCGTCGAGATCATGGGACTATACTGGCACTTCGTCGATCTGGTCTGGGTATTCATCTTTGCATTCTTCTATCTGTGGTGAGGATGGCATCATGGCGCAGGGACAAGCACATTCCGGACAGCAGCATCCAATAAAGCTTTACATGGTCGTCTGGGGACTGCTTTTCGTCCTCAGTACCTTCTCCTATCTCGTCGATTATCTCGGCATTCAGAGCTATCTCAGATGGTTCCTGATCCTTTTGTTCATGATCCTGAAAGCGGGTTTGATCGTTGCCATTTTCATGCATATGGCTTGGGAGCGGCTGGCATTGATCTACGCCATCTTGCTTCCCCCGGTCTTCGTGCTTGTCTTCACTGCTTTGATGGTGTCGGAATCGCACTACACGGTCCTCACCCGACTTGCCTTCTTGGGGCCTGGTCCGTAAGCTCTGGCACCATCCAGCCGTCCCTGAAACAGGACATCAAATGCTCGCCTTATGGCGGGCCAGGATTCTGCTTGAGCGCCTGATCGGCTGGCGCTGGTTTGCCGTTCTATTTTGCGTGAGCGCGATTGGCGACTCGGCGGCATCGCTTCTGATCAGCCCCGACAACATCCTCGGCGTCGGGGCATCGGGCGGGATTATCGGCCTGTTTGCGGCCGTCATCGTGGCAAGCTTTTATTTTCCGTCGGGGCCGCTGCCTGAAGCCTTGCGGATAGGCGCGATATGGATCTCGTACTTCCATCCTGCCGCGCCGGCCAGACCGCCGGTGGCATGAATATCGATTATGCGGCTCATCTCGGCGGCGCACTTGGGAGCGAGGAAGATGCGGTGGTCCCTCCCGCAGTGAGGCGCGGCATGCGAGTTCCGATAGATTTTAGAAGATCTAAAAGACCAACGATGAATTATTTCGGCAGAGTCACGCCTGAGATCTCCTCGCAGATTGCGATGAGGCGGTCTTGAAGCGCTGGATCATGAGCCTGCGGGTTCGCGGTTCGACGCTTCAGATGATAGAAGTATTCTCCCGTGACATCCGTTCTTGGGTCCTCACCGGCTGCCAACCAGGCCTGGGTCAGATGCGCCTGCGCCATGTCGTCAGGCGCGCCAGCACCTCTTGGTTGGCACCCACCCCGGCTCCAGCGCATTCGAGAACACGTCCTTCCAGCGGCGCGCGACAGCAAAGGCAAGCATCGCGTCATGCAGCTTGCTTTCCGCGTAGGCCTCAGATCCATTCCACCGACGCTTTTTCCAGAGAATGTCGTTGAGGTTGGCGTCTGCATGATGGTGCATGCCGGAAGACAGGTAGACGAGCCGCCTGGGGCGGTCGATCAGTGCAGTCAAAATATAGGCTGACAGCGTATTGATGGCGAAGACATGCGGCAGGCCCTCGGTGGTGAGATGGTGGGCCTCCCGGTATCCGACAGCGGCGTTGTGGATGACCGCGTCGAACCGGCCAAGCGCGTTGACGCTCGCCGCGACTTCCTTTGCGCCCGCGACAGTCTCGAGATCGCCGATGACGACAGTTTCAGCCTGGGGCAGGGCGCGGCGGGCATCTTCGGCACGTGCGGTGTTTCGGGCATGCAGCACAACTTGATGACCTTGCTCGGCTAAAAGCCCAGCCGCCATGAGGCCAAGGCCGGTGGACGAACCGGTAACAAAGATGCGGGACATGACCAGTCTCCTTTATGTGAACGGCGAATTTCTCTCGCCGGAAATATTGAACGATGGTTAGGCTTTCGAAAAGCGGGCGGTGCGAACGAGCACAGCGCCAATGACAGCGCAGGTTGCGCCGAACAAGTAGACAGATGCATAACCAAATTCTGCTGCAATGGCACCGCTGACAGGGCCTGAGACGCCATAGGCGATGTCGAGAAAAGCCACGAAAGCGCCCATGGCACTGCCTCTGTTAGCCGGAGGCACCCGCTTCAAGGCTTCCACACCAAGAGCCGGAAAGATCAGGGCGCAACCGAGACCCGTAATCAGCGCGCCGGCAAGCGCCGCTGTCTCACTTGACGCTGTCCATATGATCAATTGGCCGGTTGCCTCGATCACCAAAGACCAGAGTGCGACGCGATACCCACTCACCTTGTCGGGCAGTGAGCCGAAGACAACCCGTACGAAGATGAAGCCGACACCGAATGCAGTCATCACGAATCCCGCATTGTCCCAGTGGCGGGCAGCGAAATAGAGTGATGCGAAAGCGGTCAGCCCGGAGAGACCCACACCCTGCAGCATCAGCCCGGCTCCTTCGCGCCAGATTTGACTGATCACCTTGTGGAAGGGCAGGCGAGGGCCGGGAGGGGTAGCATAAGGATGCTCGCGGAGGGCGATGACACCGCCGACCGCTGGCGCCAGAACGCACGCCATCATCGCGGTCTCCAGACCCCAGGCCCGATAAAGCCCCATACCGATCGGCGCGCCGATAGCCAGAGCCGCAAACATTGCGATGCCGGTCCAGGACATCGACATGCCTGCACGCTGCGGCCCTACTGAAGCAATTGACCATGAGACACAGCCGGTGACAAAGAGGCTCTCCCCCAGACCTGCGATCAGCCGGCCGACAAAGATAAGTGCAAGGCTGATATCAGGCGAAAGCACAGGCATAGCGGCTGCCAGATAGAGCGCGCCCGCGGTTGCGCTGATCGCAGCACCCCGCAATGCCGAATGCTTGCCGCCGTGGAGGTCGGTCAGGTGTCCCGCGTAGCCGCGGCTAAGTACAGTCGCCAGGAATTGAATGCCGATGACCACGCCAACGACGAGACTGTTGAAGTCGAGCTTGTCGTGGATAAAGAGGGGGATAACCGGAAGCGGCAGCCCAACCGCGAGATAGCCACAGAAGAGCGCACCGATAATGCCGGGGGCGGGGCGGGAAAGGTATGTGGTGTCAGCCTTGGGTTCGGCCGCACCGTCGATGAGAGATGCTGGCATGACAGCCTCCATTCTGGATAATGTGTGGGTGAAGGCCGCCGCCGTGAAGCGGCGGCTCCGGCTCAAGCCACATTTATCGGGATGGATGCGCCGATCTGGTCCAGGCGATGGCCGCTCTTTTCCAGCAGGTAGTCGCGCGAGGCAGTGACGTCCGCCGTCAGTTTGATGAGATCGGCGCCGATAAGCTTTCCGCTTCGTTTGCGGATCTCGCCTGCGACCATGACCGTGTCGATATCCGACCGCTCCACCGCCTGGGCCACCGTACCGACGACATTGTTGACCGGTAGGACGGCGACACTGTCGGCGCGCACCATGATGATGTCGGCTTGCTTTCCGGGTGCCAGTGAACCGACCACACCGTCGAGCCCGGCGGCGCCGGCACCGTTGACGGTTGCCGCCTCAAGGACGCGTTCGACAGTGATCGGCGACGGCACATTGTCTTCACCGCGGAACTTGCGATAGCGCATGGCCGATCGCTGCTGCGTGAAGAGGGCGTGCATCTCACCGAACATGTCGCTGCCGAATGCAGTGTCGAGGTCGATGCCGATGGCCGGGGTTAATCCATGATCGATGGCTTGTTGATAGGCAAAACTATCGTCATCGAAGCCGAACAGCGCATCCGAGCGCGGATTGATGGTGACGTTGACGCCCGCGTCAGCAAACAGACGCCACGTTTCTTGCGGGATTCGTGTGCAATGATTGAAGATGTTGTGTGGACCAAGCACGCCCTTCTCCGCGAATTCCGGTCCGAGCTTGGCCAAATCGCCGATGAACTCGGTCAGGATGCGCATGTCGAGGCTATGGGCCACTTTCCACCAGTCGAGATTGAGTTGGCCGAATAGCCCGACATGCACAAGGCTGCCGCCTTGGTTCCACTTGCCTGCCAGCCGCTTCAGATCCTCCGGCAAGTGCGCAGACGAGGCCTTCTTGTCCATAGCAGCACCCACCATGTGCAAGGCGCGGATGCCGCTGTCTCTGAGGGCATCGAGGGCTGCGTCGGTGTGCTCCGGGCTACGCGAGGAATGGCACGCGTCGATAACGGTCGTGATGCCAGCGTCGAGGCAGGCCAGCGCCGTGAGCGTGGTGCTGAGATACATATCGAGCGGACGATAATGGGCGCCCAGCCCTTCCGCGACGAAATCAATATAGGCAAACAGGTCGTCCACATTGGGCATCATGCGGCGCATGACACCGAGCCACATATGGTGATGGGCGTCGACCAAGCCGGGCATCACGATACTGTTCGAAGCGTCTATGACGGCCACATCATCCACGGCGATGTTCGCTCCGATGGCTGCTATCCTGTCGCCTTCGACAAGCAAATCGCCGATTCCAAAATGGGGAGCCTTCTTGTCCATCGTCAGGATGGTGCCCCCTTTGAAGAGGGTGCGGTGTTTAGGGTTGCTCATGATTTGTCCTTTCAAGATTCTAATCCGGCGGGACCGTTATCGCTCCGAGGCGTTCTTGAATTAAGTGCGCTTATGTCAGATGCTTCCTGACAAGTAATCAGGAGTGATGATATGCCGTTCGATACGCGCATCCTGTCGGGGGTCAGCGTGCTGGCTGCCGTCGTCGAAGGCGGCAGCTTCGTGAAAGCTGCCGAACTGATCGGTGTCACCGATTCCGGCGTCAGCCGGGCAATCAGTCGCCTTGAAGGGCGCCTTGGGGTAAGGCTGCTCGATCGGACGACGCGCTCGGTGGCGTTAACCGACGAGGGCCGGCGGTTTTACGAAGAGGTGAGGCCGCACCTCAACGCGATTGAAGATGCCGCACTGATTGCCTCCGGCTCGGCATCAGCGGTACGCGGTCGGCTTAAAGTGGACATCGATCCCTTCTTTCTGCCACTCGTTCTTGCAGGCCGCCTTGGCACCTTTTGCGAACGTCACCCGGACCTTTCGATCGAGTTCGTAACCAGAGAGCATGTCGGCGATCTTGTTGCCGAGGGGATCGATCTTGCAATCCGGTTCGGCCAGCCGCGTTTTGCCACTCTGGTTGCGCGCAAACTGATAGAAGCGCCGATCCTGACTGTGGCCTCGCCTAGCTATCTGGAGCGCTACGGCCATCCAGAGCATCCCCGGGACCTTATCACTCATCGATGCCTGCAGTTTCTTGACCCCTATACCGGCCATCCGTTCGAATGGGAATTCGTACGCGGCGACGAGACAATCGACGTTCCGACAACCGGACCGCTGACCTTCACTGATCCAAAGTCGATGCTCCAGGAATGTATCGCAGGTACGGGCATCGCTCAGGTAATCGGTTGGGGGATCGGGGAGGCGTTGGCGAGAGGTTCGCTGATCGACTTGTTTCCCGATTGGCACGGTGAGCGTTTTCCCCTGTTTGCTTTCCATCCCTCACGCAAGCATTTGCCCGCGAAGGTCAGAGCGTTCATTGAGTTTTGCGCCGAGATCACGATGGCAATCGAACGCTCGGCGCCCACCACCACTTGATGAGATATATCGGGAATACGAGGTGCAGTTCTTTCCGCATTCGCGATTGAGGGACCGTGCTTTTAGACTAAGAGCCTAGCCAGCTTCCCTGGGAAGATAGAATTTGACTGCGGACGCCTCGATGGCATCCTATTTCCTGCGCTTGATGAGCGGGAAGCCATCCTCGCACGCGATATGGGGGCGTCGCAGGAGATGGGTATGCCATCCAGCGTACCGCGGGGTCGCCCTTGACTACCGGTTTTTCGCGCAATCCTGCCGCCGACGGTGAATACCGAGATCGATGGTTCGAGTCCCTTCAAGAGCTTAAAGAATTTTCGCACCACTTTATTCCTTTGGTGTTGGCTTCCATCGCTAACAGCGGCTTTGTGTCTGTATCCGCTTGCATCGCTTTTGAACGTTGCGGGTAATGCGTTCAAGAACACCCGTCGGATCACCAGTCATCGCAGCGATTTGCGGTGCGACCTCGTCACAGGTAGCGCTGACAAGCTCGCTAAGTTCCTCCACTCGTCGGACGGTCGATGCAGCACTCAATCCGACCTTCTCGGCAAGTGTTTGCCAATCCGCGCGCCGCAGGTCGGGCGCAATGAAACGCCCGCCAATAGCCTGCGGCAGGCTCTGATCGACCTGGTGATATACGGCTGCGCACACCAAATCGTAAAGAGGCGCCATAGTTGCTGATCCACCGGCACCGATCAGGATCGAGTAGTTTTTGGCGTGGGAGTCGCAGATCAGCACGTTAAAGACCACTGCGTCCAAAAGCTTCAGCCGCTCGGCAGGCAAAACGAGATCGCTGATGGCATCGAACATCATCGTCAGGTTCACGCCGCGGCCTGTCGATGATCGTTCGTATTTCTGCGACGGAAAATGACCCGTTAGCTGACAGAGATCTTCCTGGTATAGTCTGCGTATCTCTCCTCGAGTGTCGGTGAAGCGGTCATAGCGCTTCACCAGCAGATAGCGTCGTTTGCCGGCGATGCCGACGGCGGCATCAGCAGCTTCAATCCGCAGGCCTGCGCCAGAGCGAGGCAGAAGGCTTCGTTTTCGACGTTTCCCGCGAGTCGTCGCGAATCTGGCTTGATGATATAGGTCGATGGCGTTCCGTCGATCAGGATGGAAATCCTGCCGTCTTCATTGACGAGAACGGGCAATTTCTCCTGCACACCCGCAAGCGACATGGAGACGCCGCGCTCTCCGACCAGAAAGGGTTTGGCCGGAAGCTCGTTGGGGATGCGCTCCAGTGACCCCTCGTCGGGAATGGGCTGGAAGTTGACGCCCGCCCTTCGCGGCTCTCCGATCGACAGCGCCCCCGCGCGCGCAGGAAGATCCGCTGAAGTTCAATGTGATCCTTACCGATCGGTAAGTAATCGCGAAGTTCACGGAAAATCATCCCGATCGGTAAGCCCTTCTTCTGCAATCGAGACGCAAAAAGGCAGCTTCCAACGCTGAACCCGGCTCATCTGCGAGATCAAGCGAGAGGTAGGCAAGAGGCGTGCCCGCCGTTTTAGTCTCTAAGATGAGCCGCAGCGCTCATGCCAAGCTCGAAGAGCTTCCTTTCATCGTGGACGCCCTGTTGATAAAGCTTGATGACAAAGGCGGCAATGTCTTCAGCCCTCTCGCCTTCACGATTGATGCTCAGTTCGGCAAGGATGGCGTCAAATACGCGTTGGCAGATGCCGAGCGCCTCGGGATCCAGGGACAGATCTCTGGTGCGAGAGTATCGATTGACCACCTTTGCCGGCTCCTGAAACAGAGGCATGGAGATGGTTAGAAGCTAGATCTTTCTTTGTTGCATTTCAATCATTCAGCTGAGGTGAGCTCCCTACGCAGCCGCCAACCGGTTTTGAAAAGCAGAAGCCGTCAACTTCGAATGGCGGGGAGATCTAGCTGGGGAAGTAAGCTAAAGCCTTCCTGTCCCGTTTCGCACTCTCGAGACGGGCATCCGATAAAGCTGATTTGACACTTTGGCTTGAAGAGTTCGCATAGCGACATATGTTCAGATGATAGAGCGATGCTCGTAGCCCAGCCCGAGGACGATTGGCAAACCTTATCCTTGCTTGCATAGCGCAAGGGTTATGGCTCCGTTCCCGCGCTATAAATCCAACCTGCTTCTGACCAAAACTCGTCGACGTTCGGCAAGTGGCCTTCGAGACAAGGCTGCTGGCGATGGAGGAGCGTGAATATGGTCCGAAATGCAAATGAACCCACAGGTTCGTCCTTCACTGCTTACGAGCGGAACAAGGTGTCCCCGGATTTATTGATCAATAACCCGATCGCGGAACATTTTGGGATTTCCGGCCTGTCTGCCGAAGCCTGGCTCGCCGCCATCGTCGAAAATTCCGACGATGCGATCGTCAGTAAGACCGTCAACGGCATTATTACCAGCTGGAACAGAAGCGCCGAGCGACTTTTCGGATTTTCCGCCGCCGAGGCGGTGGGGCGGCACATCAGTATCATCATCCCTGACGATCGCCTGCATGAAGAAGATACAATTATCAATCACATTCGCAATGGCAGGAGGATCGAACATTTCGAGACGATAAGGCAGCATAAGGATGGAACGCTCCTCGACATTTCGCTGACGATTTCCCCCGTCCGGGATAAGAATGGCGAAATTGTCGGCGCGTCGAAGATCGCTCGCGATATTTCTGAGCGAAAGCGGATGGTGGAGCGACAGCGGCTGATGCTGCGGGAAATGCACCATCGCATCAAAAATCTGTTCGCCATCGTCAGCGCATTGATTTCCGTCAGTGAACGGTCCGCTCCGATGGTGGGCACATCATTTGCCGAGGACTTGCGCGCGCGCGTCAGAGCGCTGGCCGCTGCCCAGGACTTTGTCCTGAAGGAATCAGAAGGCGGCTCCGATGGGCATGCTTCAACAAGCCTTTTTGGTCTCATTGACGCGATTTTGTCGGCTCACCAGGACAAGAATGGCGCCCGCATCGTCGTTAGCGGAGAGGACGTTAGCGTGAACAATGCCGTGCTGACGTCGCTAGCTCTGCTTTTGCACGAATTCGCAACGAACGCGATAAAATATGGCTCTCTTTCGGTAAACGGCGGTCGGGTCGAAATCGAGGTGTCTCGTAATAATGGACTCGCGCTAACGTGGACGGAAGTCGATGGACCTCCCGCACGGGTCCCCGAAGGAGCCGCGGGCTTCGGATCAGAGCTTGAACGCATGACAATCGCATCGTTAAGGGGATCTCTCCGTCGCGAATGGCGTCCTGATGGGGTGCGTATCCTCGTTGAAATCCCTGATCAGCTTCCGCGGCGTTAGGTGCAGAAGCTGATTGAGCTCTTGTTTCTACCGTCTGGTGCTCTGTCACAGATTGCGAGTGCCAATTCGTCTTGTCCGAGGCGCGTTGGAACGCCTTTCGGCTTCTCGGATCGATCCGAGGGCAACCTCAATAATTCATGCACAGTATAAGGGATGCCAAGCCGAGAAGTTTCAAAGTTGATGGTGATGTCGTGGCGGGAGTCCGTGAAGTATGCTGCTGGTACGGCGATCCTTCATCAGGAGAGCTCAACCGTGGAGTATGACGGCGGGAACATTTCCATTGGCGAGATGTTTGAACGCCTTAAACGTACCCGCCGACTTGCGGACCTCCTGACGAAGGTAGATAGCAGCCGATCCGTCGATGCTTTCTAACTTTCGGTAGGACCACCAGACGTGAAAAGCGCGCAACGATGTCGCGGAGCCATCCATGCGAATACTCGTCGTCGAAGATGAATTCCTGATTGCTTTTGACGCGCAATATGTGCTGCGCTCCTCCGGCTATGACGTTGTCGGACCGGTTGGCAGCAGCGAGGATGCTTTGCGGCTGGGAGCTGGCGTGGATATCGCCCTTGTCGATGTTCATCTCAGGGATGGCGAGACCGGCCCGGAAGTGGCCGCGCATCTAAGTCAGGTACATGGGGTCACCGTCATATTTTCCACCGCCAATCCGGAAATCGTAGCCGCGGATCCTAACGCTATCGGGGCTCTTGTTAAGCCCGTCTTTGCTCCGGATCTTCTCAGCGCCATGGAATATGCTGTAGCGCTGCGCAGCGGCCGGCCCGCTACGGCACCCAACTGCCTGAAGTCCCTTCAGGCATAGATCCTGGCGCCAGCGCTCCGCATGCTTCCGCGAGAGGATAGCATCAGTTTGATGTTCGGTTAGACAGGTTTGGAAGTTTCGGCCTGCCCGATCCCGTTGGGCGCTTCGGGGGCAACGTCAACGGCAGAGCTTCCTCCGAAGAAGCCTCGTTGCTTGAGCAGGAGTTTATCAGCAAGTTCATTGCCCCGAAAGCGCATTGCTGCTTTGGCATTGCAGTTCGGGACAGATATAAGATAACGCAGGGCTCACTTTTTAGGTTGAGCGTGATTTTGCCGAAACGTTGACAGATCAGCCACTTTGCTGGAGACCCGGTTCCTGGCGAACTCGATCAGGTTTGAGGAAAACATCGGCTTGGCCAGTCCAAAGCCCTGAAGAATATCGCATCCAAGGTCTCGAAGTATGGTTGCGTGTCCAGTCGTTTCTACGCCCTCGGCTGTCGCCTTAACGCCGAGAGAATGCCCCATACCAATGATGGAGCCGACGAGTTCCCTTTGCTCCGATGATCTATCTATAGAGCGGATAAGCCGTCTGTCGATTTTTAGGGTGTGAGGCCGGAGGTGTAAAAGGCTCATGATCGAGGCATGCGCAGTGCCGAAGTCATCTACTTCAATCGATATGCCAAGCTTGCGAATGTAGGCAAGGTTTTCCTCCATTTGCGCATCCAACTCGTCGAGGACTATTGATTCCAGAAGCTCGAACGAGAAGCGGCTAGCCGTTTCCGGATCTATACCGAGCAGGGTCTTGAGTTTGGGATCTTGCAAGCGTCGGGCGGAAACGTTGACGGAGCATTTTGGAATAGACACCCCGTCCTTTGCCCAAATCTCCGAGTCCGCCATGGCCTTTCGAAAGATCAAGTCGTCGATGTCGCCGACGATGTTCATTTCGTCAGCAATTTGGAGAAATTCACTAGGTGCAAGAAGACCGCGCGTTGGATGCTGCCAACGGACAAGCGCTTCGACGCCGACAATATCAAGTGTCATCGCGTCGAACTGCGGCTGATACATCGGAAAGAATTCGTCCCGTTCCAACCCAACTAGGATCTCGTCCGAAATCTGTTTTAAGGTCACCACACGACTGCGAGATTTAGTTGAATAGAAGTCAAAGCGGTTCCGCCCATGCTCTTTGGCCTGATAGAGAGCGATGTCCGCATTGATCAGGAGGCTACGCACGTCGACGTCGCGACCGATTTCGCAAGCAATACCGATGCTTGTACTGGAGCGACAGTCGATTCCATTTATGTTTACGGGCTTGCGCAATGCATCGACGATATTCTTGGATATCGCCTCAAGCGGCTCCACCGAACCGTCAAATCTGACGATCGCGATGAACTCATCGCCGCCAAGGCGGGCAACGAATTCATCGCTTCGAACGCTCGCCTTCAGTATCTT